>OOBX01000007.1_pt1 | contig 419683 bp, 396 predicted proteins | sample 1671021 | NCBI WGS metagenome assembly OOBX01 (sample SAMN06348114, study PRJEB24527) | human gut metagenome | biome: human gut; feature: ankylosing spondylitis patient; material: feces | host: Homo sapiens | place: China | collected 2015-10 | reverse complement strand
AGCATAAGGTCGAACATTCTTGAGAAAAAAGTGTAAACCAATATTGACAATATCATTTTAAGCATTCTTATAACAAAAGATGAGGATAAAAAAGTTATCTCAGCCCACATATGGGGTGGCATGTTCGTCGGTAAGACTAAACAGACGGATATGGGCTATGGTCACTTTGTCAAAACCCTTTATCCCGTTTGTTATCAGTAAACAGCAGAAACGAAGACAACTGAACTTATAGTTTCTTGCTGTGGAATGACTCCGGAATTCGCGGATCAACCTGTCCATAAAGCTTTTTACAGGAATACGGCACCATTCCGGGAAGGTATCAAGGTATATCTACCCTGTATGTATAGCGTGTTCCTTTAAGCACAATCCCTTCCTCCGTGTACTGTTTAAAAAGCCGCAGGATACGTCTCCAGTTTTTCCAAGAATTTCCCAGTGTTCTCCTGATTTCTTCAAACCAGATCCCAGCTATTTCAGGATGATAACCTAATCCGTATCTGTAAAGAAAAAGGTATAAAGCTTTGAGGATATGTGACGAACTTTTCAACTGGGTAGTACCATATCCAAGATTCCGGAGGACTGTTTCAAAATCAGAGATACGTTCATGAAACTCGCAGGCAGAAAAAAGACTGCTTTTATTACAGAATTGTTCAAGAAGTGTCTGATGATCTGATGAAAACAATTCCATACGGCCAATCTAAAAATAGATCCTGTCATCAAGCATTACACTCAGTTCCGCTGGTATTATATTAAGAGAAGCAAAAAATTCCAGCATGAATCTTGCATAGAGCAGATACATTTCCCTTGTATCTTTGGAACAATGAAAGTCTGTATGGATCAGCATATCAATCACAGAAAAGGCAATCTCAAACGATCTGTTTGTATATCTGGAACGACAGTTTTCAAGATAAAGATTCAGGTAATACTTCAAAGAATCCAGAACTTTATCATAGGATGACTGGATCTGATAAAAATGGCATCTGGCATGGAGCCAGTAGTTTGAAAAACGATTAACTGACTGATATACTACCGCCAGAAATAACATTTTTACCGATTATACTTCCCCTGAATTCTTGCAATCCATTGGTCTGCTACTTCTTGATAAAGATAAAGATTATTCTCTTCCAGATATTGACCGAATTCCTCATAATATTGTTTGTGGGACAGCCGGCTTAAACTGCATTGTTTACGTTTGGTCAGATACACTAATAATTGTTGCACTATGATGTTGTATTGGTTCATGAAACCACCTCCTATTTTTGATGGTTTCATTGTTCCATAAACTGATTTTTTTATCCTCATCTTTTTCAAAAAAGATACTGTAAAATCAATGTTTTTACAAAAGATGAGGATAAAAATTTCATGTTTATAAGCCACATTATCCACACATAAAGATAAACAGGCTATACGGATTTGCGTCTGGGCATAGACGGTTTGGCAACGATGATCCGATTTCGTTTTTAGTTTGATCCTTACGATAAAAATACGCTCTTTCTGTTTTTCGGCAAGAAAACAAACCGCATCAAAGGTCCTCTTTGGGAAGGGGATAGTTTCCTGCTTCTCTACAAGAGATTAGACAATGGTGCATTCAGCTGGCCGCGCTCCGCAGAAGAAGCTCTGGAAATATCATCCGAACAGTATGCGATGTTCATGCTGGGTCTGGAGATCATACCGAAACATCCAATTAGACCAAAAGATAATCCCAAAAGACTGGTATAGTGTTTGTGCATTATAGAGAAAAATTTTCCCATGTTTTCCATCAAAAAAGCGATGCTTTTATTTTACTGCATTTATCCACAGCATCCGGTCCCCAAAAATCGAACGGTATGCTTTTTCCGAGAAAAAGCATACCGAATTTGTGGATAGCCGTACAGAACATCTGGAAGTACGGGGAAATATCTCAGGTGTTCTGTATGGTTATCCACCGTCATAATGACGAAGGGAAAACAGCCATCTGGTGGCAGAAACAGCATAAATCTGGTACAATGGACTCATTAAGTCATACCATAAAACAGGGTGATATCCCAAAGAACGTCACCCTGTTTTATGATATGAAATTGATTTCTATTCTATTTTTCCTGTTCCAACTTATGCCTTGTTGAATCACGTTCTAAAAGTATAGGCGAATATATAATTGTTTTCGCACCTTCTTCACCTTCAAGAACTTTATGAAGAACATGAGCCGCACTGATTCCAATTTGTTGTAGTTTATTATTAACACAAGTTAAATGTGGCGTAACCGCCATACTCAAATAAGAATCGTTATATGTAATCACTTCCACATCCTCTGGCACCTTAATTTTTCGAGTTAACAATACATTCATTCCACCAACCGCCTGTATATCATGTTCAAAGATATATGCACTAGTATCTCTATGCTGTTTCAATGCTACTTCCATCATGCTACGTCCACCTTCAATTGAGTGTTCTCCTTTTATAATGCACGGCTTCAACTTCGCAACCTCCAAAGCTTTCATATAACCTTTCATTTTGCGTTCACCACTCGCCGTCATTGTTTTCCTTGCCATATAACAGATATTTTTATGGCCGTGTTCCGTCAAAAAAGCAACGCAAACTTCAAGCCCCTTTTGATCATCACAAAGGATACTATATGTATTAGGTAAATCCAAATTAGAATTGACCATTATTACCGGTAGTTGGCTAATATACCGCATAATCATATCTTTTATAAACTCTGTCTGAAATGTAGATCCAATAAATATAACTCCATCAATACAATTCTGAACCATCATACGTATATTTCGCTCTTGAGTCTCTTCTGTATAACCTGCATTACAAAATAGACAATTATATCCAAGTGTATTCAGTTCTTCCAAAATATTATAGGCAACTGAAGCATAATGTTGTCCCCGAATATCTGCTGTCACAATACCAATAGTTTTCAACGATTTATTCACCAATCCTCGAGCCACTGGGCTAGGAGAGTAATTATTTTCTTCCATTACACGACGCACTTTTTCAATCGTATCCTGACTGACTCTTGATTTATTATTAATTACTCTTGACACAGTAGAAATTGAGACACCTGCTTCTCTAGCAATATCATATATATTCATGCTTTCTCCACCCATCTTTCTTATTTGAAAATAACTTTTCATTCTTTTTTCTTATTGCAATTTTAGCATGATAGCGCTATCTATACAACTATTTCTCATATCTACTTAAAAGAAAAATTAATCTGATTCGTACAGATTAGTACAAAAGAGCTGTTGACTGGTTGTCCATCCCCCCAATTCCACTGCCACTACTTACCGAATGCTTGACTCCCAAAGCGATGCAGATGCATTACCACAAAAGTTATAATGATAATACAAGCTTTTGATAAAACATTCGGCAGATGCACCAGTAGTCATTGAAATGAGATCTAAGTTCATTTTTTAATACCCTGCTGATAGTTTCTCTGCTGAGTTGTGTTTCCAGTTCAATACAGGCTTTCTCCTCCAGAAGCCGGAGTGTCCTTCAAGTTGCCAGACCGCAAGCAATTCAAATCAAATGTGCCTCCGTCCATCTGCCTTGCGTAATGCCGCACTTGAATTTGGGCTGATGTTGTATTTGACGATATTAGTCATACCATTTTTAACATAAGACTGGATAATATTTGTAACCGTAGCCGGACAAATCGCATAAGCATGTGCAATTTGTGAGTGGGTCAAACCAATTCCACTGACTCCATCCAACTATAATAAAATCTGATATCTCTTTAGGACGGTTTTATAGGTTTTCTTATCCTTCCAAAATTCTGCCAAACATGTCTAATTTCTTCCAATAGTACGTTTCATTTATCATAATAGATAACTACTATCACAAAAAATGTATAACCTTCTGAACGAAACAAAAACAGCCCCAAAAGTAAAGACATATCCTTACATTTGGGGCTAAATCCTATTTACAGATCAAAAATTTCAAAATCATCGCCATCTTCCCGCTTTTCCTCCGATGACGGACGCGGATGGAGCTGACGGATGGGAGCCTTAGGCTCAGGCTCTGCCGTTTCATGTTCCGGTTCTTCTTCCTCATTCTCAAAGGAAAGATCTATGGTGTCAAAGAAGTCGTCCTCCTCCTTGGAAGCCGGTTCTTCTTCCGATGTGTCACCCTGATCTTCCTCAACGATATACTCCATCTCTTCCGCTTCTTCCTCTTCAAACGGATCCGGGATCAGCTTCTCTCTTTCTTCTTTCCGGCTGTGTAATGGTGCCTCTTCCTTCTGCGGTCTGGACCCTGTCTCATCCTTCCGCTCAGAAATCCGTTCTCTTCTTCCTCTGTCTTTCTTTCCTGTCAGGGACACAATAAGAAGAACAACCAATACAAGAGCAATCACGATCACTGCGATCAGCAGGGTACGGAACAGATTATAATCCTTTCTGAGGGAATCATACTGTCCGGCTAAAAGCTCGTATGTCTCCGCAGATACCGCGGTAGATGAGCTATCAGCAAAATATCGCTGGATGGTACGCTCAGAACTCTTTAAATCGTATCGGTACAGTCCCTTTTCTCCATCCTCATTCATGGCATAAATTACGCAGTATTCATGCTCTGCCTCATCGCCCCATACCCATCCGGTCACCTTATGATCGTCAATGGTAATGGTGGTAGAAACCAGTCCTTCCGGCACCTCTACCGTATCATCCGGCTCCATCACAGTAAAGGAACGTCTGGAAACATGCATCTCAAAGGCTTCATTTGCAGAAGAGGTCTGGCTGTCCGCAGATGCTCCGCCTTCTTCTTTAGTAACTACGATCACATATTCTTTTGAGGTCTGTCCGTCCTGTGCAGTAACCTTTACCGTGACGCGGTTTTCACCCATTTGAAGGCCTTCTGCTCCTGAAACCTGCGTAGTCGCCTTGCTGTCTGCCGTTTCTACGCTGACGATCAGCTGATCAACATCCGTACCCACTTTCACGCTGTAAGTGTCCACATCTGCTGAAAACTCCGGAGAAAGGGTGCCGGGGGACACCTTTAAGGATTTCAAAGAAGCATCATCAGAGGCCCCCTCCTCTGCGGTCACTGTCACCTTCGACTGTCCCTGCTGATCCACTGTAACAAGCTTGGAATCCGCGTCATAAACTTCCTGCTCTTTAACCGTGATCTGGGAGGTGCCTGCAGTAAGCGCCTTAAATTTCAGCTCATAGGCCAGTGTGGAGGCGCCGCCTGATCCTGCATCTCCATGAACCCGGAGAGCTCCGTTTCCGCCGTCCGTATTGGTTCCCTCGATAAATTCCAGGCTGGCTGCATCATAGGAAAGCATCACATCTGCCGTAGATAAGGGTTCACTGCCTGTTATCTTCATTCTGACAGTAAATTCACTGCCTGCAGCTGCAGACGGATCGGAAAATGCGATCCGCGCCGTTGCGGCGAAGGCTGTGATGCCGCACCATGGCAGCAGCACCGTCATCACACACATGAGAAGCAGCGCCGCCGCTCCCTGTTTTATTCGTTTTATCATGATCATTCCTGCTTTCTCTTATTTCATTTCTTTTCCATCGCAGTTTCCTGCGCTTATCCTGCGGCTTAAGGGCTTACGCCCACAATTGTCACATTGCTGCCACCGGGAGTGTTTCCTCCTCCCGAATTTCCGGAACCTCCTGATGAACCGGGGCCGGACGAACCGTTTCCTCCTCCCGGGCCTTCAGAGGAACCGGGGCTGGAAGGCGAGCCTGCACTTCCTGATGAGCCAGAGGATACAGGCCCTCCGTCCTGCTTTACCACATGGATCGTATAGGTTCTTGCGCTTCCATTTTCAGCAGTTACCGTAATCGCAATATCTGTGGTTGATCCATTTAACGGAATACTTCCTGCTCCCGAAACAGACGCTTTTGAATCAGCGGCAGCTGCATTAACCTGAATGCTGGAAACAGACGTATTTACGATCAGATTGTAACTTTCTGTATCCTTTCCAAAGGAAGGCGTCAGACTGTAGCCCTCAGCGCTCAGGCTGGAAAGCTTATTGTTCGGGCTTCCGTCGCCTACCGGAGCTGCACAGGCTGTTTCCGGCATATTGTTGTAAACCGGGATCTGAAACTCAAGAGCAGAATCCTTTACGCTGCTGTATGCCTTGGACAGCCGCTCCGCCTCAGAAGCTGCACCCTGGATATTTGTCATATACTGGTGCTTATACAGATTGGAACCTTGTACGTTAAACTTTTTCAGATAAAACGTATTCTGTCCTGCTTTTACATAATTATCCCCGTAATTTTGGGCGCCTCCGATAATTGATTTTTCCACTGTGTTCCACGGGCGTCCGTAGGAACCGGACTGAGACGCATAGCGAAGGCCTGTCTGTATGGCGGACATGGAGCCGGACTGATATGCTTCTACATTAAAGAAGTTATAATATCCCGGATAGCCGGAATAATTGCCGGAAATCAGTGGGGAGCCGCCGTTTGTTCCCTGCTCCTGAAGAATCATGGCTGCCAGCACATAGGGACTTACTCCCGACTGCGCTGCCGCATCCATAATAATATCCACATACAGCTTACTTCCTGAACCCGTATTGGAAGAGGGAGTTCCGGATGAGCTTCCTGAGGAAGAGGGGCCGCTGGAAGAGCCTGCATTCTGAGAGGAAGAACTGCCGGATGGACCGGATGTCTGGGAAGAACCCGTACCAGAGGCCTGTCCGCCGCTTTCCGGCGCCTGTCCCACACTTACATTTGAGTCACTTCCACCGCTTCCCGATGATACGCCGGGTCCTCCTGTGTTTGGACTGCCGGAAGAAGACGGAGCGTTAGAACCGGACGAACCGGAAGGTGCACCCGTATTTTGAGAACTGCTTCCCGGCGCTTCCCCTACGCCAATACCGGTCATGACAAGATTATGGTTTCTGGGTGTTACAGAAGCATGGGGCGCCTCTAAGCTTACCTCTCCCGTACTTCCTGCCGGACTGCCTGAGTTTCTGCTGCTTCCCGATACGCCGGGGCCATGATTTACATCCTGATCCTTTCCCTGGCTGCGCCCGGGGCCATCCTTGGAAACACCGCCTGAGCTGCCAGAAGAACCGGACGGGCCAGAAGCGCCTGTACTCCCTGTGCTGCTTCCTGTTCCTGTGGAATCCGTAGTACCGGAAAGAAAGCTGCCCTCTACCATTTTCGCAAGCCCGTCTCTTGTCTGAGTGGAGGAGTTATATTCATGGGAAAGGAACTGGAATACATAGGTATCGTCCAGAAAGTTTCTGGGATCCATATAGTACCTGATGATATCCTCAGAAGCTGCCACCCAGTTGCTGCCGTCAAAGCCGGTCCATGTACTGTTATCCCAGTTATAGGCCCCGCTCTCTACGGATTTCCAGGAGGAAATGCTCCCGGATGAAACCAGATTCCGGCCCAGAAGGGCTTCATTTTCAATTACCGTGTTCCAGTCCAGCCCTGTTTTTTTGGCCTTGAACACCCAGTTCGGATACTGGGCATGGAGCTGGCGCAGGCCATTTTTATAGCTTTCCGGAAAGCCCTCCGCGCTCAGTTTTGCTTCAAAGTCCGAATCCGTCGTATAGGATACAGGCAGACGCACATATTCAGCAGATGCATATCCCGTCTGTTCTGTACCTCCGGTACCGGAAAAACGGATCTGATACCAGGTCTTCCCATCCGTCCCCCGCTGTTCTCCCAAAACCTGAATGGATGCTCCCGCAGCCAGACGGCCTATGGCCTGATAACCGGTTCCGGCCCCGCTGCGAACGTTTAAAGAGGAGGCCTTCACTGTGGCTGCTCCCGTATAAGCATAGGTATCCATCGGATGAAACGGAACTGCTCCCGGAAGCTGGACAGCAAGTGCCAGACCCAGCATTACCGCAAGACCCCTTTTGTATTTTTTAACCTTCATGTGTATATGTATCTCCTGTCCTGTTTTTCATAAAAGACTGTGTCAAGAAACCCTTTTACGGCATTTTCTTTATTATAATGACAAATATTGCTCTATGTCAACTGCAACGCAAAAACTTCACATAATGCAGCTGAATTGTAAGAAAAGTTTAAAAAATAAAAAACATCCCGCAAATATGTTTCCAGGCTGCCGGCACTGTAAGCGCTTCTATATCCCTGTCTGCATACAGGCCATACTCCCCCAGCTTGCGGTCACCCAGACTGTACTGAATGTTCCCCAGGAGTTCTCCCTTCTTTACAGGCGCAAAGATACGTTCTGGAAGCGTAACTTCCCGTCTGATCTCTTCCTTTTCTTCCTTATTTAATAGGATTTCAAGACAGCTGTCCGTTTCCTCCTGCTTCATCACAGCATGAAGAACTCCTTCGGGATTTTCACCCCAGCAGATTCCGCCCTCTGTACAGATCGTATGCTCCGGTTCCGGTTTAAAAATATCCGTAAGCTCATATTGCTCCAGACCATATGAAAACAGCCTTCTGGCATCTGCCCACTTATATGTTTTATGGGGCGGCCAGCCGCAGCCTAAAAGCGAGATGATATACAAGCGTCCGTCCCGAAAAAGAGCCCCTGTATAGCAATATCCTGCGCCTCCTGTAAATCCGGTCTTTCCTGTGAGCGCACCGTCCATCATGGTAAGAAGGGCATTGTGGTTTCTGCAGGAAAAGGCCCTTTTCCCTGATTCATCTGTAAAATAATAATCTGACGTCCTGGTAATCTTTAAAAACTCCTCTTTTTGGGGAGACTGTGTAATGCAGTAACGCAGGATCTGAGCCAGGTCTGCCGCTGTGGTAGAATGGATCCGCTCTGTACCGTTTTCATCCTCTTCCTTTTTATCAAGACCGTTGGGAGTGATAAACCAGGTATCCCTGCATCCTAAGCTCTCAGCTTTTTCATTCATTCTGCGGCTGAATTCCTCTGTGGAGCCTGCTGTTTTTTCTGCGATCATCACTGCCGCGTCATTATAGGATTCCAGCATCAGAGCATAAAGGAGATCTCTGATCTGATAGCGCTCCCCCTTTTTTACTCCCAGTCTGACCTGTGGCTGGGCTGCAGCATTAGACGAAGCTTCTGCAAACTCATCCAGTCCTCCGGCCTCCAATGCCAGAATACAGGTCATAATCTTAGTCGTACTGGCCATAGGGCGGATATCATTCTCATTTTTTCCATAAAGGATCCGTCCGGTAAGGCCGTCCATGAGAACAGCAGACTGCGCGTGCAGGGAAAGCTTTGGATCGTTCTGCTCTTTTGGCAGCGCTGCCGCCTCATATGACGCCGCTGCCCCACCGGATGCAGCCGTATACATAACCCCTTTTTCCTGTATGATCCCAGACCGCTGTATCTGCCCGATTTCCGGACACAGCCCTGCCGCAAGTCCCAGCTGTCCCGCCAGGCACAGTCCTGCCAGGATCCGTCTGATACAGCCCCGCTGCTGCGTTTTTTCCTTTTTTATCCTCATGCCGCCACTTTCCCCGGTTCCTTCCTCCTATCCTATTCGCAAAATCCTTCACATATTCTTGCATCTGCATACGCCTTCTGTTATGATACCATCAGTGCATCTGGAAACACAGCTTTCCCAAACAAAATAATACAAACCCGACAGAAAGGATTGAATGCATGATAAAACGAAGTCTGTCCTATCTTATTTCCGGTGCGGACGCCGGCCGGACCATAGAAGAATTTTTAAGGACAAGAGGCTATTCCCACCGTTTGATCGTCCATCTGAGAAATACGTCTCTTGGACTTACCATCAAAGGAGAAACAGCCTATACAACCCATATATTAAAGGAAAAAGAGCTTCTTTGCGTCACGCTTATAGAGGAAGAAAGTTCTGAACACATCATCCCTTCCCCGCTCCCCCTTTCCATTGTCTATGAGGATGAGGATATTTTGGTCATAAATAAGGCTCCGGGCGTCCCTATCCATCCTTCCCAGGGCCATTTTGAACACACTCTGGCAAATGCCGTAGCCTGGTACTATCAGTCCAAGGGCGAACCCATCATCTATCGGGCCATTAACCGACTGGACCGTGATACTTCAGGACTTTTAATCATTGCAAAGCATATGTTAAGCGCCTGTATCCTTTCCGATCAGATGGTAAAGCGGCAGATCCGCCGGGAATACCGGGCAGTTGTCTGCGGAAACCTTCCCCCCGAAGGGACCATCACAGTCCCCATCGCAAGGGTTCCCGGCTCTACCATCATGCGCCAGACAGACTTTGAAAACGGCGAATATGCCTGTACCCATTTTACAAAGCTTTCCTACAACAGCAAAAATGATCTTTCCTATATCAGCCTGAGACTGGACACGGGAAGAACCCACCAGATACGGGTTCATATGGCCCATATCGGCCACCCTCTTCCCGGAGATTTTCTCTACCATCCTGATTACCGCTTTATAAACCGGCAGCCGCTCCACTCCTTCCGGCTTGACTTTATCCATCCTCTTACCAAAGAACCCATGACCTTTTTCGCACCGCTTCCGGATGACATGGCTTCCCTTATTTCTGAGGATGCGCAGACGCCTGCATCCGTCTGAGGCCTTTGGGATAATGATTCTTAAGACAGCCCCCGGAAAGCTTGCTCCAGCCTAGGCTCCAGTCTTCTGCACACATCAAAACCCAGCCTTTCTCATTGCCCGGCCAGCTCTCCATCCGGCAGGAAAGCGCCTCCCCTCTTAAATAAGCGGCAGTTTCTTCTCCGTCCGCCTCCATCCTGTACACCCTTTTTGCCTCCTCCGGAAGCAGCGATAAGGCCAGTGCATGGGATGGTTCAAACCGGTTCTTTTTCACGGTACCCATATGGAGTCCCGGCCGTAGCACCTTCAATCCTTTCAGATCCGGCATCTCACCCGGCAGAAGATAAAGCTGATCTCCAAACATCACATATTCTGCCCGGTTCAGATAAGAGCTTCCATCAGCAAGGCTTTCCTTTAAAAATGCTTCCAACAGAGAAAATACATCCCTGTTCCTTCTGCGGTCCAGATAAGCAGGATACGTTCTTTTTGCTTCTTTACGTTCAATTTCCTCTCTGCGCCTTATTACCGCTATAAAATGTCCCTCTCCTTCCAGACAATGGGGCAGAAGACGGAATGTACGTTCCAGATGGTATATTGCAGCCTCTTCCTCGTGTGATTTTTCCTCAGCATCTCCAAACCCTGCCCATTCCGGCTTTCCATGAGAAAATTTCTCGCATCCTTCTGTTTGTTCGAGATAAAAATCCTCATGACACTTCAAAAAATTTAATACCGTACCTTCATTTTCCTCCGGGGCGAAGGTACAGGTAGAATACACGATCCGTCCCCCCGGTTTTATCATTCTAGCCGCCTGAGCCAAAATCTGTTCCTGACGGGCCGCACACATTTTTACATGCTCTTCACTCCACTGTTCTGCGGCTTCCTCATCTTTTCTGAACATACCCTCTCCGGAGCAGGGCGCGTCTACCACAATACCATCAAAAAATTCTGGAAACACCGCCGCCAGACGGGAAGGCTCCTCATTTACCACTACGCCATTTGAAACGCCCATACGCTCCATATTTTGGGAAAGGATCTTTGCCCTGGCCGGATGGATTTCATTGGAAAGAAGGAAGCCTTTTCCCTTTAACCGTGATGCTATATGACTGGATTTTCCGCCCGGAGCAGCGCACAGATCCAGAATACGCTCTCCGGGCTGAGGATCCAAAAGCTCTGTCACAGCCATAGCGCTGGGTTCCTGTATATAGTACACACCGGCTTCATGGAACGGATGTCTGCCCGGTCGGGCCTGCGCCTCATAGTAGTACCCCTCCTTCACCCAGGGAATCGGCGTAAGAGAAGTTCCCAGCCGGTTCTCCATTAAGGCGGCCAGCCCCGGTACAGCTTCTTTTTCCCAGCCTGTCTTCCGTCCCTCCACCGATTTTAAGCTGTTAAAACGCAGGCCCTGAACCCGTTCTTTTTCATAGCTGGCTTCAAAAGCCTCATATTCATCCTTAAACAGTTCTTTCATACGCTTCTTAAAGGCTTCGGGCAATGTGATCATCATTCGTTCTCCTTATATTTTATTAAAAAAACCGGGCTCCATTTTGGGGTCCGGTCTTAAAAATCCGTGTCTGTCTGTTTTACAGCACAATCTTGTAATCATCCGAAGGAATGCCGTTTACAACATAATATGCAGCATTCTCCTCCGCTACGATGTAGAGTTCAAACTCTTTGATCTCCTCATCCGGATGGTTTTTCTTAAAGTCCTCCATGGCGGCTGCCAAAACTTCCTTTGCGGCAATATCTCTGCCATTATACTGGAAGTGTACAGCTGCGCTTGGCTCTGCTGCTTTTCTAGCTGCCGGCTTCTTTACCGGAGCCTTCTTAGCTACGGCCTTTACTTCCTCAGCAGCCTCTTTTACTGCTTCCTTAACCTCTTCCTTTACTACTGCTGTTTCAGAAATTGCCTCTTTTACTGCCTTCTTCGCCTGTGCAGATACGACTCTTGTACTTTTTCTTGTTGCCATACTATCCTACCTCCCTGTAGTGTGTATCCGGCCCTTGGGCCATACAACCGGGTTGTCTCCGGCGCAAACGTTCTTATGTAAATGCTCAGATGCAATAAGAAAATTATAGAATGATTTCCTGCTTTTGTCAATGTACATACCGCCACAATATGCCGCGTTTCCCTTTGATTTATCAGGATTTTTCCCTTTTCTCTGCACTTTTTCCCATACATGGCCGGATTCGGGAGCGAACGGTTTCATCTGCCTACCGGCTGTATGATAACGTCATTGGGCGAGGTGGTTTTGGGCGTATCTGCACCGGGATCCGCTTCATTTAAAGAAGTTTTTCCTGTCGATTCTGTCACTCCCGGTCCGGCAGCGCCAGTTTCCGGATTTTGAGTGCTTTGCGTACTGCCCGGTCCGTATATTTCCTCAGACGGCTTTGGCGGCTGCGTTTCCTGCGGCGTCTCGGGCACTGTTTCTGCGGGCTGCAAAGGAGCAGTCTGAACAGGAGGCTCTGTCTCGGGAGGCGTTTGTGGGACGGTCTGGGGAACTGTTTCAGGAACAGCAGTCGGACTTGCAGATGCAGGAGGCTCCGCTCTCCCTGATGCACTGCCTGCCGTGCTGCGTTCCGTTCCTTCCAGATTATAACAGATTACAGGCATTCCCTTATATACATTTTCATACAGCGTCTTTGCAGCTTCATAAGGCATATTCACACAGCCATGAGAACCGTTTTTCTTATAAATCGTACCGCCAAAGGTATTACGCCAGCTGGCATCGTGAAAGCCGATACCTCCGTTAAACGGCATCCAGAATTTTACAGGACTGGCATATCCCTCGCCCTTTAGCACGGCATCTCTCTGCTTATATGTAAGACTGAACAAGCCTGGAGGAGTTGTATACCCCTTAGACTGGTTTCCTGATACGAAATCAGATTCCAGGATTTTTTTCCCATCCTTATAAAAAAACAGATGCTGGGCCGTAAGGTTTACTTCCGCATAGGTAGTTCCATAGTCATTTCCCTCCCGGCTGGCAGCTGTCTGCAGATACACAGGCTCCCTCTCCACCGGCTCTCCGGCCAGAATCTCCTCTTTTAGCCGCGCCTTCTCTCCTGCTCCATCAATCCTCCATCCATACACTCCGGCCACTTCTACCTCTGGACCGTAGCTGGTCTTAAATTTCCGTTTGGTATAGGCGGTATTATATTCCGAACCAAGCGCCTTTACATAGGCAGCCAGCTGTTCCTCATCGATCACTGGCTGATCATTTTCATCATAGGAAATCCACTGGCTGATCGTTTTTCCGTCCAGGATCTCTCTGCGGCTTCCAAAGGTATAGGTCACAGACATGAAGGCAAAACGATTCATCTGTTCCAGGCGTTTCCTTAAAACCGGATCGTCCGAGCGCACCGCCGGAGCTTCATAGCAGCCCGCCTGGTCCAGATCCAGCTCAGGCAGAAGACCGCAGATGGCTTCTTCTGCCGCCTTAAGAGTCCGCTCCTGGTTTAAACGTGCTCCTTCTGACTCTGGCAGGATGGAATACCCCTTTCCTTCCTCATATTCTGAGATCACTGCGTCTGCAGGCGCTTCTGCCGCTTCGGGATCTGACTGGGAAAGTTTGGAAACGGCTGCTGCCAGCTGCGTTTCATCATAACTTATAAGAGCCTTTATGTCATACTCAGGCCCTCTTAACAGATAAAGCGGCCATGAATACGGATCCTGCTGACGCAGGATTTCTTCCAGACTTCCATCAAATTCTGCCAAAAGACCGATCTCATTTCCAAAAATCTGTGCCGTTTCACCCTGGCGCATAGACAGGAACAGACGATATGAGGCCGCTTCCGAGGCGATCATCTCCTTTACCTCCCCGGCCGTCTTTCCCCCCACCTCCATACCGTTGACCGTTGTATTAGGGAAATAGGTATCCGTATAAGCTCCTGCCTGATAAATATATCCGCCGATACTGATAACAACCGCTGCTGCCATCCCTGCTCCCACAGCCTTTACAGACCCCTTTTTTGTCTTTTTGGCCCTGGCCCGTTCCTTTCTGCGGGCTTTGAAGGCTTCTCTGCTGCGGCTCACCGGCCTTTTCTTTTTTTCTTCACTCATTCACTTAAACCTTTCTGACTGCTCCTTCCTCCTAAAAACGCTTCCCGTCTCCCAAAACACGTCCGCTGAATACAAAATAAACCCCAACTGCCACCGCACTGGCAATAACATCGGCCGCCGGCTCTGCATAAAATACGTTTTCTATTCCCGCAAGCGCCGGAAGGATCAGCATTGCAGCCAGATATACGGCTTTTCTGAACATCGACTGACTGATTGCCAGAGCCGCTGCACCCATTCCTGTAAATCCGTCTACTACCTCATACTGAATAGCAAGAGGAACAATGGCAAGGACGCTGATGCGGATGGCGCGCACACTGGTTTCTATAAAAAAGCGGTCATTTGTAAAAATCTCAGCAAATTGTGCCGACAGTGTCATTGCAATGACAAACATAACCGCTGTAAATACCATTCCAAGACCAATGATGTGCTTCTGGGCTTTTCGGATCCGATCCGGACGGCCTGCTCCATAATTATACCCCAAAATAGTCTGCGTGCCTCCGGTAATTCCTCCCAGCGGCATAGTGATCATCAGCATAAAACTCTGCACGATGGTATTGCAGGTCAAAAGCACATCGCCCATTTCGTAGCTTCCATAATGGCGGATCAGCATATTCATAATAATGATCAGGCCGCTGTCTGAAGCCGTGATCAAAAAGGGGGACAGGCCCAGTACCAATACACGGGCCATAAGCTCCTTTTGATATCCTCCAAAGGTAATCCGCACCAGAGGCCGCTTTCCCAAAAGGAAAAACAGGACATAAACACAGGAAGCAAGCTGGGAAAGAACGGTAGCGATCGCAGCTCCCTTTACTCCCAGATCCAGCACAAAGATAAAAACGGGATCTAATATAATATTGCTGACAGCCCCTAAAAGCACGGTCATCATTCCTACCTTTGCAAAACCCTGACAAATAATAAACTGATTCATGCCAGTGGAAAGAAGGGCAAAAGCAGTTCCTGACAGATACCAGGTCAGATATTCATCCGCATAAGGAAAAATAGCCGAACCGGCGCCAAATACGGTCAGAAGCTGATTTTTAAACAGATACATAACCGTCATTAAGACGGCTGCCATGACTGCAAGGAGCACAAAGCAGTTAGCTACCACATTTTGGGCCGCCTTTTCATTCTTCTGCCCCAGACGGATGCTCATGATCGGCGCTCCTCCAATACCAACCCAGCTGGCAAAGGAAGTGATCAGGGTCACCACTGGGCCGCAGACGCCTACGGCTGCCAGAGCCTGCCCTCCGATTTCCGGTATGTTTCCTATGTACATACGGTCTACGATACTGTATAAAACACTGACAAATTGAGCCAGCATGGAAGGAAATGCAAGCTTCCATACCAGCTCTCTTATGCGATCTGTATCCAGATTATTTTCCAGTTTCACGATTTTTCTCCTTGATATAGGTTATTTTCCCCTGAATCGGGAAATTTCCTCTGCCAGTTCCCTTGCGCTGTCTGTCATGCCCTTAAACGCCCCAAACCGGTAAAGGCTGGCTATAAAGAGGCCGATCGGCACTGCCAGGATCATTCCGGCAAGCCCCCTTATCTTAAAGCCAAGATAAAGCAAAAACAGGGTCAAAAGGGGATTTAATCCCATAGTATCCCCTACCAGCTTAGGCTGCACCAGCTGGCGGATCACCTGTGTCAGCACATAGATCAGAATCAGCCCTGCCGCAAAGGCATACTCTCCGCCCAGGACTTTGATGATTCCCCAGGGGATCAGGGCAGTTCCCGTACCAAATACTGGAAGAAAATCAAGCAGGGCGATCAAAAGCGCCCATAAAGGCCCGTAGCTTACGCCCAGAATGAAAAAGCCGACTGTCAGGATCAGCCATACGACAGCCATAATTTTAAACTGCGCCATAAAATACCCGCCGATCAGCCGTCTGGACTCTTTTTTCAGATGATTGGAATACCGGCCGGTCCACTCCGGCATATGGCTTTTTATAACAGACAAGATCCGGTCACGGTCTGCAATAAAAAAATAAGCCGAAAGAATGATGACCACAAAATACACCAGCGCAGCCGGGATCCCTTTTGCTACAGTTCCTGCCGCTTCCATAGTAGGCGAGGCAATGGACTCCGCCAGCTTTCCAATATAGGCTCCCAGATTGTCTCCCAGGGTCATCCATGCATCCCGCATGGTTTCAGGCATGAAATCAAAGATACCTTCCAGCCGTCCCAGGCTGCTCTGTACATCTCCTTCAATCCCTGCATATAAGACCGGAAGATCCTGGATAAAGGACCAGATAAAATGAAGCATTCGGGATACAGCAAGATATAAAAGCCCTATCACCAGAGCCAGAGCTCCTGCCACGATCACAATAGAACTGTGCCTGCGCACCAGCTTCAGCCTGCGCTCTAAAAAGCGCACCAGCGGATTGGCGATCATGGCAATGATCCATCCCACGACAAAAGGCATGAAAAACCCCAGAAGCTTCGGCCCCAGAAAACACAGAAAGAACCATCCAGAGGCTGGAATCATTATATTTAAGATCAGACGCAGAATATACCGCCACTGGGGTTCTGTTTTTTCCCGACTGTTTTTATATTCCTCCATACGGTCTCACCTGTCCTTTCCTGTACGGCCCATTTTATCCAAACAGCTCTAATCTTCCAGCCCCTTTAACCCATATCCTTCTGCCACACGCTTAAAGGCAGGAAGAGAACGCTGGATCTGGTCAAAGGATACGCAGTAGGAAATCCTTACATAACCCGGACAGGCGAAGGAGCTTCCCGGAACCACCAGAATATGTTCCTTTTTGCAGGCCTCACAGAATTTCTTCTCATCCGGCTCCGGAGATTTTACAAACATATAAAAAGCACCCTGGGGCTTTACACATTCAAAGCCGGCTTCCCTCAGTCCCCGGTACAGAAGATTCCGGTTCCTGTCATAGGCCTCTATATCTGCCGTCTCATCCACACAACGCATAACAACGCGCTGCATCAGGGACGGAGCATTGACCGCTCCCATGACACGGTTTGCGATTACAGCCGCATTGAATACCTCTTTGCTGTCTGTAAGCTCATCCGGGATCACCAGATATCCGATACGCTCTCCAGGCAGGGAAAGGGATTTGCTGTAAGAATAGCAGATGACCGTATTATGGTAAAATTTCGTCACATAGGGAACCTCTGCCCCGTCATATGCCAGCTCTCTGTAAGGCTCGTCAGAAATCAATACGATCTGTGTGCCAAATTTCTTTTCCTTTTCTGTCAGGATTTCCCCCAAACGCGTCAGTACAGCTTCTGAATAGATTACTCCTGTTGGGTTGTTGGGCGTATTGATAATGACAGCCTTCGTACGGTCTGTAATCCGCCTGGAAAATTCTTCCAGATCCGGCTGGAATGTTTCTGTGTCCGCCGGAACTACCTCCAGTATACCATCATAATTTCTCACATAATTGCCATATTCTACAAAATAGGGCGCAAAGGTCACAACCTGATCCTGAGGATTTAAAATCGTCTTTAAAATCACATTCAGGCCGCTGGCAGCGCCTACAGTCATCAGGATATTTCCCTGATGGAACTTTGTTCCAAAACGCCGGTTTAAGGACTGTGCGATGGCCTCCCTTACATCTTCAAAGCCTGCATTGCTCATATAGCCGTGAACCATAACAGATGGTTCCTCATTCACAATCCTGCAGATCGCCTCATTGACCGCCTCAGGCGCGGGCACATTGGGATTTCCCAGGCTGAAATCATATACATTTTCTGCTCCATATATGGCTGCCAGCCGTTTTCCCTCCTCAAACATAGCCCGGATTGCGGAGTTATTATTTACAAGCGGCTTCATCTTTTCTGATATCATACTCATGTCCTCTCTTTCCCGGTAACGTGCAGCGTTCTGCCCTCTGACCGCTCCTTTTCTCTGTACAGGAAAAATGCAGAAGCTGCTGCTCATTTGATTGTATCCTTGATGGGAAAGATTGTCAATACCATCAAAAAGCCATATCGAGACCCGGCCTCAGACAGGCGCAGGTTTGATATGGCTTTGAATGAAACAATAGTTCCGGCTACCGAAGCCCTTTAAAAAGAGCTTCTATTTCAGGCGTGACATCATCCGGCCAAAACTCTGCCGAAACTCTGCTTTCATCTAAGGTCAATGTAACATAGAGATCGTACCTTGCAGGCTGTTCTGGCTCACGCATACCATTCATATCAGCAAGCTCCCTGTCACGCAATGCTCCCATAAGAAGCTCGATCTGCTCCTGTTCTGTAAAAACAAGCGTTCCATCTTTCTGATAGAAGGGATTTTCCGTCTGGATCTGCTTTAAGGCTTCTCCTTCCGGAAGTCCATCACCGTATTCTTCCCCGTTCACAATTGAGGATACATCCACGGAAATCTGGCTTACATGTTCAGCCGCAAAATAAGCTCCCGGCTCAATCCCCATTTTCTCCAAAACCTGTATAGTATTTGTAAAAGAGGGATAAACCGGCCATCTGCAAAGCTGATCCAGATGGTTTTCCATATACCGTTCCATCTCATCCGCAGAAGGCATTTCATTATAAGAATCTTTCAATGTTTCCGGGCCAAGAAGCATTTTGATCAGATCTCTCTGATATTCAGAAATATAACCGTCGTTTTTTCCCCACCGTTCCTGAATATACAGGCACAGCTCCTTTTCTGCAAACTGAAGCGCTCCCACCGGATCTTCTCTCATCCGGTCCTTAAGTTTCTGCCCCTTAAGATCGGTCTGATAGGCTCCAAGAAGCTCCTTTATGGCATCTTCTTCCATTGTATTAAACAGAGAATGATTTCCATTTCCCTGGTAGGAAACGTATCCCATCTCCTCCGGCTGCTGAGAAAGGATCAGATAAAGGCCCTTTTTATACGTTTCATTATTATAAATGGTTTCATAAGTTTCCAGCACATCTTCTAAATCCATGTGATACCTGCGGCTGACCTGCCGGCCGTTCTTTAAACGATAGCGGATAAGGATCTGGCTGAAATACCGGTCATACGCTTCCTCTTCCTCTTTGCCGGCCACAAAAACAGAGGTCGGGCCATCTGCTCCTCCAATGACAGATATGGCTGAGGCATCCTTACTGCTATAATGGTTCACAGACATGGAAACTTCGTTTAAGCTGATCTGCGCTTCCCAGCGGTTCAGCTTTTCTTCCCTGTATCCTGCCGCTTCTCTGGAAGCAGCCTCTGCCAGAGCAATAACAGAGGCAGGATCGGTAAGCTCCATCTTCTCTTTTATAAAATCTCCCGCACTTTCATATATCAGTCTCCGGGTATCTCCCTGCCGCATCACTCTTGGCATATTGTCGGCAAACGAATGATCAATGGATAAATCCACACTGGCAGAAGCAATTTTCTCCTGAGATGGCACATAGGAATCATAGCCATACCAGTCATAACGGAAGCTGCAAAAAAACAGCATTCCCGCTCCCAGGCACAGCGCCAGCTGCATTTTGTGTGAAAAAAGCTTTTTAAAATCAAAATGATAGATGATCTCAACCATGCAGTGCACAAGGAGAATCCCTGCTGCCGTTCCAAACAGCCCCCATTTCACCTGGCTTTGCAGCGTCCAGAAAAACCATCCTCCCGCCATTCCTCCAAGAAGTACCAGAAGGATACGAACCGGAGCCTTGCTTTTTGAAAATGCCATGGCTTTTCCGGCTGCCTCTGAGGGTCTAAGACGGTAAAGCTCTAAAGACAGGGCGGTAACTGCCATCATACAGGCTGCTGCCTTTAATACCTCAGCCATTTTGATTCCATCCGCGTCCGAAACAGAAGCAGCAGACCAGATGTATGCTCCCACAGGGGACAGATTTTGCATCGCCCACAAGTAAGGAGAACTGTCCGCATACCAGAACTCACCTGCCGATGTGACAAAAAACTGATCTGCAAATGCGCCCAAAAGTCCGGCTGCCAGAGGAACAAAACCGAAAAAAACGGCCGTACCCAAAAGACCGATCACTATATTTCCCGTCATCATCATGGCAACTGTAACGGTTCCATAGACAAGGCTGTAATACAGAAGGTTCATTCCAAAGGCAGCTGCCATGGAGCCGAAAAATTCAGAAACAGGCACTCCATAAGCGGCGGCTACTGCCGTAAACAGGAGGCAGCCAAACAGATATGCTGCTGCCGGGATCAGTATCCCGTCCCCGTACTGAACTGCAAACAGCACTTCTCTCCTCACAGGGATACTATGGTAAAAATCGACCTTTTTCTTATTGTGAAGATAGGAGAACGCCGTCACTCCTACAACCACCGCAGCCATCAGGAATAAAAAGACCATCAGCCCATTTCCATAGGAAATTTCATCCAGTACAACTTCCCTCTTGAAAAATGCAGTCATCATCTCATACTGCTTGGCAGTGAAATGCTCCGGAAGCAGCTTTTCAATCGGCTCATAGTCATTATAGGCGCGAAACTCCATTCGCCGGGCATTTTCCATAACTAATGCCAGCTTTACCGGAAGGGCAAAGAAAAAAACCAGAAACATCAACGCCAGCACCCAGATACGCCGTTTGATATCCTCTTTCATCAGTCCCCATATTCTGTCACAGACCTTTTTTTCAGAAAACAAGTTTTTTGACGTCATATCCTGCCACCTCCGTTTCACTGATAAAAATTTCCTCCAGAGTCAGAGGAATACATTCAAAAAATACAGGATCACAAGCTCCAAGCTTTGCCTCGATCTCTTCCCGCGTTCCCCGGACGGTCAGCGTAAGAAGCCTTCCTCTGCGCTCTGTGGACAGAACTTCAAGACTTACCAGATCCTCCGGCTCCATTCCGGGCTGCAGTACACACTGGATCTTGTGAATATTCAGCTTCATATCATCCAAATCCTTTGAAAGGAGGATTCCTCCCTTATGAAGCAGGCCTACATGGTCGCAGATATCTTCCAGCTCCCTGAGATTGTGGGATGCGATGATAGGCGTCAGATTCCGGTCTTCCATATCGGCGGCAAACAGGCTCTTTACTGCCTGGCGCATGACCGGATCCAGTCCGTCAAATGTCTCGTCGCAGAACAGATACTTTGTATTAGCACAAATCCCGCAGATCACGGACACCTGTTTTTTCATTCCCTTGGAAAAAGTGTGGATCCTGCGCTTTTCATCCAGTCCAAAACTTTTTAACAGGCGGCGAAACCTCTCCTTGTCAAAACGCTCGTACACACGGGAATAATAAGCCATCATGTCAAGGGGCGATGCATTGCTGAAAAAATATGCCTCATCGGATATATAAAAAACCATTCTTTTAGCTGCCGGATTTTCAAATACCTCCTGGCCGTCAATGGTAATGTGTCCCTCATCCGGCTTTAAAATGCCGCTTGCAAGACGTAAAAAAGTAGATTTTCCCGCACCATTGGTACCGATCAGTCCAAACACGCTTCCTTCCCTGATCGCAGCGTCTATATGATCAACTGCCGTAATATCCTCAAACCGTTTCGTCAGCTTCACTGCCTGAATCATGGTCGTCTCCCCCTTCTTCCTTATTTTTCTCAAGATTAAGCATCCGTTCCAGTCGCTCTGTCATTTCTCCCGGAGAAATGCCGATCTGTATACCATCCTTCACCGCACGGTCAAAGCTCGCTTCCCAGGCTTTTTTTCTTCCGCTCCTTAACCGGCTCCCTTCCGCCACGAAGCTGCCCTTTCCCTTAACAGAATAAATATAGCCTCTTTGCTCCAGTTCTGCATACGCTCTCTGGATGGTATTGGGATTGATGGAAAGCTCCGTCGCAAGGCTGCGGACTGAGGGAAGCTTTGTATTTTCCGTCAGGATTTCCTGAAACATCAGCTCCTCCAACCGTTCTGTGACCTGTTCATACAGAGGCCTCCGATCCCTGTAATCCAGTACGATCATTGGAATCTCTCCTTTCTCTGTTTTAACTGTACTAATTCTCTTAATACAGTTATCCTGATTTAACAATACCATGAACCAGTCTGAAATACAATAACAATTTTCTTACGATTCTTGACAGTTTGTGGTACAATTCATTCAAACAGCATCAGATTCAGGAGGTCTCCCCATGCAAAGCAGATATCAATTCAGAGAAATCACAAAATCAGGGGTTCCCCAGATGTTTTCAATGATCCTTAAGCGGATGGAGTGGATGGACGAAAAAGGGATACAGCAGTGGAATGCTGCAAAGTATGATACGATCTATCCTCTGTCTTATTATGAAGAAAAACGCTGCCGCAGAATGGAACGATTAAGACGAATGACAAATGCCGGTCGTGCTGTGTTACCAGATATGAGTGAGAAGGGATTTGTGGTTGATAAAGATATTTTGAATGCGCTTCAAACAGACGCAGAAGTTTGGGAAAGTTTCAAAGTTTTCCGCCACTTTATCAGCGTGTGAGAATTGATACAATTCAAATTAAGAAAAAACAGCCGGAACTATTCCAGAGTCGCTTACAGAAGCTTTTAGATAACACAAAAGCGGGGGTTATGTATGGCGAATGGAATGATAATGGGCGACTGTTTACGGTATGACAACTTGGAATTTGAGGTGGAAATATGGCATCAAGCAAGGAATACTTAGAGTTTATTTTAGGGCAGCTATCTGAGTTAGAAGAAATTACTTATCGAGCTATGATGGGAGAATTTATTATTTATTATCATGGCAAGATTGTAGGCGGTATCTATGATGATAGATTACTTGTTAAACCAGTAAAATCAGCAATTAGTTATATGCCGACAGCTCCGTATGAATTACCCTATGAGGGAGCAAAAGAGATGTTGTTGGTAGATGAAGTTGATAATAAGGAATTTTTGACAGGCTTGTTTCATGCAATATATGATGAACTGCCAGCCCCAAAACCGAAAAAGAAGAAATAAACAACTTCCAGTTTGTATATACCCTTAATACAACAAAATGCCGTATCCAGACGGAGTGAACCAGATGCAGCAACAGCTGAAATGTATTCACTTAAACCAGAAAAGAGGGTGCTGCAAAATCATCCACAATCGAATGATTGAGCAGCACCCTCTTTCCTGTTGTTCAGGCCACTATGCCTTACTCTTTGACGTCTATTAAAAGGTGTTTTTCATTTCTAAACTTTTCCTAACGAAGCCGGCTTCATCTGGCTTTCAAACTCACTTGGCCCATCTTTTGACTTGTCTGTGCCGGGCTTTTTCCATGCATGCATAGCCAGTGCCATGGCGATTACGCCATAGGAAACGAATACGCGGAAATACTCACCGATCACAGGATCTCCGAACAGTTCCTTTCCTGCTAACGGAGATACGATAAACAGGGTATGGAACAGAACGATGCCTAAAAGAGCATTTTTATTTGTCGCCTTCTGCACGGAAGCGCCGCCTACCAGAAGCGCTGCAATAGCAAACTGCCCCACCTGGGTATGCGCACCATAGGTAGACATGGTGCCGATATTCTGCAGATAAATAAGCTGTCCCCAGCTGGCAAGCACGGTAGAAAACAGCATGGCGATAATACGGGTCTTATCCACATCAATACCTGCAGAGTTTGCTACCGCACGGTTCTGGCCTACTGCCCTCATATTCTGTCCCAGACGGGTCCGCATCAGCAGATTGTTGAATACGCAGAGAGCTCCAATAGAGATATAGGTCATCACAGGAAGCTGTACGGCAATCAGCACGTTAAACAGTGCGGGAATATAGGTAAGTCCATATACTGCACCAGCCAGAACGATAAAGACAAGGGCTCTGCGTATATCAAAGGTGTCTCTTTTGCCAAAACTTCCGGCTCCCGTATGTTTCGTCATTTTATGTCTCACGATCTGAAACAGCTGCCACAGCACAACGCTCAGACAGCCCAGCTCTACCGCCGACAAAAGCAGCAGACGGTCAGAAGATAAGAACTGCTCCACCGGTCCGATAAAAGTCAGGGCATAGACAAAAACTGCTGCCGCCGCCTTAAGCGCTGTATCCTTCCAGTTCACTGCCTGTTTTTTGATCCGCTTGTGAATGGTGGTAAAGAGAAGTCCTGCAATTACCAGATAGAAGCCAATTTCCAGAACCGTCAGCATGGGAATGGTATCCAGAGCATATTTTACCGTATCCTTTAGGTCAATGGTATTCTTTACGCCTACTCCTGTGGCAATCATCAGCGTAGGATTATTCATAGCAATCACGCCGCCGAATACGAACAGGAAGATCAGCTGGTAAATACCATCTGCAAAATATCCCAGGATCAGGCCCGCGATCATCTCATTTCCCTTTACCAGGTTGAAGAGTTTTCCTACCAGGAAGCCGAACACCAGCGCAATAGGGGTAGCCAGGGCAACGGTAATGAAAAAGCCGCCAACTCCCGTAAAACCCCAGTAAGTGGTAAGGAATAAGGCAATCTGTGCCGCCATGGCGCCTACTACAATACCAAAATTCAGACCCAGACCCGTAATAACCGGAATGATCAGTGCCAGCACGATAAACGCATTTCTGGCGATTCTGGTAAACAGCTCCGGGATCACAAAGGTCAGAGGCTGTTTCGATGCAGCCGTAGCTCCTACACAAAGAAGAAGGAACAGGATCACTACCTTATTTTTAAATAAGAAATCAGATATTTTTTTATTCACGGCTGTCACCTCCCTTTGCCTGTGCCAGTGCATACAGAATAATACCATTAGAGATGATCAGACGCATTACCTCTGATAAGTTGCTCTCCGGAATGAACTGGTTTACAACCGGAAGGCCCAGAGCCATGATGCCCTGAAACAGGAACGTACCGATCAGCACGTGGGCAATGGAGGCCCGCCTTGGAGTAGCGCCTCCGATCAGTACGGCTGCTACAGAGGTAAAGCCCATCATCATAGGACCATTGTACAGCTGGATGAAGCCGAAGGCCTGTGCATATACCAGGATACCTACTGCAGCCAGGACGGTCGAAAGAATGGTACCCACTAGACGCATCCGGTTTACATTGATGCCTGCGGCCTTGGCAAACATGGGATTCGTACCTGCCGCACTCATGGCAATTCCAGTCTTAGAACGCATAAAGAGCCACACCAGAAAGCACATGAGGAAGAAAAACAGAAGAAGTCCGGTAGGAACAAAAAAGTCTCCAATGGAAAAAGCAAGGGTGTCATTCATAACACCGCTGTAGGAGGAAGCAAGGGAAATTGTATTTCTCAGTCCCTTTCCGGCATTGGGCCAGATCAGCTCACCATTGTCGAAGGGAAGAAGCATCCAGACCATATTCATGAAAGCGATCACGGAAAATCCTACATAGGTAGTAACGGTCATTTCAGAGCCCTTTACCCGGTTTAAGAGCTGGCCGTAGAGGTATCCGATGCCCACTGCCAGAATCACGCCGATCACAATGGCAGCCAGAATAGCCACCCAGGCTGCAAAGAGAGGATGGATTGCTACCAGAGCGGGATTTTGTGCAATATCCAGCTGGATCACAACCAGACCTCCCAAAAGCCCTCCTACAATACCCATGGTGATACCAAAGTTCGGTCCGATCCCGCACTGGATCGCCGGCACCATTGCAAGAGCTAAAACACCGTACATTCCCCAGCGGCGGAGCACATCACTGAAAAACTGGGGCAGATTCATCTGGAATGCCCCTGCACATACCACCAGAAACAGAAAAAAGAGAACGATAATAATACGCGGAAGGCCGAATTTACGGATCATCTTCTTAACAGAATCAGTCATTTTCCATTCCTCCTTTCCGTGTTCCGGACATAGCCAGACCGAAGTCAGCATCCGAATCGTCCGGTTTTAAAATACCCGACAGCTTTCCATCGGAAATGATCGCAATCCGGTCTGAAATCGACCGCAGTTCTACCAGCTCAGAAGAAACGATGATCACCGTCATGCCCGTCTCGCGGTTCAGTTTTGCCAGATACTCAAGCACCAGCTTCTTGGCGCCAATGTCAATTCCTCTGGTAGGCTCCGATACAAACAGGATATCCGGTTCCAGAGTCAGTGCTCGTGCCAGACATACTTTCTGCTGATTGCCGCCGGAAAGACGGCCTGCCGCCTGCCCGATACCAGTACAGCGGATATCAAGCGTTTCTACCATATGAGTGGCATGAACTTTGGCAGCGGCAGCATCATATAAATGAAACCAACCGATCTTTTTTAAAAATCTGCCGTTGGTCTGCATGGCAGAAAAGACGATATTCTGCTCAATGCTTTCGTTCAAGAGAAGGCCCACACCGCGGCGGTCCTCTGATACAAAGGCTACCTTATGATCCAGGGCATCTCCCAGTTTATCCAGATTTAAGGCCTCGCCATTAATCCTCACTTCACCGCTGGCCTTATAAAGCCCCATGATGCCGTTAGGGATGCCAAGTTTACCCTGGCCTGCCAGGCCTCCAATCCCAAAGATTTCTCCTTTTCGGATATCCATATCAATCCCATTGACCTGCTCGCCCGGCATATCTACTCTGTAATTTCTTAAGCTGACAGCAATTTCATCGTCCCGGATCACCCGTTCATCCGGTATATCATCATCTAACAGCTTCTCCACTTTGCGTCCGATCATCAGTTCTGCGATCTCAACCACATTTGTATTCCTGATCTCACGTCTGGCTACAAATTCTCCATCCCTGAGAACCGTCATACTATCCGCCACTGCCATGACCTCATCCAATCGGTGGGTGATAAAAATAATGGCAATTCCGCTGGCGGCGATCACTTTCATGGCCTCCAGCAAGCGTTTAGCCTCTGATTCGGTCAGCACTGCAGTTGGTTCGTCAAATACCAGTATCTTAAGTCCCGTTTTATCAAGCTCTCTGGCGATCTCAATAAACTGCATATATCCTACGGGAAGTCCTGCTACTTTTACATACTCTTCAATCTCAAGCCCAATGGTTTTAAGGGCCTTTCTTGCATCCCGATCCATAGAATCAAAATCCAGGGTTTCCATCGATTCTCCAAATACACGGCTGGCCAGGTTTGCATGACTGATTTCCCGGCCCACCTTAATATTTTCCGTAACGGAAAATCCCGGAATCAGCATAAACTCCTGATGTACCATACCGATTCCCAGCTCCATGGCCTTTACCGGGCTGTTGATCTGCACTTCCTTTCCGTCAATCTCAACGGTTCCTTCAAAACCGCCTGTGTTGTGAATGACCGGCATACCAAACAGGATATTCATCAGGGTGGATTTTCCTGCGCCGTTTTCTCCCATCAGCGCATGAATCTCACCGGGACGTACCGCAAGGTCAACTCCCTTCAGGACACGGTTCCCGAAATATTCTTTCACAATATGATCCATTTTCAGGACATAGGTTTCTTTTGCATTTTCCAAAATACCAACCTCTTTCTTTTTGACTTCTTTTTCTACCGCCCTCCATCAGGGAAAAATGAAAAAAGGAGTCCGCCAGCTTCTGCCCCAAAGACGCCAGCCGGCGAACCCCCTGCTTCTTATATCAGCCCCATTGCGGTCAAGTCTATTTAAATGTAACGAAATCTGACATTACCAGGAAGTGGTTATCCTTTTTGTTTCCGCTGTCATCTACATAATGCTCAATGGTCATATTTGCATCCGGTGTATACTCTTTTGCACATTCCTGAATGGTAGCCTTCAGAACTTCCTCATCAAGAACCTCACCGTTGGTCTCGCCTTCCAGTACCTTTTTTGCATACTCAACGCCTGCATTTACAAACAGCATATTGCAGGGAACGCCCCATGTGGAAACGCGGCCGTTCATTCCATACTCGTCTACCTTTGCCTGAAGCTGTTCCATCATATATGTAACGTCTGCTTCGTGACCGGACATATCAATGTTTAAAGCTGCCGGGAATGCGTGGAACGGAGACGGGCAGCACTGTAAGGAGTAGATCGCGCCGTTTTCAAATACGGAACGGATCAAAGGCTCCTGCATACCGCAGTTTGTGGTGAAGAATACGGTGTCCTTGCCATACTTTTCAATCTGGCGGGGAACATCCTCCAGAATAAACTGCTGTGCGCCTGTAATACCGGAATCGCCGGTAGGATCGGGAGCGGTTACGTCAACCAGCTCGATTCCGTTTTCTGCACAGTATTTCTTCATGTTCTCATGACGTGCAACAATCAAAGCATAGCTCATATGACGCGGGAAAGAGTAGTGGATCAGCGTCTTTGCTCCCTGAGCCTTTGCCTGAGGCGGAATCACAACACCGCAGCCTGGCTCGTCGACCTGAAGGACGATATCGGCCTTTGGATTGATAACGCCCGGATCCTCGCCGGGAGTACCTGCGATGAAGATCATATCCGGACGGGTCTCACGAACCTTGTCAATGGCTGCTGCAGTACCGGGAACTGCCTGGCACCATACGATTGCCTTAACAGCCGGATCAGAAGCCATAGCCACTGCATTAGAGATCAGGGTTTCTGTCTCTGTGGTGAAGTTATCAGGATAGGTAGAGGTAACAACCATGTCACCATATTTTTCTTTCATCTTATTTGCCTGAGTGATCTCCTCATCACCCTGGGAGGCCGTACCGGTAATAATACCAATCTTAAAGTCTTCTGCCGATGCTGTTTCTGCTTCTGAGGTCCCCTCTTTCTTTTCCCCATCAGCCGGTGCAGCCGTCGTTGCCTCTGATGCCGGTGCAGCTGTTGTCGCTGCCGGTTCTGCGCTGCGGCATCCTGCTAAAGACATTACCATTGCAGCTGCCAGTGTCAAACTGAGAAAACGTTTTTTCATTCCTTCTCCTCCTTTTTTAAGTCGGGTATCTTTTTATATACCCCGTTTTTAACCCGCCCTGTTTTTCCTTTCGCGAATTGTTCGTATTATATCACATGGTTTGTATCTTGTCAAAAGACATTTGTCCGTTTGGTACAATATAAGTTGATATTTTTTCAGTCTTTCGCATATTGTATACAAATATGTTGATATAATTCCAATCAATTTGCAAAAAATTAACTTTATAATCAGTTTTATTTATATTTTATCTTAATATTATCTTCTAAAATATCTATATTCTAAATATAGACGAACTTTATTTTTAACATTGTCTTTTTTTAAGAACAATGTTTTTGAACCTGGCTGGAGATCGAACAAAGAAAAGAGGATTAAAAAAAGACGCAGCAAAATGCCGCGCCTTTTCAGACTTTCGTCGATCTGTTTTGTTTTACTTCTGAGGGCCAGCTGCAACCAGAGCCTTGCCAGCCTCATTGCCTTCGTATTTTGCGAAGTTCTTAATGAATCTGCCAGCCAGGTCCTGCGCCTTTGCATCCCACTCTGCTGCATCTGCATAGGTATCTCTTGGATCCAGGATTTTGGGATCTACGCCGGGAAGCTCAGTAGGTACTTCAAAGTTGAAGTATGGGATGGTCTTGGTAGGAGCATTCTTGATATCACCGTTTAAGATAGCGTCAATGATGCCGCGGGTATCCTTAATAGAGATACGCTTTCCGGTACCATTCCATCCGGTATTTACAAGATAAGCCTTTGCGCCGCTCTTTTCCATTCTCTTAACCAGCTCTTCTGCATACTTGGTAGGATGCAGCTCTAAGAATGCCTGGCCAAAGCATGCAGAGAAGGTAGGAGTCGGCTCGGTGATGCCGCGCTCTGTACCTGCAAGTTTTGCTGTAAAGCCGGACAGGAAGTAATACTGTGTCTGCTCAGGAGTAAGAACAGATACTGGAGGCAGCACGCCGAATGCATCTGCGGACAGGAAAATTACATTCTTCGCTGCCGGAGCAGAGGAAACGGGACGTACAATATTCTCAATATGGTTGATCGGATAAGATACACGGGTATTCTCGGTTACGCTGTCATCTGCGAAATCGATCTTGCCCTCTGCATCCAGAGTAACGTTTTCAAGCAGAGCATCACGGCGAATGGCATTATAAATGTCCGGCTCAGACTCTTTGTCCAGGTTGATAACCTTGGCATAGCAGCCACCCTCAAAGTTAAATACGCCGTTGTCATCCCAGCCATGCTCGTCATCACCGATCAAAAGACGCTTAGGATCGGTAGACAGAGTGGTCTTTCCGGTACCGGACAGGCCGAAGAAGATAGCGGTGTTCTCGCCGTTCATATCTGTATTTGCGGAGCAGTGCATGGAAGCGATGCCTTTCAGAGGCAGGTAGTAGTTCATCATGGAGAACATACCCTTCTTCATCTCACCGCCGTACCAGGTGTTGATGATAACCTGCTCACGGCTGGTAATGTTGAACATAGCAGCTGTCTCAGAATTTAAGCCCAGCTCCTTATAGTTCTCTACCTTTGCCTTGGAAGCATTGTAAACAACGAAATCAGGCTCAAAGTTCTCTAATTCCTCAGCAGTTGGCTGAATAAACATATTAGTAACAAAGTGTGCCTGCCAAGCTACTTCTACGATGAAGCGGATTGCCATGCGGGTATCCTTGTTTGCGCCGCAGAATGCATCTACAACGTAAAGCTTCTTATTGGACAGCTCCTTTAACGCAATCTCCTTGCAGGCCTTCCATGCTTCCTCAGATGCAGGATGATTGTCATTCTTGTACTCATCAGAAGTCCACCATACAGTATCTTTGGAGTTCTCATCTACCACGATGAATTTGTCTTTTGGAGAACGGCCGGTGTAGATACCAGTCATAACGTTAACTGCGCCTAATTCACTGACCTGTCCTTTCTCGTAACCTTCCAGCTCGGGTCTGGTTTCTTCTTCAAATAACAGCTCATAAGAAGGATTGTGTACGATCTCAGTTGTTCCGGTAATGCCATACTTGCTTAAATTGATCTCTGCCATACTACATTAACCTCTTTTCTTTCCTGTGATATGATGTGAAATGATGTAAATGTGAATGTCTGGTTTATAAAACCAAATTCAAGTCTATTATCTCACTTTATTGTTAAAAAGTCAACAATTCCATTTTAACAAAATTCTAATTTTTACAGAAAATGGTACAGATATGACAAATACCGGCCCCCTGGACAATGTCCAAACGGCCGGTACCTTATTCTAGTGAATGAGACAGTACACTAGTCTTCTTTAATTTTTACAATTACCTTCTTAATAGGGGCAGGTTCACCGTCTGCTGCCTTTGGCTTGTGTGCATCCCATGGATGGAAGATCATGTACTGACCTGCCTTTACAACTGCCTGAAGGCCGGGAACCGTGTTCTCATAAAACGTTACATCTTTATCCGGATTGTAAGGAGTCTTTACCTCCATCTCATGTGTCGGAGCATAGGTCATAACCTCACTCCCCTCGATCACATACTGGATATCGGTGTAATGCTCGTGAGACTCATACTTTGCCTCTTCCCACGGAATCGTAGTGTAGGAGGTCACATTGGCATATACATTGGTTCCGTCGATCTCATGCTTTCCAGCCTCTAATGCTGCCAGATCCGTGTTCATAAGAAAATCAACGGCCTTTGCGTATCTTCCCTCAATTCCCAGATTGCGGTAAAAATTCAAATTTTTCTTTTCATCAAAAATCATGATTCCAGTCTCCTTTGCCTTCTGTATTGGACAGTTTCCCGTCACTTCACAGTATACGCCAAAGGATGCGGAAACTCAACCCTTTTTGAGTCTTTTCTATGGGCGGTTATCTGAAAAATTCATGACCGTCATGTGCAAAGAGATAGGTAAGACTGGAATCAAACCAGGAAGCCTGTTTTCCCGAAGCCCTGCGGTTCATAAAGTAAATAGCCCCGTTTGAGTAATCCTCTCCATCCAGGGCGCGGTCTACGCAGCGGATGGTATCCGGCGTCACCTTTACGGTGTTGATCCTGCCATTTGATACGGGCTGGAACTGGTTTCTCTGGTATACAACCCCTTTTACCGTATTGGGGAACCGCTTGGAAAGGACACGGTTAATGATCACATCTGCCACCAGAATCTTCCCCTTATCATCACAGATGCCTGCTTCGGCCTGTACAATACGCAGCAAGATCTGGTAATCCTCGTCTGAAATCCGGATCCGTCTGGCGGCCCGCCGCTCCTCCTCAGCCTTTCTTCTGGCTTCCTCTTCTTCCTTCTCTTTTAAAATCTGCTTCTGCAGCGCCTCAATCTCTGTCTGGGCTGCTGCCTCTCTTCTCTGTTTCTCCCGGACATCCTGTTCCAGCAGCGCGCCTGCCAGATGCTGGCCTTCACTGTCTGTATTTAAAAGTCCAAATTGTATTTTTGCTTCCGTAACAAAGCTGCTTCCTCCAGATACCACTTCCTCTTCCGGTTCTTCCGGCTCCTCTGCGCTTTCCTGGATCCTGGGCGCAGCCATGGCATTTCTACCGCTTCCGCCAAATCCGTTTGCACCGAAGGTTACAATGGCAATGACTACAGCCCCTGCCATCACAACAGAAGAAGTGCGGTACTGTTCTTTTTTGACCTTAACTGCAAGCGCCTTTACAAAGAGAACGACCGACTGAAGGAATGAATGCAATGTAAGCATACATACTCCTCTTTTCTTTCCTGGGATCTGTCTGATCCCATGTGTCAACAAGTTGCTTTTCATCAGATCCAAAATAAGGTTTATTCCCCACTTTTGACCTGTTTTGCTGGGATGTACGGGTATTATATGGGATTTGGTTCTACCCGTCAACAGAGGTTTTACAACTTTGTTACATTTTTTTTGCATCAGGAAATAATTTCCGATTATATTGTGCTTATTGTATACTTTTTCTTGATATCATCCTGTTTTTTGAACGAAATATAGATTTTATTTTTACGTTTTTATTACATTATTGTTAATATTTAATTTTGTTATTTTATTAACAATACAATTTCAACCCTTTATGCCACCTGTTTTGCGGCTTTTTTCCGTTTTTTTCCTTCTGTACTTCACGATTTACCCTTTTACATTTTCTGTCGAAATATGGGATTAACCCCCACTTTTAATAGTTTTGTAATAAAAAAGTTTCTGTCCGATAATTCTATTGCGAAACAGAAACTCTCTTTTATCATGATTCTTTTTTATTTAATCTCAGGTCATAAGCAATCAGCTCTGAAACTATTTCATCACATATTTCGGAAACAGATTTTCCATCTGTTGCTACTGTGATATCCGCTGCCTCTTCATACAAAGCTCTGCGTTTTTCTAAAAGCTGTGAAATAAACTCTACATTCATATTATTATTCAGGATCGGACGTTCTGTACTGTTTTTCACCCGCTCATAAACAGTATTGGGCGTTGCAGTTAAAAACACAACCCGCCCATTTTTCTTCATATGATCCTTATTATCTTCCCGGACTACAATACCTCCTCCACAGGAAACGATCGTCTGTTTACGCTTTTGGAGTTCAATCAGCACATTGCTTTCCAGATTACGAAAATATGTTTCACCATATTCCTCAAAAATATCTGTGATGGCCATTCCTCTCTGCTCCACGATCAGCTGATCCATTTCAACGTAATTCATTTCCAGCTGTTTTTTTAATTCTCTAGCCACAGTGCTTTTCCCTGCGCCCATAAAGCCAATAAGGAAAATATTATAATTAAACAGAGCTTTAGCCTGAATCCTTCGGCTGTTCTTCACAATGTATTTGAAGATATCCAGTATCTCCTCCTCAAAGGGATTATCTCCCAGCTTACGCTTCAGGTTATCCTCCTGCTTTTTTTCCTGCTCCGGCTGCAGGATCGGAATTCCCTTTTCCTTCTTATATTCAATAATATCCTGAATACATCTCATTCTGGCAACCAGCTGCTCAATGATATTGTCATCACACTGTCCAATTTTATCACGTATTTCTTCAATTCTGTCCATTGCACTCTCCTCTGTCTTCGTCGTCACACGAATTATTTTTGAATGCAATTATATCAGCAGAACCTAAAAAGCGCAATGATTTTATCGCTTTAACGCGCTATTTTCTCTTTATTTGGCATAAAAGGCAGGAAATTAATCACAATTCCAGAACAGATCAGTACAGCGCCTGCTACAAACTGCCATGTAATAATCTCATGAAGAAGCACCACCCCAAGTACTGCTGATACCAACGGCTGTAAAGGGTAAAACATAGAACAGGTACTTGCACTCAGCTGCTGAAGGCTCTTATTCCAAAAGGTGTGTGCTACCGCAGTTCCAACTACTGCAACAAACAGGCAGGCCAGCAATGCTTTTTCTGTAGGATGGCTTCTGAAAATGAACATATTCTCAAATACTGCTGCCGGTACGTTTAGAATCAGTGCAATGGCCATACCGTAAAGAGCGGTCTGAACCGGATCATAATATTCGGAGATTCTGCGAATGGATACAGAAGCTGCTGACCAGAGAATTACAGAGCCTGCGGACAACAGGATTCCCATGATGTCAGCCTGCAGCTCTCCCGTTCCTAAAATAACATATACGCCTGCAAGAGATATAACAATGCCGATCGCATTTTTCCATGTGATCCTTTCCTTTAAAAATATCGCCGCCATAACAGAAATCGCAACGGGATTCAAAGAATTCATCAGGGAAGAAAGCGATCCTGACAATCTGGCGGTTCCGGCAAGCTGCAGTATAATTGCTGCAAAATATCCCAAGCCTCCCAGAATCATCAAATACAGCCAGTGCTCTTTCTGAACTTTTTTATGACATCCTTTTAACTTTAAAATACCATACAGACAGATCAGAGCTATTCCATACCGGCAAAAAGAAACTGTTACCGGCCCCATAACCTCCAAAGCATACTTGCTCACAACATAAATACTTCCCCAGCAAAAAAAGGTAATCAACAAATACAGATACCCTACATTACGCTTCATGTTCCCTGTTCCTTCTTTCTGTTATCAGTAGCTTTACTTTGGTGAATTTCTACAAAAAAACAGCTGCTGCAGTTTCTCTTCTGCACAACTGTCTTTTATTATTTTATGGGCGGTTCATTATACCGCAAAATATTTTTCCATTATTTCCTTAACCGGCATTTCCTTACCTGTATAAAGTTTAAATGCCTCTGCCCCCTGCCATAAAAGCATCCCAATTCCCGGAATCACTTTACACCCTGCCGCCGCAGCATCTGACAGGAGTCTGGTTTCTCTCGGATTATAAACTACATCTGACACAGTCAGATCACTGCGAAAAACTTCAGGATTTTCAATCAGGCTCTCCTGATCCATAGGCTTCATTCCCACCCGGGTGGCATTGGTGAAAATATGACTGTCTTCTATTTCATGATAAAATAAATCCCTGTCTTCCAGATCATACAGATTCACCCGGCATCCTGAAACATGCCTGCGGATCTTTTCTACCGTAGCCTCTGCATTTGCAAAAAAAGTGTCCTTTCGTGCAAATATAGAAATCTCACTCATCCCTTCTAAAGCAGATGTAATCTCAATGGCAGTAGCCGCTCCACCGGAACCGGCAATCGTCATTTTCTTTCCCCTTATTTCAAAGCCATGCTCCCGGCAGTTTCTGACCCAGCCCAAACCGTCCGTGTTATGGCCAATTAGTTTGCCATTTTCATTTACTACCGTATTTACCGCTCCGATAAGCTGTGCTGCTTTTGAAAGCTCATCGCAGCAGGAAAGCGCTGCCGTCTTTCCCGGCATAGTAATATTAAAGCCCTTTACGTTTAATAACCGAAGCGCATTAATAGCCTTTGATGTATCTTCTTCTTTTATATCAAAAGCCAAATACACATAATCCAGCCCCAATTTTTGAAAACTGTAATTATACATAGCCGGCGATCCCGAATGCCCGACAGGGCTTCCTATCAGGCACAGCATTTGCGTATGTCCGCTAATTTCCATAACTCATTTCCTCCCTGTCTTAATTTTGGTCTATTTTACCCCAATCTCATAGAATATGCAAGTGCATTATTTCTTTATCAAATTTAAAAAACAGGGTTATTCAGAACAAGGCCTTTTCCTTCTTATGGCTTTATTGAAAAATCCCTGGACCGTCCAAAGATGATTCATGAATTTACCCGCTGTTTGACGCTTGCCGCTCCCCCAAAAAATGATGAAAACCCCACGTCTTTCATTGAAATCCCCTTTCTTTTTTCAGCCTTCTTTTTCTCTCAAAGACTGTTTAACTCTGCCTCCGTACTGCTGGGACACCTCTGGCTGTTCTGGCTGATTTTCTGCGTATATTACACTGCCGTAAAATTAAGCCTCCACAGCCTGCGCGGAAACCAGTTTTCCTGCTATCTCTCCTTTGTAATCCTGTCCGTTTCTGCCTACGGATTCTTTCTGGTAAACTATTTTGCCGTCCCTTATCTTCAAAAAGCAGTCGGAAGCTATGCGCTGGGTCTCATCGGCACTACCGGGCTGTATTCTCTCCTGCTTCTTGGAGCGATCCTTTTTTCCGTCCGCGTTTTTTTAAACCGATCGAACAGTTAATACAGCTTGGAAAGAAATATCCCGCTATCGAACCCTACTATTTTCTCTTTTCCGCCTTAATCCTTGTGTTCTGTACGATGATCTTTTTACCTTTTTCCATCCTGTCCTCCCAGAACCCGCTGGTTTTTCTTTTATTTCCGACTCTGTGCATCTTATTTCTGTTTCTGCAGTTTTTATTCGTCCGCCTTTTGTTCCGGATCGCCTTTTATAAAGATTATGCTTCCTTTAATCAGATGGAAAAGGAAAGTCTTTCCTCCTACTATCAGAACCTGAACGGAACACTCTGTGCCATGCAAAATATCCGCCATGACATAAAAAATATTTTCTTCACTATGGGAAATTTTGTAAATGAAAGCGAAAACCAGGAGATGAAAGATTTTTTCTGGGGAAAAATCTTTCCCTGCTCCCAGGATACCATCCGCCAAAGCGAACTGCTGTCATCCATCTGCCAGCTGCCCTCCGAACCTCTGTAGGCCTTCTTCGTTTTAAAAACTTCTCAGGCTTTGCAGCAAAAATGTTCCATTTCCCTGCACATTCAGGTTCTCCCTAAAACCTGGCAGACCGGTATGGATCTGATCGATCTAACCCATATTCTGGGAATCCTGATTGATAATGCAATTGAAGAGGGTCTTCTGGTTCCCGATGGCATCATCGAAGTCCGCATTACAGGAAATGCCTGCGGCTGCTCCTATACAATCCGAAATTCCGTTACCCCGCGTACAATCCAGCAGGGCATCCATGCCGGAATCAGCACCAAAGGAGAGGGACGCGGAAAAGGGCTTTCCACTGTCCGTGAACTTTTAAGCCCTTATCACAATGCCACCCTGAATTCCTGCCTTCAGGGGGATATCTTTATCCAGAGCCTTACCCTGTCATGGCAGGATCCTCTGTCCTGAACCCTCAGAAAATGTCCTGAACTCAATCTATAATCCTGTTTTTACGACACCGCACACGCCATTTAAGCCAAATCCCACACGGATTTGGCTTTTTATGTTATGATCCGTCAGACGAAAGGAGACGCGATCTATGAAACGACTTATCTGGAAACCATTTTTCCATCTGCTGCTTCAGGCCAGACTTCCCTGGTTTTATATCCTGGTCTATACGCTTCTGTCTATGGCAGCAAGCCAGCTGTATCTGCTTTTTCCCTCCTATACCCGGCAGATCATGAACGGCAGCCTGAATCCGGCGCTTATTTGTACAGTAATTGCCGTTGTTTCAGGACAGGCATGTATTACCTCTGTCAGCCAGTTTATTTTAGCAGCTGCAAGTGCAAAGGTTTCTCTGCGCCTGCGCGAGCTTATCTGGAGACAAATCCTCCGCCTTCCTGTTCCTTTTTTTGACGCACAGCCCTCAAAGGATCTGATCAGCCGCGTAACCCAGGACACCGCAAGGCTCAGTGACCTGGCTGTTTCTTTTCCCGGAAATGTGCTGTCCTCCCTCTACACGTTTTTCGGTTCCTTTGTGCTCCTCTTTTCCTATCACTGGAAGCTTGCTGCGCTGGAAGCCGTTATGATCCCCCTTCTGTATGCTCTCGGCGTATGGCAGGGAAAAATCCAGTTTTCATGGAATGAAAGGATTCAGGGAAAAAACGCCGGGCTTACCGGTCATCTGTCCGAAATCCTGTCCAATCTGCCTCTGGTAAAAGAATTTTGTGCAGAAGAATGGGAAAAGAAACGGGGAAACCACTGGATTCATCAGTTGTTTCAGGTAAATATTTCCAATTCTCTTATCACTAATCTTCTGCTCCAGTTAAAAAACCTTGCTTCACTGCTCCATACAACTGCCATGATCGGGCTGGGACTGTGGATGATCTCCCATAATGAAATCACCCTTGATATCTGGGTTGCATTTTATCTCTACCCCCAGAACCTTTTAAACTCATTTTCCAGAATCATGAGCATCTGGGGAACCGTTAAATCCAGTCAGGGAGCAGTCCGCCGGATCACAGAGCTTATGGCAGAACAGACGGAACCTGATGATCCCTGCACCGGTTCAGACGGGATGAAAGGAGATATCCTGTTTGAAAATGTATCCTTTTCCTACGAAAATCAGCCTGTACTGAAAAATCTTACCTTTACAGCCCCGGAGGGGAAAACAACGGCCCTCGTCGGTCCAAGCGGGGCCGGTAAAACTACTTTTTTTCAGCTTTTGGAACGCTTCTATTCTCCGGATCAGGGAAGTATCCGCATGGGTAAGACAGATATTTTTAAACTCCCTCTGGTACAGTGGCGGCGTATGATCGGCTACGGGCCCCAGAGCCCCTATCTTTTTTCCGGAACGATCCGCGAAAATATCCTTTATGGGATTCACCGGCCTGTAACTGAACAAGAGCTTTTACAGGCCATAGAGGATTCCCAGTGCAGTGATTTTATACGTGCCATGCCCCACGGCCTTATGACCCGGATCGGAGAAGGCGGCAGCGGGCTCTCCGGAGGGCAGCGCCAGCGTATCTCTCTTGCGCGGCTGTTTCTCCAAAACCCCAAAATCCTTCTTTTGGATGAGGTGACTGCGAACCTTGATCCGGAATCAGAATACAGGGTGGAACAGGCCCTTGCCCGTCTCAGAAAAGGACGGACCACATTCGTCATCGCCCACAGAACGTCCGCTGTAAAGGACGTTGATGAAATCATTCTCTTAAATAGCCAGTCCTTTAACACACCGGTTCCAGAAAGGAGTTTATGATGATACAAAAGAAACTGCAGGCCTGGAGGCCATTTTTTCATCTTCTGTCTGTTTCCGGTATTCCGTGGATCTGGTATCTGGCAGACGTTCTATTCGGACTTGTGATTTCCATGCTTACCGTCTGCCTCCCCCAGATAACCGGCGCCATTATGCAGGGGGAAATCTTTGACAAAGGACTGATTGCAGATTATGCCGGGATTACGCTCTTTTCCATGCTGCTCAGTTTTCTTTCCACCCTCTTTGGCTCATCTGTGCACGTTTGGTTCCTTCAAGAATTTCCTCGTATTCATCCTTTGTGCAGCTGCACATAATCTGATAAATGTCTTCCCTGGAAATGTCATTGAATTTTTCGGAAATTATCATTTCTTCATTTCCGAATGCAAAGTACTGTTCCAGATCCGGATCGGTTCCATTTGTGACCACCACAGCTTCATTACTGATTGCAATTGCCCGTTTCTTCTTATTTAGATTGCCTATAATACAGTTTACATCCTCTCTTGTAAGAGGCTCTTTGCGGATCACTTCCTCCCGATTTCTGACATAAGAGCCGTTAAATGACAGAATAACATCAAATTCAATTCCTTCAAAGCGCGGTATAAATGGGTAGCTTCTTCCCGTTGCCATACATAAAAGAATCCCCTGCTTCTGTAACTGTTTTAACGCGGATCTTACCGGTTCTGACAGATCATTGTGCCTGAACCGGAGCAGTGTTCCGTCTATATCAAAAAATGCAATTTTAATCATAATAACTCCTTCTTTTCCCTATAACAAAAGACCGGAGCTCTCGCCCGGCCTTCTGCCTATACGTTTCTCAATACATCCGTAATTTTTACTCCTGCTCCAGAATCACCTTAGCAGGACACTTTTCTGCACATTTGCCGCAATTAGTACACTTGTCATAGTCAATCACAGCCAGATTGTTGTCCATATGGATCGCATCTGACTCGCACTGTCTGGTGCACAGGGTACAGCCGATACAGCCAGCCTGGCAGGCTGCCTTTACATCCTTGCCCTTGTCGTGGCTGCTGCACTGTACCAGATGCTTTGCGCTGTAAGGCACAAGCTGGATCAGTCCCTTTGGACAGGCAGCCACACATTTGCCGCAGGCCACACATTTTTCCTTGTCAACCACTGCCACGCCGTCAATCACGTGGATGGCATCAAACTGACAGGCCTTTACACAGGAGCCAAATCCCATACAGCCGTAGCTGCAGGCCTTGGGGCTGCCTCCGGGAACAACGGTGGCTTTGGCGCAGTCCTCGATTCCTGTATAGGTGTACAGGGTTTTTGCCTTATCGCAGGTTCCCTTGCAGCGTACAAAGGCTACCTTCTTATCTGCAGCCCCTGCGTCTACACCCAGGATGGAAGCGATCTTCTCTCCTACGGGAGCGCCGCCTACGGGACAGGCATTTGCGGGAGCCTGACCGTTTGCAATGGCCTTTGCCAGAGCATCACAGCCTGCGAAGCCGCAGCCGCCGCAGTTGTTGCCTGGAAGCTCCTCCCGGATCGCCAGCTCTTTTTCATCCACTTCAACCTTGAACTTCTCGCCAAAGAGGCCCAGGCCGATACCAACTACAATACCTACCACCGCAATGACAGCGGCAGCCATAACAATTGCCATAATATTCATCTTCGTCTCCTCCTTCTACAGCAGTCCGGAAAATCCGAAAAATGCGATAGCCATCAGTCCTGCTGTTACAAGGACAATGGGAGATCCCTGGAAGTTGTATGGGATATCATTTCCCTCAATACGCTCACGGATACCGGCTAACAGCACGATGGCTACGGTATATCCAAATGCGGTTGCAACACCATTTACCACACTCTCAATGATGGTGTAGTCATTCTGCACATTGGTTAAAGCCACGCCCAGTACGGCGCAGTTTGTGGTAATCAGAGGCAGGAACACACCTAGAGCGTTATACAGGGATACCATGCATTTCTTTAAGAACATTTCCACGATCTGCACCAGGGCTGCGATTACCAGAATAAACACAATGGTTTTTAAGTAATCAAGGCCCAGAGGCTGCAGGATCAGCTTATACAGCAGGCTGGCAGCAATGGATGCGATGGTGATAACGAAGATAACCGCACCTCCCATACCGGCTGCTGTCTCTACCTTCTTGGAAACACCGACGAAGGAACAGATGCCAAGGAACTGGCTTAACACCACGTTGCTGACGAACGCGGAGCTGACGGCAATTACAAGTAATTCTTTCATCTACTCTTTCCTCCTATTCTTCCGTCTTCTCTTTGCAGGAAGCGCAGTCGCCGCTGCAGCCCTTGCGTTTCTTCTTATCCTTTACAGAGCCGTTGGTAGCACATGGCAGCTTTAACTTATTCTGAAGTGCTGTCAGGCAGGCCAGAACAAAGAAGGCGCCGGGAGCCAGGATAAAGATAGCAGCAGGCTCATAGGAAGCAGGCATTACCTGGATGCCGAAAACCGTTCCGGCCCCTAAAAGCTCTCTTGCTCCGCCGATAAGGATCAGCGCGATGGTAAAGCCAAGACCCATTCCAAGACCGTCAAAGGCAGAAATGAGGGGCTTGTTCTTCATTGCAAAGGCCTCTGCACGGCCCAGGATGATACAGTTTACAACAATCAGGGGAATATAGATTCCCAGAGCACTGTAAAGGGAAGGGGTAAAGCCTTCCATCAGCATATCTACAATGGTAACCAGAGAAGCTACCACTACGATCTCGCCTGGAAGCCGCACACGGGCGGGAATAATATTTCTCAGGGCGGAGATCACAATATTTGCCGCAACCAGAACCGCCGTGGTGGAAAGTCCCATACCCGCACCGTTGGTAGCGGAGGTGGTTACTGCTAACGTAGGACAAAGGCCCAGCATCTGGATTAAGATGGGGTTTTCCTTCCATACGCCGTTATAAATTCGTTCCGTATATTTATTCATCTCTTACGCCTCCTACTCTCCGATGCAGTTTTCTACAAAATAGATGGCCGCATTTGCCGCTCCGGTTACTGCATTAGATGTATAAGTTGCGCCGCTGATGGCCTGAATCTGGTTGTCAGCCGAAGGCGCTGTTTTTGTTACCTCCAGAGTCTGGGCTGCCTTTCCTGTAAACTGGCCCTTAAACTCCGGCTCTGAAGCCTTCATGCCAAGACCAGGAGTCTCGCTGATGCTTAAAAAGCCGATACCTGTCAGCGTTCCCTCCGCAGTAATGCCTGCCGAGATCTGCACCAGGCCATTGTAACCGTCATTGGAGCTTGCGGTAATCAGGTAGCCAAGCAGAGTTCCGTCCTCAGCCAGAGCCTCCTGGGCTGCGTCAATGGATACGTTTCCAAAGCCCTGCTCTGCAATCTGGGCTGCTCCGGCCTCTACTGCTGCCTTTAACTCATCGGTCTGTTCAAAGGAAGCCGCCTCAGGAAATACCTCCTTGTAGGTAGCTGTATTGGCTGCCAGCTGGGCCTTTGCGATAGGCTCTAAGGTCACCTCGTGGACTGCACCCAGACAGGCGCCTGCTACCAGTGTGATGACAAAGAGAAGAAATGCATCTTTCATAATTCCTTTCATGCCTTTTTAGCCTCCTTTCCGAATGCTTTTGGAAGGGTCACGCGCTCGATCATGGGCACGAAAAGGTTGCACAGGATGATAGCGTAGGAAACGCCCTCAGGAGAAGCGCCCCACAGACGGAAGATACCGGTTAAAAGTCCCAGCATGATTCCGAATACGATCTGTCCCATAGGTGTAATAGGGCTGGTAACATAATCGGTCGCCATAAAGAACGCTCCGAAGATCAGACCGCCGCCGCATACCTGGGCAAGCACATAATTGGCGTCAAAGCCGCCGAAGATAAATACAAATACAGCCAGGGTAGCTATGTATGTCACAGGAATCTTCCAGCTGATGACTTTCTTTACGATCAGGTAGATGCCGCCGATCAAAAGTGCGATCACAGAAACCTCACCGATGGTTCCGGGAATCCGTCCTACAACCATAGCGGCCAGATCCACGCTTCCCCCTGCCCGCATGGAGGCTAAAGGAGTGGCTCCTGAGACGCTGTCAAAGCCCAGCTTTGCGGATGAGAAATTATTCATATGGCCCGCAAAGGAGATCAGGAGAAAGCATCTTGCTGCCAGAGCCGGGTTCATGAAGTTCTGTCCCAGGCCGCCGTACAGCTGCTTTACTACGACGATCGCAAAAATACCGCCGATCACAGGAATCCAAACCGGAATCTCCGGAGGCATATTCAGCGCCAGGATCATACCCGTTACCAGGGCGCTGCCGTCCATAATGGTAATGGGACGGTGCATCAGCTTCTCATATACATATTCGCTTGCAATACAGGCAGCTACAGTTGCCAGTATCACAAACAGCGCATGAAAGCCAAAGTTGTATACGCCAAAGGCTGCCGCGGGAAGCATGGCGATGGCCACGTCCAGCATCAGGCTCTGTGTATCCACGCTGCATCTCACATGAGGAGATGAAGATACATTTAATAATTTATTCATGACTTTTGTACCCTCCTACCCTTTCTTCCTGCGGTTTGCCGCAACGGTCTTTCTCATTTCCTTAAAGGCCTGAGTCAGAGGACGTCTGGCCGGACAGATATAGGTGCAGCTTCCGCACTCCATACACTCCATGCCATTGACCTTCTCAAAACGCTCACAGTCATTTCTCAAAGCTGCCTGCATCATCATCACAGGAACAATGCGGCTTGGACATACGCTTACGCAGCGGCCGCAGCGGATGCAGGCCGTAGGCTCCAGGGCAGATACCTGATCCTTTGTAAAACAGGTCAGCGCAGAGGAAGTTTTGCTTACAGGGATATCCACGGTAAAGAGTGCCTGTCCCATCATGGGACCTCCGGAAATAATCTTCTCCGGCTCCTCCTTAAAGCCGCCTGCAGCCTCGATGAGCTCCTGATAATTGGTTCCCAGCTTTACATTGAAGTTGCAGGGCGTATTGACCGCATCGCCGGTAATGGTGATGATCTTGCGCATCAGAGGCGTGCTCTTGCATACCGCCATATAAATAGAAATAACTGTATCTACATTATCTACAATGCAGCCTGCATCGGCAGGAAGCATAGAGGAATTTACCTTTCTTCCGGTTACTGCATAGATAATGGAACGCTCACCGCCCTGAGGATACTTGGTAAGCAGAGGACATACGGTAATCCTTGGCTCATCCTTTACAAGCTCTTCCAGCTTTTTAATGGCCTCCGGCTTATTGTTCTCCACCGCGATCACGCCTTTGGCATTGTCAAAGAGCTGAAGGATGACCTTTAAGCCTCCTACTAACTTCTCCGGCTCCTCTACCATCAGACGGTAGTCGCTGGTCAGATAAGGCTCGCACTCCGCTCCGTTTACAATAACGTAATCAATGGCGTTCTCGTCCTTTGGGGTAAGCTTTACATGAGTCGGGAAGCCTGCGCCGCCCAGTCCCACGATGCCTGCTTCCTTGACAATGGAACGGATCTCTTCTTTTGACAGTGTCCCCGGATTTCTGTCCTCTCCCAGCCCCTCTACCGTCTCATAGGCTCCGTCATTTTCAACGATCACAGACGGAACCATAGCGCCGTTAGCCGTCCGTCTCGGCTCGATGGCCTTTACTGTACCGGACACGGAGCAGATTACATTTGCAGAAATAAATCCGCCTGCCTCTCCGATCTTCTGCCCCGCCAAAACCCGGTCGCCTTTTGCAACCAGCGGTTTTGCAGGAGCACCTATGTGCTGAGACATAGGATAAACCAGTTCGCCCTTTGGAAGCAGGACCTGAATCGGTTTGCTTTCAGACAGTTCTTTTCCTTCATACGGATGGATACCGCCTTTAAAAGTCGCCAGACCCATAGATTTTTCCCTTCTTTCTTGTACATTTTCTCTTTTTTTGTGAATCTTTCACATTTTTTATAGATCTTTCACAGCCTTATCAGTATAGCATAAATAAAGCGTGTATACAATATGTAAACCAATCGTTAAATTTTTAATTATTTTGTTTATTTTTTATCAATTAAGCATTGTTTTCTAATTTGTTCACTTTAATCCAAAAAATGCAGCAGAACTATTTCGCTCTGCTGCATTCCAATCTACGGCTGTGACATCTTTCGTCTCAGATATTTAACGGATAAAGCTGGTGCGCTTTTTCTCCGGTTCCGCCTCAGGAACCGTAATTCCAGCCTTTCTTCCAGCCTCAATGCACTTTAAAAGCCAGGCCATATTCCGGCCAAGGGTACGCATGATCTGCATCCCTTCCTCGTCCTGAACGGTTTCCTCTGCACTTCTTCCATGGACCATGTTCCAATACTGGGATGAAACCACCGGCATCTGATTAAAGGTAAAATATTTATTTAACTGATCCAGAGTTGCTGTGGTTCCTGCTCTTCTGGCGGAGGCGATGGCCGCTCCCGGCTTATGAGCTGCAGCGCTTCCGCCGCAGTAGAAGAAACGGTCTAAAAAGGAGGTTATGGCTCCGCTGGCAGATGCATAATGAACCGGAGAGCCAACGATCAGACCGTCGCATTCCTTCATCTTAGCGACTGCCGTATTTACCAGATCCTCATCATGGACACATTTTCCCAGTGTGCCGCAGGCTCCGCAGCCCATGCAGCCCCATACCTGCTGTCCGCCAATGTGAAGAATTTCAGACTCAATTCCTTCCTTTTCTAGTTCCTTTGCAATCTCACACAGCGCTCTCCATGTGCATCCCTCTTTGTGCGGGCTTCCGTTTAACATCAATACTTTCATATTCTATATCCTCCTGCTTGATTTTTTATTTTCTTCTTAAACAGAATCTTCTGATATCTCTCCGATACAGTCCAAAAGCTCTTTTGCGGTAAGATCAGACAGGGAAATCCCTTCCCCTGTGACAATCTGATCTGCCAGCGCTCTCTTTGCCTCCTGAAGGTTTAAAATATTTTCCTCAATGGTATCTTTGGTAATCAGACGGTAAACTGTGACCTGTTTTTCCTGGCCAATGCGGTGAGCCCTGTCTGTGGCCTGGTTCTGGGCGGCCACATTCCACCAGGGATCATAATGGATCACAATATCCGCTGCTGTAAGGTTTAACCCCGTTCCTCCTGCCTTGAGGCTGATGAGAAAAACAGGAACATTCTCCTTTGAAAACCGCTCCACCAGCTTTAATCGCTCTTCCTTCGGCACGGCTCCTGTTAAACAGATACTCTCAATCCCTTCTTTTTCCAGCCGGCGGCTGATCCGCTCCAGCATAGAGGTAAACTGAGAAAAAAGAAGGATTTTATGTTCTCCCTCTGTTCCCCGCCGGATCAGATCCATACAGGTTTCCAGCTTAGCCGAACCGGATCTCCATCCCTCCAGGCACAATCCGGGATCGCAGCAGATCTGCCGCAGGCGCATAAGACCGGAAAGGATCTGAAGCTTTGCCCCATTTCCCGGCATATCCTGAGAAAATGTACGTTTCAGTTCCAGGGCTTTAGCCACATAAAGCATCCTCTGCTCTCCCTCCAGATGGGAATATACCACCTGCTCGATCTTATCAGGAAGCTCTTTTAATACATCCTTTTTCACACGGCGCAGCACAAAGGGACCAATCAGCCGCTTCAGCTTCAAAAGCGCCTCCTGATCCTGATCTCTTAAAACCGCCACCTCATACTCTTTATGAAAAACCGACGAACCAAATAAAAAGCCTGGCATCAGGTAATCAAAAATGCTCCACAGCTCTCCCAGCCTGTTTTCCACCGGCGTCCCCGTAAGCGCAAACCGTGACTGTGCGCTGACTGCCTTTACCGCACGAGCGCTCTGTGTGGCTGCATTTTTAATATACTGGGCCTCGTCAATAATCTGAAATCGGAAACGGATGTCCTGATAAAGAGAAATATCCCGTTTTAAAAGATCGTAGGATGTGATCAGGATCTGGCAGAACGAAGGATTTTCCCTTACAGACTGCAGCAGTTCCCCTCTGGCCGTACTGGAGCCGGCCAAAGACCAGACGCGCCGTTTCGGAGCAAACCTCCTGATCTCACATTCCCAATTATATACCAGAGAAGCCGGACAGACAATAAGGCTGGGAAGCGTCTCCCCCCGGCTGTAGGCATCCTCCAAAAGAGCAATGGTCTGAAGCGTTTTTCCAAGCCCCATATCATCCGCTAAAATCCCGCCAAACCCGTACTGATCCAGAGTTTTCATCCAGCGATATCCTGTTTTCTGGTATTCTCTCAGCACACCTTCCAAAGCCTCAGGGAGCGGATCTGAGCTGTCTTCTACAGAACGGATCCCCCGGATCACAGCCTTAAACAACCGGTCTCTGTAAAGCGCCACTCCTGACCCCTCTTTTAAAAGATGATCCACATACAAAGCCCGATAGGACGGGAGCCGGATCTGTCCTGCTTCCAGTTCTTTTTTCGTTATGCCAAGTTCCTTTGCCAGGCGCATCACTGTATAGATGCCCCCTTCTCCCAGCTCTAAAAACTGTCCTGTTTTTAAACGGTAATACTTCTTTTTCTGGCTGTAGGCCTCCAGGATTTTTGTCAGTTCCTTCACAGAAAACTCTTCCGGATCCACCGTAAGCTCCAGCCACCCGGCTGCCAGACGTACCTCTGCTTTTATCCCTGGTGTTCGGATCACTCTCCAGTTTTTCATATTTTCTGCCAGATAAACCTCTCCCAGAGCCTTAAATTCATCCATCCCGGTACCCAGCAGACGATACAGGGCATCCTCATCCTTGCGGATCACCAAACGTCCGTCTGTGCTGCTTTTGCATTTAAAATACGTTCCAATGACCTGGCTGATCTTAAATTCCCCTGGTACATCCCGACAGACCGTTCTGGGAAGCGCTTCATCTTCTATGGGATGAAACCTGTATTCTCCATAAGACAGATATGGCTCCATATAGAGCGTTCCATCTTCTCCTGCTTCAAAGTAAAACTCTGCCTTTAACGGTTCCGGCTCATACTGGTCTAATTCCACTTCCTCCAGACGGATCCGGCTGTATCCTTGGATCCGTTTTAATACTCGCTGCTGAAAAAGAGGAATATCCTTATCTGCTATCAGGATCTGGCTTTCTCTGTCTGTGCGGATCTGTTCCAGGAAAATCGCTGCCGAACGTGAAAATGCTTCACCGCAGCAATACAAACGCTTTCCGGCTGCAAGATATAAATGACGGCTTCCTCCAAAAACTGCCTGCACTGCCTGAGGGGTTTCCTGTTCACCATCCTGTTCCAGAACCCCCTCCAAACGTACCCGAATACCATCTCTCCCGTACCGGCTTACCAGAACCGCCAGTTCCGGCTCTGAGCATTCCAGAGAAAATATCCCTCCGCTGCCCTGAGGCAGGCGAACCTCCAGCCCTTTTTCTCCTGATGTATTTTTTAATAAAATCTCAAAAAACCGATCCCGGTCCAGTCTGCCTAAAGTCACGCGTCTGAGAGCCTTCTGATGCTCCATAAGCTCCAGGATCAGATCCACGAGCAGCCTCGATACCGGTTCAAAGACCGTTCTTTGATGATGGAAGGCCAGCTCCTTTCCATAGGATACGTAAGCTCCCCCCTCTAGGGCTGTACAGAAGGCCGGAAGATCTCTCAATGCATACATACGCTCTCTTCCGATCTTAAATTCCGCCTGTATATCCCGGCCTTCCAGAAACAACACTGGTTCGATGCGTACCTGGGAGCCCTCCTCTTCTTCCAGAATATCCGCTACTGCACGGTTTGTATACTCCCGGATCATGGCATGAGCCTGAAAAGAAGTACGGATCGGAGGCTTCAGGGCTTCCTTTTTATATTTCTTATAATATGCAAAAAGGGCCTCCCCATGGGCGCAGATGCCCCTGTAAGAATTCCCTTCTGCACAGGTACAGGAATAATCCCTTACCTGGTCATTTTTAAGATACAGCTGAACCTTATAAGTATGGGCCTGGTCTTCTACCAGGCCCTTTACACCAGCCTCTCCTTTCCAAAAGCTGCTGGTTTCCATTTTTTCAATCTTCATTGACATGAAATCCATCCTGCCTTTACAGGCTCTGGTTTACATCCGCTCCGGCGCTTCGATCCCCAGAAGGCCGATACAAGTCTCAAGCACCCGCTTAGTAAGGGTGATCAGGCCGATGTAGCTGTCCTTTCTGGCCTCATCTTCCTCAGAGAGGATCTTGGTATCGTGGTAAAAACTGTTAAATGCATTAGCAGTCTCATAGATATACTGGCAGATCTTGTGCGGAGCTGTTTCTGCAAAGCTGTTTTCCAGTACCTCGCTGTATTTTGCCAGCTGAAGCATAAGGGCCTTTTCAGAAGCTCCTGCTGCCGGAAGGATCTTTTTCTCAGCGGCCAGCTCGCTGACACTTCCTCCATTTTCCTTGTATTTTCCAAGAATGGACTTAATACGCACAATGGTATAAAGGATGTAGGGACCTGTATTTCCTTCAAAGGAAATAAACCGATCCATATCAAATATATAATCCTTAGAAGCCTGATTGGACAGATCGCCATACTTTAACGCAGCAAGACCCACTACCTTTGCAGTCTCCCTTGCCTCCTCTTCTGATACAGTACGGTTTTCCATGATGCGGTTAAATACAGCCTCATCAATATCTGAGATCAGCTTTTCCAGACGCATCACGCCGCCTTCTCTTGTTTTAAAAGGCTTTCCGTCCTTGCCGTTCATGGTGCCGAAGCCCAAAAAGATCATCTTTGTATCCGGCTTTACGATTTCTGCCTTTCTGGACACCCGGAATACCTGCTCAAAATGCATAGCCTGGCGCTTATCTACTACATAAATATAGCGGTCTGGTTTAAAATCCTGTTCCCTCTCAACGATCGTGGCAAGATCAGAGGTAGCATAAAGGGAAGCTCCGTCTGATTTACGGATCAGACAGGGAGGAATCTCCTTAGTATCGCCCTCTTGGGCCACATCCACAACCAGGGCGCCCTGGCTTTCATAGGCCAGTCCTTTGTCAATGAGCATCTGCACCATATGGTCAATATATGGCTCTGCGTCGCTTTCGCCCTTCCAGAGATCGAAATCTACATTTAAATTAGAGTAATTCTTCTTAAGGTCTGCCACAGATACAGCCAGAATGTGATCCCAGATGGCTCTGAAGGGCTTATATCCCTTCTGAAGCTTTAAGGTCGCCTGATGAGCTCTCTCCTTAAACGCTTCATCCACCTTTGATTTGGCGCTGGCTGCCGGATAAATCTCCTCCAGCTCACTGATGGTAAAGGGAGCCTCTGTGGGATACTCACCCGTATAGGATTCATCAAAGTATACCAGTTCCGGTTTTCTGTCCCTTAATTCTTCGATGATCAGACCCATCTGCAGTCCCCAGTCGCCCAGATGAACATCACCGATCATCTCATATCCCATAAAACGGCCCATGCGCTTGATGCTCTCTCCGATAATAGCAGAACGCAGATGGCCCACATGAAGGGGCTTTGCCACATTGGCGCCGCCGTAATCCACGATGATCGTTTCCTTCTTTTCAGGTTCTTCCAGTCCCAGCTTGTCCGCCTCTGCCATACCCTTCATATAATCTGCCAGAAACGCCTCTGACAGCTTCAGATTGATAAAACCAGGCATCACAGCCACTGCTTCGCCAAACATGGGCTGCTCCCTTTCTGCTGTCAATTTTTCCACTACCGCATTTGCAATATCAATCGGCTTGGTTTTATACGCCTTGGCTGCTGCCATGGCTCCGTTGCACTGGTACTCGCACAGATCCGGCCGGTTGGACAAAACCACCTTGGCAAATTTATCCTCATAGCCGCAGGCTGTAAAGGCCGCCTTAAGCTTCTGCTCCATCAGATCCAGAATTTTCTTCACTCCACGTTTCTCCTTTTCTGCACTTCTTATAGATGCAAAACTGCCCCGGCAGTGAAGCCGGAGCAATCCTACATTTTCTCACATACAAATGAATTATACACGGGACAGATACTCGCCGGTTCTTGTATCGATCTTGATCCTGTCGCCGATCTCTACGAACAGCGGTACGCTTACAACAGCGCCGGTCTCTACAGTTGCAGGCTTGCTTGCACCGGTTGCTGTATCGCCCTTAAAGCCCGGCTCTGTATCTGTGATCTCCAGCTCTACAAAAAGAGGAGGCTCTACAGAGAATACGTTGCCGTTGTAGGAGCAGACCTTGCAGATCTCGTTTTCCTTAACGAACTTTAACGCATCGCCGATCAGATCCTGGTTTAATGCCAGCTGCTCGTAGTTCTCTGTGTTCATAAAGTTGTACAGATCGCCGTCTGCATACAGATACTGCATATCTACACGGTCAATTCTTGCTGCCGGGAATTTCTCAGTTGGACGGAAGGTGCGCTCAACCACACCGCCGTTGATCACATTTTTTAACTTGGTACGTACGAAAGCAGCGCCCTTGCCTGGTTTAACGTGCTGGAACTCAAGGATCTGCACTACCTGTCCTTCGATCTCCAGTGTAATTCCATTTCTAAAATCGCCTGCTGATATCATAAAGATATTCCTCCTTAACGTTCTTTGTACAGGACGCTTTTCTCTCCAGCGCCCGCCAGGGCATGACCTGCCTTTGGCGGTCCCCTGTATATCTAATCTTTTATATTTTATACTATGTGTCCATGTTTTTCAAGTTCTTTTTACGGCTTTTTCTGTAAAAATAAAGCACAGGCCGTTCCAGATACCGTTTGAGCACGATCTGTATCTCCTCTTTAGGGTCAATGGGCTTTACAAGAATGCTTTTAAGTCCTGCCCGGTTTGCTCCATATACGTCCGTAAACAGCTGGTCTCCCACAAAGAGAGTTTCCTTCGGCCCTGTCCCCATACAGGCCATGGCATTTTTATACCCTCTCTTTGAGGGCTTTCCTCCCTTATGGATATAAGGACTTTTCACCTGCGACGCAAAAGGCTTTACTCTGGCTTCTTTATTATTAGAAAGAAGACAGGTTTTAAATCCCAGCTTTTTTAAATGTTCAAACAAAGCAATGGCTCTCTCATCGGCAGGTGCGCCATGAGGCACCAGCGTATTGTCAATATCAAAGATCACGCCCTTAATCCCCCTGTCCTTCCAGGTTTCAAAGGGGATATCATATGTGGAGTCCCAAATTTCCTGAGGGTAAAATGGTTCAAACATAATCCTTTTGCCTTTCTCCTATTTTTTGAGAAGTTTTCCCAGCTCCTCCATAAAGGTGCTCACGTCCTTAAACTCTCTGTACACGGAAGCAAAACGCACATATGCAACCTCGTCCACCTGCTTAAGCTTTTCCATAACCAGTTCACCGATCACCGCAGTAGATATCTCTCTCTCCTCCCGATTAAAAATCTGATTCTCAATCTCATCGATCATAACTCCGATCTGCTGGGGAGATACGGGGCGCTTATGGCAGGAGTGGATGATACCGGCTTCAATCTTGGAGCGGTCATATGCCTCTCTGGTATTATCCTTTTTAATCACCATAAGGGGCATGGTTTCCAGTTTTTCATAGGTTGTAAAACGCTTCCCGCAGCGCTCGCACTGGCGGCGTCTGCGGATGGAACTGTTATCGTCTGCGGGACGGGAATCAATTACTTTCGTATCTGCTTCATTACAATAGGGGCATTTCATATGGCTTGCACTTCCCTTCTTTATATAAAATGATGACAATTTATGTCTTTATTTGCATTTATTTTAACCGAAACACTTCTCAAGTGCAAGAACTTTGTAACCAGACCAATGAAAATCATTGGATGGATCGGAATTTTTTTGCTATAATAAAAAAACAAACTATACTGCAGTGAAAGGCGGATCAAAATGAATTGTGTATATGTAAGAAATCTGCGTCTGGGAGAAGGCACTCCCAAGGTCTGTATTCCTCTTGTGGGAGCTTCGGATGAAGCTCTTTTTGAGGAGATCAAAGCGCTCTCTTCCTATCCGGCGGATCTGGTGGAATGGCGGACAGACTACATGAATGATATTTTTAATGAAGGGCGGCTGACTGGTCTTCTTCCCCGTCTCAGAAAACATTTGGGAAATACGCCTCTTATTTTCACCTTCCGTACCACAAAAGAAGGCGGACAGCGCCAGGCCTCGCCTCAGCAATATAAAACACTGGCTATGGAGGCAATCGCCTCCGGCTGTATCGATCTGATCGATATCGAACTTTTCTCTGATCCGGACAGCATTACAGAGCTTACAGCTCTTGCAAAAGAAAAAGGAGTAAAAACCATTTTTTCCAGTCATGACTTTTACTCCACCCCCTCCTGCGGAGAACTCCTGTCACGGCTGCGCCACATGGAAAAGCTGGGAGCCGATATTGCAAAAATCGCCGTGATGCCCCGGTGTCCGGAAGATGTGCTTACGCTGCTTACAGCTACCGTTACAGCCCGACGCCAGCTCACCTGTCCTGTAGTCACCATGGCCATGGCGGGAACAGGGCTCATCAGCCGTGTCTGGGGGGAAATCTTTGGCTCCTGTCTTACTTTTGGTCTGGCAGGACAGGCATCCGCTCCCGGACAGATCGATGCCAGAGAGCTAAAATGTGTGCTGGATATTCTTCATAATAATCTGTAGCAGACATAGGGTATTTCTATAATAGTAAATATATTTCATTTTCAGTAATTCCCCTTCCCTTTCAGCAAAAAATGTGTTAGTTTTTAGTCAGTGTTTCCTTACAGAGTGCCGGTTCATCCCCCCCAACAGCTCCGGCACTCCCTTCCAAAGTCAAAAGCCCGCACAAGCTTTTCATACAGCTTTTTCTCATAAAACGACTGCCTGCCAGTGATCCCCCGTCACTGGCAGGCAGTCGTTTAACACTTTACCTTTTCCTCTACATTCTTTTCCTTCACATCCACCAGGATAATATCATTTCCGACCTGGCAGATATCGCAAAAGGGAATGATATACTCCTTTTCCCTCCCCAGAAAACCGCAGATGCATCCGGGCCCCGGAACGATCAAAGCGGTCATACATCCCGTTTTCATATCAAAATCCACATCTCCTACGAAACCCAGGCGTTTGCAGTCCTTTATATTTATGACCTCTTTCTGTTTGAGATCGCAAATCGTCATTTTTCCCCTCCTGCCTGGCAGTTTTATTTCTTATCCATATATACGCAGAAAGAGCCGGAAGTATTCATTTCCGGCCCATTCTGCTCCCTATGCACAGGGAATTTCAAATATAAAATTTAGAATACAGGGACAACCGCACCCTCATAGGTACTTTCCATAAATGATTTTACCTCATCACTCGTAAGCGCCTCAATGAGAGCCTTTGTTTTTGGACTTTCCTCTTCACCCGCTCTTACGGCGATCACGTTTCCGTAGGTCTGGGCTGCCAGAGATTCCGCGTCCTCTGTTGCCAAAGCGTCGCTTACCTTTAAGCCCGCCTCGATGGCATAGTTTCCGTTGATAACTGCCACATCGCCGTCCTGTAAGGAACGGGGAAGCTGGGCTGCCTCGATCTCTACAATATCAAGGTTCTTTGGATTTTCTACAATATCATTTTTCGTTGCTTCCAGACCTGCATCCTCCTTTAAGGTGATCAGGCCCTGGGCCTCTAAAAGAAGAAGGGCTCTTGCCTCATTTGTCAGGTCATTTGGAACAAGAACGGTTCCCTTTTCCGGAATCGCGTCTAAAGAAGCGCTCTTTCCTGCATAGATACCAAAGGGCTCATAGTGGATCACCGCCACACCGGAAAGCTCTGTGCCGTTCTGGGCATTAAAGGAATCCAGATAAGGCTGGTGCTGGAAATAGTTTGCATCCAGATCACCGGAATCCAGCGCATTGTTCGGAAGCACATAATCTGTGTACTCTACAATCTTTAAGTCATAGCCTTTAGAAGCCAAAACCTCTCTGGCAGCCTCCAGAATCTCCGCATGGGGGGCAGGGCTTGCGCCTACGGTCAGCTCTTCCAGTTTTTCAGGGCTCTCTTTCTTCTCCTGTCCTGCATCGGCTTTGCTTTCCTGCTTTTCTGCCGCTGCTGTTGTCTCCTCGGCCGGTTTGGAGCAGCCGGTTAACAGGGATGCAGCTAATGCTGCTGCGATTACTGCTGTTTCTAATGTCTTTCTTTTCATAATAGTTCCTCCTCTTTTCAGGCCCAGGGCCCTGATATGTATTCTGCGGTTTTTAAGCCGCTTAAGATCCGTTTTACCGGATCCTCTTATCGCTCTTTCTTGATATGCGCATAAATACTTCCTGAACAATCTGTACGATCACTACAAGAAGGGCTACTGTAATGAGCATCATCTCTGTCTCATATCTGTGGTAACCGTAACGGATGGCAATATCTCCCAGACCGCCTGCACCTACCGTACCTGCCATGGCAGAGTAGCCGATGATCGTTGTAATGGAAATGGCAGCCCCCACTAAAAGGGATGGCTTGGCCTCTGGAAGAAGCACCTTCCATATAATCTGTCCCGCAGACGCGCCCATGGACTTGGCTGCCTCGATCACTCCTGCGTCAACCTCCTTTAAAGAGGACTCCACCATACGGCTGATGTAAGGAAACGCGGAAATCACCAGAGGCACTACCGCTGCATTGGGTCCGATGATCTTTCCTACGATCATGCGGGTAAATGGGATGACCATTACAAGAAGGATGATGAAGGGAATGGAGCGAAGGAGATTGATCACAACGCCAAGCACCTTGTTAAACAACGGAAAGGGACTGATTCCATCCCTGTCTGTGACTACAAGGGCAATTCCCACGGGAATACCGATCACATAGGATAAAAATGAGGAAAGTGAAACCATGTATATGGTTTCCCAAATTCCTTTTAAAAGCATATCGATCGTTGTCTGATCAAAGGTCATCTCTAGTGCACCTCCTCAAATGTTACTCCGGCTGTTCTCAGATAATTGCAGATCCGGTCTGCATCCACGGTATCCTCAGGAAGCTGCAGAAGCATCTGCCCCATAGCCTTTCCCTCGATATCTCTGGTATCCGCATGCATGATATTCACCGGGGCCTTGCAGGCCAGGATCATATTTGCGATGATCGGCTCAGAGGATTCCCGTCCGTCAAAGATCACACGGATCATACGGGAACCGCCGAAATTCTTTGTCTGATCAGAGGTATCTCCTAAAATCAGCTGGCGTCCGATATCAGATTTGGGACCGGAAAAGATATCCGATACCTTGCCCGACTCTGCAATATGGCTGTGGTCGATGATCGCCACCCGGTCGCAGATGGCCTCAATGACTGCCATCTCATGAGTGATCATGATCACTGTGATCCCCATTTCCCGGTTAATCTTTTTTAGCAGCTCCAAAATGGACTTTGTCGTATTGGGATCCAGGGCGCTTGTTGCCTCATCGCATAATAAAACTCTGGGATTTGTCGCCATGGCTCTTGCAATGGCAACTCTCTGCTTCTGTCCGCCGGAAAGCTGGGCCGGATATGCGTTCATCCGCTCTTCCAGTCCAACCAGCTTTAACAGCTCCTTTGCCCTCTCTTTGGCCTTTCTGCTGTCCATATGAGCAATCTCCATGGGGAAGCACACGTTCTGCAGCACATTTCTCTGGGCCAGCAGGTTAAACTGCTGAAAGATCATTCCCATGGACTGTCTTGCCAGACGCTTTTCCTTTTCCTTCATGGCGGAAAGATTTTTTCCCTCAAAGATTACCCGGCCGGAGGTAGGTTCCTCCAGATAGTTGATACAGCGCACCAGGGTACTCTTTCCTGCTCCGGAAAGACCGATGATACCAAAAATCTCTCCCCGGCGGATTTCCAGATTGATGTCATCTAAAGCAGTCACGGTCCCGTTTGACGTGGCAAACTGTTTGCCCAGACCTTCCAGGCGTATGATGGCCTCTTCTTTATTCTGATCCATTTCTTCATTCCTTTCTCTAATCCTTCCCCTGTTTCCCATCCTCCGGCTAAGAAACAAAACGGGGCCGCAGTCCTGCACGGACCTGCAACCCCGAATGATACGTTCTCCAAAATATATTGATATCATGATTCCAAATCCATACAGATCGTTTCCCATTCAGTTTTCAAAGCACGCGGATACACAGCACATGTACATGCTGTTCATCATATCCATATTCTGCATGGCTTTGAACTGATTCATGAAAATCCTCCTGCCTGGACTGGTAATCATTTCCTATAATACTGCTAGGAATAATGTCAGTTTTAAAGATACCGCACTTATACCGGTTTGTCAAGAATTTTTTCCTGTCATCCGGCTCTGAAAGGCAATTAGGCAATTAACAGCACAGATCTACGATTACCTGAGCAAAAATCTTTGCACTGGTAAGAAGCTCGTCAATCACTGCAAATTCGTCGGCTCCGTGCATCTTATTGTCGGTACCTGGCATGGAAGCGCCGAAGGCAACTCCATTTTCCAGATGATGCACATAGGTTCCGCCTCCTGTGGACTCACAATGTCCCTCTAATCCGGTATGCTCCTCATAGGCCTTTAAAAGTGTCTTTACAAAATGGGAGTTTCCGTCAACATGGTGAGGCGCTGTCATATGGTCTGCCTGTAAGGTAAGGCCTTCCTCTGCCATACGGGCGCGGATCACATTTAAGCTGTTCTCCTCCGTAGCACACAGACAGGCACGACAGTCAAACGCTCCCTTCAGGTGGTCTTTATCCAGGGTGAGCATATCAAATGCCAGGGTCAGAGGACCGGAAAGTTCATCCTCCATGGCGATTCCTACAGCCTTTCCTCTGGTATCACCATGAGGGAAGAGGGTTACAAGGCTCTTTACTGCCTGAAGCTGAGGGCAGTCTGCCAGCGGCAGGCTTACCAGATAGGATAACAGGCCTGTAAGAGCATTATTTCCCTCATCCGGAGTGGATGCATGAGCGCCCTTTCCTTCAACAGTAATCTGGATTCCGTCCTCCGTCTCTCCAAAGCTGAAGGAAAGTCCCGTCTGCTTTTCAACCGCATCCGCAGCCTGAGTGAGAACCTCTGCTTCAAGACCTGCCACTACGGCCTTTGCCTTGCCGGGAACTACATTTACCTTAATGCCAGCGTCAATGGAAACAATCTTTGGCAGAGCCTCAGAAGCTTCAAAAGAAGCAGAAAAGCCCCCTGGGATGCGTCCCTTTTCAATATTGATCACAGGGAAGGAGGCATCCGGTGAAAATGTCATGGGTGCTTCCTTCTCACGCTTATAGTACACCTCGATATCGCTGCTTCCGCACTCCTCATCGGTTCCCAAAATCAGGCGCACATTTTTCTTTACAGGGATGCCAAGCTCCTTTATAGCACGCATGGCATAAAGAGCAGCCACTGCCGGCCCCTTGTCATCTGCCGTACCGCGGCCATACAGCTTTCCATCCTTTTCCACAGGCTCAAAGGGCTCTGTAACGGTCCAGCCCTCTCCTGCGGGAACCACATCCAGATGTGCCAGGATATCCAGCTGGCGCTCCTTATCATTTAAATCAGCTGTTCCCACATAGTTATCATAATTGGTAATGGAAAAACCATAATCCTCCATCATAGCCAGAGCAGCGTGAAGGGCATCAAATGCGCCGTCGCCATAAGGCTTTCCCTCGGTATAGGGCATTTTCTCACTGTTAATCCGGCAGAGCTTGCAGATATCGTCAATCATCTCCTGCCTGTGGGAATCGATAAATCCCTCTATTTCTTTTCTGTACATATTGTCCTCCTTTTGCCGCCCTTTTTGTATGGGCACTTATTTACTTAAACATACCTGCCAATGTTTCGTTTACAACCTTTCCGTCTGCCTTTCCCTTCACTCTGGGCATCAGAACCTTCATGATCGCACCCTTATCCTTGGGAGAGGGCGCATCGATCCCCAGCTCTGCAAGAACCTCTGCGATCACCTGGCGGATCTGATCCACACTCATATCCTCCGGAGCAAATTCCTTATATACAGCCAGTCTCTGGGCAGCTTCGCTGCGGATATCTTCACGGTCTGCAGGAGCTAGGTCATACGTCTCCTGTGTCTGCTTGATTTCCTTTTTGACAACTGCATTTTCCTCGGCCTCAGTCAGGGGCTCTCTCTTGTCGATCTCCGCATTTTTAAGAGCGGAAAGCAGCATGGAAAGGGACTCCTTTCTTGCCTTATCCTTTGCCTTCATGGCCTGTACCATAGCGGCTCTTACTACTTCTACCTTTGACATCTCTAAAACCTCCTTTATCTATGAGGGCACAGCAGCCGGACAGGAAACCTGTCTGCTAATTGGTGCCGAACTCGCTTAATTTAAGACCCGGATTGCGGTCTAATACCATACCTACGCTCCAGCTGTTGATAAATAAAAGCAGCGGATTTCCCTTTAAGTCGCAGATGCGCTTCATGTCGGAGGTTCCCATCAGACGAGCCACATCCACCTCCTGAGGATTCTCCACCCAGCGGATATGCTCATAAGGCAGTTTTTCCAGGATAACCTCTACATTGTATTCGCTCTGCAGACGGTAGGTTAATACCTCAAACTGAAGTACGCCTACTACGCCTACGATGATCTCTTCCATACCTGTGTTAAATTCCTGGAAGATCTGGATCGCACCCTCCTGGGCAATCTGGTTGATCCCCTTGATAAACTGCTTGCGCTTCATGGTATCCACCTGGCGCACTCTTGCAAAATGCTCCGGCGCAAAGGTCGGGATCCCCTCAAATTCAAATTTTTCATTGGATGTGCACAGCGTATCTCCAATAGAGAAAATACCCGGATCAAATACGCCGATAATATCGCCCGCATACGCCTCTTCCACGATCTTACGATCCTGTGCCATAAGCTGCTGAGGCTGTGTTAAGCGGATCTTTTTTCCGCCCTGAACGTGGTTCACTTCCATGCCTGCCTCGAACTTTCCGGAGCAGATACGCATAAAAGCGATCCTGTCTCTGTGGGCCTTGTTCATATTTGCCTGGATTTTAAAGACAAAGGCGGAAAAGTCCTTGCGGAATGGATCGATCTCTCCTGTAAGGGACTTTCTTGGCAGGGGAGAGGTGGTCATTTTCAGGAAATGCTCCAAAAAGGTCTCCACACCGAAATTCGTAAGGGCAGAACCGAAAAATACAGGAGAAAGATCTCCCCTCTGCACCCGATCCATATCCAGCTCATCGCTGGCGCCGTCCAAAAGCTCAATGTCGTCCATCAGCTGCTGGTAATAAATGGGGCCGATGACGGATTCTGCCTCCGGGCTTTCTGCCTCAAATTCCCTGGTTGCAACCTCCTTTGCGCCTCCCATGGCAGCGGTAAAGGTGGAGATTTTCTTTGTAAAGCGGTCGTAAACGCCCTTGAAATTCTTTCCGCAGCCGATGGGCCAGTTCACCGGACAGGTGCGGATGCCCAGCACCTCCTCGATCTCGTCTAAAAGCTCATATGGATCTCTGGCCTCACGGTCAAATTTGTTAATAAATGTAAAAATCGGGATGTGGCGCATGACACAGACCTTAAAGAGCTTAATAGTCTGGGCCTCCACACCCTTGGAGCCGTCAATTACCATGACCGCGGAATCGGCCGCCATAAGGGTACGATAAGTATCTTCTGAGAAATCCTGATGGCCCGGCGTATCCAGGATGTTGATGCAGAATCCGTCATAATTAAACTGCATGGCGGAAGAAGTAACGGAAATACCTCTCTCCTTCTCAATATCCATCCAGTCGGAAACTGCATGCTTTGCCGCCTTGCGGCCCTTTACCGTACCTGCCAGATTGATGGCGCCTCCGTAAAGGAGAAACTTCTCTGTCAGTGTGGTTTTACCTGCGTCTGGGTGGGAAATAATGGCAAAGGTTCTGCGCTTTTTTATCTGTTCTATCATCTGATCATCTGTCTGTGACAATGGTCTTATCCTCCGTTCCTGCTGATTGCGCCCCTTAAGGGGACGAGCTGTTCATATGATGTTGGGGCACCGCCCAAGATCCAAAATCCTCCTGCAAGCAGGCTTGCGTCGGATTTCGAACCTTTTGCCCCTGGTATCCTACATATTTTATTATGATTAAAGGGTAAAGTCAAGACGGTTCCTGATCTCGTCCAACAGGCGGTGGGCTACCTCCTGTTTCGTCATCTTGGGAAGCTCTGTCTGTCCTTCTTTGGTGATCAGGGTCACTACGTTAGTGTCTGTACCGAAGCCGGCTCCCTCTGTTTTCAGATTGTTAGCCACGATCATATCAATGTTCTTGCGTTCCAGTTTGGCCCTTGAATTTGCCAGAAGGTCTCTTGTTTCCATGGAAAAGCCGCAAAGGAACTGGCCTTCATGGCGGTGAGCTCCCAGCCAGCCTAAAATATCATCCGTGCGTTCCAGTTCAATCTTCATGTCGCCTTCGGATTTTTTAATCTTATCCTCTGCCTGATGGGCGGGACGGTAATCTGCCACTGCTGCTGCCTTGATAATGATATCCTGCTCTTTCGCCGCTCCTGCAACGGCCTCATACATCTGCTTTGCGCTCTCTACAGGTACGGTTTTCACAAACAGAGGCGGTTTTATGGATACGGGGCCTGTCACAAGGGTTACATCTGCTCCGCGGTACGCAGCCGCCTCTGCAATGGCATACCCCATTTTCCCGGTGGAATGATTGGTGATATAGCGCACCGGGTCAATGGCTTCTCTGGTAGGGCCTGCTGTAACAAGAATATTCTTTCCCTTTAAGTCTTTTGGAGCAAGGGTGTACCGGATGTATTCCAGAAGGAGCTCCGGCTCCGGCATCTTTCCTGCCCCTGTATCGCCGCAGGCCAGATAACCGCTCGCAGGACGGATGACCCGGATGTGATAGTGCTCCAGAAGTTTCAGATTATCCTGAAGGATTTCATTTTCATACATCCTGGTATTCATGGCCGGTGAGACGAGCTTCGGACAGGTGCAGGCCATAAAGGTAGTGGTCAGCATGTCGTCCGCAATCCCGTGGGCCAGCTTTCCGATCACATTGGCAGAGGCCGGGGCCACCAAAAAGATATCTGCCGTCTTTGCCAGAGATACATGCTCTACGCTAAATTCAAAATTCCGGTCAAAGGTGTCGACCAGGCATTTATGGCCTGTCAGTGTCTCAAAAGTAATGGGATTGATAAAATTCACAGCATTTTTCGTCATTAAAACGTGGACCTCTGCTCCCTGCTTTACCAGGGCGCTGGCCAGGTTTGCGATCTTATAGGCAGCAATGCTGCCCGTAACTCCAAGAAGTATGGTTTTTCCTTTTAACATACGCTTCCTCCGGTTGTCTTTCCGTTTTTTCTATGTTACAATCATAGCACAATTTTTCTTTGATGGAAATACCATCCGCAGAAAGGAGTCTTCTATATGATTTTAGCCATTGATATGGGAAATACAAATACCGTGATCGGCGGGATTGATGAGACAAAGACCTATTTTATCGAACGGGTCACCACGGACCAGAACCGCACGGATACAGAATATGCAGTTACAATTAAAAATGTTCTGGAAATGCATGAAATCCATCCCTCTGCCATTGAGGGAGCCATTCTCTCTTCTGTGGTCCCCCCCTTAAACTCCACCATCCTGAGGGCGGTAGAAAAGGTTGTGGGGATCCGTCCGCTTTTAGTCGGCCCCGGCATCAAAACAGGCATCAATATTCTCATGGATAATCCCAAAACGCTGGGCAGCGATCTGATCGTAGATGTAGCTGCTGCCATCCACGAGCACCCCCTTCCCCTGGTAGTGATCGACATGGGTACCGCTACTACCATGAGCGTGGCGGATAAACATGGAAATTACATCGGAGGCGTGATCCTTCCGGGTCTGCGTGTATCCTTAAACTCCTTAAGCGGAAAAACCGCCCAGCTTCCCTACATCAGTCTTGAAGTGCCGGATAAGGTCATTGGAAAGAATACCATTGACTGCATGAGAGCCGGCATCATTTTCAGCAATGTGGATATGATCGACGGCCTCTTAGACCGAATGGAAAAGGAGCTTGGCGAAGCTCCCACTGTCATCGCCACCGGAGGTCTGGCCCGCTTTATCACGCCTCTGTGCAGGCATACGATCATTTACGATGACGCCCTTTTATTAAAGGGACTTTTAATCCTCTACCGAAAAAATACACAGTAGAAACCGGGCCGCAGTTTTTTGCAAATCAGCAAAAGCTGCGGCTGTTTTTATTTGTATCTGCCTCTTCTTTGCTGCGATTCCCATTTTCTGGATAGAAAAAAAAGTATAAAACCGTCCGTATCCGTCCATCATTCTCTTATAGCCGGAATGGAAATACGAAAAGCTTTCCGTGCATAACACAACCAAACGGAGGTACGGACCATGTCATGCTATAAGGTTGAAATCTGCGGCGTCAACACTGCCAAACTGCCGCTTCTGAGCAATGAAGAAAAAGAGCGCTTATTCTCCCGGATCCTGAAAGGGGATATGGATGCAAGAGAAGAATATATCAAAGGAAATCTGCGTCTGGTCTTAAGTGTAATCCAGCGTTTTGCCGGAAGCCAGGAAAATATCGATGATCTCTTTCAGATCGGCTGCATCGGCCTTATCAAAGCCATTGACAATTTCGATATTACCCAGAATGTAAAATTTTCCACCTATGCGGTACCCATGATCCTTGGCGAGGTACGCCGCTATCTGCGTGACAACAACTCCATCCGCGTCAGCCGCTCCCTCAGGGACACCGCATATAAAGCCCTCTATGCCAGAGAACAGCTCACCCGCCGTCACTCCAAAGAACCTTCTCTGATGGAAATTTCTCAGGAGATCGGTATTTCCGGAGAGGATATCACCTATGCCCTGGATGCCATCCAGACTCCGGTCAGTCTTTACGAGCCGGTATATACCGACGGCGGGGATCCGCTTTATGTCATGGATCAGATCAGCGATAAGAAAAATCTGGAAGAAAACTGGGTAGAGGACCTTTCCCTTGTAGAAGCCATGAAACGTCTGCCGGACCGGGAACGCCGCATCATCGATATGCGCTTTTTTGAAGGAAAAACCCAGACCGAAGTTGCAAAGGAAATCCATATCAGCCAGGCTCAGGTATCGCGGCTTGAAAAAAGCGCCTTAAAATCCATGCGCAGCTATCTGACCAGCTGATATCTCTCCAGATCCAGCAAGTCAAAACCTGTGACCTCTTGTGCCTGCCGCCCGAATATGATACACTGATTATACGTTTAACAGTCCCACATGGGATAATTCTAGGAAAGCGACAGAACACACAGCATATGGAACAGAATGAACGCAGATTTGCAGTATTGATCGACGCAGACAACGTATCTCCCAAATATATCAAATATATTCTGGATGAGGTATCCGATATCGGGATCGCCACCTATAAACGCATTTACGGCGACTGGACGGACAATGAAAAGCGGGCATGGAAAAATGTGCTCCTGGACTGGTCCGTAAACCCCATCCAGCAGTACAGCTACACCACCGGCAAAAATGCCACCGATTCCGCCATGATCATCGATGCCATGGATATCCTGTATTCGGGAAATGTAGACGGCTTCTGCCTGGTGTCCAGCGATTCGGACTTTACCAAACTGGCCCAGAGACTCAGAGAAGCCGGTATGTTTGTCATGGGCATCGGGGAGCAGAAAACCCCAAAGCCGTTCCGGGCAGCCTGCGATACGTTTAAGCTTCTGGAAATCATTTCTTCGGAAGATGCGGCAGAGACCGCTCCGATAAACAAAGGACGGGCAAATGCCCTTACAGCTTCCAAAACCGAGGTACCCTCGATTGACGAAATCCAGAAAACCATCACCGGTATTGACGAGATCCAGAAAGCCATTACAAAGCTTCTGATCGAAAACAACAGCCAGAATCAGCCTATCATCCTGGCACGGGTAGGAAATTTCCTCACCAAACGCTTCTCTGATTTTGATGTGCGCAATTACGGCTACTCCAAGCTTTCCACCTTCTTAGAAAGTTTAAATAACAGTGATTTTCAGGTGGTAAAGCTCCATGGAGGCTACTTTGTTCAGGAAAAATCCGCCTCCACCTCCAAGGCTGATATCGAAAAAGAGATCATCCGCCTGATCCAGAACAACAGGGGGCATGTGGATAATCTGAGCATCATCCACGAAGAGCTGAAAAAGAAATTCCCGGATTTTGATGTAAAGCAGTACGGCTTCAGCCGGATTTCCAGCTTTATCCGAAGCTTTGGAACCTTTAAGATCAAGGATAATATGGTTCAGCTGCGGTAGAGGTATCTGTATAGCATTTCATCAGATTATAAAAACACCCCGACTTAGATTGTACGTCTAAATCTTGGGTGTTTTCTTCTGCCTTATTATATTGAATCATTCCCGCTCTCAAAATAATCAAGACCATGCACCTGCACAATACCCAATGTTTCTTCTCTTGATCTTCTTGCTTCTTCCTGATCTCCATTTAATATGCTCTGATACATCTTTATATGAGTATCATCTTCTAATTTTGCAGGATATCCTGCTCTTTTACGATCATGAGTACGTTTATACAATAACTGTTTAATATGATCTCTTACCAGTTCCTGCACCACCTGATAAACGGCCACATAGAGATGGTTATGGCTGATTTTAATTATTTCATAGTGAAAAGCTAAATCTGCATCTACAAGATTTTCCAAATATTCCCTATTGTCAATGTCTTTATTATATATGTCTGTTGCATTATAATAGGAGTCCAGACATTCCTTTAATTTTTTCAAATCCTCGTCGTTGGCATTCAAATGCGCCAAACGCATACTTTCCCCTTCCAGCAGATTGCGAAGCTGTACTACATCCTGATATCGATCTTTGTCATGATAAACAGCTGCAAGTTCACTGAAGAATGGTTTTGGTGAAAATTTAGTGACAAATGACCCCTCTCCTACCCTCGTTTCGATCAATCCCAAGGTACTGAGTTTTTGCAATGCCATACGCACACTAAGACGATTAACCTCAAATTCATCTGCAAGCTCACTCTCTGATGGAATCTTATCTCCCACATTCCATACATGATCTAAAATATTCTGTTTAATAGCTTCGCTCACCTGATCTACCACTGAAATCCGATGGATAGCCTTTGCCTTTTTTACTCTTTTTATATCACCCATATATAAAGTCACCTTTCTTTTCATCTTTCTCACCTTGCTTGTATCGTATCGAAATTTAGATAAAATGTCAATAAATTCGCATACTTTCCGCTTCAAAACAATTTAACCGAAAGAGGCAGAGCCATTTTGGGGTAACGGCTCTGCCTCTCATACTTTATCAACAATATATCATTACATTACTTCTTTACAAAATTAGCGGCGGGAGTGGAGGCATCAATTACAACTTTTCTGCAGTGTGATAATTCTTCCTCACTCATTTCCTGCCCAATGCCAGGAAGCTCTGGTATATCGTAATACCCATCCTTTGGACAGTAATAATTTGTTCCACCATTCTTAAACTTGGTCAACAGATTAGCATTGTGCTCTTCATGAATTACAAAATTAGGAATTGCTGCTTCTACCTGCAAAGCTGCAGCTGTAGCAATTGGCCCTCCACAAACATGGATTTGAACACCAATGTCATAAACTTGTGCCATATCACAAATCTTCTTTGTTTCTGTAATTCCTCCTGTATTACACAAATCCGGCTGGATAACATCCAACGTACGATCTTCAAAGAATTGACGGAATCCCCAACGTGTGTAACTGCGTTCACCTGTTGCCAAAGGAAGCCCGCAACGCTCTTTAATATGTTTAAATACAGATGGATTACATGGCATTGTAGGCTCTTCATAATACATAATACGATATGGCTCCAATGCTTTTCCTAAATCAGCTGCTGTATTTGCATCAAGAAGGGAATGAATCTCTACAATAATATCCATATCTGGTCCACCAGCTTCCCTTGCAGCTGCAATTCGTTCTACAGATCGTGCAAGGTCATGCTGACGATAACATCCTCTGTGATGCGTTCCCTGAGTCGAAAAAATAGCTCCAATATCTCCTTTTTCATAAGGCGCGAATACAGGATCAATCTTCACAGAATCATACCCTTCAGCTACTGCGTCCTTTACAACATCATAATAGTCCTGTGGATCATAAAGCAATGTAAGGCTGTCATTCTTTTCAATCTGCGTTCTCCAGCCAAACTGCAACTGACTCGCATATGCTCTCAGCTTATCATTTGTCTTCCCGCCTAAAAGCTTATAAACGGGTACCCCAAAGGCTTTACCCTTGATATCCCAGCATGCCGTATCAATAGCAGCCATAGCAGATGTAATTACTACGCCTCCTCCCATTCCCCAGAACGTATGGCGATGCAGATGCTCCCATATCTTTTCTGTGTCAAATGGATCCATACCAATAACCAGCTTTGCAAAATCCTGGCACTGGCCAAAAGCTGCTTCCCAACAGTTTCCATATGCTAGGCCTGCTTCACCCCATCCACTAATTCCTTCATCCGTGTTAACCTTTACCGTAATAAAATTACCCAGATAACATTCAACACTCGTAATCTTCATAAAAAAACCTCCATTATTAATAATTATTTGTTAATCTTCCGCCCATACGGAAGTATGGATCTCAATGTTTCCTGTTTTAGCACGCCAAAATCCAATAATTGCAGCAATTATAATAATTCCAACATTCGCAGCTGCCAAACCACGGCTCATAGACAATACAGATTTCCAAAGTACTATTAAAAATCCTAACAGGGATACCAAACAAATCGTATAATAAATGCTGTTTGGAACATGGAATCTTGCTTTCTTCCAAGCCTCCGGATATCTTTTAGGAAGCTGTATCATAGCATAAAAATTTAACAATGCATACGCAGATGTAATTAATTGCACCATATTGGTGATAGTTGTAATAGAAAGACCAAAAATAATTGGAATGAGACCCAGTATGTACATAAAAATAAGAATATATACCCTTGCTCCTGCCCTATTCTTTTTTCCAAAAGCAGCCGGCAACCATCCATCATCACAAGACTGTCCAATTGTAATTGCATTATAAGCAAAACTTGAATTTAACGTAGACAGCAGCGCCATAATCGGTCCACCAATAATAAAGAAGTAAAATAAAGCGGTAGGAAGAATCTTTCGGGCTGCAAATACTAATGTAGTAGATTCACCATATTCTGCCACAGACATACACCCTACACCTGCAATAGCAACACCCACATAAAGGACAATCAGCGTAGGAACGCACATACAAAGAACCACAGGAATATCTCTGCGGGCATTTTTAGAATCACGTCCATAGGCTGTTGTCATATAATATCCTTGTGTCGAATATACAAACAACAATACTGCCCCGATAAAACCACCACTGATCTGCCCATTTTCAAATGTAATTCCAGGTCCATTTATCATAAACTGGGGATCTGTAAAATCGAACACCGGGAGTTCCATTTTAGTAAATCCTGCAATCGCAAACATAACCAATGCAGCAATAAGAAGCCATGTCATCATCTTCTGAGCTGCTGCCATAATATCTACTCCCATAAGATTCACAACAAAGAAAAATGTCAACAAACCTCCACCTACTAAAATTCTTGGAAGATGTCCGCTTAAAGCCGGAATAATATCACCTAAATAGGCAGCAGCAGAAGTTCCAAATAAGGATAAAGACAAACACTGTGTCAAATACATAAACGCAAAAATACCTGCTGTAGACGGGCCTGCCAAATCACATAACATAGAATAATTTCCGCCGCCTAAACGAAGGGTAGAAGAAATAAAAACAAATGGCAAAACCATTATAAAGCCCATTATAATAGCTACAAAATAGGCAAGCCACGCTGAATATCCTGTCATTTTAATTGCTGGTACAATCAGTGTAATTACCCCTGCTCCAATTACCTGTCCAATTGCCAGTGCATACAACTCAACCCTTCCCAATGTTCCCGGCTTTGGAGCCGGTTCTTTTACAACTTTAATTGCCATAATCCCTTCTCCTTCATCTTTCTACTTTATGACTTTGTATAATGTTGCCCTGCCAATAGCCTCCTGTAAAAATTCATTTCCAATTCCTGGCAAATCTGGTATTTTAAAATATCCATTTTCTGGCTGTAAATTATATTTTGTTAATCCCAGACATGTATCCATACGATTGCATGTATGATGTTCATGAATAATAAAATTAGGAATCGTACATTCTACATGAAGAGCTGCATTAGTAGCAAGTGGACTCCCCGCCACATGTACCTGTACTCCTACATCAAATGCATGGGCCATATCACATATTTTTTTTACTTCAGAAATACCTCCACAGTTTCCGATGTCTGGTTGAGCCAGCTGAAGTAAATTTTTTTTAAAATACTCTGCATACTGCCATCTTGAGAAAAGACGCTCTCCATTTGCAATAGGAACAGATGTATATTTAGTAATATACTCGACCGTATGAACCGTTGGCGTATTTGGTTCTTCAAATGCCAATATATTATATTTTTCAGCCAATTTTGCCAACTGCAGGGCGCCTAAAGCATCTGGATAAGAATGATTCTCCATTATAATATCCACTTTATCACCAGCAACCTCTCTTGCAGCCTTCATTCTATCTTCCACCATTTTTAACTGACTAGGTGTTAAAAATCCGGTTGTATCGAGAAATGTAAGCGGTTTCCCATCTTCATCCCGATCAAAAAAGTCAATCTTAACGGCATCATACCCCTCTTCAATAGCAAGTTTCACATTATACGCATAATCATCTGGGGTTACAGCCCAAAGATGTTCTGAAATTCCCGTCTGACCCCATCCAAACTGAAGCTGACTTGCATATGTGCGTAGCTTATCACGAACCTTGCCCCCCAACAATTGATATACTGGCACATTAAAATATTTTCCTTTGATATCCCACAAAGCTACATCAATAGCTGCAATTCCAGAAAATACTACTGGTCCGCCATTCTGTCCCCAAAAAGTACGTTTGTACATGGTTTCCCAAATCAACTCGGTCTGCAGGGGATCCATTCCCACGATTAATTCTGCCAGATCACAAATCATTCCATATGCTGCAGTTCCTCCAATTCCATAAGCCATTCCAGCCTCTCCATCTCCATAAATTCCCTGATCTGTGTGAATCCGGCAGCCTATCGGGCTGTTTTGCTTACTATTAGCAGTTGGTAAACGAAAAACTTCCACTTTTGTTATCTTCAATTTTTACCTCCTCATATATATCATTTGATTGCTATTATATTACTCATCTATTCACTTGTTCGCTAACTATGATTATACAATAGTACGTTTTTTCTACTTTGTCAATAGTATTTTGTGTGTTTGTGATATAATGCCTATTTATTTTTTATATTATTATAAAATATGCACAAAAAAATATGCTCTGGCTTACCATTCATTTTTTCATGGTTCCAGAGCATATTTCATTCAGTTCTCCAGTCATCTACTCGAAACGGACAATCTCCTTTTTCAGTCTCTTCATGATTTTTTTCTCCAGTCTGGATATGTAGGACTGAGAGATGCCGAGAAGATCGGCCACTTCTTTCTGAGTCATTTCTTCGCCGTCCTCATCTGCCAGGCCATAACGCAGTTCTACAATTTTACGTTCTCTGGGCTCTAAATGGCTGATGGCTGTATTTAAAAGATCCTTTTCCACCTCATCTTCGATCCCCTGGCAGATCACATCTTCATCCGTTCCAAGGATATCTGAGAGCAGAAGCTCATTTCCATCCCAGTCCACATTTAACGGCTCGTCGATGGAAACCTCCAGACGCGTCTTGCTGTTGCGCCTTAAATACATCAGGATCTCATTTTCAATACACCTGGAAGCATAGGTGGCCAGCTTTATGTTTTTATCCGGCTTAAAGGTATTGATGGCCTTTATAAGGCCGATTGTTCCGATGGAGATCAGATCCTCTACTCCCACACTGGTATTATCGAATTTCTTTGCAATATATACTACCAGACGCAGATTGTGTTCGATCAGGCAGGAACGGGCCTGGCGATCTTCCGGGCTTCCCAAAAGATCGATCATGCGCCCCTCTTCCTCTGTCTCAAGAGGCGGCGGAAGGATATCAGCGCCCCCGATATAATGAACCTCCCCCTGCTTCTGCATCAGCATCGTACGAAAACCCGGAGCCGTTTTAAACTGAAAACGGTTGGGTATGGATACTTTAACGATCATTTTACTTCCTCCTGTTTTTATGGCGCCGCGATTCCCCTATCTTCCGGCGCCGCCGTCAAACTCCTGTATCAGGACCTCATATTCTCCGGTCGGAGAAAGAGGCTGTTTTACCACAGCCACCAGAGGTCTCGCAAGTGTATAGCAGTTCCCCTGCTGCTCCACCTTTATTTCATCTAATGTTACTGCCGGGAGAAGCCCTTCTCCTCCTACACTGCGGTAGGGGATATAGGTCACTCCCTGTATTCTGGGCGATATGGCTTCTATCACTTCCCGAACGGCTACGTGAACCGGCCTTCCGCTTACCGGCTCCTTCAGCCGGTTTCCTGTGTCGATCAGCCCTGATGCCACATACATCCGGCTGCCCTGACGCAGGGTTACCCTGCACAGGACCTTTTTTTGCAAAAGCGACGCTGTAAGCCCTCTGAGCCAGCAGACTGCCCCAAAAACGGATGCTGCGCCTCCAAGGAGCATAAGCGCTCCGGACAGATCCGGTATCCCCAGTACCTTAAGACCACAGGCCAGTGGAAAAAAGATCCCTCCGGGCCTTAGCTGCTCCTCAAAAACCATCATGGCTCCCCCGAGAATGACAGCGGCCAGATAGATTCCCGCCGCCGCCCGGCCGATCTCTTTTATGCCCTTTACCCCAAATGCGGTTACTGCCATGACAGCACCTGCTGCTCCATAGGTTCCTGCCGCTTTAAAGGTCAGCGGCATCTGCGGAAATATGGCTGTTACACAGGCCCAGGCCGCCCCCAATGCTGCACCCCTCACGATCTGCGCGGCCCCTGCCCGGTAACAAAGCACTTGATTCACTGCCATCAGCACCATCAAATCCATAGCCATATTTACAGCAAATACTTCATCTATGTAGACTGTATAAACCACCTCGTTTTGGCCTCACCTCCCCTATCAGGCTGTCCTATGGATATTATAACGTTTCTCCTATGCAAATGCTGTCGAAGGGAGGGGGAAAACAGAAAGAATTTTTCGACAAAAAAAGACCGTTGAAACGGATCATGATATACATTGATCCATTTCAACGGTCAAATCAGTTCATTAAAATTGATTATCTCTTATTTTTCAGAAAATCCGGAATGTTGATCTGCATTTCCTTATTGGCAGTCGGACGGAAGGAAGGTGTCTGATTCTGAGTCGGAGCAGCTGTACTGCCTGCATTGCTGCCGGCTGCAGTTGCTGCCGGAGCGGAAGCTGTACCGGAAGAACTAAAGCTTCCCGTATTCTGTCCAAATCTTGGCGCTGTAAAGGATGGCGTGCTGTTTCCTGTGCTCTGCTGTCCAAAGCTGTGGCTAAAGGAAGGCTGAGCCGATCTTGTAAAGCCTGTGGAAGCAGTAGCTGCGGCTTCCGGAGCTGCGGCACGTTCTGTCTGGGCTGCGGAAGCTGCAGCAGGTGCCTTGGGCTTAAAGTTTGTAAAGCCTGCCATTGCCTTTGTCACAGAAGAGGTAGAATTGTGCTCATCCAGGCCAGTAGCGATTACGGTAATGCTTGCCTCATCCTGAGCATTTTCATCATACATCGCACCAAAGATGATATTTGCATCATCTCCTGCCAGCTCCTGTACATAGCTTGCGGCATCATTTGCCTCGATCAGGCTGATATCACCGGAGATATTGATGATCACATGGCTTGCACCCTCAATAGTTGTCTCAAGCAGCGGGCTGGAAACGGCCTGCTTTACAGCCTCGATGGCCTTGTCGTCGCCCTTTGCCTTTCCGATACCGATGTGTGCGATGCCCTTGTCGATCATAACGGTCTGAATATCTGCAAAGTCCAGATTGATAAGGCCTGGAACGTTGATCAGATCCGTAATTCCCTGAACTGCCTGCTGAAGCACCTCATCTGCCTTTTTAAGGGCATCCGGCATGGTGGTCCGGCGGTCAACGATCTCCAAAAGGCGGTCATTGGGGATAACGATCAGAGTATCCACTGCCTGTTTTAAACATTCGATTCCGTTTAAAGCATTTGTCATACGGGCCTTTGCCTCAAAACGGAAGGGCTTTGTCACTACGCCTACTGTCAGGATTCCCATATCCTTGGCAATCTTCGCAACAACAGGAGCAGCTCCGGTTCCGGTTCCGCCGCCCATACCACAGGTAACGAATACCATATCCGCACCCTTTAATGCCTGTGAGATCTCCTCAGAGCTTTCCTCTGCGGCCTTTTCGCCTACGTCCGGTCTGGCGCCTGCACCCAGTCCCTTTGTCAGCTTCTCACCGATCTGCATGGCTGTGGGAGCCTTGCAGAACTGAAGGGCCTGCTTATCCGTATTGATGCCGATGAACTCCACGCCTGCGATGTTCTCGTCGATCATGCGATTTACTGCGTTGTTGCCTGCGCCGCCTACACCTACTACAATGATCCTTGCGGCATTTTCTGACTCATTTATCTTAATCTCTAACAAGATACTTATCCTCCTTATCCCTTTCATGCATCCCGGCTCTCAGAGTCTGTTTTGAGAATGCATCTCTGTTCTCTTTTCTTCAGATATTCTTTCATATGTCATGCTTTTAGCCTAACTAATACTATATTTGATTTTATTAAAAAAATCAACCCTGAATTTTGTATTTTATTTCTTTTTAAATGTGATTCCCGCCCGGTCATTTGTCTCGCTGTAATCCCCCAGTTCCAGCGTTCCGCGGATCCCCCTCAGCTGGGGCTGATCTGTGAGGATATCATTTAAAACAGAAAGCTTACTGTCAATATTTCCCATACTTTCCAGGATCACTTCCATCTGTCCGATGGTTAAAACCGGCTGATTATAGGCGTCAAAGCGGATCTGATCCGCCTGGATCTCATAAAGGGAAAGCTGCTGGGTCAGGTTTAAAATTTCCTCAAAGATGCGGCGGTCTGCAACCGGAAGCGGCTGATAGAGCACCACCCTTCCCAGATCCATTCCCGTGATCCATGGGATTCCCTCCAGCTTTCTGCCTGAGCTTTCTACTACAATGCCTTCCCGGTCAAAGTACATATAGCTGCTCATATAGGAAACGTAGCCTACAATGCTTTTATCATAAATAATGACCTCCGCATGAAACGGGCCGTGAAACACGATTTTATAGTCTTCCACAAAGGGAATCTGTTTATGGGGATTGAGCCTGTCCCTTATATAGGCAATGACCGAATTTTTTCCCATCCGGCCGGAAAAGAGCAGCTCCTCCGCCTGCTGTGCACTGTAACGGCTGCTTCCTGATACCGTAATCGTCTGGATGCGGACAGACAGCACAAGGATCGCCGTGAGCAGAAAAACCGCCACGGCAATCCCCAGGATCATATGCTGTTTTTCGTTTGTTTTTCTCATGCGGTATATCACTCTCCTATCCATTGGATCCTGGCTCCGAGAGCCGATAAATCCCGACAGATGTCCTCATACCCCCGTTCAATATGCCGGCAGTCCCCGATGACCGTTTCTCCCTTTGCAGTCAGCGCCGCTACCGCAAGCGCCGCCCCGCCCCGAAGATCTGCTGCCTTTACGGCAGAGCCCTTTAGGGAACCGGCTCCGTAAATAACGGCCGTTTTCCCCTCCAGCCGAATTAAGGCCCCCATTTTTTCAAGTTCTCCGGCCGTACCAAACCGTCCTTCAAACACACGCTCTTCTATCCGGCTCACGCCCCGTCCCGCAGCCAGAAAGGCCATGAACGGAGACTGCAGATCCGTAGGGAATTCCGGATAAGGCCCGGTTTTAAGAGTGAGAGGCCCGGCAGGACCTTCGTTTCTGATCCGAATCCGTCCCTCTTCCTCAGAGCCGATCCCTGTCGCCTGAAGCCGACCGCTGCTTTCCGAAACCGTAACAGTTCCTCCGGACCGGGCTATCAGAGCCAGAGGAAGCTTCAAAGCCGACGGACGAACACCTTTTAAGGTCACATCGCCTCCGGCTGCCATCACCGCCGCCCCATAGGTTCCTGCCACGATCCGATCCCCTTCTACCCGAAAGGCGCTGTCTTTTAAAGACCGTACCCCCTGAATCATCAGGGTTTTTGTACCTGCGCCGCAGATCACGGCTCCCATATTATTAAGGAAGCCGCACAGCTGGCAGATCTCCGGCTCCATGGCAGCTCCACGGATTACCGTCACTCCCTCTGCGAGCACAGCGGCCAAAACCGCCTGCTCGGTGGCTCCCACGCTGGGATAGGAAAAAATGATCTCCGTCCCCTTAAGACGCCCGCCTGCTCCTACGCAGGCCTCTATGATCCCATCTTCTTCACTGATCACAGCTCCCAGTTTTTTTAATGCCATAAGATGAAGATCTATGGGTCTTGCTCCGATCAGGCAGCCGCCGGGATAACAGCAGCTTCCCTGGCCCATACGGCCCAGAAGAGCTCCCAGTAAAATAATGGAAGAACGCATGGACCGGACATATTCCTGGGGCACCTGTGTGCTTTTTATCTCACCGGCGTCAATCACTATACTTCCTCCGCGGCGGATACAGCTGCAGCCCAGAGCCTCCAGGATCCTCATCATGCAGGCAGTATCCTGGATCTTCGGCACATTGGTAAGAACCGTAAGGCCTTTATGCAGGAGAGCGGCCGCCATCATGGGAAGGGCCGCATTTTTTGATCCCTGAATGGAAATTTCCCCCTTTAAGGGTATGCATCCACTGACACGGATTGCGGACAAAAGACCACCTCCGCAGCAATTATACTATACGAAAGTATATGCCCTTCATCCGCTGTTTGTGCATTTATGTTTTGTTCGCTGCCGCACCTATACGGCTGCCCGTATCTGATTGGATACACTGAGCACGATCCCCATTTCTACCATAAGAAACAGCACAGACGTCCCTCCATAGCTGATAAAGGGAAGGGTAATTCCCGTATTGGGAATCGTATTGGTTACTACGGCAATATTTAAAATAACCTGAATGGCAATATGGGCCATCACTCCCACAACCAAAAGAGCGCCAAACAGATCCGGCGCATCATTGGCGATCATCACGAACCGGTAAATCATCAGAAGGAACAGTATGATAACCGCAATGGCTCCAAAAAGTCCCAGTTCCTCACAGATGATGGCAAAAATCATATCATTCTGTGATTCAGGAAGGAATCCCAGCTTCTGGATACTTTCGCCCAGTCCCTGCCCCATCAGGCCTCCGGAGCCAATAGCATAAAGTCCCTGAAGGATCTGGAAGCTCTTTCCCTCCGGATCCAGCTCCGGATTCAGCCATGCCTCGATCCGGTTATACTGATACGGCTTAAGAACATGGATATTTAAAAGGAATTTACCCAGAGGCCCGGCGGTCATAAGGATACCCAGCGCCCCTCCGCCGGCCAGGAAAAAGGGCCACTTCACCTTACAGGCTACAAACAGCATAACAAAGCCGATTCCCACCAGGATAATACCTGTACTCAGGTTATTTGCCGCTACGATCGCGCCAATGGCAACCGCCAGCAAAAATACCTTTCCCATAACGGCCCACTGGTTAATTTTTCCTCCCAGCTTCGTAATCACTGCTGCCAGCATGATGATCAACGCAATTTTTGCAAACTCAGAAGGCTGAAATCCGATGGGGCCTATATCCAACCATCTTTTTTTTCCGTTTACCTCCCGTCCCACCAAGGTTACAATAACCATAAGAATATGAGACAATATATAGGATGGCACGGCCAGCCGGTAGAGCCAGTGATAGTCCATCTTGGAAATGATCAGCATAAAGATAAAGCCTCCCAGGGCGATTCCACCCTGGCGCTGCATAAAATAGGCACTGTTATTATTCAGGTCATCATTCAGCTGGGCCGTATAGGAACTGGCGCTGTAGATCATTACCAGTCCGAAAACGGTGAGGACAATAATGATCACCACCAGGCTCAGATCGTAAAAGCTGCGTTCCCTTTTCTTTTTCGGAACCGCTCCTGCCTCATAAGCCTGCTTCTGATTCCCATACTCATATGCTGCACGGGCCGCCTGCGTCCGGCTACCCTGCTGCATTCTCTGACCCTGTCCCTGGCGGGGCTCTCTCTGCACCCTCTGGGCCTGAGGGGAACGTCCGCTCTGACGCCTTCTTTCATCCTGCTCATACCGGCTGTTCCGGGAAGTCCTCTGCACTGTACGACTGCCGGTCCCTGTCTTTCTCTTTTTACTGCCTCCTGGTCTTTGCGCAGACCGGACGTCTCTCACCGGGGCTGCATCATACCGCACCGGCACTCTGGCCGCCGCTGCTCCCGTCATTCCTCCCGGCCTCGCTGCCCGGCGCTTATTTCCAGCCATTCCTTTCTACCTCCTACAGAGCCATCACGCATTCCTTAAAGACGCGCCCCCGTTCCTCAAAATCCTTAAACATCCCCCAGCTGGCACAGGCCGGGCTTAAAAGCACACAGTCTCCGGAATCAGCATAAACAGCGCAGACCTGCACCGCCTCCTGAAGATCCTCCGCATACATAACATCTGTAAAGCCGTGCTCCCTGGCACAGGCCGCAATCCGATCCCTGGTCTGTCCGATCAGCACCAGATACTTTACCCTGCCGGAAAATTCCTTGGCCCAGTCACTGTAATCACTGTGTTTGTCATACCCTCCTGCGATCAGGAGCACCGGCCCCGGCATAGCCTTAAGAGCCCGGATGGCAGCCTCCGGATTCGTTCCCTTGGAATCATTATAATAGCGAACCCCGGTGCGTTCCCGCACAAACTCGATCCGATGCTCGACCGGCTTAAACTCCCTGGCCGCTTCTCCAATCGCCTCAAGGGATATGCCAAGGGTCATGGCAGCAGCAGCGGCAGCCATCACATTTTCATAGTTATGCTGGCCTAAAAGCTGAAGCTCCTTCACATTTAAAAGAACCGTTTCTTTTCCGGCCTTTGCATATATGATTTCTTCTCCTTTCAGGAAAAATCCGTCCTTTAAGCTCTCTTTTGACGAAAACCAGATTACCTTTGGCTTCAGCCCCTCTTTTTTACCAAATTCCTTTAAAATGGGATCGTCAAAATTCAGGACAACCGTATCCTCCTCCGTCTGGTTCATAGTGATGCACTCTTTGATCTGAGTATACGTTTCCATGGTTCCGTGACGATCCAGATGATCAGGCGTAATATTTAAAATGACGCTTACATTGGGTTTAAAATCCATAATGGTTTCCAGCTGAAAGCTGCTGATCTCAGCTACGGCAACCGAATCCTCTGTCATTTCTGCTGCTTTTGCAGTGAAAGGTTCGCCGATATTTCCCACTACAAAAGTTTCCTCATATTTTTTCCTTACCATCGCTCCCGTCAAAGCTGTGGTGGTCGTCTTTCCGTTTGTTCCCGTAATGGCAGCCAGCTTTCCTGCGCTGCACTGATAGGCTAGTTCGACTTCTCCAAGGATTGGGATCCTGGCCTCATCTACTACTGCCACAAAAGGACTTGTAAGAGGAATTCCCGGACTGATAATGCACAGCTCCACCCCAAGAAGGTCGGAGCGCTTGATCTCCCCTAAAACAACGTTTACCTTAGCGCCCTCTTCAAACCGGGCCTTGATCTCTTTTTCATCCAGAGCTGTATTCCCATCATAGAGAACTACCTCTCCTCCCCGGTTAAGAATCAGCTTTGCCGCAGCAATGCCGCTTTTGCCGGTTCCCGCAACTAATACTCTCTGACTTTGATCCATTCGTGGTTAAACCTCCTTCTTTGCCTAAGCTGCCGGCGCTCTTACAGTCCCAGATAAGCGACCATGCATAAAATGGCCGTAACAATGGAAAATACGGCTACAACCCTTGTTTCAGACCATCCGCACAGTTCAAAGTGGTGATGGATGGGTGCCATTTTAAAGATTCTCTTTCCCCCTGTCTTTTTAAAATACGTTACCTGAATAATAACAGACAGAACCTCTACCAGATAGATCAGACCGATTATGGGAATAAACAGAGGCAGACGCATCATATATGCTGCAGAAGCCACAAATCCCCCCAGCGCCAGAGACCCAGTGTCTCCCATGAACACCTTTGCCGGATATACATTAAAAAGCAGAAAACCCAGAAGGCTTCCCACCACAGCTCCTGTAATGGGGCTGATCCCCATATCCTCCCCAATGGCCACAATGGTTAAAAAAGTCGCTACAAGTATGGTTACGCTGGTGCACAGACCGTCCAGTCCATCGGTAAAATTCACACCGTTATCCGTTCCCAGCGTTACAAAAAACAGAGCCGGAACAAACAGGATACCCAGAGAAAGGAATTTTCCATCCTCAAACCCGCCTGTAAAGGGAATGAGCATATCGGTTCCCACCTCGCCGCTGTTAAGCACATACCAGGCAAAAATGCCTGTGATCACGATCTGTCCTGCCAGCTTCTGGAGCGGAGTCAATCCTTCCGAACGCTTCAGGATGATCTTGATATAATCGTCCAGAAAGCCGATGATCCCAAAACCGGCCGTCATAAAAAGCACCGGAATGATCTTCGGATAAGAAGGAATATAAAACAGGGATGTGATAATAATGCTGGATAAAATGATCAGTCCTCCCATGGTAGGAGTTCCCTGCTTTTTTAAATGGCTCTGAGGCCCGTCATCCCGGACCTGCTGGCCGAATTTCAGCTTGTGAAGAAAGGGAATGATAATCGGACACAGCAGGGCGCTGATGGCAAATGCAATAATAATCGCTAATATCGTCTCATGAATCATAGGGCACCTCAATCTCATATGTATTCTGCCGGCAAACGCCGGACAGCAATAATAGTATACGTCTTTTTCGGAGAATAATCAACCAGCTTTCGGCTCCGGCCGGATTCCCATATATGGAAGAATATTTTTAAATAATTCTCCGATCACGGGAGCCGCAATGGTTCCTCCGTAATAGATTCCCTGGGGTTCGTCAATGGTGATCAGGGCCATTACCCTGGGATCGTCCGCCGGGGCAAAGCCAAGAAAAGAGGAAATATATTTTTTGAGGCTTCTTGGAAGTTTCTCTGAGGTAGCTGTCTTTCCTCCAATGCGGAACCCCTCTAACGCCGCCCGTTTGCCGCTTCCCTCTGCCACAACCTGTTCTAATACATACCGCATGGAAGCGCTGGTCTCAGAAGACAGGATCTGCTTTCCCTGAGGATAAGAAAGTTCCTTTACAGCACCTCCATCCGAGCGGATCACCCTTACGCCAAAATGAGGCGTAACCCGGCGTCCGCCGTTTACAATGGAAGCCGCTGTCGTAATAAGCTGAATGGGTGTGATCTGAAAGGACTGTCCGAAGGATACGGTAGCTAATTCCACAGCACCCATTTTCTCCTTTTTATGCATGATCGTGGCTGCCTCTCCCGGAAGATCGATCCCTGTTTTTCCCTTAAGACCAAACTGGGTAAAATACTTATAGTACCGGTCCACTCCCAGCCGCTGTCCCACATCAATAAACACAGGATTGCAGGAATTCATTGCTCCCTGAAGAAAAGTTTCTGTTCCATGGCCTCCTGCCTTATGGCACCGGATCCTCCGGTCTTCCACTACGCGAAAGCCCGGACAGCTGAAGGTATCCTCAAGCGTTACTGTCCCCGCCTCCAGACCGGCTGCCGCTGTGATGATCTTAAAGGTAGAGCCCGGCTCATATGTATCATTGATGCAGGTATTTCTCCACATGGCATTCAGCCGGTCCTGGAGCCCCATGGTCTGCGACCGGGCCGCCGCCTCTTCCTTAAGGCTCTGGCTTTTTAAATTCTGATCCGGCGTAAAAGGATCATTTAAGTCAAATTCCGGCGCATTGACCATTGCAAGAAGCTCGCCGTTCCGGGGATCCATCACGATCACAGAAACTTTTTTCGCATTTTTTTGTTCCATAACCTGATAGGCAAGCTGCTGGGCGTACAGCTGGATATTTACGTCCAGGCTGATCTGAAGATCATTTCCCGCCACCGGTTCGATCCTGTCTTCTGCTGCTTTGTCAAGCTCCACTCCCCTTGCATCTGTCAGCGTAAGAATCACTCCGTTTTTTCCCTTTAAATACTTTTCATACATAACCTCCAGGCCGATAATCCCCTGATTGTCTCCTCCAGTAAAGCCCAAAACCTTGGAAGCCAGACTGCCCATGGGATAATACCGTTTATAGTCCTCATCCACTTTTACTCCATCCAGCTTTAATGCCCGTATCTTATCTCCGGTTTCCTTATCCACATTTGTCTTTATGATCTCCCTGGAACTGCGTTTTTCTACCTTTTTTCGGACCGGCTCCTCTGAAAGCTCCAATATGCTGCAAAGGGAGCGGATCACCTCTTCCCGATCCGTGACCTGATTATAGATCACGGAAATAGTACAAACCGTCCTGTTATCTGCGATCACATTTCCCCCTGCATCCAGAATCCGTCCTCTGGCCGCCTTGATGGTACGCTCTCTTTCATGAAGATCCCGGGCCATCTCACCATAGTGATCCGCCCGGACCAGCATAAGAAAACCAAGCCGCCCTAAAAGTCCGGTCATCGCTACAGCAATGAGCAGGCCCAGGACGGCTATGTTTTTTCTATGCTTTGTCAAATTTGGATTCATTTGATAACTTCCCCATCCGCCATTGATATTAAATATACGGATTCCCGGGGGATTTTATTCCCATCAGGCTTCAGAGGAAGCTTTTGTTTCACCAGCAGTGCCTTCCAGGTCTTCCTTCTCTTCTGACTGGCTCTCTTTCTTTTCCTTCCATCCATCCGATGTTTCCTCTAACGACAGGGAAGGTGCGTTTGGATCTGCCGGTACCCCATCGGGAAGGCCGCTTTCATAGCCGTCTCCTATGGTTTCGTCTGTTTCATATACCTTTTCTGTTTCCTGTGTTTCAGTCTCCGGCTCTGTTTCTTCGCCTTCCGATCCGGAAGGCTCATTGATACCCTCGTCCGCCGCCGTATCGCCAGCCTGTTCCTCCTCAGCGCCCGCTTCAGGAAATACATTCATATATGGAAGGGCCTCTGCCATAATTTTGGCGAAAATGCCGCTGGCAAAGGAGCTGTGAGCCTGCTGGGGACCCGGAGGATAATTGGGTACATCCACCACAACATAGACAAAAAGCTGCGGATCCTCTGCAGGAGCAAAGCCTGCGAAAGACAACAGATAATTTTTAGCCGAACGTGGCTGCTTTTCTGCGGTTCCCGTCTTTCCTCCAACGTGATAACCCGCTACTTTTGCAGCTCCTCCCGTACCATTTTCCACGGTCTGAAACATGGCCTCTTTCAGAAATTCCGAAGTGGAAGAGGATACGGTCTCACGAACCAGAACCGGATCCTTTGTCTCTACCACGGAACCCTGCTCATTCATGATCTGGCGCATAACATGGGGCTCATAATAGGAGCCTCCATTGATGACAGAACAGAGTGCGGCAGCCATCTGGATCATGGTACAGTTGTAATTCTGTCCGAAGGCATTGGTGGCAAGCTCCGTCGGCCCCATATTTTCCGCGCTGTAGATCAGGCCTGCGCCATCCGCCTCACCGGGAAGATCTACTCCTGTTTTCTGCCCCATTCCAAAAATGGCCTGGTACTTTGTGAAAATATCCTTTCCCATCATGGCGCCGATCCGCATCATAGCTACATTGCAGGACTGCATGATGGACTCCTGAAGGCTTAAGGAGCCATGGCCGCCTTTTACATAAGCCGTACACTTAATGGGCCAGCCGCCCACATTTAAAAGACCTTCACAGTCAAAATATTCATTTCCTTTTAAAACGCCTTCCTCCAGTCCTGACGCTACAGTAAGGATCTTGGACGGAGAACCGGGTTCATAGGTATCACTGACACAGAAATTTCTCCAGATCTGGTTCCAGACCACCTGACGTCCATAGGAGATCACATCCTCCCGTTTCGTATCCGCGATCATCTGCTCCTGGGTCAGGGTTGTATCCGGATGCTCCCTTTTGTATACAGAAACCGCATCCTTTTTCCCAAGCTCATAAAGCTGGTCATCACTATAGCCCTCGATCTTTCTGGGGTCATTCAGATCAAATTTATTGCTGGTTGCCATTCCCAGGATCTCTCCGTTTTTGGGATTCATGGCAATGGCAGCCGTCACATGGCTTCCCACAGTAGTCTGCCATTCATCAATATACTTCTGGAGGATGTTCTGGATATTCAGATCAATGGTGGAAACAACGGTTTTTCCGTTTGTCGGCTCTTTTAACACGCCTTCCAGATTATTTTCCTCATCCAGATAGCCGTATTCACGGCCGTTTACTCCCATCAGATCTTCATTGTAAAACTGCTCGATCCCGCCCGTTCCCACCGTGCCGTCCGCACTGGAAAAACCGATCACACTGCAGGCGGCTGAACCGTAGGGATATACTCTCCGGTACTGATCCTCAAACCACACACCCATGATCCTTAAGCGTGACTGGCTCTCATCCTCACTTGCATAATAGGCGGCATTGCGCTCTTTGCGCATGGTTTCAAAGGCTACCTTCTGATCATAGCTTAACTGTTTGCCCTTTTTATAAGGAACATATGCCCGGTCGCTCTTTTCCTGGATCAGGCTGCGGATTTCCCCGGAATCAAAACCGAAGCAGTCCACCAGAGCCTGAATGGTCGGCTCTAAATAGTATTCCGGCTTTTTCATGATCTGCTGGGGATCCAGGATCAGGTTATACACCTTTTCACTGGTAGCAAGCAGCGTTCCATTGCGGTCTACAATATCCCCCCGTCTGTACGAAAGGATCCGGCTGGAAAATTCCTGCTGCCTCTGGCTTAAAACGATCTTGCTGTACTGATCGTTATTTTCCTTTATAATTCCATACAATACCCATATAAGTGCAAATAAAGCCAGCGTGATCACGATTGCCGTGATTGCCAGCTTCCCCCTCATATGCTCTGTAAATACTCTTTTAGAATGGCCGCTTTTCGATCCCCTTTTACGGCCCTCAGACCGATCCCCATAAGGGGACGGCCTAGTGTTCCGGGATGTCTTCATACTGTCTTACATACTCGCTTTCTGTCTTATCATATAAGAGCACCTGATCTCTCCTGGCATAAACCATGCCCAGCTCCTTGGTTGCAATCTCATAGATTTTATTCAGATCAATGCTGCTGTTGATGCTGGTTTCCAGCGCGTCATTTTCCGTTTTCATTTTCTCAAGCTGCGCTTCCAGATGTTCAATATTGTGCATTCTGGCTGTAATTCCGGACTGCAGGTGCAGATAGCTGACACAAATATATAATGTACAGATACAGGCAGCTGCCAAAAGAAATACATAGGGCAGATCCATAGCCATGGCTCTCTCCCGGTTACGGCGCAGCTGCTGATTTTGATGCAGCCCTGTCTTTTTCCGTCTGACCGGAGCTTTTCTTTCCGGTCTGTACTCCGGTTCCAGCTTTGGTGCGGCTGTACCCCCGATATAAGCCATATCACGGGTATTTCTTCTGTTGTACGCCCCACTTCTGCCTGTGGGTCTTCCCATTCTCTGGGCCATGGCTGATTCCTCCCTTCATAATCTTCTGTCCTGCCTGATTTTCTTCTCACTCTCCCCGTTCAAACACTCTCAACTTCGCACTCTTTGAGCGGCTGTTTTCCTCCAATTCCTCCTCTGAAGGAAGGATGGGCTTTCGCGTAATCACCCTGCCCCTGCTTTTCCTTCCGCAGACACAGACCGGAAAATCGGGAGGGCAGATACAGGGATCCTCATTGATCCTGAACCGGCTCTTCACGATACGGTCTTCCAGAGAATGGAATGTAATAATACTGAGTCTTCCTCCTGGATTTAACAGTCTTATCATACCGTCGATGGACTCCTCCAGCACATCCAGCTCATGATTCAGCTCAATGCGGATAGCCTGAAAGGTTCTCTTGGCAGGATGACCGCCTGTGGCTCTCACCTTGGCGGGAATGGCTGCCTTTATGATCTCGCACAGCTCTCCTGTAGTGGCAACCGGCTTTTCCTGCCGTGCCTTTACGATATGCTTTGCAATGTTTTTGGCAAAGCGGTCTTCTCCGTAATCACGGATAATGCGGAACAGCTCCATCTCGCTGTATCCATTTACAATATCAGCGGCTGTCTCTTCCTTTCTCTGATCCATCCGCATATCAAGAGGCGCGTCCTCTCTGTATGTAAATCCCCTGGAAGCTGTATCTAACTGGTAGGAAGAAACTCCCAGATCCAGATAGATTCCGTCCACTCGCGGGATATCCAGTTCCTTTAAAACATCAGCCATGCTGCGGTAATTGCTCCTGACAATGGTAACCTTGTCCTTAAATGGAGCCAGACGGCGTCCCGCCGCCTCAATAGCGTCCGCATCCTGATCGATCCCAATAAGCCGGCCGCTTCCTAAACGCTTGCATACCTCGTATGCATGGCCGCCTCCGCCCAGTGTGCCGTCTACATAAATGCCCCCAGGCTTTATATTCAGGCTGCCCACTGTTTCATATAACAGTACGGACTTATGTACAAATCCATGTTCCTCCATCAAATACCCAAGCCTTCCATATGTTCTGCGATTTCTTCCATATCATCAAAGGTATTGGCCTCAGCCCATTTATCCTTATTCCAGATTTCAATGCGGCTTCCAACACCTACAAGCACGGCATCCTTTTCGATGCCTGCAAATTCCCGTAAAACAGAGGGCAGCAGGATCCTTCCCTGTCTGTCCACTTCACAGGTGGCAGCGCTTCCTAAAAGAAAACGTGAAAATTTACGTCCGGCAGCATTGGTAAGAGGCAGGGAGCGAAGCTTCTCTTCAAGAGCGGTCCATTCTGAATGATCATACACAAAAAGGCAGTTATCGAGTCCCTTCGTGATCACGAACTCCTCCCCTAACTGCTCCCTAAACCGCGACGGAACGATCAGACGTCCCTTTGCGTCAACTGTATGATTGTATTCACCCATGAACATAGCTCATCACCTGCTGTACATCCCATGGCAAATCAGCGCGGCCGGAGGAAAATCCCAAATCCCCCGTTCATCCACGCAACAACCATCCTCTACCACTTTGCACCACTTTCTACCACTTGTACGTCCATAATAGTACAGAAACTGGGAATTGGCAAGAAGTTTTTACGTTTTTCTTTCAAAAAAGAGAAGGAATTTTCTGGAAAAAATGAGAGACAGACAACGGCTTTCGCCTCCTGTCTGCCTCTTTTGATCCATATATGGATTTTATATTTCTTTTTTGCTTAATTTTTTATAATGATAGGTCAAAGCTCCCACTGCCGCTCCCGCCAAAGTAGCGGAAAGAAGCTGCGACACAGCCAGAGCGGTTCCCGGAACCTTCAGCTGATCTGTCCGCAGGCCCTCGATCCAGAAACGTCCCACGCCGTAGCCCAAAAAGTAGATCCAGAGCATTTCCCCGTCAAAACGCTTGCGTTTTCTGTACCATAGCATAAAGAGAAGGACGCTCAGATTCCACACCGATTCGTATAAAAAGGTGGGATGTACCTGGATATAGGATATCCCATTTTCCACAATCCTGTGGTCGATCAGCTCCTGTGAGATCATGGACGGGTTTACGATGCTTTCCTTAATGCGCATGGCAAACAGACTGTCTGTATATCCTCCAAAGGCCTCGCAGTTAAAGAAATTCCCCCACCGGCCGATGATCTGTCCTGTCAGCAGTCCTAAAACTCCCGTATCTGCCATGGAGAAAAAGGACTGATGGCGTACTTTGGTAAATACGATAAGCGTAATTACCGCACCAATCACTCCGCCGTAGATTGCCAGACCTCCGGCCCGGAGATTAAAGATCTGAAGAAGATCATTTTTATAGTTGTCCCACTCAAAGGCCACATAGTAAAGTCTGGCCCCTATAATGGAAAACACAATGGCGTAAAGGGCAAAATCCAGATAGAGATCCGGATCCTGCCCTCTGCGCTTTGCATCTGAAAATGCCACCGCCATGCCGGCTAACATCCCAAGCCCGATGATGACCCCGTAAAAAGCAATCCGAAATCCAAAAACGGAAATGCTGTTTGGCAGGTGGGTAAAGGTAATCCCAAGGTTTACAAAGCTGAGATCTGCTCCAATTGCTTCCATATTATATACTTCCTTCCCGGCAGAGCTACAAGTCTGTATTTTTTCTGCCCTCTGATGTCATATTCTGTCCGTACCCCTTATACATCCAGACAGCTTCCCCCGATAAATTCCCGAAGAATGGAATTTTTCGGTATATCCTCACTGCTGACCCCGATAAAATAATCCAGAAATTTCAACAGCCGTTTTGCTTCCACATACTCATCACAGTCTCTTGGGATTCCAAAAAGCAGCGGCTCCACATACTGCTTTAATACTGCCAGTTCATAGATAAGAGCGGAGTTAAACATGGCATCCGCCTCCTCCTGATAGGGGAAAATGTTCTGTTCCTCTCCTCTGCGAACAGAAGGCCACATACGGATGGTTTCTCTGGCAGAAGAGCCCCGTGTCCTGGCATCCCGGACCATGCGGCGGATCAGCCGCCCGTCCGTGGTAGGAATCCGGTTGTGCTCGTCAATATTTAACTGGGTTAATGCACTGATATAAATCTTAAATTTGCTTTCTCTCGGAAGCGCATAGGACAGCTCGTCATTGAGGCAGTGGATGCCCTCGATCACAAGGATATCGTCCTTTCCCAGCTGCAGAAAATCACCCTTATACTCCCGTATGCCCTTTTTGAAATTATAATACGGAAGTTCTACCCGTTCTCCTGCCATCAGAGCCGTCATATCCCGGTTAAACTGCTCTACATCCAGGCATTTAATGCTCTCATAGTCATAATTTCCCTCCGCATCCCTTGGACTGTCTGCCCGGTTTACAAAATAATTGTCTACCGCAATGGGATGGGGACGCAGCCCGGCAGCCTCAAGCTGAATAGACAAACGATGGGAAAAGGTGGTCTTTCCAGAAGAGGACGGGCCTGCGATCATAACAAATTTCGCAGTTTTCTTCTCCGCGATCTGCGCCGCGATCTCCGCGATCTTCTTTTCCTGAAGCGCCTCCTGAATTAAAATCAGATGAGCCATCCCTCCTGCGGCGATGGTATCATTTAAAGCTCCTACGGTCTCCAGATCCGTTCCCCTGCCCCACCGGGCGGACTCGGCCAGCGTGGCAAACAGCTTATCCTGGGGTACAAACTCAGGCAGTTCTTTTGGTTTTCCCATTGTCGGAAGAAGGAGGACAAAGCCATACTGATACCGCTTTAAATCAAAATATTTCAGATATCCCGTATCCGGCACCATATACCCGTAATAGTAATCCTCAAAGCCGTCAATGCTGTACATGTTCACACGGGAGACACGGCGGTAACGGAACAGCCGCTCTTTATCATACATATGATGATCATGAAACAGCTCGATCGCATCATCCGTGGATACGCTGCGCTTTTGGATGGGAATTTTCCGATTTACATATTCTTCCATTTTTGCCTTTACCTGCTCCAAAAAACCATCGTCCACAGTAAATGCGCCTCTTGCCTCTACGAAAAAACCCTTTCCTACGGAAAAATCCACGATCACCTTTTCCACCCGTTCTGCCCCGGCCACTGCATAGAGGGCCTTTAGCATCAGCAGGGTAGCGCTGCGCTGATAGGCAGACATTCCCGGCTTTTCCTCTGCAGTGATAAAGCGCAGACTGCCGTCCCTGACGGTCTTGTGAAGTTCCTGGAGCTTTCCACCAATCTGTACCAGCAAAATATCATGTTCAAAACCACTCTGATACTCTTCTGCCACCTGCGCCCAGGTCGTTCCCTGAGGATATTCTCTTATGTCTGTTCCAATTTTCACCCGTACCATATGCTTACCTCCCCACTTCTGATTTTCTGCTGCCGCTATAAGCAGCTGCCGCTTTCCTATAAAAGAACGGACGGCCAGGCCGGCTCTGCCAGAACAAGCGCTGCCTCACCTTTTAGTTTTTCCCGCAGAACCTCAGCCATATGCTGGATAAAAATATGCTCCAGCCCGTAATGGCCTCCGTCAATGACGGCAAGTCCCCTGGCTGCCGCGTCAATTCCCGGATGATGGCCGATATCACCGGTGATCAAAACATCGGCTCCTGCCAAAACCGCCTGCTCAATAACGCTTGATCCGGAGCCGGGACAGAGAGCTGCCCTTTTCACTTCCTTGTCCATCAGTCCCGGCCCGTAAACCAGCACAAAAGGAAGATCAAAAGCTTTCTTTACCTTCTCCGCCAGACCGTTCACCGTCATAGGCTCATAAAGGCTGCCCACAGCCCCGATTCCGTAGAGGACGGATGTTCCATTTTCTTTCATCTCCCCCATACACTCTAAAGGACGTATTTCCCTTATATCCAGCCGCTCTGCTGCCAGAGCTGCCATTCCCTCAGGCGCGGCGTCAAAATTTGTATGCATGGCATACAGGGAAATATCTGCCTGGATCAGCCGCACCAGCCGCCTTGTAATAAAATTCTGGTCATTTACCTTCTTAACAGGACGGAAAATAAGGGGATGATGGGTAAGAAGAAGATCCGCCTTTTCACGAATGGCTGCATCTACAACCTCATCCGTGGCATCCAGGGCAATGTATATCTTTTTTACCTCCTTATCGCTTCTTCCCGCTAACAGACCGGGATTATCCCAATCGCAGGCGCAGCTTTCCGGAGCCGTTTCCTGTAATATCTTTATGATGTCACTGCACTTCATATTCTGCCTCCCTGATCTGTGATAATTCTTCTAAAAGGGACTGTCTGGCTTTTTCCTGCCCTTTTGTAAGCTCCCCTTCCTCTTTTGCGGAAAGCGATGCAAGGATTGCCAAAACCCGTTCCTCCTCTTTTTTTAAATATTCTTTTAAAACGGGTTCCTTCTGTTCAAGAAGGTATTTTCCATAGCGGTATTCAATGGTCCTGTTATAAACCATAGCTCCCCGCACCACGCTCATAACCGTATAGTATTTTCCTTCCTCCCGGAGCATGGCCTCTTTTTCAATGAGAAACCCCTCTTCTGAAAGGAAGCGGCGTACCTTTTCAAGATCTGACTGAGGCGAAAGGATAAAACGCCGGATCGTGCTCCATAGATGCCTTCCCTCCTGCAGGATCTTTATCTCCAATTCGCCTCCCATTCCGGAGATGATCACCGTGTCTGCCTCTTGGGGCTTTAACTCTTTTAATCCGTCGCTTAAACGGGTACTTATAGGGATATCTGAAATTCCCGCCTCCTTTATGTGAGCTTCCGCCCGTTCAAGAGGGCCTGTCCGCACATCCATGGCAAGGGCGCTTTTTATGCGGCCTTCTTTTGCCAGACAGATGGGAACAAAACCGTGGTCCGTACCGATGTCTGCGATCCGGCTGTCCTGGGGCACAAAGGAAGCCACCAGCTTCAGGCGCTCAGACAGACGGGGAACAAAATTTGCTGTATGATTCGTCATATTCATTTTCCTGTTCGTGTAATAATTTTTATGCGCTAATCCAGAGAAATGCTGATCTGCTTTAAGGCAGCCTGCTGCTTTATGATCTCCTGCAGCTGGGCGATATCCTTTGCATTGCGGCTGGCCGTGTCAAGACTGTGTCTGCGCACCTTTAAAACCGTTTCTGAAAAAGCTTTTTTCTGCTCCTCATTGCTTAAAGACTCCTTCAGGCTGGCGTTAAAAAGAGCCGCCACCTCCCGGTACTGGTCGTCATCATTGATAAAACGGCTGAGGATCGCAGCCGGATTTAAACTGCCCTGCTCATGGCCTTCAAAGACCATCACCGCCACCTGATGATACAGCTCTTCCACAAAATCATCTGCGGTTATAACTCCGCGGATCTTATCAAACAGAGCCGGATCCTCGATCAGCCATGTTAAAAGCAGACGCTGGGAGCGGCGTATACCGTCTTCTCTTTCCGGACGGCGGCGGGATTTCGTTCCATCCCCGTTCCCTGTCCGACCTTCAGACACGCCTTTAAAGGAAGCCCCTTCATCCGGTGCAGTTTCTTTGTAGCCCCGTCCTCCCGTTTCTTCTCGGTAGCTGTCGCCTGCCTTTAATCCAAGCTGCATACCCATGCGGTTTACCAGCTGGCGCAGCTCATCCTCTTTAATCATATGCTCTCTGGCTACTGCCTGAAGATAATTGTCCCGCTCTAAGGGTTCCCCGAACTGGAGCAGCTTTCTGGCTGTTTCCTGATAAAACTTCGTTTTCTGCTCCGGATCATCCAGCGCATACTGCCGTTTCAGCACATCAATCTCAAACAGGAAGCTGTTTTTCGCCTCCAAAATCCGCTTTCTGAACGCATCCGGCCCCATCTGTTTGATAAATTCATCCGGATCCTTACAGGGGCTCATATTTAAAATTCTGGCTGAAAGCCCTGCTTCCCTGAGAATAGGTATGGCTCTTAAGGCTGCTTTTACACCGGCTTCATCGCTGTCATAGGTTAAGATCACCTGATCCGTATACCGCTTCAAAATCCCCGCATGCTGACTGGTAAAGGCAGTCCCAAGAGAGGCCACTGCATTGGTAAAACCGGCCTGATGCAAAGAGATCACATCCAGATAACCCTCGCAGATCAGCATAAACTTCTCCCTGGTGGTTCTGGCATAATTTAAGCCGTAAAGGCTGCGGCTTTTATCAAAGAGCCTGGTTTCCGGAGAGTTTAGATACTTTGGCTCCCCTTCTCCCATCACACGGCCTCCAAAGCCGATCACACGGTTATTTACATCCATAATGGGAAACATGACACGGTTCCAGAACTTGTCCCTGCCGCCGCGTTCTTCTACGGTCACAAGGCCTGTTTCCTTTAAAAAGCTGTCCTCATAGCCCTTTTCCCTTAAAAACCGGTACAGGTCATCACTGGTCTTATTGGAATAGCCCAAACCAAAGCGCAGGATGGTCTCATCCGTAAGCCCGCGCTTTTCCTTAAAATACTCATATCCGGCCTTTCCCTGGGGCTGCTTCAACTGATAATAAAAATAATTGGCAGCCAGCTTGTTTACCTCAAGGAGCCTGGAGCGAAACTCTGCCTGTTCTCTGGCCTCTTTGCTGTACTCCATCTTGGGGAGACTGACCCCGGCCCGGTCTGCCAGAGCGGTAAGCGCCTCCTGAAAGGTATAGTTTTCGTATTCCATCACAAAGGTAAGCACATTTCCGCCCGCCCCGCAGCCAAAGCAGTAGTACATCTGCTTGCCCGGAGAAACGGAAAAGGAAGGCGATTTTTCATTGTGAAATGGGCACAGGCCGAAATAGTTAGCTCCTTTTTTCTGCAGTTTTACATATCCTGAGATCACATCCACGATGTCATTTTTCATTCTCACTTCTTCTATGACTTCATCCGGATAGTACATGCATCTTCTCCCTTCCGACTTGTTTTAGTATACATTCCACCGTTTAGGCACAAACAGCGCCTCAAACCGGTCAATGGCATAAATGTCACTCATTCCCGCAATATAGTCGCAGACCACCCGGGACTTTTTCTCCCCATTTACCATTAAAAGAATATACTCCATGGGAAGACGGTCCGCATGCTTCATATAATATTCATACAGTCTGGCGATCATCTCCTGGGCCTTGCTTTCTTCTGCCTTTGGAATGTCATTTCTATATACATGTTCAAACATCCACCGGCGCAGGCCCTTCATCGCCTCCTCCATATCTGAAGACATGATAATCTGAGGCTGATCCATACTGTTTAAAATAAGATCCCGTATCATACGGTTCAACCGTTCCCGCACACTGTTTCCAAGAACATCCGTATACTCCTTTGGGAGCTCCTCTTCTGCAAACATACGGGCACGGATCGCATCATCAATATCGTGATTGATATAGGCAATCTTATCCGACAGCCGGACAATGGCACCCTCCAGCGTGGATGGATGGCCTGCGGTCCGGTGATTTAAAATCCCGTCCCGGACTTCCCAGGTTAAATTAAGGCCCTTTCCATCTTTTTCCAGAACCTCTACGATGCGGACGCTCTGTTCGTAATGGGTAAAGCCGTCCTCACAGATCTGATCTAAAACAGCTTCGCCCGAATGTCCAAAGGGCGTATGGCCCAGATCGTGTCCTAAGGCAATGGCCTCTGTGAGGCTTTCATTCAGACGCAGAGACTTGGCAATGGTTCTGGCAATCTGGGATACCTCCAGGGTATGCGTCAGCCGGGTGCGGTAATGATCTCCCTCCGGCGCCAAAAACACCTGGGTTTTATGCTTCAGCCTGCGGAATGCCTTACAGTGGAGGATCCGATCCCTGTCTCTCTGATACTCCGGCCGTATATCACAGAGCGGTTCTGCATGATCCCTTCCTCTCGTCCGGGAAGAAAAGGAAGCATATGGACTTAAGGTCTGTTCCTCCAGGGCCTCTAATGACTCTCTAACATTCATTCCGCACCTCTTTTCTCCTATATCTGCCTGATCTGTAAACAAAAGCACCGGCTGCGTCTTTTTGCAGTCGATGCTCTTATTATATCACAAATGTATTTGAATGAACAGCGCGGCTTTTCCCCTACATCTGCCTGTCCGGCACTACCGCTGCCTTGATCACATGATCTTTGCGGTTTTCAAACACATCATAGGCAGCGTCAATCTCTGACAGAGCAAACCGGTGTGTAATTAATGGTGTGGTATCAATCTTCCCCTCCCGGATCAGCGAAAGAATTTCCTCACAGTCACAGCCATCTACGCCGCCGGTTTTAAAGGTCAGATTTTTCCCATACATTTCAGGAAGAGGCAATACCTGAGGCTTGTCATAGAGAGCCACTATTGTTACAACTCCATTGGGGCGGGCACACTCCCAGGCCATGCGGAAGGTATCCTCTGTCCCTGCTACCTCCAGAACCACATCGGCCCCTCCATGGCGGCTTTCTCTCTTTACCGCTTCCCGGATCTGCTCTGGAGAAAGGATAATTACCTCTGGATAATGCTCCTTTATAAAACGGCGTCTGTCTTCATCCTGTTCACAGAGCAGAATCTTTTCCGGCTTCTTTAACATCACGCACAGCAGGGTACAGATGCCTGTGGGGCCGCCGCCAATGATCAGCACGGTGTCTTCTTCTGTAATTTCTGATATTCTGGCTGCCCAGAAGCCGGTCGCCAGCACATCCCCCACAAAAAGAGCCTGCTCATCACTGACCTCATCCGGAATTTTATTTAATCCCTGATCCGCATAGGGAACACGCACATATTCTGCCTGCCCGCCGTCGATCCGGCATCCCAGGGCCCAGCCGCCGTTTGGATCGGTACAGTTGTTTACATATCCATTTTGACAGAAAAAACAGGTTCCGCAAAACGTTTCCACATTTACCGTTACCCTGTCTCCCGGCTTTACCCCGGTTACATCTTTTCCTGTTTCTTCCACGATTCCCACCATCTCATGGCCCACTGTAATTCCCGGAACTGCCCGGGGTACAGAACCGTGCTTGATATGAAGATCACTGCTGCAGATGCTGGACATGGTAACACGCACAATCGCATCTCTTGCATCTGAAAGTTTTGGAACCGGTTTGTCAAGAAGTTTAAATTTTCCCTTTTCCACATAGGTATACGCAAGCATGAAACGACCTCCTGATATTTTGAAATAACTGCCTTCATTTTACCATACTGCCTGTGCTTTCGCAATCAGGAAGCCCTTGGGTTCCTGTATTCATCTGCCTGTAAACTCCGGTTTAAACGTTCAATGCTTCTGCCAGGGCCAGTATGGTAAGAGACTGTCCATATGCCATAGGAGCAATCAGGATATTTTTGTAATGTTCTGCATCCATCCCCATTCCTTTGCCTCCGGACACTTCAAGAACCGTTCCGTCTGAATCAATACGGTCTAAAATTCCCCGAATGGCCTTTACAGCGCATGGAAGATAGGAATCATCCAGTATGCCGCAGCGGATCCCCTTGAGAATCCCCGCTGTAATCGCTGCAGTACCTGAGGTTTCCACATAGCTGTCCGGGTCTGTGAGAACCGTATGCCACAGTCCGGTTTTGAGATCCTGAAGCTCCTTAAGCTTCTCCACCTGAGCCTTATAGGTATCTATGATAAATGTTTTTAAGCCTGCATTCATAGTACCCTCAAACATATCAATGTAATCCAAGATTCCCAGGGTAAACCAGCTGATGTTGTCAAGATTGGTTGACACATTTTTCTCAAGGACATCATGGACTATGCTGCTATACGCAGAGAATCATAGTATCTCTGTCGCTTGATCATGGGAGGAAGACCACCATTGGTGGTCAGGATATGCGATAAAAGCGTTTTCTACCGTATGCTGGCAAAGCGTTGCCTTCATCGTGGTTTCCATTGCCAGCCCCAGTACTGCTGAATCAAAACAATCGAAGATTGCCGAAACATAGAGTTTTCCATCTTTTGCTTTGATTTCGGTGATATCTGTCACGCATTTTTTAAGAGGCTTTTCTGATGTGAAATTTCTCTTAAGAAGATCATCCGATTTACGAGCCTCACGGTCTGCTTTCGTAACTCCTTTCGGATTACGCTTAGGACGATGACTGAGACCGATTTTTTCCATGACTCTATAAACGGTACGCTCACTGGGGATAGGAATGCCATCAGGTCGTTTAAGAGTTAATGCCTGGAACATACGTACACGTCCATAGGTGTCGTTGCAGACATCCTCAGCATGGATTTCAAGCATGGTATCTGCAAGCGTCTGGTATTTCCACGGACGATCTTTTACGGACAGATATTTATAAAATCCCTGGCGGCTCACATGTAACATACGACAGTAAAAAGCCAGTTTTCCCTTGATGGTGCCATCGTCAGTCTTAATCGCAATGAATTTCATTCTTTCGGTCTTAGAGACTTCCGACGGCTCGCTGCGAAAAAAGCGCTGGCTTCTTCCAGAAACTCGTTTTCTTCTTTCAGACGACGAATTTCTTTATCCTGATCTTTCACGCGTTTTCGAAGCATGGTTAATTCCTCCGCAAGGCTCATGGCAGATTCTGGAGTATGGGCACCTTCTCCAATATCCAGTTGTCCGGTTCTTACGGCTTTAAGCCAGGTATGGATAGTCCCTTCAGGAATTCCTAATTCTTTAGCGACTTTCGCACCACCGATTTCTTTTGCAAGCTTAACTGCCTGCACTTTGTATTCATGATCGTACTTACGTTGACTTCGTGCCATAGTTGGGCACCTCCTTATTCTCTTGATTATACTATGAAATCCTTGAGAATAGGCTGTCAACTTTATTTATACACCATCACTGTTTATCTGACAATAATTTCTGTACTTTAAAAATGATGTCCTGCAATTCTTTTTTCGATAAATTTTTTATATCTTCTTCGGTCATCTTAAAAAATCTCCCTTACTGTTTTCTTCCACAGCATTTCTTGTATTTTTTCCCACTGCCGCAGGGGCAGGGATCGTTTGGATATAAGATCAGCTTTTTCAACCGCCTTTGAAAAAGTCTCCAGTTGTGACTTTATCCATTCCAGATCTTCTGATTTTCCCAGTTTTTCTGCCAGTAATTTCGCCCGCCCGAATAGGAGTTCATTTTTAAACGTACATGCGACACCTATAACTTCCCTGCGAATAATTTTATAGGCTTCTTCTGCTCCTTTTTCTTCCTGAATACACAAGCTCCAGACATTCAGAGCATTCTGGTTATGTGGTTCCTCCTTTAGCCAGTCTTCAAACCACGTTCTCCCCTGTTCCGCTTTTCCTTCTGCATATAACTCTTCCCCGATTGCGGATTTAAAATTACTGCCATCATCAAAGCTCCAGTCCAGCATTTCCAGGATTCTCCGGCAAAATTCTACACGCTTTTCGTGTTCACCTGCATTTCCCAGTTCCATTTCCATATCCTGCAGCCATGCATCTATTGGATATTCATAGTCCTGAGATTCCATAAGTCCACTAATGCCTATTTTATATTCTGCCGTTTTAACAATTTTCTGAAAAATTTCCCATGTTTTCCACCATAACGGAATCATTTTTTCGAAATTTTGATCAACGAGGGTCTCATATCCTTCCTGAACCAGATTATCCCATTTGTTCCATTCTGTCAGAATTTCATGTGTATCTTCATAGTCAATACACTGCCGTACCATATTTTCTAATGCACCGGCATATCTTTGCTCATCATATGGTTGATTTTCCTTCATGACATCGTAAATCTCTTCTATTACAACAGCGCCAATCTTTTCTTTCGCTTCCTGTACAGAATATCCGGCAGCAATTAATCTGTCATAAGATTTGCCATTTTTTCTTCACCTCTCTCATAAAAGTACAAATAACAAACAGGCTTATAATGATATTATACTTGTAAAAGACAGGTCAATTCAATTCTTTCTTTCACAAAAAGAAAAAAATCATTTCGGTATACTCTCCTCCACGCACAGTGCCCCATACCCCACCCTCTCATTCGGCCATTCTGTATAACCGGGAAGATGGCGGGCGCCGCGGATGAGGTAGGCCTTTACCTTTTCCCCATAAAGAAAGGGGTCGTTTCCGTCTACAATGCCCCACTGCATCAAAAGCGCCGCGCTCCCCGTAACAAATGGGGCTGCAAAGGAGGTTCCTGTCACCGCTTCATATCCCCCTCCTGCTTTTGCGGTGATGATATCGACTCCGGGAGCAGCCAGATCCGGCTTTACCTGCCTGGTCTGCCTGGTAAAGCCACGGCCGGAAAAATCCGCATATGCCAGATTTGAATCATTATATGCTCCTACAGAAATAACCCCTGATGCTGTGGAAGGAATCGTAAGTGTTGTCTCCGGCACCGGACGAAGAAAACGGGTGGAGGGATTTAAAATCCGGCCTGAAGGAAGCCAGAAATCATAATGGCCTGTGACAAGCTCTATTGGTGTCAGCTGAAAGGTCCAGATCCCGCTGTCGGTGTAATCCTTCAAAGGAATAAAATCAAAGTAAACCTCCTGAGCCCGGCTGTAGGGACTGGGCTTTCCATAATAGATCAGAATACGTGTATTTCCATTTTCCAGTCTTTGAGGCCCCAGCCGTTCTTCAATCGGCCCCAGGCTCCGTCCATCAGGCGCTGTAAGGAGAATGGAAAACTGATCTGCATAGGACTTCCAGAGCTGTACACTGAAACTGGTCTCAAAGGGAGCTACAGACAGCTCAATCCTTTCCCTTTCTCCAATGACAAGCTGTCCCGCCATGTGGCCTGCTGACGCTCCTTCGTTTCCCGTACCTGTGACAATTACATTTCGGCTGTAATTGGAGGCTTCATTCATAAAGGTTTCCAGGAGGCTGGTTCCGTCATGGGAACCATAGGTATTTCCAAAACTGACATTAACAGCCACCGGGCGCTCAAGCAGAATGGCTCTCTTTAATATAAAATCCAGGCCTTCCATAAGCTGAGTGGTTCTGGGAAAACTGTCCTTGGGAGAAGTTCCCAGCTTTACTGCAATAAGCTCGCTTTCATAGGCCACTCCCCGGTAAACTCCATCACTTCCCCGTCCGTTTCCCGCAGCTATGGCTGCCGCTGCGGTGCCGTGGCCGCTGACATCCACAGAAGGCACTATGTTAAGAGCCGCTCTCCTGTCATTTTGTTCCCCATATGCTTTCAGCGCCCGGTTTATATCCTCTCTGTCATAGACCTGTCCCTGGTCCTGATCCCACAGATACAAAATCCGGGTACTGCCGTCTTCATTTCTGAAATCCAGGTGAAGATAATCAATTCCTGAATCAATGACTCCCAGGATCACCCCTTTTCCCGTAAGTCCACGCTCCAGACCACCCGTATGTCCGCCCGGCTCCGTTCCAGATGGCCTTCCTCCCTCTCTTCTCCCCGGCTGAATCCCCAAAAGACAAGAGGCTGCCTTTGCCATATCCATGGCAAAGAACAGCCTCTTTGGTTTTTCGATATACTGAATCTCACGAAGACCGCTGACCTGGTCTAAGAGCCCCTGGGGAACTCTGGCAATGGCATATCCGTTAAAAAGTTCTCTCACCGTGACTCCCTGATCCGAAAGCTCTCTCAGGCGGTCCAGATTTCCCGAATAACGCAGGATCAGCTCCCATGTTTTATCTTCCGGATCGTATCCTATTTCCAGATTTTCTGATTTAAGACGTTCTTCCTCTGAAGCACTTAAAGCCAGATTTAAAAGATTTTCCCGCTTCTGATCCACTACATCCAAAGACATATTCCTCCCGGAAGAATCATCCCCTCAGCAGGGCTTTTTTCCCTCTGAGTCTATGTCCCGGGCATTCGTATTATACCTATTTTTTACCAGATCAAAAATGCTTTTTCTCTAAAACGCAGAATAGCCTCTGTAAGGAAATAATCGCCGTAAATAATCGGGACCTGGCGGTCTGAGGCCCTGTCATACCGTGCAGAACCTCCGTCCAGGATCGAATCCTTATCAGGATCCCACTCACAAAATGCCTGAACCGCCTTCAGGCATCTTAAAGCGGATTGTACATAAAGCGGCTTTTCATATTCTCCCACATGCTCTGAGAGTTCTAAAAGGCCGCAGGCCGCACAGGCTCCGGCAGTAGTGTCAATATAAACCGGCTCCTTCGGCGCCCTGAAATCAAGAAGGGGGATATAGTCATTTAAAGAAACATTTGCCATAAAATAATGAGCCGACCGCTTGGCTGCATCCAGATAGGCCTGATTTTTCGTATAACGGTATGCCAGAGCCATCCCGTAAATGGCCCAGGATTGGCCTCTGCTCCAGGAGGAGCCGCTTTCATATCCCTGTCCTCCGGGATTATCTTTATATTCCCCTGTTTCGGGATCAAAATCCACCATATGATTACTGGAACCGTCAGGCCGCAGAATATAGCGCAGGGCCATTTCCGTATGCTCTATGGCAATCTGCTTCCAGGCAGGAGACTCATTTTCCTGTGCTGCCCAATATAAAAGCGGCAGGTTCATAAGACAGTCCACAATGGCAACTCCCTGCCGTACTCCATTCCAGGCCCGGATATAATGTCCGGCCGGATTGTACCTTCCGGCCAGAATCCCGGCTGCATGGAGGCCTCTCTTTCTGGAGGTTTCATTGCCTGTAAGCCTCCAGTCGGCTACCGCCGTGTGAAGCCACAGAAAACCCACATCATGATCCAGTTTTACAAATTCCTCAAGGGCAGCGTCCAGGCGCTCCTCTATCCCCTCTGCGGCCCTGCGGAACTCTTCCTCTTTAAATGCGTGATACATCTGCCACAGCATACCGGCATAAAAGCCGTTCGTCCAGGCAGTCAGTTCTCTGGCCCCCATATCATAGTAACAGCCATGCTCCGGCACATAGGGCATGATGCTCCCAAGCCTCAGGCACTGGGTCTTAAGCTTTGCATACAACTTTTTCTCCAGGCCTTTAAACCATTCCTCTGTTTCATTATCAATCCCGTAAGGCATAGCAGTTTCCTCCTCCGATCACAATATCCTTCTGTGTAAAAGAAGCTGTAACCATACTTTCAAATTCCGTAACGCCCGGCTCAATAGCAAGATGTACCGCAGGAATACGCACATTTGGAAAAATCAGGTTCATATTGGAAAAAGGACGGATCACCGTTCCCTGACCCATGGAAGCACTCAGACGGCTTTCACCATTTTCATCCCACACTGCCGCCATATGCTCCTCTTCTGTCTGGCTGGTCTGCTCCATGCAGTCCGGATAGGAAAATCCGCAGTCATAGGCCTCACAAGACAGCCGGCTTACAATCCTGTGCCTGCGCAGATGGCCTCCCTCTGCCGGAATCAGCCAGGTTTCCACTTCAATTCCCTCTATGGGACTCCATCTTGCATAAACTTCCGTTTCTGTTACCATATGCTCCAGACAATGGAAGGAACGGGATACGCAGTATCCAAACACGGTAGAATAAGCAAACTTGGCATATTTTTCCGCCGCCATGGGATGCTCCATGGTAGGATACTGTCCGGCTGTAAGAGCCACTGCCTCATGAGGCCTGTGGCAGATCAGCATATCGCATTCCCGGATACAGTGAACCGGCTCAAGGGAAGGAAGAGACTCCTCCTCTGCCTGCCAGAAGGGATGATCATCCGGCAGAGCCAAAAATACAAAGGCCTTTAAGGCCCAGTAGGGAGAACCGGGAGCATTATATGTCTCAGACATAAGAAGGTTTGGATAGGTATAACCTACCGTCAGGATTCCTCCATTATCAAAAATCGGCTGCTTCATCCAGTAATCCAGATGACGGGCCACAATCCCCTTCATCACGCCCCAGGAAATACACTCCACTCCTGCCAGGGCACAGACGGAAAAAAAGGCTGCCTGTGCAAACCGGTAAGTCAGAGAACGGCCAAAGGGCAGGGCCTTTCCCTCATCATCAAACCAGTAGGTAAAGCTCTCTGAAAATGTCTTTGCGCGTTCCTTAAAAAGAGCCGTATGCTCCGGATCTTCCTTTTCCATAAACCGTGCATACAGCAGACAGTAAAAATGAATGCCAAAGGACACATAATAATCCTTCTGAGGCCGTTTTCCGTCTGAATACCAGCCGTTTCCCAGATAAAAGGACTCATAGCGATCCATGGCTTTTTTCACTTCTTCAGGATTCCATTTCTTTCCCACGCTCTTTAGCGCCAGATTGACAATCACCTTAAAGTAATGCCAGTTATTATCCGCCTGAGAATAAAGATTGATCTGATACAGCCAGTCTGCCAGATGATCCTTTGATGCCTCACTTAACGGCTCCCACAGCTTTTCCGGCACCAGTAAAATGCCATAGCTGATAGCCGCCATTTCCACCATCCGCTGATCCTTATTGTGAAGATCTCCCCAGTAGGAAGAAGCCTCAGGATCCATTCCTGCCGCCAGCCCTTTCTGGTAAACTGAAAGAAGGCTTTCGTCATCTCCTCCCCCGGCCCAATAGGAGGCCATCCCCCATAAAACCCTGGAAAATCCTTCCATTTCTGCAATTCAGTTTCCATATCCTGCTGAAAATGCTCCCAGATAAAGTCCGGACCCGTCATCAGTATAATGACGGGTCAGAGGGCGTATCATTTTAAGGAGCATCTTCTGATAATCCGCTTTCTTCTTCATATCATTCTCCTTTTGTATCTCTTATTCTGCTTTCAATTCGTCTAAAATCTCCTAATACTGCTCCATTAAGGACTTTGCAGCTTCCTCAGTTTTCTGTTCCTGCCGGTTCCCCCTAATCCAAATGAAACACCGGCGCAAGATCAACGCTTACAGGACTGTTATCCTCGTTTGTTTCCATAATATCCGCCATAAAGTCCCACCATTTTCTGTTGATGGGCGTATCGGCGGAGGCGGCCCAGAGCGCTTCATCCTCGATTTCAATATAGCCGTAAAGCACATGGGTTTCCCGGTCTAAATAGATGGAATAATTATGGCCTCCGTGAGCGTGGATCATTTCCTTCATTTCCGGCCAAAGCAGGTTGTGACGCTTTTCATACTCCTCTTCCATGCCCGGATATAAAAACATCTTAAAGGCTTTTCGGATCATGCAGATGCCTCCTTTATTTCTCGTATAAAAACTTCTCCGGCAGAGTTACATGAAAATCCTTTGCCAGATCCCTGAAATTCTGAGGAGTGATGGTCTGAAGCTTATCCGGGCGCATGGACAGCATCTTAACCAGAATCTCCGCAGATTTTTCTACGGTATGCATCAATCCAAAGGTGATGTCAAAGTCCTCGCCTGCGGCAAAGGTTCCATGATGCGCCCAAATAGCCACATCATACTGTTTCATAAGCTCACTGGTAGCCACCGCGATATCCCGGCCGCCGGGAACCATCCAGGGCACAACGCCGATACCGGCAGGGAATACGACCGGACATTCCGTTGCCATTTCCCAGAGCTCTCTTGTAAATACCTCATCCTTCAGAGGCAGTACAAAGGTGAGGGCAATCACATTCACCGTATGGGCATGATAGATTACCCGGTATGCACCGTTTGTTGCGATTTTCTTTACTTCATGGTTCATCAGGTGGGAAGGGAGCTCGCTGGTTGGCTTTCCGCCGTTTACTAACCCCCATACGATGCGGTAATTCTCTCCTGCCTGATCTAACTCGATCATGCAGATGGAATCCTCAGGCTTAATAATTACATTTCTGAGATACTTTCCGCTGCCTGTTACAAGGAAATACTCTCCGCCCAGAGCTGGAACTGTAGTTCCGATGGGACGCCATTCCTTTGGCTCTAATTCTTCCTTTACGCTCTCTACTTCCTCATCCTTTACACGGTAGGATATATTTCCTCCATTTCTCTCATGCCATCCCTGCTCCCAGCCGTCGTTTGCCATGCGGATAAAACCCTGAACAAATTCTGCATCTAAAAATCTCATTTTCAATTTCCTCCTTATTTTCTCTGTGACAGTACGTCTTTCTCATATATTTTTACTTTTTCAAACCAGCTCTGGTCACTTTCCACACCGCACTGACGGCAGTATTCATTCCATACATCGCCCAATGGATACAGCTTTAACTCCTCCTGCATCATCATAAGCTCTGTCATGCGGTTCTCATCCTGAAGCTCCTTTAACAGAGCTGCCGGCGTAAGAAGTGCGGACAGCAGTGCTTTCTGGAAGCTTCTAAAGCCCACAGCCCATGCAGAAATACGGTTGATGCTGGCGTCAAAGTAATCCAGCGCAATATAAACACGGTCTAAGGCGTTATTTCTTACGATCTCCTTTGCGATTTCCTTTGTCTCATCATCAAAAATCACCACATGGTCGCTGTCCCAGCGCACCGGACGGGTCACGTGAAGGGCAATCTCCGGGAAGAAGCAAAGAAGGGCGGGAATCTTGTCAGAGACCATCTCTGTAGGGTGATAATGTCCGTTGTCCATTAAGGGTAGTACTCCTTTATGGGTTGCTGCAAAGGAAAGGGCAAATTCGGCGGAGCCTGCCGTATAAGATTCAACGCCGATACCGAATACCTTGGACTCTACACAGGGCTTAACAAGCTCTGGATCGTACGGCTCTGATAAAATCTCCTCAATCGATTCCTTATAGCGCATTCTGGGACCCATCCGGTCTGCAGGCACATCCTTAAAGCCGTCGCCTGTCCAGATATTCATTACGCATGGAACTCCTGTCTCCTGAGCGAAATACTGGGAAATACGGATGCAGGCCTTTCCATGGCGGATCCAGAACTCCCTCGTTTCCTTATCAGGACTGGATAAGGTCTGTCCGTCCTTTACCTTTTCATGGGAGAAGAAGGTAGGGTTAAAATCAATGCCCATATTGTGCTTTTTGGCAAATTCCACCCACTTCGCAAAATACTTTGGCTCTAGCTGATCCCTGTCTGCATTCTCCCCCTCCTCAAAAATGGCATAGCTTGCATGGAGGTTTAATTTCTTTTTGCCCGGCATCAGGCTCATAGCCATCTCCATGTCATCCATCAGCTCCTGAGGCGTTCTGGCTCTTCCCGGATAGTTTCCTGTGGTCTGGATACCGCCGGTTAGGGGGCCGTCCTGATCAAAGCCCTTTACGTCATCTCCCTGCCAGCAGTGAAGGGAAACAGGAATGTTTTTTAAGGTCTGGATCACCTGGTCTGTGTCTATTCCCAGGCTTTTATACATCTCTTTTGCTGATTCATAGCGTTCTGTCTGATTCATAACAATTCTCCTTTCGATTGATTCTGGTTATCATTCCGGCATATATTCATGGATGGAAAATGACGTTCCCACACACCTGCGGGCCTGTTCTAAGGTGTCAAATTCTCCTTTTTGAATCATCTGAGCCATCAGATTTCCGATGGCCGTGGCTTCTCCCGGCCCTGCAAGCACCCGGCGGCCAGATTTCTTAGCAGTCAGGCGGTTTAAATACTCCGCATTGGAACCACCGCCCACGATACAGATGGTATTATAATGACTGCCCGTAAGGCCTTCGATTTCCTCTGCGGTCTCTCTGTAGCTGTCGCTTAAGCTTTCATACACCACTGCGGCCAGTTCATCCGGTGTTTCAGGAACCGGATGCCCGGTCTTTGCACACATTTCCCGGATCGCCCGGATCATGGAATCCGGCGCTAAGAATACCGGATCATTTACGTCCACTCTGGAGGGGAAATCGCTGCGCCTGGAAGCCATGGCGCACAGCTCTGCAAAAGAATACTTATTTTCCAATTCCTTTCTCACAAATTGGATCATCCACAGTCCCATAATGTTTTTCAGATAACGGTAACGATATTCATATCCGCCCTCATTGGTGAAATTCCGTTTCCGGCTCTCTTCGGTACAGATGGCTGTTTTATTTTCAATCCCCATCAAGGACCAGGTACCGGAGCTGATATAGAGGTTTTTATCGCCCTCACCAGGCAATGCCATAACAGCAGAGCCCGTATCGTGGGTAGCGGGAAGAACTACTTCGCAGGAAAATCCCACCTCTTCTTCTATTTCTTTTGTAAAGCTTCCCACCAACGTTCCCGGCTGGCTTAAGGGAAGGAACATTTCCTGGGGATATCCCAGGCGTTCAATCAGCTCCCGATCCCAGTCATTTGTCTGTGCATTTATCAGCTGAGTCGAGGTTGCATTGGTGTACTCCGAACATTTCTGTCCTGTGAGCAGAAAATGAAAATAGTCCGGCAGCATTAAAAAGTTTTTTGCCGCCTTCAGGTGCTCCGGATTATTTTTCTTTACTGCCATCAGCTGATAAATGGTATTAAAGCTCTGCTTCTGGATTCCGGTGCGGCTGTAAAGCTCTTCTTCCGAAATGATCTTATATACATCCTCATCCACTCCCTGAGTGCGGCCGTCACGGTATCCATAGGTTTTTCCCAGTACCTGATCCTTTTCATCCAAAAGCACATAATCCACGGCCCAGGTGTCAATTCCCATAGATACAGGGATCTTTCCCAGTTCCTTACATCGCTTCATTCCTGTCTTGATTTCCTCAAACAGCGCATCCAGATCCCAGCACAGGCTTCCTTCCCGGTCCTTCATGCCGTTTTCAAAGCGCCAGATTTCCTCCAGGATCATTTTCCCGTTCTCTATATGCCCAAGCATATGACGGCCACTGGAAGCTCCGATGTCTATGGCCAGATAATAGCGTTCCATAGCCCTCCTCCTTTTACCGTTTCATCACACGTTTTGTCATGGCTTTATTGTACCTGAAGGCAGCGGGCAAAAAAAGAACGGTTTTTGGCTAAAAAACTGTCCTTATTTGCAGAGTTGTGGTATACTGTGAACAGCAAAAATGCCTTCTGCAGACAGATAAGGGGAGTATTTATGAATGAACGGCTTTTGAGGGAACTGAGCCATATTACAGAAGAAGAACAGGATATCCTTGATGGAAAAACAGGCATAGACCGAACCCTTTATTCAGAAGGCTCTGATTTTGTGATCACCAGCGAAAAGATGCTCAAAGAGGGGCGGCTGATCCAGTTCCGCCCCCACACCCGCTTTGTCTATTTTCCCAGACACACTCACAACTACGTGGAGATGATCTATATGTGTTCCGGTTCTACCACTCATATCATAAATGGCACAGAACTTATCCTTCAAAGAGGGGAGCTTCTGATTTTAAATCAGCATGCCTCTCAGGAAATCCTTCCTGCCGGGAAAGAGGATGTGGCCGTCAATTTCATCATTCTGCCGGAATTTTTTGATCAAACCCTTGCAATGCTTGGCTCCGAACAGAGTATGCTGAGGGATTTTGTGGTAGGCTGTCTCCAGACTGCAGACTCTCCCCTGTCCTATCTGCATTTTAAGGTTTCCGACATCCTCCCCGTCCAGAATCTGCTGGAAAATCTGCTCTGGACCCTTTCCCATGAGCTTCAGAATAAACGGCTTATGAACCAGATCACCATGGGGCTTCTCTTTCTGCAGCTTTTAAATTACACTGACCGTATTCAGGCCGGACGCACCTCATTTGAGCAGGAAATTCTCATGCAGGTCTACCAGTATGTGGAGGAGCACTATAAGGACGGAGAGCTGACTTCTCTTGCCGCACGGCTTCACTGCGACTTAACCTGGCTGTCCCGGGCCATCCGCCGTCTCTCCGGCTGCACCTACACAGAGCTGGTTCAAAAAAAGCGGCTGAACCAGGCCTGCTTTCTCCTGCGTTCCACCGCTCTGTCCGTGCTGGATATCAGCATGGCTGTGGGGTATGAAAATTTCAGCTATTTCCACCGGATTTTTAAGCAGACCTTTGGCCAGACTCCCAGACAATACCGGATGGCGTTAAAAAAAGAACCGGAGGAGGGTTAAATCCCTTCCCCGGCTCTTTCTCTTTATTTCAGGAAGCCATTTACGATCTGGGCCTCTGCCTCTGCCTCTGTCAGTCCCAGAGTCATAAGCTTTACGATCTGCTCGCCTGCGATCTTTCCGATGGCAGCCTCATGGATCAGGGCCGCATCAATATTATCAGCCACCAGACCGGGAACTGCTACGATTTTGGCATCGTCCATGATAATGGCGTCACACTCTGTATGGCCGCTGCACTTTGCATTTCCGATCAGATTGGACTTGAATATCTGTTTTGAGTGATCCTTTGCAACAGAACGTGAAACCACGTCTGCGCTGGAGCCGTCTCCGTTTAATTCCACATCATAGGTACTTTCTGCCACCTGATCTCCATGGGTTAAAAGGCGCTCGCGGACCAGAAGCTTTGCACCTGCTGCCAGTACGGCCTTGTTAGTGCGGTTGGTGGAATCTACGCCCTTGATCTGAACCATTTCCATTTCCATCAGGCTGTTTTCTTCCATATATACTTCAGAAACGGGATTTAACAAACGTTTTCCTTCCCCGTCTCCCTCGCCATAGTGCTTTTCTACGTATTTAACCTTAGCATTTTTACCTACAAAGAAGCGGTGTATACCGTCATGCTCCGAATCCTGGACTCCGCAGTTGTGGATGCCGCAGCCTGCCACGATCACCACATCAGCATCATCCCCGATATAGAAGTCATTGTAAACCACTTCCTTTAAGCCGCTGGCGCTTAATACCACCGGAATATGCACGCTCTCATGCTTTGTACCCGCCTTAATGCGGATGTCAATTCCCGGCTTGTCCGTCTTTGTGGTAATGTCAATATTGGCGGTTGTATTTCTTCCTGCCATCTGGCCGTTGGCACGGATATTGTAGGCTCCCTCCGGCACTCCGTGAAGGTCAGCCACTTCCTCTAATAATCTCTCTTCGATCTGATCCATCCTCATGTCCTCCCTTACTGCACGGAATCAAGGAAACCGGAGCAGGCATCCACTGCAGAAGCCGTTCCCATGATCTTTGGCATGATCTCATCCCTTGTACCCTGATTTACGATTTTTCCGTCTGCGATCACAACGATCTCATCGGCAATATTTAAAATACGCTCCTGATGGGAAATGATCAGGATGGAACCCTTTGTATTCTGGCGCATGCGCTCAAATACCTGAATCAGGTTCTGGAAGCTCCAAAGGTCGATTCCCGCCTCAGGCTCGTCAAATACGGACAGCTTTGCCCCTCTTGCAAGAATGGTGGCAATCTCAATGCGCTTTAATTCGCCTCCTGACAGGCTGCCATTGACCTCACGGTTAATATAATCCTTGGCACAGAGTCCTACCTCGGATAAATACTGACAGGCCTCGGACACGGTAAGCTTCTTGCCGGAAGCCAGACGGAGAAGATCGATCACCTGAACTCCCTTAAAGCGAACCGGCTGCTGGAATGCAAAACTGATACCCATCTTTGCACGGTCTGTAATGCTCTTTTCTGTAATGTCCTCCCCGTCAAACCAGATCTTTCCCCCTGTGGGATGCTCGATTCCCATGATCAGTTTAGCCGTGGTGGATTTACCGCCACCGTTGGGTCCTGTGATCACCACAAATTTCCCATCATCTACTGTCAGGCTTATATCCTTGATAATGCCCTTTTCTCCTTTGTCGTCATTTACTTCAAAGGAGAGATTTTCCAATCTAAGCATAATGACACTCCTACCTCTCTTTTCGTCCCGTTTTAAGGCCAGCCGCATCTGCGGCAAATGGCCACACAACTTACAGTATATACTATTTATGGACAAATTACTATTATAATTTACCTCTTAGGGCAAAAAATGTCTGCTGCATTTATCACATAGCAAAACAGGAAGCCAGTTTTCTGACTTCCTGCTCATATCCTGCAGAAGAAGGGAGTCGAACCCTCAAGGTATTACTACCACACGGACCTGAACCGTGCGCGTCTGCCAATTCCGCCACTTCTGCATTTTCTGTTTTTGCTGTTTAGCAGTAATTCTTACTGGCTGTCTCAGCAACGAAGACTATTATATCGGATAGCAGCGGATTTGTCAATGACTTTTTTAACTTTTTTGCGCCATTTTTTAACAGATTTTTTGCCGCTTTTTAGCCTTTATTATCTTCCATGCTCCGTAATTAACATTGCAAGCCATCAATCTAACAGCTCCATCAGCTCATAGACCCTCTCTCTGGTAATCTCCATTGCCTTTAAACTGTATGCCATGAGCTGCATACTTCCTCCTTCAAACTCCTTTCCGGCCTCATCTGCATCCGTTTCCTTGTCTTGGATCCAATCCCGCTACCCTCTCCCTCATCCGAACTGCCAGATCCTCTCCCACAAAGCCATAAGAATGGACTGAATTCACAACAACATAATTTCCTCTGTTTACAATGGATTTTCATATTCCATCTCCAAAATGTCCACCTGATAGCTGTTTTCATCCAGCCGGACAGGAGATCCAAGACGGCCTGTGAACACAGACTCATATATGGTTCCCTGCGGATTCTCTTCTCCGATTTCTCCCATATTGGCATCCTCAAATCGTCCCGAAAAGCTGCCGTCTTCCCGGATCTGAAGCTCCGTCCTCCATGCACCTGCACCGCTTGAAAATATAAACATCGTATTTTTAAACTCTGAAAAAAACTCTGCAGATGCGGTAGTTTCCGAACCCTCTGCTCTTTTTGCGGCTTCCGGGACTGCTATCTCCGCTGTTTCCGCTGCCGCTGTTTCTTCTTTTCCACAGCCCGCCGTCAAAAGTCCTGCTGCCAGAACTGCACATACAGCCCTCATATAGCTTCTGCTTTTACCATCCATACACATTCTCCCTTTCAGTTAAAAAAGGGCAAAGCCAAAACAGCTCTGCCCTCTTAAAAAATCTTCTATTTGCTTTACGCCCTCAGCTCAATTCCAAGATCCTTAAGGCCATTTAAGATCTTATTCATCACCGCTGTGACTTCCTTCTCTTCCAGAGTGTGATCCTTAGCTCTGAAAGTAATGGAGTATGCCACGGACTTATGGCCTTCCAGTACCTGTGCTCCCTCATAAATATCGAACAGCTTGCAGCTCTCTAAGATCTTTCCGCCTCTCTGGCTGATCACATCCTCGATCTGCCCTACCAAAACTGCCTTTGGAACAACCATACTGATATCTCTGGTAACAGCCGGGAATTTGGCAATTCCGGTGTACTTCCGGTCAAAGGTGGTAAACTCTGTCATTGCGGGCATATCAATAACTGCTACATAGGCTCTGTCGCCGATCTTATAGTTTTCAGCCACCTCCGGATGGATCTCACCCAAGAAGCCCACGGTGCGGCCCTCATAAACGATATCTGCCTTTCTGCCCGGATGCAGGTAAGGATGGTCGCCCTTGGGATCGTAATGAACCTTCTTGTCCATTCCCACCTTGTCGAAGAATTCCTCTACCACGCCCTTCATATCAAAGAAATCTCCGCTTCCATACATACCCAGAGTAAACTGCATCCGCTCATCGGGAAGCTCGGTTAAAGGAAGGGCCTTGGGACGGTATACATTTGCCAGCTCATACAAACGCACCTCTTTATTGCGGCGGTTGTAGTTGGTGGATAATGATACCAGCATACCGTTTAAAGGCAGGGTACGCATGATGCTGAAATCCTCGCCCAGAGGATTGGAAATGGTAATGGCCTTTCTTAACTCACTGTCCTCAGGAATTAAAAGCTTGTCAAATACCTTTGGACTTTCAAAGGAATATGTCATACCCTGGGAGAAGCCGCAGAATTCTGCTGTCTCTCTTGCCATATCCTCGATCATCAGCTTATAGGAAAGCTTTCCTGTGGTTGCTTCACCGGATGGAAGTGTGGTCGGAATCTTGTCATAGCCATAGAATCTTGCCACTTCCTCTGCCAGATCTGCCATACGAAGAAGATCCTGACGCCAGCTTGGAGCGACTACCTCACCGGAAGCCTCATCATAGCCCAGGTCGATTTTCTCAAAATATGCCAGCATATCTTCCTTTGAAATATCGGTGCCGAGAAGCTTATTGATCTTTTCAGGCTCAAATTTGATCCTTGTCTCCCCTCTCTTTACAGGATAAACATCAATCATTCCGCCTACAACCTCTCCAGCTCCCAGCTCTTCGATCAGCTGGCAGGCACGATTTACAGCCTCTTCTGCAGTGTTGGGATCCAGTCCCTTTTCATACTTGCCGGACGCATCGGTGCGCAGGCCCAGCTTCTTTGCGGAAAGACGGATATTGGTGCCGTCAAAGCAGGCGCACTCAAATACCATAGAGGACACATTGTCTGTGATCTTGGAGTTTTCGCCTCCCATGATACCGGCGATTCCCACCTGCTTTTCACCGTCATTGATCATCAAAATGGTAGAATCCAGTGTTCTGTCCTGTCCGTCCAGAGTCTGGAATACATCCCCCTCAGAAGCACATTTTACCACGATCTCATGACCTGCCAGCTGGTCATAGTCAAAGGCGTGCATGGGCTGTCCGTACTCTTCCATCACATAGTTGGTGATATCCACGATATTGTTGATGGGACGGATTCCGCTGGCAGCCAGACGGCGCTGCATCCACTCCGGTGAAGGAGCCAGCTTGATATTCTTTACCATTCTGGCACAGTAGCGCTTACACAGGTCTGTATTTTCCACACTCACCTTTAAGTAATCGTGAATGTCCTCATTGTTGCCCGTAGCTGTAACCACCGGCGGGAAGAAGGGCTTGCGGAAGGTAGCGGCTGCCTCTCTTGCGATTCCCACTACGCTGTAGCAGTCTACACGGTTGGAGGTAATCTCGTATTCAAACACCACGTCTCTCAGACCCAGGATCCGCACTGCATCGTCGCCGGGAACACTGTCCTCGGGGAGCAGGTAGATGCCGCTTTCAGGGGCATCCGGATACATATTCCGGTCAGCGCCCAGCTCTTCGATGGAGCACATCATTCCAAAGGACTCCACGCCTCTTAATTTGCCCTTTTTAATTTTAATGCCTTCCTCCGGAAGGGGGCCGCCGTCATGGCCTCCTGCTACTCGTCCGCCGTCCAGTACCACCGGTACCTTTGCACCGATGGAATCCTTTGTAATATTTGGCGCTCCGGTTACGATCTGTACGGGCTCTGCTTCCCCTACGTTGACCTGGCACACGACCAGCTTGTCAGCGTCCGGATGACGTTCTACGGAAAGAACTTCTCCTACTACGATCTTTTCCAGATTTTTATCTAAACAGGTAAATCCTTCAACCTTGGTGCCTGTCAATGTCATCGCATCTGTATACTCCTGGGCAGCCACATCCAGGTCAGGAACATATGCTTTAATCCATGATAATGCTGTATTCATGTCGGTTCTCCTTTTTATTTATGATGGAACAATTAAAACTGCTTTAAGAAGCGGATATCATTTTCATAGAGAAGGCGCATATCGTCGATCTCATATTTTAACAGGGCAATTCGCTCCAGGCCTACGCCGAAAGCAAAGCCTGTATATTCCTGGGGATCAATGCCGCACATCTCAAATACATGGGGATGTACCATACCGCAGCCTAAAATCTCAATCCAGCCGGAGCCCTTGCAGAAACGGCAGCCTTTTCCGCCGCACTTAAAGCAGCTTACGTCCATCTCGGCGCTGGGTTCGGTAAATGGGAAATGGTGGGGACGGAATTTAACCTTTGTATCCTCGCCGAACATCTCTCGTGCAAACTCTGCCAGAGTTCCCTTTAAATCGGAGAATGTAATATTTTTATCAATAACCAGTCCCTCGACCTGATGGAAGGATGGAGAATGGGTTGCATCCACCTCATCGGAACGGAATACGCGGCCCGGAGAGATCATACGGATAGGAAGCTTACCTGTTTCCATGGTTCTGGCCTGTACCGGGGAGGTCTGGGTACGGAGCACAATGTCCTTGCTGATATAGAAGGTATCCTGCTCATCCTTAGCCGGATGGTTTGGCGGGATATTTAATTTGGTAAAGTTGTACTCATCATACTCCACCTCAGGGCCTTCTACTACCTCGTAGCCCATGCCCACGAAAATCCGCTCCACTGCCTCTAATGCAATGGTATTTGGATGGCTGTGGCCTACGCTGTTCTTCTTTGCAGGAAGGGTAACGTCAATAACCTCTCTCTTTAACTGCTCTTCTCTGGCCTTCTTTGCCAGGGCAGCCTTTGCTTCCTCTAAGCGGCCCTCGATCACAGCTCTGGCTTCATTTACCAGCTGTCCCACCTTTGGACGGTCTTCCGGAGCCACATCCTTCATGCTCTTTAAAAGGCTGGTCAGCTCTCCCTTCTTTCCAAGATAAGCGACACGAATGTCATTCAGCGTATCAAGGCTCTCAGCGGAAGAAATCTGCTGCAGCGCCTCTTCTTTGATCTTCTCTAACTGCTCTTTCATGGGTTCTCCTTTTCTGTTCTCTTTTAAATAAGTGTACGGTTCTTTTCGCGGAAATGTTTGCTGCCATAACAAAAAACCGCCCCTTCAGATTCCTGAAGGGACGGATCAAATCATTCCGCGGTACCACCCTGATTCCTGCAATACAGATACTAAGCCAAAGGCTTTCTATCCTTTGCAGACACTTAAACACGCTTAACGCACGCCTACGTCACAGGCTGCGGACAGACGCCCTTTCACCCATGCAGCTCCGGTGGGAAATTCAGCGCTTATGTGAACTCGGGAACGCTTCCAGCCGACGACCTTCCCTCTCTGTGAGAACATAAGTACCTACTGTACACTCTCATCGCTTTTAGATATAAAATCTACTGTAAATTTTAGCCGTTTCATCTAGAAAAGTCAACCCCCATTTTTTCCTGCGTTTTCACATTTTGCACCAGTCGCTGGAGTTAGGTTCTCTTATGACCGGAAACCGGAGTCCAGCACACCAAACTCCAAGAGCCGGTGCAGAGTACAGAAACTCATTTTTCATTTGACCTTTCTCTCCTTTCCAGCTATCATAGAACCATCATTTTCACAAAAGAAAGGATGATTTCCATGAAATATACCTGTACCATCCCCTGCTTTGACTTAGAGCAGACCGCTCTCTCCGGTCAGTGTTTCCGGCTGATGCCAGGAAAAGAGCCCGGACTGTGGTCCGTGATCAGCCAGGGGAAGCTTTTATCCATCAGGCAAAACGATTCCCAATTCACCTTTGAATGCGAAGAAGGTTCTTTGGAATACTGGCTGTCCTATTTTGATGTGTCCACAGACTACCAGGCCATGATTGATTCCATAGATCCGGATGATACTTATCTTTTATCTGCCGCCAAAGCAGGTGCAGGCATTCGTATTCTCCGTCAGGATCCATGGGAAATGATCATCACCTTTGTTATCTCCCAGCAAAAGACCATCCCGGCCATCCGCTCCTTAGTTGAAGCTCTGTGCCGTAATTATGGAACGCACATTGAACGCACATTGCCCGCATCCTCAAAGCTTTCTGAAGCCGGTCCCTCCCCCTTTGCCTTTCCTGCGCCGGAACAGTTAAGCCGCGCCTCATTGGATGACCTGCTGGCACTGAAGCTGGGATACCGGGCAAAATATATCCACCGGCTCTGTCAGGACGCACTGGAAGGAAGCCTGAACCTGGATCTTCTGTCCTCCCAGAACTATAAAGAGGCCATAGATTATCTCACCAGCTTTTATGGAATCGGTAAAAAGGTAGCAAACTGCGTCTGCCTCTTCGGTCTCCATCATATTGATGCATTTCCTGTCGATACCTGGATCCAGAAAATCCTCATGGAACATTATTTTGACGAAAAAAAATACCGCCGCATCCCCAAATCCCAGCTGTTTGACCGAATCATCGAAGATTCCTTCGGATGCTATCCAGGCTATGCAGGGGTAATGCAGCAGTATATTTTCAACTATGAGAGAAATGTAATAGGAAAAAACCAGGCTTAAAGCTCCTGAGGGTTTCCGGCCTCAAATATTTTCCATCCGTCCCTTCCCCTTCCCACAGCCATTTCCCGGATATATTCTCCATCTCCGCTTAATTGTCTGTTTTTAATGGCCTGGTCTGTCCAGGTCTGATGAAAGGCCACACGGACTACACGGTATTCCTCATATCCCAAAAGGGCTGCTCTGCCGTCATAATACTCTTTGCTTCCCGCATATTCCTCCTCCGGAAGCGTTTCAAAGCTGTGGATCAAATAATCTTTTATGTAGGAGCCGCTTCTAAAATCCTCCTCCTGTTGGGGAAAATTCATAAACTCTGCCTGATCCTTTGAAAGAAGGCTGCTGCATTCCTCATACTGAGCCATGGCGTGATAGCGGAAAAACAGACCTGCTGTCATTTCGGCCTCTCCCTCAGGCATCTCTTCAAAGCGGATATGGCGGGGATTTTCCGCTGAAATCGTATATTCTTCCGCCAGACGGTTCTCCTGGCGGTTCCGGTTCACCCAGGCCACGGCAAACATAACTCCCAGACAGATCAATGTCATTCCGCAGATTTTAAGAGCTTGTCCCGATACCTTCTGCGGCCGTTTTGGTGCCTGATCTTTTTTTATATCCTTCTGTCCCACGTTCGACAGAACCTCCTTTTTGTTATGGCAATTCTTCTGTCCGGCCTTTATCCCCGGGCAGACAGCTGCTCTTTCTTCCACTTCCAGCAGACTCCGTTATCCTTCATGCATCGGGATAATCCCTCTGCCGTATCCCCAAGGAAAATCCCCAAGGCTTCTATTTTACCTGTATCGATCGTCAGATTTCTGGGGAGCGAACGAAAACGATCCTTGTCCGCTTCCACCTTTGGCAGCACTCCTGTTTTTACAGATACTGCCTGAGCAAAAATCCCGGCGGTTTCCCAGGTGCTTCTCTGATTCCTGCTCCCGAAATTATAGATTCCTCCCGGCAGTTCCATCACCTGCTCCATAGCCCGGATCACATCCCACACATAGGTGATGCATCTGTAATCATGGGTCGGGCTTACAATCACCTTTCCTTCCCCGGCGGCTGCAAACATCTGTCCTAACAGCCCGGTTCCCAGCGTCCTTTTCGGAACCGGATAATCATACATCCAGGTCAAACGCAGACAGACCGCCCCTTCTGCCAAAGCAAGCGCTGCCTCCTCTGCCCGTTTTTTATCCCTTCCATACACATTCACCGGCTTCACCCGGTCTGTCTCACGATTCGGCTCCAGAGTATCTGTTCCCGTATAAACCTGATCCGAACTCATAAAGATCAGCCTGCAGCCGCTCTCCCTGCAGGCTCTTGCTATATTTTCTGTTTCCTGAACATTGATCCGTCCCGAAGCCAGGGGATCCGCCTCACACTGTCCCGTATTAGACAAGCCTGCACAGTGCAGCACTGCCTGAGGACGAATCGCCTTAAAAAATGCAGACACCGCCACCATATCTGTAATATCCAGCTCCTCATGGGTAACCGCTACCGTCTCATACCCATCCTTCCCCTCAAAATATTCCGCAAGTCTCGACCCCAGAAATCCTCCTGAACCCGTGATCAAAATCCGTTTTTTCATTCTATAACCAACAGCCTTTCTTCCTCATAAGCCTTACCCAGTCCCCGGAAATCCCACGTCATCCGGCAGTCCCAGGTAAAAATATATCTACCATTATACCCATCCTCCCCCCCAGAATCTTTGCGATTTTCTTAATTTTTCTCAAAAATTCAGGACGGCGCGAAATCGTGCAGAAACAGCCCCGTCAAGCTCGCTTGTAAGGAGCTGTTCCTGCACGATTTCACATCGGATGAACATCCGATGCTTCTTGACCCGCTTGCGGGTCAAGAAGATCCCCGTCCTGAATCCCGCCCGGTCCCTAAAAAACCAGCTCCCGCATCCCCTCGCTCCCAAAGATAAAGCTTTTCCCCTTCCGCATACCCCCCCATCCAACAAAATCCTCCACACAAAAAAGAAAACCGCCCCCAAAACGTCTCTCGTCATCCTCACACAAAACCATCCAACAAGAGCAATTCCAGGGCGGTCTCCCGCTCATATCAGTCAAAGCACGAAACGCGCCTGCACTCAGCGCATCTCACCTTCATTTTTCAAAAAATTCTTTAAACCCCTTCTTCTTAGGCTTCCCTTCCTCCGAAGCCACACCATTCATAGCTTCATCAAACCGCTTCAGGGCCTCCTTCTGAGCCTGGGTCATTCTCTCGGGAACCTGAACCACTAAAGTCACATAGTGATCCCCTCTCACATTCCGGTTTCTTAAGGAAGGCACACCCTTCCCCTTCAGCCGCACCTTCGTATCAGTCTGCGTACCAGGACGAACCTCATACTCCACTTCTCCGTCCACTGTCTTAATCCGGATCGTACCGCCTAAAGCCGCTCTTGCAAAGGAAATCGGCACGGTAGAATAAATGCTTGTATCCTGACGCTTAAAGATCGGATGCTGGGAAACAACTGCCTCCACTAGCAAGTCGCCTCTCTCACCGCCGTTGATACCAGGCTCTCCGCCTCCGGCCATACGAACGCACTGACCATTGTCAATACCGGCAGGAATGGACACCTTAAACTTCTTGCGGACTGTCTTATACCCCGTACCATAGCAATCCGGACACTTTTCCTTGATCACCTTGCCTGTACCGCCACACTCCGGACAGGTCTGTACATTCTGTACCTGTCCAAAGAAGGACTGCTGGGTATACATGATCTTACCCTTTCCATTACATTTTGTACAGGTCTGGGGCGACGTACCCGCCTTTGCGCCTGTTCCGTTACAGGAAGAACAGGTCTCCTTAAAATTAATCTCAATTTCCTTTTCACAGCCGAACACAGCCTCTTCAAAGGTGATCCGAACCGCGGTTCTTACATTTGCGCCCCTTGAAGGACCGCTTCTTCCTCTGGAGGAACGGCCGCCGCCAAAGATATCTCCAAAAATATCTCCAAAAATATCTCCCATATCCTGACCGCCAAAGTCAAACCCTCCGAAGCCGCCAAACCCTCCTGCGCCCCCGCCTCCCTGCTCAAAGGCGGCATGGCCGAACTGGTCATACTGCTGGCGCTTCTGAGGATCGCTGAGCACGCTGTAAGCCTCAGATGCCTCCTTAAATTTGGCCTCTGCCTCCTTGTCTCCGGGATTGGCATCCGGATGATATTTTTTGGCGAGCTTTCTGTATGCCTTTTTCAGGGCATCGTCATCCGCGTCTTTGGAAACGCCCAGAACCTCATAGTAATCTCTCTTACTCTCTGCCATGTTGTTTACCTCTTACATATCTATCAGAACATTTTCTCTTAAATAAAATATCCCCGGACAGACCTTTAGGTCCGGCCAGGGGGCATCTCACCCAATGGACCGGACCTCTGGCCTTACGGTTTTATATAATGGATTCCCGCCCTGCTGCAGGCGGGAATCCTTTCTCCTTACACTTCCTTAAAGTCTGCGTCTACTACATCATCATCCGGTCTGGAGCCGCCTGCTGCGCCGCCCATGTCAGGGCCTGCACCTGCTGCTCCTGCCTGCTGTGCCTGCTCATATACCTTTGCAAAGAGCTTCTGAGCGCTGTTCATCAGCTTCTCCTTGCCGGACTTGATATCCTCTACCTGAGCATCGGTCATCTGATCTACCGGAGCACGGTTGATTGCTTCCTTCAGTGCATTTAAGTCTGCCTCTACCTCTGCCTTATCATTGGCATCAATCTTGTCTCCAACCTCTTCTAAGGCCTTCTCAGTCTGGAATACCATGGAGTCGGCGTCATTTCTGGCGTCAATGGCTTCCTTGCGCTTCTTATCCTGAGCCTCATACTCAGCAGCTTCCTTTACAGCCTTGTCGATATCAGCGTCAGACATATTGGAGCCGGAGGTAATGGTGATGTGCTGCTCTTTTCCGGTTCCCAGATCCTTTGCAGATACATTTACAATACCATTGGCATCAATATCAAAAGTTACCTCAATCTGAGGGATACCTCTTCTTGCTGGCGGAATTCCATCCAGACGGAACTGTCCAAGAGTTTTGTTATCTCTTGCAAACTGACGCTCACCCTGTACCACATGGATATCAACAGCAGTCTGATTGTCAGCAGCAGTAGAGAAAATCTGGCTCTTCTTTGTAGGAATGGTTGTATTTCTCTCAATCAGTCTGGTAGCTACTCCGCCCATGGTCTCAATGGACAGGGACAGTGGGGTAACATCCAGAAGAAGGATATCTCCGGCGCCTGCATCGCCTGCCAGTTTTCCGCCCTGGATTGCAGCACCGATGGCTACGCACTCATCCGGATTTAAAGACTTGCTGGGCTCTTTGCCTGTGATCTGCTTTACCTTTTCCTGTGCAGAGATCATACGGGTAGAACCGCCTACTAACAGCACCTTTCCAAGCTCAGAAGCAGTGATGCCTGCATCCTTTAATGCATTCTGTACCGGAATTGCGGTGCGCTCGATCAGGTCATGGGTCAGCTCGTCAAATTTTGCTCTGGTTAAGTTCATATCCAGATGCTTTGGTCCCTCTGCAGTTGCAGTGATGAACGGAAGGTTGATATTGGTAGTAGTAGCGGTAGACAGCTCCTTCTTTGCCTTCTCAGCTGCTTCCTTTAATCTCTGAAGAGCCATCTTATCAGCGGAAAGATCTACACCCTCTGCCTTCTTAAACTCAGCGATCATCCAGTTTGTAACTGCATTGTCAAAGTCATCGCCGCCAAGATGAGTATCGCCATTGGTGGAAAGAACCTCGATTACGCCGTCACCGATCTCGATAATAGAAACATCAAAGGTACCGCCGCCTAAGTCGTATACCATGATCTTCTGCTCATTTTCATTGTCAAGGCCGTAAGCCAGCGCTGCCGCTGTAGGCTCGTTGATGATACGCTTTACTTCCAGACCTGCAATCTTTCCTGCGTCCTTGGTTGCCTGACGCTGTGCGTCATTAAAGTATGCGGGAACAGTGATAACAGCCTCTGTTACTGTCTCGCCTAAGTAGCTCTCTGCATCTGCCTTCAGCTTCTGAAGGATCATGGCGGAAATCTCCTGTGGTGTGTACTTCTTTCCGTCAATGTCTACCTTGTAGTCTGTGCCCATATGGCGCTTGATGGAAGAAATGGTGCGGTCTGCGTTTGTAACTGCCTGACGCTTTGCTGGCTCGCCTACCAGTCTTTCACCTGTTTTTGTAAATGCCACGATAGATGGTGTGGTTCTTACGCCCTCTGCATTTGCGATAACGGTTGGCTTTCCACCTTCCATAACGGCAACGCAGCTATTCGTTGTACCTAAGTCGATACCAATAATCTTGCCCATAGTTATTTCCTCCTGATTTGATCAATCTATAAAATATTTTAGTTTGCAACTTTAACCATACTGTGTCTTACAACGCTGTCCCGGTACATATATCCCTTCTGGAGCTCCTCCGCAACGATATTTTCTCCCAGGCTCTCATCCTCCACATGCATCACTGCATTGTGGAAATTGGGGTCAAATTCCTTTCCGGCTGCCTCAATGGGCTTTACTCCGGCTTCCTCAAAGACCTTCTGGATCTGCTTGTAGATTTTTTCCATGCCCTCTGCAATGGGATCTTCCTTTTTATCCTCAGGGATTACTGCCAGTCCTCTCTCAAAATTGTCAATCACGGGAAGGATACGCTCAATGATATCTCTGGCGCCCATCTCATACATGGAAGATTTCTCCTTTTCCGTTCTCTTTCTGAAATTTTCAAATTCAGCCATCTGGCGTTTTACCCGGTCGGTCAGCTCCTCGATCTTTTCATCTCTCGGATCCTTCTTTTTCTTAAAGAAGCCTCCCTTTGACGCGTTATCCGCAGCTTCTTCTGTCTGAGTCTCTGCTTCCGCAGTTTCCTCTTTGACAGCGTCTGCTTCCGCAGCCTTCTCTTTGACAGCCTCTGCCGCTTCCTCTGTCTCCGGAATATCTGTTACTTCTTCCTTCTTATTATCTTCACTCACTGCCTATCACCTTTCATCCTTTTTAAATGCTGCATCCAGCTGGCTCATCAGATTCCGCAGCGTTCCAAGGACCTTTTCATAATCCATACGCTTCGGTCCGATAATTCCGACTGTTCCCCGAAGTCCTCCGCCCAGATCGTAATTGGCCGTAACCACGCTGCAGTCCTTCATGGACTGAACCGGCGTTTCATCACCGATATAGACCTGGATCCCGGCGTCGCCGCCATTTTCCGTATTGACCTCGTAAACAAACTCCTGAAGCATTTCCTTGTGCTCCAGTGTTCCGATCAGCTTGCTGGCCTTATCGCCTTCTGAAAGCTCCGGATACCGGAAAATATTCGTAGCCCCGCTGGTATAAATCTGAAGATCTTCTCCGCCGGCCTTGATCGCTTCCGCAACCTCGTTTAAGACCAGCTCCACCACCTGGCTGTGAATGCCTGCATCCTCCTTCAGACGACTGATGATATCCAGATTGATTTCTTCAATCGTCAGCCCGTTTAAGCTGCTGTTTAACAGGATGTTCAGATTCAAGAGTTCCTGTTCCCCCAGCTCTTCCGCAATATCGATCATGGTATTTTTAACGATATTGCCTTCTACCACAACCACTACCAGAAGCTTATGTGCCTCTACTCTGGACAGCTGGATAAATTTCAGCTTTGTCTTGTGGTAGCTGGGGCCGCTGATCATGGCCGCATAATTGGTATTGGCCGCCAGAACCTGAGCCATCTTTTTAAGGACCAGTTCCAGCTTATCAACCTTCTGAACCATCATATCCTTAAATTCTGTAACTTCATTGTCCTTTTCCTGCATGATCTGGTCTACATAGAACCTGTATCCCTTATCGGAAGGAATACGCCCTGCGGAAGTGTGGGGCTGAATGATATATCCCATCTCTTCCAGATCTGACATCTCGTTACGGATGGTGGCAGAACTCAGTTTTAATTCTGAATACTTGGAAATGGTTCTGGAACCAACCGGTTCGCCTGTCTCCAGGTAGGTTTTGATGATCGCCTTTAATATGGTGATCTTCCGGTTATCCAGCTGTGTATCCATCGTTTCCTGTCACCTTCCTCTCTTGGGATTATTAGCACTCAATGCTCTGGAGTGCTAACATCTACATTTCATAATATATTCCTTTCTCTCTGTTTTGTCAAGGGATTTTTCATTTTTTTCATGATCTTATTTCCTGTATATACAGTTTTCTCTTGACAAAAGTCCTCTCTGCCTTTATTCTGGACGTAGATTCATTTTTATTTCACAAATCAGAATTTCTGTCTGTTTTGTAACCTTCTAAACATTCTTTTATATACGTTTCAGATCCTGTTCAGGAATGATATCCGGACAATATTTTTCTTACCTGCTATGAAGCTGCCTTTTGCAGTTTACATAAATATAATGTACTAAGGGGGTATACATTTGGTATACGACGTATTTCTCAACAAAATCAAAACGGGCATGGAACAGGCCCTGGGAAAGGAGTATGAACTGAGTCTGCACAGGATCACCAAAAACAACGGCCTGATTCTGGATGGTCTGTGCATTTCCAAAGACAAAAATCCGGTAGCTCCTGCTATTTATCTCAATAACTGCTACCATCAGTATCTGAAAGGCTGCTCTTTGGAGGAAATCACTCAGGAGCTTTTGGAACTGTACCGCTCCAATGAGGTTTTGCCCACCATTCATCCGGCCCGGCTTTTCGATTACAGCGCCATGAAATCCCGGACCGCCTGCCGCCTTATTAACACGGCTGCCAATGAAACACTTTTGCAGGATATGCCTCATATTCCATGGAACGATCTTTCCATCGTATTCTACCTGTTTCTTCAGGAAAATGATACCGGTATAATGACTGCCGGAATCCATACCTCTCATCTGAATACCTGGGGTATTTCCCAGGATGAACTCTTTCAGGCTGCCATCTCCAATGTTTCCCGGCTCTTTCCTCCGTCCATTACCAGTATGGACTGTATTTTAGAGGATCTGACAGACGCCGTCCCCGACCTGAACAGACAGGCCATGACCCCTTTCTATGTTCTTTCCAATACCTGCGGAATCAACGGAGCAATCTGTATGCTCTATCCTGATGTTCTTAAACATTTCTCAGAAGGGATTGAACGCGACGTGCTGATCCTTCCCTCCAGTATCCATGAAGTTCTGCTTCTTCCCGATGAAGAAGACATTTCTTATGACGAACTCAGCCAAATGGTAGCCCAGATCAATGCCTCCGAGGTTCTGCCTCAGGACCGCCTCTCCAATCAGATCTATCGCTACAGCCGGAGATCTGATTCGATTGAGATCGTATCTTCCTGCATGCTTCCCCTCAATTAAAGCATACAAAAGGAGCTGCTGTACGAACCCTTTCATCCGTTACTGCAGCTCCTCTTTTTACCTATCCTTTATACAACCCTTACTGAACCCAGGCTCCCGATCCGTCTACATATCTTCCATCCGGTGTCCAGGTATTTCTAAACATCACTCCGCTTCCGCCCATATAGTACCATCTGCCATTCACAGACTGCCATCCGGTTGTCATAGCGCCGCTTCCATCCAGATAATACCACTGTCCGTTCTGCTCCAGCCATCCTGTCTGCATTACGCCGCTGCTGTTTAAATAATACCATCTGCCGCTTACATACTGCCAGCCCGTCTGCATCTCACCGCTTCCATTGAGATAATACCACTGTCCGTTTACATTCTGCCAGCCGGTTGTAAGAGCACCATTGGAACCAAGATAATACCACTGACGGTCTACCTTCTGCCAGCCGGTAAGCATATATCCGGAACGGTCAAAGAGATACCACACTCCATCGATCTGTTTCCAGCCATCTGCCGGATAACCGCCTGTAGAGTAAGAATACCACCAGCGTCCGCCTTCCTGTACCCAGCGTCCGCTTCCACCGTAAGAACCTGCCTCATCCTCATCTACATACAGGGAAGAAGAATCCTCAGACCACTCGCCTGCCTTGTCATTATAGCTTGCAATAGCTCTCACACGGAAGGTATAATCTCCTTCTTTATTAAAATATCCAGAAAAGTCAAAATACGTATTAGATGTATTGACAGTCGTAACCGTTTTGTCATCTCTTAACAGCTTTACATCATAGCTCTTGGAACCCTCTACCTCGTCCCACTCAGCCGTGCTGTCATTCCAGTCCAGATTATCAGCAGCCTCCAGCTTGCCTCCGATACGGTCCAGCTCTACCGTCACTTCCATATAATCGCCGTCATCATAAATTTTTGCCTTTTTAAACTCAGCGTCACAGCCGCTTATCTTAAAATGGCTCTTGCTGGTATAGGAAAAACGGTATCCCTCAGAAGCAGAAAGTTCTACCTTTACCTCGGGAACATCTCCTACCGTCCAGACATCCTTATCCTCCAGATTCGTGTACTCTACGGAATCCACATCATATGAATCGTCTCTGGCCCTTACGCTGATATCACCAATATCATCTCCGCTCTCCGGCTCCTTATCATAAGAAAATTCCAAACGCACTGTATCGATCTTCTCCGTGCCCGCATAGACCGGAAATACAGCCATAGCTGACAAAAACGCTGCCATTGCCAGGGAAAACATTTTCTTTGTATACATATACCTCTCCTCCTTATATTTAAGATTCGTTTTGTTTCTTTTGTATGATTTTATTATAAAGGAAAGTTTGGATTTATGCAATTTCATAATTCTTACAAAGAGTTTACAATTCCTTACAGCCCAAACCGGTTCCCAGACTATTCCATATCCAAAAGCAGCTTTTTCACTTCCACCATACGGTCTCTGAGCCGAGCCGCCTCCTCAAAGTTTAACTCGGCTGCTGCCTGACGCATCTTCTTTTCCAGTTCCTTTGAAAGCTTTTTAAGTTCCTTCTCATCCATAGATTCCGGATCCTTCGTATCTGCGAAACTGTCATTTTCCACGGCCTTTGAAATGGTGATCAGGTCTCTTACTGCCTTTTTAATGGTTGTAGGCGTAATGCCATGCTCCTCATTATATCTCTGCTGGATCTGACGGCGGCGTTTCGTCTCCTCAATCGCCACCCGCATGGAATCTGTGATGGTATCGGCATACATGATCACATGACCCTCAGAATTCCGTGCCGCACGGCCAATTGTCTGAATAAGTGAGGTTTCTGAACGGAGAAAACCTTCCTTGTCCGCATCCAGAATCGCCACCAGCGTAATCTCCGGTATATCAAGGCCCTCTCTTAAAAGATTAATCCCTACAAGCACGTCAAACACATCCAGGCGCATATCCCGGATGATCTGCGCACGCTCTAAGGTATCAATATCGGAATGGAGATATTTCACCCGAATTCCCACTTCCCGCATATAATCGGTAAGATCCTCTGCCATCCGCTTTGTCAAAGTAGTGATCAGAACCTTATGATGGCCTGCCACCTCCTTGTTCACCTCTGAAATCAGATCGTCAATCTGCCCCTCCACAGGACGGACAAATATTTCCGGATCCAGAAGCCCGGTCGGACGGATGATCTGCTCCACCCGCATCAGCTCATGCTCCTGTTCATAGACAGAGGGCGTAGCTGATACAAACAGCATCTGATCAATCTTGCTTTCAAATTCCGAAAAATTTAAAGGACGGTTGTCCAGGGCAGAAGGAAGGCGGAACCCATAGTCCACCAGCGTCATTTTTCTGGAACGGTCTCCCGCATACATGCCCCGTACCTGAGGCAGAGTGATGTGGGACTCATCTACAATAATGAGAAAGTCTTTGGGGAAATAATCAATCAGGGTACAGGGAGGCTCTCCCGGTGCTGTTCCCGTCAAATGTCTGGAATAATTTTCAATACCAGAACAAAAGCCTGTCTCCCGCATCATTTCCACATCAAAATTCGTGCGTTCGGAAATCCTCTGAGCCTCTAACAGCTTATCCTCACTCTTAAAAAATGATACACGCTCCTTTAATTCCTCTAAAATATGTTCCGTGGCCTCCATCATCTTTTCCTTGGGAACCACATAATGAGATGCCGGAAAAATCGCCACATGCCCCAGCTGGGCCTTCACCTCTCCAGTCACGGTATCAATTTCCATGATCCGGTCTACCTCATCCCCAAAAAATTCCACCCGAAAGGCCTGACCGTCTGAGTAGGCCGGATAAATGTCCAGAACATCACCCTTGACCCGAAAGCTTCCCCGCTTAAAGTCCATGTCATTGCGGTCATACTGGATTTCGATCAGCTTGCGGATCACATCATCCCGGTCCTTTTCCATCCCCGGTCTCAGTGAAATAACCATCTCCTGATAATCAATGGGACTTCCCAGACCGTAAATACAGGATACAGATGCCACGATGATCACATCGCTGCGCTCAGAAAGAGCTGCTGTAGCCGAATGGCGCAGCTTGTCGATCTCATCGTTGATGGCGGAGTCCTTTTCAATGTAGGTGTCCGTGGAGGGAACGTAGGCCTCGGGCTGGTAGTAGTCATAATAGGATACAAAGTATTCTACTGCGTTACCCGGAAAATACTCTTTGAACTCACCATAGAGCTGTGCTGCCAAAGTCTTATTGTGCGCTATTACCAAAGTCGGCTTATTCAGCCGCTCAATGACATTAGCCATGGTAAAGGTCTTGCCGGAACCCGTAACCCCTAGTAAAGTCTGGAATTGATTGCCTTCCTGAAACCCTTTGACCAACGCCTCAATGGCCTGGGGCTGGTCGCCAGTGGGGGCGTATTCGGAATGTAATTTAAAGATTTTTTGTTCATTTTGCATAAAATCCACCTCCAGATTTCAAAGTAAAAAAGGACGCCTATAAGGCAAAAATTCGTCAAGGAACTTTTCATTTTCGTCGTGGCGCTTTCTCAGATTGCGGCAAAATAGGCCCACGACGAATTTTGTTCACAATTTGCTTTTTTTGCAACCTGCCGTACCCATGTAATTCTATATGGACGAAACAGGAACAAACCATATAAAAAGGACTCAGGCATTGGACTTTCGTATACCACAAAACAACGAGCCAAGTGACTGCTTGCAGGCATTTGGCGACTGCCATTGACAGTAGACTCTTTGCGTCTACTATATCACAAGTTCTTTCAAAAGTACAGAAGCAGTGAACATCTGTTCTTTTGCTTTTACGCAGTCTCTGGAAGGAATCCTGTTACATCCACCACAATCTCTAACAGTTCGTTTTTAAATAGCTCATTTTCTTCCATATCTGGAAATACCATGTTCATATACTCCTCTATTTCCGGTACTCCATTCGCTATGATCTCTCTGTTGTCAGCATAAACATCTCTTCCTAACTGTCGTTTCACTTTTAAGATACGGTTAATATAATCAATATCCAAATATTTTACGCCATTGATTTCGGATCTGCGAAGTCCCATAAAAACTCCAAAGAGTACCTGCATATAGATCGGAGTATCTCTGCTTTTCTCCAGCAAAACCAAAATCTGCTCCATCGTCAGTGTTTTCTTTTTCGTAACAACATCTTTTGCGATAGCCTGATTTGCCTCATTAGCAGATAAACCGGTTCCTTCAAGATGCTTTCCACCATGTCCAAAACTAACTTCTTTATCACCAATATACCGGATCTGCCAGGACTCCAGATAGCTGTAAAGCTTCTCTTTCTTTGCGAAGGTGCGGTTCCCGGCCTCGTCATACTCATAGGTATAGGTGCCCTTGTCAAACTTCCCCCTGCTCTCCGTGCACTTTATAAGCTGCCCGTTGTCATCATAAATGAAGTTCCGCTCCGTAGTCTCCCACTCCGGGTTCTGGTTGTGCCACGGGTTCTTTCCGGTATGGATGCACAGGTCATCTTGGATTGGCACCGTATTTTTTGATTTGGTACTGTTTTCATTGCAATTTCATTCTGCCGAAAGAAGCATAAAACTCATTGAGTATGGATTGAGTGGAAATTGAACAAAAAAGAAACGCAGCCACGCACCGTAGTGCAAGAAATGTTTACAGTCAAAATGCCATAGTCATCATAATAGGGCTGTACAATATCTTTTGTGATAACAATCTTTTTAAAAGAATCATCAATTTTTCTGAACGGTCTGATTTCCTGAGTACGCTTCGCTTCATCTGGCTGCGAGTATGCCGACTGAATATAGTATCTGAAAAAGCCAAGATTACATACAAAATCAACTTCTAGTTGTTTGCGGATAACCTTACCATCCTGATCTCGCTCTGCAATCGGTATTACACCTACATCCACGCGGTAGCCACGCATACGAAGTTCGTTATAAATTACATTTTCCATAGAATGGGTCTGCTCGAACTGACGGAAATTGATTCTGGCATTGCGAAGTCCAAGATCGGAAAAATAATATTTCTTTGGAGTTTCGATATATACCTTTCCTTTAATATCATATCTTTGTGCTGATTCAATCAGAAAAAAGTCCTCAAAATAATCCAGATATTTCTTAATGGTAGCGGAAGTGATCCTGGATTTCTTTATCATCTTGAACGTATTCTTCAGTTTTTCCGGGTTGGTCAGCGAACCAATGGCAGAAGAAAGAATATTCAGCAGATCTTCCAGTTCTCCAATGTTCTTCACTCGGTTACGTTTGGTAATATCTCGAAGATAGATCTCATTGAACAGATTCTGTAATGCAGCTGCCTTATCGTTTGCTCCCTCACGAAGGACAACCAGAGGGATACCGCCGTATAGCATATATTCAGATAATCCCATGTACTTATCACCGTTGTAAATGGACATAAACTCAGCAAAACTCAGGGGATACATAGGAATCTCGTCACCACGACCAGCAAACTCGGTAGCTATATCTTTGGACAGGAGTTTTGCGTTACTTCCAGTCACAAATACATCCATATTATCTTTACGAAGATAACCATTCAAAACAGCTTCAAAACAATCCAGCATCTGAATTTCATCAAGCAGCAGATAATACATTCCTTCATCTGCAACTTTGGAACGGATATATGCCATGAACTTTTCAGGGTCAACTCCACGCTTTTCCTTTTCAATCTGAATCAGGCTTTCGCCAATCAGATAAAGATCATCGGCTGAGTCAAAAGCAATGCGAATGATATGGTCAGCATCAACTCCGCTTTCCAATAAGTGATGCTAAAACAGATTATTCAGTAAATAGGATTTACCGCATCTACGAATACCGGTAATCACCTTAATCAGTCCATTATTCTTTCTTTTTATCAGCTTATCTATAGCAATCCATCAAATTACCGCACATAATTGCACGAACAAAACCACCCTAAACAATCTGAAACTCGAACGGTCGAAAATGCCCTTTCGATTGCTGCTGGAAGTTCTGATGCGACTCGGACTTTTTCTTTCCTTAAATATGCTTTGAGTTTTGACCACATTTTTTCTATCGGATTTAAGTCCGGGCTATATGGCGGCAAATACAGATATTTTATCTCTGACTCATCCAATACTTGTTTCACGATTTTTGCATAATGGGAGCGCATATTATCCATAACAATAACGTCAGTTTTAGACAAGGTCGGTATCAGTTTTGTTTTCAGATATTCTGCAAACCGCTCCCCAGTCGTTCCGCCGCAATAAACCGTATAGGATGTTTTTCCATTTAGCCGTACAGAGGACAAAATAGTAGTGCTGCATGGTGTATTAACAGGCGTACTGTCTACAGCCCGTTCATTCTTTTTGGAACGAGCATAATGCCTTGTCATATTCGTATTTGTACCGCTTTCATCAAGAAATACCAGATGATTTGCATCGTTCTCCGATATATGTTCTCTCCAGCTCTTCCGTTTGGCCTGGACATAGGGGACGCTCCTGTTCTGATGCATGCAGAGATTTCTTTTTATAAACATACCCGAGTTTCAGGATGGCTTTGCGAACCGTTTCATCGCTGACATGGAGTTGTAATTTTTCCAGTACTTTATTGATTGTAATAACTGGTTGCTGCTGGATTAACCGGTCTATGTTTTGGATGTCATTCTGGCTCAGGGCTGGTTTACGGCCCCGCTGAGAGGTTCTGGTTTCCACAGAGCCGGTTTCACGCATTCTTTTTTCAAGCCGGTAAACTGTGCTGATATTGACAGAAAAGCATTCTGCAATTTCTTTTGCATTGTGTGTCTTGTTCCAGGCTTCGATGAGTAATTTACGTGCTTCATTGTGTAACATAATAATCACCTCTTGGCTTTATCATAAACCCTTTGTCAAGTGGGTGCAGTATTATTTTGGGATGCTATAATTGTTTTTGAGCAACTCAATTATACCAAACCAGACAGTATTCATGCTATTTTTATGCCAGTTATTATTAAATTTTCAAGGTACATACGCACTTATTCAAGTGCGAAGTTTGAGTCAATTATTTCTTCTGTATTGCGAAGCTGCTGCGATAAAAGAAATGTATAATAAATCAGCCAGTAATAAATCTCTCCATTTACATTCTACACAAAATATCTGAAAATAAAATTGCAATTTTCTTCCTCTTTAATTCAGTTTGCCCAATAAAAACAAACCTATTGATCGGTGGGAACATATGCACAGAGATTACATCAAGGAGAGCAATCCTATCTGCTTTAATAATCTATACCTTAGCGGCGAATTGTGGACGTATTTGGCTGATTTGAACGAACAAGCAAGTATCCGCTTGAACCTTATCATCGAGTAAATAAAAGCGGCTGAGGGCGTGACAAAAGGAATGAAGCAACAAAATTAGATGGCATAGGATAGAGCCATGAACAGTATCCGTAAGTTGGCTGGCCAACGCTTGATTTCTTATGCTATGAAAAAATCGAAATTTTTGCTTTGTTCGCTGTAAAAATGTAATTATTTCAACAAAACTCATTGTAATTTTTGTAATTATGCGTTATACTATATTTGCATTATAAGGACGGAGGTGTGTATATGTACCGAATTGCTATTGAAAAGCTATTAAAATGGAAACAAAGCAAACGCCGTAAGCCTTTGATTATCGAAGGGGCACGTCAAGTCGGTAAGACCTGGCTTATGAAAGAGTTTGGCCGACAGGCATATGCGGATACCGTATATATCAATTTTGACTCCAATTCCAGAATGGCAGAACTGTTTGCTTCTGATCTGGATACAGAGCGTTTGATCATGGGATTGGAACTGTATGTTGGTCGTAAAATCGATCCCGACCATTCTTTGCTGATTTTCGATGAAGTGCAGGAAGTCCCAAGAGCGTTGGCATCTCTTAAGTATTTTTATGAGAATGCTCCACAATACCATATTGTATGTGCCGGTTCTTTGCTCGGTATCGCTTTGCATCAAGGCACATCTTTCCCTGTTGGCAAAGTGGATTTCTTAAAGTTGTATCCCCTTTCTTTCAAGGAATTTCTGATGGCAATCGATAAAGAACGTTTTGCTGAATTGCTTGATAAGAGAGACTTCCAGATGATTACGAGCTTCAAACAGACATATATTGATGCTTTGAAGCACTATTACTTCGTTGGCGGAATGCCCGAAGCAGTACAAAGTTTCGCAGAGAATAAAGATTTCAACGAGGTTCGTGATATTCAAAAACGAATCCTTGCCGCCTACGAACAGGATTTTTCCAAGCATGCTCCCAATGAAATCGTTCCAAGGCTGCGCATGTTGTGGAACAGCATTCCTTCTCAGTTAGCGAAAGAAAACAAAAAGTTTATCTATGGTCTTGTTCGCGAGGGAGCTCGTGCAAAAGACTACGAAACCGCAATTATGTGGCTCAGCGATTGCGGTCTTGTTCATAAGGTTAGCCGTGCCAATGCAGCAGGTATCCCCTTGAGAGCATATAAGGACTTGAAAGCATTTAAACTATTTGTGGTAGATGTTGGACTCCTTGGCTGCATGGCTGGGCTGCGTCAGCGCACCTTGCTCGACGGCAACGATCTTTTTATAGAGTTCAAAGGTGCTCTCACAGAACAGTACGTTTGCCAGCAGTTAAAAACCATTCCGGATTTGGATGTTTATTACTACACCAATGACAGAGGTTCCTGTGAGGTTGACTTTGTTGTTGATACAGGTGAACTAATCATTCCTGTGGAAGTAAAGGCAGAAGTAAATCTCAGAGCTAAGAGCCTTAAGACTTATCAAGAAAAATTCTCTCCCGAAGTTTCTGTTCGTACATCTATGGCGGACTACAAAAAAGAAGAATGGCTCGTTAATCTGCCACTGTATGCGATAGACCAGATTACTCAAATATAATCGGAAGCAGAAGCTATGAATATTAAACAATTCTCTTCCGATGACGAGATTGCTCATTTAACCTAGATTATTCACGGCTATGCCGCGTGAAGTGGCTGAAAGCCACATTCGTGGCAAAATCGTGAATAATTCAGGCTAATGTAAGATCAGACAAAACAGTTCACTTTTAAAAAACAGCAACCATTTGTCAACCGCTCAAAAAAGGGTTGACAAATGGTTGACAAATCGACAATTATGTATTGCAGCTTTCCCTGTAAACACTTATTTTACGTGGGAAAGGAGGCACACAGTTTCTATCCCGCTCGTAAATGGAAACATATCCACGCAGCACACCTTTTCAACCTTATATCCGCCCTCCTGAAGAGGCACCAGATCTCTGGCCAGGCTGGTAGGCTTGCAGCTGATATAAACCATCCGATCTACCCCAAATTCAATGATCTTTCCAATAGCCTTTGGGTGAATGCCATCTCTTGGCGGATCCAGGATAATAATATCCGGGCGGTCGGTAAGTTCATCAATAACCTTTAATACGTCTCCTGCAATAAATTCACAGTTTTCCAGACCATTGAACGCCGCATTTTTTCTGGCAGCTTCCACTGCCTCCTCCACGATCTCCACACCTACTACCTTGTCAGCCACCGGTGATGTGATCTGGGCAATGGTTCCGGTTCCGCTGTAGAGGTCAAATACTACCTTGTCCTTTGTCTCCCCTATGTAGCTTCTGGCTGTTTCATAGAGCACCTCGGCCCCCAGTGAGTTGGTCTGGAAGAAGGAAAAGGGGCTGATGCGGAAGGTAAGGCCCAAAAGCTCCTCATAAAAATAGTCCTTTCCATAAAGTACCTGTGTTTCATCGCTCTGAACCACATCTGCCAGACTGTCATTGCGGATATGGAGAATCCCTGCAAAGCTTCCCTCTAAAGGCAGTTCCTTAAGCGCCTCCATCCATCCCTTTAACAGTTCCTGCTCCTGAGCCCGTCCGTCTCCCTGAGTATCCCCGGCAAAAACCTCTGTCTGGCCTGAGGTTACAAGAGCGGTAAGGATTTCTCCTGTTTTTACAGCCCTGCGCACCAGCAGATGACGCAGATAGCCTGTATGCTGCAGCTTTCTGTAATATCCGATCTTTCGACTAGAAAAATATTCCAGAGTCGCCTCCAGAATCTTGCAGAAATCAGGATGTACGATTCGACACTCTGGTGTAGTCACAATATCATAAAAGCTTCCTCTGCGGTGCATTCCAAGAGCCAGAGGCCCATCCTTATACTCATCCCCAAAGGAAAATTCCATCTTGTTGCGGTAGCCTTCGTATATGGGACTTCCCTTAATTCCCTGAAATTCGTAGGAATCACAGACCTCATCAATCAGCCCCTTTACCTGCTCTCCCTTAATCTTTAGCTGCTCCTCATAGGGAAGCCCCTGATACAGGCAGCCGCCGCAGATGCCGCCATGGGGACAGGCCCTATCCGGCTGCTCAATCGGTGAGTGCCCCACCACCTCCAGCAGGCGGCCTTCACACTTTCCCTTTCTTTTTTTATTGATCACAAAACGAACCTTCTGACCGGGAACTGCATTCTTTACAATGACCCGCTCTCCATCCACATGAAGAATCCCTTTATTTGGAAAATCAATTTTTTCTACAACTGCTTCGCAGATATCTCCCTTTTTCAATACGTTTACTCCTTACTTCTTATGTCTGTTTCAAAGAAACAGCCGGAAACGGATCCGGCTCTTTTCGCCTTTTGTTCCCGGCTGTTACGCGCTGTTTGGAGGATAATTATGCTTCCTGATCCTCTTCTTTTTCTTCCTTCTTTTCCTCTGCCTTCTTTACAGACTCCTCATCCTCGAAGAAATCATCGTCGAAATCGTCGTCGAAATCATCCTCAAAATCTTCCAGATAATCAGGTGTAAAGAAACGGTATACGGCATAGGCAATACCGGCTACGGCAGCTACAGCTCCGATAATAGCCAGAATCCAGAGAATGCAGTTTCTCTTTTTTTCATCCTCTTCTCTTTTGTGCATCAGTTCGTTGATCCGGCTGGTATTCATCAGCTCCTCTACACGGCTTAATGCTTCTTTTCCCATGGCATCCAGTCTGTCTCTGTCAAAACGATTCATGGCATATCCGTCCTTTCTTGCAATAACGGGAAGCCGGGATTTAGAACGGTTCATCCGCACGCAACCCCATTTTAGCTGCCCGGCGCTTCGCTATAACTTATTATAGCATGGAATCATTGTTTTTACTATCCCATTTCTTTTCAGTTTTTCCAATTTTCTGCCAGATATCTGAACATTTATATTTTTTTCAGCTTTGCAAAGCAGGCCATCATTTTTCTCTGACCACCTGTATCAAATTCTACTGTCACCTCGTAATCTCTGGCTCCGTCCACAATTTCCTTTACTGTGCCGTCTCCGAACCGGTCGTGGTGAACCCGGTCGCCCTCTTTATAATCCAGTGACGCTGCCTTTTGAACTGTAAATGACTTTCCAAAGCCGGGGTTCGTCCCAAAGCTCTGACCGCTGCCAAGGCCGCCTTTACCACCTTTAAAGCCCGCATTTGCCGTTCCAAAACCTGTCGTTTTTGAAGCATAGGCATTGTACCCCTTTCCAAAGGTGCTTACCGTGCCGCTTCCCGGCTGATTCCAGGGAAGTCCCTCTTCTCCAGCTCCAAATCGTCCTGACGCTCCGCCAAAACTATCTGCCCCTCTCGCACTTCCAAGCACCGGCTCCAGCCTCTCCTCCTTAAGAAGCTCTGCCGGGATTTCCTCCACAAAACGGCTGGGTTTACAGTAGCGCGTTTCTCCGTGGGTCATCCGCTTTCTGGCCGCAGTAATCACAAGCTCCTTTTTGGCTCTGGTAATCCCCACATAGCACAGCCTCCGCTCTTCCTCCATATCCGTGGGGTCATCCGAAGAAACGGCCATCATTCCCGGAAACAGTCCGTCCTCCATACCTGCCAGATATACTTTGGGAAACTCCAGTCCCTTGGCGCTGTGAAGGGTCATAAGCGTTACCCTGTCTTCTGAGGAATCTACATTATCAATGTCAGCCACCAGAGCTACCTGCTCTAAAAATTCATCCAGAGAAGGATGCTGTGAATCCTCCTCATAGGCGGCTGCCTTATTGATCAGCTCCTGGATATTTTCCATACGGGTCTCCGCTTCAATCTCACCCTCTGCCTTCAGCTCCTCCTCATATCCCGTTTCCTCCAGAATCGCCTCAATCAGATCCTGAATGGAATATTCTTCCGACTGGGCCATTGCCCGAAAGCACTCCATCTGAGAAATAAAACGACCGATTTTCTCAACTGCTTTTCCAAGCCCAGGCACCATTCTCGCTTCCCTAAGAGCACTGTAAAGGCTCATGCCATGTTCTGAGGCAAACATCGTCACCCTTCCCATGGATGTTGCTCCAATTCCTCTCTTCGGCACATTAATAATTCTCAGAACGGAAAGATCGTCTACACCATTGGCAACCGTCTTTAAATAAGCCAGAATATCCTTGATTTCCTTTCTCTGGTAGAAATTCACGCCTCCCACCAGCCGGTATGGCACATTGTAAAAAATACACCTCTCCTCTAACAGACGGGACTGGGCATTGGTACGGTAAAGTACCGCCTGATCCTGATAGGAAAACTCACTGTCTCTGATCTGACGGGCAATATAATCCGCCTCATCCCTTGCATCATCAAACTGTTTAAACAGGATCTCATCTCCTGTTCCGTTGGCTGTCCACAGGGATTTTTCCTTTCTTCCTCTGTTGTGGCGGATCACACCGTTAGCCGCATCCAGAATATTCTGGGTAGACCGGTAATTCTGCTCCAGCTTAATCACTCTGGCGCCGGGAAATGTCTGCTCAAAGCTTAAAATATTTTCAATATCCGCCCCTCTGAACCGGTAAATGGACTGGTCATCATCACCTACCACACACAGATTCCCATATTTGGATGCCAGAAGGCTGATCAGCTTAAACTGAGCCGTATTGGTATCCTGATACTCATCTACCATAATATATCGGAACCGTTCCTGGTAGTAATCCAGAATCTGGCTGTCATTTTGAAATAACTCCACTGTTTTTACAATCAGATCATCAAAATCCAGAGCATTGTTCTTTTTCAGCTGATTCTGATATTCCCTGTAAATCTCCCCTACCTTTTTCTGGCGGAAATCCTGTCCTGCATTCAGAAGAAATTCCTCCGGAGAGATCAGCTTATCCTTGGCAGAGGAAATAATTCCCAGTACCGAACGTTCCTTATACTGCTTTGTATCAATATCCAGCGTCTTAAACACCTGCTTCATCAGCGTCTTCTGGTCGTCGCTGTCATAGATGGAAAAGCTGGTGGTATATCCCAGATGTTCAATATAGCGCCGCAGAATCCTCACACAGGTAGAATGAAAGGTGCTGACCCAGATGCTTTCCGCTCCAAAGCCCACCAGAGAATCCACTCTCTCCCGCATCTCTCCCGCTGCCTTATTCGTAAAGGTAATAGCCAGGATATTCCAGGGATTGACCTCTTTTTCCTCGATCAGGTATGCAATCCGGTGGGTCAGTACCCGGGTCTTCCCCGATCCGGCTCCCGCCAGAATAAGGAGAGGACCTTCGGTGTGAAGCACTGCCTCCTTCTGCATGGGATTTAATGTATCATAAATACTCATAAATGTACCGCCTTTTTATTTCTGTCATTTTCGCCTCCAAACAGTATAGCATAAGTGATGACCCAGGAAAAGTCCTTTCGCGATTCCTCTTGCCATCTGGTTTTTAATACTATATAATAGATACAGCAATACAACATCATGTGTCAAACCGAGGTGAATATAGATGAAATCGAACGCTGAACAGCTCTCAGGCCTTATGGAATTTCTAAACTCCCAGACTCATGTAACGCCTGAGGAAATTCCGAACATTGACCTGTATATGGATCAGGTAACTACCTTTATGGAGGAGCATTTAAAGGACTCCAAGCGCTATGAAGAGGACAAGGTCTTAACAAAGACCATGATCAACAATTACGCCAAAAACAACCTTCTGCCTCCTCCGGTAAAGAAAAAATATTCCAGAGATCATATGCTGATGCTGATCTTTATCTACTATTTTAAAAGTCTTCTGTCCTTCCATGATATCGAAACCTTTTTCGGCCCCATTACGTCCAGACATTTTTCTTCCGGAAGCCAGTCCTCCGGGCTTTCTCTGGAAGATATTTACCGTGAGGTCTCTTCTTTGGAGGAGCGTGAGATGGAGCACTTAAAGGCAGATGTTTCCGCCAAATTTTCCCGTGCTATGGACACCTTTAAGGACTGTCCCGCCAGGGAAGGAGAACAGGAGTATCTGCGTCTTTTTTCCTTTATATGCGAACTGTCCTTTGATGTATATCTGAAAATGCGCCTGATCGAAAAAATTGCAGATCAGCTCCGTGAGGACGAACCGCCTCTGAAAAAGAAATAAACCACAGCCGAAAACCGCCCCGGTCTTTGACGGATCATTCATCCGACAGCAAGACCGGGGCGGTTTTCCTATCATCACATATTCACATCATTTATCTGCATCATATTGCAGGATTTCACTTCTTTTTTGCATATGGCGTATTCTTAAGGGGCAGTTCTGTCTCAAAAATCTGATTCCACTTATAGTAAGCGCCTGCCACTGCGGGAGCTGTAGGAATAGAGGTAATCTCACCGATACCGATGGCTCCGAAGGCTACATCCACTCCCGGTTTTTCAACAATTATAGACTCTACCTCAGGAGCCTTATCTGCACGGAACAGTCCCAGAGTTCCATACTTGGCTGTAGGTACGCAGTCTTTTAAGGGATACTGCTCTGTCAGCGCATAGCCGCAGCCCATAACGATTCCGCCTTCTACCTGCCCCTCTGCACTCTTTGGATTTACAACTTTTCCCACATCATGGGCGCCCACCATTTTTTCAATGGTTCCGTCCTCTTTTAAGATGCACAGCTGGGTCGCATAGCCGTAAGCCACATGGGATACCGGATACTCTACATCAGCGCCCATCTTATCTGTCTTTGCCAGATATTCACCGTAGAATTCTTTTCCATTTAACAGAGCCACTTCTTCAGCCGTAAAGGTAACAGCCGCCGTCTCCGGGCTTTCCTTTGCCACCATTACATTGGACAGGTATGCGCTTGGCATCTCCGTTGCTTCATAACTGCGTCCGGTTGCCTCAAAAAGAGCCCTTCTTAAATCCTTGGCAGCCCTTCTGCAGGCTTCTCCTGTTACCAGTGTCTGTCTGGAACCTGAGGTAGTTCCCGAATCAGGAGCCATGGAGGTATTTGGACGGTGATACTCAATCTCATCCATACTGATGCCTGCACTTTCTGCCAGCATCTGTACCAGAACCGTTCCAACGCCCTGTCCGATACAAGAGGCGCCAGAATGGATATGAACCTTTCCGCCCTCTACGATCAGACGTACACGGCCTGTATCCGGAAGTCCCACTCCTACGCCGGCATTCTTCATGGCACAGCCGATTCCCACATAAGGATGGCTGTAGTAAATATCCTTTACTGCCTCCAGGGTCTCTGCCAGACCGGTAGAAGGATCTGCAATCTGTCCATTCGGCAGCACCTGTCCCGGACGGATTGCATTCAGGTAACGGAACTGCCAGGGATCCATACCGCACATCTCTGCCAGAAGATTGATATTCATCTCCGTTGCAAAACAGGTCTGTGTCACGCCAAAGCCTCTGAAAGCTCCCGCAGGCGGATTGTTGGTGTAAACTGCCTTTCCGTCAATGTCGATCACCTGATAATTATACGGTCCTGCTGCATGGGTACAGGCTCTCTGGAGCACCGGCCCTCCAAGAGATGCGTAAGCTCCCGTATCAGCCACTACCACAGCCTTCATAGCTGTAAGACGGCCGTTTTCATCACAGGCAGTTGTCAGGTCAATGCTCATGGGATGACGCTTTGGATGCACCAGAATACTTTCCTTACGGGTCAGCTTTACCTTAACGGCCCTCTTTGTAATATAGGCAATCAGCGCTGCCTGATGCTGAACCGTTACGTCCTCCTTGCCGCCGAAGCCGCCGCCTACCAGCATATTTTCTACGATTACCTTTTCCGGAGGAAGGCCCAAAAGGATAGAAGTTTCATGACGGGTATCGTAGGTACCCTGATCGGTAGAATAAATCAGCACGCCGCCGTCAAATGGCATGGAAACTGCACATTCAGGCTCCAAAAATGCATGCTCTGTCCAGGGAGTCTCATAATGGCGGGTTACTTTGTATTTGGATGCAGCAATCACTTCATCTGCATTTCCCCTCACCAGATGCTCATGGCTTAAAATATTTCCTGTGGAATGTACAAGGGGAGCTCCCTCTTCCATAGCCTCTGCCGGACAGGTCACAGGTTTTAACTTCTCATACTCCACCTCTACCAGAGCCTTTGCCTGCTCCAGAATCTCCGGTGTCTCAGCCGCTACGAGGCAGATTGCGTCTCCCAGATACCGTGTGGTATCTCCCACTGCGATCATGGTATCCCAGTCCTGCTTTAAGTGGCCTACCTTGTTCTTTCCGGGAACGTCATCCGCTGTCAGCACGCAGACAACGCCGGGAAGGGCTTTTGCCTTCTCCGTATGAATAGCCTTTACAATGGCTCTGGGATATTTGGAGCGTACAGCACTTCCGTAGATCATTTCCGGAAAATCCACCTTATCCAGATCATCTACATATTTTCCTGTTCCCAGTACCTTTCCCTCAGCATCGATCCGGTGGACCCTGCTTCCCACCCTGATCATCTTCTCCTGCTCCGCCGGAGCGATATCCTCCCGCAGCATCTTAGCTGCCAGCTGGATCGCATCTATAATCTTTTTATATCCGGTACACCGGCAGTAGTTATTGCGGATCGCATAGGCAATCTCCACACGGCTGGGATCGGGATTTACATCCAGAAGCCCTTTGGCGCAGATCACCATTCCCGGAATACAGAAACCGCACTGAACCGCTCCCGTTTCTCCAAAGGCATATACATACACATCCTTTTCTCTCTGGCTTAAACCCTCTACCGTTAAAATGTGTTTTCCTGCCAGACGGCCCATTTTCTGTACACAGGACTTGGTTGCTTTTCCGTCGATCAGCACCGTACAGGTACCACAGGCGCCCTCAGAGCAGCCATCCTTTACTGATTTCAAACGCAGATCATTTCTAAGTACGTCCATCAGTTTCCGCTCTTCATCTGCTTCCACTTCCTGTCCGTTGATCCATACTTTACAATAAGAGCTCATAAACTCCCTCCACTTCTACATCTGACAAACGAATTTCTTCATCTGTTCTTGCTTTTGCTTCAGCCGGAGCCGCCCATGCCATCCCGCAGCCTGCGCTGATCTGCCTGGGAACAGGGATCAGACGGCCGGGAATCCCATGCTCCCTGGCACACTGCTCCATTTTCATGGCTTCTGTTGTAGTGTGAAATGTATACACTGCCTTTAATGTCTTTTCCCTTGCCATGGCTTCTCCTTTTTTCGTTATACCCTCTCGAATATAACGTTACTTTTTTAACAAATGCCTTGTGTATCAGGCCCGGAGGGAAATCCTCCTCCCCTCCGGGCCTGCTTTCAGCTTTTCATCGAAGTTCTGTCCTTTTTCCCAAATATCACGAATTACAGAATCAGATAGCTGTAATCCCGGATTACAGTTTCAATGATCTTTGCAATTCCCTCAGGAACTCTCTCATCTGCTGTTCCGGTCTGGTAAGCAAACTCATTTCCCTGAAGCCGTACTTTACATGCTCCCTTTTCAGCATCTAACACTGCAAAGCCCTGATTAGTGCTGTCTGCCATATCTGCCTCATTTGCAAAGAGAGTGAACTTGTCAAGATATGGAGCGCTGTCCCATGGACAGAAGCTGCGGCAGTTTCCGCACTCGTTACACATATAGTCCACATGGATAATCTGATGCTTCTCCATGCCCGGAACTACAAGGGCAATATTTGCACGGTTGGGGCAGACCTCCATACAGTTCTCACAGTAGCTGTTGCAGGAAAGGCATCTTCCGCTGTCTGTTCTGCTTTCATCCTCTTCTGCCAGATTTCCCTTGCGGTACGTGATAACCTCTTCATCAGACATCTTAAAGATATCCTCGGAAAGATCTCTTCCGATAATAGCCTCTGCAGCCTTCTTTCCGTCCCGGATGCCTTCTACTACAGTAGCAGGTCCGAAGAGGCCGTCTCCCACTGCATACACGCCCTTAAGGGAGGTTTCCAGTGTATCCTGATTTACCTGAGGACGCTTTCTGGAATCCAGGGCAATACCGTTTGCTTCATAGAAGCCGGAAGGAACCTTCTCGCCTACTGCTGCGATTACAGTATCTGCCGGAACCTCTACGATCTCATCTGTCTCAACAACGCCTCTGCGGCCGCTGGCATCAATATCGCCCAGAACCATCTTTTTACAGATGAGTACACCGTTTTCCTGACGGACCGGAGAGAGAAGCTCTGCAAACTCTACGCCGTCCTCGATTGCCATTACCAGCTCTTCCTCATCCGCAGGCATATAGCGTCTGGTTCTTCTGTATACCAGAGAAACCTTTTCAACGCCTGCGTTGCGCTTTGCAGCTCTTGCTGTATCCATAGCTGTATTTCCGCCGCCGATCACTACTACGTTTTTGCCCAGGTCAACCTTTCCGTCGGTTGCCTTAAACTGTGCTAAAAATTCAAGGGCATTAACCGGCTCGCCTGCCTCTAACTTCAGTACGCCCGGCGCAGAAGCTCCCAGAGCCAGAACCACATAGTCGTAATCCTTCTTAAGCTCTTCAACAGACTGAATCTCCCTTCCGGTTACCAGCTCTGCTCCCAGAGCCTTAACGATCTCTACATCATTGTCAATGGCGCTGTCAGGAATACGAAAGCCCGGGATTACGTTGCGGACAACACCGCCCATTTTCTCTTCCTTTTCAAATACAGTTACCTTCATTCCGCCCTTGGCTAAGAAGAACGCTGCTGCCAGACCTGCAGGGCCTCCTCCTACTACAGCCGCCTTCTTATCAGAAGAAACAGCCGGAGCCTTAAGCTCTTTCATCACTGCCTCATAGCCGCCCTCGGCGCACTCTAACTTGGTTCTGCGGATATTGACAGCTGTCTCATAGAAGTTTCTGGTACATTTGCTCATACAGTTATGAGCACAGATCGTACCTGTGATAAAAGGAAGAGGATTCTTATTTAAGATAACCTTCAGCGCTTCCTCATGCTTGCCCTCTCCTGCCAGCTGCAGATACCGGGTAATATCCTGATGGATGGGACAGCCCTCCTGACAGGGTGCAATAAAGCAGTCTACCAGCGGAACCGGACTGTTTACCTTTCTGGACGGAAGAGGCTTTACAGCCTTTACATGATGCTTATCGGTTCTTGCACCCTCTACCAGAGCTCTTACCTTTGCGGCATCCACGCCCTCAAATACAGGAGCCTGCTTTGCCTCAAAGATTCTTCCGATCTGCTCCAGTCTCTGATAGCCTCCGGGCTTTAACATGGTGGTTGCCATGGTTACAGGCCAGATACCCGCATCCACGATCTTTTCAATATTAAAGTAATCCGCACCGCCGGAATAGGAAATCCGAAGCTTTCCGCCAAAGTCATCTGCCAGCTTTAATGCTACGGACAGAGACAGGGCATAAAGAGATTTTCCGGACATATACATCTCTTCGCTTGGAAGCTCGTTCTGCTTTACATCTACCGGGAAGGTGTTGGTGATCTTTACGCCGAATTCCAGTCTCTTCTCATCTGCCAGAGCCTGCAATCTCTTTAACATGGGAACTGCATCCTCATACTGAAGGTCATCCTTGAAATGGAAATCACCGAAGGCTACATAATCATAACCCATCTCATCCATAATGCGTCTTGCATATTCATATCCAAGAAGCGTAGGATTGCATTTGATAAAGGTATGTACGTGCTTTTCCTCGATCAGATATCTGGCAATGCGCTCGATTTCCTGTGGAGGACATCCGTGAAGGGTAGAAAGGGTAATGCAGTTGCACACATTTGGAGAGATTCCCTCTACATCTTCCTTGGTCAGGTTTTCAAAGCGATCCAGATTGTCTAAGAGCCACTGACGGCATTCTGCAAAAATCGGAGCCTCAGAAGCATCCTTCATGCCTTCGATAAAACGGTCGATTTTCTCTGTCTTAATGCCCTCTAAGTCATATCCCACAGACATATTAAACTGGAACCCATCCATAGAGCCAAGGCCGTACTCCCTTGCCAGCACCTTGCAGGCGAACCACGCCTTGATATACTCATCATATGCCTGAGGCACATAGAGCTCTGTAGACCACTCACAGTTATAGCACTCATCATCTGCCTTGATACAGGGTTTGGATACGGGAAGATCCTCGCCGTCTAATTTCTGCACGGTCTTTAACTCAAAGAAGCGGCTACCGGCCACATAGGATGCCACAATATTCTGTGTAAGCTGCGTATGGGGACCTGCTGCAGGTCCGAAGGGAGTTTCAAGACCTCTTCCGAAAATGGTGCTCATCTTCTTTGGATCAGCGGCAAAAGGCTTTTTAATTCCGAAAATGGAGCCCTTCTTATGCTCTTCAAGAATCCAGTTCATCAGTTTTCCAAAAGGAATGGGTGTCATAATGTCGCTCATATTTTTCCTCCTTCACACGACCAGGTCCCAGCACCGGAAACATCCATTTTCCTTCTCTTGTCCGGCTCAGCCGCCCGGCCATAAAAGACCGGGGTGCTGCTTTCCCGCCGCCCTGTAATCGGCACTTGTTTTATTTTCTTTGATGGATTATAATCAGCCGTTGATGGATTTTGCCAGATCTGCGGCTGCGTTCCTTACTTCATAGAGAACCTTCTCTTCATCAATGCCAAGCAGCTCCCTGTCCTTCATCAGGATCTTTCCGTTGCAGACCGTAGTCACAACGCTGCGTCCGGTCATGCCGAATAAGATATGGCTGTTTACATTGGATGCGTTCATTGGGGTTCTTGGTATGTAATCTGTTACGATCACATCTGCGGCTGCGCTCTCCTTTAATACGCCCAGCTGCTTTTTAAAATAGCGGTTGGCAATCTTTGCATTGCCCTCGAAGAGCATCTGCGGAACCTCGCCCCAGGCCGCGTTAGCGTCACAGAGATGATGCTTGTGAAGAACATTTGCCACCTTGTAAGACTCTAATATATCCTGAGTATAGCCGTCTGTTCCAAGACCTGTAAGAATGCCTCTGTGAACGATCTCCATAGTTGGAGGACAACCGCAGGCATTGCCCATGTTGGACTCAGGATTATGGACTACCATAGTATCCGTTTCCTTAATTAAATCCATCTCGTGGGGATTTACATAAATGCAGTGGCCCAGCAGCGTTTTGCTTCCCAGGATATTTTTATCCATCAGGCGGTCTACAATACGCTTTCCGTATTTCTTTAAGCAGTCATGCAGATCCTCAATCCCCTCTGCCACATGGATATGGTAGCCAACCTCCTCAGGCTTGTTGGCCGCAGCCAGATCCATGGTCTCGTCCGAGATGGTAAACTGCGCATGCATACCCATCATACCGGCTATCATATCTGTATCATCTGCAAGGGCATGGCGGATCCATCTGGCATTTTCCATCACAGACTCTCTTGCCTTGTCCATGCCGTCACGGTCTGAAATCTCATAGCACAGGCAGGTACGCAGACCAAACTCCTTCGCAGCGTCCTCGATGGCAAACAGGCTGTCCTTGATCTCGCCAAAGCTTGCGTGATGGTCAAATACGGTAGTCACGCCATTTTTGATGCAGTCCATATAGGTAACTCTGGCACTCTGGCGTGTCTGCTCATTGGTCAGATGGCGGTCGATGGTCCACCACATTCCGTCCAGGATATCTAAAAATCCTTTTGGATCATATCCGTTAATGCTAAGGCCTCTTGCCATGGCGCTGTAGATATGCTCATGGGTATTAATGAAAGCCGGCATGATGACGCCCCCCTTTGCGTCAACAAACTCGGCGTCAGGGAACTCTTTTTTCAGGGTTTCCAGATCGCCCACCTTCTTAACTGTGGTTCCGTCGATCACTACTGCCCCGTTCTCAAAAAATGGCTGTTCGGCGTCTCTTGTAACAAGACGTCCATTTCCGATCATCAGCATATGGTACTCTCTCCTTTTTTGTTTTGTTACCCTTATAGTAACACTATAAAAGTCCATTTGCAAGGGTAAAATACAATTTTTTTTAGTTATACAAAATTTTTTTGTAAAAACCTCTTGCAATTACATTTTTTTGTGCTATGATGGAATCATAAACAATGCGGTTGCATTTTGCAAAGTATCATTGTACAAAGTAACCATATACACATCATCTAGAATATGACGGGAGGTAAGGCTATGGCATATACTCTAAATCTGCTGAAGCAGATCGCCGACGGCCTTGCAAAGCAGTTCGGACCTGACTGCGAGATCGTGATCCACGACTTAAAACGGCACGATTTGGAACATTCGGTCGTACATATCAACAACGGCCATGTGACAAACCGCAGGGAAGGCGACGGCCCTTCAAAGATCGTCCTGGAGACGCTCCACAAGGACCCTGCTTTGTTAAAGGATCATGTAGGCTATCTGACGCGCACATCAAATGGAAAGATTTTAAAATCCAGCACATTCTTCATAAGAAATGAAGAGGATACCGCTATAGACTACATTTTCGCCATCAATTATGATATCACCGGCCTTATGACCGTTGACCGCTCCATCCGCTCTCTTATTGATACCGAGCAGGGAAGCAGTCCAAAGCAGCAGCCGGAACAGATCGTACATAATGTAAATGATCTGCTGGATACACTGATTGAACAGTCCGTAGCACTGGTGGGCAAACCCGCCGCTCTGATGAATAAGGAAGAAAAGGTAACAGCGATTCAATTTCTCAACGATGCAGGCGCTTTTCTTATTACAAAATCAGGCGACAAGGTTTCAAAGTATTTTGGGATCTCCAAGTTTACCCTGTACAGCTACATCGATGTAAACAGCCGCAAATCGTCTTAAACCACACAAATAAGGAGGACAAAGTATCATGGATCAGAAAATTCTGTGGGCGGTCAACCACATGCCGAAGACAGAAGACAAAAATCTTCCCATCATGGGATTAGAGGAGATTAAAAAGGCAAGAGCGTTCCACGAAAGCTTCCCGCAGTACAGCCAGACTCCTCTTACAAAACTTCCAAACATGGCTTCCTATCTGGGAGTAAAGGAAGTTTATGTAAAAGATGAGTCTTACCGTTTCGGCCTTAATGCATTTAAGGTACTTGGCGGCTCCTTCGCAATGGCGCGCTACATTGCAAAGGAAACAGGAAAGGATGTTTCCGAACTTCCCTACTCCGTTCTTACCTCTGAAAAATTAAGAGAGGAATTTGGTCAGGCTACCTTCTTTACAGCTACCGACGGAAATCACGGACGCGGCGTTGCATGGGCTGCAAACCGTCTGGGTCAGAAGGCTGTCGTACATATGCCAAAGGGCACCACACAGACCCGTCTTGAGAACATCGCAAAAGAGGGCGCTCAGGTAGACATTCAGGAAATGAACTATGATGACTGTGTTCGTCTGGCTGCCAAGGAAGCAGATGAGACTCCAAGAGGCGTGATCGTACAGGATACCGCATGGGACGGCTATGAAGAGATTCCCGCATGGATCATGCAGGGCTACGGCACCATGGCAATGGAGGCCGGCGAGCAGTTAAAGGCTCAGGGCTGCGAGCGTCCTACCCACATCTTCGTACAGGCCGGCGTTGGTTCCTTAGCAGGCGCTGTCGTAGGCTACTTTGCAAACCTTTATGCAGATAACCCTCCAACCTTCGTAGTAGTGGAAGCAGAAGCTGCTGCCTGCCTCTACAAGGGCGCTGCTGCCGGAGACGGCGACATCCGCATCGTTGACGGCGATATGCAGACCATCATGGCAGGTCTTGCCTGCGGCGAGCCAAATACCATTTCCTGGGATATCTTAAAGAACCATGTAAAGGTATTTATTGCTGCTCCTGACTGGGTAGCTGCAAACGGTATGCGTATGCTGGCCGCTCCGATCAAGGGCGACGCTTCCATCACCTCCGGTGAGTCCGGCGCAGCTCCATTCGGCGCTCTGGCAGCTATGACTACACTGGATGAATACGAGCAGTTAAAGAAGGATATCGGACTGGATGAGAACTCCAGGGTTCTTCTCTTCTCCACAGAGGGCGATACCGATCCCGACCGCTACAAAAACATCGTATGGAAGGGCTTAGACAAATAATTTTAAAATCAATTATGGAGGATGATATAAAATGAATCTGGATTACGCAAAAATCAAAGAAGCTGCACAGAACTATCAGAAAGATATGACCAAGTTCTTACGCGAGATCGTAAAGAACCCAGGCGAGAGCTGTGATGAGAAGGCTCACATCGAGCGCATCGCAGAAGAGATGAGAAACCTTGGCTTTGACAAGGTAGAGATTGATCCCATGGGCAACGTACTGGGCTTTATGGGTACAGGCGAAACCCTTATCGGCTTTGACGCACACATTGATACCGTAGGCATCGGCAACCGTGACAACTGGACCTTCGATCCATACGAAGGCTATGAGACCGAAACTGAGATTGGCGGCCGTGGCGTTTCCGACCAGTGCGGCGGTATCGTATCCGCAGTATACGGCGCTAAGATCATGAAGGATCTGGGACTTCTCTCTGACAAGTACACCGTTCTTGTAACCGGTACCGTTCAGGAAGAGGACTGCGACGGTCTTTGCTGGCAGTATATCATCAATGAGGACAAATACCGTCCTGCATTCGTTGTTTCCACCGAGCCTACCGACGGCGGCATCTACCGCGGACAGAGAGGCCGTATGGAGATCCGTGTAGATGTTAAGGGTGTTTCCTGCCATGGTTCCGCTCCTGAGCGCGGTGACAACGCAATCTACAAGATGGCAGATATCCTTCAGGATGTCCGCGCATTAAATGAAAATGACGCAGCAGATGACAAGGAAGTTAAAGGACTTGTAAAGATGCTGGATCAGAAGTATAATCCTGAGTGGGAAGAGGCTAACTTCCTCGGCCGCGGAACCGTAACCGTTTCCGAGATCTTCTTCACCTCCCCAAGCCGCTGTGCAGTTGCAGACTCCTGCTCTGTATCCTTAGACCGCCGCATGACTGCAGGCGAGACCTGGGAAAGCTGCTTAGACGAGATCCGTGCTCTTCCATCCGTTAAGAAGTACGGTGATGACGTAACTGTTTCCATGTATGAGTATTCCCGTCCTTCCTACAAGGGTCTGGTTTACCCCATCGAGTGCTACTTCCCAACCTGGGTAATCCCGAAGGATCATGAAGTAACAAAAGCGTTAGAGGAAGCTTACACCAACCTGTTCGGCGAGAACCGTATCGGTGCTGAGGAGACTCTGGAGATGAGAACCGCACGTCCTCTGACTGACAAGTGGACCTTCTCTACCAACGGCGTATCCATCATGGGCCGTAACAGCATCCCATGCATCGGCTTTGGACCAGGCGCTGAGGCTCAGGCACACGCACCAAACGAGAAGACCTGGAAGCAGGATCTGGTAACATGTGCTGCCGTATACGCTGCTCTTCCAACCGTTTACTGCAAGTAATTTCATATCATCTGCCGTCCGCGGTCTGAAACGATCGGACTGCGGGGGCATTTATCTCATACTCATTCTATCAAAAAGGAGAACAAAACACATGAAAACTTTACAGGATTACATTGATAAGCTGAATTCCTTAAACTTCAAGGAAATGTATGAGGGCGATTTCTTCCTTACCTGGGAGAAGACAGATGACGAGTTAGAGGCTGTATGGACTCTGGCTGACGCTCTTCGTTTCATGAGAGAAAACAACATTTCCACAAAGGTATTTGAAAGCGGTCTGGGAATCTCCTTATTCCGTGACAACTCCACCCGTACACGCTTTTCCTTCGCTTCTGCCTGCAACCTGTTAGGTCTTGAGGTTCAGGATCTGGACGAGGGCAAGAGCCAGGTAGCTCACGGCGAGACTGTCCGCGAGACTGCAAACATGATCTCTTTCATGGCTGATGTAATCGGTATCCGCGATGATATGTACATCGGCAAGGGAAATGCATATATGCATGAGGTTGTTGACGCTGTTACCCAGGGCTACAAGGACGGCATCCTGGAGCAGAAGCCAACTCTGGTTAACTTACAGTGCGATATCGACCATCCTACCCAGTGTATGGCTGATATGCTGCACATCATCCATGAGTTCGGTGGCGTAGAGAACTTAAAGGGCAAGAAGCTGGCTATGACATGGGCTTACTCTCCTTCCTACGGAAAGCCATTATCCGTTCCTCAGGGTGTGATCGGCCTGATGACACGTATGGGTATGGAAGTTGTTCTGGCTCATCCGGAAGGCTACGAGGTTATGCCTGAAGTAGAGGAAGTTGCAAGAAAGAACGCTGAGAAGTCCGGCGGTTCCTTCCGCGTATCCCACGACATGGCTGACGCATTCAAGGATGCTGATATCGTTTATCCAAAGAGCTGGGCTCCATTTGCGGCTATGGAAAAGAGAACTAACCTGTACGCTGAGGGCGATTCCGATGGCATCAAGGCTCTGGAGAAGGAGCTGCTGGCTCAGAACGCAGAGCACAAAGACTGGTGCTGTACAGAAGAGCTGATGAAGACCACCAAGGACGGAAAAGCTCTGTACCTGCACTGTCTGCCTGCTGACATCAACGATGTAAGCTGCAAGGACGGCGAGGTTGAGGCATCTGTATTCGACCGCTACCGTGATCCTCTGTACAAAGAAGCAAGCTATAAGCCATACGTAATCGCTGCTATGATTATGTTAGCTAAGTTCGCTGATCCTGCCGACATCTTAAAGAAACTGGAAGACAGAGGTACTCCAAGAGTATTCAAGTAATTTTCTGAACTAATATTGCCAGGCTGCCGGACCGGAGCGCGCCTTTACATTGCTTGTGTCAGACGCAATTTCAGGCGTACGCCGGGACCGGCAGCTCTTTTTAACCCATATTTCGTTTTTTGATCAGCAAAGATACTAATTTTTGGTAATACGAGGGGAATTTTAACTATGGAAAATAAGAAGAAAAAACGCATTGTCATCGCCCTGGGAGGAAATGCACTGGGAAATACCCTTCCGGAGCAGATGAAGGCCGTAAAGATCACTGCAAAAGCGATCGTAGACCTCATTGAGGAAGGCTGCGAAGTAATCGTTGCCCACGGAAACGGTCCTCAGGTCGGCATGATCAACAACGCCATGGCTGCCTTAAGCCGTGAAGACGCCAATCAGCCCAACACACCTCTCTCTGTCTGCGTAGCCATGAGCCAGGCTTACATCGGCTATGACCTGCAGAACGCCTTAAGAGAAGAACTTTACAACCGCGATATCTATGATATTCCAGTGGCTACCATGATCACTCAGGTCCGTGTTGATGCAGATGATCCTGCTTTTGATACTCCCTCCAAGCCAATCGGGCACTTTATGACCGAGGAGCAGGCTAAGGTTGCAGAAGAAAAATACGGCTACATTATGAAGGAAGACGCAGGACGGGGCTACCGCCGTGTAGTAGCTTCCCCAAAGCCTGCTGAAATTGTTGAAATCGGAGCCATCCGCTCTCTGGTAGACTCCGGTCAGCTTGTAATCGCCTGTGGCGGAGGAGGTATCCCCGTAACCCGTCAGGGCAATCACTTAAAGGGTGCCAGCGCTGTTATCGATAAAGATTTTGCAAGTGAGCTGTTAGCAGAAAATCTGGATGCAGATTTCCTCATCATCCTCACTGCTGTAGAAAAAGTTGCGATCAACTTCGGAAAGCCGGAAGAAAAATGGCTGAATGAGCTTGATACGGAAGAAGCAAGAAAGTATATGAAAGAGGGTCATTTTGCTCCCGGTTCCATGCTTCCTAAGGTTCAGGCTGCTGTTAAATTCGCTGAATCAAAACCAGGACGCACTGCCCTCATTACCCTGCTTGAAAAGGCAAAGGACGGTATCCAGGGCAAAACCGGTACCCACATTCACTTAGGGCAGAATAACTAAATAATTTTGCGTACAGATAACCTGTTCATCCGGCTGCTGGGATGGACGGGTATTTGTGGGGGGTCAAAAGTCTGCTATGGCAGCCTCCTGTATACTAAAAAGTAAAGGAGAACAACATTATGAATACAGCAAAAAAACATGCGTCTCTTTTTGAACTGGACGGAATACCAAAGATGAGCCAGGCCATTCCTCTGGCTCTGCAGCACGTTGTTGCTATGATCGTGGGCTGTGTAACGCCTGCCATCATCATTTCCGGCGCAGCCGGTATTGACACTGCCGACCGCGTGCTTTTAATCCAGGCTTCCCTTGTGGTATCCGCTCTGGCAACGCTTTTGCAGCTCTTCCCCATGGGAAGCAAAAACGGCTTTCATCTCGGCTCTGCCCTTCCCGTTATCCTGGGAGTAAGCTTTGCCTATGTACCCAGTATGCAGGCGATTGCTGAAACAGGCGGTATTCCCGCCATTCTGGGCGCTCAGATCGTAGGCGGTATCTGCGCGATCCTGGTAGGTCTGTCCATCAAAAAGATCCGCAGATTCTTCCCGCCTCTGATCGCAGGAACAGTTGTATTTACCATCGGCCTCTCACTCTATCCTACTGCCATCAATTACATGGCCGGCGGAACCGGCCAGCCCGGCTACGGCTCCTGGCAGAACTGGACGGTTGCCATCTTCACTCTGATCGTTGTAACCGTTCTCAACCATTTTGCAAAGGGATTTTTAAAACTGGCTTCTATTTTAATCGGAATGATCGCAGGCTACATCTTTTCCAGCTTTTTCGGAATGGTAAGCTTTTCCAACGTGGCACAAGCCGGTGTATTCCAGCTTCCCGAAGTCATGCACTTTGGCATCGAATTTGAGCCCTCTGCCTGCGTAGCCTTAGGTCTGCTCTTTGTCATCAATTCCGTACAGGCCATTGGAGACTTCTCTGCTACTACGGCCGGCGGTTTAGACCGTGAACCAACCACCGGCGAGCTTCACGGAGCCATCCTCGGATACGGTGTTTCCAATATACTCGGTGCATTTTTAGGCTGCCTTCCCACCGCTACCTACAGCCAGAATGTAGGTATCGTAGCTACCACAAAGGTCGTAAACCGCGTGACTCTGGGGCTTTCTGCACTGATCATCCTGACCGCAGGACTTTTCCCAAAATTTTCCGCCCTTTTAACTACGATTCCCTATGCGGTTTTAGGCGGCGCTACCGTATCTGTGTTCGCATCCATCGCCATGACCGGCATGAAGCTTGTTATGACGGAAAATATGAACTACCGCAATACCTCCATCGTAGGTCTTGCCGCCGCTCTGGGAATGGGTGTTTCACAGGCCTCTGCCTCTTTGGCTTCTTTCCCGGACTGGGTAACTACCATTTTCGGTAAATCGCCGGTAGTTATCGCTACTCTGGTTGCTGTTTTCTTAAACGTAACGCTTCCAAAAGACAAGGAGGCAGAGAAATAAATTGAATCTGTATACAGCCTGCCGGCTGAGCAAAAAAAGGCTCCGTCCATCCGCTTTGAATGGCCGGAGCCTTTTTTTGCTCAGTAATCCTCTTGTCTCTTTCGTTATCCTTACTCCAGCCCATAGGTCACTGTAACCTGGGCCTCTACGCTGACCTCTCCGGGCATTACCGCCATGTCTGAAGCTGCAGCCGTTTCTTCCACTGCCATCTTGGCTGCTGTGGCATTGTAGGAGGAATATCGGGCCTGCGGATTGTAGCCGTATTCCTGAATATCTACCACAGAAGAAAGCTTCTTTCCAGATGCCTCCGCCATCGCTTCTGCCTTTGATCTTGCCATAGCGACAGCGCCCTTTAACGCTTCCTGATAGTTCTCATCATATTGGCTTGAAAAATAGGTGACAGACTCGATCTGATTCACACCTGCTGTCACAGACTGGCTGAGGATCTCTCCTGCCTGGTCAATGGGAATATCCGATACCGTGATCTCTGTATTCATCTCATAGCCTGTGATCGTCCGGTTTCCTGAGTTCCAGTCATAAATGGGACTCAAGCCATAGGCAGATGTCTGAATAGAAGTTTCCTTCACCCCCAGTCCTTTTAAGGTTTCAATGGTCTGATCCAGCTGTTTTGCATTGTCCTCCTGGCACTGGGAAGCAGTCTGGGCCTGACTGTAGACTCCATAGCGGATCTCGGTCATATCCGGAACCACCTTTACCTCTTCCTTCCCTGTAACTGTGATTCCCTCTGAATCATTTACATCCTGAACCTTAATCGTGTCCGGGAACTGAGCCGGAGCTGCACAGCCACCTGCCATTACAGCCGCAAACAGTACAGCCGCCGCCATTCCTGCCCGGTTCCGGATTTGTTTTCCGCTCAAACCTCTCTTTTTTCGCTCTGCAATGTATCTAACTCGTTTCATCTAAGTCCTCCTCCCGTCATTGGCACGCCTCTTCTTTCTGCCTTTATTCTACCAGATTCAGGGAAAGATGGTATTTCTTTTCTCTTAAATTGTCTTACGATTTTTCCTGGAACCTCTGTCAGCATCCCTTTTTCCCAGTTCCCAGAATGCCACTGCACTGGCGCAGCTGATATTCAGCGAATCCACCCCATGACTCATGGGGATCATCACCGTGTAATCACAGTCTGCAATGGTATCAGACGCCAGTCCGTCTCCCTCCGTTCCAAGGATCACCGCCAGCTTTTCTTCTGCTCTGAGAGACGGATCATCCAGAAAAATAGAATCCTGCTTTAAGGCCATAGCCGCAGTTTTAAATCCCAGTTCCTTTAAAAGTTCCATTCCTCCTTCTGGCCATGGCTCTTTTTTCTCATCAAATTTTGTCCAGGGAACCTGAAATACCGTTCCCATGCTGACTCTGGCCGCACGGCGGTACAAAGGGTCGCTGCAGCCGGGAGTCAAAAGCACCGCATCCATATTTAACGCTGCAGCAGAACGGAATACAGCGCCTACATTGGTAGGATTTACCACATTTTCAAGAACTGCAATCCTTCTGGCTCCGGCACAGATCTCACGGACAGACGGAAGGGATTTCCGCTTCATAGCACATAAAAGTCCTCTTGTAAGCTTAAAGCCCGTAAGTCCCGTAAGTACATCCGGTTCTGCCATATAAACCGGAATATCCCCGCACCGCTTAATAACCTCATCAGCCTCACCTTCCATTTTCCCTTTTTCTGCCAAAATAGATATGGGCTCATAGCCTCCGTCCAGAGCGCGCTGGACTACCTTTGGACTTTCTGCGATAAAAATCCCCGGATTTGGCTCAAACAGACGCAGAAGCTGAACCTCCGGCGTCCTGGAATACACATCCAGAGCGGGATCCCTTATATCCGTTATCATTCTAATATCTGCCATGTTAAATTCTCCTGTGTTCTAAGGTAAAATAGCGATTCTTTGACCAGGATATTTTCTGCTCCCGGTTCAATCATACGCACCGTTTTATTATGGAAAATGGAACCTTTTTTGTCAACTGACATTTCGGTTTTATGGAACCCGGATCCGGATGCTCCCCTTTCCACCGGTCGTAAGTACCTTAATTCCCAGATGCTCCATCTTCTTTACGACTCCCGGATCCGGATGGCCGTAGGAATTTCCTTTCCCGTAGGAAATAACCGCCAGCCGGACGTTCGTAACAGCTTCCAAAAAGGCCAGACAGGATGAGCCGGAAGAACCGTGATGAGCCGTCTTTAATAGATTGATATGGGCCAGATGCTCCCTGATCCATGCTCCCTCTCTGCGGTCTGCCTGGATCAGAAGCTGCTCCTCTTCCCTTTTTCCCATATCCCCCGTAAACAGCATATGAAAATCCCCACTGTCTGCGCATATCACCAGCGAGTGGGCGTTACGGTCTGTTTGATCGCTGCCCTCTCCACTGTAAACACAGGTAAGCTTAAGCTCACCTACACGGAGCACGTCTCCCGTTTCCATATACTGGGTTTTCCCTCCTGCTTCTTTCTGAAGCCGTTCCAGACGTTCATAGATCTCCTGTCCTTTCCCTCCGGCAGGAAGAAGGAGAAGCCCCGGACAAACCGTTTTCTGCTCCAAAAGATACATAAGGCCGCTTATATGGTCATTATCCCCATGGCTCACTACAGAAACATCCAATCGTTTGATTCCCATACTGTTTAAACAGGGTTCCAGCGTCATCTCTCCCAGTTTCTTTTCACTGCTGCTTCCTCCGTCTATAAGCACGCTGTGGGTTCCTGCCTGCAAAAGGAATCCGTCTCCCTGTCCCACATCCATACACAGAACGCCAATTCCCCTTACAGGCATAGGGATAAAGATTACAAGGCTGAAATAAAAGGCGCAAAAAAACAGCGCAAGCTTCACTGACCTGCCAGTCTTCCCCTTCTTCCCGTTCCAAACCCGCAGTCCCGCAAACAGAACGATCATAAAGAGCACATACACCGCTATCCTTTCCCATCCGGGTCTTCCAAGTACCAGACTGTATCCCGGAAACTTCCGGGACTGGCTGCACAGCCAGTCATAATACCCCAGTATATAATGACCTGCCCCTCCAGCCCCTCTTCCCAAAGCTGTGCTGAAGCCTCCAAGCCCGATGACCAGAAGACCCGAAACCATCAGCATCGGCACAAAGGGAAGAATCAGTACATTTAACGCCATACCATAAAAAGGATATTTAAAATAGTGCCACAGCATCACAGGCGTAAGGATCATCTGAATGCACAGGCTTACAGCGGCGCCCTTCTGCCAGCCTTTTTCCAGCTCCAGAAGCCTGCAAATCCCCATTCCCGGCCCGGCAATGGCCCATACGGCAAGAAAGGAAAGCTGAAATCCGCTCTGAAATACCAGATAGGGCTGCTGCCACAAAAGCAGCACTGCCGCCATCCCCAGTGCAGAGAGGGTGTCATAGGTCCTTCCCTCTTTTTTAGCCAGCCACAGACAGAGGATCATGATCACAGCACGCATGGCAGAGCCGGAGCCTCCGGTGAGAAGGCCATAGTTCAGGACCAAAAAGGCCCCAACAGCTCCGGCTCCCGTAAAGCCAAATCCAAGCTTCCTTAAGATCAGATAAACCCCGCCGCCGATCACGGACAGATGCTGTCCGCTTACAGCCAGAAGATGAGCGATCCCGCTGTCCCGATACAGCTCCCTCTGCTCCTTTTCCATTTCGCCTGAATCGCCTAACAGCATGGCCATAAACACAGCCGCGTCTTTCGGAGTACAGCACTTCTTCAAGACCTGAGCACAGTGCTCCTTTATCCGTTCAAGCATGGCCGGACAGGGATACGCCGAACCCTCAGAGCCAAAATATGTTTTCCCATATACCTTTACGGCAATTCCTTTTGAACGGTAATAGTTACGAAAATCGAACTCTCCCGGATTGAGAGGCCCTTTTACTGCCTCAGGCCGTCCTGAAATCTCCACCGTTTTCCCTGCTGCCAGTTCATTTTCCCAGTCCGGCACATTGCCATAATCCATATACAACAGTATACGGCGAAACGTTTCCTTCCTCTCTCCGCTTTGGAGCTCTGATTCTTTAAGCTCCAGTGTCAGCCGTTCTTCCTTCCAGCTTCGTTTTTCCACAGTGCCTCTGATCCGGCACTGTTTTCCCTCAAAGGGCTTTACAAGTCCTTCCTCATGATCCAGCCGGTTCTTTACCATACCTCCTCTGCCGCTTCCCGCCGCCATAGCCAAACTAATTAAAAAAACAGACAGGAGCTTTTTTTTAATACCACTCCTGCCTGTCCGTCTTTCTTTTGCCGTCCCCCATTTTAAAACCGCACAAAAAAGTGCCGGTATCAAAAGGACCACCGTCAGCCACACATTCACAGCCTCCTGCATCTGCAGGACCAGCACCTCTCCAAGTACGAAACCTGCTGCAATACCTGCAATCGGCCGTTTCATATTCATTTTACCTCATTATTCTTCTTGGATATACTCATGGTTTAACTCAAAGGTCTGGTTTAAGGATACCACATCCCGAAACATCACATCCTGGGAACCGTTTACCATGATCTGAACCCTTGTAATACTTGTCATCTCAGCCAGAGAAGAGACAATGGCATAAATGGGAAGATATTCATTTACTGGATGCCCCATTTTCAAAAAAGAGGAATCAAAGTTGATGTAGCATACATTATCCGTAACAGAAATGCTTAAAATCTTGCAGTCAGATGGGAGCACCGCCAGATGGCCTTCTTCCTCCGGACCTGCTAAAAGCTGTTCCACGATCAGCTGCTCCATGGAGGTATTTATATTGTGGACAACCTCTCTTGTCTCAGAGATCAGCTTTGTTCCCGTTTTATCTGCAAAATACAGCTTCAGCTCTGTTTTTTCATAGGAATTTACATTACTGGTATTTAATATAAAATCGGAGGCAGACACAGCGCCTACCGGATTTCCCTGACCATCCATCAGCGGCTGATCTCCACAGTAAATACTGATATAATCCACGCCCGGTATCTGGGTAAGCGTCCTCGCCAGAGCCGCGCGGCATAAAATTTCCTGCTCTGGCTTCATATTTACATAACTCACATCAAAATACAGCGACAGTACCCCTGCGTCCAGACGGCTTTCCCTGAATACTGCCTTGTCTCCCAAAGCAGTCTGGCAGTCCAGATCCTTAGGGACGTAACGCAGCTGCTCCATCAGCTCATCAGACAGGGCAAGCGGATCTGTTTCCTCCGTTTCATACACCCTGGGAATCAGATTTACCCCGGAACCATTCAGATAGTAAACCAGATATCGTCCTTCCTTCGGAGCTGCCACAGGCTCCTTCTCCAGATGACAGCCGGAAAGGAATAAAATCCCTGTCAGACAGAACAGTCTCAGAAGGATCTTTACTGAGAACCTTCCCTTTTTTCCTGTGGTACTCATGATTTATCCTCCTGTCTGGACACATAATTTAGGGGAATGCGCACGCTGAAGGTTGTCCCTTCTCCTGGTGTACTTTCCGCATCAATGATCCCATGATGCATCTGGATCACATTCAGCGTAATGGCAAGCCCAAGGCCTGTGCCTCCCACCTCTCTGGATCTGGCCTTGTCCACGCGGAAAAAACGTTCAAAAATATGATCCATGCAGTCCTGAGGAATCCCGATTCCGGAATCCGCTACACGAATATAAAAATATTTATGATCTGCATCCAGAGTGACCCGCACCCAGCCGGAATCCACATTATACTTAATAGCATTTTCTACCAGGTTCGATACAGCCAGGGAAAATTTCACCCGATCCACATCTCCTGTTACCTCTCTGATACTTTCTAAAATCAGCTCTACATTGCTTCGCTTGGCAATGGGACGCAGGCGCTTTAAGATCAGCTCCAGCTCTTCATTTATATTCGTCTGTGTAATATTCATCTGGCTCTGGGCAGATTTATCCATTTTCACAAGCGTTAACAGATCAGTGATGATCTGATTTTCCCGGTCTACCTCATCCGAAATATCTGCCATAAACTCCCGGTACAGCTCTGCCGGCACTTCTTCCATGCTCATAAGCGAATCTGCAAGCACCCGGATAGAGGTGATCGGGGTCTTCAGCTCATGGGATACATTGGAAACAAACTCCTGTCTGGACTGATCTACTGCCTTAAGCTTTCTGAGCGACTTCTGTACTGCCTGTGAAAGCTGGATTGTTTCCTTATAGGCATCCTCCATGATATCGGTGTCCAAATCTCCGTAGGAAACACGCTCAAAGGAAGCCAGAAGCCGCTTAAAAGGCCGTATAAGGAAAAACACGGCTGCCATGGAACAGACCACCACCACCAGGATCATGCACAGCAAAAACAGCTGGGTGCTTCCCTGAACCCGGTCGGTCAGTGCGGAAATATTTTCCGTAGAAGCCATAACCACCATCACTCCCGTAACTTTCTTTTTATCGGAAGCACTGTGGATGGGAATAGTCTGGGTCAGATAACCCATCTCCTGATTCATACGGCTGTTTGTCTCCCCGTTAAAGCAGCGGATAACCTCTTCTGAAACATAATACTTCCCTGCCGCCAGGTTAAAAGTATCCTTTATAATCTTAAAGCTGCTGTTTACAATTACAATCCGCCCGTTATAAATATCTGCGATCGTCTGCATACGGGTATCCAGCTCCATGGTATTTCCCTTATCCGAGGTCATATAACCTGAACGCATGAGGCGGCTGCTTAAGATCAGACACTGATTCTGTATCTCAATGCCCTTCGCCTCCAGCTGGGTCTGGTTAAATGCCCTACGGCTGATCATTGCCTGCAAAAGCATGGGAACCAAAGCAGTAAGGATCATCAGAATCACCATAGGGATCATGACGCTTTTTCCCCTTAGCTTAAACCGCTCAAGCCATTTCTTCTTTTTCAATCTACTCCAGCTCCTTTAAATGGCCGCTGCAGGCCACAGCAAGACAGCCCGGTCCGATATGGCAGGCAATGCTTAATGACAACGGCGCTATGCAGATATTGGCATCCGGATAGATTTCTGCCACTGTTTCCTTAAATTCCTGAGCCATCTCATCGCTGCAGGTATAAGCAATCTCCAGCCAGGTATGACGTGCCTCAGGATCGTGAAAACGTGTTTCCAGATCCTTTTTAAGAGCGGTCATCATAATGGTCTTTCCCTGCTTTAAGGTTCTGGCCTTGGAAAATGCATCCAGCTTTTCCCCCTGGATGGTGAGGACAGGCTTAATCTGGAGAAGAGTTCCCAACATAGCGGCTGCCGGAGTGATGCGTCCTCCCTTTTTAAGATATTTTAAAGTGGTCACTGTAACATAGATGGAACTGTCAAACTTTGTTTCTTCCAAAATATTGCGGATCTGTGCAGCCGCATATCCCTTTTTTATCAAATCTCTGGCATCCAGCACAGACTGCATCTGGGTCACGGAAATGCGCTGGTTATTGACTACATATACCTTTCCCTCGTAATCCTCTGCTAAAAGCATGGCGGTCTGACAGGAACCGCTTAAACCGCTGGACATGGGGATATACACCACTGCGTCATACTCCTCTAAAAGTTTATCCCAGAAATCAGTCACCTCACCGGGGGACGGCTGAGAGGTGGTAATATCCGCTCCCTCCTCCATCCGTCTGAAAAATTCCTCGTGGGTAAGATCCACACCCTCATAGTACATCTGCCCGTCAATCATAAAGGGCATGGGAAGCACATGGACTCCCAGCTGCTTTGCCTGCTCCTGGGTAATGCCGCTGTTGCTGTCCGTAGCTGCTGCTATTTTCATAACATATCCTCCTTTCAGTTAAGCCCCTGATTCAAACGGTTGGCTGTCATATAAAGCTGGTAATACATCCCCTTCTTTTCAAGAAGTTCCTTATGATTTCCTTCCTCCACGATCTCATTGCCGGAAAGCACCAGGATCCGGTCTGCCCCCTGAATGGTCGTCAGGCGGTGGGCGATAGTTAACGTAGTGCGGCCCTCAACCAGCTTTTCCAGAGACTGTGATACCAGATACTCGCTCTCATTGTCCAGAGCTGAGGTGGCCTCATCCAGAATGAGGATTGCCGGATTTTTAAGAAATACCCTGGCAATACTGATGCGCTGTTTCTGTCCACCGGAAAGCTTTACGCCCCGTTCGCCCACATAGGTATCGTAGCCGTCTTTTAATTCCGTAATAAACTCATGAGCCCCCGCCATTTTTGCAGCCTTGATCACATCCTCTCTGGAAGCGCCGGGGCGTCCGTAGAGAATATTTTCAAATACAGTGCCGGAAAACAGGTATACATCCTGCTGTACCACTCCGATATTGGAGCGAAGGCTTCTCAGGGTAATATCCCTTACATCCATTCCGTCAATGGAGATAGTTCCCCCTGTTGTGTCATAAAATCTGGGCAGCAGATTACAGAGTGTGGTTTTTCCGCCGCCGGAAGGGCCAACTAAAGCAATCCTCTCGCCTGGACGGATCTTTAAACAGATATCATTCAGTACCTGGGTATGATCGTCTGCATATTCAAAGCTTACATGGTCAAATTCGATTGTTCCCTTTACATCAGAAAGAGGCTTTGCTCCCTTTTTATCCCTGATATCGGGAGTCACATCCATAATCTCCTGAAAACGCTCAATCCCGGTCATTCCTCTCTGGAACTGCTCCGCAAACTCGATAATCCGGCGGATGGTTGTCAAAAGAGTGGTCACGTACATGGTATAGGCGACCAGATCTCCCGGCGCGATCTTTCCGTTAATCATGAAAAGGCCTCCGGCCACGATCACCAGCACATACATCAGGCCGTCAAAGGAACGGGTGGTAATCTGAAAGGCCGCCATATACCGATAGGTATGCTTTTTGATCTTCATAAACTCCCGGTTGCCTTTTCCGAATTTTTCAATCTCCACCGGCTCATTTGCAAAGGCACGGACCACCCGGTTTCCTAAAAGCGTATCCTCAATCTGGGCGTTCAGCTCGCCAATCTGATTTCTCTGAAGCCGGAAAGCCGCTTTTACCTTCAGATTAAACCAGGTACAGGAAACGATCATGATCGGGATCATCAGGAAAATGAGCAGCGTCAGCTCCAGATTGATTCCTGACAAAATCACAAAGGATACGATTCCCTTTAAAATGGCAATAAAAAATTCCTCCGGACAGTGGTGTGAAAATTCCGTCACGTCAAACAGATCGCTGGTGATCCTGGACATGATCTGTCCAACTTTGGTATTGCTGTAGTAGCTGTCCGAGAGCATCTGCAGATGCTCAAAGGCATCCTGGCGCATATCTGTTTCAATATATACGCCCATCACATGGCCCGTATATGCCATATAATAGGCAGCCAGCGAATCGATCACCCGCAGGATCAGATATAAAAGGCCGATTTTTACCACAAGCCCTGTGGTTAAGGAAGCCAGATCCTGCATTCCCTGATTGGTGATAAACCGAAGGATCAGAGGAAGCACCAGCTCTCCCAGCGTGGTCAATGCCGCACAGAACAGATCCAGGATCAGGATCTTTTTGTACTTTCCATAATATGGAAGAAAGCTTTTTAACAGCTTTCCCGCTTTCATTCCCTTTTTCGTATTCATATTCCTTTCTCCCCTGTTTTGTTCTTGCCATCAGAGTAATTTCTCCGGGCAGTTATCTTTTTATTGTAACGTATCTGAATGGAAAATGGAAGAGGCAGGGGAAAGAATTTTTTCCTACCCTTTTTTCCAGATTTTGCTATAATAGTGTCAAATAGATTTGAAGGAGAAAATCAGCTATGGGATATGTCTATCTGCTCTGCGTTGCCCTGATGTTCAGCTTCGGCGGTACCTGCGTCAAACTGATCAGCCCTTATTTTAATGCTTCATGGATTACCTTTTTCCGTTTTTTCATTGGAGTGGTGTGGCTGCTCATCTTAAAGTGTATCCTGAGGCAGCCATTTCAAAAAAACTTAAAACAGGCCCTCTTATCCTGCTGGAAATGGATCCTGTTCGGAGCCTTTATCAAATGGATGGCCTATCTGACAGAAAACTACGCCTTAAGCCACGGACTTTCCTATGGAAATATTGTGACCCAGCCTGCCCAGACCCTGTTTCTGACGCTGGTAAGCGTACTGTGCTTTAAGGAGAAGCTGTCCCCCAAAAAGGGATTCTGTATCTTTCTCTGCATCGGCGGCGTTCTGTGCATCTCTTTAAACGGCCGTCCTCTGGATGTATTTTTTAAAGAAAATCTCCTTTTTACCGGCCTGTTTATCCTGTCCGGTATCTGTGCAGGCTGCCATGTGCTTTCCCAGAAAATGGTAGCTGGACGGCTGGATATTATCGACAGCAATCTGGCTATATTTACCCTGTCCGGTCTTTTTTCCCTGATCCCGGCCGCAGAGCCTGTATTTACAGGGAAAATAGCTTTTATCCGTCCGGATCTGGCCTGCATCCTTGCCATCCTTGCCTTCGGCTTTATCACGGGAATGGGCTTTTACCTCAATGCCAAAGCCATCCCCCTGGTGCCCTTTTATATGGTTCCCGTGATCCAGAGCATGATGGCCGTATTCGCCATTCTCTGGGGCGTATTCTTCTTTCACGAAACGGTCACTGGCTGGATCATCGGCGGAACAGCCGCTTTTATGATCGGGGTCATCGGGCTGCAGATGAAGAATAATTAAAGTCTGAGTCCTCAGGCGTACTACTGCAAAACCCCCCGGAAAAGCTTCTGATATGCTCTCTCCGGGGGGGGGAATTGTCAGCCACTCTCAAGCGGTATCATTTTATCTTATTTCACCAGCAGAGACTTGCCAGTCATCTCCTTAGGCTGCTCCAGTCCCATCAGCTCAATCAGGGTAGGTGCGATATCGCAAAGAGCGCCGCCTTCACGAAGTTTAAAGGATGGATCTGCATTTACCAGGATAAAAGGAACAGGATTTGTGGTATGAGCAGTGAATGGCTCACCTGTCTCATAGTCTACCAGCTGTTCTGCATTTCCGTGGTCTGCGCAGATAAACATTACACCGTCCACTTCTTTTACAGCCTCTACGGCCTTTCCTACACAGGCGTCTACCGTCTCAATAGCCTTGATGGCTGCATCTTCAACACCTGTATGTCCCACCATATCCGGATTTGCAAAGTTAATGATCACTACATCATACTTTCCTGAGCGAATAGCCTCTGTCAGTTTGTCGCATACGCCGTTTGCACTCATCTCAGGCTTTAAATCATAGGTAGCCACTTCCTTTGGAGAAGGCACCAGAATACGATCCTCTCCTTCATTTGGCTCCTCTACTCCGCCGTTAAAGAAGAAGGTAACGTGAGCGTACTTCTCTGTCTCGGCAATGCGTACCTGCTTCTTGCCGTGAGCAGCCAGAAACTCTCCGAAGGTATTGGTGATCTGCTCCTTCTTAAATGCCACCAGCTTATTTGTGATGGTCTCGTCATAGTCTGTAAAGCAAACATAAACCAGATCCAGTTTTTTCTCTCTTGCAAAGCCGTCAAACTCATCGTCACAGAATGCATGAGTAATCTCTCTTGCACGATCAGGGCGGAAGTTAAAGAACACAACAGAGTCGCCATCTTTGATGGAAGCTCTGGGAGCACCGTTTTCGGTTACAACGAAAGGAACTACAAATTCATCTGCCTTTCCATCATCATAAGACGCCTGAATACCGGCTGTAGCGCTCTCAGCTGCCTTACCTTCACCCTTTGTAAGTGCTCTGTAAGCCAGCTCTACGCGATCCCATCTCTTATCACGATCCATTGCATAGTAACGTCCCATAACGGAAGCTACCTTTCCAACGCCGATCTCAGCCATCTTTTCCTCTAACTGAGCCACAAAATCCTTACCGGATTCCGGAGGTGTGTCACGTCCATCCAGGAAGCAGTGTACATATACCTTCTCCAGGCCATTTCTCTTTGCCAGTTCTAACAGGCCATAGATATGGGTTAAATGGCTGTGTACGCCACCGGTAGATACCAGACCGAACAGATGAAGAGCGGAATCATTCTTTTTACAGTTTTCTACTGCCTGTAAAAATTCAGGAACCTGGAAGAAATCGCCGTCCTCAATCGACTTGGTAATGCGGGTCAGCTCCTGATATACCACACGTCCTGCACCCATATTTAAGTGGCCTACCTCAGAATTACCCATCTGTCCATCAGGAAGTCCTACAAACAGGCCGCTGGCCTGACCTTCCACAAAAGGACACTGGCTCATCAACTGATCCATAACCGGAGTCTTAGCCTCGCAAACTGCATTGTGATCGCAGTTTTTATTCAGACCATATCCGTCCAGGATCATAAGAACTACTGGTTTCTTATTCATAATCTTTTATCTCCTTATTGGCTTACGCCTGCTTATAATTTACAATCTTTCCAAAATCAGGCTTTAAGGAAGCGCCGCCTACCAGACCACCATCGATATTTGCCTGTGCAAACAGCTCGGGAGCAGATGCAGCAGATACAGAACCGCCGTACTGGATGCGGATAGCTTCTGCAGTTGCCTCGTCATAAATCTCACCAATGCAGGCGCGGATGGCTGCACATACCTCTTCTGCCTGCTCTGTGGTAGCTACTTTTCCGGTTCCGATGGCCCAGATTGGCTCATATGCAATTACTGCAGTTTTTGCCTGATCTGCTGTTACATTCAAGAAAGCGATCTTGATCTGCTGACGGATCCAGTCAATAGTAATCCCTTGCTCTCTCTGAGTCAGAGACTCGCCGCAGCAGATAATCGGGGTAATACCGTGTTCAAATGCCTTTAATACTTTTTTATTTACAGTCTCATCTGTCTCTGCAAAATACTCTCTTCTCTCGGAATGTCCGATGATCACGTATTTTACACCTGCGTCTGTCAGCATATTGGGTGAAATCTCACCTGTATAGGCACCCTTTTCCTCAAAATACATATTTTCAGCACCGATATTGATATTGCTTCCCTTTGCAGCCTCCATTGCCGGGATAATATCAATAGCAGGTACACAGAACACTACATCCACCTCATCATTGGCTACTAAAGGCTTTAACTCGTTTACCAGTGCTACTGCCTCAGAAGGGGTCATATTCATCTTCCAGTTGCCTGCAATGATTTTCTTTCTTGCCATGATTATCTCTCCTTTACACACATTGATTCTGTAAATGGACCGCCCGGACCGCAGGCTTATCTCCGGTCCGGGCGGTATACTTATGCTATACAGCCTTATTTGTCATCTGCTGCTGCTACACCTGGAAGTACCTTGCCCTCAAGGAACTCCAGAGAAGCGCCGCCGCCGGTAGAAATGTGGCTCATCTTATCAGCAAATCCCAGCTGATTTACAGCTGCTGCAGAATCGCCGCCGCCGATAATCGTAGTTGCATCTGTCTCAGCCAGAGACTCGGCAACTGCGATGGTTCCCTTTGCCAGAGTCGGATTCTCAAATACGCCCATCGGTCCGTTCCATACAACAGTCTTTGCAGACTTTACAGCCTCAGCATAGATCTTTGCAGTCTCAGTGCCGATATCCAGCCCCATCTTATCAGCAGGCATAGCATCTACGGATACGTTCTCTGCCTCAACAGGAGCATCAATTGGATCCGGGAAGGAAGCTGCTACTACTGCATCTACAGGAAGAAGGAGCTTCTTGCCAAGCTTCTCTGCCTTTGCCATCATTTCACGGCAGTAATCTAACTTGGTATCATCTACTAAGGACTTTCCGATTTCCTTGCCCTCTGCCTTTAAGAAAGTAAATGCCATACCGCCGCCGATGATCAGAGTATCGCACTTCTCTAACAGATTAGAGATAACATTTAATTTATCAGCAACCTTTGCACCGCCAAGAATTGCTACGAAAGGTCTTACAGGATTTTCAACTGCATTTCCCAGGAAATCGATCTCCTTCTGCATCAGATAGCCAACTGCATTTGTGCCGCCCTTGGCAGAAATGAACTTGGTTACGCCCTCTACGGAAGCGTGTGCTCTGTGGGAGGAACCGAATGCGTCGCATACATAATCGTCAGCCAGATCTGCTAACTCTTTGCTGAATGTCTCGCCGTTCTTTGTCTCTTCGGCGCCGCGGAAACGGGTATTCTGAAGAAGAACCACATCGCCTTCGTTCATGGCCTCTACAGCCTTGGTTGCCGCCTCGCCGGTTACGTTGTAATCCGCTACGAATACAACTTCTTTACCTAACTTCTCGCTCAGTCTCTTTGCGACAGGAGCTAAAGACTCACCCTCGTTAGGGCCATTCTTTACCTTGCCTAAGTGGGAGCAGAGGATTACCTTTGCACCGTCAGCGATCAGCTTGTTGATGGTTGGCAGAGCAGCCACGATACGTGTCTCGTCGGTGATCTCACCATTCTTTAACGGCACGTTGAAATCGCAGCGCACCAGCACTCTTCTGCCTTTTACGTTCATATCGTCGATAGATTTCTTATTTAACATAATGGATGTACCCCTTTCATACTGCGTAAAAAGGGCCCGGCCCTGACGACCGGACCCTTTTTATGAGTCTACTAAAAAACTAAATAATTAAGCCAGCTCTGCAAAGTACTTAATGGTTCTTACCATCTGGCTTGTGTAGGAGTTCTCGTTGTCATACCATGAAACAACCTGAACCTCATACAGATCCTCAGCAATCTGAGCTACCATGGTCTGAGTAGCATCGAACAGGGAGCCGTACTTCATGCCGATAACGTCAGAAGATACGATTGGATCCTCGTTGTAGCCGAAGGACTCGGAAGCTGCTGCCTTCATAGCTGCGTTGATGTCTTCCTTTGTAACGCCAGCCTTCTTAACAACTGCTGTTAAGATAGTGGTAGAACCGGTCGGTACAGGAACACGCTGTGCAGAACCGATCAGCTTGCCGTTCAGCTCTGGGATAACCAGGCCGATAGCCTTAGCAGCACCTGTAGAGTTAGGAACGATGTTTGCAGCGCCTGCGCGTGCTCTTCTTAAGTCACCCTTTCTGTGTGGTCCGTCAAGGATCATCTGATCGCCTGTGTAAGCGTGGATGGTGCTCATGATACCGCTCTGGATAGGAGCGTAATCATTCAGAGCCTTAGCCATTGGAGCCAGGCAGTTTGTTGTACAGGAAGCTGCGGAAATGATAGTATCCTCAGCAGTCAGAGTATCCTCATTTACGGAGAATACGATGGTCTTTAAGTCATTGCCTGCGGGTGCGGAGATAACTACCTTCTTAGCGCCTGCATCGATATGAGCCTGAGCCTTATCCTTAGAGCAGTAGAAACCGGTACACTCTAATACTACGTCTACACCGATCTCTCCCCATGGAAGGTCAGCAGCCTTTGGCTCCTTGTAAATCGTGATCTTCTTTCCGTCAACAGTGATGGAATCCTCACCAGCCTCTACAGTGTGCTTGCCCTCGCCGATGTGGCCAGCGTATCCGCCCTGAGCGGTATCATACTTTAACAGATGTGCTAACATCTTAGGATCAGTCAGATCGTTAATAGCAACTACTTCGTAGCCCTCTGCGCCGAACATCTGACGGAATGCCAGACGGCCAATACGTCCGAAACCATTAATTGCAACTTTTACTGCCATGATTCAATTCCTCCTAGTTGTTAAATTGTATTATTGTTAAATAATAATCAACTTGTACTCATTGTAATCAATTTTTTCCAAAATAGCAAGCGTTTTTTTTAATTCTACCTTTTCGTTAATTTTATAACAATTTGTGCGGGAAATTACAGCATTTTACCTCTTTCCCCTAAATTTGTTTGTCAGCCTTGAACTTTTTATCTGCCGCAGGTATAATATTTATCATCAAACGCCGCGCCTTTGGCATCCGGCCTGAAAGGAGGAGCCTGCATGATCTGCGACTGTCATCTGCATACCGCTTTTTCCGGCGATTCAAATACACCGGCCCGTGTTCAGATCGAACGGGCCGTTTCTATGGGAATGAAGGAAATAACCATTACGGACCATCATGACCGCGACTCATCCTTCTGTGAGGATAACTTTGAGCTGGATCTTCCCTCGTATCTGTCCGCCCTGAACACTCTTAAAGAAGAATACCGGGATAAAATCCGCATCAATATCGGCATCGAACTGGGGCTGCAGCTTCACATCTGCAGGTACCTGGAAAAATTTCATAAGGATTTTGGCTCTGAATTTGATTTTATCATCGGTTCCAGCCATTTTATCCGCTCCCATGATCCCTTTTATCTCTCCTTTTGGGAATCCTGCGGTTCCAGGCAGGGACTTGAGGAGTTTTTCACCCTTTCCTTTAAGCGCGCCAGAGCCTTTCATCCATTCTTTGACTCCTGGGGCCATCTGGACTATGCCGCACGCTATGCTCCGGACAGTGCTTCTGTCTACAGCTATTTTGCCTTTAAAGAGCAGATTGATTCTATTTTGAGGGTTTTGGCTGAAAATGGAAAGGCTCTGGAATGCAATACGGGCGGCTTCCGCAGCAGGCTGAGTCATCAAAACCCCGATACAGAGATTTTAAAGCAATACCGCAGGATGGGCGGCGAACACATCACCATCGGCTCTGACGCCCATGCTCCGGAGCATCTGGGATATGGATTTACCCGCGCAAAGGAGCTTTTAAAGCAGTGCGGCTTTCATTACTATACGATTTACCATAATCGAAAAGCGGAGATGATCCCCCTGTAGGGATCTCCCCGCTTTTTTATGCAGTATCGCAGATCACAGCTCCTTCATGGCCGCATCAATGTCCTTTCTCAGCTGCTTCCACTCTTCCTCATGCTCCACATAATATTTCGGACACAGCTTACCGTTGATATCATAATGGCGCACCACATCGCTGCTTTTAAGCTTTAACTGGGTACACAGCCAGGCTGTAAGCCTCACGACAGACTCATATGTAGCATCGCTGTATTTTCCCGTATCGTCCGGGTGACAGACCTCAATGGAAAGAGTATCCTCGTTTCTGGGAGCATTTGCGTAGGCAATCTCATTGATCGGGATACACTGGATCACCTCTCCTTCCAGGCCCACAATAAAATGGCTGCTGGTAGAGGTGCCACCTTTCTGGCTGTCCTGATCCGCCAGGCTGTCAAAATAATTCCGGTTGCCCTCTGCACTGGAACCGGGATTTGCCACATAATGAAGCACAATATTGTTGATCTTCCTGCGGCTCACATCCGGCCTTGAAAAAATATTTTTCCGGATAAACTCCTGCTTTACCCAATCCGGAACCTCTACTGCCTTAAGATCTACCGTATAGGGCCGTTCCCAGCCCCATACGTAGTAACCGCCGCCCAGTCCTGCCAGAACGCCTACCACAAGAGCCATAAATACGGCTGCAAAGGGAAATCCCCTGCGTTTTGCCGTTTTTTTGCGGCTTCTGCGGCTCTTTTTCTTTTTTCTGTCATTTTCGTCTATGGGAACCTGGCGCAGCTCCTTGAGCTCTTCTTCCAGTCTCTTATCTTCATCCATGATATCCTTCATATCTGTAACCCGTCTTTCCGTGAAAGACAGGAATGGAATCCCCAAACCAGACCTGCGCCCTCACTGATACTATCAGTATAACGGACGGTTTTTCTCTTCGCAAGTATATTTTTTCTTCTGTTTGATCAGATGTTCAAAAGCTCGCTGTAAACCTGAAGCGCTCCGTCTGTTTCATGGGCCAGTACGCGCTTTGCAAGTACCTTGCCCAGCTGTACGCCTTCCTGATCGAAGCTGTTTACATTCCATACAAAGCCCTGGAACATGATCTTATTTTCAAAATGTGCAAGGAGTGCTCCAAGTGCCTTGGGATTTAACTGCTCTCCAATGATAATGCTGGAGGGACGTCCGCCCTCAAACTTCTTATTCAGATTCTCATCATCTTTGCCGCAGGCAAATGCAACGATCTGAGCAGCCACATTGGCACAGAGCTTCTGCTGGCTCGTGCTGTCCTCGATCACAACGTCTGTTCCGATCTGGCTGTTCTTAAATCCCACAAACTGGATCGGCACAATATCGGTTCCCTGATGGAGCAGCTGGTAGAAGGAATGCTGTCCGTTTGTTCCGGGCTCACCGAAGAGGACCGGGCCTGTGACATAGTTTACAGGCTCACTAAACCGGTTCACGGACTTTCCGTTAGACTCCATGTCTGCCTGCTGCAGATGCGCAGGGAAGCGGCTTAATGCCTGTGAATAAGGCAGAACGGCTGTTGCCGGATAGCCTAACATATTTCTCTCATATACGCCGATCAGCGCATCCAGCATATCCGGATTCTGGAGCAGGTCTTCCTTTGCTGCCAGCTTATCTTCCTCTGCCGCACCCTCTAAGAACTGAGCGAACACCTCCGGTCCGAATGCCAGTGACAGGACTGCCCCGCCTACTGCGGAAGTAGATGAGAAACGGCCTCCGATATAATCATCCATAAAGAAGGCTGCCAGGTAATCATCACTCTTTGCCAGAGGTGAGGTCTCGCTTGTTACTGCAACCATATGTTTGGAGGCATCCAGACCTGCCTTCTTTAAAGCATCCTTTACAAAGGACTCATTTGTCAGAGTTTCCAACGTAGTACCCGACTTGGAAACCAGCACAAACATAGAATGAGCAACATCAATCGAACCAAGCACTGCAGCCGCATCATCCGGATCTACATTGCTGATGAACTTTGCTTCCATTTTAAATGTATTATGTTTCTTTGCCCAGTTCTCCAGTGCCAGATACATTGCGCGGGGGCCTAAATCGCTTCCGCCGATTCCAATCTGTACAACCGTTGTAAACTTCTCACCTGCCGCATTGGTGATCTCGCCGCTGTGTACCTTCTTTGCAAATTCAGCGATTCTCTCCTGCTGCTCTACATAGAAAGCCCGCTTGTCTGTGCCGTCTGCCACAACCTTATCTCCAAGCTGTCCGCGTGTGAGCTGGTGAAGCACCAGGCGCTTCTCTCCTGTATTGATCATCTCCCCATTGTACAGGGCTTTGTATTTTTCTGACAGCTGCGCTTCTTTTGCCAGCTTTTTTAATACTGCAAGCACATTTTCATCCACCTGCTTTGCCGCATAGTTATAGACCATGCCTGCTGCCATGGGAACGCTGTATGCTTTTACACGCTCTGCACCGCTCTCTCCGGACATTACTTCTGCAAGCTTAACACGCTCTGCTTTGGCAAGCTCCCCGTAGGACTCAAGATTGTCAAAATTCTTCCACTCGATCATTTTCTCATTCTCCTTACCCTTTTTTTCAAATGCAGCATTTTATCTGATACACTCTTACTGCTTAAATATATCAGTTATGTTAATTATACCCTTTCCCTTATAAAAATTCAATACAGGGCGAATCAGAAAATTTCCTGTACGGGCGTTGATTCTTTCGCTCCTTAACGTATACAATAAAAGCAGCCATGCAATAAATTCATTGTTACTGAATGCAACTTTTTCACCATTCCCGCGGTCTAACAGACAGAAACCAAGAAAGGAGAAGTTTAACGTGGATACCAACCCCATCACAAAACAGACCGAGCAGATACTGATCGATGGATATGAGCGCTTTTACCGTCTGGCCTACAGTTATGTACAGAATCGGGAGGATGCTCTGGATGTCGTTCAGGAAAGCGCCTGCAAAGCCATCCGGGACTGCGGCCAGGTAAAAAATACAGACTTTTTATCCACATGGATCTATCGGATCGTTATAAATACCTCTCTGGATCTTCTGAGAAAAAATAAAAAGGAAATCCCCGCAGAGGAAATGCCAGAAATCCCATGGGAGGACAAATATCAGGAGCTGGATCTTAAGACCGCCCTAAAGCATCTGGATGAAAAAAGCAGAACCATTGTCATGCTGCGGTACTTTGAAGATATGAAACTGGAAGATATTTCCAGAGTTGTAGATGAAAATTTAAATACTGTAAAAGCCCGTCTTTACCGAGCCTTAAAAAAACTGAGAATTACCATGGAACCTGAAGAACCGAAGAAATCTTACGCAAAATGAAAGGAGAATCTTTATGGAGCAGAAAGACCTTAAACTTTCCGGATACAGACAGTTAGAACAGCTCAGACAGGAATATGAGTCACTTCCCGTTCCCCTGGAAGCCAGAGACCGGATTCTTGCCGGAATCGCGCAGGGAAAAAAAGAAACAGACAAAACTCAAATGAAAGGAGTCATTTTTATGAAATTAATGAAACGTACAGGCATGACCGCAGCAGCCGCTATGGTTGCCATTACTCTTCTTACCAATCTGCATCCGACCATCGCCAATGCCATGGAACAGATCCCTGTTATCGGCCCGATCGCAAAGGTTGTAACCTTTCGTACCTACGAAAATAAGACAAACAACTTTGAGGCCAACATCCAGATCCCGCAGATTGAAGCTGCACCCGAAACTCTGAATAAATCCATTGAGGAATATGCACAGGAGCTCATCGCCGCCTATGAAGGCGAACTGTCCCAGTCTCAGGGAGAAGGCAGCTATTCTCTGGACTCCTCCTATAAAGTTGTAACGGATAATGACCGCTATCTGTGCCTGCGCATCGACACCACCATTGTCATGGCAAGCGGAGCGCAGTCCACAAAGATCTTTACCATTGATAAAACCACCGGGAAACAGCTTTCCCTGAAAGAACTTTTTAAGAACCGGCCGGAAATGCTCTCCTCCATCACAGCCAATATTAAAGAACAGATGGCTTCCCAGATGGCAGCCGACGATTCTGTAAGCTATTTTTACAACAGCGACATGCCGGAGGATGACTTTAAGGAGCTTACCGGCGATGAGAGCTTCTACTTTAATGAAGAAGGCCTTCTGGTCATTGCCTTTGACGAATATGAGGTTGCTCCCGGATATATGGGCGCTGTGGAGTTTACAATCCCTTCCTCTGTAGCCGGAACCTTCTGATTGCAAAGCCCATTTATGCATAAATAAATACCGCTTCCTGCAGGATACAGCACGAGTCTGCAGGAAGCGGTATTTTGCAAAAACGGAGGAAAAGGGATTTGAACCCTTGCGCCGGTACTGCCGACCTACTGGTGTTCGAAGCCAGACCCTTCAGCCACTTGGGTATTCCTCCAAAAAACACGGCTTTAATTTCAAGCCGTGTTTTATTATACACTAAAATGCAGGATTTGGGTAGTGGGATTTTCGATTTTTTTCAATCTCCAGATTTACTCCTCCTTTGGCAGCCAGTCCACCTTAAAATAATAAACCAGCATTCCGATGGCGCAGACCACCCAGGTCACAGGCCATCCTGCAAAAACAACGGAAACATTTTTTGTCATAGGAACGGCGATCATCAGATAAATCTGACGCAGAAGCACAAAACAGCCTAACATGAAATACATGGGAACCTTGGAGCGTCCTGCGCCGCGCAGGGCGCCATTTAAAATCTGGATGATGGGCAGGAACAGATAAGCGCTTCCAAAAATACGGATCATACTGCTTCCCACGCTGATCACAGCCGCATCCTCTGTAAAAATACCGATGATGGACGGCGCCTTCAGGAACATGATAACAGAACCCACTAAAATAATACCGGAGCACATAAGCCAGGAAGTAAAAATCCCCTTCTTTACCCTTTTATATTCCTTTGCTCCGATATTCTGCCCCACAAAGGTAGTGATCGTCATATTAAAGCTCTGAAGGGGCAGCTGCAAAAAACCGTCTACCCGCAGCGTAGCAGAGTACCCGGCCATGGCTGCCGTACCGAAATAATTGATATAGGACTGAACGATCACATTGGAAAATGAGGTGATGCTCTGCTGGATCGCTGCCGGAAGGCCAATATCCACAATACGCCGGATCATTTTCCTGTCAAAACAGATTTCTCCAAGCCGCACACGGTAAATCTCACGGGTCATAAGAAGCTTTCCCATCACCAGCGCCGCGCTGACCGCCTGCGCAATAATAGTGGCAATCGCCGCTCCCTCTACTCCCATTCCAAACCCGCAGACAAATAAAAAATCCAGGACAATATTTACCAGACTGGCTGCAATGAGGTAAAACAAAGGGTTTTTAGAATCACCGATCGCACGCAGAATACCGGAGCCCATGTTGTAAAAGAGCGAAAATGTCATTCCCCAGAAATAGATGGATAAATACAGGGCAGAGTTAGGCATTACATCCTCTGGTACGCCGATGGCGTGGAGCAAAGGCTTTGTAAAGCTTAAGCCCAGTGCTGTAAACAAAACGCTCAGGATTGCCGTAAGAGCCAGGGAACTGTGGATGGCCCGGCGCATCTGCTCCGTCCGGCCTCCGCCAAAATACTGGGATATCACCACCCCCGCACCGGCTGCCAGACCCGTAAAGAAACCTACCAGCATATTTACGATCGGCGTAGATGCTCCGACCGCCGCCAGCGCACTGGTATTCACATAATTTCCCACCACATAGGCGTCTACTGTATTGTAGAGCTGCTGGAAGAAATTTCCAACCAGAAGAGGAATAGAAAACAGCAGGATGGACCTGGCGATGCTTCCGTGGATCATGTCTGTACTGTCTTTTACATTCTGTGCCATAACTTTCGTTTCCTTTGTGTGTATTTTTATACAATTATAACTCTGCAAAACAGCCTTGTCCATGTTGCTTTATCCATTTTTTTACACAAAAAAACCTGCCCCACGGCTGAATCTGTATCATCAGCCATAGAACAGGAGCTTTTATCAATATATTTTAATTAAGCAAGCTTGGACTTTGCCAGCTCAGCCAGCTTTGCGAAGCCTTCTGCATCGTTGATCGCCATATCGGACAGAACCTTACGGTTTAAATCAACCTCAGCCAGCTTTAAGCCGTACATGAACTTGCTGTAGGACAGGCCGTTGATACGTGCTGCAGCGTTGATACGTGCGATCCACAGCTGTCTGAACTGTCTCTTTCTCTCTTTTCTGCCTGCGTAGGAGCTGGTCAGTGCGCGCATTACGGACTGCTTAGCTACTCTGTACTGCTTGGAACGGGCTCCTCTGTAGCCCTTAGCCATCTTCAGGATTCTATTGTGCTTCTTTTTTGCGTTTAAGCCGCCTTTAATTCTTGCCATCGGTAATTCCTCCTAATTTAATCTAAAACTTACAGATATGGTAAAATCTTCTTCATTGCCTTTACGTTAGTAGCATCGGTAACGATATCTTTTCTAAGATTTCTCTTTCTCTTTGTAGACTTCTTAGTTAAGATATGAGACTTGTAAGCTTTATTGCGGACTAACTTACCGGTTCCTGTCTTTTTAAAGCGCTTTGCTGCTGCTCTGCTGGTTTTTAACTTTGGCATTGTAAATTTCCTCCTTGAAAACTTTCTATTTTTAACGTTTTGCAGTTAAAAACATAACCATGCTTCTTCCTTCCACCTTTGAGGGCTTATCAACAACTGCGATGTCAGCCAGACTCTCAGCGAAATCGTCCAGAATGTACTTTGACTTGGACATATGGGCCATCTCACGGCCACGGAAACGAAGAGTTACCTTTACCTTATCACCCTTTTCCAGGAACTTTCTGGCAGCTCCCACCTTGGTGTTTAAGTCATTAGTATCAATGTTCGGGGACAAACGAACTTCTTTGACGTCAATCACTTTCTGTTTCTTTCTGGCTTCCTTTTCCTTACGGGCCAATTCGTAACGGTACTTTCCATAATCGATGATCTTGCATACCGGCGGCTTTGCAGTAGGAGCGATCTTCACAAGATCCAGCTCTGCCTCCTGCGCCATCTTGTAGGCGTCTCTTGCAGACATAATACCTAACTGTTCGCCGTTCTCACCGATCAGACGGATCTCTCTGTCTCTGATTTGTTCGTTGATCATTAACTCGCTAATAGTCGTACACCTCCATAGTCATGTTTGTTTGAATGAAGAGCCTTTGCCTCTGCTTGGTAAATGTAAAAAGCGGACAGCTTATGCCATCCGCTAAAAAATCATACTCGTCTGCTGCTCTGGTTTTAAACCGAAAAAGATTCTTTATATAAAAAACCTTTTATACAGCTTCTGATATAAACCCGGGTCACTGACTCGTGCCAAGGTGAGGCGGATAACCTGCTTTCCTGTGCGTTGTTTTCACAACTTCCAAAATGATACCATATGATTCCGGGAATGTCAACTACTTTTTTAAGTTTCCTATTTTGCCTTATAAGTGGCGCATCTTGTATTTTCACAGTCGCAGGCTCCGTTTCCGCAGATACAGATTCCGGACGCCGTACAGCAGCAGTCCTCATTGTAGACGCAGTTTACGGCATCACAGTCTACCTCCAGACGGGTTTCCGGGGTTTTAAAGAGATTTTTAAAAGACCCGCCCTTATTTTCCTCAAAGCTGGCACAACAGGTACCCTCTGCATCCCTGGCTCCGTGTCCGTCTACCAGGATCGAGCCTCTGCAGCAGCACTGATCTGCATTGTGCACACAGTTTTCCACTGAACATTCCAATTTTGTCATATTTGATTTCCTCCTGTCACATAAATTTTCCCAAAACGTAAGGTTTCAGGCGTCATGACAGGATTTAGTATGCGCTCTGGTGGCTTTTCTCATGCAAAAATACCTTAATCCTCTGCCCCCAGAGCCTGGTTCAGCTGCCGGATCCCATCCGTACATTCCCCCTCGGAGCCATCCATGCGGTATATATCACCCTCTGTCACAAACGTGTACAGATTCAGATCGTCAATCCGTACGCTGCCTCCTCCGGTGCAGGAAATGGTCAGTTCTTCTGCTAATGCATTCTCAAATACCAGTTCTGCATCCGTTCTTTCTCCTGCCTGAAGGGTCTTAGTCCGCTTCCCCACCCGGACGCTTACCATACTCCCGGCTGTTCCTTCCAGAGAAAAACGCACATGGACATCCGGGCCAGTTCTGCCGGTGACTCTGCCCCGCATCTCCTGGGAAATGCTGCTTCCTGAAGGAAGAACCGCTTCTTTTCCATTCTTCCCCTCTTCGATATAGCTTTCTCCGGTTACCTTCCAGCCTCTCAGTCCCAGGGCAAACTGGGGGTTATAAAGCTTGTTATCTCCGTAATCCCTGTAAGTCCACACGCCGTATCCTATGGTCATGGTGCGAAACAGCTCACCCATTCCGGCCAGATAGGCGTTTTTCTCCTCCGGCTTTAAACGGGCATTCCTTTCAAAACCAGGAGTATTGTCCGTAAAAAGGAACTGGTCCACATACACCGGTTTATTTCCATTATACCGGCTGACCTGATCAAAAAATACAGGCGCCATGTTTAATGCCTGATCGGCTGTCACCCACTCGCCTTCATTAGGAAACCCCATAGGGACACTGTACATAATACTGGTGCAGGATGCATTTCCACAGCCAAAGGTACTCTGATGAGAAACACCTTCCAGCGTTTTGTCCGCTTTTTTTACCGGATCTGCGTCCAGCCGAACTTCCATGGAAAGATCTGGAAATACCTTCTGAGTTTCCGTCAAAAGCTCTGCAAGAAACGCATCATAAAATTCATAAAAAAGCTTTCTTGCATAAGAGTCCTTCTCCGGAAGCCATATTTCCTCATAATTTTCAAAGGAAGTTCCATAATATTCCTTTAGCTGCTCCAGCGTATATTTTTCCTTCAGGTAATCCGTATATCCGCACAGCTTTGCCATTCTGCGTCCGGCAATCCCATTTCCATATCCGGCTGCATTTTCCGTGAAATTCCAGAAATCTTCCCAGGTGAGAAAGCCGCCGCAGAAGTTTTCATAAGCAGAAACCTGTTTATACAGACGTTCTGCATAGGAAATCCATGCGGCTTTTAGCTGCGGATCATATAAAAGTCCCTCATACCGTGACAAAGCAGACTCCGGTGACGCATAATCCCAGGTATAACCCACTCTGAGGATCACTCCCAATCCCTGTTTTCCGGCTGCTTCCATAACATGCCCCAGCTTCTTCCAGGCATACTCCTCATACATGACCGGAGCTGTTTCCGCCTGAAATTCCCTCCACGGAACTGCCAGGATAATACTGTTAAAGCCGTCTGCCGCAATACGTGCCAGTTCCTCCTCCATATGGACACTTTCGCTGTTCCAGAAATTGATCACCCAGTCATCGGAATAATAGGTTGCAGAACGCAGATAGCCCCTTTCTCCAGAAGAATACTCCGACATTCTGCCAAATCCGCATGTAAAAAGAATGGCGGTTCCCACAAACAGGGCCGCCACCCATGTCCTGCTCTTATGTTTCCTGTGCATTTGATTTCTCCTTCTTTCCCAGTTCGCGCCATACCGTACACAGCATGATCCCGAAACAGGCCGTTCCGCCGATAAAATTGGATATGGGCTCTGCCATAAGGATACCGTCTGTGCCCAGATGAAAAATTGTCGGCAAGATCAATATCAGCGGGATTACGATTATCACTTTCCTGAAAATGGAAAAGAATACGGCATATCTGGATTTTCCCAGACCTACAAATACGGACTGGCCTGCAAACTGCAGGGACATCATAAAAAAGCCGAAAAAGTAAATCCGCATAGCCGGTATTCCCGCCTCCACCAGTTCTCCGCTGCGGTTAAACATCCGGATAAAAAATCCAGAAAAACCATGGATCAGCCCCCAGGCAGCCAATGTATATAAAACAGAAACAGAAGACATAAATACAATGGCCTTTTTTACCCGTCCATACTCCTTTGCCCCATAATTATACCCCATGATCGGCTGAGCGCTGTTGGTCACGCCCTGAGCCGGCATGGAAATTACCTCACGGACAGAATTGATGACGGTCATAATCCCCACATAAAGATCACCTCCGGCCCTCTGTAGCATGGTGTTGTACATGATCTGCACCGAACTGTTGGTGATCGCCATGGTAAACCCGCTCATTCCCAGACCCATGATACGGAAAATCCGTTCCCGTTCCAGCCGCATGGATGAACGGCGCAGCCGTAGAGTGGCCTTGGGCCCGGTGAGGAACCGGAGGATCCAGACAGCTGAAAGAAACTGGGAAAGAATGGTAGCCAGAGCCGCTCCCTGAACCCCCATATGAAATCCAAATATAAATACAGGATCCAGTAAAATATTGGCGGCTGCTCCCAAAAGAACCGTCATCATTCCAATGGTTCCAAAGCCCTGAGAATTGATAAAGCTGTTCATACCCAGTCCGACCATCACAAATATATTTCCCAGAAGATAAATCGTCACATAGTCATCCGCATAGCCAATGGTAGCATCGCTGGCCCCAAACAGATATAAAAGCGGCCGCTTAAACAGAAGGCCCGCAGTGGTAAGGAGCAGCCCCACCAGTACCATCATTACAAAGGAATTTCCCATAATGGCCTCTGCCTCTTCCTTATTTCCTCTTCCCCGCTCAATGGAGCATAAGGGTGCACCTCCCATTCCAAAGAGATTTGCAAAGGCTATTACGATGGAAATAATAGGAAGACACAGCCCAAGACCTGTGAGAGACAGCGTAGCATCCTCAGGAAGCTGGCCGATATAGATCCGGTCTATGATATTATAGAGTACATTGATCAGCTGGGCCAGCGTCATAGGAAGAGCCAGCTTTAAAATATTTGAAATGATACTGCCCTTTGAAAAATCATGCTCCTGTGCCATACTCTTTTTTCCCCCTCTTCAAATCCTCCGGCAGATCCACATCCCACAGCTGTTTTTCCTCTGTTTCCATGATCCAGAGTTCCTCCGGATGGTTCTTCATAACCTGACGGCCACCCTTATCTCCTGAAATAGCCAAAAGCTCAGAGCGGTAACAGGCTCCAAACGCAGTAGGACTTCCCCTGCGTCCCTTAAATGCCGTACAGCCGAGCTTTTTTCCGCTTTTAAAATAGCCCTCCGCAAAAGAAGCGATCATTTCTCCTTCCGTATAGGGCTGATCTGCCACAAAAAAAAGGAATGCATCCGTATCTTCCCAGGCGGCGGCTACCCCAAGGCGGATCGACGCCGTTATCCCCTCTTCACTGAACGGATTTTCCAGCACCTTTCCTCCGGAGATCAGGCAGCGGGCACTTTCCAGGATCTGGGGATATTGACTTACCGTAATTATCTCACAGCTTATCCCCGATTTTTTTTCCAGAATCTGCGCCCCTTTTTCCAGAGCAGACAATCCGTATGTATAAAGAGGACGTCCCTCAAAGGATGCCAGAAGCTTATTGGAACCAAATCGCTTTCCAAAGCCGGAAGCCATGTAAATCATCGAAAGTTTCATTGTATAAAGTCACCTTTCTATCCTGTTTAAAACAACTCAAATGACGGTTCCTTCCACAGGTTTCCCGTGATCAGACCCTCTGTATGTCCGATCTGCTCCAGGATCCGCTTTCCTGCCAGAACAAGCTCCCCTGTATCTGCCTGATTGAACACAGGAAGGATCCTGGCCTGAGGAAATGACTGCTTCAGCGGACTTAAATATCCCTGTTTCATCAGATAGGCCATATATTTCTCCTCCATTGCCCATTCCCTGTCCTCTTTATCCAGACTGAAGCTCTCTCCCAAAAGCGTTTTTGCCTGTTCCATGCGAAAGCAGCATTTCTCTCCCTTTTGTCCCAGAGCCTTAAGACCGTACACGCAGAGGATCAGATCTGTATCTCCCGGTATCACCGGCTCTGCCGGTCCCGGCACCTTCACCGGAAGCCTCTTTGCTCCATCGGCCTCCACTAAGACGAGATCCGCTTTTTCTCTGGCCTGCTGGTAAAATTCCCAGCCCCAGAAGGATATCTTTTTCTCTCCGGGCTTTCGTTCCTCCGGATTTCCCGCAACCGCAATCCCACTGTCTTTTAATGTCTGCTCCAAAGCCCCCACCGAAGGTTCCGGCACAAAAAAATGCTCTGGAAGGGCCATATGGGTTGTAGGAATCACAAGAACCTTAAGTCCCAGTTCCCGCCCTTCCCATGCCATACGGCGGATCAGGGAGGTTTTTCCTCCTCCGCCGGTGAATGAGATCACAAACGGACAGCCGGATAACCGGTATTTTTCTATTTCCAGCGCCTTGAAAATACTGTGAACGGCCTGTGTCAAACATGCTCCGTAATAATATGCTTCCACGTTCTGTCCCCCATCTTCTCCCATTGTTCTGTTTTATTTTATCATGGAGCAAATGACCGCACAAGGAATTTCTATGCATCTGCCGCATCCACAGACGCAAAAACAGCTGTATATAAAAACAGCCCGATTCCTGCAGGCAGAACCCTCTGCCCCCAAAAACCGGACTGCTTCCTTTTCAAAATGTATGTTTCATCAGACATTCTGCATTTCTATCTCAATTGTTTCCATGACTACGGATCACACGGTACATATCATAGCCAAGGCTTGCAAATACGATTACTACGGCAATAAATCCCATTTTCTTTCTTCCTCTCCTGTTTCTTATGATGGAATTATTATAGCCCAAGAAGGATATAACCGCAATCTGCATTGTTGACAAAAATTTTTAGTTAATCTAAAACTTTTTGTATTAAATAATTTTCTTTTTGGAATGAACCATTTTCCTGTAAAATTTCTATGGACATTTTGCCGGATTTGTTATATGATACTTTTAGTTAGTATATGCTAACCTATATATTTCCAAATACATACCTGCAAGGGAGGATATTTCATGAGTGTTGTTATCATCGGAGGTCATGACCGGATGGTCACCCAGTATAAAAAAATATGCAAAACCTACAACTGCAAAGCAAAGGTTTTTACCCAGATGAGTGCCAGCCTGGACAAGCAGATCGGAACACCGGATCTGCTCGTACTCTTTACGAATACGGTATCCCACAAAATGATCCGCTGTGCTCTGGATGAGGTCCGTCCGGACACAACCCAGATCGTGCGGAGCCATACAAGCAGTGCATCTGCCTTAAACGAAATTCTGTCTCAGCGTACCGCTGCCTGTTCTTCTATTTAAAAATGCTTCAGGGCATCAATGGCTTCGTCGATCTGTTCTTCTGTATTAAAATGGGAAAAACTGAACCGTACCGCCCCCTGCTCCACGGTTTTAAGCGCCTCATGCATCAAAGGAGCACAGTGACCTCCAGAGCGGGTGGCAATGTCATATTCCTCAGAAAGATAGTCGCTGACCTGAGCGGAATCCTCTTCTCCCAGATTCAAAGATACAATAGCAGCCCTGTCTTTCTGGGAAAAATCCCCATAGATACGGATATCCGGAATTTCCAGCGCCTGCTCATAAAAACGCCGCATAAGCTGCTGTTCCCTCTTTCTCAAATGCTCCATACCCTGTTCCTTAATATACAGAAGGGCGGCCCGCAGTCCTGCAATCCCATGTCCGTTCAAGGTACCTGCTTCCAGCGCTGTCGGCATCTGTGACGGATGCTGCTTTTCAAAGGTCATAATACCGCTGCCTCCGGATAAAAGAGGCCGTATATTCACTCCTGTGCCAAGGCAGATCCCGCCAGTTCCCTGAGGCCCCATCAGGCCCTTGTGACCGGTAAAGCAGAGGACATCGATCTGATCTCTCTCCATATCAATCGGAAAGAGTCCTGCGGTCTGAGAGGCATCTACAATAAAAAGAGCGCCTGCCCTGCGGCACCATTCTCCCACCTGAGCCAGATCCTGGCAGTTTCCGGTGAGATTGGAGGCATGAGTCATAACCACAGCCTTTGTGCCCGGAGTAATGGCCTTCTCCATGGCTATCATATCCAGCCTTCCTTTTCTGGAAGTCCCGTTAGAAGAATCCTTCTCACAGCCCACAATGGTCAGCACAGCGCCCCTTTTTTCCATCTCATACAGAGGTCGGAGCACGCTGTTATGTTCAAGCACGGTAGTCACTACCCGGTCTCCCGGATCGATCAGGCCTTTGACCGCCATATTTAAACTTTCTGTGGAATTAGCTGTAAATGCCACCTGCTGCGATCCGGGAGCATGAAACAGCTCTGCCAGAAGCTGTCTTGTCTCAAAAATGATCCTGGCTCCCGTTAAAGCTTCTCTGTGCGTTCCCCGGGAGCAGTTTCCCATGGAGTTCATCGCCTCTGCCACTGCCCGGGCCACCACAGGAGGACGGTAAAAGGAGGTAGCCGCACTGTCAAGATAGATCATAATGCGCCTCCCTTAAAAGCCCTGTTTCTGTTCCAGATATAAAAGGGCTTCTAATACAGAACCGCCGATCGCCCTCGCTTTATCTGAAATGGTAAAGCAGTTTTCATACTCGCTCTCTCTTGGATCAATATCCGCGATCTTAAAGCCCTTTGCCACCGGATAACCGTCCCGGATCAGCCCACGCACCAGGCCTGTAAGAGAAGCTTCTACCACTACCTCTCCCTGCCCCGTAACAATGACCGCGACGGGCTGTCCCTTTTCTACCCGGTCTCCGATCCTCACTTTTCCAAAAAGGATCCCCATGGCCGGCGAATGGATGACCCGTTCCTTTCCCGCGCCTCCGATCAGCCCCGGAATTCCTGTATTCGGAAGGGCCGTTCCCCTGGAAATGATCCTTCCCAGGTTGTGGCCCCGCATGGTCTCGATCACCAGATCCACATCTTCCCCGGCTGTAAAGCCTGGCCCCAGGCCAATAGTCTTATCCGCCATATTCCGGTTCGTTCCTAGGTTCTTTTTTGCCAGGATCGCATCCACCAGAGCCCAGGGACGGACTTCCTTTAATATTTCACACGTCTCATCCATCATCATGGGGATGGCTCCTGCCTCTAAGACAGCCTTTGCCTCTGCAAAATCGGATACCTTTAAGCAGGTCACACCCTCAATTTCACTCTGTCCGTCATAGATTGCTTCGGAAAATGCCACCTGCCTGCGGATGGAAGAAGGACTGCCTGTTTCCAGCACCAGCACCGGATAACCGCACCGATGAAGGCGGTGGATGGTTCCTGTGGCAATATCCCCTCCGCCTCTTACTATGATCAGCTGCTTTTGTCTGTTCATGCTCCCCACCTTAAGGCCGTACCAGCACAGCTGCCCCGGTCATCCTTTCTGCAATCTCATACATATTGGTAACGCTGCCTACTCTCAGCCGGTCCCCGATCCCATAATGGTTTAAGCAGGTGCCGCAGGTAAGAATTTCTACGCCCTGAGCCTCCAGCGTCTTAAGGTCCTCCAGATTATCCGAACCCTCACAGGAAAGGAAGGCGCCTCCATTATAGAGAAGAATGGTTTCCGGCAGTACGTCCTGCTGTGTAAGAGCATAAATAAATCCCTTCATCAGAAGGGTTCCCAGCGCCGGATCTCCCTGCCCCATTTCACGGGAAGAAATCACAACCACCATTCCCTTCCTGCGTCCGTCCGGATGGCAGACTTCAGGCTCTTTTTCCGGTAAATCATCTGCCTGCGGTGCGCTTTCTCCTTCTTTTACTCCCTCACCAGCTGTAATAACAGCCACATATTCTCTGCTGCTCTTTTTTTCAGATGCAAAGGACAGCCCCTTGTGATCTGCCAGCTTCCTTAAATTCTGTACTGCGATCTCATTATCCACGACCACCTCTACTACTTCCCCCGGCGCCGCTGCCTCCAGGGCCCGTTTCGCCTCAATCACCGGCAGCGGACACTGCTTTCCCCTTTCATCCAGTCTTATCATAGCCTGTTTCCTCCTCACTTCTCTTTTATTCTACAATCACGGCCTTTTCCTGCCGCGCTTCGATCCTTCCCACGATCCCGCAGGGAAGCCCCAGTTCTTCCAGTTCCTTAAGTGCTGCTTCGGCATCTGCAGCATCAATGGATGCAAGCAGTCCGCCGGAGGTCTGGGGATCAAACAGGATTTCCTGCATGGAAAAGCCACAGCTTCCAAAATCAATCTTATCCTGCACATGGTTGCGGTTTCTCTGAGCCGCTGCTGTGATATAGAATTCCTCTGCCAATGCAGGCGCCTCCGGAATAACCGGAATGCGATCCTTATAGATGCGGGCTGTGGCCTGATCCGTTACCATTTCACACAGATGCCCTAAAAAGCTGAAGCCTGTTACATCCGTACATCCGTGGAGCCTGTATTTTTTAAGAATCTCGGATGCATATTTATTAAGGGTTGTCATGGACTGGACCGCCACGTCATACGCCGCCTGAGGTGCCGCCTTCATCCTTGCTGCCGTGCATACGATCCCTACACCCAAAGGCTTTGTGAGGATCAGGGCATCGCCCTCTTTGCAGCCGCTGTTGGCAAATACACGGTCAGGATGGATAATTCCCGTAACAGAAAGGCCGTATTTTACATCGCTGTCCGCAATGGAATGGCCGCCCGCCAGAACACCTCCTGCCTCTCGTACCTTTTCGCTGCCGCCCTGCATGATCTTTCCCAGAATATTCAGATCCATCTCTTCCGGAAAGCATACGATATTTAATGCAGTTTTTACCTCTCCTCCCATGGCATAGATATCACTCAGCGCATTGGCAGCCGCAATCTGGCCGAATATATAGGGATCCTCCACCATGGGAGGAAAAAAATCAAGTGTCTGCACCATGGCCAGATCATCTGTAAGCCGGTATACGGCCGCATCATCGGAACCGTCATATCCGATCATCAGATTGGGATCCTTTGTTTTGGGCAGCCGATTTAACACACGGGCCAGTACCCCCGGCCCCAGCTTGGCCGTACAGCCTCCTCCCCTGCAAAATACGATTTCCTCACTCATTTTTTTCATTTTCTCCCATCTCTCTCATATGATTTAACCATTCATCCGAAAAATACGTTTCAAACAGACGGTCCAGTTCCGCTTCTGCATCTCTTCGAAAGCTTAAATAAGCTTCCATCAGCTCCTTCGCCTGAGGCGTAAGGGTGGAACCTCCTCCGTCTCTTCCTCCGGTCTCCCGGTCTGTCAGCAAAAACCCCCACTCTTTTTCCGCCACCCGGAGCATTTTCCATGCCTTACTGTAGGCCATATTCATAGAGCGGGCCGCTCTCTGCAGAGATCCTGTTTTCTCTACCGCTCTCAGCAAAGTCACCATCCCCGGACCAAAGGCCTTTTCCTCAAAATACAGGCGCAATGATAAACCGTAATGAAGCTTATTGTTATCTTCCATCTTCTGCCCTCCCGTTATACTCTTTTGTATATAACGATTTCTGCAAAAAAACTGGTCTCTGTCTTTTTGGATCCAGCCATAAAAGACGCAGCCAGTATTTTGTGTGCTATGTGTAATAGTATACCATGCTTTCTCACGCTTTTCCAGCCCTTTCATATATATAAATTACAGACAGAAATAAGGCAGGAACAGCCATGAAAACATTTTTTGCAGTCGGGGGCGATATGCGTCTTCGATGGATGGTACAGATTCTTTCCAAGGAAGGATATCCCGTGTCTTTTTTTACAGGAACGGATTCCCCGCTGATGAAATCGGCAGTCAAAGAGGCCTCTGTGATCCTCGGCCCCGTTCCTTTTACCCGCGACGGGGTTCATCTGTTCCAGCCTCCCTCACACGGTATGGAACTCTCTGCCCTTCTTTCCTGCCTTATGCCCGGACAGTATCTTTTTGGCGGAAATCTCCCGGATCCTGTAAAAGAGTTCTGCGATAATAATGACATTCTATGGAAGGATTTTATGGACATGGAAGAAATTTCCCTGGAAAATGCCATTGCCACCGCAGAAGGCGCCATCTCTCTGGCAGTCAGCCAGTGCCCCATCAATCTCCATCGCTGCCGCTGCCTGATCCTTGGCTATGGACGCTGCGGCCAGGCGCTGGCCGACCGCCTGAGAGGAATGTTTGCAGATGCATCCGTCTGTGAGATAACCCCCATCCGGCAGACACTTGCCAAAACGCGTGGCTTTGACACCTTTGATCCCCAAAAACTGGAAAAATATCTTCCTCAAGCAGAGCTTATTTTTAATACAGCTCCCGCTCCTATCCTTACAGATCCCCTGCTTATCAAGCAGATCCATAAAGACGCGGTACTTTTTGAACTGGCTTCCGGCTCCGGCTGTATTTCTGAGGAAGCCTGCCGTCAGGCCGGACTTTGCCGGATCGCCTGTCCGGGGCTTCCGGGACGTTTCAGTCCCAAAGCCTCTGCCAGGATCCTGTGCCGGGCAGTACTGCAGGTCCTTGGAGAGGGACGTTAAAAACTACTACATTTTCATATAATAGAGGGAAATTCTTATGTCTCTGAAAGGAAAAACGATCGGCCTGGCTGTTACCGGGTCCTTCTGTACCTTTGATAAAATAAAACAGACCGTACAAACTCTCATACAGGAGGAAGCCGAGCTGTACCCCATCTTTTCCTCCCATGTGCAGACCACCCGTTCCCGTTTCGGAAGCACGGATGAATATATCCGGACCATCAGCGGTCTGGCCGGACGGGAACCCATTCTTACCATTGAGGACGCGGAACCCATTGGCCCCAAAGGCTATCTGGATCTTCTGCTCATCGCCCCCTGTACGGGAAATACCCTTGCCAAGCTGGCAAACGGCATCACGGATACCCCCGTACTCATGGCTGCCAAAGCCCATTTGCGTAATGAAAAGCCTCTGGTGATCTTCCTTTCCACCAATGATGCCATGGGAATGAATTTTAAAAATATCGGACTTCTCTTTCCCTGCAAACATGTATATTTTGTTCCATTTTCCCAGGATTCACCGCAAAAAAAGCCCTGTTCCCTGGTTGCGAGAACAGAGCTTGTAATTCCAACCATAAAAGCTGCTCTGAAGGGTGAACAGCTCCAGCCTGTTTTATATGGTCCGGACTAATTACCCCAAATTTTACAAAAACAGCTCATTTTCCTTCCGGATCCCCTTTAACGGCAGAAGCTTCTGGTTTAACATCTCCTGAACACGTTCCGGAAGCTTTTTTGCACCGGAAGGACAGACAGCGATGCAGCGCAGGCACAGGATACATTTCTCCGGATCTGTCACTGATGGATTTTCTTTTGAAATAGCTCCAGAGGGACAGAGTCCGGCGCAGAGTCCGCACCCGGTACAGCCGCTGCCGTTTACCGGTACTGCAGGCATCTTTTTCCATTCCTTATATGGGCGGTTCCCCGGCACCTGGGGCCTTGTAATTTCTGCCGCTTCAAGCTTTTTAAGGATCTGTGCTCCAAAACCGGAAAGCTCCTCATGATCCTTCGCATCCGGACGTCCTGCCGCCACCTCCCGAACCATGGAATGCTCCGCAAGGACAGCCACAGAAGCGAAAGGCTCAAAGCCCTGCTCCTCCAATGCATCATTTAACTCCACCAGAGCATCCTCATAGGCCCTGTTTCCATAAACGGCAGCCGTAACAGCAGCAGCGCCCTTTCCTGCGGTGCACTTTAACCGCTCTGCCATCAGTGCCGGGATCCTTCCTCCAAATGCAGGAGCAGCCACAATCACCAGATCATCCTTTTTAAATTCTGCGCCATTAAAATCAGGAGCAGAAAGATCCACCTCTTTTACCTCTTTTCCAAGGCCCTCTGCCAGATAAAGGGCCGCTTTTTTTGTTCCTCCGGTAGGACTGAAATATATTGCCCATACACATTCCTTCATGCCTTTACCTCCTTGTCTTTCCCAGTCTCTCGGCCCGCACAGAGATCATCTCCGCCGCAACGCTGACTGCAATCTCCTGGGGTGTTTCCGCATGGATTCCCAAACCGATCGGCATATGGCAGGCCTTGATCTCCTCATTTGAAAATCCATCTTCAAGCAGCCGTTCCGTCACCACACGGATCTTGTTTTTGCTTCCCATCACGCCCAGATAGCAGGGCTTTAAAGCCAGAGCCTGCTTCTGCACATAATAGTCAAACTGATGGCCTCTTGTCATCACGCATACGTAGTCTTGAGGCCGGATAGACACATAGTCGCCAATCCGCTCCATATCTCCCACGATTACCTGATCGGCATCGGGAAATACCTGCCGGTTGGCAAACCTCTCTCTGTCATCCATGATCACACAGCGAAAGCCCACTTTTTTTAATACGGGAACCAGCTCCTGAGCCACATGGCCTCCGCCGAACACATACGCCGTACCAGATTGAACCAGAGGCTCCACATAGTAAAAATGATCGTTTTCCCTGGAAATGACCGCCTGGGAACCAAAAAGCGCTGTAAACTCAGGCCCAAATACCGTCTCCGGCAACACCCGTTCACATACAGAAGCGTCCCTTCCATCTTTCATTTCTGCGGCTCCCGAAGGACAGCTATGCTTCATCCACCCTGCTCCTGCCGTTTCATTTCCAAGGCCCAAAACGCCTGTCTTTTCACTGTAAAGCCCCATTTTCCACGATTTTTCCACAGTGAGGTCAAAAATCAGCCAGCTGTCCTCATCCACATCAAGAACACTCAGAACCTGATCGATAAGCTCCTGGATACCTGGCATTTCAGGATCCACATACTGGATGTACACCGTCACATCTCCCCCGCAGACCATACCGATATCGGCTTCTTTCCCACGGGTTAAAGTAAACTCTCGAAGACCGGACTCTTTACTTTTAACTGCTTCCCTGCAGGCCAGAGTTACCTGATACTCCACAGCTCCTCCGCCCACAGTTCCAAGAGCCGTTCCATCTGCTTTTACCAGCATCCGCGAACCCGCGCCTCTGGGTGTGGAACCCGCGCTCTCTATGATCGAAGCAAGTGCTGCTCCCTCTCCTCTTAAAAGGCATTTTTTCAGTTCTTTAAATAACTCTCTCATTTTGACACCTCATTTTCTTCCGGAAAATACCGTTTAAACAGCCGTTCGCTTTCTTTGCGCAGTTCTTCTTCCATGCACAGATATCGTCTTAGAAAATCTTCCCCCTTCTCTGTAAGACGGGAAAATCCCCCCTCTGTTCCTCCTGACCGGGATACAAGGAGGCCATAGCCCAGCTGATGCTCCGCCTCCTTTAAAAGCTTCCAGCCTTTGGTATAGGATATGTGCAGCTGCCTGCAGGCCGTCTGCATAGAACCTGTATGACGGACCACGGTGAGAAAACGGGCAAGCAGCGGCCCAAAGAAGGGATCATTTCTCCGAACGACCAGACGCACCTCCGGATGCACCTGGATCTTCTGTTTTTCCATTTCCCGTTCCGTACTGTCTTCATCCGTTTCCACTGCAAAGATAATTCCCTGATCTTCCACAGGTACTTCCTTTGTCACAAAGCACTGCTCCGCTTCAAAAAGTGCTCCCCGCAAGCCCCGATTTCCCGTGTATTCAAGCACTTTCCCGGCTGCGTGCTCCGATATAAGAACCGGATGGCCTCTTTTTCCGTCAAAAACCGGCCGGATAATATCGCCCTCTTCTGAAAGCATTTTTTCCAGCGTATCACGCAAAAGAAGCGGAAATTTAGCAGGAAGGATCAGTGTCTGTGTACACAGTCCTCTGATGTAGCGAAGACCCATGGAAATGCTGTCAAACATCTGTTCCGTTTCGTAATCGGGATTGCGCAGGGAAATAACCTCCAGATCGCTTATATGCTTCTCCAGCTCATCTCCCTGTTTTCCCGTCACTACCACAATAGGATCAATCCCCACCCGCCTCATCGTAATAATGATCCGACGGATCACGGTGCTGTCCCCTACCGGGAGCATGGGCAAAAAGGCCGTTCCTCTGTTTTTATGGCCTGCCGCCACAATGACTGCTCCTGTTTTTTTCATATCAGAGTTCTCCTTTTAACAGTAAAATAGCCGACGGATCTACCCGAAGATACTCCGGGATCACTCCGGCAGAATTGTGGGTATGAATCGTCTTTTCTCGTTTCCACCACAGACCGTTTTTCAGGGTAATATACCACTCAAAGGGCATTTCAGACACCTGGGGTTCTTCCACAGGAATACAGTTTTCATATGCGTATGCAGCTGCCTTCTGTCTGCTTAGCGGCTCAAAATCATGAGCCCGGATCCCCACTGCAGTAATCTCCTCCCCCACCAGACGGTCTGCCATCAACTCTAAGCCGCCCCAGTCCAAAGCGCAGATATGCCGTTCACCCATCCGCCTGATCCTGGAAATATTTTTGCAGCCCGTAAGTCTTGCAGCCTTGCAGGTTTGGGGCCAGGCAAAAATATCTCTCGTCTTTCCCCTGGCCAGAACCTTTCCCTGATCCATCAAAAGTATCTCCGGACAGAGCTGGTATGCCTCGTCCCTGTCATGAGTTACCAGAATGGAAACGCCGTCATAATCCTTTAATGCTTCTGCCAGCTCCAGACGCAGCTTTTCCCTCAGATATGTATCCATTGCTGAAAACGGTTCATCTAAAAGCAGGATTTCCGGTTCATAGGCCAGAATCCGGGCCAGTGCTGTTCTCTGCTGCTGGCCGCCGGACAACTGAGCGGGATAATGCTTTTCCAGTCCGATCAGCCGGAAACGCTCCGTCATCTCCTGCACCTTCTGCTTAATGGCCCGAGGGGAGCAGACCTGGGACTTCCTGCCCCCCGCTGCAGCCCTTGCGCCCTTTCCCTTTAAGCCTGCGGCAATATTTTCCTCCACCGTCATATTGGGGAACAGGGCGTAATTCTGGAACAGGTAGCCTACCCGGCGGATCTGAGGCGTTTCATTGATCTTAAGGGCAGAATCAAACAGAACCCGTCCCCCGGCTGCCTCCCCCTGAGCATATTGAAGGGCAATCCGGCCGGAATCCGGCGTCACAATGCCTGCAATGGATTTTAAAGTCATGCTCTTTCCACAGCCCGAAGGTCCTAAAATACCCAGACAGCCTTTTTCCGCCTCGAAGGAAAGCTCCAGAGAAAATTCCTTCAGCTTCTTTTTGATTTCAACTCCCAGCAAAAGCCTGTGTTCTGTCTCAAGCGCCATGCTTTCTTCCTCCTGCCCTTAAGGCTCCCAGATTCATAAGCAGAATAGAGATAAAGGCAATGACCACAATGACGGCCACATACCGGTCTGCAGCCCCCATATTGCCTGCGGCCACCTCTGAATACACTGCCATTGGTAGGGTTCTTGTCTTTCCCGCAATATTACCCGCGATCATAGAAGTGGCTCCAAATTCTCCCAGACCTCTGGCAAAGGCCAGGACACCGCCGCTTAAGATGCCGGGAGTGGCATTGGCAAAAAGCACCTTCCAGAAAATTTCCCACTCACTCATCCCCAGAGTCCTTGCAGCCGCAGTCAGATCCGGATCCACCTGCTCGAATGCACCCCTGGCAGAGCGGTACATCAGCGGAAATGACATCACCACCGCCGCCAGTACCGTAGCTCCCCAGGAAAAAGCAATCTTTACTCCGAAAAAATCAATAAAAAACTGTCCAATGGGGCGTTTTACCCCAAACAGATAGAGCAGAAAAAAGCCGGCCACCGTAGGCGGAAGCACCAGGGGAAGAGTCAGAATACCGTCACATATGATTTTTGACGTCTCATTTTTCAGACGGATCACAACCCCCGCTGCAAAAATACCCAGAAAAAAGGTGATAAAGATGGACAGGCTGGCTGTCTTCATGGATATCAGAACCGGTGACCAGTCCATAATACGTCCTCCTTTTCATTTACAGATTTAAGGCAGGATTTCATTTCCCTTGGAGAAGCCATAAGCCTCAAATACCTTCATGGCTTCCTCTGTTTTTAAAAACTCCACAAAATCTGCCGCTTCTTCAGAATGCGCGCTGCCTTTTAACACAGCTACAGGATAAATTACCTTCTTTTTCAGACTTCCCTCGGGAGCCTCAGCAATTACATCGACCTGCTCTGCCATGCTGGCTGCATCTGTGGCATATACGATACCTGCGTCTGCACTGGAAGCCGCTACCTGGTTTAAAACCTCTGTTACATTGGTTCCAAAGCTTACCTTATCCTGGATCCGATCCCAGATCCCAAGACTTGTGAGCGCTTCCTCTGCATACTGACCGGCCGGTACGCTGGCCGGGTCGCCCAGTGCGATAGAGGATGCTTTTTCAATATCTTCAAAAGCTTCAAGCCCTGCTTCATTTCCTGTGGGAACAATCAGAACGATCTTATTTTCCAAAAGATCCGCAATCGTATCCTCAGCAATCAGCCCCTTTTCATTTAAAGCATCCATCTGCTTTGTGGCTGCGGACATAAATACATCTGCCTCCAGTCCTTCTTCGATCTGGGTCTGAAGCTTACCGGAGCTGTCATAGACGCCTGTTACTATAACACCCGGATACTGAGCCTCAAACATGGGGATCAGTTCCTCTTCATAGGCATTTTTTAAACTGGCGGCAGCTGCCACTAAAAGCTCTGTCTCTTCTTTCTCTGAAGCGGCTTCTGTTTCTGCCTCAGCGGCTGCCGGAATCTTCGCGGTCTCTGTTTCCTTCTCTGCCTGAACACTTGTCTGTTCCTCAGTCTCCTTTGCTCCTCCTGAGCATCCTGCCAGCATCCCTGCTGCTAAAATTGCTGCTGCCACTGCATAAAGCTGTTTTCTCATTTTCCACTCCTCTTCTTTCTGATTTTTTCCAGTTATTTACTCATTCCTATTGGCCTTATCTGGCACATTCTGAGGCACTGCCTCTTAAAATCCGAATCCCGTGGTCAAGAGAATCCAAAATATAACCCAGACTCTCCCTTACCGCCTTCGGACTTCCCGGAAGGTTGACGATTACGGTCTGTCTGCGGATCACTGATACTCCACGGCTGAGCATGGCCCGGTTCGTCACTGCCATGGACTGATACCGGATGGCCTCGGCAATTCCGGGAGCCAACCGGTCTGCCACTGCCAAAGTCGCCTCCGGAGTCTGATCCCGCATGGAAAATCCTGTACCGCCGCTTGTAACCACCAGATCTGCCCGGACTTCATCTGCCAGACGAATCAGCTCTGTCTTAAGTTCCTCCGGCTCATCAGGAATGATCAGCGTCTCCACTACCTCATAGCCTGCCTCCTCCAGCATCTCTTTTGCTGCAGGGCCGCTTTCATCCACACGCTCTCCCCTGGCTCCCTTATCACTCACCGTAATAACAGCTGCCTTAAATGACTTTTCCTCAGATCCGTTTCTCTCCTTCGCATCCATCCTTTTATCCTCCGATCGAGCTCATATTATGTGATTCCGTAATCCTTCCCGGTGTTTCAAAGCAGTGGGCCATGGGCTTTTTAAGGATCGTTTTCTCCATCGCAGTCCTCAAACGGCTCTGAAGCCCTTCGTCACGAACATCCAGCCCTTCCGGCCAGATGAAGTGGCTTTCCTTTTCCGGCCGGGATATCTCCTCTCTGAGCACCTGTTTCAGATCCACGCCATCCTCATAACACAGACAGGTTTTCAAATATCCCTGAGCGGTCAGACGCACCCGGTTGCAGGAAGAACAGAACTTTCCGTGAATAGCGCTGATCAAGCCAATGCTGCCTTTAAACCTTTGGGATTTATAATAAACAGCCGGGCCAAAACCATGGACTTCATGGTCTGTTTCAAGATCCGGATACATTTCCTTCAGCTGCAAAAGCAGCGTTCTGTGATCAATGCCCTGAAACTGCTTTCCATAACCAATGGGCATCATTTCAATAAAGCGCACATCAACCGGATACTGCTCTGCCAGTGCTGCCATGGCCCGCCAGCCGTTCTTGTCCCGCTCTTTTCCATCCTTCCAGTTGTCGAAATCAATGGATACCGCATTGACCTTCACCGGGATGGGAAGCCTGTCTGCCCTGCTTATGATTCCCAGAACCTTATCCAGCGCATCTGCCCCGGTAATGGTCTCATAAAGCCCCGGATCCAGAGTATCCAGACTGATATTGACCGCATCCAGCCCCGCATTCAAAAGCTCACCCAGATACTGTTCCAGAAGAACACCGTTGGTGGTGAGAGTTACCTTCTCAATACCGGGGACATTTTTGAGCATCCGTACTAACTGGGGGCAGTCCCTGCGCACCAGCGGCTCTCCACCTGTAACCTTAATCTTCCTGATTCCCAGATCCGCCGCACAAACGGCTATCGCCTCCAGTTCTTCCAGGGAAAGGATCTCCCACCGGGGCATACACTGGATCCCGTCCGGCATACAGTATTTACATCTCAGATTACAGCGGTCTGTAATGGAGATCCGCATATAATCGATTTCTCTTCCCGTCTGATCCCTCATTTTTTACCTCTGCCTTCTTACCTCATTATAAAATTCCCCGCTCTTTCCGCCGGACTTATGCTCTAAATAGATATGGCTCATTTCCATAGACTTATCCACTGCCTTGCACATATCGTAGATGGTAAGGAGGGCCACATTCACTCCGGTCAGCGCTTCCATCTCCACGCCGGTGCGTCCGGTGGTACGGGCCGTACAGACTGCTTCAATCTCATTTGTCTCCTCATGGATCGTAAAGTCCACAGTCAGCTTGGTCAGGTTCAGCAGGTGGCACAGAGGAATCAGCTCAGAGGTTCTCTTGGCCCCCATGATCCCGGCCACACGGGCCACGCCCAGAACATCGCCTTTTTTCATAGAACCCTCTTTCACCATTTTCAGGCACTCCGGGCTCATAAAGATACTGCCCCTTGCAGTGGCCTCCCGTTTTGTTTCTTCCTTTCCGCCTACATCTACCATCCAGGCATTTCCCTGTTCATCAAAATGTGAAAAATCCATTTTTCCTACACTCCTTTTCCAAAACCGCAGTTGGGGAATGTGCAGACCGGGCAGTTCAGGCACAGGCCGCCCTGTCCCAGAGAAGCCAGATTTTCCTCTGTCACCTCATCATCTGCCATCACCCTTGGCAGCACCAGGTCAAAAATCGTACGCTTTGCATACATCACACAGCCCGGAAGCCCCATCACTGCCACTGTACGGCTCTTTCCTTCCTCCTCTACTTCCAGATAAGCTAATAAAAACATAGCTCCCGGAAGCACAGGAGCCCCGTAGGATACCACCCTGGCTCCTGTATTTTTGATGGCAAGGGGCGTCTTATCGTCAGGATCCACGCTCATGCCTCCGGTGCAGACTACTACATCCGCACCCTTTTTCACCATATCAAGGATAGAAGCAGTCACCTTTTTATCATCATCATTCCAGGTCACATGATCAATGATCTCCGTGTCAAACTGCGCCATCTTTTTCTCGATCACCGGGGTAAAGGTATCCTTGATCCGCCCGTAGAACACCTCATTTCCCGTGGTAATGATTCCTACCTTTTTATGTACAAAAGGCATTACATCCAGGATCGGACGTCCCCCTGTGGCAGCCAATGCGCTTTCTTTGGCCCGCTCCATCTTCTCCTCTTCGATCACCAGAGGGATGATACGGGTTCCAGCCAGCTTGTCCCCCTTCTTTACGGCAAAATTTCCGTGACGGGTGGCGATCATCATCTGTCCGAATCCGTTCACTGCCTTTAAGCCTCTGTTATCCACCTTTAAGAGACCGTCACAGTCAGCCGTAAGCTCAATCTTTCCCTCTTTTACCTCAGAGCGCTCCATATGGTTTCCCTTGCACAGGCTGCACAGGATCTCGGCTGCCTCATTTTCATGAAGCATCCCCTCCTCCTTTTCCCAGACATACAGCTGATCCTTTCCCACACTTAAAAGTACCGGTATGTCCTCCTTTGCGACAATATGCCCCTTGCGGAATACGGCGTCCTTTGTCACGCCCTTGATGATCTGTGTAATGTCATGGCAGAGTACAGCACCCTCTGCATCTACTGTTTTTATCAGCTTCATTTTGCAACCTCCACCGTTATTGTTTTTTTGAAATAACGCTCTTATGATCATACCACGAATGGGGGAATTTGTAAATGGTTTGCGGGGCAGAAAAGGATCATGTATTTCTACACGATCCTCATATTTGCAGTGTCTTACCATTACTGGATTTGCAGGCTTTCCGCATATTTAAATTGTATAATATCTCTTGGAGCAGTTTCAACATAGGCTTGCTCTTTATGCATAAAGAATTCTCCTTCCAGAGAAAAATGATATGCATTCGTTTCTCCCATATCAACTTCTTCACAGGGCACATCCTTTAAGTCTATTATGGAATTATGCCCTACAGGAACCGCCCCCATCGGAAGTGCCTGATAAACCAAATGGTTTACATGTACACATTTGTTGTCACAAACATGGATTCCTCACCAGAGTATCTCTTCAAATTTTACTGCAAGCGAGGGCTGATGGAAAACTTCATTAAAGAAAGCAAATCCGGTTTTGATTTTGCGTCCGTAAGCAGTCATACCAGAATGGTAAATGCCAATAGACTGCAGGTACATGCTCTTGCGTATAACATATTTAATTGGTTTAGAAGATTGGTGTTATCAGCAAATATGCGAAAGCAACGCATTGATACCGTCCGTTTAAAATTGCTGAAGATTGCTGCAAAAGTAGTTCATTCAGCAGGATATATCACATTCAAACTGTGCAGCAGTTGCCCCTATAAGAATGAATTCTATGAGACACTTTCAAATATCGGCAAGCTGAATGTACAGCTGGAATAGCAACTATTAACGAACATTGACAGCTTAACAACTGCTCTGAACTCTGCCACAGGGATTTTATACCCTTTTGACGGGTTAATTGAGTGATGTTATGGCTGCATGGATCAATTTTCAGATTCATGGTACTGTTATCAATTCAAATACTGTTCCGTGAATAATTTAGGATAATCCTGCAGTTTCCGCAATCTCCAACAAAAGAAACAGCACGTGCCCGTCACAAAAGAAAGCCCGTGCTGTTTTTAACCCACTTTATAAGTGACCCCCTACTCCCCGTCCGTATCTTCTCCCAGATGCAGACGCCCAAACACCATATCATAGCCGTCACTTCCGTAATTTAAAGAACGGTTTACACGGCTGATGGTAGCGGTAGAGGCTCCGGTCCTGTCCGCAATCTCCAGATAGGTCTGCCCTTCCCTGAGCATTTTTGCCACCTCATAGCGCTGGGAAAGGGACAAAAGTTCATTGATGGTGCATACGTCTTCAAAGAACTTATAGCACTCATCCGGTGTTTTCAGGGTAAGAATCGCATCAAACAAATGATCCACTGCTTCTGTTTTAATTTTTTTATTCATATCTATATTCTCCTTATTGCTTTATGACTTTTTATTTATATAATCTGCACTCAGTTATTTTAACATATTAAAGTTTGAAAGTCCATATCTTGCGAACAGTTCGGGAAAATAAAGTAAATTATTCTCAAACAACTTCATGTGTGGTATACTGTTATCAAAAATATTACGACGTACACGCAAGGAGGCTAACAAATCATGCAGTACCGTACTGAACACGATTCCATGGGAGAAATCCAGGTTCCTGCAGACCGTTATTGGGGGGCTCAGACCCAGCGCAGCTTTGAAAACTTTAAAATCGGAGCAGAAAAGATCCCTATGGAGATAATACGGGCATTTGCGATCCTAAAAAAGGCAGCGGCCATGGCCAATCACCGTCTGGGAAAGCTGGATGAAACACGCCTTTCCCTCATATCTGCAGTCTGTGATGAGATTCTGGCAGGAAAGCTTGACGGTCATTTCCCTCTGGCTGTATGGCAGACCGGAAGCGGCACCCAGTCTAATATGAATGTAAACGAGGTCATCGCCAACCGGGGAAATGAAATCGCCGGAAAGAAGCTGCTCCACCCCAACGACCACTCCAATATGTCCCAGAGTTCCAATGACACCTTCCCCACTGCCATGCACATTGCTGCGGCGGCCGAAATCGAGGACAGGCTCTTTCCTGCTCTGGATCTTTTAATCTCCACCTTTGACCGCCTGATGAAGGAAAATGAGGGTATCATCAAAACCGGGCGCACCCATCTTCAGGACGCCACTCCCATCACCTTTTCCCAGGAGATCAGCGGCTGGAAAAATATGCTGGAAAAATCAAAGGAAATGCTTGCCTTAAGCCTTAAGGGACTTCGGGAGCTGGCTCTGGGCGGCACTGCCGTAGGCACCGGCTTAAACGCCCCAAAAGGCTTTGATACGGAAGTGGCAAAAGCAGTTTCCGAGCTCACAGGAAAAGAATTTGTCACCGCAGCCAACAAGTTCCACTCTCTCACCAGCAAGGACGAGCTGGTATTTGCCCACGGCGCCTTAAAAGGCCTGGCAGCCAATCTGATGAAGATCGCAAATGATATCCGCTGGCTTTCCAGCGGCCCCCGCTGCGGACTGGGTGAAATCTTTATCCCGGAAAATGAGCCCGGAAGCTCCATTATGCCGGGAAAGGTAAATCCGACTCAGTGCGAGGCTGTCACTATGGTGGCGGTTCAGGTTATGGCAAATGATACGGCTGTAGGCATTGCTGCCTCTCAGGGAAACTTTGAATTAAATGTATTCATGCCCGTATGTATTTACAATTTTCTCCAGTCTGTCCGTCTTTTAACCGACGCACTGATTTCCTTTAATAATAACTGCGTATCCGGCATCCGGCCCAACCGTGAAAAGATGGATGAAAATCTCCGTCGTTCCCTGATGCTTGTGACCTGCCTTAATCCGCATATCGGCTATGAAAATGCGGCTAAAACCGCAAAAAAAGCCTATAAGGAAAATATTTCCCTGAAGGAAGCCTGCGTATCTCTGGGCTTTCTCACGGAAGAGGAATTCGATCAGGTATTCAAACCCGAAGCTATGGTATAAACACTCTGCTCCCAGAGCACATTTTATTTTACAGGAGGAACAAAATCATGGATATCAATCAGGCATCCCTGCAGATGCATTACGACCTGAACGGAAAAATCGAGGTCGTTTCTCGCAAAAAAATCGAAACAAGAGAGGATCTTTCTTTAGCCTACACTCCGGGCGTAGCCGAGCCCTGCCGGGTGATCGCAAAGGATTACGAGCAGTCCTTTAAGCTGACCCGCCGCTCCAACCTGGTAGCCGTCATCACAGACGGTACGGCTGTTTTGGGTCTGGGAGATATCGGCCCTGCAGCCGGTATGCCGGTTATGGAAGGAAAATGCGCCCTGTTTAAGGAATTTGCAGATGTGGATGCATTCCCTCTCTGCATTGACTCCAAGGACACAGATACCATTGTACAGACCATACATCTGATTTCCAAAAGCTTCGGCGGCATCAATCTGGAGGATATTGCCGCTCCCAGATGCTTTGAAATTGAGCGCCGTTTAAAGGAGCTGTGCGATATCCCTGTATTCCATGATGACCAGCACGGCACCGCTATCGTTGTGGCAGCCGCCCTGTTAAACGCCATCAAGGTAACAGGAAAAGAAATGGGAACGCTTCGTGTGGTAATTAACGGAGCAGGAGCCGCAGGCATTGCCATCGGAAAACATCTGATCAATATGGGCTTTGGAAATGTGATCCTCTGCGATATCAATGGTATTATCTGCGAAGGCGACGAGGGCTTAAATCCTGGCCAGGAAGAAATTTCCCATATCAGCAATCTGGATCACGAGCATGGCACTCTGGCCGACGCTTTAAAAAATGCGGACGCCTTTATCGGCGTATCCCGTCCCGGACTGGTGACAAAGGAAATGGTTGCCTCCATGAATAAGGGTATCGTCTTTGCCATGGCAAACCCCACACCGGAGATTATGCCCGACGAGGCCTTGGCAGGAGGTGCTGCAGTCGTAGGAACCGGCCGCTCTGACTTCCCCAACCAGATCAACAATGTACTGGTATTTCCGGGCGTATTTAAAGGTGCTCTCTCCGTCCGTGCCAGAGAGATCACTGAATCCATGAAGCAGAGAGCCTCCTATGCCATTGCCGGCATGGTTTCTGATGAGGAGCTTACAGCAGATAATATCATTCCCTCCCCGTTAAACAAGGCGGTAGCCGACGTAGTTGCAAAAGCGGTAGCTGATGTGGCTGTAGAGGAAGGGATCGCACGGATTTAAAGAATACAATCTATTTAAAAGCCATATAACATCAAAACACAGGCGCAAAAAGGCCGCAGCCAGGACTCATCCGGCTGCGGCCTTTCTTATCTTTAATACGTTTTAGTTCTCCTTTACGGAAGGAAGAATGGTCTCTACCTCTGCATGTGGACGTGGGATTACATGAACGGAAACAAGCTCTCCTACTCTCTGAGCTGCTGCTGCGCCTGCATCTGTAGCTGCCTTAACTGCGCCTACATCGCCGCGTACCATAACAGTAACAAGGCCGCCGCCTACGAATTCCTTGCCGATCAGGGTAACATTTGCTGCCTTTACCATAGCATCTGCTGCCTCAATAGAGCCTACCAGTCCCTTTGTCTCGATCATTCCTAATGCATCATACTTCATGATTATTTCCTCCTGATTTATCTTAATTTTTTAGTTCACATGATTACAGTCCAGCCATTTTCAGCCGAAGACTTCCAATATAGTTTAGCAATGGATATGTACCACGGAAGTTCCTCCCAGACCGAAAGCATTTGCCTCCTCCATATCCAGGTGGCATTCCAGCTGCGACTGTGCAGTCACACGGATTGCCGTATTTCTTAAAATACCTCCTCTGGGACCTTCTGCCTCCAGATCTACAACCTGTCCGTCATGGACGCCAAAGCGCTCTGCGTCAGCCGGAAGCATATGAATATGCCTCTGAGCAACCATTACGCCTTTTTCTGTCTGTACAGAACCTTTCGGGCCCACCAGGGTAATTCCCGGTGTTCCATCCAGATCTCCGGAAAGCCGTACCGGAGCCTTTACTCCCAGCTTAAAGCCGTCTCCTGCCAGTATTTCTACCTGTGTTTCCCGGCGTACCGGCCCCAGGATGCGTACCTTTTCAATCGCTCCCTTAGGGCCGCAGACCGTAACCATTTCCTTGCAGGCATACTGCCCCGGCTGGGAAAGATCCTTCATCTTGGTCAGCTCATATCCCGGACCAAACAGGCGGTCTAAGTCAGCCTGAGACAGATGGACATGGCGGTTGGAAACACCTACCGGAATCCCCCCATTGGCACAGGGTTCTTCCTTTTTCTGCCCTTCCTGCTGTACCGCTTCCATTAAAAGCTTAAGCAGTTCTTCACACTGATTCATATTCTGCCTCCTTATTCGTTCATGGATGCAATCAGCTGGCGTACCAGATCAGCCAGATGGGCGTCATCTGTAAATCCCTTAACAGAGGCCTCTTTTAACTGTTCTGCCGTATCAATGCTGGATTCCTGAACAGCAGCCCCACAGCAGCACCCGCCCTGGCGGCGTTCAAAGGATGCCACGATATCAGCCGGGCTAAAGCTCTGGGAAGAAGCTGTATTCTGAGAGCAGCTGGCCTGTACTTCCTGCGCCTTCTCCGGATTGCGGAAGGTTCTGTCATCTTTAAGAAGGGTAGAGCAGTTCTTTAATCCATAAGCAACCTTCTTTACATTGATCAGATTTAAGGGGCTTACATTTTCGGAAACAGAGCTTCCGCCGCAGGTTCCGCAGCCTAAGGTAAAGGCTACATTCAGTCCTGTGCTGATTCCGGTTCCGCCCATGCTGCCTCCGGTATTTACAAGGATACGGGAAGCCGGCTTCATGGCAAACTTGCGAACCAGTTCCTGATCATTGGTATGGATGCTCATGGTATGACCGATACCGTTCTGTAAAAGGTCAATGCTGAGCTTGCAGGCTTCTTCCCAGTTTTCTACGGTGTAAAATGCCAGAACTGTTGTAAGCTTCTCATAGGAAAGAGGATATCCCTCTCCTACGCCGCCCTGTTCTCCGATCAGAACCGTGGTTCCTGCCGGAACAGAAATCCCGGCTGCCTGTCCGATCACCTCCGGACTGCGTCCTACGAACTTGGCATTCATTGCATGGCCGTTCTTAAAGAGCAGACGGCATACCTTGTCGGTCTCTTCCTTCGTCATAAAGTAAGCTCCATGGCGTTTTAACTCTGCAACCACCTCATCATGGTTACAGCGCTCGCAGATGATCGACTGCTCAGAAGCACAGATGGTTCCATTGTCAAAGGTCTTGCTGGCAATAATAGCGTCTACTGCCGCCTTAACGTCTGCTGTACGTTCAATGTATGCAGGGGAGTTTCCTGCGCCTACGCCGATGGCCGGCTTTCCTGCACTGTAGGCTGCCTTAACCATTCCCGGGCCGCCGGTTGCGATGATAAGAGCCACCTCTTTGCAGTGCATCAATTCATTAGTTGCCGCCATGGTAGGTGTTGTAATGCAGCTGATCACGCCCTCCGGAGCGCCTGCCTTAACAGCTGCGTCACGCATTACCTCTGCTGCCCTTAAAGTACACTTGGCTGCGGATGGATGGGGAGAAAATACGATTGCATTTCCAGCCTTAATAGCAATGATGGATTTGTAAATTACGGTAGAGGTAGGATTGGTAGATGGAACAATGCCCATGATCAATCCTGCCGGAGCAGCTACATCCATGGTACCTCTGGCACGATCCTCTGAGATAATGCCTACGGTTTTCATATCACGGATATCTTCATATAATAATGTAGACGCCGCATGGTTTTTATATGCCTTATGAACTGCATTTCCGAAGCCGGTCTCTTCCACTGCCATTCTTCCCAGACAGGCCGCATGCTCTTCTGCTGCTTCTACCATGCTTTTTAAAATTTTGTCAATCTGCTCACTTGTATAAGTGGCCATTTTCTTTGCTGCTTCCTCACCCTGACGGGCCAGATTTCTGGCTTCCTGGATGGAACGCAGATCTAAATCAAAATTCTCCATTATCGGTTCCTTTCTCCGGTCAGACACCGGATGTTTTATTTCTGTCGCGTTTCATACCATTGTCTCAATTCCTTTAAGAGACGGGACCGGTTTGCTCTGGAAAGCTCCCTTCCGGCCATTCCCAGCTCCGGATAACTTCTGGCAAGCTTACGAAGCTGCGTTACATGACAGTTTTTAAGAGCTGTCATCACTGCCTCTGCTCCTGAAACATCATAAAGGCCATCGCACCATGCCCGTGTAACAGGATTGGGAATGCTTATGTCCGGCTCCTGTACGGCGGTATTGCCCACTTCTGCATCCAACTCCTGTACCGCTGTGCCGTCTTCCCCAGTCTCTGCATCAGCCTCTTCAGCCCCGGTATCCTCCGACAGCCCTGCTGCCACAGTCTCCGGCTCATCCTCAAATGCAGTTTCCGGCTCTTCGGCCGCTTCCTCCGGCTCATCCTCAGATACAATTTCAGCCTCTCCGGCCGCTGCCTTCGGTTCATTCCGATTTCCCGGATCCTCCGGCTCTGGCCCGAAAAATCCCTCCAGCTCTTCATGAGGCCTTGGGATCACATGGCGGCTGACCAAAAGTCCTTCACCCAGATGCTCTGCTGCCGATGCGCCTGCATCTACAGCTGCAGTTACGGCTGCCACATCACCTGTTACAGTAACCGTCACCAGACCGCCGCCGATCTTTGTCTTTTCTACAAGGGTTACATCTGCTGCCTTGAGCATCACATCTGCCGCTTCAATGGCTGCCAGGGTTCCCCTTGTTTCTATCATACCCAGCGCCTGCATTTATGTCCCCCTTTACAGAAGGTCCGCCCAGTTGGCCGGATAGGTTGCATAGAATACTCTTGCCTTGTCCGGAGAACCCCAGATTACCTTGGAACCGGATGGAACAAAAAGAACATCTCCTGCATTTGCCGTATATTTCTTTCCGTCAATGGTAACGGTCAACGTTCCCTCAATTACATAGTCAATTTCCTCATACGTCAGCTCCCAGGCAAACTCAGAATGATCGATCACAAGGAATCCTGCACTAATATGAGATTCCTCTTTGCTTACCAGTTCCTGGAAATAAGCAGTGGCATTTGGATCGCCTGTGTCAAATACATCCATTTTCACTGTATTTCCGCGGACTACCTTTAATCCATTTTCATGGGTTACGCACTGATAGGGGCGGCTGCCGCATTTTGTCAGCAGTTCTCCTAAAAGTCCCTTGTCCATCAGAGCTTTTAAAAGCTGATAGATCTGTTCGCTGTCAATGCCCTCTCCGTCGCAGGTACATGCTGCCTTCTCCGGCTCCTTGTCTGAAAATGTGATTCCAAGGGCTTCTGCAGCATCCTTAGCAGAAGGTGTTACGATCACATCCGGTCCTGTCACGCATACTGTCTTTCCTGCCTGCTTCAGTGCTTCTATATCCGCAGCACAAATCAGCTGTTTCATTTTTCCACATCCTCTCCTGATCCGCCTTATGAATCCTCAAAGGCGCAGTCTTCGTCAATAATTCCCACTACTGCCGCATCAGCCGGAATTTCGTCGCTTCCCAGCATCCGTCTGGCAGAAGATCCGCAGGCTACGATCACCCGGTCCCCGATCCCGGCTCCGATGGTATCGATCACTACCATGCTCTCACCGGCTCTTGTGCCTCCGATGACCTCAGCTAAAAGGAGCTTATATCCGCTTAGAAGGTCTGATTTTCGTGTTGCCCAGATATTTCCTGTCAGTCTTGCTGTTACCATTCCTCCGCTCCCTCCTTTTCTCTCCGTCGAATTTCTTCCAGGGCCGCTTCTACCGAAGCCGTATCCCCAAAGATTGCCAGCATGATCATATGCTGGGGGCAGCTGCCCCGGATGTCTTCCACCGTAACGCCCACTGCTTTTTCTGCTACATCAGCGGCGCAGACCATTTCGATCAGACGTCCCTGAACCAGGCCTACGGCATCCACATCCTCCAGCTTTACTGCATTTCCCGAACCCTTTCTCCGGGCCAGGATCTCTAATGTACCCCGGCTTGGGGATTTAATGATCCGGTACTCCATATGCTTTACTCCATTTCCTGATCCGTACAGCTCATAGCGATTCCAAGAGGCGTAACGAACATGGGATTTTCCGGTTTATAGGTAGGGATCCCTGTTTTCTTTCCTATGATATCCTCGATTCCGGAAAGACAGCAGGTTCCTCCTACCAGATACAGTCCCTGCACATTATAGCCCTCGATCTGGCGGCTGATGATGGAAGCCACTTTTTCGATCACCGGCTTCAACACCGGAAGGATTTCTTTGTGATTCTTCTTATCCCTCTTATAAATCTCCGCTTCTGAGAAGGGAAGCTTATAAGCTCCGGCTAATACCAGAGAAAAATGGGTTCCTCCGGTGGCCTCATCATCTACATTGATCACTTTTCCATTTTCTAAAATGGAAATGCCTGTGGTTCCGCCTCCGATATCTACTACAGCTCCGTTTTGGATCTTTAAGATCTGATTGGCGGCTGTGGGTTCATCTAACAGGGCTGTGATTTCAAATCCAGCGCCCTGCACTACATTTTTGATTGCTCCCCCGTCCAGAGCGTCGGTTCCCGGAGGAATGGCTGCGGCTGCATAGATCAGTTCCGTACCCAGCTTTTCCTCCAGCTCTTCCTTCATTTCACGCACCAGACGGATGGCACCGATATAATCTACTACCATGCCGTCACGAACCACATCTGCATACCGGTAAGCGCCTGCTACCGGCCGGCGGTTCTCATCCAGAACAGCTAAAACCACACAGGCTGTTCCCAGATCCACGCCGGTATAATAAATGGAAGAGCGCTTCTTTACCGGCTTTTTTACCACCTGTTCAAATTCTCTCACCAGGCGGTCACATTCTGCAAATGCTAATTCTTCTGACATATTTTTCCTCCAAACCCATGGCAGATCATCTGTGATAATCGGTTGATGATACAGTGTGCCATTTCCTTTCTATCGTCGGGAAGCTCCCGTTCCAGCTTTCTTAATCTGCTTCTGAGCACATGAAGCCGGATCACAACCCGGCCATTGGGTGACTGGGCATGAAATCCTGTGATTTCAAAGCAGTCTGCCAAACACTTTCTGCAGTTTTCAGGACCGATTCCCGTACAGGCCGGACAGAGCATTTCCCAGCGCCTTTCTCCTTCGGCCATCTCTTCCCCGGACGCAAGCCTGGACAGATTCCGTTCCAGTTCAAAGATTTCCTTTGAAACAAGAACATCTTCTCTTTGAAGATCCAGTCCTGCCTGAAGAAAATCAGCCTGAAGGTTTCCAAGCTCAAGCTGCCAGCAGGGCAGTTCTTCTGCCGGATGAGCTCCCTGTGAACGCTCCTCTGCTTCCGTTTCCCTTGGCTGTTCATTCTGTTTCAGACTGCTGCCGGCTTCTTTTTTTCCAAAGCCGGTCTGTCCGTTTCCTGGACGAACGCCATTTTCTGTCTCTGTCAGACGGATACCGCGGTCACTTAAAAACTGTCTTGCTCCCGGTGTAAGCCGCGTTCCCGCTTCTGGCTCATATTCTGTAAACCGTTCTCTGCGAAACCGCTGCCTCAAATCCTCTTCTGTGATAAATCTCATACGATTCCCCCTTTACAAAGCTTCTTGTAAAGGTATTCCAGCTCCTGCTTTTCAGGCACTCTGGGATTGGTAGCCGTACAGTTATCCTTTAACGCCTGCTCTGCCATCTGGGGAATGGCTTCCTCAAATGCCTCCCGTTCAACGGACAGGTCTGTCACATAAGCAGGACTTCCAATCCGCTTCATCAGATTCCGGATGTGGCGGATCAGGCCGTGTACTGCCGCTTTGGGAGTACCGCCTCCGATTCCCAGCATATCCGCAATCTTTTCATACCGGAGCAGTGCTTCATTTTCTCCATTCTCCTCCAGTCCCGCATTATATGCGATCACATGGGGAAGGATTAAAGCATTGCTTCTGCCGTGAGGAATATGGAAATGTGCTCCCAGGGCGTGAGCCATACTGTGGCAGACGCCTAAGGAAGCATTGCTGAATGCGATTCCTGCCAGACAGGAGGCATTATGCATATGCTCTCTGGCTTCCATATCAGAACCGTCCAACACGGCCCGTTCCAGATATTCCCATACCAGCCGGATCGCTTTTTCTGCACAGGCATCTGTAAAATCATCCGCCTTTGCGGAAACATAAGCTTCCAGTCCATGGGTCAGCACATCCATTCCTGTATCTGCCGTAATCGCCGGCGGAACGGAAGCTGTCAGCCTTGGGTCTAAAAACGCTGCATCCGGTACCAGAGCCTGATCCCGCAGCGCATATTTTGCCTGAGCCTTTGTATCCGAAATCACCGCAAAGGATGTTACCTCGCTTCCTGTTCCGCTGGTGGTGGGAACGGCTGCCAGAAGAGGCCTTCCCTCTCCGTTCATGGAGCCATAAAGATGACCGGCTGCCTTGGCGGTATCAATGGCTGAACCGCCTCCCAGAGCAATGATCCCATCGGGTTCAAATTCCTTCATCCCCTGAATGGCCTTTGCAACCACCTCGATGGATGGATCCGGTACGACCTCTGAGAAAATCCTTGTTTCTGCTCCAGCCCCATTCAGCATGGCAGCAAGCTCTCCGGCCCGTCCGCACTTCTCCATAAAAGGATCGCAGATAATATATGCTCTTTTAAGTCCCAGATGTTCAATTTCTTCCAGAGAAGCTTCCCCTGTATAGATCCGGGTACTCATTAAAAACTGTCCCATCATCATTCCCTCCTTTCTTCTGATTTTTCCGGCTCCGAAGCATCCGGCCTGTATGGATCCAGAATTCTCCGAAGCTGCTTCATACGTTCTGTATCATAGATGCTGATCTCATAAAAGGGCGGCTGGATCCCGGCTCTTATCAGCTGGCGTACCGCTCCTTTGCAGTCTCCCTCTGCGAGGTCGCAGCGTGTGACCACTCCGATGACAGGAACGCGGAAGGCTTTTGCAAATCCCGGAGGATATACCTCCCGTTTTCCCTTTGCATCCGCAGTCATCACCACACAGGAGGCGTCCTGAGCCGCCGCAATGAGATGATGGTGCATCCATGGGCTTTCCAGATACGCTCCCGGCGTATCCAGTGTATTTTTTCTGTAAACCATATTCTGGACCCTGCGGATATCGCTGCTGTCTTCCAGCCAGGCAGCCAGCGTTGTTTTTCCGCTTTTTCCGGGCCCTATGATCATGATCCGTTTCTTTCTCACGTTCTCGTTATCTCCGCGGCCGCAAATCCCAGCACCCGTTTCAGCGTATCCGTCACAGCCCTGAGGGCCGTATCTACGCTTTCCACATCTCCGGAAATCACCACAGAACCGGTAAAGCGGTCTAAAAATCCGATCTCCACATCAGACGCCTTGGCTGCAATATCCGCCGCGATCATGGCTGTCTCAAAGGGAGAAAGGGTCAGAATGCCAATAGCTCCTCTGCCCTCAATCCCAAGACATTCATAGATCTCCGGCACCGGAGAAGCGATCACATGGGCGATCGTCACCTGTTTGCCCGGAACCGATTCTTCAATCACCCGTCCGGCAGGCATAATTCCTTCTGTCACGGCTCCTCCTTACCTGTCAGTGGCGCACTACGGTTACAGGGAAATCATAGGCTTTCATCCAGCCCTCGATCCGGTCTAAATCCTCCTGGCTTAAGCTGGGGTCTCCCTCAATGGGGTAGGGCTTATCCAGCTGCCCGTATTTTCCCACGCCCATTTTATGATAAGGAAGAAGATCCACTCCCTTAAAGTTTGGATCATCCCGAAACGGAAGCAGAAACTGGATCACCTGATCAATTTCTTCCTTGCTGTCATTGATACCCTTTAACATCGGCATACGCACCTTCACGTTATAGCGCCTTGTCAAAAGCTCTTTTAAATTGGATAAGATCAATTCATTTCCAATTCCTGTCAGCTCATTATGACGTTTGGGATCCATATGCTTAATATCAAACAGGAACAGATCCACATATTCCGCAATGGCAAAGAGCTTGTCCGGCTTCGTGTGTCCGCAGGTTTCAATGGCCGTATTGATTCCCTGGCTCTTGCAGGCCATAAGGAGCTCCCTGGCAGCTTCCGGCTGTGCCGTACATTCGCCGCCGCCCAGGGTAACGCCGCCGCCTGACATACTGTAAAATGCAGCGTCCTCCTCTACTATCTCAAGAAGCTCGGATACAGTTTTTACCTGGCCGTTGACTTCCAGAGCAGCCTGAGGGCATACGGATTTACATTTTCCGCAGCCGGTACAGTCAATATCCCGGCGCACCCGGTGGATGCCCTCCGGCGTGATCTCATGGATCCCCACCGGACAGGCGTCCACACAAAGGCCGCAGTTGACGCAGGAGTTTTTCTTAAACATAATCTGGATCTTCCGCTCCAGACCTTCCGGGTTGGCGCACCATTTGCAGCGCAGCGGACAGCCTTTGAAGAATACGATGGTGCGGATTCCCGGTCCATCATACATATTGTATTTCTGAACATTAAAGATCAGAGCTTTTCTTTCCATGATTTCTCTCCTAACTGCCCCACGCCCGGATTAAAAATGAGTCAGCATGGTACGGCTGATGATCTCATCCTGTACATCCTTGCACAGCTCTACGAAGAAAGCACTGTATCCGGCAACACGCACGATCAGGTCGCGGTACTGCTCTGGATGCTTCTGAGCCTCGATCAGGGTCTTGTTATCCAGATAGTTAAACTGCATCTCGCCGTTTCCAAACATGCAGGCTGTACGCAGCAGGGTGATCAGGCTTTCCTCGCCCTCAGGAGTATCAAGAAGGCCTGCCATGATCTTGAAGTTATGTACCATACCGATGTTCATATTATCATTGGACATCTTGGATACAGACTTGATAATAGCGGTCGGGCCCTTGAAGTCAGCGCCCTGGCTTGGGCTGATTCCGTCAGACAGAGGCAGCCATGCATGGCGTCCGTTTGCAGACGCACCGGTCATCTGGCCGAATGGGGTATTATTGGAAATGGACAGAGTACCATGGCTCAGGATAGAGTAAAGAGTCTTGTACTGTCTGTGCTCATGCTCGGTAAAGTTGATCAGATCTGCCGCAATATCATCTGCGTAATCGTCATCATTTCCGTACTTAGGAGCGTTCAGACAGTCGGTGCGGATCTGCTCATATCCATTAAAGTCTGCTTTTAATGCTTCATTTAACTGCTCCAGCGTATATTTCTTATCGTCAAATACCAGCTTCTTGATGGCTGCCATGGAGTCTGCATAGGTAGCAAGTCCGGACCATACAACGCCTGGTCCAAAGTTATACATAGCGCCGCCGGAGGATACGTCCTTTCCCTTTTCCATACAGCCCTCGTACATAATGGACATCAGAGGCTTCGGAGCCAGCTCTCTGTGAACTCTCTGGGAAATAACCGTAGCAACGCTGGTCCACTTTGTGATGTATTTGATCTCTTCCTTAACGGCAGCTTCAAACTCTTCATATGTCTTAAAGCTGTTTAAGTCACCCATATCCGGGCAAACCTGCTTGCCGTACCACAGCGGAACACCGTGATTTAATACAAGCTCGATACAAATGGGCCACTGTGTATAAGCGGTAGAGGTCCACTGATAGAGACGGCCGGCCTTCTGAGGCTCTACACAGCCCATCAGGCAGTAATCTCTTGCATCCTCGATGGAAACGCCCTTTGCCAGCATCATCTTGATATGTGTATCATCAAAGTGGCAGGCAGGGAAGCCCATTCCGGAACGTACTACATCTACGATCTTCTTTAAGTACTTTCTCGGGGACTTGTTGTGGATACGGCAGGCTAAAGACGGCTGGTAAATCTTTACATGACGTACTGCATCCATTAACAGATAGGTCAGGTCATTGGTTGCATCACGGCCCTCTCTTGTAACGCCGCCTACGCACATATTTACGAATGGCTGATAGCCTGCAAAGAACTTGGAACCGCCCTCGCTGGTGATCCACATCATCTCAGACATCTTGATCAGCATACAGCCTGCAAGCTCAAATGCCTGGAAGTCATTCATTCTGCCGGACTCAATGTCTGCCTTGTAGAACGGGTACATATACTGGTCTACACGGCCGATGGACATACCGGTCTGATTCTCTTCCACAACAAGCAGGGACTCGATGGTCCATACTGCCTGGATTGCCTCCCAGAAGGTCTCAGGCTTGTGAGCAGGAACCTTTGCATTAATCTCGGAGATCTTGTAAAGCTCTGCCTTTCTCTTTGGATCGGTCTCTTTGTCAGCCAGTTCCTTTGCATATTCGGACATTCTTCTGGCATAGATCATTACACCTTCAGTTGTCTCGATAATGGACTTGTAGAAGTAGATCTTCTCAATATCATCTGGATTCTCGTAGTGAAGCTTTGTTAAATGCTCTCTTGCTTCATTCTGGATATCCAGCATACCCTTCTTCATCAGGATTACATCATAGCCGGGGTTGGAGTCGCCGCCGCCGTTTAATGCATGGTAGGAGCAGTCGGATACGAAGGACTCGCCGGATAACTCCCATACGCCTGCCTCACGGTACTGATCCTCGCAGTACTCATCTACGGATTTGCCCTTCCAGAATGGGAACAGCTCCTCACGCATGATCTTCTTGTCTTCCTCGGAAATGTAGAATGGATCCTGAGGTCTTGTTCCGATGGTATCAATCTCATCTACCATCCATCTCCATGCGATATCTGGTGAGAATGCGCCGGCTCTGGGTGCGCCGCAGGGTGCGCCTACGATCAGCTCGTTATCCTGAATAACCAGAGGAGCTGTCTCACAGCAGTAGCGGAAGCACTTTGCTCTTAATTCGATCTTTGGCATACCGGGATTTTCAGCAGCAATCTTTGTGATCGCTCTTGCACGGTAGGTCGTGATGGATGGCTTCTGCTTTAAGTAATTCTCCTTTAACAGCTTTAAACGTCTTGTCATGCCGTCCGGAATCTGAGTTCCCTCAGAAGGATACTCGCACAGATCCTTTGCGGTCTCTTTTTTTGTATCTTCTTTTCCAATTTCCTGTGAAACAGATTCAAACATCTTCATCAGAGAAGCTTTCTCTTCAGGAGACATATTTTTTGTCGCTTCTGCAAGCTTATTTGAAAATTCTCTAATATCCAAAATAAATCCCTCTCTTTCTGGCTGCCTGTTTATGAACAGAGTCCATGGATCCCAAATGCTGCCTTTCTTCTATAGATCATGTGAAGAGGCGATACATTCTCTGCAGTGATCCCCTCTTTTGAGGTCACGCTTCCAAGGATCACTGTGGGGAACAGGTCTGTTGTAACTCCCATGGCGCCCCATACAGCCGGCGTATTGATCAGCACACGGCCTACGGGCTTCTTTAAGGCAAACTGCCGAATGACTTCCGGATCCTGCGAATGAATGGTAAGCGTATTGCCCCGGCTTTCTCCCACCAGAAGCTCAATACATTTTTCACAGGCATGAATCCAGTCTTCTTCAATGTAAAATGCCAGTACCGGGCATAAAAGCCCTTTGGCATATGGATTAAAATCCGTTATATAAGACTGCTCGGATACAAGGACCTTTGTATGCTCCGGCACTGCAAATCCGGCTTTCTGAGCCAGCCATGCTGCCGTTTTTCCGATGAACTCCTTATCCGGAAGCCCCGTTCCTTTTTCCAGTCCCAGAAACGCAGTCAGCTGTTTCTGTTCTGTCTCCGTCATAAAATAGGCCCCGTGACGGATCAGTTCCTCCTTTACCTGAGCGGCGATCTGCCGGTCTGCCACCACATACTGCTCGCTTCCTGCTCCGGTTCCGCAGTTAAAGCCCCGGCTGTCCGTAATACATGCCGCCGCCCTGCTTATATCTGCTGTTTTTTCAATAAATACCGGTCCGGGAGCGATCCCTCCGTATAAAACCGGGCATCCGGTGCGGCTGCAGGCTTCCAAAAGCGGCCGTTCACCCATATTCAGGATCAGATTTGTCTCCGGGTGTGAAAGAAGCTCGATGGCCCCTTCCTTTGCCGCTGTCTCACTGCAGGATAAAGCTCCCCGAACCAGTCCGGCCTCAAGAGCCGCTTCCTCCAGGATATGTACGGTACGCACCGTGGTCTTCACCGCTCTGGGATGGGGTGCAAAAACAATGGCGTTTCCTGATTTTACCGCGCATACGGCAGCGCTCAGAACCGCAGCCACCGGGCTTACAGCCGGTGCAGCCGCAGCGATCACGCCCATTGGAACGCCGATTTCCAAAACGCCCTGAGCCTCATCTGTGCTGAGAACGCCTACGCATTTCATAGGTTCCAGAGTTTTCCGCATTTTCTTGATCAGGAGCTTTGCCTGAAGCAGCTGATCCTTTGCGTCTCCATATCCCGTTTCCCGAACCGCCTCTTCTGTAAGCTGTTCCAGCTTAAGCTCTAAAGCATCCATCATGCAGGCTGCGATCCGGTCCAGTTTCTTCTGTTCAAAAAGAGCCAGTGTTTTCTTTGCTTCGGCCGCCTCTTCCATCAAAACTCTTGCTTCCTGGACTGCCTTTAAGTCTTTGTCGATAAACTTCATTTCACTGCTCCCTTCTGCCTCTTATTTACTCTTCCTGAGGCAAAAGATTGGTCAGACTGTAGCGGGTAACGATCTTGCCCAGATCCTGATGCGGTCTTGGGATCACCACAGAGCTGTATACCTCTGCTCCCATATTTTCTACTGCCTTCACCCCGGCATCTACCGCTGTACGGCAGGCTCCCACATCGCCCTGTACAATAACGGAAATATAACCGGAAGCAACATTTTCATAGCCGATCAGTTCTACATCAGCCGCCTTGCACATCGCGTCTGCAGCCTCCAGAACAAATACCAGGCCGAAGGTCTCAATACATCCAATGGCTTCATATCTTTCCATATTTTTCCCTCTCACATCTCGGTTTATAGCAGCGGTCACGCGTCAATATCGTGTACCGAAACGATCTCTCCAACGGCACGGATCGGTCTTGGCATTACATTCTTTGCTGTCAGCTTTCCGATCGCGGCTGCGGCTGCGGCGCCGGCCTCGACAGAGGAACGCACAGCGGCCACATCGCCCTTTACCATGATTGTTACCAGAGTCGATCCAACATTCTCATAAGAGATGAGCTCCACATCTGCGGCCTTTAACATCTTGTCTGCCGCTTCCAGAGCCGGAACCAGTCCAAGGGTCTCTACCAGTCCGAGAGCCTCTTCACCATAATATCTCATATGCCGTTTCTCCTTTCCTATCTGCTGCGGTATTTAGCAGGAACGTATTTTTCCACGGTTGTGCGGCCGTCGTCTGTAATGGCAAACCGGAGAGAAAGATCTCCGTTTACATCCAGCTCATGGCTTACCAGAGTGCACATTCCGTTGGCCTCTAAGGACATCGTATGATCCAGATACATATCCTTTGTAAACTGTTTCTCATGTCCGTACTGGGGCTTCATTGCCTCCATGATCTCGTTGATATCAGCATTTTTCACAGTGCTTAAATAGTTGAGCACCGCCATTCTTGCGGGCAGCAGCATCTTACACCTCTCCCTTCTTGAAAAAGTCCAGCGGGTTCATGGTAACCAGGATCGCACCAAAGATGATTACAACAGAACCAACTACGATGGTAGTTGTTACAGGCTGTCCCAGGAACAGGATACAGAATAATACGCCCCAGAATGCATATGTAACGTTTAAGCTCATGCCGATGGCACAGCCGACTGTGGAATTTGCCTTGTACCACAGAAGGAAGGAAGCGCCTGCGCTCAGTCCGGATACTGCCAGCCACAGAGCCGGAATACCAGCTGACATGGTGTCGCCTAAAAGTCCAAGTCCGCCTACTAAGGGAACGATGATCACCAGATCTACCAGACCGGAGAAGAGCTGACGGATATTGGTTGCCACATCTGTATCGATCATGGCTCCGCCGTAGCTGGAAAGCATTCCCTCAAGTCCCCAGCACACAGCCGCGATCAGTGCGCAGATAATTCCCAGTGTAAAGTTCGGGCTGCCTTCCGGTTTTACCCAGTTGATGATGATAGCGCCTGCCACACAGGTAAGCATACCTGCTACCACACGCTTGGTTGGACGCTGCTTTAAGAAAATCCATGCAAACAGAGCGCCGAACAGGCCGCAGGTTGCAGAAATGGGGATCGCATAAGCACCGGCCAGAGCCAGGCCTACCAGATAAGCGCCGTTAGCGATAGGGCCGCCCAAAAGTGCTCCCAGGATCATCATCTTTCCTGGGAAGGTATTGGCTGTACGTCCAATCTCTGCCAGACGTCCCTTTTTTGCATTGTAGATCGTAAGCCAGATACCGGCGAACAGATCGTTCAGTCCGGAACATACATAAGGGGCTGCCAGGATACCAACCGCACTTACAAGTGGTTCATAATAGCCCGCAACCAATACCAAAGTCGTATAGATTCCGTATGTAAGGCCGGAAAGAGCTCCTGCTGTAAGGCCTGTTACGCGGAATTTTTTGCTCAGCTGCTTCATCTTCATATCCGCAGCAGATGTGTTTGTCATATTGCCGCTCATTGCGTTTCTCTCCTTTGATTATTCTGCCTTTCCGCCTCCCGGAAGGATGGTCTCCACCTCTCCGTGGGGACGTGGGATTACATGAACGGATACCAGCTCTCCGATCCTCTGGGCTGCAGCAGCGCCTGCATCTGTAGCTGCCTTAACCGCGCCTACATCGCCTCTTACCAGAACTGTGATCAGGCCGCCTCCTACTTTTTCCTTGCCGATCAGAGTTACATTGGCAGCCTTTACCATGGCATCTGCTGCTTCAATAGATGCTACAAGTCCCTTTGTCTCGATCATTCCTAATGCATCGTACTTCATGTTTCTTCTCCTTCTTTTTCTTCTTTTTTACAGCCAGCGCGCGCAGTATGCATGATCTTTTCACAAAAAGCATACATTTTCTGTACATTTAGTATAATCCATTCCCATATGTGGAAGGTCAAGTGTAATTTATCAATTTTTCAACAGACGATTTCTCCATCTTTTATTGTATATATCGCATAATATCGTTACTTTTTTCACAGCAATATGACGAAGAAACCGGCGTACACAAAAAAGCAGAAGGGTTTTCCTTCTGCTTTTTATCCCTGAAAGAAGTTTTCCTGTAAGTGAAAGCTCTTTCCATTCTTTTCCCCTATGGGGAAGGTTTTTGTTTTATTCCTCTAAAATTCGTATGGGCAGAATAATCTCTGTCACAAATTCATCCTCATTTGCAGTGGTCCAGTAATCTACCACATACCGTTCATAAACATTCGGCCCCAGGGATGCCCCCTTTGCTTTCGCCCATTCCGCCAGCTTCTGATAGCTTTCCTCGATCCGGTCATGGGAGCCCACATGATAGATCGTCGCTGCCAGAAAGCCGCCGAAATTGATCTCATTCGTTCCGCAGCAGCAGGGATGGATGGGTTTCTGCATGATCCTGGCCTGTCTGCAGGTTCGTTTCATCTTTTCCTTCCAGGATGGAAATTCCAGGATTACCGGCCCGGTGATCTCATTTTTTACCGTGTCCAGATAATTGACCCAGGGAATATTGATAATCGAATCCATGTAGTGATATTCAAACTCCTGATCCATATAGCAGTAATGATCCTCACTTACATAGCGCATTCCCACTTCCTGGATTTTATTGTAAAGCACTGCCCTTGCCTCCTGGATCAGTTCATACCAGTCCTTTACAGATACATAGCTGTTGTGGATCGCATGTTCCTGCTCCCGCAGCTCATTGATCTTGCTGCGAAAGCAGGAGCCTACCACATAGTAATCTCCGCCCTTTACCAGCCCCTGCATCTCCTCCAGCCGAAACCCCATCTGCTTGTAATATTTTAAAATAGGGATCCGGAGAATGGTATCCAGGGTGTAATAACGGTAACCGTTCTCACCTACCTCATCCGGCGCGATCACGCCGATCTTATCATAAAAGCGGAGAGCCTTTGTAGAGATATTGCACAGCTTGCTTACTTCTCCGATGGAATACAGTTTGTTTGCCGCCATAACCCCTATACCTCCTTTTCCTATCTCCTGCCAAGCTTCTGCTCCGCTTCCTCAAGGGAAGGATATCCGTAAAAAGCCACTGTATGCTCCAGCGTTTCCCGGACCGGATTGCGCCCATCCTTCATCCGCTTTAAAAGCATGGCTGCATAAAGCTTTAAGGTTTTGTCGGAATATGTACCAAGCTCGCCTTTTAGATACGTTTCACTTGAAGTATTGAACATCCCGTCCTCTGATGCAGAAAGGCTGCGCCCCATAGACATAACTGAGGGGAATTTTTCTGCTGTTTCCCTTGTCCAGTCCATCATAAGGGAGACGAGCAGCTCCTCCAGGACTTTTCTTGCCGGATTCCTGTAAGGCAGACGGTCCTTTAATGCATCATATTCCTCCGGCGCAGTATGCTCCATCATCCTGGCATACTTTTCCGTCAAAAGGTTCCAGCCTGATTGTTTGGCCTCTTTTAAATCTTCCTGATAACTTTCCAACACCGGCAGATCCCAGGTATAAAACTGGCTTTTGCGCATAATGTCAAAAGTGTAAGGATCTTCCTGACAGGAAGCCCGTCCGCCCTGATTTTTCACCTGTGTAAACTGCTGCCACTCCATAGCGGTAATCTCATCTGCCAGAGTCCTGATTTCCTTTGACGGAGCAGCATCAGATTCAGAAGATTTCTCCTCTTTTTGTGTTTTCTCCCCAGAAAGTTTTTCCATCCGCGATAAAACTTCCGCCTTCTGGCGCTCTAAAAACAGCTCGTCACTGTCTGTCAGCCCCTGCTTCTTCAGTTCATCTAAAATAATCCCGCAGACATTCTCAATCCGCTCCTCTGTTTCCTCCTCGTCCGGACGGCTGCCTGCCAGCTGTTCCAGCGCTCCCTTAAGCTCCCGCACACAGATAAACGCCTCCATAGCCCGCAATCTCCACTTATAAAAGGGCATATACTGGCGGTTTAAAAGATATCCCGCCTCTGCAGAAGCCTGAATAAACTCTGCAAGGCTGGCCTGCATCATCCCAATATCCCTTCTGCGGCGGCCCCGCTCATAATTATACTGTCCGGACTGGGCCATTTTTCCCAGACAAAGTCCCAGACGGTACAGACGTACCTTTTCCGGACAGGCTTCAAATTCCCTCCTGCGTCTGGTAAATTCTCCCAGTTTATCTTCAAAAATAGCTCCGCTGACCGCAGTTCTTAACTGCTCCGGAGGGATCCTGTTCCATGCGGCCATGCCCTCAGCCGTTTTGCAGTCTGGAGCATGTTCCAGACCGGTAAGCCTTTTGTAAAAAGCACCGATTTCGATCACTCCCACGCGGCCCGCTCCCTCTTTTGTCGTATTTCGCACGGGAATCCCCTTAAAACTCTCTGCCAGCCTGTCATAATCTGCCTGAAGCTGTTCTCCGATTGCTTCATAGTCCTCTTTTGTAAGCCAGAAACAGAAGCCGGGACCAAAATCGTGATCTGTAGAATATACATCATCCAATCCCAGACATTCTGAGCCTTCTCCCGCCAGGCCTGCGGCAATCCGGTCCGCGTAGGCAGGATATTTTTCCAGCAGCATAGGACGGCCCTTCTGTTCATAAAAGCTCCTTGCCAGATCCAGTCCGCAGATCCCGCTCTTTTCAAAGGCCTCTCTTCGGGCTTTCACATCAAGAACCTGTTCCCGGTTGCGGTTTAACGTCTGCCATCCGTCATTTTTTCCGTACAGACGGTTGATGAGCTCCATAGCCTGTCTGTAATACGCTTCCGCCTCATCCAGTTCGCCCCGATGAAAACAGGCTTCCGCCAGACCAGCCAGAGCAGAAGGGTAATGGGGATCCGGATTTCCGGGAAGGTTTTCAAAAAGCGCTGCCGCCTCCTTCATATACCGTGCGCCTCTGGCTGTGCGGTGCATCTTAAAGCAGATATTTCCCAGATTGGTCAGCGTTGTAGCACACTCTGCCTGAGCGTCAGGAAGACGGCGGATCATATCAAGCGCCTTTAAGCCCCTTTTCTCTGCCTCCGAAAGCCGTCCGGTTTCCGCATACAGAAGGCTCAGATTATTGTGAAGGCCCGCCAGACGGTAATCCGGCTCCTCTAAAAGAGAAGCATATACCTTTTCGGCTTCCCTGTAAGCTGCTTCTGCTTCCTCATACCTTCCCGCCGCACGAAAGCCGGTGGCTGCGTTCAAACAAGTAGTTCCGTGATGAAGCGTTCCGGAAAGCCCCAGTTCCCTCACCAGCTCCATCGCCTCTTTCGCACAAAGCACACATTTTTCATACTCTCCCCTTACACGATAATATCCTATCAGTTCATTTAAAACAGCCAGAATGCCCCCCTTGTCATCTGCCTGCCTCGCTGTTTTCATGCCTTCTGTAAGATATTCTTCTGCCAGATCCATACGTCCGTTCTCATACAGACGATCCAGCCCATTCATAAATTCATCTAATTGGAACACGCTGCAGCCCCCTCCTTTGTGCTATTTGTATAAAATATATTTGTTTTGTGCGAATGTTTGTTTATTTTATCACCACCAGACGAGAATTGCAAGACCAACCCTATATCAGATTTGCTGCAATCGGAACTGCGATCACGGTCATCAAACCTGCCACAGCGATGGAGAGACTGCTCATAGCCCCTTCAATCTCCCCCAGCTCCAGCGCCTTAGCGGTACCAATGGCATGAGCGCTGGTGCCTAAAGCCAGCCCCCTGGCAATGGGGTGGCGCACCCCCGTGATGCGAAATACCAGTTCTCCCAGTACATTTCCGATCACACCTGTGAGGATAATACTCATAACAGTCAAGGTAACGATCCCCCCCGCCTCCTCACTGACTCCCATTCCGATAGCCGTGGTAATGGACTTTGGAAGCAGCGTTACATAATTTACATGGGAAAGCCCCATCAGCTGGCACATGAGAAAAATGCTCACCACGCTGGCTGCCACTCCTGATCCAATGCTTGCAAATACAGCCGCTCCGTATTTTTTCAGCAGATGGAGCTGCTTATAAAGAGGGATCGCCAGGCACACCGTGGCCGGTGTTAAAAGCCAGCTTAAACCGGATGCACTTTGACTGTAGACCGCATAATCCACGCCTGTTCCCAAAAGAAAAACAATGATAACAGCCGCTGACACCAGAAGCGGATTTAAAAGAGCAAGCCTTGTCTTTTCTTTCAGCCAGCAGGCAGACAAATACGCTCCGACACTGAATACAAATCCCCAATACTGTGACTGTTCCAAAAATTCCTTCAGTATTTCCTTCATCCTCTTAGTCCTCCTCTTTCTTATTTCCGCTCTCCACCATTCTCTGGGCCACTGTTCCCGTAACTGCCATGACGATCACCGTTGACGTGGCAATAATAAGCAGAAACGGCAGGAGCACCTCCCGCAGCTGGTCTGCACTTTCAATAATCCCTACGGTAGCCGGAATAAACATCATGCTCATGGTATCCATGAGAAAATTTCCGGTCCCCTCTACGCTTTCCAGCTTCACGATCCCGCTCATCAGGGCTGTCAGCATTAAAAAAAGGCCGTATACGCCTGCCGGTACTGGAAACGGAAGAAAGTGGCTGAGGGCCTCTCCTGCCAGGGTGACCCCCAGGATAATGCCAATTTGTTTTACATACTTCATATGGATTCCTCCTGCTGTTTTATATGTACTCTCCCAACCATCCTATACGCCGTCCTATTCTATCACCACCCATTTTCAGGCGCAAGGCCTGAATTCATAAAATACAAAGGAAATACAATCCACCCGGTCTTGCATTCCGGACAATGGCCGATTACAATAAAAGAAAACATATCCGGAAAGGATCTGAATTCTATGAAATTTTTTTACGCTGACGCACTGGAGCATAGGCGGCATTTAAAGCTTTCCGCTCTTTTCGATCTCTGTTTTCCGTCTCCCTGCCTTCCCGGCGCTTTGCCGGCAGATGCAGACGGCCTCTGGCTGGCTGCTGATGAAAATGACGAACTGACCGGCTGCCTGCTCCTGTTCCAAACGGATCTTCATTCCTGGGAAGGAATCCCTTTCGTTCATCCAGCTTACCGCAGGAAGGGGATTTTTTCCGCTCTGCTGGCAAATGCCTGCCAAAAGGGGAACTGTCCCGGAGAGGATGACCTTTTCTTTTCCGTCCGTCCCACGCAGACACTCTGGCTACAGGTTCTCAACTCCATTGAAGCCGAAAAAGCCTTTGATGAATACATGATGGAATATTCATTTCAAAACCTTTCATCTGCCCGCCTGAAAACAGAGGCCGATTTTTCAGACGAGCTTACCGTTTCCTTTCAGGGAACAGAAGGAATGGCCTCTTGCCCTCATGTATCCTGCCTTCTCTCCGCTCACGGCTCCTCGATCTATCTGTATCAGCTCTTTACCGAAGAGGCGTTTCGCGGACAGGGACGGGCTTTGACTTTTCTGCACCATCTTTTCCCCCGGCTGAAAGCCCTTGGATTTTCCTCTGTCCGTCTCCAGGTATCGGGAGAGAATCTTCCCGCCATGGCCCTGTATAAAAAAACAGGGTTTCATATCACTGAAACCCTGTCCTTTTATCTTTATTAAACGGAATACACCGCGCCTAATCCCGGCGCACCTCTACTCCCTGAGCTTCAATGCGCTTTCGGATCTCCAGCATCTTTTCATCTGTCTGGGCAATCACATCGGCGCATTCTTTTAATTCCCCGCTGATCTCCCCATCTGTATCTACAAATGACTTTTTGTATTTCAGCTCATGATCCAGACTGGCCCAGAAATCCATAGCAATGGTGCGGATCTGGACCTCTACGCGGATAAAACGCTTGGAATCCGTAAAAAATACGGGAACCTCCACGATCATGTGATAGCTGCGGTAGCCGTTGGGCTTTGGATTTTTGATATAATCCTTTACCGCGATCACCTTTACATCATCCTGGCGCACCAGCATCTCTGCCACTTCGTAAATATCATCCACAAAAGAGCAGATAATCCGTACTCCCGCCACGTCATCCAGGTTTTTAACCATAGATTCCAGAGATACCTCCAGTCCCCGGCGCTGCAGCTTTTCCACAATACTCAACGGCTTTTTCACACGAGACTTGATCATCTCAATGGGGTTTCTCTGGTTCTTTACCGAAAGCTCGTCATTTAAGACCTCCAGCTTCGTTTTTACCTCCCGGATGGCGCAGGTATAGTGCATCATCACCTGCTGGAACTGTCTTGCCTGATCCAGCCAGATATCCGGAACCTGGGCCACATCCGGAACACGGACGATGGACTGGTGAAGTTCGCTGTTGGGGCTAAGATTCGTATTCATTGATTTTGCCACCTCATATTGTCCTACAGAGCTTCCACTGCTTCTGCAGCCTTTTCAAACCATGGCATCTCGATGTACTCTACCCGTCCGCCGTCAACCATCTGAGCGATCTTCGGATCGATCGGGATCTGAGCCAGAACCTTTAAGCCATTTTCCTGTGCTGCCTGCTCCACATGGCTTTCGCCAAATACATGGATGTGTTTTTTGCAGTCCGGACATTCCAGATAGCTCATGTTCTCCACTACTCCCAGAATGGGGATATCCATCTTCTTTGCCATATTAACAGCCTTTGCCACGATCATGCTTACCAGCTCCTGAGGAGAGGTAACGATGATAATTCCGTCTACCGGAAGAGACTGGAAAACCGTCAGAGGCACGTCGCCGGTTCCCGGAGGCATATCCACAAACATATAGTCCACGTCCTGCCACAGGGTTTCCGTCCAGAACTGCTTTACAGCGCCTGCGATCACAGGACCTCTCCAGATCACGGGATCTGTGGCGTTTTCAAGAAGCAGATTGGCAGACATGATCTCCACGCCCTCTAAGGATTTTGCCGGAATCATCAGACGTCCGTCCGGAGTCACAGCCGGTCTCTCGTCTGCCACGCCAAAGGCCATGGGGATCGAAGGGCCTGTAATATCCGCATCCAGAATGGCTGTGTGATGGCCCTTGCGGTTCATGCTTACAGCCAGCATGGAGGTTACAAGGGATTTGCCCACGCCGCCCTTTCCGCTGACAATGCCGATGACCTTTTTCACCTTGCTTTCCGGAGCCAGAGCCTCTAAAAAGCTTGTTTTATCTGTTGTACGGCTCTCACAGTTTGCGCTGCAGGAACCGCAGTCATGATTACATTCGCTCATGATCATATTCTCCTTCCAAATTTCAGTTTCCTTTTCTGCCAGAAGCAGACACTCTTTTTATTATAATCCTTTCCCGGCGGAATGTCCATTCCTTTGAACGTTTGTTTCTGCATTTTACAGGCTTAATCCCTTACAGCATGGCCCCCAGAAAATCCCTCAATCCAAACCGCGGATCCTTTGTAAGGCGCTCCTCCAAGAGCAGGCGGTTTTCGTCTGAATGCTCCAACTCTCTGGAATAGGTGTGTGCTGCATCCGCCATGGCCTTTACATCCAGGCTTCCCTGCTCCATAAAACGCTCTAAAGCCATATCCTGAATGATCAGTACAGAGGCCAGGGCCATTTTAAGCTTTCCATAGGGATTTTCATTGTAAACGCTTCCGCAAAAGTAGGTAAATACAAAGTATACCATCAGCTGCTCAGTCCATAATTCAAGTTCAGGACAGGCCTTTAAACATACGTTCCAGGCCTTTTTATAAGCCTCTTCCCCATTTCCGTAAAGAGAGCCTTCGATTTTCCCCCTTCTGGAAGGCCATTTGAGGTTTAAGGGTTCCATTTCCCCCAAAAGGGAAAACAGCTTTTTAAGAAAATCATACCGGCTTCCCTGAATTTTCTTTTCTTCAAAATACCTGATCCGATCCTCCCGTTCATATCTGGTAAACAGGGCGTCGGCTTCATAAAGCCGGTTTCTCCGAATCCTTCCCTGAAAGTCATGGCCCAAAGCCAGCACCATGGAAAGCCGCAGGGAAACCGGCGTCTTCCGATCCTGGAGCAGTTTAAAAATAAGGCTTCTGGCATCTATGAGCTTTGTATACAGGAAAAAATCAAAGTCCTCATAGGTTTCCTCCCGCTCATCCTCCTTTTCCAGAAAGCGGACCGGTTCCTTACAGCCAAGGATCAGTTCTGCAGCCACCGGACAGGAAAGACACAGAGAAATCTCACGGCAGCCCTCAAATTCCTCTGTATGGCGGGGATACTGCCTGCAGGTCCGGCACAGGCTGTCCTTTCCCTGTTCAATATAAAGATCGCAGAGATTTTCCTCATTTAAGAAGGCACAGCGCCCTTCATAGCGCAGAAAGGAGCCCTCCTTCCAGTCAATGGAATTATGCAGGCGATTTCCAAAGGAACCCTCTGTCTGCCGGTACCGTTTTAAGGCCTTATCATCAATCATAATTGCCCATCCGGCACAACAGGTATCGGGACATTTTGACCCGATACACTGAAACATTCTGTAATAATGGGGATATGTATACAGCATTTCTTATCTCTCTTTTCCGAATATGTACGTCTGAGGCGCACACTACTCCTGTGTTTTTGTTTCCTTTCGTCCCAGCCGGATCTCTTCCAGATAATCATTCAGCTCTTTATCTGCTCCCTGAAACAGGTAATGTTTGCCCGGTGCTCCCAGGCGTTTTTTTTCCTCGCGGATCAGCTGCTCCGTCCACTCAATATCCTCTCTCAGATCTTTTGCAGACATCAGGCGGCAGCCTTGTCCGTAAATGATCAGCTGCTCTAAACCGTCTGAGGTAGCCACGGTCACGCTGTACTTCCGCCCAATGCGGTGAGCCAGCTTTTCAATATATTGATCCGCTGTTTCCGCCTCTTTGGTGTATACTACATGGATGTTGTTGTAGTCCAGCGCTTCCCCTGTATTCCCTGAAACCTTGTAAGCGTCAAATACCAGGATCAGCGTACATTTCTTATAGCCCTGATAATTGCACAGAATATCCATCAAACGGTGGCGGGCGCCCTCAATGGTCGTTTTCGACAGCTCCCTGAGTTCCTCCCAGGCGAAAATAATATTATAGCCGTCCACAAGAAGGTACTCTGTTTCTTCCTCTTTTTTTTCTTCCGGCTTTCTTTTCTTTTCACTGGCAAAAACCCGGCTTCTCGCTCCCTCCTGGCCAGGATTTTTCCGGCGTACCGGGCCGAAGGTGCGCTCGAAAATAGCTTCCAGCTCCTTATCATCCGTCCAGGAGCCTCCTGCACCGCCCAAAACACGGCCCGGCTCCGAACCGTTGGAACGGACATCCGCGGCAGATACTTTCCTTTCAGCCTCATTCTCCGCCTGTTTCTTCTTTAAAGGACTTTCCAGATGCATATAGTCCTCCACCTGATCCCAGGGTACCACAAAACCGGCTCCATGGGAGCAGAATACAGAACCGGTTGGATTTTCCAGGTCTGCCTCCGGATCATATCCTGCCTGGCCGATGATCTCCTCCTCATTGTGGCAGGGCTCATAATCCCTGTACCACAAGGACAGCCGTCCTCTTCCCTTTGTATAGGCAGTGACCTCTCTCTGATAATCCCTCAGATTCACCACCGGCCCTTTTCCTGTAAGAACCGCCATATCCCCTTCGGTTTCCGGAGGATCAAATACGCCGTTTTTCCGCTCTATATCTGCCATTGCCCGTCCCAGATTCTCCGCAGGAATCTCCATACGGAACCCATAATACGGCTCCAGCAGGCGGCATTTTCCCGCACGCAGCCCCTGGCGCAGAGCCCGGTACGTCGCCTGGCGGAAATCCCCTCCCTCTGTGTGCTTAATATGGGCCCGTCCGGTTAAAAGGGTAATCCGCATATCCGTAATCTCAGCCCCTGTAAGAACGCCTCTGTGACGTTTTTCCTCCAGATGGGTCAGCACCAGCCTCTGCCAGTTCCGGTCCAGCACATCCTCGCTGCAGACTGTGTCAAACTGCAGGCCGCTTCCCGGTTCCCCAGGCTCCAGAAGAAGATGCACCTCCGCATAATGGCGCAGAGGTTCAAAATGGCCCACGCCCTCTATGGGCTCCAGGATTGTTTCCTTATACACGATATTTCCCGTGCCGAACTCTGCCTCAAGACCATACCGCTCACGGATCAGTGTTTTTAAAATCTCGATCTGTACTTCACCCATAACCTGAGCCTTGATCTCGCCTGTGGCCTCTTCCCAGAGGATGTGAAGCTCCGGCTCCTCCTCCTCCAGCTGGCGCAGATCCCGGAGGCTTTTATGCACATCCGTACCTTCCGGAAGAAGAATGCGATAGGTCAGCACCGGTTCCAGTACCGGAAGCTCAGAAGCAGCCTCTGCTCCCAGCCCCTGTCCCGGAGCAGAGGAAAGAAGGCCGGTAACTGCGCAGACCGTACCTGTCTGCGCCTCCTGAACCGTCTCATACTTTGATCCGGAATAAATCCGGATCTGGTTGACCTTTTCTTCCCCGATCAGCGCATCCTTCACACGAAGGACTCCTCCGGTAACCTTTAAATGGGTCAGACGGTTTCCCTGACTGTCTCTGGATATTTTATAGATTTTGGCACCAAAAGAAGAGCTTCCCTCCGGAGCCCGGACAATTTCAAAAAGCCCCCTTAAAAAGCTCTCGATCCCCTTCATCTTAAGGGCTGATCCGAAAAATACAGGAAAAAGCTTCCGGCCGGCTGTCATGCGGATAATCTCCTCCCTGCCAATCTCTCCTGTCTCCAGATATGTTTCCAGCACCGCCTCATCACAGACCGCCAGGTTCTCTGCAAAGCTCTCCCTCTCGTCTGTTCCGGGATTCCATTCTCCCCCATCTGCCTGCCAGCCTCCGAAATCCACACAGCCCTCATCCAGACGATCCTTTAGCTCTGCCATCAGGCGCTCCTTATCCGTACCCGCCTGATCCATTTTGTTGACAAACAAAACGGCCGGAATCTGATAGCGCTTTAGCAGCCTCCACAGCGTTTCCGTATGGCCCTGGATGCCGTCCGCTCCATTGATCACCAGAACGGCATAGTCCAGGATCTGAAGGGTGCGCTCCATTTCTGCTGAAAAATCCACATGGCCCGGCGTATCCATAAGGGTCACTTCCGTATCGCCCATAGAAAAAACGGCCTGTTTGGAGAAAATGGTAATCCCTCTGGCCCGCTCCAGCTCAAAGGTATCTAAAAACGCATCCCTGTCGTCCACTCTCCCCAGCCTGCGGATGGCTCCGGCGCCGTAAAGGATAGCCTCCGACAGGGTAGTCTTTCCGGCGTCTACATGGGCCAACAGACCTACAACTGTTTTTTTCATGCCTGCTCAGGCACAGCCTCAGCCGCAGGTGCTTCCGGTCTCTGAACCCCCGGACGGTTTACAGTCAAAGGAAGGTTTACTCCCAGCACATTTAAAATAATGCCGCCTGCTTCAGCCGCCAGTACGGTAGGCACCTTTTCTGCCTCCACCACAACCGGGCGCAGCTTATTGTCGCGGTTAAATTTCTGGAACTCCAGAATATCTGTAAAAGCAGGCTGGAACAGCTGTCCGTCCTTCATCTTTACAAGAGGAATCCCCTTCTCCTCTTTCTGAATGGCAAAAATATAGCTGCCCTTGCGGAAATCGGCTGTCAGCTCCTCATTGAGCTCTTTGATCCGTTCTGCCCGCGCCTCTGCTTCTGCCTCAGCTGCCGGCCGTCTCATCTCCTGAGCCAGATAGATGGCAGTCAGATGAAGGGATGGATTTTCCACCCACACGGTTCCCTGGGGCATATCATCCGGAGACTTGCGCTTTACAATATCTCCTACCTGCATGGAAGCCTTTTCCCCGTTCATCTCCACGATCAGGGCATTCACGCCCATAGCATAAAGACTGGTAAAAAATACCAGCATATCCTTACCGTTTACCTTTGCAACGGAAACAGGGATCTTCTGCTCTGCGAGGCCGGCTGCTGCTGTTTTTGCCTCCTCCTCATTTAAGTATAAGAATACCTCGTCATCAAAGGTTTCCGGATCACATACCACATACGGTTCCCTTGTGCACAGGGAAATCAGTACAAAAATATCAGCGTCATGTCCCAGCCGGGTAAGAAGCTCCTTCTTTACAGCTGCAACGGTGTTTTGCGTATCACTCATTTTCATTTTCTCCTTATCAACACATTCTTGTAAAATTGTACCACATTCCGCAAAAGGGTGCAATTAGTTCAGGAAAAAGAACCGGCGCTTTTGGTCTGCGCCGGTTCTTCATAACCTGCTTTTAAATTTCCTGTCTTTTTACTGTTGCTCTGCCTGTACAGCCTCTGCGATCAGAGTTTCAAAATCCTGATATGCCTCCGGATCAGGAACTGTGGGAACCTCTACGGGCTGGCCCGGGTCTGCGATGCCGATATCGCCGTCCAGCTTCATGGTGATGCTTTCACCATCTGCTTCCATTGCCATATCCATCTTCATGCGCATCTTAATGCAGTTTCCTGCCGGATCAATCACATATTCATAGATCACATCACCCATGGTAATGCCTGCCGTATCTAACAGTCCGCTCATGCCGGTAGAACTCATCACCATCTGGAAATATTCATTCATCTGGTCGGCTTCAGCCACAAAGCCGATCACCTTATTTTCTCCCTCATCCCATAAACGGAAATTGGATAAATAATTCTCAAACTCATCCTCAAAGGCCATAGCGGATGCCATGCTCTGCTCCATCATAGTTCCTATATCCATAGGCATCTTTACCTTCTGTCCCATGGAATCCTGATAGTAGCAGCCGTCCTGATAATATGCGGAAATGATCATCGGCTCTTCCATGCCGTCCATAGTCGTACGGGAATACATCATGTAGCGCATCTGCTGAGGCTCTGTCATATGGTTCATCTTCATATTCATTTCCATACGCAGATTCATGGCATCTACGCCTGTATCCTCCAGGATACTGCCTCCAATGGAAATCTTAAAATCAGCAAAGGCGTTCATGTCTGTAATGGATTTCTGAGTTTCGGATACCTGGTGATAAAGAGCTTTTGCATCCTCAGAATTATCTGCGTAGGCGGTCATAGGGCAAAGCAGCGCGGCTGATAGCAGGACAGCAAAGAAACGTTTCATTTTTCTCATAGCGTAACCTCCTCGGTAAAGAAATTCCTCTTAAATTGTCACTGATGATACTGCTATTGTACTCCAAAACAGCTCTGCTGTCCATGTAAAACGCAAATATATTTCTTACGATTTCATCTTTTCTCTTAAGAATTCTGATATTTTTTCATCTGTTCCCTATCCGGCAAAATACTGGTCTATACCGGCTGCCAGGCCATCCGCCAGCTGTTTTAACGCGGCCTGGGAATGGTCAGAGGCCTTATCTCCCAATTCAATGTCCACAGACGGAACGGTAGAATAGGAGGTCTGGGTCAGATCCATCTCCATGGAGCCGCCGGAAAAGATCTTAACCCCCTTTTCCTTTAACCCCGCAACCAGGCTTTCTCCCAGCGCGTTATGCTTCTGCCAGTTTGATTTTACCGGCTCCATATTCCGGTAAGCGGCATTGTTTGGAACACTCATGTAAAAGGCTCCCTTATTGCTGGAGGTGGAATCCCAGTGAAGCGCAATGTGGCAGTCGCTGGCATTATTGGCGATAAGTGTTCTGGCGATATTATCCAGCTGGACATCCTCTGTTTCACGGATCATCAGCACATCATAGCCCTTTGCCAGCAGCTTATCCTTTAAAATGAGCGCCATGGAAAGGGTAACGCTGCTCTCAGGCGTACCGTCGTCAAAGGTCATGCCGCCGGATACCGCCGCGGCTGTCACAGCTCCCGCTCCCGTAGTGCCTCCTGTGACCTTGGGGCTGCCGTCTGGATGACACTGAGTCTTTACAGAAGCGCCTCCTTTGGTACCATGACCTGCATTGACGCAGATGGTAAGGTTCTTTCTCTCTGCCGTCTGGCTCTGATAGAGAACCGCCGTTCCGGAGGTAATCTTTGCAAACTCTGCATAATCCCAGTTCGGATCCAATAAAACCTGCCTGCCATTTTCAGCTATGGCGCCGCCCTCTGTATTTACATAAACCCGATCGGAAACCGTTTCAAATTCCGGCACTGCAGCCCGTGTTCTGGACTGGGAGCGGCCGGAAATATCCGCTCCGGTCTCCGTCTGTTTGGATGTCCGAACTTCTGCAGCAGCCTGTACTTCTCCATCAGCCTGCGCCTCTGTACCGGCCTGTGCCCGCAGTTCTTCACTGGACTCATACTCTGAACAGCCTGATAAAATAAGCGCGGCCATTGCAGCGGCTAAAACACCTCTCTTCCAGAAAAACATTCGGACTGTTTTTGCGCGTTCTGCTCCGCCCCTCTGCCTCATAGGATAGTTCCTCCTCCCACTACATAGCCATTTTCATAAAATACCACAGCCTGTCCCGGAGCCGCAGCCCGTACAGGCTCATCGAACCTGCATTCTACCTCTCCATTTTCTATTTCGCGGATAGTGCACATAGCTCCGCCGTGATTGTAGCGGATTTTAGCCTTCACTCTCGTCTCTCTGCCGTGAAGCCCGTCCACAGCCATCCAGTTGAGCCTATTGCAGCGCACGGTACTGGTAAATACATCCTGACTGTCCCCGATCACCACCTCGTTTGTCTCCGGACGCAGGGCCGTGACAAAGACCGGATGGCCCATAGCCAGATTTAAGCCCTTTCTCTGGCCGACCGTATAATGGGTAATGCCCTTATGGCGGCCGATCACATTTCCCTTAAGATCTACAAAATTTCCGGGCTTTGATTCTTTGCCTGTATAATTCTCAATAAAGGAGGCATGGTCGTGATCCGGAATAAAACAGATTTCCTGGCTGTCCGGCTTGGATGCCACCGGAAGGCCCAGCTTCTGGGCCATCTGGCGGATCTCATCCTTTGTGTAATCTCCTACCGGCATCAATGTCCTTGACAGCTGATCCTGGGTCAGATTATAAAGGGCATAGGTCTGATCCTTTGCCGCCGTCACAGAGGTTTCAAGGGCAAAACGGCCGTTTTCCAGCTTTGCAATCCTTGCATAATGGCCTGTTGCAATGCAGTCCGCCCCGATCGCAAGGCTTCTCTGCAGCAGGGACTCCCATTTCACATAGCGGTTGCAGGCGATACATGGATTGGGGGTGCGCCCCGCCAGATACTCCTGGGCAAAATAATCCATTACCCTGCACTTAAATTCCTCTTTAAAATTCATAACATAATAAGGGATCCCCAGTTCCATGGCGACTCTGCGGGCGTCATCTACTGCGCTCAAACCGCAGCAGCCTCCCTCTGCCTCCTGGACCTCGGTATCCTCATCCTGCCATATCTGCATGGTTACTCCGATCACATCATAACCCTGCTCCTTTAACAGCCAGGCTGCCACGGAGGAATCGACTCCTCCGGACATGCCTACTACAACTTTTTTGCTCAATAGTCTTCCTCTTCTTCCTCTTCTTCGATATTATCCTTGGGCTTTTCCAGACCCTCAATGGTAATACCGTTTTTCTGTGCATAATCCCAGAGGGCGGCGTGAATGGCCTCCTCTGCTAACAATGAACAGTGTACCTTAACAGGAGGCAGTCCGTCAAGTGCTTCCATCACAGCTTTATTTGTAACCTGCATGGCTTCCTGCACCGTTTTTCCCTTTACAAGCTCTGTTGCCATGCTGCTGGTTGCTACGGCAGCTCCGCAGCCAAAGGTTTTAAACTTTACATCCCGGATGATCTGGTTTTCGTCAATATCCAGATAAATACGCATGATGTCGCCGCACTTGGGATTTCCCACCGTTCCTACGCCGCTTGGATTCTCAAGCTCTCCTACGTTTCTGGGATGTTCAAAATGATCCATTACTTTTTCTGTATACATCGTCTCTTCTCCTTGTTCGTCATTTTCGCCCTTTAACGGCTGTGTTTTCTCATATAATCCTCATACAGAGGGGAAAGCTCTCTTAAATATGCTACGATTTCCTTAATCTTATCTGCTGTTATATCCATTTCCTCCATGGTATTTTCCTCACTTAAGGTCAGACGCAGAGAGCCGTGGGCAATCTCATGGGGAAGACCAATGGCAAGAAGCACATGGGAAGGATCTAAGGAGCCTGAGGTACAGGCCGATCCGCTGGAACCGCAGATTCCGGCCATATCCAGCTTGATCAAAAGGGACTCACCCTCAATAAACTGGAAGGCAAAATTGATATTATTCGGCAGACGGCTGGTACGGGAACCGTTGATCCGGGTAAAGGGAACCTCCCGCAGCACCTTTTCCATAAGATACTCCCGCATCTCAACTTCCTTTTTGGTCCGCTCTTCCATCTCATCCATGGCAAGCTGAACCGCTTTTCCAAAGCCCACAATGCCTGGAACATTTTCCGTTCCCGCCCTGCGTCTGCGCTCCTGGGCTCCGCCGTGGATAAAGGAACGGATCTTTACGCCCTTTCGGATATACAGAAAGCCGATTCCCTTGGGGCCGTTTATCTTGTGGCCGCTGGCGCTGAGCATGTCGATGTTGTACTCGTCCGCTGAAATGGGCACATGGCCGTATGCCTGTACCGCATCGGTATGAAACAGGATACCGTGCTCCTTTGCAATGGCTCCGATCTCCTTAATCGGCTCAATGGTTCCGATCTCATTGTTTGCAAACATGATAGAAATAAGAATGGTATCCGGGCGGATGGCCTTTTTCAGCTCATCCAGCTTTACTACGCCATTTTCATCCACATCCAGATAAGTGACCTCATACCCTCTTTTTTCCAGATATTCACAGGTATGAAGGATGGCATGATGTTCAATTTTACTTGTGATAATGTGCTTCCCCTTGGCTTCATAAGCCTCTGCCGCAGCCACCAGGGCCCAGTTATCCGCTTCGCTTCCTCCTGCTGTGAAATAGATTTCATTGCTCTTTACTCCCAGGGAGTCTGCTATGATCTCTCTGGCTTTTGTTACAGCCTCTTTGCTTTTTGCTGAAAATGTATATACAGAGGAAGGATTTCCATAGGATTCTGTAAAATAGGGAAGCATGGCCTCTACTACCTCAGGACGGGTCTTTGTGGTTGCCGCATTATCAAGATATATCATTTTTTCCATATTAAAACGCTCCGCCTTTCTGTTTCTTTCATTCTGTCCTTACTATACCATAGTATTCCTACAATTTCAATAGGAATACTATAAAATAATTCGGTTCTGATATTCTTATTCTTTTCATATAGTAATAATAATTTTCCGGTTTCGGAGGCCCCGACCATGTTCCAGCTGACTCCCCGCAAAAAAGCCTTTCTTACCGGCACCCTTCTTCTGACCTTTACCGGCCTGATCTGCCGGATTCTGGGATTCTTCTACCGGATTTATCTCTCCCGGACCATTGGGGCGGAAGGTCTGGGACTTTATCAGATGGTACACCCGCTTTTTGGCATCTGCTTTGCACTCTGCGCCGGTTCCCTCCAGACCGCACTAAGCCAATATGTGGCTGCCCGTCAATCTCAGGGCAAAAAGGCTCTTATGGCTACCCTGTCCGTATCTCTAAGCCTTTCTGTCCTCTTAGCCTGGCTCATCACTTCCTTTCGCACTCCCCTGGCCCGGTATGTGCTTTTAGAGCCCCGATGTGCCCCATTTCTTCCTGTTATCGCTCTGTCCGTTCCTTTCTGCGCCCTTCACGCCTGTATTAACGGATACTATTATGGAATGCAGAAAACAAGGGTTCCTGCTCTTTCCCAAGTGGCTGAACAGGGAATACGCATGGTGACTGTGTGGCTGATCGTCTGTGTTTGGACAGAAAAAGGCCGGCCTGTTACGGTAGATCTGGCTTTTTACGGCCATCTGGCCGGTGAAATGGCCTCTGCTCTCTTTACCCTTATGTGTCTGGGAGCATTTCCGCCCCGGTCTGAAAAACGTCCTGCTCCAGGCTTCCAGAATCTTCCCCCTTTGTCACAGGATCCTTATCCGTCTTCCCCCGAGACGGAACACTCCTTTAGGACGGAACACTCCTTTTTTCAGGTACTGTCCTCTCTTTTAATCCTGGCTCTGCCCCTGATAGGAAACCGTCTTGTATTAAATATCCTTGGAAGTGCGGAGGCCATCTGGATCCCGGACCGTTTAACCGCATTTGGCCTTTCAGATCCCCAGGCCCTGTCCCTTTACGGCGTCCTGACCAGCATGGCCATGCCCTTTATCTTCTTTCCCTCTGCCATCACAAATTCCATGGCAGTTTTGCTGCTCCCCTCAGCGGCAGAAGCCCAGTCGCGCGGAAATAAGGAGCGCATCTCTTCCATGCTGGCGCTTTCCATCCGCTGCAGCTGCTATATGGGAATCCTGTGCATCGGCATTTTTACCCGCTTTGGCAATACGCTGGGAATCAGCCTGTTTCACAACCAGCAGGCCGGAGCCTTTATCACCACCCTCTGCTGGCTCTGCCCCTTTATGTACCTTGCAACCACGCTGGGAAGCATACAGAACGGCCTCGGAAAAACCTCATCCACTTTTTTCCAGAATGTAGCCGCCATGATTCTTCGACTGCTCTTTGTCCTCTTTGCCATTCCCTCCTTTGGAATCCAGGGATATCTATGGGGGCTTCTGGCAAGCGAACTGGCTCTGGCCCTTATGTGCTGCTTAAGCCTTAACCGCATCGCCCCTATTGGCTGGGACGTTTTTTCCATGGTTGTAAAACCGGTGCTGATTCTTTTGATCGCGTTTGGAATCAATTTCGCCTTATGCGCTTTTATTCCCGCTCTGTCCTCCCTTCCTGTTTTTCTGAATGCTGCCGTGCAGATCGGCTTTATCAGCCTGGTGTATGGAGGGATGCTGGTGTTGTTTCACAAAAAGAAGTGAAAAATCCCGGCCAACTCTGCCCTTTCCAGCGCGCAGAATTGTCCGGGATCATCCGTCTGTTTCTATTCTTTTTATTATACCCGGTCATAAATCTCCTGCAGGAAGGCCACATCGCTGTGGAAACGTTCTCTGCTGGAGTTTTCAAGCAGCACCGGGATATGAGTTTTTTTCTCCTTAATGAGCTGCATCAGAGGCTCATAGCAGAACAGGCCCTCGCCAACGTGCCTAAACAGCTGATTCTGGCCATCAAACACAAAGTCCTTCACATGAAGGGCGCTGATCCGGTCGCCGTAATACTCAAAAGCCTGGCGAATGACTCTTTCCTGAGCCTCAGGCGCCACCTTATCCGGATGGATCAGGTTCACACTGTCTAAAATCACCTCTACGTTCGGGGAATCAATGTCATCCAAAAACCGCTTCATCCGCGCCGGACTGTAAAGGGTATGGTCGAATACGCCCTCCACTCCTACGATCACTCCCAGCTTCTCAGCAGCAGAGACAATCTCTCTCATGCTCTTTAACAGAAGCTGATAACCGTCCTCTGAATACGTTTCAGGAGTCACACGAAAATCCGAGGACAGACGGCCGGTTTCTGTTCCTACCATATCTGCTCCGATGATGCGGGCATATTTTAAATGTTCAATAAACCGGGCTACCTCTTTTTTGCGCAGCTCTTCTACAGGGTTAGTAGGGTTAATATAGCAGCCGAGAACAGCCACATGGATCTCGTTTTTATCCAGCTGTTCTTTAATGTAGCGGGCAAATCCAGGGTTGTAATGACCGGTGGTAAAGTCATAATTGCTGATGGATTTGGCAAAAGCAAGCTGGATCTGGTGCACTCCATTTTCCTTTGCCAGCTGGAACACCTTTTCCATCTCCATTTTTTCACACAGGTCATGGCAGCGCATACCGGTATTTAATTTCATGGCAACTCCTCCTTTTATAAACGGTTCTGATCCCTTCCGCCCAGGAACCTGAATATTCCTGCTGCTTCCAGGAGTTTTGCAATATGAAAGAAGATCAGGGAATCAATGGGCCACATGATAAGATTTTTAATCACTCTTGGCGGCAAAAGCACCATAAATGCCTTTCCGTAAAGCAGAGACAGGCACAGCGTATTAAGCAGTACATTACAAACCAGGCTCACAACAAGGTGAGCGGCAAATACTCGCCCCAGACTTAAGGGCTTTCTGTAATAGAAAGAACCGTAGATCACACCTGCCAGCATCGCCACAAGGGTAAAACCGGGGAAAAATCCGCCCACAGGCTTGATCATATATTTTAAAATATCAAGCGCCCCCGCAAACAGGCTTCCTGCCGCAGGACCAAACAGATAGTGGACCAGTTCATTTGGAATACCTGAAAAGCCAATACGGACAGACGGTCCCAGATCAATGCTTAATGACCCCAGCACGATAGCGATAGCCCCGAGCATGGCACAAACGGTAACGGTCCTTACCTCTTTTAACCGGCGGAAGGAACAGGTAAACAAAGTTGCTAATCTTGTCATAAAAAAATTACCTCCTTTGCAGACCTCTCAAACTACAATCGGAGATAATCAAATCCCTATGATCTTCTCTGATGCAGCGGGATGCGGCCCATGCACCGCAGAAGGATCGGCACAAAGCCGCTCCTTACTTTCGTCTGACTGGCAACTCCCTGTCCAGCCGGCACTTAACGCGCATAAGCCTACTCTGCTTATTTATTTTTTCATACATAACTATACACGTTTTTGAAAGATATGCAAGTTTTTTTTAAGAAGCATAACACGCACTCAAACAAAATACGCCCATTCTGCTTATATTTAAACAGAACGGGCGCAAGCCTCCTATTATGCCGCATATCTGGAAATTTCTTCCATCAAATCTTCACAGGATTCATCTGTGTGAACAATCACCTCCACTGTCCTGGATTTGGCCAGAGCCAGCACACCTACGATTGACTTTGCATCTACGATCCTGCTTCCACATTTTACATCTGCATCATATTCATACCGATTCATAATTCGCACAAAATCAATGATCTGATCCGGCTGATTGAATTTAACTGCAACGCGCTTCATATTCATTACCTCCATCATCTGCGCAATACTCTCATCACAAAGAGCAGACATTTATAAAATTCATTGCCGGATACACGGGGATGACGCTTACGGTAAGCAATATCCGGCAATGCATGATAACATCTTATATTTCATATGATAACAGCTGAAGTTGAAAAAAACCATGGTAAAATCCTTTCATTCGCTGTAATTTTTTTTGATTTCCATTGCATAAGTGAAGGCTTTCAAATAAAATAAAGGCAGAGCGATTGTTGAATCAAAAAATGGAGAACCTATATCCTATGAAATTACTGATTGCTGATGATGAAAAACTTACCCGTGAAGGTATATGCAGCCTGCTGGATCTGAAACAGTACGGCATTACAGAGGTAATCCTGGCAGACGACGGGGTCAACGCCCTTACAGAGGCTAGAAAGCACCGCCCAGATATCCTGCTTACCGATGTGCGGATGCCCCGCATGACTGGGGTTGAGATGGCTTCTCTGTACCTGGAAGAGGCTCCGGATACAGCCGTCATCTTCATGAGCGCCTACTCAGACCGCGAATATCTGAAAGCGGCAATTAAACTGAAAGCTGTAAGCTACATTGACAAACCGGCAGAAAAAAAGGAACTTGAGGATGCCATAAAGGAAGCAGCCGACCGTTTCCGTACCCTGAGAGCCGCAAAAGCCGGCGCTATGCTGGAGGAAAAGGATCTGCGCGGTCACCTTGCCTTGGCCCTGACCAATTCTTCCAAACTGGAGGAAGCCCTGGAACTGGCAGCCCGCGTTTCTCCGAAAGTCGAAACAGATTTCTGGTTTACCTGTGTGATCACAAGCTGTCTCACCCCCCTTTCCGAGCTTCCCTCAGAAGATCTGATCCAGGAAAATCAGCTTTTTTCTTCCTATTTGAAAAAAATGGGGATCGTGCGGATTCTGGTGCCCAAGGCAGACCGCTATATCGTAAGCTTTCTGTGCAGTTCCAACCGCCAGGAACCAGAAACAGTCCGCGCTTTTACCAGCTTTCTCAAAGAGCGGATCACACCCTACTGCCGTTTTTTTATTGCATCAGGCCCCTCTGTACAGGGCATGGATCAGGCTGCATTTTCGTATAAAAGCGCCATGAGCCTATTAAGCGAAAGCTTTTATCATGATTACAATTCCGTCTTAACACAAACACCTCCTGCCGGCTCTCTGCAGCCTGCCGAAGATCCCTTTGCAGACTTTACAGCAGCCCTTGCAGCCCAAAGAGAGCTGGAAGCACTAAAAGCCGCCGGAAACTTTTATAATGCTCTAAAAAACAGCCCTCCTCTTCCGGAAGCTCAGGTAAGAGACCGATATTTCCGATATCTGAACAAGCTGGATGAGATCAGTCTGGCTAATCACATTTCTCTGTGGAAAAGAGAAGGTATCGAATCAGAATCCATCTGGGAGGATGTAATAAGCTGCGCCACCTTAGGAGAACTCCATGATTTTCTCTGCCACAGGATCAGGCACTATTTTCAATCCCTGATCTTTAATCAGTCTGAGCATCCGGTCGTCTTTCAGATCAAGGAATATATACGCCAGAATTTTGCGGTTCCTACCCTGTCTGTGCTGGATATCAGCCAGTATGCAAACCGCTCCTCCAGCTATATCTGCACTCTTTTTAAAAATGAAACCGGCCAGACGATCAACCAGTATCTGACCGATTACCGGATTAAAATGTCCAAGCAGTTTTTGAGCAATCCCAGATACCGGATCACGGACATCTCCGCAAAAGTCGGCTACAGCGACGGCAATTACTACAGCAAGGCTTTCCGCAAGATCGTAGGCCTTTCACCATCGGAATACAGGGAGAAAATACTCTGATGAAACGTCCCATAAAACAGTTTTTTCATTATTACATTTATGATATGAAGCTGAAAAAGAAACTGGCATTGTCCTTTGCCATCCTCTTTATGCTTCCCACGCTGACTGTGACCTTCTTTTTATTTACCCGGATTTTCCGCATTGTGTTAAATGACACGCTGCGCTCCGAAGAGGCCTTTCATTCCCAGTCCGCTCTTGCGGCAGAAAATCTTATGATCCATGTAGCTCATGCCTCTGATACACTCACCTATTCCCTTCCGATCCAGCGGCTCTTTTCCATCACAAAAAAACAGGCGCCCGGAGCCGCCCTGTCACGCACGCATCTGAACAATCTGTATCAGCTGGCAGATATGGCTGCGGAACCCTCTTTAATCCGCACCATACGAATCTATTACGATGACAGCTCCTATCCACAGCTTGACATTTTAAATAACGGCCGCCAGCGCCTTTTTATCCCTCTCTCTGCAATAGACAGCGGATGGCTCGACCGTTTTGAGTCCTCTCCGGAGGACAGACTGTTGTGTGCAGCTCCGGATCTGTCGGAAAATGAAAAAAAATACTGCGGGAATCTGGCCTATCTGGTTCGGCTTAATTATCTTTCCGAAGATGAAAGGGCAGAAAAAGAAGCGGCTGCCTATGTGGCTGTTTATTTTTCCCGCAGTTCCCTGCAGCAGCTGATCACACACACGCATTTGATCCAGGGAGAAATCAATTTTTTTATGAACGCCTCCGGTGAACCGATTGATATGAAAGACGAGCGGCTCTCCAGTTCCATTCCCCAAATCCCCCACTCATTATTTGAACAGTTAAAACAAAAAGAACAATTCATTCCGGCTGATCTGGACGGTTCTCCTGTATATGCGGCATCATTTTCCATCAATGGATCCGACTGGTATCTTATGTCTGTCATCCCCAGGCAAAGCCTAAAGGCAGCAGGCGTCTCTATGATCCTCCAATTTATTGCATTCTATGGCGTTATCTCCCTGTTGGCCCTATTTCTGGCTTACCGCCTTTCAAAGTCCTTTGCAGACCGCATTATTCATGTTGCCCTGCAGATGGAAACCATCCGCTCTGGACGTCCCAGACCTCTTCTTCTGAAAAATGCCGGGAATGACGAAATCGGCATTCTTTCCGGTGCCTACAATTTTATGACTGCCGAGATCAATGAACTGCTAAACCAGAAGGAGCTTGCTGCCAAAGAACTGCAAAAGGCTGAATTTCGCGCCTTGCAGGCCCAGATCAATCCTCATTTTCTCTATAATACTCTGGATATGATCAACTGGCTGGCAAAATCTGGCCAGATCAGCCAGGTAAGCCAGGCAGTTCAGGCTCTCACCCGCTTTTACCGTCTGACGCTTGGACAAAAAGAGCTTTTCGGTACCATTGATGATGAAATTACCCATGTAACGCTTTATATGCAGCTTCAAAATATGCGTTACAATCACTGTGCCGACTTTATAGCAGACATTCCCCCAGAGCTTGGCAGCCTGACGATCCCCAAACTGACCTTCCAGCCAATTGTAGAAAACGCCCTTCTGCACGGCATCTTAATGAAGGAAGAAAAAAAGGGCTGTATTCTTCTTACCGGCTGGCGCGAGGGAGAAGATGCAGTCCTTGTGATCAGCGATGACGGGGCCGGGATTGCGCCGGAAAAGCTGGATACGCTTTTAGACAGCCTCTCAGCAGATAATGGCTTAACTTCTCTCAGGCACATCGGCGTGTCCAACACCAATCTGCGTTTAAAAAGCCTTTACGGAGATGCCTACGGTCTTTCCTTTACCAGTACTCCCGGTCAGGGTACTGAGGTTACTGTACGCATTCCTGCCCGGCCGGTATCCCTTTAGCAGCGTCCTCAGCATCATCATTCACACTCAAAGCTGCATTGTGAGCTGTTCCAATACCTCCGGTGCGAAAAGCTGAAACCGAAGCGCTATTACTCCAATTATCACTGCTGCCATACACAAAAATGCCTCACACTTTTTTACTATCTTTTTCATTGTCAATTCCTCCTCATGTTTTAACGTTGTCCGTATCATAGCACCAAAGGAATTAAGATAGCACTCAGGTGTGAGGCATTCGTACTAAAATTGTATTAAATTATCCTCTGAAATTTTTTCCGCAGCTGTAGTACAAAAAGCACAGATCTGCCAATAACACCACTGCCAGAACAAACAGTGCCAACCAGGTGAGCGGAGAGCCAAAATCCATCTGTTTGAAAATCCACAGATTAGAAGCAGCAAACAGAATGAGCGGAAGGACTGCAATAGAAATCACGCGAAGCAGGCGGTATTTCCTTCTACTCATTCCTTCGGGCACATAGTCCTCCGGATGAACCAGTTCACAGTGCACCACGATCCCAAATCTTGAAGAAGTTCTGTACGCTCTGTACTCCTTTCCATCCATCATAAAATGCGGCGACCTGCTTTTCTTTGTTATAATGATCGTTTTTCCATTCTCTTTTCCGTACTTTAACAGCTCTCTCTCAAAGGTATCTGGCTCATCACACCGGTCATCAGGCATAAAGGAAAACTCCCGGATTGCTTCTGATCTTACAACTCTAGCATAATCATTGACGAAATCCATAAATACCGATCCCCGCTTTTCCTCCTGTTCCATTTCTTCCAGATAAAGATCGGGGTCTACATCTGCAAGCTGATTTTCCTTTATCCTTCCGCAAAATTCCAGGGCTGCCGTCAATTCCTCCTTCTGGGACTGCAGGCGGCTGATCTGATCCCCAATGGCTTCTTCCAGAGAAATGTCCCCTTCAAACATCCGGCGGATTTCTCCTATGGGCATCCCCAGCTTGCGAAACAAACGTATAAGCTTTAAGCGGCTGATCTCCTCCTCTGAATACAAACGATATGAATTTTCTTTATCTCTTTTGGGAGCCAGCAGCCCCTGCTTTTCATAATACCGGATATTCTGACTGGTCACCTTTGTCAGTTCCTCTGCTTCTTTGATGGTTCGTGACATATACACTCCTCCTTACCCCTATGGCTTAGGGAAATATTCTTTATTTACACAGTAAGCATAAGGCTTATACCTGGTATAATGTCAAGATTTTTCCAACAAAAAAATCCGAAACTCAAGTTTCCTTAAGTTTCGGATCATCATCCAGTGCAGAAGAAGGGAGTCGAACCCTCAAGGTATTACTACCACACGGACCTGAACCGTGCGCGTCTGCCAATTCCGCCACTTCTGCATATGCGGGAGATGGGACTTGAACCCACACGAGCATACACCCACAAGATCCTTAGTCTTGCCTGTCTGCCAATTCCAGCACTCCCGCAGCACGTGTTATAATATAGCACAGACTTTTCGATTTGGCAATACCTTTTTTTCAATTTTTTCAATTTTTTTCAAAAATAATTTCAAAGGGTATTTTCTCCCTAAAAACACCTGAGATAATAGTACGGCAAAAAGAGTCTTCCAAGCTGCTCCATCCCCGGAATCCATCTCCCTGGATCTACAAACACCGGACAAAATAAAAGACTTCCTATGATAAAAAACGGAATCATACAGCAGAGAAGCTCCGGTGAACGCACAATCAGCTTTAGCCCAAAGGCAAATACCGTACAGCCACATCCATATAAAAGCAAAAGCCCCAGCTCTCTTCCCACAGCCCCAAAGCTTCCTCCCTCTGCCATGCCGCCCAGAAAAAGCGCACAAAAAACAGATAAACAGGCCAAGGCTCCGGGCGCTGCTGCAGCTGCCAGACGACAGGGCAGACGCAGTCCGATCCCCAAAGGCATAAACAATCCCCTTCTCTCGTCTTCTCCTGCCATCACGCCGCCGTAAAGAGACAGAATAAAAACCATGACGGCCCCCAGACCGCGAACCGGAAAAATACTGCCTGCTGCATCAGATTTTGGACTCTGTGTCTCCACCCCGTCCTCTGATCCTCCCCCTCCGTTCGTTTCATATATATATTGGAAATGAAACAGGCCCTCTTCCTGATTCCAACGGTCATACCTTTCTCCCGCTTCTTCTGCTGCTTTCGCTCTGGAGCTGCTGTTAACAGGCCCCATCCCTGCAAAAGCCTCCCCTTCTTCCACATAATCCATAAGCAGATTTCTGTTATAAAGAGCTGCCAGCTCTGAAAATACCGTTTCTGTAGAAATAGAGCCGGCTACCGTAGAAGGAGCCATATACAAACGAATTACCCGTTTCCACTGCTTTTGATCCAGCTTCTCTTCCAGCCCTGAATCAATCACATATCCGCACTCAGCTCTTCTGGACGCCACCTCATCCCGTACCTGGGCTTCATCCGAACAGATATAAAAATCAAACATCCCATCCTTCCTGTCTGCCAGGCGTTCTGCAAGTCTCCAGGCCAGCGATCGTTCAGATACATCCTCCTCTCCTGAAACGCTGACAGCAACTGGAATCTCCCCCTCTTCTTTATCTGAAAGCCTTCCGGCCACAAAGGCCGCCAACGGCATAAGAAGCAAAAGAAGAGGAAAAATCCCCTTTCTCAGGCAGCGTTTGCAGGAAAGAAGAAACCAGATAACTGCTCTTTTCATGCTTCTTTCACCTCCGCTGCAGCTGCAATCAGCCAGCCGCCCACCCCAAGAGCTGCAAGTTCCACTGCTGTAACCAGGCTCTCATTTCCTGTCACTGCCATCTTCACACCTTCCATCAGGATATGGGTAGGAAGAAATGGAGCAGCTCTTTGTATGCTTTCCGGCAAAAACACTTCCGGCAGAAAGCCTCCCGAAAGAAAATGAAATGCCGTCACCAGAAAAAACTGCAGAAAAATGCCGCCGATCCTACTTCCTGCGGTCTGAAAAAGACACACACTAAAGGATGCCGCCCCCAGACAAACAAGAAATCCTGTAAGAATCGTATTTAATCCAATGGAAATCATTCCTGTCCAAGCAGCTGCCGCAGCAGCCAGAACGGAAATCACGCTCAAAAGCACCGATACTCCCAAAATGCGGCTTCCCGCCGTCGTAAAAGGTCCGATCCCCATCAGAGACAGCTTCTGCCTCATAACAGCAGGCTCTCTCTTTAAAAGGTCAGATACCGAAATCACGGACAAAAGCAGCACCAGAACAAACGCACTTATTCCATAAAATACTGGAACAGATACATCCTTTGCCGCATTTACCATTACTTTTCTGAAATAATCCATTCTTGGAAGACTATAAGTTAAATAAATCTGATTCATATCCCGCTCAAATACCGCCATTTTATCTGTAAAACCGTACTCGGATAAAAGTTCATCACCACTGTAGATTCCGGCCTGCGCAGAACCCAGTATTTCTGCTCCCGCATCCGTCAGCTCCTTAAAAATGCGGCTTTCTGCTCCTGCATTTTCCGGCAGAATGACGGTTACCGGGGTGTTTACACCACTCATAATATCCTGTATAAACCCATCCGGCATTTTAAGAACTGCAAACAGCTCGCCCTTTTTCAGCTTTTCACCGGTCGCTTCTTCCTCAATATAGGTAAAATCGCAGAGGCTTTTTACACTTTCCAGAGAGCTGACCATCCGCATGGCCTGCCCTGCCAGCGCATCTTCCTCAGGCAGAACGACTCCCACCGGAATCCGTTCCACAGCCTGTCCGCCGTAGAGCAGTTTGCCTGCCAAAAGGGCGGCTGCACCCATGAGTACCACAAGCACCGCCGCTCCTGCCAGAATATGAGGAAGCCGTTTTAATGCCCGCTTTAATTCCATTCCTGCATAGCACAGATATCCACGCATATTATCCTGTCCTTTAATTTCCTGTATCCATCTGGCCGCTGAGACTTATAAAGCTGAACAGCACCTCCATAAGCACGCTGTTCCACTCTTCCTCTCCTGCTGCCAATACATCCATGGTGTCACCCTCTAAAGGAACAACCTCCTCCGTCAGCGGTCTTATATAATATTCGCCGCTTAAAACAGCATTTCCCGTGTCTCCCATTGCAGAAACATCCAAAGAATCAAGAGTCAAATGAATATTCTTTCCCTTTTCCAGTTCATCCACAACACCCTGAGCTGAAAAACCTAAAAGTTCCATTCCATCCTGGGCCGCTGCTGCCTGGACATCAAAACCGCCTCCCTCGCTGTTATAGGAGCTGTCAAGGGTGATATCCCATTTTTCAGCTATCTCTCCCTGATTTTCTATGGAAAGCTCGAAACCGGATGTGAGTTCTTTCCCATCATAAGCGCCCTCTTTCACTGCCTCAATCTGTACAGATGCAGCCCCATTTTCCAGCACTGCCTGAGCGCTCATATTCTGAGTCGGATAAGCGCCTCCCTTTAATTCACAGCCAAACTGCAGCTGAACCGGTTCAGCCTCCGACCCGGTACTGTTAAAGGAAGTCGTTCCCTTTACAGATGCCAGACATCCTTCTTTATCCACGTAAACCGTCATGCTCACATCATTTAACGAGCTGTCTAAAAATGCGATCATCCCGTCAATTTCCGTTCTGGCCTCCTCATAGGTCTGCTCCTGCATCTCCTGAGCGGTAGGGAAATCCTGTCCTTCCATCTGCGCACCTGCCAGCTGGCTTAATTTCACGCTCAGTTCCAGACGCTTTAAGAAATCCTTCTTTAAAACCTCATCTTGAAGAAAGAAATCAGAGGAGGTTCTCAGAAAGTTGATCATCGCTTCCTTGCTGACTGTAACCTCATATCCTCTGCAGGCCTGCTCCTTTCCGTCTATGGTAAAAGAAGCCTTCTCTCCCTTTTCCACAGTGAGTGCTGCCTTAAAGTCATCTTCCGCCTTGCAGCCTTCCCGGTAGCGTTTCATAAGAGCCTTCAGATCAAAGGAAGCCGCCTGCCCCTCCTGCGTCTGTCTGGCCTGCTCTGCCAACAGCTCCATATACTCTGCCATCACCGACGCATCTACTCCACTCTGCTCAAGAGCCGATCCGAGCATAGGAGAATTTTTCAGCCGTTCTTCCAGTCCTTCTCCAAAATCCAGAGTAAAAACTTTTGGACTCAGTTCCGGCACAGCAGCCATAACTGTATCATCCCCATAATAAAGATCCAGATTTACCAGATCCATTCCATTGTAAATGATTCCCATATTGGCACTGACTTTATTGTTTTCCACATCGTTTTTCGCATCGATCCGCAGTCCGCTCCCTGCATAGGTATTTACCGCAGGCTCAGAGCAGCTGTCCAGCTTTAACATCAGCCCCGAATTCTGGCTGGCAGAAACCCCTGCCTTCGCAAACTCCGACAGGCCAAACAGTTCCTCCATAGGGTCGGTCTGTCCCTCTGTATAAACATTTTCAAAGGCCTGGATCACCGTTTCCTTTGGATCGCTGCCGGCCAGCCGGGTATAAGCAAATACTCCTCCGCCAACCACTGCCACTGCTGCCGCTCCTACTGCTGCCATTTTCATCTTTTTTGTCATTTCCATACACGTTTCCTCCATTATTAACAGCACACGCCAACGTGCGCCTTTTTGTTCTTCGCCAATCCTTTTATCTGTTTGCTGCCATTAAAAATAGTGGATCAGTTCCCTGGAGCTTAATCCTGCTTCAATCTCTTTCAGACATCTGTCCTTCATTACATACAGACGGTCACAAAGCGATAGCTCTTCCATTTCATGGGAAGTAAGGATCACCGTTTTACCTTCATTTACATAACCTTTCAAATATTGCCGGATGGACTCCTTACACTCCAGATCCAACGCTGCTCCAGGCTCATCCATAATAAGGACAGGCGCATTTCCCGACAGAGCACAGGCAATACTGAGGCGTTTTTTCATTCCTCCGGACAGCTTGCCCGCTCTCATCCCCAGCATAGCAGGGATTCCCAAAAGAGCCGCGGAACCCGTTTTAAGATCCTCATTCATCTGCTTTTTATTTCCCCTGTGCCACAGGAGGAGATTATCTCTTACCGTAAGCTCTTCCATAAGAGGATTTTCCTGCGGAACATACGCCACATTCCGGGCAAATACCGATGGATGGCCAAGAGCCTCTTCCCCGTCAATCTTTACACTTCCCCTATCGGCTTTCCTGGTTCCGGCCAGAATAGATAAAAGGGTCGTTTTTCCGCAGCCATTTGCTCCCACGACCCCTACGCAGCTTCCCCTTCCGGCAAAAAACTCTGCCTGCTCAATAATCCTGCGTTTTCCATATGATTTACAGATTCCGGACGCCTGCAGCATCTTCTTCCCCCCTTCGCCATCGCACGATGTAATTTTTGTGCATTTTTAACATTTAATCTGCCAGTATCTTGAAATAAGTGTACCATATTCCCCCATTACAAGCAAAATATTTATATTTACAAATTTCTTAATGTTTTTCACCCCTTGTGTCTGCACCTGCATTTACGCTTAAATTACGTTTACGACCTTGACAGTCCGGTTTTGACCTGCTAAGATAATAAACAGCGAATTGCTTCGTTGGCACACCAGAATCCAATCTGAATATTCAGGGGTTGTACTGGTTTCGACGGGGATCATGCAGCTGGTGAAGCTATCCCTATGCGATGGGTTAAATGGCAAAATTAAAAATAAACGCTAACGACGAATTAGCATACGCTGCCTAATGGCAGCTGTCAGACTTAAGGCACCCACACTTTAAGACCCTGGCATCGACTATGTGGGAAACGACGTATACGAAGCTTTGAGTATATGGGCGTATTATGAAGCTACTAAAACCGTCAGAGTGTCTTTTCCCGGGCGGCGGAGGGAATGTTAAATAAGAGACTATGATAGTAGAAGAACAGGGAATTGGTTTTCGGACAGGGGTTCGATTCCCCTCAGCTCCACTTTTTAAAAACCGCGTAAATGCTGGAAAAGCCAGTGTTTAGGCGGTTTTTTCGTAGCCCGTTTTCCAGATCTGCCAAGGTTTTATCCTGCATTTCAGACCTCTCACAATTTCCATTCACAAACTTCTTACACTCTGTTCATAATTCTGTTACAGATTGATCAAACTCTCTTCATGTTTGCTTTCTATACTGAACATTGTAAAGAGTTAATGCTATTAAACTTTTTTTCATAATACTCGGCCGGCTGAAAAGAATTCAGCCGGCCTCCTCCTTTTTTAACAAAATGAATTTTCTGAATATTGTCTTTATTTTTATCAATTAAACATCTTTATTTTTTTTACAAAAAACACTGGACAAATCGAAAAACTCATGGTAGACTATACGAGTTCTCAGCGATGAGGATACAGTATTAATAAGGCCTGATGGTCAAGCGGTCAAGACGACGCCCTCTCACGGCGTAAACCCGGGTTCGATTCCCGGTCAGGTCATTTGAAAGTGTTTTATAATTATACTTTCGTATTTATGTGTCAATTTAATAAGGCCTGATGGTCAAGCGGTCAAGACGACGCCCTCTCACGGCGTAAACCCGGGTTCGATTCCCGGTCAGGTCATTTGAAACAAGCAGTGTAATTTTCTGCTTGTTTTTTTGTGTTTTTACCATCTACAGATAAGAGGACGTGAAAAAGGTCAGCGCCTTCAATATTCCCATGCTGTTTCTGTTAAATGCCGTCTTTGGCATGTATGGCCTTGTCTGGTCTCAGTTTACAGCTGATATATTTACAGTAATCCTGTCCTTCCAGGTCTACAGAAAACATTTTAATAAACTGTAAACAAAAACGTACAGCCTTTCGGAGCACAAGCTTCCTGCAGCTGTACGTTTTCATTTGCATAAACTCTTTTCAGATTAATACAGATTCCTCACCTTGAATTCTTTTTCCAATTCTCTGCGCTGATCCTTTTTGGCAATATCCGCTCTCTTATCGTAAAGCTTCTTTCCTCTTGCCAGTCCGATCTCCACCTTTACCAGACTTCCCTTAAAGTATACCTGAAGGGGCATCAGGGTGTATCCTTTTTCGGATATCTTTCCATTCAGCTTCATAATTTCTGATTTATGAAGAAGAAGACGGCGGATCCGCAAAGGATCTTTATTGAAAATATTTCCCTTTTCATAGGGGCTGATATGCATTCCGTAAATGTAAACCTGTCCCTTATCAATCTTTACAAAAGCTTCCTTCACACTGCACTTTCCCATGCGGATCGATTTGACCTCTGTACCGAAAAGCTCAATTCCGGCTTCATATTTATCATCAATAAAATAATCATGGTAGGCTTTTTTATTATTTGCTACCAGCTTAATACGATCGTTCACCTTTTACCTCCCTCTGCCTCTCTTTTGCTCAGACAGATGTTATTATCATACCACAGGCCCACAGTGAAGTAAAGAAATTGTTACAGATCTCGATCCAGCACAAAATCCACCGTTCGAAGCATCCGGTCCGTCCCTGATACGATCACGCGCACCGGCTGTCCCAGCTTGTATGTTTTCTTTTTCAGTTCTCCTGTAAGCTCATATCGGCTCTCATCAAAAATGTAGTAATCATCCCGGAGCTCGCTGATATGAACCATTCCCTCCACCGTGTTGGGCAGCTCCACATAAAAGCCCCAGTTGGAAACGCCGGAGATCACCCCCTCAAAGGTTTCTCCTATATGCTTTGCCATATACTCGCATTTCTTTAATTTCTCCGTTTCCCGCTCTGCTTCCTCTGCACGGCGCTCTAACGCAGATGTCTGGACTGCCACCTGAGGAAGAAGCTGCTCATAATGCGCCTGTCTTTTCTCCTTTAACTCTCCATGGATCGCTTCCTTTATAATGCGGTGGATCTGAAGATCCGGATACCTGCGGATAGGAGAGGTAAAATGGGTATAGTAGCGGGCCGCCAGTCCAAAATGGCCCGAACATTCCGTTGTGTATTTTGCCTGTTTCATGGAACGCAGCGTCAGCCTTGCTAAAAGCGGTTCCTCCGGTGTTCCTTCAATTTTGTCCAAAAGTTTCTGAAGCTCCTTTGGATGGATTTCTCCCTGCTGCATACGGATAAAATAGCCGAAATTATTGATAAAAACACTCAGCTGCTTCATTTTTTCCGGATCCGGCGTATCATGCGTCCGATAAAGAAAGGGTACGGACTGCCAGTAAAAATCCTCTGCCACCGTTTCATTTGCCAACAGCATGAAGTCCTCTATGATCTTTGTAGCTGTATTGCGCTCATAGGGACGAATCTCCAGAGGGCGTCCTTTTTCATCCAGAAAAATTTTACTCTCAGGGAAATCAAAGTCAATAGCCCCTCTTTTCCTGCGCCGTTCTCTCACAATTCCCGAAAGCTCTTCCATCCGTTTAAAAAGCGGTACAAGCTCTGCATGTTCCTCCTGAAGCCCTTCCATTTCTCCAGTCAAAATTCCGTTCACCGCAGTATAGCTCATCCGCCTGTCTACGCAGATTACTGTTTCGCAGATTCTGTGGTCTGTCACATTCCCCTGGCCGTCTATCTCCATGATACAGCTTAACGCCAGACGGTTCGTTCCCTCATTTAAGGAGCAGATTCCATTAGAAAGCTTGTGCGGCAGCATAGGGATCACGCGATCCACCAGATACACGCTGGTTCCTCTCCGAAGCGCCTCCCGATCCAGAGCGCTGTTCTCCTTTACATAGTGGCTTACATCCGCAATGTGGACTCCCAAAATATAATTACCCTCCGGTGTCCGTCCAAGCGTCACCGCATCGTCCAGATCCTTGGCGTCTTCCCCGTCAATGGTCACAGTCTGAAGCCCGCGAAGATCCAGCCGTCCTCTGCAATGCTCCTTCCACCCGTCATTAGAGACCAGATCATCCAAATAATACGGCATATCCTCACGAAAGCGTTTTCCTTCAGGCGCTGCTTCTGTCTCCAGCTCATCCGGTATCGTTTTTAATTCCTCCATCACATCCTCAGAAAATGATTCTGCAAGCCCATAGGCCCGCACCAGGGATAAAATATCCGTGCCGGGATCATTGACATGTCCCAGGATCTCTGTAATCCGTCCCTCCGGCTTTCTTCCCGGACCGCCAAAATCTGTAAGCTGCACCACTACCTTATGGCCCGTTACAGCCCCCTGGCTGCAGCCCTGAGGGATAAATATATCCCTGGAAAGCTTCACATTATCAGGCACAACAAAGCCAAAATTTTTACTTTTCTGAAAATATCCTACAATCTCACGGTTTGCGTGCTCCAGCACCCGGATCACCGCCCCTTCCGGACGGCGTCCTTTCTGTCCATTGGATGTGATCACGATCTGCACCCGATCTCCATGCAGGGCAGCCCCGGTCTTGTCCTCTGGAATAAATACATCCCTCTCCATTCCCTCAACTGTAACAAATCCGAATCCTCTGGAATGGCCGCTAAAAAGGCCGTTCACAGAAAAAGTCTCTGATCTAGCATATTTCCCCTTTTTTGAGACTCCGATCACACCATCCTCCACCAGCTTATCAAGGACCTCCTGAAGCTCCTCTCTTCTGGATTTTGGAATATCAAGCAGCATGGCAAGCTCTTTTGCCTTCATAGGCACATATGCTTTGTCATTCATCAGCTCTGTCAGCATTTTCTTTCTCTGTTCCAATTGTTCTTTTTCCATGTATCCTCTTTTCTGTCTATTCATTTAAAAAAACACCCTTCAATGCGATACATGAAAGGGTGTTTTTGTGTCCGTATTATTATCCCTGAACCTTTAAAATAATATTCAGGATCAGTGTGATGATCATAAATACAATAGCGCCGTATCTTGTAAAGTGCTCTAATGCACCCTCCATGGAACGGCCTTTATTTTTGCTCCAATAGCTCTCAGCCATGCCGCCGATAGCGCCGCCCAGTCCATTGGACTTACCCTCCTGCATCAGAATTACGATTGAAATAGCGATGCCAAGGAGTACATATATGATCGATAAAATAACCTGAATCACTGCCATGACCTGTACCTCTTTCCGTTTCCTTATAGTCAAACAAAATTAATATATCATACTTTTTCTGTAAACTCAAGGCTTTTCTTGCGGTTTTACCCGAAAAGACCGCCTTATATCCCGAAAAAGCTATGGAAGGATCTTAGCGCCGTCTTCTCCTACCGAATATCCATCCGGCGTTGTACAAGATACCAGCATAGCTCCTGATTCGCTGCAGAAATAGGATTTTCCGTTCCAGTCAATCCATCCTGTTTTCATATAGCCTTCACTGTCAAAAAAGTACCAGTCTGAATCGATCATCTGCCAGCACTCCTTCGGCCAGGAGCCGTCCCTGTTTTCATACCACCAACCGCGCTCATTCTGCTTCCAGTTTCCCTTCCACTCAGATAAATCCTCCTCTGTCACCTCAAACCATGGAGATTCTTCCCAATCGCCCAGATTGTCCCTGATATCAACGGCTCTTACTTTAAAATAATAATTTCCTGCCTTGGGAATCTGCTCTGCAAAATCAAAGCTGTTTTCTGTCACCGTATGAACCGAGCCCACGCCATCCTCCGTGGAGCTTCCTCCCCGGCCCCGGCACAGACGCACCTTATATTTTTTTGCAATCCCATTCTGATCCCAGTGAGCAATGGCATTGTCCTCATCCCAGATAAGTCCTGATACCTCCAGATCCTCATCCTCTTCATCCAGCTTGTCAAGCGTTACCACCAGACGCATCATTTCCCTATCATACTTGGTAGAGCTTGAAACATACTTTACATCATCCCCCGTAAAGGTAAACGCACTTTTTCCTGATTTTTTAAAATAACAGTCGCTGTCTGCCTCCAGCCATATTTCCACTTTGGGGCGAACGCCTCCTGCCCAGTATTCCTGCTCATTGACAAAATCTGCGCTTTCCACGGAGCAGCTTCCATCTTCTACCGATACATCGATGTACGCCTCTGAGTCTCCCGCCTGAATATCCGCGCTGAAATTCAGCGTAATGCGGCCTACCGGCGTCCTCTCCTCTTTCGCCGATGCCGGAACAGCAAGAAGACAGGATAATACTGCTGCCGTAAAAATCCCTTTCCACAGTCTATGCACGTTTACTGCTTTCATTGTGTTTTCCCCTTTCCATTTCTTATGTATTTTTGCTTTTCTAAGTATATCATAATCCACTCATTTAAGCTACCTTAACCCATTTCATCAAAAACCGAAGAGTTCTTTCAATCATAACGCATTTTTGTTTTGCCATTTTCTCATATTGACAAATCCTATCTTTCCCGCGTATAATGAGGCCATAAAACAGGAGCACGACTGTTTGCAGCTATCAACCCGGACGAAAGGAGGATTTACTATGAATGCAGCTATAAACAACGATACAGCAGTCAAATTTCTCAGAGGTTCTAAACTCCATATCTGATTGGATATTTCTGTATTCACAGGCAAAGTCCATTCCAAATATTTCCAGTTTCCCGCCTCTGAGCCTAACCGTTTATGAGGTGTTTTTTGCGCCCTTTTTCAGGCAAAACACCCTTACAGAGAAAGGAATACAATGAAAACAGTAACTGGAATCTATACATCCGCTATCATTTATCACACAAATAACCCCAAAACCTCCATTGAGCCATATGCTCTGGCCCAGATCCAGATGCTCTGTGACAATCCAGCCTTTGAAGGCAGCAAGATCCGCATCATGCCGGATGTCCATCCCGGAAAGGCAGGCACCATCGGTTTTACTGCCACTGTCGGAAAACAGATCTTGCCGCAAACGGTAGGAATTGATATCGGCTGCGGAATTACCATGGCCAGACTGTCCGGCAAAGTCCAAACGGATCATTTTCCCAAGCTCGACTCACTCATCCGGGAACAGATTCCCTCTGGCTCACAAATCCGCAGAACACTCCACCGATACGCAGATCACTTCCATCCGGAAGCCTTCTGCTGCAAAAACAGCATCAATGAGGTAAAAGCCGTTTTAAGTCTGGGAAGTCTGGGCGGAGGAAACCATTTTATTGAACTGGATCAGGATGAAAATGGCTGTTTTTACGTTATCATTCATTCTGGAAGCCGCTGTCTCGGAAAGAATATTTTCGATCATTATATGAAAAAAGGCCAGAAATACTTAAAAAAACAGGGCCTTCACGTTCCATATGAGCTCACATGGCTGGAAGGCGGTTCAAAAGAGCAGTATTTAAATGATCTTGAACTGACACAGCAGTTTGCCGCACTGAACCGGAAGGCTATTCTGGATGAACTTCTCCGCGGAATGAAGTGGAAAGCGGATACGGTCATTTCCTGCCAGCATAACTATGTGGATCAGACCCAAAATCCCCCCATCCTGCGCAAAGGCGCCATTTCGGCCCAAAAAGATGAACCTGTTATTATTCCCATTCATATGAAAGACGGGGTTATTCTCGGAAAAGGTCTGGGAAATCCTGACTGGAACTGTTCCGCCCCTCACGGCGCAGGGCGGATCATGAAAAGAGTAGATGTGGGAAAACACTGGACTCTTTCTGATTACAAAAAAGAAATGAAAGGGATCTATTCCCCCAGCATCTCCAGGAGGACATTAGATGAAGCCCCCTTTGCCTACCGGTCTCTGGAGGAAATCCGTTCGGCGGCGGCTGATGCCGTATCCATAGAAAAAATCCTGCGCCCGGTATACAACTTCAAAGCAGGAGAGGAGGCGTAAAAATGGCTAAGTACAGAGAAATCCCCTGTAAGTATTATGAAGCGTTTGGCCTCTGCCAAAAAGGGCGGAACGCCTGCCACAAAACCTACTGCCAGCACTGCGGCAAATATGTTCCCCGGGCAAAGGTTCGCTGTATCAACAAAAAGAAGGAATTTCGCTTTCATTCCCCCATCTCATGATACAGCTGAAAAAAATCATCGGAGGTGCACTCTTCTCCCTGTGAAAAGTCCACGCCCTCCCAAATCCCGTTTTTTAGGCGGATCGGATGGTTCTGAATAAACGGCGTATAAATCTGGTCAAAGGCTCTGGCTTTTTTTTCTTCCAAAAGCCGGAGCTTTCTGGCAGCTGTAGCTTCCTCATCATAGGCCGATATGCATTTTTGAATATAAAATTTCCCTTCCCAGGAAATAATTTCGCTGATCTGATCCTGTTCCAGAGAAAAAGCCGTCTCCTCCAAAGCATTTAATGTATCGCTCCACTCCAGCTGAAACTCGACCTGGCTGCCGCCCGACTCTTTTTCAGCGATAGAAGCAAAATCAGCTTTTGGCTCATTGACCTTTTTCCACAGCGTCTCCGCCTTTTCTTCTGTATCTGTTTCAATCTGCAGGATCCGGATCACTTTTGCCTCTGCGTCACTTACCTCCAGCGCTTTTTCATCTGTCAGCTGAGATACGGTTTTATCCGCCAGATAATATTTGCTGTATAAATCGTAGATTTCATCCTTGGATACCTTCATATAATCCAGATCCTCCGGTGTAAGGGATGAAAAATAGGTATCCGTCAGGCTCTGCACCTGCGTCTTTTCCTGATTGGTAAGCTCAACCCCTTTTTCTTCTGCCAAAAGATTTATGGCTGCCAGTTCTGTCAAAAACTGCTCCATCTGGCCTTTTAAAAGGGATTCAAAAGTGGTTCCCGATCCATCAGCCGCAACAGACCAGAGCTGTCCGGTGTAGATGTTCTGATAGCGGTTGCGCTCCGTCGCCGCAACAGTCATGATCTGCCCCGGCGTGTACTCTGCTGCAGAACCCTTTGCGTTCTGATAGGATGCCGTCTGTCCGCAGGCCGCCAGACATCCCGCTGAAAACGCGATCAGAAATCCCTGCTTTAAAGGCCGGAACCATTTTCTTTTTTTATCCTTCCTTCTCTGGTCCAATGAAGTCTCCTTTCCAGTCGTACATTCTACAGAAGATATTTAAGAATTTTCAAAACTCCGTCATTTACATTGCTATCCGCCTGAAATCTGGCAGCCCGGCGCACTTCCTCTCTGGCATTTGCCACAGCAAAGCTGTAGTATGCCTGATCAAGCATCTCAAGATCATTGAGCTGATCGCCAAACGCCATTGTTTCTTCCGGGCGGATATCCAGACTCTCCTGAATGGTTTTTACAGCATTTCCCTTATTTACCCCCAAAGCCATGCAGTCCATCCACATATCTCCGGCACAGGCAAGCTTAAGCTCTGTTCCAAATTCATCAAACACAAAACGGGTGGCCTCCTCGATGCCGTCCGGCTTGTAAATAGATATTTTTACAGGGGGCTCCTCAAGATCTAATAAATCTTCCACCCGGTTCAGCTTAAATTTATACCCATCAACAAGCCAGCGCACAAGGTCTTCATTTTTTGAATCCACATAATCTCCTCCGGCACAGGCATAAACAAGCTCAAGCTCCGGATGACGGCGGACGGAGCGGATCACCCGTTCTGCCAGTTTCTTATCAATCGTATAGGTATAAAGACTGCGGCCATGGCAGCCAATATAGGAACCGTTATTGGAAATATAAAAAATCTTTTTCTTTACCGGGTCAAAGGTATGCTCTACACTGGACCAGGGCCGTCCGCTGGCTATGGCAAACTGAATCCCCTTTTCTCTCAGTTTCAGGATCACCTCAAACAGTTCCGGATTGATATCGGCAGATCCGTCCTCTACCAGTGTTCCATCTACATCGGATACTATAAGTTTAATCATCCTGTGTTCCTCCATTTTCTGTCAAAAGTGTGTTCATCTCATGGACCAGACGCCCTAAAGGCAGTCCTACCACATTGGTATAATCTCCCTGTATCCCCTTTATATAGGCCGCAAAACTGCCCTGTATCCCATATGCGCCTGCCTTATCAAGCGGCTCCCCGCTCTGTGCATATGTAGAAATTTCATCCTCTGTCATGGGCCAGAGTTCTACATTTGTGCGCTCCGCAAAGGATGTTCCGTGCAGTTCTCCATTCTCCATACACAGGATTACCGTAACACCGGTATAAACCTGATGTTCCCGGCCCTGAAGCTTCTGTATCATTTCGACAGCCCTCTCCGGGGTCTGAGGCTTTCCAAGAATTTTCTCATCCAGGACAACCACTGTATCGGCTCCAATGACTAAGGTTCCAGACTCACAGCCTGCGGCAATATCCTGCGCCTTTACAGCGGCCAGTTCCATCACCAGCTCCTCCGGCGTCTCAGCCTGGGACTTTTCCTCCTGCACGCTGGGCCTGATTCGGGCTTTGATCCCAATCTGTTCCAAAAGTTCTTTTCTTCTGGGAGAACCGGAAGCTAAAACCACCGGATGACCCTTAAAATATTCTGTCATTTTCATTTCTATTCTCCTGCTCTTATCTGTAAATATGGGAATATGCCTGTACGCGGGAAAATACCTACGACGCAAAAGGGGCCATGGCAAAAGCCACGGTCCGCATCTGCTGGTTCATATGAATGTAAGGGGCTGCTGATGATCTCTCAATAATAGGAATCCAGAAGCAGAGACAGGCCAATTCCCAAAATCGCTCCGGCCAGAACCTGAAGGGGCGTATGGCCCACATACTCCTTAAGTTTCTCCTGAAGGACCTCCGCATTGAGCTTCAGAGGATTTTCCATCAAAATGGAATTTAAAAGCTTTGCCTGTTTTCCCGTCTCTCTGCGCACTCCGATGGCATCATACATGACGACCATGGCCAGAACAAAGGATACGGCAAATTCAAAGGAGCCTGCGCCGTATTCCAGCGCCGCAGCCGTCGTCAATGCACAGACCGTAGCTGAATGGGAGCTTGGCATACCGCCCGATCCCACCAGACGTTCCGCATTAAAGCTTTTGTTTAAAGCGCAGTCGATGAGCGTCTTTAAAACCTGGGCTACTGTCCAGCCTACTACGGCACTTACAAGGATCTGATTGCCAAGCATATCGTTCCAAACATTCATAGTGTAGTTTCTTTCCCCTTTCTTCGGGTATTTATCTGTTTAAATGCAGTGTCTCTCAGCCGATCAGCCAGTCATAAAGCTCCTGATACTTAGCTGCTGAGGTCTTCCATGAAAAGTCTGCCGCCATGGCACGGTCGATTATCTTGTTCCACTCCCGGCGTCTGCTGTAATATACATACTTGGCATAGCGTATGCTGCCTAGCATCTCATGCGCATTGTAATTGGCAAAGGAAAATCCCGTTCCAGTACTCTCATATTCATTATATGGCTGAACCGTATCCTTCAAACCGCCGGTTTCCCGGACAATGGGTACCGTTCCGTAGCGCAGGGCCATAAGCTGGCTTAAACCGCAGGGTTCAAACAGGGACGGCATCAGGAATGCGTCACAGGCTGCATAAATCTTGTGAGACATGGCCTCAGAATAATAGATCTGGGCGGAAACCCTGTCGTGATACTTCCAGTCATAGTGACGGAACATATTTTCATAGCGTTCATCACCCGTTCCAAGAACCACCAGCTGCATGTCGTCACTGCAGAGCTCATCCATCACACACTGGATCAGATCCAGGCCCTTCTGGTCTGTAAGACGGGATACAATACCCACCATAAACTTCTTCTCATCCACAGGAAGTCCCAGCTCCTGCTGGAGCGCCTTTTTGTTTTTCGCCTTTTCCTTGCGGAAATTCTTTGCATTATATTTCTGGGCGATAAAAGGATCGGTCTCCGGATCAAAATCATCATAATCAATTCCGTTTACGATTCCCCGAAGACTGTTGGCCCTGGCCCGCATCAGGCCATCCAGGCCTTCTCCGTAAAACGGCATCTTGATCTCCTCTGCGTATGTATTGCTTACCGTGGTAATGGCATCCGCATATACAATACCGCCCTTTAACAGATTGCCGTCCTTATAGGCCTCCAGCTTATCCGGAGCAAAATAGTAATCTGGAAGCTCTGTAAAACGCTTGATGGTCTTTACATCCCACACCCCCTGGAACTTTAAGTTGTGGATGGTGATAACAGACTTCATATTGCGGAAGAAATCACCTCCCCGGAAAGTATCCTTTAATAGTACAGGAATCAGGCCTGTCTGCCAGTCATGGCAGTGGACCACATCCGGCTGGAAGCCGATTACAGGCAGGGCAGAAAGAGCAGCCCTGCAGAAAAAGCAGAACTTTTCCAGATCCCAGTACCAATCGCCATATGGCTTTTCTCCGTTAAAATAGCTTTCATTATCAATAAAATAAAATGTGATCCCCTCATGGACACACTGTAAAATGCCTACATAACGGCTCTGTCCCAGATAATCCATGTAAAAATGATCCACATACTGCATCCTGTCTCTCCACTCCTGCTTGATGCACAGATATTTGGGAATCATGACTCTTACGTCAAAATAATCCTTATCAAAACATTTTGGCAGAGAACCTACTACATCTGCCAGTCCCCCGGTTTTAATAAATGGTACTGCTTCAGAAGCTGCAAATAAAATCTTCTTCATCCAAACCTCCCTCTCCTGACGTATCCAGACGGCGTTTTGCCTTACCATATAGTATAGCGTACTTTTTCAAAATTAGGAAGCTGTTTTCTTAGGATTTGTCTTAAATTTTTTTGTATTCCAGGAATATTTTATCAGAAATCAGAGCAATGAATTCAGAATTGGTAGGCTTTCCTTTTCCCGTACTGATGGTGTATCCAAACAGCTCATCAATCGTTTCCATTTTACCTCTTCCCCAGGCCACTTCAATCGCATGGCGGATCGCGCGCTCTACGCGGCTGGCTGTAGTCTGATTTTTCTTGGCAATCGCTGGATAAAGAATTTTTGTAACAGAACCCATCATTTCCTGATCCTTTACAACCATAATGATCGCATCTCTTAAATACTGGTAGCCCTTGATGTGGGCGGGAATTCCCAGTTCATGAAGCATCTTTGTGATATCTGCTTCCAGATGTTCTTCCATATACTCTTCCTTTGTAACCGCAGGTTCTTCCATCACAGCCGGCCTTGGCACTTCCATCATCTTTCCTGCCGTGATCCGGCGCGGAAGATGGCCTGCGTGACGGATCTTCCTCATGAGGATATCCCGGTCAAAGGGCTTCATCAGATAATAATTTACTCCGGCCTGAAACGCTTCCTCCGTAACCAGCTCACTTCCGGCAGCACTGAGCATGATAAAAACAGGATGCTTGCGAAACGTGTCTCTGTGATTGAATTTCTCAACAATTGTAATCCCGTCTACTTTTGGCATAACCATATCCAGAAGCACAATATCTGGTGTAGTGTCTTTTATCATATCAATGGCATCCTCTCCATTGTCAGCTTTTCCAATGACCGTCAGCCCGTCCTCGGCATTGATCATCTCATCCAAAGTACTTAATACCATGGGATTATCATCCACAATTACCACGTTTAATTGTTCCTGCTTTTCCATTTTTCCTCCTTATTACATCAGGACCGGGAGTATTATCCCCCCCTTGTCCAAACTAGCACAAAGGAGCCGCCCATTTACGGCCCCTTTGTCTTTAAAAGTAACATTTTATATTATACCGTTACTTATTGTCATTTGACAATATATGGTAATCGCAAATTTAGACACAAAATTTCGACCATTTTTAGTGTTTTTCGACTATTTGTAACCCATCTTTTCATTCTTCCCCATATTTCATCATATCATCTGCCAGTATTCCATAGCCTCTTGATGGATCCTGGACAAACACATGTGTTACAGCTCCGGCCAGTTTTCCATTCTGAAGAATGGGAGTACCGGAAAGTCCCTGGACAATACCGCCTGTAAGCGAAAGAAGCTCTGGATCTGTTACCTTAAGAACCATTGCCTTATTTCGTTTGGACGGGCTTTGATCCACCTTCTGTATTTCTACTGTATAGTCCTTTACTTCACCCGAAACAGCCGTTCGGATGACTGCCGGCCCCGGCTTTACCTCCTGACATCTGGCGACCTCCATCAGTTCTCCCTGGATCTGCTTTTTAAGCTGCTGATCGACCATTCCAAAAATACCGTCCTCCGTATTAGCGGTAATCTCTCCCCTGCAGGACTGCGGACCATAGTAGATCACCCCCGAAAGAAGCCCCGGCTTTCCCGCCTCTCCCTTTTCCACTCCCATAATCTTAGCTGTGTAGAGAGCGCCTGTCTCTATTTCCACCAGTTCTCCCGTATCACTGTCGCTTATCCCATGGCCCAGGGCTCCGAAATGTCCGTTGGGATCCACATAAGTGATAGTACCGATCCCCTGGGTATCATCCCTGACCCAGGCCCCCAGCTTATAGCTTCCGTCCTCTCCCTTTACCGGAGACAGGGCTACCTCCATGTTTTCTCCTCTGCGCCGTATGGTAAGACTTGCTTCTCCCCCGTTCCACTTCCCCACTTCCCTGACCAGATCCTCCTTGGTTGACAGCGGCGTTCCGTTAAACGCTTCAATGTAATCCCCTGATTTTAATTTGCCGAAAGCCGGCTCGGTCTCCCGGCCGTCTTCCCTGGTAATCCGTCCGGTTCCTACCACCATGACTCCCTGAGATTTCAGATAGATTCCTATGGGACTTCCGCAGGGTATGGCATACCTGGTATCCACTACATCCACCTGTATTTCTTTCAGCTTGATCAGCCCCAGAAGCTTCAGATTCATCTGATAACTTCCCTTTTTTCCCGAAAAAACATGAAATGGCTCGCTGCTGTTTACAGTGATCTCATCCCCCGGAATATTGCTTTCATTTCCCAGGGATACCTCTGCGCTTTCGCTGGAAAGCGTAGCCCGCCAGGGCAGAGAAAATGAAAATTCCTCTTTCTGGTTTTCAAGCATACTGATCTGATCGGGTACTGCCCGGTATGCAAGATGCCACACAAAGGCCCCTCCGGCTATGGCTGACAGCCAGAACCCCAGGGCCAGCTTCCGGTAAAATCCCCCTGTTCTCCTCATCATATGCCCTGCCTCCTTTTCTAATGATCCTGTCATTAGTATGAGTCTGCATGGCATATTTCAATCTGGTTTTATCTTTCCATCCATGGCTTTTTTGTCTGGTCTGCCAAATCCTTCATTTCGTGTGCATTTTTAAGAACTGCCTCTGTGATCTGCGCGCCGCCTAACAATCTGGCAAGCTCTCTTATGCTTTTCTCCCGTCCAAGACGTTCAATGGTGGTAGCAGTGGAACCCTCACTGGCCGATTTAAGTATTTCAAAATGGATATCCGCCATAGCTGCGATCTGAGGCAGGTGGGTGATACAGATCACCTGGTGGCTGCCTGCAATATAAGAAAGCTTTTCTGATACTTTCTGGGCTGTGCGTCCGCTGATGCCTGTATCAATTTCATCAAAAATAAGCGTGGGGATCTCATCTGAATCCGCCAGCACCGTCTTGATCGCCAGCATAATACGAGAGAGCTCGCCTCCGGAAGCCACATCCTTTAAAGGACGCATAGGCTGTCCCGGATTGGTGGAAATAAGAAACTGAACCTCATCCCAGCCATCCGGCGTAAAATGATCCAGCGTTTCAAATTCCATATCAAATTCCACATCCAGGAAATTTAAATCAAGAAGCCCGCTCCGGATCCGTTTTACAAGCTCCACCGATGCTTTTTTACGTATTTCTGATAAGTCTGTACAGAGTCTGCAAAGATGATCCGTGGAAATTTTCAGCTTCTTTTCCGTCTGTTCCCTAAATGCATCATAATTTTCCAGTTCTTCCAGGCGTTTCCTTTTTTCTTCCAGACTGGCCTGGATTGCCAAAACCGAAGCTCCGTATTTGTTTTGGAGGCTGTGGATCTGATCCAGACGCTCCTCCGTCTGTCTCCAGCTTTCCTCATCAAACTCCATACTGCTTATATAAGCTGAAATTTCCCTTCCGGCATCACTTAATATGGCCTCTGCATCATAAAGCTGATCTCTTATGCTCTGCAATGCTTCATCATACTCTGTCACCTGCTCCACCGACCGAAGGGCTCTTGTAACTGCATCTGCCTGAAGGCTGTCATAGGCTTCATTCAGATTTTCAGCAATGCGTCTTGCATGGGAGAAACGGCGGTAACGAGCGGTCAGCTCCTCCTCCTCCCCTTCTTTTATATTGCCCTCTTCAATCTCCTGGATTTCAAAACGCAGGAAGTCCGCTTCTCTGAGTCTGGCGTCATGATCCATCTCAAAGGAGGATAGCCGTTTCTTTAGAATACAGTAATTTTTGTATTCCTCTTCCATCTTCTTTTTTGCCGGTTGGGTTTGAGCCTTGACATAGGCATCCAGGATTTCAAGATGTTTTGATTTATACAGCAGAGACTGATGCTCATGCTGACCGTGAATATCTAAAAGCAAGCCTGTGATCTGTCTCAGCCTTGCTGCTGTAACTGTCTCATCATTGATGCGGCTGATACTGCGTGACGGGGTGATTTTCCTTGAGATGATCACCAGGCCATCCTCGGTAGGTTCTGTATCCAGTTCCCGCAGCGCCCGCAGCCTGTCTTCTCCCTTGACTGAAAAAACGAGCTCTATATAGGCATAATCGGCTCCGTGGCGTATGCTGTCTCTGGAAGCCTTTCCTCCCAGAGCCATACTCACGGAGCCGATTATAATGGATTTACCGGCGCCGGTCTCGCCGGTAAGAATATTTAGGCCCTCGCCAAACTCCACATCTGCTCTTTCAATAAGGGCCAGATTTTTAACGTGCAGCTCTAATAACATATCGATCAGTCCTCCACCATCTTTTTGATCTTTTCCATCACGATGATCGTGTCATCCACACTGCGTACCGCACACATGATGGTGTCATCCCCTGCAATACAGCCTACTACCTCCTGAAAATGGATGGCGTCCAGGGCGGCCGCCACTGCCATTGCCATACCGGCTACGGTCTTGATCACAAGAATGTTCTGTGCCATATCCATGGACATAAAACCATCCTTTAAAATACGGATATATTTGATCGCAGAGGTTCCTCTTGGACTTTCAAGAACCATATACCGTTGTCTTCCGTTTTCTCCCTGAATCTTTGTAAGCTTTAATTCACGGATATCTCTGGAAACAGTCGCCTGAGTCACATTAAAACCAGACTGGTTAAGCTTTTCAGCCAGTTCCTCCTGCGTTTCGATCTCATATTTCCCGATCAGTTCCACAATTTTACTGTGGCGTTCTACCTTCATCTATCTTTCCTCCTTGTTAAGCTCTGCAAAGCGCAGAGCTTTTGTGGCTGTTTCTCAGATTCCGCTTAAATGATCGCTTAAATTCTGCATAAACGACTGCTTTTTCCTTCGGATCATCACTGTCTCCAAAGCGGAACGCTCTGCGATCAGGCAGTCCCCCGTCTCCAGATCTGCCCAGGAATCTCCGTCAAAGGAAACTCTTCCGCTGCTTAATACCCCGATCTGGATCCGATCCTCTGCTGCGAGCACAATGCTTCTCGCATTTAGGGAATGAGGACACACCGGAGTCAGGGCCATCATCCGGCCTGCCGGAGCCATCACTGGCCCACCGGCGGACAGGTTGTAGGCCGTGGAACCGGTGGGCGTTGCCACCAGGACTCCATCTGCGCTGTAATGGTTTAAGTATTCATCATTCACTGATACCTGATACCGGAGTACCCGCAGGGGAACCCGGCTGGTAACAGCGATTTCATTTAGCGCAATATCTTGAAATACGGGTTTTCCCTGATGAAACACTGTTCCCCGTATCATCATTCTCCGCTCCAGCTCAAAACGGTTCTCGATCAAAGAAGCAATGGCTTCTTCAATCTCATCCTGAGAGCTGATCTGGTTTAAAAATCCCAAATGGCCCCGGTTTACTCCCAAAAGAGGGATATTCCTGCCTGCCAGATCTCTGGCCGCCTGGATCAGGGTGCCGTCTCCGCCAATGGTTATCACACATTCTGTATCCTCCGGAACCAACTCAGAAGGCGTATGCTTTCCGTATTTATTATGCTGAGCCAGGGTGAGAAAACGGCACTCAGCCCCTCTTTTTTCCAGGCATTCCCGGATATACGCCCTGGTTTCAGGAACAAACTCTTTCGCCAGATTGGCAATCAAAAAAAATCGTTTCATCTGCCACTTACCGCCATTTCCTATGAACGATCCAGAGTTTGATGTGCCTCAGCTACCACTGCCTTCGGATCGGCAGCCGCTTCCCGGCGCACCGCATACTCTGCCTCCTGATCCTCTGGATGCTTCTGAAGATAGAGCAGGTACTCAATATTTCCTTCCGGTCCCTTGATCGGAGAAAATTCCAGATTCAGGGCCTCAAATCCGATGGAAAGCGCATAATCGATCACCATGTCGATCACTTCCAAATGAACGGCCGGCTCTCGAACAACGCCTTTTTTCCCTACTTTTTCCCTGCCTGCTTCAAACTGCGGTTTAATCAGGCAGACGATCTGCCCATTGTCCTCTAAAAGAGCCTTCACAGGTCCCAAAACCTTAGTAAGTGAAATAAAGGACACATCAATACTTGCAAAGCCAATAGGATCTGCAATATCCTCCGGAGTCACATAGCGGATATTGGTTTTCTCCATGCAGACCACACGCTCATCATTGCGCAGCTTCCAGGCAAGCTGTCCATGGCCCACATCGACAGAATACACCTTCACCGCTCCATTCTGCAACATACAGTCTGTAAAGCCGCCGGTGGAAGCCCCTACATCCATGCAGATCTTTCCATCCAGGCGGACGCCAAAACGATCCATGGCCTTTTCCAGCTTCAGCCCTCCGCGGCTTACATATTTTAAAGTACTGCCTCTGACCTCAATGGGCGCCGTTTCCTCAAAAGTCGTTCCGGCTTTATCCTCCTTCTGCCCATTTACATACACAATACCGGACATGATCAAGGCCTTTGCCTTTTCCCGTGACTCTGCCAGATTACGCTTTACAAGCAGTACGTCTAATCTTTCTTTCATCTGTATTTCTCCTGTCTTTCATTCAGACGGTCTCTGCCGTTCTTCTCCGTTTTCTTCCCTGTGGATACCGGAAAGCCAGCCCTCTTCCTTCAGTCTTCGGATAATGGAATCGCTGTCAATTCCCAGTCCTTTCCGAAGAAGCGATACATTTCCATGCTCCACATATGCATCCGGAAGAGCAATATTCACAACCTTAACCTCCGGATAATGGCTGTGGATATAGGCAGTCACTGCAAGGCCATATCCGCCCTGAAGCACATTTTCCTCCAGGGTCACAAGCAGACGGTGGTTTTTTGCCAGGCGTTCTGTCAATTCTTTATCAAACGGTTTTACAAAACGGCCGTTTGCCAGGCTGCAGGAATACCCCTCTTCCTTAAGCTTTTCCCTAATATGCTCTGCCGTACTTACCATGCTTCCAACCGCCAGAAGCGCAATATCACTTTCCTCACAGAGCAGCTCTCCCTTTCCGTAGATAATGGGCTGCCTGTATTCCCTAAGCCCCCTGTAAGCGGTTCCTCTGGGATAACGGATCGCAAGGGGTGCATTGTAATCCATGGCAAATTCCATCATAGCGCGCAGCTCCCAGAGATTTTTCGGAGCCATTACCGTCATATTGGGGATGGAGGTCAGATAGGAATAATCAAAGATTCCCTGGTGGGTCTCTCCGTCGCTTCCCACCAGTCCTGCCCGGTCTACGGCAAAAAGGACCGGAAGATTCTGGATACATACGTCATGAAGCACCTGATCGTATCCTCTCTGCAAAAAGGAGGAATAGATTGCCACCACAGGACGCAGGCCCGCAGCCGCCATGCCCGCAGCGCTTGTCACTGCATGAGCCTCCGCAATTCCCACATCAAAAAAGCGGTCCGGAAACTTTTTTCCAAAAGCTGCAAGTCCCGTACCGTCAGGCATAGCCGCTGTCACGGCTACCAGCTTTGGATGGGTTTCCCCAAGCTGGCACAGCTTTCTGGAAAATACCTCTGTATAGGAGGGTTCCTTCTTTTTCCCATTTTCTTTTCCCGTTGCAATATCAAAAGGACCCACACCGTGAAATATGGAAGGATTCTTCTCCGCAGGTTTATATCCCTTTCCCTTTTTTGTGATCACATGGATCAGAACTGCGTGGTCTAATTTCTTAGCCTCTTTAAGAACCTTGCACAGGGCAGGTATATTGTGGCCATCCACAGGACCCAGGTAGGTGATCCCCATATTTTCAAAAAGCATTCCCGGAATAAACAGCTGCTTAATGCTGTCCTTGGTGCGCTTTAGCTTGTCGATCACCGCATTTCCCACCAACGGTACCCGCTCTAAAGCCTCCACGATATTCTTTTTTAAATCATTGTAGCCGGTTCCGGTTCTGAGTCCGCTTAAATACCTGGACATACCGCCTACATTTTCTGATATAGACATTTCATTATCATTTAAGATAATAATGAAATTCTTTTTCATACGGGCAGCATTATTTAAAGCCTCGTAAGCCATGCCGCCGGTGAGCGCGCCGTCTCCGATCACGGACACCACCCGGTAATCCTCTCCCAACAGATCCCGGCCCTGGGCAATACCAAGGCCGGCAGAAATAGAGGTAGAGCTGTGGCCCGTGTCAAAGGAATCATAGGGGCTTTCCTTTCGTTTAGGAAAGCCGCTGATCCCTCCATACTGGCGCAGCTCGTCAAACTCAGCCATGCGTCCGCTTAATATCTTATGGGTATAAGACTGATGGCCCACATCCCAGATAATCTTATCCTGAGGCAGATCAAATGTTTTAAACAGAGCAATTGTAAGCTCCACCACGCCTAAATTAGAAGCCAGATGGCCTCCTGTACGGCTGATCTTTTCGATCAGAAAGGTGCGTATCTCTTCTGCCAGAATGGCCAGTTCACGGGATGAAAGCTGCTTTAATTCCTCCGGCCCCTTTATCTGTTCCAATATCATAGGCTCGCACTTCCTTCATTTTTATTTCATTATCTCTCTCTGTTTACCAGAAGGCGGATCAGCTGCTCCAGAAATTCATTATTTCCGGGAAGCTTATCCAGATCCCCAATAGCGGCTGCTGAAAGAGCCTCTACCTCTTTCCTGGCCTTTGAAAGCCCTTCTAAAGTTACATAAGTGGTCTTCTGGTTCTTCTCGTCGCTTCCTGCCGCTTTTCCGGTGACAGAGGCATCTCCGGTCACATCCAGAATGTCATCCTGAATCTGGAAAGCAAGTCCTACCTTTCCAGCCAGATCCTCTACAATCTTACAGTCCTCATCTGCGGCTCCTCCAAGAACAGCTCCTATGAGCATCGCTGCCTGAAGCAGGGCTCCCGTCTTTAAGCGGTAGATAAAATCCAGTTTATCCTTGGGAACGGGACCTCCTGCCAGCTCTACATCTACCGTCTGGCCTCCGATCATACCGTAAACGCCCGTCTTTGCTGCCAGGATCCCCATTGCCTTTCCGGCTCTCAAAAGCGCATCTGCATCCTCTGCCGCATCAAAGGCCTTGGATGCCGTCTCAAAAGCGTACATCATCAGAGCATCTCCCGCAAGGACGCCAATGTCCTCGCCATACTCTGCCCAGGTACTGGCTTTGCCTCTGCGGATCATATCATCATCCATACAGGGCAGGTCATCATGGACCAGAGATGAGGTGTGGATCATCTCAATGGCAGCCATAAAGGGCTTTACAATCTCAGACACCTCTCCTGTAAAAAGACGGCACACTTCCTGCATCAGCAGCGGGCGCAGCCTCTTTCCTCCTGCATTCATGCTGTAGTTCATGGCCTCAAAAATCGTCTTCTGGCAGCCCTTTTCCTCTGGAAGATACCCTGCAATGCCTGCATTTATCTCTTTTACTCTCTCTTCCAGTTCTTTTTTAAATGCTGTATTATCAATCATTATCTTCACCCTCGCTCAATATCTGAATCTGTTTTTCTACTTTATCAATCTGTCCGTTTAAGGACTGTACAAGCTTCATGCCTGCTTCATAGCCCGCAAAGGTCTCCTCTAAGGACTCTTCTCCTGCTTCCAGCCTTTTTATAATTTCCTCCAGCCGGGCGAAATTTTCCTCGATGCTGGCAGCTTCCTGCGGCTCTGCTTTCTTTCGCGGCACGGTCATCCCTTCCTTTCCTGCTATGAATATTCCACTCTTTTTACGATCCCGTCGATCCTGCCGTCTGCGGCATAGATCCGTATCTCTTCCCCTTCTTTTACCTGGCCTGCGGAGCGCAGGCACTTTCCCCTCTCATCCTGAATAAAGCCATAGCCCCCACCCAGCTTTTTTAAGGGCGAAAGGCCGTCTAAACGGCTGGATGCCAAAGCCAGCCTATGTTTTTCTTTTGTAACAGCGGTTTGCGTCAAACGTTCCAGAACAAGTCTGTCCTCTTTTAAACGAATTTTTTCCGTTTCCAGCAGATCCTTCATCTTACGCTGCAGCGCCTGCTCCAAATCAGCCAGCCTCTGCCTCTTATCATTTACCATACGGACCGGATCCTTTAACTGCAGACGCATCCGGCACTGCTCTAAAAGGAATCGCGCCTTTTCAATCCTGCGGTAAACGGAACGTTCCAAAACCCGCTTATAAAGAGCTGTCTGTTCCTCAAACTGGCGATGATCAAAAACCGCCAGCTCTGCTGCCGCAGAAGGCGTAGGCGCCCTTAAATCTGCCACATAGTCTGCAATGGTAACATCTGTTTCATGGCCCACAGCCGATATCACCGGAGTCGTACAGTTAAAGATGGCTCTTGCTACGATTTCCTCATTAAAAGCCCATAAATCCTCAATGGAACCTCCGCCCCGGCCTACGATCAGAAGATCCAGTCCCATCCGGTCCAGAGTCTCGATTCCCTTTGCAATACTGTATTTGGCCTGCTCTCCCTGCACCAGAGCAGGATACAGCACCAGCTGTACATAGGGATTGCGTCTGGCCGCAATATTCATAATATCCCGGATGGCAGCTCCGGTTCTGGCTGTCACGATTCCAATCGTTCTGGCATATCTGGGAATGGGGCGCTTATAACAGGAATCAAACATCCCCATTTCTTCTAATTCCGTGCGCAGCTTTTCATATCTGGCAAAAAGATCACCGATTCCTTCTCTTGTAATCTCTCTGGCATAGAGCTGATAGCGGCCGTCCCGTTCATATACGTCTACCGTTCCCTTTACCACTACCTCCTGGCCCTCCTGCAGTGTAAAAGAAAGTCCCTTTCTCTGTCCTGCAAACATGACGGCGGCAATCTGAGCGCCGCCGTCCTTTAACGTAAAATATATATGACCGGAGGTATGGTATTTACAGTTGGAAACCTCGCCCCGGATGGAGATCCGGTTCAGGGCAAAATCCTGGGTAAACATATTTTTGATATATGAGGTCACCTGGGATACGGTAAATACACTTGCCATCTGCTCCCTCTGCTTTCTTTCCTACGCTTCTGTTTCCTGAGCCTGCGCAGTCTTCTCATTCGCCGGTTCAGTCTCTGTCGTTGTCTCTTCTTTGCGGATAAACTTTGCAAGTACACCATTTACAAAAGCCGGAGAGTCACTTCCTCCAAACTTCTTAGCAAGTTCCACCGCCTCGTTCACCGCTACCTTTGCAGGAACCGTATCATCATAGTCCATCTCGTAAAGGGCCAGACGAAGAATAGTAAGCTCCACCTTTCCCATACGTCTTGTCTTCCAGCCTGCAGCCACCTCATCGATCCGGCTGTCGATTTCCTGGATCTTATCTACTATATTTCCTGTTTTTGTCTGCAGATATTCCATATCCTTATCTGTAAGCTCTACTTTATGAAGGATCGTAAGGCTTCCCTCATCATTTGTCTCATATTCCTGAGGAGACTGGAAATACTGCCACATCTGCTCCTTTGCTTCCTCTGTGGTTTTATAAAAATCCGCGGAGAACAGCATTTTAAAACAGTGTTCTCTTAATTCTCTTCTGGTCATATCTTCTGCTTGTACGAAAAGCCTGGGCTCTCGAATACATTTTCCTTTCTCTATTCTGATCCGCTAACTGTGATTATACCAAAGGCGCCGGATAAACACAATAAAAAATATCAAAAGGTGCTGCAGACCCTTATTCGGACCTGAGCACCCAAACGCATTAAACTTTCTGTCAGTTTTCTTCCATATTCACGCCTGCAATCCGGATATTCACATCCAGCACTGTAAGCCCCGTCATATTTTCGATGGCAGCACTGACCTTTTCCTGCACCTGCTCGCTGACAGAAGGGATATTGAAGCCATAACGGATATTTAAGGAAAGATCCACAGATACATGGTTCTCTGTCACATCCACCTTTACTCCCTTGCTAAGATTCTTCATGCCAAGCTTTCCTACCAGCTCATTGGTAATATTGCCTGCCATAGAGTCTACTCCCTCAACCTCTGTAGCTGCCAGCCCTGCAATAATGGCTACCACCTCATCTGCGATCTGAACCTCTCCGATCCTGTCTTTTTCATATAATTTATGGGTACCGCGATTTTCCTCAGACAATCCTCTTTACCTCCTGTTCCTGAAGCTTGATTTTTATTACTCTTTATTATAACAAATCGTGGGAAATCTGTATAGGGGGATTTCTCTTTGAATAGGCGGCAATTCCTCCCGTAAGAAGTCCAAATGGTAGACAAAACCGCATCTATATCCCAAAAGCCACAAAAGAGGAACCGTCAAAAGACGATTCCTCTTTCTGTTTAAAAGTTCATTTTTCCTTGTAAATCCAAGGTTTTTTATTAGAACTTGCCTTCCTTAGCAGCTTCCTCGATCGAAACAGGAAACCTTGATTTTAAACCACTTTTTCTATCAAAATACACAAGTAATGCAGCAATAGTCTGTATTCAAACACTTCTAAATACCTCTATTTTTATCACACTTCATACTTCCCATTTTGGGGTGGTAGCGTTGTCTAAAGTATTTATGATATGCTTAAATAAAAACATCCCATCCGCCGTACAGTAATAACTTACGATATGGCTTTTCATTTTTCGAAATTCACCCTTGACGCCTGTGAGGATAGGTATTATACTTTAAGTACATTGTCGATGCAAATGCATCGTGGATTTAAGCTTTATTATATTTTTTGTTATGTTGAGTTTCGACTCATATGCGAATTTTTTCCAAAAAGCGACTGTCTTTTTATTTGACAGCCGCTTTTTCTTTATTTATTTCCACATATGTCGATTGTGTCAAGAACATTAACAGCCACCGCTTGAATGGTTGGAACAATATGGCTGTATACACCCAACGTTATTTTAACGTCTGTGTGCCCAAGACGCTCCTGAACTATTTTAGGATGCACATTATGTTTTAGTAAAACGCTCGCATGGGTATGCCGGATCGCTCTAAAATCGCGCTCCATCACCCCGGACTTCCTACACATCCCCTTGACTATTTTGGCAATATTCCAAGGGATTCTGTACCTTTCCCCTGATGCAGGGGATGGGAAAATATACATTGATGTGTGCGGCATCTGCTTAAGATAATTGCCAAGAATGCGCCCAAAGTCAACCCTGCGGACGCCTTGATCTGTTTTAGCGCTTTTTAGCCCTACGTCCGATGATGCACGAGAAATGGAGTGCTGGACCATGATATATCCTCCTGCCGCCTCAAATACAATGTCTACCCATCTAAGCGCATAAATCTCACAAGGACGTAAACCGGTATAAAATCCTATAACAATCCCGTCCTTAACCCACTGTGGGGCATCTTGGGACAATAGTGCAATAACCTCTTCCTCCTGGAACGGCGTAATATCTGTCTTTTTGATGTTCGGAAATTTTACGCCATCGCATGGATTGTGATAAATACAGTTTTCCTGGTGTGCAAACTTCAGGCTCATTCGTAGTATCTTGATGTAATTTCTTTGCGAGGTCTTCTTAAGATTCAGTCGGCTCAGATATTCGAGAAACTCCAAAACATCTTCTTGTGTTATTTTCTGGACGAGTGCACCTGTAAAATATTGCTTTACCAATGGTATGTACTTTTTATAATTGTATACCGTTGGTTTAGCCAGTGTTAGCCTATGAGTCTCAAACCAAAAATCAATGACCTCTGCAAAATACAGATCTGCAAAAATCTCCGGTCCGTTCTTTTCTCCGGCACTCACTGACCGAAATTCTTTTAAAGTCATTATAATCCTCTTTTCTTAAGAGGGCAGCTATGATATAATGAAGCTGCCCTTAGTTGGTAGCGGTTGCGGTGTACTTTGGTCGGTTACGCAGCCGCTTATTTTTTGACAATCCATCCTGCTGTGGTCAACTTATCAACGGCATCATCAATATACGCACTGTCCACATTATCAATCATGCCATTGGTACTTAATCTCACGATGTTTTCACTGTGATACTCTTTCCAAGTCTCACAATCCAGGAAGTGATCTGACCAAATGCTCCCATCTGATAAATCAATCATCATCGTGTAATACCTTCCATAACCATAAGAGCAGAACGCTCTCGCTTCCTTAAGCTCCTCTCGAACCTGCTGTTCTATTTCCTTCCTGCTGATTTCTTTCATCGATTACGCCTCCTTTATTTTCCCCATCTTATCACACTCTGCAAAACCGTTTTCGGTCCACACGCAAAACCGCTTAATGGTGTTGTTACCGCGGTAATCTTTTTGACCGTAACCATATACCTGGCCAACTACGGGAGCGTATACAATCAAATCCCCGCCATCATCAGCGTTGCCGGTAAAAGTTCCGATTCTTTTGGTAAAATCGTATTTACCCTGCTCGTCCATCACAGTCACCCACGGTGTGCCATACCGACGTGCATTGTAATCATAAAAACTCTTTACCACTACATTCTTAACTTCATCTTTCATCTTCTTTGCCTCCTGCCAAGATTTTTTAAGTGCGGCGGAAATAGTCAATCCGATTTCTTTAACCATCTTCCAAGCCTGCTTCATAATATTGCTTAAGTCATATTTTTTCATTTCTATTTCCTCCGTTTTCTTTATTACACCATTATCATATTCTAATATTAGCTTAATGTCAATAGTTTTTATCTAAAATTAGAATAATTTATTGACTCAAAAAAGAAGAAATGATACTATATAAATGAAAGGAGATGAAACCATTGATTAAATATAAGATAGATATATTCGAGGAATTAAAGAAACACGGATATAGTCAAACAAGAATCCAGCATGATAAGCTACTTCCCTCGCAAACTATGCAAAATATAAGGTCAGGGAAAAGCATTACTCTGGAAACTCTTAATAAAATATGTATTATGTGCAAAATGCAGCCAGGTGATATCATCGAGGTTGTTCCTACCGACGAAGAGAAGATAAAATACTATTAACTTTATAATCTAATATTAGATACAGAGAGGGCCTCAGGTATATTGGCCCTCTTTTTCTTTGCTTTATTCCACCAGCCCTGGCCATCTCAGTGCTCCATCCTGATCCGGAGTAAGCGTCACCGGCTCCGCAATCATCCGGCCCTGATCATCCATGATGTACCACTTACCGTCTATGGTCTGCTGGCCTGTTACCATAGCACCATCAGCACCCAGGTAGTACCAGTGGTCTTTATACTTGTACCATGTATCATGCACCATTATGCCGGAGCCGTCGAACCAGTACCACTTGCCCCCATACCAGTACCAATCGTTGCGGATCGGCTGACCGTTTCCGAGGTAGTATCTCCAGCCACCATCTTCCTGTTGCCAGCCGGATTTTTTTACTGATTTAGCCAACGCTACCTTAAAGTCTGTCCATAGCTGCGGCTGATCCAGCATCTTGCGGGGGCAGTGCTTACGCTTGGCGTCATAGTGCCGGATCACATGGTCGGCCCCAATCCCCGTCTCCGTCATAATCTGGCGCACAAGCTCAATACAATTTGCGCGGGCCTGATCGTAATCAGAGTCTGGATTGACGCAGATCTCGATGTTAATGCTGTTGGTGTTGGTTACTCCCGGCACCAGAGGCGTACCATATTGTCTACCGACTGCGTATGCCCCGTCGCTGTAATATAATGTCTGTACAGCTACCGTATCGTCCACATACCAGTGGACTGAGGTGGACAGGTTGCCGTTTCGATGGGCTTCGGAGTGTTTAAGTGCTCCTGCACCTTTTTTATAATTGTCTGTCTCGTGGATCACGATCCATGCTGGGCGGTTTTGACCTGCATAACAATTTATCTGCTTAATCTCTTTTCGTATCTCCATCCCTTATTCTCCCTTAATCACCTGATCCGGTGTTTTCGTGCCGGATATTACAGCCTCCGCATCTTCCTTACTGATTTCTTTCCACAATCCATCGGTTCCCATGCTACCCGGCATCCAGGTATTCTGTCCCTGATGTGCACTAATGTAATATTTCTGATCGACTGTAACTACAGCTCCATATTGGTACTGATTACTGATGCCGTCCCAAGGCTCCCAGACAGGAATTTCTACGCCTGTAGGTGGTTCCGGTGTCACACCGCCATTTTCCAACTTGGTCACACGCTCATCCAGAGATTCATATTTTGCAAGTAGCTGCTTGTACAATTCTATCTGTTCTGGAGCTTCTGATTCCGGTTTGACATATTGTTTCATAATAGCAATTAACTCATTTCTTTCATCATCAGTTAAATCTCCCTGTACCCAGAGAGTATCAATTTTAGTCTGCATATCAGATAATCTAAAATCACCTGATATAATAACATTTTTTACAATATCGTACATTATGTACCTCCTATCATAGCGGCACTGATAGCCGCTAACTTGTTATCAATATAGGTTTTGGTATCTGCGGTGTAGGTTAAATCCATGGTACAGCCGCCGTTGTTGGTGATTTCGGTAGTGCCCGCATACATGGTGAGGGCGTTGAGCTGGGCCTGTTCGGATGCAGCAAGGGGGATGTACTCGGGTGCGGAAGCCTGTGCAATGATTATAATGTCATTGGATTCGAGCCACTGTCTTCCCTCTTCAATTGTTGTAACTCCATCAATTTTGAGATAAATATTTCCATATAAAATTCGGAACTCTCCATATGCAAGCGAAGCTACACTTTTTGTGGGGCAAATAAGTTTATTGCACACAGAATTGTCTTGATTTTCCGCAATTCCAAGCCCTGAAACATTTACCATAAGTGCACCAGATGTATGAAGCCCACTTGAATTTTTCGCCATCTCTGTTCCCGACAGCACCTTATGCTGATATACCCAGCACCACACACCATTTACCTTTTCCAGTTTGTCCCACTTGGTAAATGGTCTGGGCGGCGTTAAAATGATGGACTGGCTCTCCGTACCGCCCTTAATCGTGACGGTGATGGGTTGGTCTGCCAACTCGATGGACTGAGGATAATCTGGTGATGGAGAAGGTTGACCGCCAGTATAAGGTTCATAGGCAGTGACAGAAGAACCGTATTCCAATTGGATATCATAAAATTCAGCCGTCATAGTTCCGTTATTGATATCAAAACGAAAATACATCATATCGCCTTCTGCAATATCAAATGTTGTCCATCTTTTGTTTCCAGTTGATGAATAATCACTCGAACCATCAGCTTTTTTAATAATAGCAAAGGCCTCGACAGTCTTACTTTTATGAGCAGTTCCCATCGGCATATTACTTTTAAAAGAAAGTGTATATTTTCCGGGATTAAGTTTTAATAAATCATCAGTTTTATTCAAACAGAAGAAAATTACTTCCGTTGTCGTAACTCCCTTTCCTTCCAAGACTATTTTGTCATTATCGACAGATGTTTTTAAATCGTTATTGTCTACCTCATATTTTTTTAAACTGTTAATATCAAACAGATTCTTCCCACTCGTCCGCACCTGCTTCGTTTTACCCCACATAGCGAACCGCACAACCGGCACCCTGGAACTGTCAGTTACTTTTATACCCCCCCTCCCAGAAATTTTCTGACTAATCAGGGCCGACTGGATATTAACCATCTTGGCATTAAGCCGTTCTTCCAGATTGCGAATGTAAGCCTTGGTATCTGCCACATAGGTTACTTCCATCTCTGCCCCTGCATCGTTGGAGATTACGGTAGTCGGGCCATATGTCCGCAGGGCCTTGTAGGCAGCAATCTCTTCAGGGGTGAGATCCCGCTCAATGGAAGTTTTGAGTGCATACCGCACAATGACTGGGTTTCCTGCTTCTTTCCTTGCCTTGAGCCAGTTGATCCACGGTTCAGCACTCGGATTGTTTTCGTCCCAGTCGGGCAATAATTCTCTCGGAACCCTAACCGCAATATAATCCCCCATAGTAAATCCAATAATCGACTTCATATATGCATCAGCAATTAAACACAAATAGTTGCACATACCGTTATAAATCGGAAGTCTTTCCCAGTTCTTTTCCCCATTAGTCCCGTTGATGTAGGAATAAAATCCCAAAGTATTGTAGTTATCGGTATTCCCCCACGTTCCTTGACCCCCCCATGTGTTTTGAGATTCGTAGATGTCTTTCTCAGCAACTCTCTGCACATACTTCCCACGCTCCAGATCAATCTCATCACACACCCACTGCTGACCGTCTGCGTCCGTGTAGTTGCCGTCCTTGCTGACTGGCACACCGGGGAGGCCGTTAGGGGTTTGGAGGGTGAGGGATTGAGGCTCGACGTAGGGCGTGTAGGTTTTTATATCGCCCACGGCAAACATATATTCCAGACCGCCACCCACTTTGAGCTGATCATAAAAGCCTTTAACGTCTTTACTTCCGATAGACCTGCAAACTCTGGTCTGTCCTGCATCGATAGAAAACCATACAGTTGAACCGTCAGTTGCAGAAAATTTGATATTTCCACCCTGCGACGGCTTCCCGTTCGTCATCAAGGTTATTACTGTATTGGCTTTTAAAGGAAATTCATAATAGGTGTTATATGAATTCGGTTTCAGCAGGTTCCTCCCCGTCACCTCAACCGTAATACTTCCACCCTCACCGGCATTAACTATCTCCTGCGGGTACTCTGTACTGGGGGATGGTTTGCCGCCGGTGTAGGGTTCGTAGGGTAATCTATCCCTTGTTTTTTGCACCATAAGTCCGTCAAACGCTTTTGTATCTTCCATGTTAATGATTAGTACTTTTCCTGCGGGAACTGTAATGCTTATATTATCTTTCGTATCATCTACAACTCCAGTACAAGGCGTATTTCCAGTTGGAATGGCATCTACATAAGCAGCCCTAAATCGAGTACCTACATTTTTCCTAAAAATGTAGTACGTTGTATTTTCAGTGTTTTGAATGATCTTCGAATAATCGCTATTATTTTTTCCCACTATATCGCCATTAAGAGAAATAAAGTAATTCGAAACTGCTTGTTCTGGCAGCAACTGCGCCCCCGTAGTCTTTGCCTGATCTGTCCACCCAAGTACCCGTAATCCCCGGAATGGCCTGCCCTCTGTGGCATCATCTGCGCTTATGACAGAGCCGGACGCCGTATTATGGATTGCTGGTGCCAAATCCATTGCCCCATCTGCCAAATTGGCAGCCGCATCCTCAACCCTCTTGGTCTGCGTATCGCCCTCCGTGGTGACTGCCTCCACTGCTGTAGTCTTGGCCTCAGCAACCTCACTGACTGCCTGTGTGCCTGCCTCCTGTACCGCTGTGGTCTGTTTATTGCCCTCGGCCTTAACAGCTCCCACAGCCGTGCTCTGAGCCTGCCCTATGGCTGTAAGCGCGTCTTGGGAGGTCTGTCCAAACTGCGCAGCTGTCTGCTCTACCGCCTGACGATCTGCCGCCACGGCTTCCCTCATCTGGCTGACTGCCTGCTTATCATCAGCTACAGCCTGTCTGTCTGCCTCCACTTCCTCGGCGTACTGTCTTGCTGTATCCTCAGCCGCCTCAGCGCCCGTCTGTGCCTGTACTGCGGCTGTCTCTGATAACTTAGCCGCCTGTGCCGATAACACCGCTTCTGAGGCCGCCTGCTGTGTCTGAGAGAGCATCCCTGCTACAGTCTGCTTATCCTGTGCCACAGTATCGGCGTTGGTCTCTACCTGCTCTGCAAGGCTCTGTACGGCTTCCAGATGCTCCGCTGTCTGGGTGGCTGCTGCCTTGGCCTCATCCGCAGCGGATACAGCCTTGTCACCGGCCTCTTCTGCCCGTTTTGCAGCGTCATTCACGGCCTCGATGGCCTGCCGAAAAATCTCCCCATCTCCCGGTGCCTCGAACGCTTCCGGCTTTGGACGCGCCTTGACCTGCATTGTGATCCGCTTGATCGTCTCACCGGATGTCCGGTCTGACAGGTATATCCATGCGTGGATGTTGTACATCTTTTCGGCCGTCCATACTGTACTGTTGCCCTCCAGCATACTGTCCGGGATCGTGACGGTTGTTACGCCGTCTTTGGTGGTACCCACACGGGTTATAGCCTCGCCGCCGGTTTCCTGTAATGCAAAGTGGATCTCAACTGCCGTCGGAAGATGTAATCCCTCTATCCTGAGCTGCTGCCCGTAATCCCACTGCCACAGGCCATAAGCACGGGCGTAATCATCGTTGTCTGTAAATACTGCTGTAATCATATTCCCTCCAACCAAAAACGGCCCCAGGAAATCCCGGGGCCTGCCTGTGTTGCGACGTCGCACAGCTTACTTATCTTCCGTGCCTACCGCTCTCTCGTCCTCCTTGCCGGTTGCAGGGCCGGTGGTTACAAAAGTGGTATCCTGTGCACCCTTGGGTCTTGCCTTCTGTGCTGCGTCATTACGTCTCTGCTCTGCTGTTCTCTTATCCTGATTCTTTCCTGTTGCGTTTGCCATAATCTTTGTCCTCTCTTTCATTGTTGAAAATATGTAATAGTTGCTCCGGCTCTGACCCTGCCGGACGGGAGATGTTGGATCACCCCCTCTCAGGTCTTGGCTGGCAGCTCCGGAAGTCCTGCAATGGATGTTGCCACCGACAGGATACCGGACAGCACGGATGCGCTGGCTACCATAGGCCAGTTGACCTCACCCATGACAGCTGCCGAGCCGATGGTGGCGACAAATGTCTGCGCCATGGTCTTGACCGCACGGATACCTGCGGCCTTGACCCACTGGATGGTATCCACATCAGCCCTAAATACACAGTTCTTAAGCATAGCTCCTCACCTCCCTTCTACTGGTCTATAATAGATTCCAACAGCTCGTCCCGGATCTGCTTCATCGTATCTATCCCATTACCAGTGATCTGATGATTGAGCAGCGCCGCAAGGCTCTTGGACTGCTGTTTCTGCATGTTTTCCAATGCGACAAGTCTTTTGTAATCCTTGTCTGAGTGCTCCTCCAGTTTCTGCACCCTGGCAGTCAAGTGAAAAGCCGGCTTGATTACCTTAACGATAACCGCACCGGCTCCACCTATGATACTTATTCCTCCGCAAATGGAGAGGATTGTCTGTATGTACTCCATGGCATATCTCCTTACTGCTCTACTACCCTCAAAATCTCCTTCCGTTCCTCTTCCGTCAGGTTTTTGTATCCTTTCAGGATCTTTTCTGGATCTTCTCCAGCTTCCTTCCGTATGCGCATTGCCCGGATAATGATAGACTTCTGGATATTACCAATCATGCTGATACACCTCCTATCATGTCTGCCAATGCCATTGTTAACTCTGCATTTTCCTGACTCAACCGCATGATCTGCTCTGAATCAGTTGGAATATATTCAGCCGGCTCTTCCACATCTCCTGCAACCGTATAAAAAATGCCATTACGATACCTGTCCCCTGCCTGAACAAGCCATTTATACTCTTCTGCAAATGCCTCATCACCATACGCAGCCATGGCAGCTCTATTTGCTTCTTCATAATCATTAAACATCGCAATATTCTGTACTGTGCCTTCCTTCATCGTATCAACCAGAATATATGCTTTCGCAAACTCTCGTTTCATTTTGCCCTCGCTTTCCTAATACAAATTTACAATTACAATGCCAGAACCACCATAGGCAGGATTGCATGATCCCCAGCCATCAGATGATGAGTATCTGCCACCTCCGCCACCACCAGTATTTGGAGTACCATTAGTTGGATAGACAGCTTTTGCGTAATTGGTTCCTTCCCATCCACCGCCATTTCCTCCGCCTCCGGCACCTCCAGTTCCACCTAAATTAAAATATTCTACGCGGTCCCCCTCATTATTTCTATTGTTATAGTGGTTATTGCCGCCAGCTCCACCACCTGCATATAGAGTACCACTAGGATTACCCCATGCTCTCGTGGTTCTTCCCTGTCCTGTACCATTTGGGAATTTAGGAAATGCTCCATTTCCGCCATCAGAACCACCATTTCCTCCTCTTACTCCACCTGTAGAGCTTCCTCCGCCTCCGGATCCCCCATTTCCGGCAGCTACTCCATACGAATCAGGAGCACCATTTCCTCCAGCTGCTGAAGCTTTCACCGCACCATTTACGCTAATAGATGAGGTACCGCCATTAGATGCTGGTCCGCCACCTCCTCCAACAACAACCGAAACATTATTTCCCGTAGTGATTGGAATCCCATATTGAGTAGCAGTATATCCGCTTCCTCCACCAGCATATCCAGCTCCTCCGCCTCCTCCAACAAGAAATACATCCATCTTAGTAAATCCCTCTACAACAAAAGAACCGGAAGCTGTAAACGTTCTGCTGGTAGAACCTCCTGTAGTAATCTCTGCATTAAGAGTTGGGCCAAACAGTTCGCCAATACTGGTAGTAACATACGGAGTACATGATAAGAAATATCTTGTATTCAGATTCGGCAAATCAAGAAACGCCTGTGAAGCAGCTCCGGCAGAATGGTTGTTCCCCGCTCCTTTATAAATCTGAACTCCGCCAGATGCGCCAGGATACCCTCCCGTGTCATATCGAATGATAACTCCGCTATATGGTCGGCCAGCCGCCTGATTCGGATTTGTCCAGGTAGCTATGACCCTTCTTCCGGAATAGGCGGCAACACTAAAAGACAGTAAACTATTAACGGTCATATTACCTGTATGTTTGGTTTTGGCATCATTGCTATAAAACGTCTCTCCATTCAGCACATGGGCTGCCTGGGCGTTCCCTGTCAATTCCAATATTCCCTGAACCGGTTCATCATCTGATCCTTTCAGTATGCCAGTGTAGCCTTTCAGAAGTTCTGCGGCCGTTGCGGTGCAGTCATCACTCCCTGCTCCGCCTCCGCCCGAACCTGTCATCAGTATATTTCCCATACTTTGTCCTCCTTATAATTTAAGCCCCACTACAATATCTGTAGCCGGCTTTTTGTAGACCTTGAATGTCACTGTTCCATCTCCTGTTTTTCCTGTTCCGGAAGCAATAATGCCAAATGCCTTGCTGTATGCCTTCTGAACTTCTATCGTTGCACCGTCCGCCAACTGACTGACCAAAACAGGATTATCCTCTGTCTTAATGCTCGGAACTGCTACCGTCTGTGTATAGGGTACTGACGATCCAGCCCATCCAGAAGCGGTAAGGGTAATACGAATAGGGGCGGCATACAGGCGGTCAAGCAAATTTTCATGCTTCTCCATCTCCCGATCCACTATTTCTGCATTCTCATTAAAATCTTCTACATTTATATAATCGCTGGCCCCTGGTTTTTTTAATTTATATTTGTCTGTTAATTCCATTTATCCTGTTACTCCTTATCTCTTCCCAAGTACGTGCTGCGGCCTGCTCCCAGGTCAGCACCTCCACATCTCTCCAGATGTTATAGATGTATTCGTACTCCACCACCAGATGTGCAGGCTTAATTTCCTCAATAGTAAGCTTCAGATCTGCCATATTTCCCGGAATCCCCAGTATACCTACAAAGCGGATCACAAAACGATAGTGCGCTGCATCTTCAATTACTTCCACTTCGCCATTGGAGTAACTACTTGCTACATTCTTTACCATCTCTTTTGTGGTAGTTCCAACACCGGATATCTTGGCGCGGATCCGCTCCTGACGAAAATCATCCGGTTTTGATACGTCCACCTCCAGCCCTAAAAGCTGCTCATACCTTGCCAACAGCTCTGACGCTGTAGATGCAAAGCATTCTGATATTGTACTGCTCAGCCCCTGCTCCAGATCATCCGTTACCTCGGAAAGCAGTCCCTGTAATGTCTGCATGGTCACATTCTTTTCATAATAATCCGGAAGCAGTTTAATCAGTTCCAATCCGGCTCACCTCCGTCAGCTCAATGGTTCCAGTCACAGGAATCTGTTTTTCCCCGACTGTCACGTTTCCTGTCCCGCCATTTAAAAGAAATCCCTCAAAATCCTCTACTCCCGGAATATCCAGCAGCAGGCTTCCAAGCTTTGCATGACTGATCCTATATGTAGCAAATACGGTTTCCCTCAGAAATGAATCCACTGCCAATTTATACGCTGCCTGAATATCCTCCAGAGTCTTGCTTCCGTCCCTCATGATCTTTGCTTTCACATTGATCGTAACAGCCTCAGGACTCTTAACTGTTACCGAAGCACCGATCGGGCGCATCGTTTCAATGTATGCTGCCACGGTCTCCGGCAGGGAAGATGATATCTTTTTATCACTGTCTACCACAAGCACAGTAACCGTACCAGGACCGTCTGCCAATGGGAAAACTTTTGCTGCGCCGGTTCCAGAAACCTCCAAAGCCCACTGTTGGTAATGGTAAACATTTCCTGAAGTGGCCGGAAGTCTGATTTTGGTATACAGGCGCTCACGCAAGGCTTCATCTGTCTCTTCATCTGCGCCTGGAGTAATAATGTCCCCCAGCTCTGCAGTAATCCCCGTTATATTGGAAATAGGCTGCATTGCTCCACTGTACTGATTACCGATCACACCAGGTGTTTCACACTCCACCCTGTATTCTGTTTCTGATTCTTCTTCCTTCACACGATAGACAAGATTATTGATTCCCCAACGAGTGCCAATCTCCACCCGTCCGGAAGTAGTCATCATACGCATTGCTTTTGTGGCTGGCTTTCTGGAAACATTGTAGGCCTCTGCCGCCCGGTCCAGATACTCACCAAGGGCTGTATCTGGAAAGACCAGATCTATGAAGTTGTCCAGCTGAAAATCCTGCTGGGCCAGAAAATAAGCACAGGGAGCTAATGCATCATAAATAACACTGCCTTCCCGTTTATCTACATCACTTGGCACCCTGTCAAGCATTGCCTGCAGCAGTTCCTCATAGGTCATTTTCATACAGCCACCTCTTTCTCTATCTGTATTTCACCGTAAATGCTGGATACTTGAAAGGAACAATGGCAGCTGTCTCCAGAAAACTCAAACCGGAACCCGTCCACCTCCCGGATCCGGTCATCCTGCAAAAGGGCTTCCTCGATCATGCGACGCATCTCCGCTCTCACATAAGCCCGTTCCTCCCCGATCAGCTCTTTCCAGGCTATGCCATATTTAAAACTATAAATAGGATATTCATACTGCTCCGTAGACAGGATTTTATAAATGGCCTGTTTTAACGCCGCCAGTTCATCCACGAAACCCTCTATCTTAGTTTCCGATAATCCGTAGGTACGGGCCTTATAGGTCTGTTCCTGAACAATCAGATCCGTTGTAAGTTCTGCCATTATGTACCTCCTGCTGTCTGATATGGCTTTCCGATAATCTCCAGAATGTAATATTCATGGCCTCGATCATTACGAAGAAGCCGTACTTTATCTCCCGAAACCAGCTGGCTCTTTGCATTTCCTGTAATCATACTCATGGGTATCGGAAGTTTCTCGATCATAACGCCATTTCCTGTATAGGTTCCTACAAGCACAGCGGCTGGCTTACGGCTTTTCATGTAGTTATCAACCACCGTTTTTATCAGATTGAATAGCTCCTGAACACTTCCACGGTCATTCACCTGCCATCACCTCCATGGTCATTGTGTGCACGGGCAGAAAATCGTGCGTTACCTTCTTTACAATCAGCCTCCGATTTAATGCAATATCGGCAATGCTGCCATACACACTATTCCCAGCCCGTACCCGAAGATCTCCCAGGCACTCCAGCTTTAAGGTTTCCTTCTCATGGTTATACAGCTTCAGAAGGTTATTGGCTCTCTCCTGTGCCTTGGCTGCATTATCCACGCCTGAAGGAGAGGATTCCAGGTACTGCAAAAGGCCATACCGGTTCACGGCCTCCTGGTCATGGGCGGCCCCCACATCGATCTGACCTGTATCCTCATTTTTCCATACAACCTTGATCTGATTGTAATAATCATCATCAATAGACTTCTCCCAACTGTAGCCCGTACACAGACTGTTGTCCCCCAGAACCAAAGGAAGCTGCAGGTTCCGCATATTCCACAGGCACACTTTCCCGTACTCATCACGCAGGCAATAATGCTCCTGGGTACCAATCAGAGTATCCGAAACAGCCTGCACAATGTGATCCAGCCAGGACTTTTCATAATCAGCAATGGTTGGAATGATAAAGCCGGGATCCTCAACAGTTCCCGGCGTCATGGTCTGAAATGTGCACATATTTTCTACCAGATTTTTAAGCGTCCCATTTTCCAGCACAATGATATCCTTATTCTTTGCTCTCCGGAGCTGGTCATATGCTTTGATGGTTACTATCTGGCCGGTTCCTCCGTCTCCGCTGTCTCCTGACACTTTATATGCAGCGCCAAAAAAGATGCCATCCGTCTGATCATTGTCTGTCAAGCGGATCGCATCCCCATTCTGGAGTATCAGGCCGTCACTGATATAAGAGATATCCATACAGCTGGCTCCTTCATTCAAGGCTTCTGTCCATGAAATTTCCTTGCACATTTCTGAAATATCATAAATATATCCCTGGCTTTCTACCAGTACCTCCACGCTGTCACCTCCTACACCGGAATGGAAAGAACCTGTCCTGGATAAATCAGGTTAGGATTCTTAATATCGGGGTTGGCTGATGCAATCTTTGTATATTGGCTGCCGTTCCCGTAATACTTCTTTGCGATCCCCCAAAGAGTGTCCCCAGACTGGACCGTATGGGTCTTATTCTCCGTCACCGCCGGATTGGTTTCTGCTACCGCTGCTGTATCCTCTTGCTTAACAGTAGCTGCAACCGTCTGTACTGCAACATACCGTTTGCCTGGGGCCTTGTATTCCTGCAGCTTAATACTCAGGTACTTATCCCCCTCCTCACCGGCCTTTTCTACTGCCTCCACGCTCTTAACCAATACCATTACACTGATATCATCTGTAATGTCATTGGAGGCAATAAAGCGGACCGGCTTCATGTTCTTCTGAGCCTTCCGGAACATCTTTTCGTAATAATCTGCGTCCGCTCTGGAACCAGAATTCATGTAGTGGTAGTCCTGGCTGGGGAATTCCGCTTCAAAGCTGAACTCCTCCAGACTGTAGTAAGAAGGAACAGAAACCTGCCCTGTCCCAAGTACCTGATAATTCTCTATATTTAACTCCCTGCTCCGCTTGATCTCCTCGGGATTGACTGGTAGCTTGTATTTCTTACCCCCATATTTAAAATAGACAGAATATGACATTATTCAGGCACCCCCTCTGGCGCAGTGGCAATTACTTCCTTGAGGCGATCCACTACATGGCCTACAAGACCGTCTGTATCTGCTTCCTTGGTGATCGGGCCAGAAAACTCCACACGGATATTGGGCGCAAGGGTATTCTGGGCGATCCGGGCCACATAATCCCGCTCCGCAAGCTTGCGCATCCACTCAATATCCTCTTTTTCCGTTTCCACCTTTACCGCTCCGCCTTTCCCTGTACCCTTTACAGTGGCAGGGCTTCCGACAGTGGCAAACGAAGAGAAATCAATTCCTGATCCGCCTGCTCCGTCCAGACTGGGATTAAAACCAGAAAACAGGTTAGAGGCTTTGTCTGCCAGATTACTTCCTACTTCGTATCCTTTATTCGCGAAATCAGCACCATTGACAAAATCTTTTTTCTTTACAACCTTATTCCAGTCAGAAGCGTTTTTTGCGGAAACAGCTGCTTTTTCGATTCCTGCTTTAAAGTTATCCAACCCTGCTGAAATCTGGACTTCTACTCCCGGAATACGGTTTATGATGGCTTCCACAGATCGGGCCATTTCCGCCATATATCCAATCACAGTGATGGCCAAATCATAAAAGAGAATTTTAACAGCAGTAACAGGGTGCTGCCATACGTTCGCGAAAAAATTAACTACTTCTGCGATAATGTTGTAGATTAATATAAAACTGTTTGTAGTAGATGCTGCAAATCCGCCTATGGCAGCACCAATCAAGCCCGTGGCGCTGATACTGGCACCAGTAAAGTGATTGACCGCAGCCACCCCAGCATAAAAAGCAGCGACAAGTAAGATCACTGCCCCTATAATCCATGTAATAGGGCAGGCAGCAAGTGCGGCATTAAAACCTTCCTGAGCCCATATGAGCATAAAAATCGCTGCATACTCTGCCCAATCCGCCGTTGCCTTCAATCCCATAGCTGCTGCATTTTTCATTGTAGTAAGCCATCCGATCCCAGCTATAGCATTATACACTAACCATGCTCCCGCAATTCCGAGTATAATCGGGCCGAAAATATCTAAACGGTCACCTACCCATCCAATGGCATCCAGCAGAGAGCTAAATGCGCCTGCTGCCATAAATACCAGGCCTGTCAGGTTTTCCACTGCTGCCTGCCCCATATCCGAATTGAGCATGGCATTCGCCTTTTCAAACACTCCCCCAAACGCCTGCATCCCGGTATTTTTAATCTGGTTCCAGACATCTGCAAACGTCATAGGCATACTGTTGAATTTTCCATTGATATCATCTGCAGCATTAAACATCGCATTTTTGATAATGTCAGAGGTAATTAAGCCCTGAGAGGAAAGCTCCTTCAACTCACCTTTGCTCTTTCCCATATACTTGGCGATGGCATCCGCCACCATGGGGGCATTTTCCATAACAGAGCGGAATTCATCGCCCTGCAGTTTTCCTGCCGCCATAGCCTGGGTAAGCTGTAAAAATGCAGCACTCTGTTCTGCCTGTCCAGCACCAGATACCTTTAAGGACTTGTTAAGCAGTTCAGTGAAACCTATAGCCTCCTGGTTGCTCCCAAAGCTGTCACCGGCCAACATACGCATCTTTGCCACCGCATTTGCCGTTTCCGTGTAACTTCCCCGGGAACGGTTAGCCGATGCAAAAATATCGTTCTGCAATGCAGCCTGCTCGGCGGGGGATGAGGTGATCATGCCAAGCCTGGCATTGGTATTCGTATAGCTGTCCGCAATATCCATACCCTTTTTCACTGCTGCCAGACTGGCAACTGTACCGATCAGTGTCTTAAGGCTGCCGTTCGCGCGGGTGGCCTTTTTTGACACTACATCCAGCCCATCCCCTAAGCCTTTTACCTTCGGCGCTGCGCCGGATGCGCCTTTCCCCATCTTATGAAAGGAATCATTCGTTTTATCCGCTGCCTTAGAAGTACCCAGCATCTTATTCATCGCTTCATCTGTACGGTTTATCATCTTGTTAATCTGGCTGCTGTATCCGTCCATCAGCTTGAACATTGCATTTAAAGTTGGCATCTCTTCCTCCTTCCTAAGACAGTTGAGCCGCCTGCCTCTTTTCTTCTTTTACCCTGAGGTCAATGCTCGCATAAATAAAAGCGCGTTCTCTTGGTCCCACCGGATCATTAGCCCCGCAGATACCGGCCAGTACCCCAGGCCTGATATGAAGTCTTTGCAGGGCGAAGTGTGCGTAACATAGCTCAGGATCGCCCTGCTCGATCAGTTTTTTGCCTCATCCATATCCTCGTTGATATCCTGATCGAGTCCAGACAGTTCCTGTACAGCCTCCATGAGTGTTCCGTACTCTCCCACATACAGCATGGCGGACAATACCTTGTCTGCTCCTAAGACGCCATACCGTTTCTGCAGTTCTGCATTGTTCAAATCCGGCTCTACTACGGCCATAGCGGTCAGCTCACGGTTGTAACTGATACGGTTGAACTGCTCAACGCCGCTTTTTTTATCTACACTGCGGTGCTTCTTCATCAAGGTTTCATTTTCCTGCTGGGTAATAGGCCGGATCACAAAGGGAACCGTCTTTCCATTCTCCCGAAAGCGCTCTGATACAATGACCTCTTTGTTTTCTGCCTGTACTGGATTTAAAAATGCACTTAAGCTACTCATAGTCTTTTTTCCTCACTTTCTATCTCATATTCTCCGGAAGTGTATAGCTCTCCAGATCGTCCAAATCATCAAAAGTAAAATCTGAATCAGTGGTGTTCAGATCCTCACTTCCGTCTTCCAGATACGCCACTGGTGCTTTTGCCAGAATGCAGTCCCTCATCACGATTACTCGTCGACCAATAGTAGACGCCGGATCCTCGTTGGTAGTCTGAATGCTGATCGTGGGTGTCTTCCCCTCTTTGATGTACTGCTGATAAATAGCCGATGCCACAGGGCTTACATTGTACATGGTGATGCTTCCTTTTCCTTCTGCTGCAACTACCTTATGCTGCTTCATCCGGTGGCCCAAAAGCTTCTTGGCGATCACTGTAAACTCGATATTTGCTTCAATCTTGGACAGTTCAAAGAAATAGCGGTTCTGACCGTCGATTGTGATATAAGCACTGCCCTCACTGCCAGTCACAAGATCTTTGATTTTGGTGTAGTTTTTTCCTGCCATCTCTCACACCTCCTACGATAAATTTACAGTAGTGTAAATCTTCTCTACACTGTCTACCGGCTGTACCCACACTTCTACTACCACGGCGTCGATATCGTTTCCTGATTTCACCGTGACATCGTCTGTTTCAAAATTCTGGATGGCAGTCATATTCTGTAAAACTGTTAAATAATCTACCAGTCCAGCTCTAAGAAGAGCTCTTCCATCTTCGGTATTATTCGCTTGCCCTACATAATTGCTTTCAAAAATCAAAGAAATGTCATTTGCCAAATTATCCAATGTTCTGATAACCCTGTTTTTTGTAAAAAACTTTCCCTTTTCCGGCATCGTGGTTGTAAGGGAGTTGATGTCAGAAACAATTGTAACATTCTGAGCGCTGTCCACTTTAAAAATCAGCTTACCTGCCTTGACCGCTGTTTCCATTTCAGTTTTGGTCATTCTGGGAGATACGTCCACAGCCCCCATATACTTCATGCCGGTATTAGAAGTGGTAATACCAGCCCCGGCTGTTGCTCCGGCTACCCATGCAGTAGTTTCTGCGGCAGTTAACCTTGTACCATCTGTCAGAATAACCCCCTGCACCACATTGATGATTCCCTCTGAATCTGCCTCATGGTTTGCCAGCACCGCCTGACACTTAACCCCCTCCTCCTCTCTCATGGACTTAATCCATTCTGTAATCACAGTCTTATTAGAAGATGCGGCCTCTGGCTCTGTATCGTAAGGATAGCACAGCGTATTGAACTGCACCGTTTTCAGCTTTTTCAGTGCTGCGTTGACCGCATCTGCATCATGTGTTTCTGGCAACTTATAGACCAATACTGTTTTGGCCTTTTTAAGCGCCTCGGCAACCAGCTTCTTATCCTCAGCCGTTGCTTTCTCCGGATACGCCTGCTCTGTGGCTGTAATTGTATAGATCTGTCCATCCTCCCCCACGGACATCTCCTGAAGAATCACAGCAATACCACGATCCCCCGGTGTGATGGACAGAGGTTCATTTGTCCGGATATTGATATATGCCCCAGGAAGTACCTTGTCCTGAGTTTCCCATGTACCTGCCATAGGTTAATCCTCCTTTACATCTGTATTTTGAATGATAGACTGCATCTGCGGCGTGGAGTCTTCCAGGTATTCCCGATAGTCTACATCAAACATAAAATGCAGTACCTTGTCCTCGATTTTCAAGTTCCTGTTCTTAATTTTAAAGCCAGGGGCCGCAAATTCTCTTGCCAGCTCCTGGCCTACGCTCCAGCATTCTTCCTGCTGCTCTGCCTGATTTCGATTCTCCGGAAAATACAGGACATCCAGATTCACCGTATTTTTCAGCCGTCCATTGATGCCGCGGGAAGGATTCTGGTCATACAATGTCACCATGAAGCAGGGAACCGTGAAATTCTGCGGTACATCTTCGCGATATACTTTACATTTTTTCACGTCTTTCAGACCTTCTGCTACCGCCTTATATAACTCATTGATCGTGTCGATTCTGCACCGCCTCCACTTCCTTTTTGAATAATGCAATCATGCGTTTAGATACATAATTCTGTGTTTTTTCAAGCACATGAGTTCCTTTTACAAAACCTTTTGTCGGGCCGTCCTTTTTCGTAACAATCCTGTGTCCATAATTCCAATAGGACGCATACTCCATGTTATTGACCATCTCCGTCTCCAGAGCGCCTGCAGTGCGTCTGGTCGGCAACTTATGCCAGCTTTCCCGGAGTTTTCCTCCCACACCAGGGTTAGAAACCTTAAAGCTGACAACCTCACCCACTTTAGGGCCGTTCCTGATGGTAAAGACTACCGGGTTCGGGTGCGCTCCTACCGGCGTCCTTCGTTTAGCATAAGCAACTCCCTCATTAACAGCCTGGTTAAGCACCCTCTTGTCGATTTCCCGGATATCATCCACCATATCCATAAGTTCTTTTCGGAACTTCCTGATGGCGGCTTCGTTCCGGCGATAATTACTGCTGCTCATGTATTATCATCCCTCTTTACTTCACACTGCCACTGATAGGTATACGGGTGACACTCTCCCAGGGTAAGCTCTACCATCTTTTCTGTACGCAGAGTAACCACGATCCGGTCTCCCTCCCGAACATCCTCCTCCAGCCCACAAAACAATTTATGGCTGTTCTGGACAGAGGGATTTGGGGCGCCGATCGAGGCCTGCCCGGAAGAGCTGTACCGGCAAGGACGATCCTGTGCCACAACCTCCAGTTCATTCCGGGTATACCCGTCCTTTTCTACCTCCTGCCAGCGCTTCACTGTCATTCTGGCATCATACATCACTGCATATGGGTTAATCATAACCTCTCAACCTCCTGTGGCGGCGCAAGGCTGCCTTATCGCTTGAAGACAGCCCATAGATGCTCTCCTTTGTGTTCCCGTCTGTCTGAACCCATGTGATGCTGCCATCACCCTCCTTAATGCTGGCAACTTCCGGATGGTAGCCGGTTCCATTGGCCTCTTCATAATTCAGGATTCCTTTCACCTTCTTCCGGATCACTGGTTCCAGAATATCCGGGATGCAGTTCTCACTCAGATTACAATAATCACACACCATCCGGATCACATCCGAAATCAACAGCTTATGTTCTCCTGCTGCGAGCTCCAGATTCTTTTCTACGGTCTCCAGCATCTCAGAAAATGTCATGGCAGCCTCCTTATTTTGCAATAATCCCGGCATCCCGAAGAGATTTAAGCAACGCATTAAACTCCTCCTGAGTCGGAGCGGCAGCGGCATCTTTTACCGCTGCGCCCTGTTTCATTCCTGCAGCCGGGATTCTCCCATCCAGTTCTTCCAGAATTTCACGCAGTTTCGGCTGAATCCCGGACATATCAAAATTCTTCTTCATGTATTCACCTTATCCTTTCAGTCCAGTGATTGCACCGTGCATAAATGCCGGCCCGTGATCCAGACCAAACTGTCCAAAGATCTGGCCCTCTTCCGATGCTCCGGCCTTAGCAAGCTCTTCATAAAAGAAATTGCCTTTGCCCGGTACCGGCTGGAATACTGGCGCCATTACAGACAGCTCTGCAGCCAGAACAGCGGTCTGGGGCACGAAACGATCAAGGGCAATACCGATGTTTCCAAAATCGGTCTCAAGCTGCTTAATATTGGTTCCACCCACATTTCGGTCAGTAGGAGCATAAGAGTAGATATCAGTGATAATCTGCTTTTGAGTACTGCCCACATACAGAACCACATTAGAAAAAATAGCTCCTGCATCATACATAGCTTTAAACAGCTGCTGCATGAGAGCCTTGGTTAAAACTGCGCTCTTTCCGTCTACTTTGGTACCGCCATCACCCCCGCAAAGAGCCAGAAGGCCTCTGGTCTTGCTTGCCACATCCGCGCTGGTTGCCTTTGCATACACCCCGTTGATAATGGTGTACTCAATATCACGGGCAATCTTTTCCAGCTTTCTTGCAATCTGCCAGTCTTTCTCGGTAGACTGTACATTGTTCTGCTGTCCAGCAGTGTTAAGACCGCTCATCCGTCCGCGGTTGCTCTCCTTCACATAGGAAATAGACACCTTCTCATGAAAAATCTGGGTCACGTTGGTATTCTGGCTTCTCTCGATTTCCTCTGCCTGAGGCGCAGTCAGGGAAGCTGTCTCGGTAATTGCTGGCTGTGTTGCCACCGGAAGACTGTACTGGGAATCGGTCGGAAATTCAAAGTTATCCGTCTGCACACCGCCACTTAATCCACCAATCGCAGAAAAAATCGGTGTATTGACTGCATCCGCAGTAAATAAATCTCCTGCGTAGTTAGGTAAATTCCAGGTTGTACCTGTTCCTTTCTGATTTGCCATATGTTATTCCTCGCTTTCTGCCTGATTCAGGCTAAATAATTCATTTCTTGCTGCGATCCGGTCTGCCAGACGGGTATTTGGATCGTTGATCAGCTTCTCCAACTGTTCCCTCCTCGTCGCATCACCTGTGACCTGTGGAGTGGTTTTCCCGTTGTTAGGCGGGGTCTTCCCGGAGACCGGCGGGGTAAACAGTTCCTTATAAGTCTCCTTTACCATCTTCAGCTGTTCGGTCAGACCAGATACGGTTCCGTCCTCTGCCAGGATCAGCTTCGTCCGGTCAAACTTATCCACTACCAGTTCCGGATACTTACAGTCCGTCAACTGATCCTTAATAGCGCTGGTCAGCTTCATATCACGGATCTTATCCTCGTATGCCTTCTTAGTAGCCTTGTTAGCGTCCTCCAGCTCTGTGATCTTATTCTGGAGAGCCTCGCTGTCCTTGGCCTCATCCTTTAAAACCTTAAGCTGTTTATCCCGGTCAGCCACCTGCTTTTCCAGATCAGCCTTAGCCGTATTAACCTCATCGAAACGGGACTTCGGGATAAATCCCTTCATCTCCTCGGTATAGATGTCCATGACGGCCTTAGCCTGCTCTTCTGTCAGACCTTTCGCAATCAGTTCCTCTTTCTTCATGTTCGGTTGCTCCTTTCGATTCATCTTCGCTTGTTATCCCGGTCGCGTCCGGTGATGTCCCGTTCTTTTTCGCCTGCGGTACCGGAAAGGCGAAAAAATAACGCTCAGGTCTATACCTGAACGCTTATAACTCTTCTTGGCTTTCGCAAAAGCCATTTATGCTTTTCTTTCTAACAGCTCCTCTGCTTCCATCAGAAAATTGGATAGGAATAAAATCATTCGGCTTTATAATGTTATCCCGCATGACCTCTGCCAAAATGGCATAGTCCATATCAACCCCAAGAAATGCTCCGCCATTACAATAAATATCAACCATAGGGTTCACCTGCGTGTCTATGACTAATTTTTCCGCACTTCGTGCACCGCCTCACATACCCGCCATAAGGGCCATGGCGGCGGCACCAGTGCTTTCTATGCTGATGTTCACATCCAGGCTTTGCCCGACAGAAGAACCGTTTCAGCCATCTTAAAAATCTACCCATAATTCTCTCCTTCCTGTTGCGACGTCGCAACGCCCATTACATGGGGTAACAGATATTTTCCCACTTCTTATAAGCATCAAAGTACAGCTCTTTTTTGTTGCCGTTGTACGTCAACTCATAATACATACCATCAGATACAGGCGTACTGAGCAGGGCCTTATGATTCTGGAGGCTCTTGCTGTACCAGACTACAAACACATCATTCACCGTCATAACCGGAGCTGTGTCTGTCTTATCCTTCTTCTGGTTGTAATACTCTGCTACCTTGGCTTTGCAGATGTTTAAAAATTCCTGACTTCCCATCGTAATTCCTCCTTAATTTTGCGTACAAAAATACCACCGGCCATTACTGACTGGTGGTATCTACTGTTCCTGTTCCCAAGCCCATTTTTTTGTTTTCTCAAATGCCTCTATTACTTCTGGGGGTGCATCTTTAAGCTCTCCATTTTCAACCCTGTCTTCATAGGGTTCACATATCTTAAATAACTTTTCAATCTCTTCAGGATACCGACGAAACGCCACTGATCACACCTTCTTTCTGTTTGCTACCATATACTCAGCCTCAACTTCATCATATCGCTGTCGGTTATACATTTGTTTAGCATAACCACTAATCTCACCAACATTATACCGATCAATTCCAGCTTGGTCAATTACATTCTTCGCCTTTTGGCAAGAATATTCTATGTATTTCCCATAATTTTCTCGAATGATCTCGCCATGTTTCTTTCGGAAGTTTTCTGCCTGCCTCATGTGCCACATTTCGTGATACTCTACATCTCCCAATTTTTCCACAACTTTTTTATCGACAATCTGTGGAATATAATACACAGTGTTAGTTATTGCATCATATTTTCCATAAGCTGTTGGCAGCTCATCCGGAGAAACGATGACTATTTTCGGTTTTCGCTCTAAAGGAATTCCCCACTGTTCTAAGGCCCTTTGCGTATGCAGATTTATCGTGTGCAGTGCACGTGGTTTGATGCTTGCATTGTCCGATATATAAACTTTATCCGAATAACCATCAACCTTTTGAATGCTGATTTTCTGGTTTGGTTTTATCTCCACAAATGTGCTTTCACCTCTTGAAACTGGTCTGTATGCCTGCTGTTTCCGCTTCTGATTCTCTTCCTGCTTATCAACATACTCCTTTTTCCACTCCTTCCAGCTCATATCTGCTGGAACCTCATAGTTCTTTCCTGTCTCAGAATCCCTGGCCACTCTGGTCAATCCTTCGGTCGGAGTATCATCATAGTGCGGGACAGTCGTACAGCGGCACAATGGGTGGAAGGGAGGCATATTAACGCCAGTGACCTCTTTTCCAACCTCATACACCTTATTGTCCAGTTCTCCGCAAACATTGCAAGTCTTACTATCCAGTGTGGCAAGGATCTCATATTTCTCCACACCATCCTCTTTGTATCCGGCGTGGGTGGCCTCACTCATCAGGAAGGAACTCTCTGTATGCAGGAGCCGGTAAGCATCGAACTTTTTTGATTGCATCTTCTTGGCAAAATCCTTAGCCAGCGTGGATGGGTGTCTGCCCTGGATCAGCATCGTGGTCACTGCTTCCATCAGCTGGGCCTGAAGATGGTCCTTCTGTTTCCAGAGCCGTTCGGAAAATGCTGCACCATTGAACGGATATTCCAAAAGCTTTTCCACAACAGTTGGGCTTACCTGTGCAAACTCCGCGTGAAAACCATGATACTGATCTGCATTGTACCAGGTACGGTAGTAAGTATCCCCATAGACTTCCTGCATGGTCTTTTCCGCCTCTGCCCCATAGTCGATGGCATACAGCTGCCGGAGAATCGCGTCTGCCTGTGCTTCCAGAGCCTGATAGCGGGTGATCCGGGCCTTGATAGACATATTATTGACCTGCTGATTGTAACGCCCAATATTCTGCATGGCCAGATCGATAAAGTCCCGCAGCTCTCCCAGTTCCTCTGCATCCAGCTTCTTCTGGGCGGCTGCAAAGGAAAGACCATTTTCCTCTGCATACCGGAAGTAAAAAGCATCTATGGTCTTCTGGAGTTCTCTGCGCGTCTGATTAAAGGCTTTTTCCAGACGGGTAAAGTATTTGTTAACCCGCATCTCTCCGGCCTTGTACATGGCCTCCTGACGCTCCTGCCAGTATCCCATTAAGCTTCACCTTCCTCGTCATCTGGGTCCGGCGGGAACATATCGGATAATTCCGCCTTCTCAGCCTCCCGCTGGGCGTTTAATCTCTCAAGCTCTTCCGCTGCATCCTCGACCCATGGATGGTTCTTGATGATCGTCTCATCCGAGATGATACCCTTGGATGCGGCGCAGTCGGTAATGGCCTGGCTCTCGTTAATGGCAATGTCCCGGTTAAATGTCACATCGATCTCGCAGCCCGGATGGGCTCCGGCCCCGATCAGTTCCAGGTATTTGTCCACAAAGCCGAACAGCTGCTCCATGCCTGCCTTGAATGCATTCTCCATGCGGTTACATTTCAAATCCAGGCCAGAGTAAATGAATTTAAGAGCGATGCCGGAAGGGCTGTTACCCAGTTTGTCACTGTTTTTATCCACTCCCTGACCGAAATCGTAGATGTCCTTCCGCAGTGTGTCAAAGTCATCCTTGGCCGCTGCGATATCCACAGGCGCTGTGATTGCCTCTGCCCCGCCATCCTCGTCCAGAGAAATGGCCCGGAAATAATTCAGATCACGCATAAACTCGCCCAGATCATGGCCGCCATAGCCTTTTAAGGCGTACACAATGGAGCGCACCTCGTCCAAGAAATTGGCCACATCGGACCGTGCTTTGTCATATCCGTCGATCAATGACTTCACAAATTTAAGATCCGGCAGCTCGTAGTCATTGTTTTTAAACGGCACAAACGGGACCTTGCCCCAGTTCCCGGCCTCTTTGCCAATATGAAAATGCTCCATAAACTCGCTGTTCTCATCTGCCACCGCATCCAGATAGCGCTCTGAATCCAGGCGCAGGTCCCATCCCTCGCCCTCTGAATCAGAGATATAGTAAGCGACAGCCTCCGGAAGCCAGTATTCCACTTTTGTGACCGTCTTCTGCTCCTGCCCCTCAATGACCTGAACATTATAAAACCAGATAAAGCCATTCAGCTCTTCGTGATCGTTATCCCTCCAAAGCGGAATCCCCTGTTCTGGCGGAATGATCATGGTCTGGAATTTTCCCTGCTCGTCGATATACGGATGCAGCCACGCAATCCCGCCATTGCTGGCGGATACGCCCAGACGCATCAGGCGCCTGTCCTGAAAGTTTTTCCCTAAGGCATCCTGCACCATAGACAGATACTCTTCTGATTCCTCGCAGGTCAGTGTATAAGGCTTTGAAAGCAGATAATTGGTCTTATCCTCAATCAGCAAGTGCATAAAACCATGCGCACGCTTATTATTAGGCTTGGATCTATCCAGTACCTTTTCTATCTGCCCGGTGGCCTTATCTTCCCGGTAGCGGTACATCTTCCGGTTCATGATCTCCGGATTGTCCACGCGGTAATACGCCTCCCCGTCCAGCATCCACTTCCGCTCTGAGGATCTCACAAACTCGTCCATGTACAGCCGGCACAGCTGCATATGAGTCATCCGATTTTTATTTGGGTCAAATAATATATCCATCCAATCCTCCTCACTTCAAAATCCGGATTCCCGGACGCATCTTAATTATCGTCATGCAGAAATACCTGAGAGCGTCAAGTGCGTGATCGTGCTCTTTCACCGGTTTGTCCTCGCCCTTGTCTGCTGCTTTTGCGTCCCAGATATAGGATGCAAACTCTTTGATCAGATTTTCGCAAGACTTATCTATAAAAATAGAACCCGTAAGCAGCAGCGTAGCTACTAACCGGATCCCGTCTAAAACATCATTTTTTGCCTTTTTTACCTTAAAGCCATCCTTCTCCAGCTGAGCTTTGAAACTAGCTGCTGCTGGATCCAGAATTACGGCTCTGATTTCTGTATTCCCCAACCATTTTTTTAAGTCTGCTGAAAACTCTGCATCTGTCTTTTGCCTCCCTTTATCTCTTCCAGAATAATAGTATTCCCGTCGGCAGTACCATTTCTTATCAGCGCCCTGCTGCCAGAATAGGAAGGCTGTCGGGTTTTGAGTACCATAGTCACAGCTGACATACTTATCACCCGTCCAGAAGTCATGCCCTGTCTGTACCTTATATGCGGCAGCCAGAGCCTCCGTATCAACGGTATGCTTATCTGGATCAAACATGTCATAGATAACGCCCTCTGCCATGGCCCAGAGCCCCATGATATAGCGCTTGAAGAATACGCCGGTATATACGCTCAGGTACCTGGCCTTGATCTCTTCCGACAGGCTCAGGTTGTCGTCCATAGTGAAGTGGACATACAGCAGCTTCTTAAGATCCGGTTCCTTCCCTGTGGCCTTTGCTTCCTCACGGATCTTGGCGACCTTTTTCTTTCCCAGGTAGCCGATGGCCTTATCAATCCAGTTTACCTTAAACCAGTGATAGGGGCCGTCCGGGTTGCAGTTGAACCAGTACTTTGATCCCGTCACGGAGCAGCGACCAGTTGCCTGGTTGACGAAGCTCTCAGGCATCAGCGCCACCTCATCACAGAACAGGCCCGCCAGGGTAATGCCCTGAATCAGATCCTGACTGCGCTCATCCTTACCGCCGAAGATGTAGAAGTAATTCGTGACCTGTCCCCTGCTGATCTCCACCATGTTGTCGGCTCGATGATCCACCACACGATAACCGCGGCTTTTAAGCATCAGCTTCAGCCAAAATAAAACGTTACGCCGAAAGGAGCCGATGGTCTTTCCGCACATGGCAAAGTTCTGACCTGAGAAAGTACTCATGGCCCACATCACAAAAGACAGGGACATACAGACGGTCTTACCGGATCGGATGGCCCCATCTGCTATAATGCCGTCATAATCCTTTACAGGGCTGTCAGGCACCCACCATGTCAGGATCTGCTTCTGCTTGCGGGAAAATGGCTGAAACTTGAAGATCTGAACCTTTGTCAGGATATTGCGCTGGCCTTTCAGCTTTTCAATCTTCTGTTTTGTCTGGCTGATCCGCTCCTTAATCGTCATCGGAATCACCCCACAAGTCTCCCGCCTCTGTATTCAGTGCCTCCAGGAATCCATCCTCTTCCACTTCCGTCTCCTGGCCTCCCAGTTTCAGTGCTGCCATATCCAGTTTCATAAGTTCGATCTCCAGACGGGCATCGTCCACGCCGAACCGATGCAATGAATCAATGGCAGCCTGCTTTCGGGCCTGAACACGGGTCAGGGCGTCCTCTATGTTCTGGATCTGGCCCAGTGTTGCGTGTTTCTCATCCAGATCCGTCCACTTATCCTTTTCAGTTCCCTTTTTCTTTTTGACGGTGATGAAGTCCGCCTGCCGCAGATTCTCAATCCGTTTCAGCATCCGGCGCTCCCTGACAGTCAGCAGCTGGATCTCCTGGAAGAGAAGCTGCTCCTTGTCATTCGGCACTGCTGCGGCCAGCTGCTTTTCCTCGGGTTCCAAGCAATCAAAAAGGAGAGTTTCAAACTCCCCTGTGGTGACTGCATTCTTGTTTCCGATAGGTGCGGCGCCTCCTTTATTACCAATAGCATTTTTATTGCCAGGCGGTGCGCCGCTGGTTGCAACTTTTTTCTTTTTGGATTGCAACTTTTTATCACTCTGGTTGCAACCCTTTTTTGTCTTCCAGTACCGGGCCGCCCAGGACTTCACTGCCGACAGACTGACACCATACTTTTCTGCAATTTCCTTGTATTTCATGCCCTGCCGGTAATCAGCATAAGCTTGATCTCTCAGTTCTAAATTTTCACTCAAGCACCACCACCTCTCTTTTCAATTGAGTTTGTTTTTGGTAAAAGAAAAGAAATAGCCGAAGCTACCCTAAAAAGACCAATACCAGTAACCACAACCATCCAATACCATAATTAACTGCCATATATACTGCTAAAAATACAATAGCTGTTTGGCACAAACATTTCATATGCCATACCCCTCCATATCCAAAACGAAGCAGAAGATTTCATATTCTCCTGCTTCAAACATTAAACTATCTTAATATTTACTGTAAAACCATTTTTCTCATAATAATTTTTTATATAGTCTAAAAAACCATCAACGGATTTTCTAACCACAATATTCGAAAGGATCCGACCAACTTCAGTAAGTGAAACGTACCCAATCGGAACCTGTTCCCTTAAGTTCCCGATTTCAATAATATTACCATGATATTCAAATCCAATACACGCTTGTTCCAAATGCCAGTTTTTAAGAATCAATCTGTCATCTATCGCATTTACTTTTAACAATCCTAACGATTGTAAATCATTCAATTTCTGATACGACACTCTTACACTTTTGAGAATTTCCGTACTTTCATCTGCCGCAATTATTAACATTCCCTTTCCTAAGCCGTAATCGAATATTCTATTAACCGCAAATTTACATACATTATCAAAATCAGCCGCATCATCAGCACTCATTATGCTCAATATATGAACCAATTGTTTTGGAATACACCCATTATTTTTACTTTCTTCTGATAATAATTTCCCCCATAATATTTTAGCATCATCGCGGCAAATATTTTTAGCTTTGTCTAAAAAGAATGCACACCAATCATCATCTAAGAATCCCTGGTTCATATTCTCATAAGACATTCCAAAACTAATAGCATGCTGAATAATATCATGCATATTTGTGAATTCTTTTAATTCCCTTCTAACTTTACTAATTTTCATCGCCTTTATCAATGGCGGCATTTCTGCATCGTTTTCATATTCCTCTTTTAAGTATTCAACAGCATCTTCAAAATCCTTTTTAGATCCACGAGGGGTAACTAAAAACTGCATCAATTCCAAAGGCGAAATTTTATCAAACATATCGCACTCTCCAATCCGACATTTTTCTACATTATATCACACATTGAAAAGGAAAATCTTGCCAAAGTTTGGAGCGCTATTTTGTTGATTTGTCATCACAGAACATACGCTCTGTTTTGTAAAATAACTTAATATAATAAAAAGACACCCTCTCTCAAGGATGTCTCTCTGTACCTGGAACGTCTGGGTGGAGATCCCTAAACCAGGCAACGGATCCTACAGGAATCGAACCTGGGACGATGTGGTTTGCAAGCCAACTGCTCTACCACTGAGCTAAGGATCCGGAGAAGGGGGCGTCCAGCCCTGGGATGGAACCAGAGCCAGACGAACCGGCCGCCTGGCTGTAGCACCCTGGCGACCGTCGATTTAAGTGTAAGCCGTCGGCTGTATGCCTTTGGCTTCATGGTACACTATAACATTTTGATTCGTGACATGTGTGACATTCGTGACAAATTTTTAAGCCGTTCTCATAAAACGCTCAAATTCTTTTTTCAATCCATTTTCCGTAGCTTTTCTCCCCATCTTCATAGCCACTTGCGCCCATGTCATCTCCTCGAACACCCTGTACCGAATAATCCGCTGCATTCTGGGCGAAACTGTATTGAGCCATGTTTCCACTTGGCGCTTGATTCTCTCCGCATTTCGGATCCGCTCTGCCAACAACTCCTCCATCCTATCCAACTCGTCTGGATCCTTAACGGTAGCATACCCAAGCCCCTCCAAATGATAGGTCTGTAACGTGTAAGGGAACTCATGCGCAGAGCCCTTAACACTGTCCTGCTGGATCTGACTCCGGTGCTTCCTCAACTTCCGGATCTCCTCCTTGGTGTCCTTAATCAGCTCACAGGCATCTATGTACTGCTCTAATATCTGCTTGTCCAACGGTATCACCTCCTCGCCCTCAAAATCCTCTGTCTGGCCTCATCCCACTCATCCGCCCAGGTTTCCATATCCACTCGGACAATCAGGTACCTCTTTTGGTACAGGATTCCCATGTCGCTGTACTTGTCGACCTGAGGCCTGCACTTCCAGCCGAATCTCTTTTGCAGCTCAATGCCACTGTACCGCCCCACAAGCTTCCCGCAATCATACAGGTCATAATATACTGGCCCCGGCATAACATCACCTCCAAATCATCAGCACCGCCATCAGAGAGCCCCAGACCATCAGGTAATCCCAACGGTCTATGTTGTGCTGGATCAGATTGACCGTCCCTGTTATGGCCCACAGGATGATTATTACGCTCTTAAGTACATTCAATTTCCTACCTCCTGTATCTCTCATTTGGACATAACGATGTATACGCATACGCTGGCATCCGCGCGGACCATACTTCCAGCTTCGGCCCTCGGATCGCATCCATGTCACTAGCTGCCACTGCTCTCTCCCTCTGAAGTCGGTTCACTCGTCTCTGGGCCTCTGACTTTACAATCCCCAAGCTGCATCCCTTCTTTCTGCCCTCGTAATAGGGCAATCATGTATTCCAGGTATGGATTTTTCTTTTGCCACATGGCCTCATTCGCCTCCTCATAGGTAGTCTGTGTAGTTTCCGCCAGTTATTACTTTTTAAGACAGGAAGTAATATATTGGCAAGTGATCGTGCCATTTCTACTATGCTTTTAACCAGATTTGCAAACGCCTCTGCTGCCTTTCCTATTGCCTTATTTAGATCTTTCATATTGTCCCTTCCTCCGCTATATGTCAGTTTAACGCAAAATCCATAAAAAATTGCTGAGGTGTTTGCCCTTTGTATTTGTATGCCCTATCATCAACATACACCTGGGCCGGGATCTTACGATTTGTTATACCGACACAGGAACAGTCATTGTAAAAAAATGTATTAAACCCCAGCACCTTTGCTTTAAGCGTAAAGCCTTGCTGATCCCACCAGCCCTTAATTTGCTCTGGATCTCTGGTAGAGATAATAACGCACGGTATACCTTGTAACTGTAATAAAAGTATTAAATCTAAAACTCTATAGTTAGGCTCATCATAAATACTTCCATCCTGCCATCCCTTTGAATATCTATGAATTACACCATCAAAATCAAATGCAACTGCATGACCTTCTTTTAAATCCACTTTTAATTCTTTAACTTCCATAGTTCTCCTCTAAACCTTAATTTTCTTGTTTGTATTCTTCTCCGCAAAATGGACACTTTGATAACATTAAAGGAATTTCCTTTGTCTTTTTCTTTCCAAATTCTCTGCACGTAAATGACAAATACACTCTACCTGAAATCAATTCTACTGGTGGATCTACACTTACATATCCACCAGCTTCTCCTATTTTGTCACATATCTCTTTAATACAATTACACATAATTTCCTCTCCCACTAAACCTTAATTTAACCGGCTACTCTTCCTCGGTTTCAATGAGGTATTCTTCCTCTGTTACTATGGTCAGAAGCGAAACATCTATGTTCAAGAACTCGGCAGCAGCCTTTAAGGCATCATCCTTCGCCCGTTCCCTCTCAGCTTCAATCTTTTCAGCACTTATTGGGTTTTTTAAGGTGAAACCCAACTTTAAATAACAATCTGACGGATTTCCCGCGTCATCCTCAGCTAATCTGGCTTCTTTGGAAACCCTGTAAAAAAAGTCTATATTTTTTTCATGTAATCCTCCTAAAGTTTTAATTATGCTGATACGGACACGGAGACCCCAAATAGCACCTGTCCACCCAGTCCTCTGTCTCGCTGCTTTCCAATGCCTTAATGGCCATCTCATATGCCTGAATCTGTTTCTCTGCGTCTGCGCGGTATGTCAGTTTTACAAAACTGGTTTGCATTTATTTGACCACTGTTTATCTGGATATTTTGAAACAAATTTTTCACAATCATTCCGATTTTCTATGTACGAAAAGAAAAATCTCCCACAGTCTGAACATTTCCTCTGGATTTCTAAATATCTGATATCATTACCATTTGGCCCATGTGTCCAATGCCAACAAATAACTTCACTGTTTTTATGCTTGCAAAACAACTTTTTGATAAAATTCATAGCTGATCTCCTAAACCTTAAATTTTACATAGGCATAATCATAATTGCCAAAAAGAGCATTCCCAACATAATCAAAAAAAGTTCTAAATCTTCTGGCTTCATACTTCTATCTCCAAAACCTCAAATTTTACAACTTTTCCAACATTCTCAAGAATCGCTGAGATGGTTTCCTTACCTTGTCCCAATCAAGCTCTGATCCGCAATATGGACAACAGACATATGCCTTATCAACTCCGCATCCGCATTCTGCACATTGGTAGTCTGGACTCATGGTTTCCGAAGTGGCCCCAAAATAGGCCACGATCTCTGGCACAACCACTTTAACCAAGCGTAATTTTCTCATTGCACACCTCCGTCAAACCTTAATAACGTACAGCTTGAATCACCGTGGTATGCCTGGCATTACAAGGTTTTGGCATTACATCATTCTCCGCAACCATCCACGCAATTGTCCCATCATACTCGATATCCTGCGCATCTGCATAGAAATCCACCTTCTGCACCCATCTTTCGCCTGTGAAACATACCCTAGTGATCCATATCTCACAATCTTCCTTCGGTAATTTGTCTCTGAAATCATAATCAATCAGTACCCATCTGTTCATGGTCTACCTCCGTCAAACCTTAATTCTCTCTAATAGCCTGTCCACACCATTTGCAATGCCCTGCAAACAGATCTGCATCTCTTAGCCCGCTACCACATTCAGGGCATTCGTATTTTTCTCCCATTGCCCAACAACTTGGCAAAGCAACCTTCGGAGTTTGTTTTTCCAATGCCTCATATGCCAGTTCCAGAGCTTCATACTGGTCGGTTGTAGGCGCACCCTTATGCATACGCTTAATAATATCAATGGCCTCTTCTGGCTTCATGCTTTATTTCTCCAATCTCTCGATACAACAACTACTTGTTTAATACCACAACTGTTTACTACAACTAACGTCTTAATCTTCCCAACTAAATTTTTCATGCCATATCTGCTTTTCTGGAAGCTGTTCAAAGGATTCCCGGCATATTTTTGCCGCTCCTTTCCATCTGTGACCCGGCCTCATATCTCCCAAAACCGAACAGGTGCAGTAATCATCCAGATCAAGCAGCTTATCACATCTACTGCACTGATACGCTCTCATTCTCTCTCCTCCCAATCCTCACAGCAGTGGTTGTAATCCGTCCAGTCTGTACAGTAATCACTCTCATCATTTACGCATACCCAACCGTCTGATATATCTTCATGGCTGTGCCATCTGCAAGTTCCACAGCATTTTCTCATTTGGTCTTTCCCTCCTTCCGGTACGGCTCCGGCAGCGGCATCCAGGCGGTCACTGTGTCATACACATTTGCCAAATTCCTTTCCTCTTTCTCCACTGCATCACAGTATATCCATTCGTTATAATCATCCGAATACTGCCAGATCCCTCCGCCTATATATTCCGCCTTATACACACCGTAGCTTTCTGGATGATATTTCTTCTCTTCTTCCGGAAGCCAATCAGTGTCATAATCGTTGATCCATTCAGAGTGTTTTATAGTCGCCCAAACTGGTTCTCCCTGCACCGGCAGCCTCTCTTCCACGGGAATCCAGCGGTGCTGCTCCTTAAGCCGTTCGATTTCTTTCGGTGTCAGCCCGGTGTCCTCATACGCTGCCAACCGCTCAATCAGCTCATCTTTCTTGTTTGGACTCCAATATCCCGTCTTGATCCCGCTACTGCGGGGATGTGTTAATCTCTCCATAGCTCTTTTCCTTTCCTGCACGGCATGCACCCATAATGGATATGCCACCCACAACACTCTCTCATCATTGCACTTCCTCAGCTTTATCTTCTCATTTTCTGTATCCCGGAAATCAAAGCCTTCCGGTTTTCTGCTGCAATTACATCTCGGATTGATTCTTCCGGAAATGGGATTTGATAGGTGCGTTCTTTTATCCGGTTTATAATCCGCTCATCGTACCGCAAATCCTCCAGATTGGAATTGCTGGTAAAAATCGTCGGCAGCTTATCCTGATACCGCCCGTTGATAATGGCGTAAAACCGTTCTCCAATCCATTCCTTCGGCAGCTCTGTCCCGAAATCATCGATCACCAGCACTTCCACCGTTGCCAGTGCGTCCAGAAGATCACTTTCCTTTTGGTCCCGGTCATCCCAGGTGGCCTTGATCTCCTGGACAATCCGCATGGATCCGGAGAACCTGACCTGCATCCGGTACCTGCGTATCAGTTCGTTGGTGATACTGGCCGCCATCCTTGTTTTTCCTGATCCTTTTGTATCAGAGTACAGGTACAGCCCCATTCCGGCAGCTTTCATATCCTCCAGGTTATCCAGATAATATTTAATCGCAGAACACGCCTGCCTTATCGTTTTCCTGCTGTCCTCTTTCCGGTACACGTCCAGACAGAATGTATTGAGTTCCATGTCTGCAAAAGCCTCTGGAAGATTGGCGAACGACAGCTTGCGCTCCATGATCTGGCGTTCTACCAGACCGCACTCACACCGACGCCCATACTCTATGCCTTCCGCATCGCGCCAGTACACCCATCCGGTTCCATGACATTCAGGACATTCAGAACCCTGTGAAATCTTCTCCGGCATCTTCGAGATAGTTTCCTGCCTCTCTGTTCTTATCCGGCTTATCATCTTCTCCAAAGCATCCACCTTTTTCCCTCCTCTCCCGTTTTGCTGCGTCAATGACCCACTTCCTAATAGCCAGGTAACTACTCTTGTGCTTGTACCCCTTCATTTCCACATACTCATCCAGGTACCGGACGGCATCTGTGGTCAGGGAAGTTCCGTACTCGCTGGTCAGTTTTTCAAGCTCCTGGTCTGTCAACAGGACATGACCGTATTCACCATGCTTATGTTTCACCTTTGACGGGTCGGTGGGTTCTTTTGATACGTTAGTATCTTTCTTACTGTTTTGTTTTTGTTTATGTTTATATAATGTGCTACTGTTTTGCACACCATCTTGCATACTGTTTTGATTACTGTTTTGCACACCATCTTGCATACCAGCTTGCTTACTATTTGCTATAGTGATACAGTACACTGTCGTCTTGGTTCCCCTTTCCCGGAAATCAATCAGCCCTCTTTGTTTTAATTCGTTTCTCGCTTTCAGTATTCCTGACCTACTCATTCCCGTCAGTACTGATAGCACTTGATTCGGCGCTTGAAACCACTCTGTCCAGTTGCTTCTGTTGCATACATGCAATAACGCAAAGTATAACGACACCTGCCCTGTAGACAACGGATTTGTCGTGGCCGAATCCCAGAAAGAATTGATTATGGCTATGTAATTCATGTCTTCACCTACTGTCCATCTCCCTGTCTGCTTCCCACTCTTTGTATATCCGGATCCAGTCTTCCAGCCTCATCGTCACTAACCATTCGCATCGGTCTCTCCGATGGAATACCGCTGGATATATCTCATCACAAAAAGGCATTTTTTCTGCCTCTGTGTCTCTTACAGCCTGTGACATAGCATCTTGAAGATTTAGGCGTTCCACCCTTTTACACTCTATATGGACACCCGGAAGCCCTACCACATCCGCATCACCGGAGGTCCCGCAATACTGCTGCCCCCTACGGCAGTCATAACCGTACTCCCTCAGGAGGCCCGCCAGCTCACGCTCCCCGCGTTTCCCTTTTTCTCTTTGTGTCTTTCCCACCTTACCTCCTTTCCGGCCGATGGACGGTCAGACGCACCGGCCTTAGGACATTTATTCCAAAATGGCATTTAATATCGTGACATATTATCCTCGCCATCAGAGGTAACTCTTTCCAAATTCCCGCCGGAAATCCTCCCGGCTTCCATAGTGCTCTTCATAATATCTTTGAGCCTTGCGTTTTAAGCTTTCATCAAACACCTGATCCATATGTACACTGTAAGAAGTCATATTGTGCCAGTCAGGCCGGAGCGGAACCAGAAAACCATACTTTTCTGATAGATACCGGTTCGGCCCATTAAATACATGGTGGATGGCAACATTACAATCCCCCGTGATGATACAATGATGCAAATCATCTGTAAGTACGCTAAACAGTTTCTTCATGGTGTTTTCTCCAATTCGTTTCATACAACTCCATCATTCGTTTCAGCTCTTCCGGAGGAATTGTTTCAATCCTCTGCTCCCTGCACTCTGACACCAAGCCGTCAATCAACTCGCTCATCTCTTTGGTGTTATATGTACTGGAACCGCGAAGCATCAGGTATGTCCGGTACATCATTCCGTCTGTTCCCTGTTTGACCTCTGAGGTCGGCTTGATGTGATAAGTCTCCGCCTCATCCGCCCGTCTGCTCCCATCATCACTGTCCGGTAAAACAAGGTAAATCATCTTCCCATCAACAATCTCGGTTTGACCATACCGGCGCAACATTAGGTTATGCAAGTATGGTTTAGAAACCTTTAGCCTGCCCGCCAGTTTTGTAATCAACTGCCAGTAATATGCATTTGCATCAAGGCTCCGCTTTCTCCGGAATTTCTTTGCTGTAACCGTCAGTAGCTGGTCTTTAATCTCTTCTATCTGGCTTCCAATATCCTGCTCCATCTCAAAGGTCAGCAGGAATTTTCCATTAGCCCAGTCCTTTGTGATATTCTTTAAACTTCCTAAACTCTCCATAATGTTCCTCTGTTGGAAACGCCCCTGCATCCAGGCAAGCTGATACATACTCCAAACGTGGAATGTATACCTTGCTGATAAACTCATCATCATACGCAATCAGAAACATCTGTATCAGAGCTTTATCAATATCCCTGTAAAAGTTCTGATACTCCTCTTCGGAAAGAGGATATGCCACAATAAAGGCATTTCGCATCCCGGTCGCAAACATCTGCACCTGTACCTGATCCCGATAAGCCTTGGATGGACGGAACTCTTTACCTGTCTTATAAGTCTTTACCTCATAAATGGTATCACCTGCGCGACCGTCCAAGTTCACCCGCAGCCTTCCCTTTATCACCTGCTCATCCTTTTCCATTCCTGGAATATCAAGCGCATCTAAAATCCTATGTTCGTAAGCGGTTCCTGCCATCATAGCGTCTGTAGAAAGGCTTCCATGAACCAGCCCCATCTTTTCCAAATACCAGGCTTCAAATGTCTTTGTTCCAAAGCTGCGGAGTATCATCGCTGTATCGCTCGCCCCTACGTAGTAGCTCCTATCGTGGTCTTTTATCATGCTTGTCCTGCCTTACCTTTTTAAGAACAATTTCCAGATTATTCTCAACTGCAAACAAAATGTCATACTGTTTCAACCATGTATTTAATTCGTCCGCACTCCTTCCCATCCGATCCGCCACCTGTTCCAAAGTCAGGTTCCCTTCTTTCTGGATGGTTGTCAGAGTTTTAAGTACCCGTTCCTTAACCTTTCGTATGTCATGGAACTGGTCTTCCATAGCCTGCTTCTTTCGCTCATCCGCCTCTTCTTTCAACCAGAGCCCAAATCCAAGGCCGGTATACATGGCAACCGCTTTGACAAAACTTCTCGTCATGCTGTTCCACACTCTCTGCTGGCTCATGGAATTGTCTTTTACAGGATTAGCTCCATTCATAACAGGAGACTGCATATAATAGACTTGGTCATCAATATGGATTTCTATCCTGGTTTCGTAACACCGGTTTGAGACCCCGTTTTTATCTGTAAATGTTGTCTCTGATTCGTACAGGCTCCCTCCGGTTTTTGGGTTTTGTACTGGAAGAAAGTATGCTTTTTCAGCCCCATTTTCCCGTAACAGGTCAATACACTTGTTATATGGCAGATACATTACTCCATCCCTGTCATCACAAAATGGCGTTACATCAATCTCTCTCAGTTCCTCATAACTCTTTAACACGGCTCCTCCTTTATCCAATTCCCAGAGTAATACCATTCTGTCAGCATTTCCCGGAATTCTTCCTGTTCCTCTATCGCACCATGCAGGCATCTCTCCAATGCGTATTGATAAGCCTGATCTTCCTCCACGATTGTCCCGGCCTCAGGACCTATTCCTTTGTAGTACATTCTTTCTCCTTTTTCTCGCTGCATTCAGCATTTAAGTCGAACCCCAATACTGCCGCCACAGTCTCACATTCAATCATCGTATACCTGCTTGTCTTAATGATTCCAGCCAGCGCATTAACCCGGCCCATGAGCATCAGGGCTTCCTCATACTGGTTGTCTGCACAAAAAACATCGTTTTTTCGGTTTGCCATCTTGATTTTCCCTCGGTTCTCCCTCATAATAGAGGGTGTTGATTTTTAGTTTCCGGACCTAACACAGTTGCCGCTGTGCAGGTCCTTTTTTATTCTTTTCCTCTCCCTCATATTTCTATAACCGTCCGTGTTTCCTGATCGTAGATCAATCTCAGTTTGTCTCCATTCACATCTGTCAGCTCTGCTTCATTCTGGCTCTTCATCTCAAATGATATATTGTCCATCACAAGGCCTCTCTCTTCCAGTTTTTCCAGATGTTTACGGATCTTAAATTCCGCTATTGTCTTTGCTCCTCTAACCATCCTTTTCTCACCTCCTCTCACAGTGTTACAATTCCACAGGCCACCAACCACAGCACCGCTGATTCCATCCCCAGCAGGAACGCCATCACCGTAGACAGCCGGCCGAACAACCGCACGTCCTTATGGTTCTGTCTGAGCTGCTCCCCGGCGATCTGGCCAAGCTTCAGGATCTGCTGTTCCTCTTCCTGGGTAACTACAACGCCCTCCACTGGGGGCTGATACTTAATTGCTTCTTTTTGCATTTTCTTCTCCTCTCCATATGTACCCAGTCCACTCCCATAACTTTTTGGGACTGATATAGTAATTGGTTCTTTTTCCTGATTCCATCTGTTTGAGATCTGTAACCTGCCGCTTGTCCTGAGTTGCTATTCCTATAGGCAGCCATCCAGAAATGATTCCTGCCTGAATCCAAGTAGCATCCTTTCCAAAAACTCTTGCTGCAACGGCTACCGGAACACCTTTCTCTCCGAACTCGGGTACAGAATTCTCACTCATAAGCATACGAGCTATATGTTCTCCTATTTCTTTTGCCTGAGTCAGCTGTATTACACTCTCTGTCATGTTCTCACCTCCCGTCCTCAGTCTCTGCAAAATACTCCACCGGAACATCAAAATACTTGGCGAGGATTAACAGCTTGTCGAACTTAGGATTACTTCGTCCATTTTTCCAATCGGAAAGAACCGACTGAGCAATACCTGTTTCTTTAGAAACTGCATATGCTGTTTTGTTATTTTTATCTAATAACTCAGCAAATTTTTCGTACAAAATTCACACCTCCTTATTAAGTCAATACTATTGCAACTACTACGGAAATGTGATATACTTCGGTTGTAAGCAAAAGCAATCATATTTCCGTAGCATATACCAGAAACCGATGCAACGGTTTTCTTGTGTATGCTCATACTATACTACGGATAGCCGTTTTAGTCAATGCATTTTTAACGGTTTTCTTTAGTATTGCTTATCTTTGTGAAAGGTGAACATATTATGTATGAGATTTTTAGTGAATTACTACAGAAATACGGTGTAACACCGTATAAGGTGAGCAAAGAGACCGGAGTATCGCAATCAACTTTAAGTGACTGGAAACGTGGTATCAGTACTCCAAAACCAGATAAGCTACAAAAAATAGCTGACTATTTTGGCGTTCCCCTTACTTATTTATTGACAGGAAATACGTCTGAACAAAAAAAGGAAAAATCATCTGAACTAAATTCCAGAGATGAACGTGACATTGCCAAGGATCTTGATAGTATCATAGAAAAACTTTCTACGGGTGAATCTGGCCCAGCAAGTTATAATGGAGAAGAACTTGATCCAGAGGCAGCCGAATTATTTAGAGATGAATTAGAAATTGCGCTTCGACGTCTTAAAATTATAAATAAGGAGAAATACACTCCCAAAAAATATAAAAAGTAGGTGATACTCTTGGGGGAAATAGAACGTATAAAACGATTAGTTACTTATTATAAGCGATTATGTAATACATCAGATCCATTTGAGATTGCTGATCGTTTGGGGATATTATATCAAATTGGAAACCTCAACCAAGAGGGCTGCTACATGTTCCTCAAAAATCATCGTTATATATTTTTGAGTAATCAGCTAAGCAGAGAGGAACTGATCTTGGTTATGGCCCACGAATTAGGTCATGCTTTACTGGATCGAAAATCGAACTGCTATTTCATCAGGAACAAAACACTGCTTCTTAATTCCAGATTAGAGAGAAGAGCAAACTTATTTGCTGCCTATCTTCTGATTTCGGATGATCTGATAGCTGAATTTAGCGGGTACACAATGGAGCAGATGTCTCTATGTACCAGCTATCCAAAAGAATTGATTGAATTAAGATTAAAATAGCCTATGGCATTTTAATAAATAAAACAAAAGAGGTAAGGGGTATGAAAAAAAGAAAGTGGTATCTGCAAACATGGTTTATTTGCATTATGTTTTCAATGTCAATTACTGGCATTACGGCTTTAATTGGCATCGCATTGCTCATTATGCACTATTTGGATGAACAGAAACGAACGGCATATACAGCTGAGCTGGAGTCCTCCATTCAAGAAGCAAATGAAGAAAAACAAATAAATGCGAAACAGATTGAGCAATTCGAGCAAAAATTAAAAGACCTAAATGCCGCAACTTATTTCGAAGTAAAAGAAAAAATAGATGAAGGAAATGAAGAAATCCAAAAAAATAACGAAATTATAGATCGCCTTCGCACAGAAATAGCAACTCTGGAATCTCGGAACAGTACTCTTGAAAAGCAGTTCGGAACTAACCAAAGAAAATTGTCTCGCTTAAAATCGTTGTATGCGAGTGTTGACTATTGTGTCTCTTCATTTCTTCGAGATGGCGAAATTATATCATTATCAGAAGCCGATAAAGAAGCTTATGAGGAATTTGTTCCAAACGTACTTTTAAAACTCCACTGCATGGATATAAAAGAACTTCGAAAAGCTTATAAGGAAAATGACAAAGTAATCAATAAGATACTCGATACCTATGCCGTACGTTACACCACTAAATCTAATCAGGCCATCTATCAGCTAATGGTTATTGCTTTACGTGCTGAACTCCAAAATATATTGTACAATCTGAAATATGAGAAGTTGGATCAGGCTATCGATGATGTTAAGCAAGTTACTGCAAAGTATTTAAAAATTGCTGGTGCCGGAAATCAGAGCATCGTTGGAACGCTGACAAAGTTTATCGGCGAAATCGAATACCTTTTTATAGCTGCTGTCAAAATTGAATACAACTATTATGTAAAGAAGGAACAGGCCAGACAGGAGCAGCTTGCCATCAAACAGCAGATGCGCGAAGAAGCTGAAGAACGAAAGGCTCTGGAAACTCAAAAGAAAAAAGTTGAACAGGAAGAGGCAAAATATCAATCAGAAATTGATAAAGCAACAGAAGCTCTATCTGCTACTACAGACGAAAGTCAGATTGCACTCCTTAAAGCAAAAATTTTGGAACTGCAAGGTCAGTTGTCAGATGTAACCCTGAAAAAAGATGAGATTTCCAAGCTTCAAAACGGAAAAGCTGGAAATGTCTATATTATTAGTAACCTCGGTTCGTTTGGTGAAAACGTCTTTAAAATCGGTATGACCAGACGAATTAATCCGCAGGAGCGTGTCGATGAGTTAGGTAGCGCTAGTGTCCCGTTCCGCTTTGATGTTCACAGTTTTATTTTCTCTGACGATGCTGTCGGACTCGAAAGTAAGATGCACGAAATTTTAAACAATAAACGTGTCAACAAGGTGAATATGCGAAAAGAATTTTTCTATGTTACCATAGACGAACTGGAAGAATTGGTAAATCAGTTAGATCCTACAGCAGAATTTAATCGAACGATGATTGCAGAAGAATACAGACAATCCCAATCTGTAGATACTCCATATACTACAGATTATATGGCAGAAGATAACTATGATGATTTAGACGAATAACTTAGAAAATAAAAACCGCCCCTGCGCCAACAGGAACGGCTTTTAGATAAATTCTGTACAGGCCACGGAGGGCAAATACAGTGTATGATTTAACCACCTACATTGTACCATACCTCCACACACCTGTACAGGTGTATTTTTTATACCCAAAAATGTGCGACGTCGCAACAAATAAGGAGGAATGATACATGGCTCTGATCCAATGTCCGGAATGTCAACTGCAAGTCAGCGACAAGGCTCTGGCTTGCCCCCATTGCGGTTATCCGCTGAATCGAACGGTGATCCAGAACAATTATAAAAAACGTGCCAGACGAAAACGGCTGCCTAATGGTTTCGGAAGCATCACAGAAATCAAAGGCAAAAATCTGCGCAACCCCTTTTGGACTCGAGTCTGCGTTGGAAAAACAGAATTCAATAAACCCATACTGAAGCCACTGAAGCCAAAAGCATATTTCCCAACCTACAACGAAGCTTATCAGGCCCTGATAGATTATAACCGCAATCCTTACGATCTTAAAGATGATATTCTCGTTGAAGAACTCTATGAGAAATGGACCGATGCTTACCTGAGCACCTGTGATGAAAGCTATGCTCGTACGATCACATCCGCCTGGGCCTACTGCTCCAGCATCTACCGGATGCGGGCAAAAGATGTACGGGCAAGGCATATAAAGGGAGTTATGGATGAGGGATACCGCATCGAAACACGCGGAAAAAAGAAAGGTGAGAAGATATTTCCCAGCGCCGGTACAAAGGCACGGATAAAATCTCTCTTTAATTTGATGTATGACTATGCACTGGAATATGAAATTGTGACCGTGAACTATGCCAGAACATTTGATATATCAGAAGATATTATGAAAGAAAAAGAAGCGTCGAAGCGAAGCCACATCCCCTTCTCAGACAATGAGCTTAACATCCTATGGGGAAATGTCGGAAAGGTGAAATACATAGACTGGATCCTGATCCAATGTTATATGGGATGGAGGCCCCAGGAGCTTGCCCTGCTCCGTTTGGATGAGATCAATCTCGAAGAATGGTATATGCAGGCCGGAATAAAAACGGATGCCGGTAAGCAGCGTATTGTCCCGATCCATACCAGAATTCGAGACTTGGTAAAACAGAATTATGATATTGCCATGTCTCTGGGAAGCCCATACCTCTTTAATGATAAGGGGCAAACCCATGCCGGCTCTTATAAAATTACCTATGATAAATACAGCTATCGTTTCAAGGCTGTGATGGCAGCACTCAATCTCAATCCAGAGCACCGCCCTCATGATCCCCGAAATACCTTCGTCACCAGAGCAAAGAAAGCCGAGGTTGATGAATATGCATTAAAGGAGATGGTAGGCCATAAAATCCAGGACATCACCGAATCTGTTTACACTCTCCGGGACCTGGAATGGCTGCGATCAGATCTTGAAAAAATCAGGTAGGGCCAATTTTCAGCCCTACCTGACGGTAAACAAATACGGTAATCAAATAATAAACAAGTAGTAAACAAGTTATGTGCATTTTCCTACTTTTGTATACTTTTCCGTACTGCTTAAATCCTTGATTTTACTGGATTTCTTAGAACTTGCCTTCCTTAGCAGCTTCCTCGATCGAAACAGCTACAGCTACGGTAGCGCCAACCATTGGGTTATTACCCATACCGATCAGACCCATCATCTCAACGTGAGCCGGAACGGAGGAAGAACCTGCGAACTGAGCATCAGAGTGCATACGTCCCATGGTATCGGTCATACCGTAGGATGCAGGACCTGCTGCCATGTTGTCAGGATGCAGGGTACGGCCTGTGCCGCCGCCGGATGCTACGGAGAAGTACTTCTTGCCCTTCTCTACACACTCCTTCTTGTAGGTGCCTGCTACCGGATGCTGGAATCTGGTTGGGTTGGTGGAGTTACCAGTGATGGAGACGTCAACGCCTTCCTTCCACATGATAGCAACGCCCTCTGTTACGTCGTTAGCGCCGTAGCAGTTAACCTTTGCTCTTAAGCCCTCAGAGTAGGACTTTCTCCACAGCTCCTTAACCTCGCCTGTGTAGTAATCCATCTCTGTCTCAACGTATGTAAAGCCGTTGATTCTGGAGATAACCTGTGCAGCGTCCTTTCCTAAACCGTTTAAGATAACGCGCAGAGGCTTCTGACGAACCTTGTTTGCCTTCTCTGCGATACCGATTGCACCTTCAGCAGCTGCAAAGGACTCATGGCCTGCCAGGAAGCAGAAGCAGTCAGTCTCCTCTTCCAGAAGCATCTTGCCCAGATTTCCGTGGCCTAAACCAACCTTACGCTGGTCAGCTACAGAACCGGGAATACAGAATGCCTGAAGGCCCTCGCCGATGGCAGCAGCAGCGTCAGCAGCTCTTCTGCAGCCCTTCTTGATCGCGATGGCTGCGCCTACAGTGTAAGCCCAGCATGCATTCTCGAAGCAGATCGGCTGGATCTTCTTAACCTGAGCATAAACGTCAAGGCCTGCATCTTTTGTAATCTTTTCAGCTTCCTCGATAGAAGCAATGCCATAGCTGTTTAATACGGAATTGATCTTATCAATTCTTCTCTCATATGATTCAAATAATGCCATCTTCTTTATCCTCCTAATTGGTCCTCATCATTCTTTGCGTGGGTCAATGATCTTAACAGCGTCATCTACACGGCCGTACTGTCCCTTTGCTTTCTCCCATGCAGTGTTAGGATCGTCGCCCTTCTTGATGAAGTCGGTCATCTTTCCAAGGTTTACGAACTGGTAACCAATAATCTGATCTTCTGCATCCAGAGCGATGCCTGTTACATAACCCTCAGCCATCTCCAGATAACGCGGACCTTTCTTAAGAGTTCCATACATAGTACCAACCTGAGAACGCAGTCCCTTGCCCAGATCCTCCAGGCCGGCGCCTACAGGAAGTCCATCCTCAGAGAATGCACTCTGTGTTCTTCCGTAAACAATCTGTAAGAACAGCTCTCTCATAGCAGTATTGATCGCATCACATACCAGATCAGTGTTCAGTGCCTCAAGCAGGGTCAGTCCCGGAAGGATTTCAGATGCCATAGCTGCTGAATGTGTCATACCGGAACATCCGATGGTCTCAACCAGAGCCTCCTGAATGATACCCTCTTTTACATTCAGAGTCAGCTTACATGCGCCCTGCTGGGGAGCACACCAGCCCACACCGTGTGTAAGACCGGAAATGTCTGTAATCTGCTTTGACTTTACCCATTTTGCTTCTTCTGGAATTGGAGCAGCGCCATGATGAACGCCCTGTGCAACTGTGCACATTTCTTCTACTTCATGTGAATAAATCATGTGTTAAAACTCCTTTCAAATTGAAATTTGATGTAACAGTTTAGGACGGCGTGATAGCAGAAACAAAAACAGACGTCAAACTTGCTTGTACGCACAATTTTTCCCCTGCCTTCACATCGGATGGACATCCGATTTCTTCAGTCGGACTGAACATCCGGCTGAAGGATGCCGTCCTGCTCCATACAGTTTAATAAGTATCGTGTTCCTTGTTAATTTTATCACGTTATACTCGTGTTTATTTTCTCACAAAATACGACATTTGTCCAGTGATTTATCCCTGTTGCAACTGCCTATTTTTGACTCTTTTTTACAGAAAAATCAGCAATTTTTATAGATTCTCTTCCCTTTTCTGACTCTTCATGGGGAATGATGGCATGCAAAACCAGGCGCTTTCCCCAACCGTGACAGGTAGAAAGGGTCAGAAAATCTTCATTTTCATATTTTTTAATCCCCGTATCATAAAGAGACTGTTGGGACATCGCAGTAAAATAGGCTTCCCGCTCTGTTTTTGTCATCCCTGCCTGATACGGTGAATGATCATTTTCCTGAACCACATGGCAGGAAAAAATAGGGCAGACAATCCATTTTCCCTGCCTGAAAATCCGAATACAGGGCGATTTTCTAAAAAACCCCGAATCCATATAGGCCTTAAGGCCTCCAAACATGGAGCCGTCTTTCATATTATGGCCATAGAGAACCGTGTGGCCGGACGCAAACGGTTCCGTAAACGGATCTGTAAAAATTACTCCCGATACGCTGTCCTTCCCCTCAAAGCTGTGGTTCAGATAAAAGGAAGTGTCTTTTCCCCTGACTACAGGATAATCCATCTCTGTTTCCGGAATATGGAGCCAAAAGGAATACTCTGGATTCATCATCCGCAGCATTTCTTCATCCGGCACTCCCCCATTCTGTTCCCCTTTCTGAGAAATGCCGTTTCCATCTGCCAAAACGATATTTAAATCCCCGTCTTTCTCTGCAAATGCGTTATTCCGGAGAATCTCATAATCCCTCCTGGCCTGATGATAAAGCTTTGATACCGAAAGAAAATGAAAAAGACATACGACGGAAACAACCAGAAACAGTATCGGAACAAAATATCTCCTGCACGGCTGTTTTTTTAGAAAAAATCTCCGCGCACAAAGCCCCAGAAAAAGGGCAACCGCTCCCAAAAGCAGCAAATCCATCAAAAAAATGGACTTTCCTGCTCTGATCCCTTCTGTTATCACACTGTTTTCTGCTAAATTCTGCCCCTGATTTTTAACAGCCGCTCCATTTTGCCCGGCATGTACCAAACCGCCGTACTCCACCCGGCAGTCCCAGACCTTCCTCTTTCCATAAGCAGTCAGCTTCCTGTTTTCATCCCCTGAGCTCGTATCTTCTCTCCGGATCCCCTGAATCTCATAATCTGCCTCTGAAAGTCCGGCTGCCTTAAGGAGCTGTCCGCCCCGGGACAGAAAACCCTCCGGCTCTCCATCCCAGATTACTTCCTCTCCCAGTACATATCCCTGAACATTTTCTCCTAAAACAGAAAGCTCCAGTTCAAAATCCTCCTGCCAGCGCTCATTGCCATATTCTCTGCGGATCTCCGGAAAAATTCTCTCTTCTGTTTTACCTGTCTGAGGATTTTTCACTGATATACGGGCCGTTTCCGGAAGAATCTCCCTTTTCTCTACCGCTTCATACAGAATCGTCTGGGAAATATTCTCCGTATTTCCCTCACAGACCGTCTCCGCATGGGCGGAAACAGAAAACAGCAGACAGGCCCCCGTCAAAACGCCAATCACTGCCAGCATTTTCATTGTTCCAAAGCGTCCCTTTCTCTTTCCTTCACGCTCAGGCAGAGTAAGGAACATTCCTGCAAAAAACAGCAGTGACAGAACCATCCATTCCCGGTACGCCATGGTATCTCCGGTGCGTATGCTCCCTGAGCCGCTGCCTGAACCATACGTAAAATTGCCAAACCGTTTTTTCGGCTGATACACCGCCCGTATCTGTCCCAGGGTCTTCTTTCTCTTAAAATTATAAACCGTAAGACTTCCCTCTGTACCTCCGTCCTCTTTTATGGTAAATTCACAATAGCTTTCCGTTCTCTCATAGCCGTCAGGCGCCATTGTTTCATAAATACGGTACGTGCCGGGATGGGGCGCATGGAACACAAATGTACCCTTTCCTTCTGGATTTTCTCCTGAAATTCCCTCCTGTACGATATGCTCTGCGCCCGTCTGCCCTTCCACGCTTCGGATTTGCAGAGCGGCTCCATCCAGAGCTTCCTTTGTATCTCCGTCCAGTTTTCTTATAATTACCTTCATTTCCCTGTCTGTTATCTCATAATCCCCCCGGTATATCTCCCCCTGGCTAACTGTAAAGCTGTGAAGTACCGGATCCAGTCCATAGCCCTGAGGCGCTTTTGTTTCCCGGAAGGTATAGGTTCCATCAGAAGGCTTCGGGATGGAAAAATATCCCTTTTCGTCACTTACTGCCCGATCCATCTCATTTCCCCACTGGTCATAAAACGTAAATTCCGCTCCTGGTACAGGCAAATGATTAACATCTGTCTTTTTAAAGGAAATGTACTCCTTTTGAGGCCTGTGGCTGCCTCCACCGCCGGAAGAAGTGATTCTCGTATTCGCAAAGGAAAATGTCTGAATTTCAGCGGATTGATCCTCTATTTCGATTTCCATATCCTCTGCCCTTTCATAGCCCTCAGGAGCATAAATCTCATGGATCCGGTAGCTTCCTGGCTTAAGCCCCGCAAAGGTCTTTGGAGTCTGCTCTTCGGAGATCCACTCCTCTATCACTTCCCCTGTATCCGTTCGGATCAGCTGCAGCCTGGCTCCTGCCAGAAAAGCTCCGGAACTACGGTCCGTCTTGGCAATCTGTACAATGACTGTATAATTTTTCATCACCAGCTGCAAAGCCTCTTTCATACCGTCTGCAATGGTAAAATAAACAGGCTCTGCCAAAACATTGCAGCCCTCCGGCGCTTTCTGCTCTGTAAGGCGGTATTCTCCTTCTTTAAGCCCCTTTTCTAAATGAGGCTGATCTCCGCTGATCCACTCTGCCGCTGTTTCCCAGCGGATTTTCCCCGTATGGCCTCCGTCCTCCGCAGATATCTTTCTTTCTAACCGAAGCAGGGCGCCTTTTAACCGTTCTCCCGTATCTCCCAGCTGTTTTTCCACCTTCACCCGATTACTGTCGTTTTCCGGATCATGCTGCACGTTCAGGATCTTCGTCCTTTCATCCTTATATTCAAACTGAAATTCAAAGTCCGGAGCTGAAAGCATATGGCCGGGAGCTGCCTTTATTTCTCTGCACACATAGGTATAGGGGGCAAAGCTTCCGTTAGAGGCCAGATACCCGGCAGGCTGCTTTTCAAACACAGCCCTTCCTCTGAAATCGGTGACTGCCTTCTGACAGGAAATTCCCAGCGTTTTGTTAAAGAGCTCAAATTCTGCTCCTTCCAGTAAAAGTTCATGATCGTCTCCATCATGCTTGATAACCTGCAGCACCCCATCGGGGATTTCATCCTTCATTTCCAGTTTCTGAATTACTCTGGAATCTATAACGGAAAACGGCAGATCTACGGACTGTAAAAAACCATAGGGCGTCATCTCTTCTCTGAGGATATAATCCCCGTCCGGAATATACTCAATCAAATGCGGCTTTAAATCCCCTTCTTCAAAACCCTCCGGGATGGTTCCCGCCTCTGCCTCTTTCTGTGTATATTTTCCATCATTTCCAGAAATCCACCTTGCTTCTTCCTCACGGCAGCTCCCATCCTTTTCCGGGATATGGAGGATCAGCGCTTCACTGGATATCCTTCCATCTTCTGATACCGGATAAATGGAAAGCTCCGCTCCGGCCACCTCTTTCCCGCCGGAAATCACACGTTTGGACACAGAAAGCTTTAATGGCTCATCCTTCATAGACCACTGTCCTACGGATACCATATGACCCTTATCGGGAATCTCAATCAGGATTGGATCTGCTGTGGCATACCCTTCCGGCGTCTGAGTCTCCGCCAGTACATAGCTTCCCACCGGCAGATATTCCATCCGGACCGATGCATTCTCTGTATAATAATACCTTCCCTGAAAGGTTCCAGGGATATCATTATACTGATAATCATATTTCATAATAGGGTAAAGTCCTGCTGCATCCGTTTCCACCCGTCCGGTAGCTGCCACTTTCTGTCCATCCTCCCATGTAGCTGCCCGGAAGGTAAATACAGCCAGATCCTCCCGAATGGCCGGATGGCCCTCTTCCATCACTGGCCTTCCCTCTGCATCCAGAAGGGCTCTGTAAAGGGTAAGTCCTGTTTCTGTATCACCGCAGAGCACCTCGTCCCGCTTTCCATCCAGTTTCCAAACCTCAATGGCTGTAAAATCGTCCTCCATTTCAAAGCTCTGAACATGGCCTGTTTCCTGTATTTCCACATTGACAGACTCCGACTGTACATAGCCCTGGTCATAAGGACAAAGCGTTTCCTCCAGCACATAAAATCCAACGGGAATGTGGTCGATCCAGTGAGGTTCATCCGTAGGGATGGGATTTCCCTGTGAATCCTTTTTCATCACGCCTTTATCATCATACGCATATCCGCTGATCCAGGCGGCCCAGGGCTCCCCCTTTTTGTAAATACCGGTTTCTTCTGTTTCCGGTCTCCCATTTTTATCCAAAAGAGCTCTGTAAAGGGTCATCTCTGCCCCTTTGATCTCCTTTTGTGTGCGGATATCAATTTTTGCAAAGGCAGCTTTTGTAAATTCATCCTGATGGAAATATTTCTGAGGTCCTTTCCTATCCTCAAGGATCAATCCCTGATACGGAGCCTGGACATATCCCTGCTCAAACGGAACGCCTTCCTCCTGTAAAATGTACGCTCCAAAGGGAAGGCGGGCGATCACATGAGCTTCATCCATCCCTTCTTCCTTTCCATCCGGGCCTGTGCTTTCTCCTGTAACCCAGCGTTCTTCTTTCCATACCGGCTCTCCGTTTTTATAATATACCGGAAGTCCGTTTTCATCATCTGCGCTCTGCTTGTCCTTATAAATAGAAGGCGCTCCTCCGTTTTCTCCCACGCAGATCGAACGCACCGGGATTTTTTCTCCCTTTTCATCTGCCCGATATGCAATGATCCTTCCATAATCATCCCTGACATAGGCCATACCGGAGGCTTTATCTGCAAAGCATATAACATTTCCTCTCTCATCCAGTACCTGCAGTTCTCCTGTGTGGATATCCTCCCGCAGCCGTCCCTGGCTCTTCTCCTTCTCTAAATCGTAAAAATACAGCTCTATGGGTTCATTGGGCTGCTTTTGATCCTCCCAGAGATCCAGCTTGCCCGGCCCCAGATCTGTACCGCTTTTTAACAGCTCCCTGTGGGTACCTGTATGCGTATTTACTATTTTTTCTGTCCTTCCCTCGCGGCTCAGGACTGTAACACCCTCATACCCGCCGTTTTTCTTTGGCTCCAGACAGCTTCCTTCATAAAGCACCAGTTCTGCCCCGGAAACCGGCCGGTCAAAACGGATGCCTTTTCCCGTAAATGTACCATCCAGCTCATACAGAAGCTTCACCCGGTCCATAGCCTTTAATTCCTGCTCGGTTCCCTCTATTATGTGTTCGGAATATGAGTCAAAGGCCTTTGTTACATAGCCGGTCCATATTTGCTTTTCCTGATCAAAGGTAATTTCCCTAACATCCCCTCTGGCCTCCAGCTTTTCCTTTCGCCCGCTTACTTTATAGAGGAGAAGATCGCCCCTGTCATTTACATAAATTTCCTCCTGATTTCCTGTAAAGCCTCCGCTTGCTTCTTCTTTTCCCTGAGCATCTGTCTTTTTTAGGCCGTTCCCATTTCCAACCAGAGAATCGCCGTCCTCCGTCTTGTAAATCCAAAGCTCTGATGGGTAATCCTGTACAGGTACCTCACTTACCTTCTCAGTGCCTCTGCGGTTTTCCTCCCCGGTTACAGGAATGGCATATTCATACTGTCTGGCCGTTTTTCTCTCCCAGCCATTCCCTTCCTTTAAGGTGTTTTCCTCATAGTAAACGACCTGGTCTCCGTAAATCTCAAAGGCTACGGGCCGGCTCTTTGTATATCCCTTCGGGGCCTGAACCTCTACCAGCACATAGGCTCCCGCTCCCAGAGGACGCGCCGTTTCGATATAGCCCACAGGTACCTCACACAGTCGTCCGTCAATCACCAGCTCCTTTAAGGTAGAATAGGATCTGAAAATTCCCTTTTTTATCCCATTTTCATCTAGCTGGCTGATCCTCTGGCTTTCATCATAAAGGGGAATCCCATCCTCATCCAGCCGGATGGGAACATCACTTTCAGAACTATTGTCTGCTCCCACTCTTGGGTAAAGAATCTGCTTCCCGTTTTCATCTTTCACCGGCTTTCCCTCTGCATCCACAGCCGAACCGAAGAGGACCTGTCCGCTTCCTCCTGCCGTGCCGGTTCCTGTCTTTTTTACATCCCGCTTGGCAGCATAGATACGAAAAAGAGCCCCGTCATGGAAAATAGTTTCTCCCGTTTCTGCATCCATCTTTTCGATCCGCAGCCTGGAGCTGAAATAGGTATTTTCAACATCCTCCTGAGCAAAGGAAACATAGTTAAAATTGGCTCCGCTTCCTGACGGATAAAGCGTTTCAATGCTTCCCGTATCCGGATTGACCCGGTCTGTGGCAGGGGCAAGAACCGTCCAGGGTACAAGCATGGGAGCAAATTTACCGTGAATTGCAGTGCCTTCCCCTTCCATTACAGGAACCTGATCCCGGATCTGCACCTGTCCGTTTTCCGTTTCATTTCCATCATAGACAACCCCATCCATGATTCCCTTATTCTCACTTTCACTGGTATAGCCACTGTAATAAGCCTTTACCGCCGGATTGGCTCCATCCATATATTCTTCTTCATAAGGTTGTGAGGAAGTAAGGCTGTGACCGGGACGGCTGTTTAGATCCAGACCGTATTTATATACCTCAAATTCCCCATCCTGACCGTTCGCCCGGATCACATGGCTTTCTCCGTTAAAACGGATCTTATACTTACGGACCAGTTCCTCGGCAGAATCTGTACTGTTATAACGGAAATAGGAACTTCCTGTTTCATCCAGAACATTTTCTTCCCCGGTCTGCTCATTTTCCACGATTTCAGGCACAAAAGGAAGCGTAATTTCTTTTGGTTCCTCAATCCGATAATGACGGTTTGCCAGCTCCCCTTCAAAGGCAGAAGGCTGCTGCTCAACCATCACATATTCCCCGTAAGGCAGCATGATAGAGGTATCAAAATAATCATCTTTCCCATTCCGTGTGCTGCACTGAAGGGTCTTTTTATCCCGGTCTGCACCCCCTGACGGATCCCGATCCCAGGCAATCGAAAGCTTCTCATCCAGTCCCTTAAACCGCTCTGTATAAGCTTTGGCCTCCTCTTTGGCCTGTGCAAGAGCCTGCCTGTAGGCCCTGTCTTCGTTCAGATCTGGCTGCTGCTTTAAAATCTCCTCCTTATATGCTTTTACATCCACATAAGACAATGCAAATTCTGTCAGCTTCTGTTCCGCTGCCTCAGTTCCCGGCCTTTGGTCTGTCGCATACAATGCATCAAAAAACTTTTTATAATTCCAGCTTCCGTCTGCTTTTTTCTCTAAAAGCTTCTGCCCGCCGCCATCCTTTGGCGGCAGAAAATGAGCCTGAACTGCCTCTGTAAAATCTTTGCTGCTGATATCCTCTGACAAAAGATTTCCTGCCTCATCTGCATAGAGATTTACAAGATCGCTCTTTAAATATAACCGGAATTTAAACTGATCCAAAAGCTTTGTTCCTCTTCCGGAACCACCGAAAAGTCCCAAAAGCGCTGTCATGGGATCATTGTGGACCGAACCGTATGTGTTTACATTTTCATAGGATTCCTGTGAAATGTCTTTGGAAACCCTCACAGACTGTTTAATCGCCCGTTCCAACACCTGAACCGGTTCTTTTTGCGTCTCCCCATCCTGTACCGGCTGATTCTGGCCCGGATAAGACAGCAGCACCGGCTTTATATAGCTTCCCGGATCCTGTTTTATGATAGAAGAAGCCACATCCACAGCCGCTCCCATTTCATGGATCAGATACTGATTATACGGGATTGCTGTTCCGTGAAGCTCGATGGTCTTTTTATCCGTAACCGCCCGAAATACATCCTGTACGTTCTGTCCTTTGACCGATTTCGGAATAAAATGGATCGTATAGCTGCCTGCGGATGCATCCCACACGGCCTCCACAGGCTCCTTTGCCAGAGTCTGGTATACGACCTCTTTTTCTTCATAAACAGGCACCTGCTCCATCTCAGGAATCGGATTTCCCTGAACGTCAAGCAGGATTTCCCCCTCCTTATAACACTCATAAACCGGCTGACAGCAGACTGCAGCATGATCCAGGGTGTTTTCCTCTAAAAGTACCTCGCCTTCAAGCTCTCTCTTTTCTTTCAGCGTCACTGTACGGCTTTTGAGGCTGTAGGTTCCCTTTTCGTATTCCAGCCAGTAAATTCCCTGCTCCGCTTCCTTTTTTACATACATCCGCTGATCTGCCCGGTCATAAATACCGCTCATAGGAGGAATGTTTCCCGAATGATCGTAATGCAGACGGGCAAACCACTCTCCCTCTTTTTCATAGACCGCTCCCACTCCGGCGCAGTCATAAAACCCATGCTCTGTATACCAGTCCAGTATCTGACTGGCCGCTGTGGAATTATCCAGAAAAGAATTTTCTTTTTTCAACGGGATATTGACCCAGGGAGCACCCATTTCTTCCGCTGTCAGATGATAGCCAAGCTGAGCCAGCATGGCCTCTGCCTGCTCCTTTAAATAATCCTCTTCCACAGGCTGATCCCATAAGGAGAGATCCTCTGGCTCTGCTGTGCCAAAAGGATAGGGAGCTGTGCGGAAACGGTAGGGAAGCGTCTCTTTTAAAGGAAGCTTTTCCTCTTCTGAACTATCTTCTTTTAATATAGGATTTCCATGCTCGTCTGTTTTCAGTTCACCGCCTGCAGCCTTTTTATAAACAGGCGTTCCATGTTCATCCACCTTTTGCTGCGGTACTGTATTTACAATCTGCTTTACATTTTCCCTGCGCTCCTCCGAACTCAAACGGTAAAACCGCGTATGCTCCGGATAGCCTGTAATTGTAATATCATAGCCATTTTCTGCATCATACGATTCGATGGTAAAGTCATTCCAGGAGCCGTCCGCTTCCATACTGTTGTGATCAGAAAGGCCATTTTTCACCCAGGCTGAACCGGAAGAAATCACTGTAACGCTCTCATCTGCCTCCCGGTTTGTCTCTGCCTTATTAAGGCCCTGCACAGAAAGCTCATATCCCTCCGACCGGCTCAATTCCATAACGTAATAGCTGCCCATGAGAAGGGGACGTCCAATCCAGACCGAGCCGTTTTCTGATTTATAATCCGGATAGATTTTCGTTCCAAAGCCATGATCGGATGAGGTAATCTGACTGCCCTGATACAGATTTTCAGGCCCCGTAAACGCAGAAACTTCTGTACCGCTGCCATTCCACAACGTACCCGGACATTCAGTGTATGCTAAAAATGAGGCGTTCCCCTCCTTGTCTGTGGCAGCGATGGCTGTCAGCTGATCCCTGCCATATACGACACCGCTTTTCCCATCCGGATGAATAATGTCCTGAGCAGCAAAAAGACCGTATACCGCTCCCTCTAACGTGGCATTTCCCTGAGTTTTTCCATAACTTCCTTCGGGATTTCCTTTATAAAGCTCCAAATCCCGCTTATTGATATGAATCCGTCCCTCTGTCCGGTGATCCCAGATTTTGAAACGATAAAGACAGCGAAGAGGATCCCCATAATCGGAAGGATCCATTGGCTCCAGATCATCATCTATGAAATCCGGAAGTACAGCATAAAGACTGTCCCCCTCCTCCTCATCCTCTGACAGAAATGAAAAAAGTGCTTTTAAGCTGAATGGGTGTTTCTTCTGATCCTCTCTGATTTTTTCTCTGGGAGCAGAGGTATATTCCGGTTCGGATAGAGGGAAGGGGGCAACGGGATGTTTTATGTATTCAAACTGCTCCGTAACCGGCATATCTTCCTCCTCCGGCAGCAGTCCTTCCTCCTGTTCCCCCTTCTCTGGCAGCTCTTCCTCCCGTTGTGCATCATTGGATGTAGCCAAAAAGTGTATCGGAGCAGAGGAAAATGGACTTAAAAGACGGCTGCGCAAATGAGGACTTATGGCAATTTCGGCAATATCCGGATCCCTTTTCTCTGCTACGCTGCCGGATTCCTGGCTGCCCGGCTGGTTCCCGGCTTCTTGTCCGCCAGTTTTCTGACTGTCTGGCGGATTTTCTGAGACTTCTCCACCGACTTCCTGACCGCCCGATTGATTTCCAGCTTCTTCTCCGACATTGTCCTGCTTGTCTGACGGATTTCCCGAACTTTCTCCACCACTTTCCTGCCCTTCCGGCGAATTTCCGTTTACTTCTCCGCCGGTTTCCTGCTTATCTGACGGATTTCCGGCCTCTGTTCCTTCCATTTTCTCATCTTCCGACGGATTTTCGACCCCTTCTCCTTCCGTCTCATTCCATCCTGACTGTCCTCCCGCCTCTTCCTTATCCCCGGCTTCTCCACCAGTCTGCTGACTGTCTGGCCGACTTTCCAGTCCCTCCTTATCCGGTTCCTGTGCGCCGGCCTGCTCCTGACCTGACGCACTCTGGGTCTCCTGAACACCAGTCGTTTCCCCGGCACTTTCCTTCTTTGCCGGTTCTGTACGTTCCTGTTCCCGGATTTCAAGGATGCTCCGAAGCTCTTCCAGATCCATTTTCTCCCCTTCCGGGAGCAGACAGCGGTATCCCCGCTCCTCTCCCAGCGCTTCTAAGCTCTCTCCATACGTTTTTAAAGCTGGAAGCCCCATTTCACCGGAAACCTCCATCTCACCCTGCCGTACATTGCCTTCTGCCTGGGCAGACATAAGAACTACGGTTTCAATCATGGGGTCATCGCGGTGCGTTCCGTGAATGGTATACCCGTTTCTGGCCTTTTTCTCCTCTGCGGTGTACCCATACTCCAGACGGATAAAATTTTCATACGTCTCATCCCTGTCCTCCAGCATTGCTTCCATGGCTTCTGTGCTCTGGCTATGGTTATCTTCGTCCTCATTTCCCACATGAAAGTCACAGGTTCTGCTGCAAAGCTCCTGTTCTGCCAGCCACTGGCTGCGCAGTCTTTCATTTTCCTCCTCACAGCTGCATTCCTCTGCCTCGTCTCCTTCCCCCTCTCCCTCATGGTCGCATTCAACCCATTCCGGCGCAGGATGGCCCATACAGTAGGTTTTGCTGTAATGATAACCACGGATATCGCTGTGGGAAGCTGTTCCGTTTTCATCTGTGGAAATCACATCACAGAGAATACGTTCCTCCGGTTTTGGAGACATGCAGTTTACGTAAACCTCTCCTGTGCTTCCGTCTGGATTTCCCTCTTCATAGCCGTGTTCATTGACCTGACCGAAATCAAAGGTTTCCCATACGTTAAACTCAGCCTCCTCTAAGGGCTTTCCTGTTTCTGCGCAGTATTTTTCCACCTGCACCTTATAATCGGACTCAAATACCTCTTTATGCCTGTAAAGTTCCAGTCCCGAACCTTCCTGAGAGTCCAAAGACGGGCCTGCTTCAAACCAGACCTCTGCATCCGTATCCGCCATATCCAGCCATCCCATCTGCATCTGGTATTTCTCCTCCGGCTGGAAAATGTAAGCGTAATACTTTGTTTTAATTCCGCTTAAAGGCCCGGAAGAAATCCGTCCGGAAGGTGTTTCTCCCTGATAGATAAAGGTAACAGAAGTTCCGTCTGCTCCTATTTCATAGATCCAGTTCCCATCCGGAAACTGCCACACTGCATTCTTAAGCTGGGGGCAGCTGCTGATATCCAGAGTAAGCTCATATCTCCCATCCTTGAGCTCCATTCTCTGCTGGCGTCCGTTCCACTCCGGCAAGTCCGTATTTCCCTGATTATCGTATTCCTCCAGACCATTTTCCACATATTCCCGCATCTCATGGAAAAATGGGAGCACATTTCCATCCCGGATCACGCCCTCTAATTTGTGCATCATCTCCTCCTGCACATCCCAGGCCTCCTCATAGCCTGCAAGGCACCCCCAGAGATAGGTCTGCACCATAGCATATCGGGTCTTATCATAATAATTCCCGGACACCATCCACTCATAAGCTAATGTCATAGGAAGATACCGGTCAAAGCTTCCGATGACAGGTACAGATGCTCCCGGCTCTGCGTCATACCGGGTATAGGATGACACCGTATGATTGGGCAGCTTTTTTCCGGGCTGAAGGCAGAAGGCCGGCACATGGCCTTCCACCGGATTTACATAGTAACATGTAATCGAACGGTGGCTGTGTCCGAAAATATTGATGGGACGGTTCTGAAATGCATCTCCCCGGATGATCATTTCCACCGTGTTCTCCTTTGCCGCCGACTGGAAGGGAATCCCCGTAATGAGAATAGCGGCTGCCAGAAAAAGGGCGCAAAAACGCCTCCAATGTCTTTTATTCACTTGTTATGTCCCCCTTGGTTTCTCCTGAACAGTTACATTTGTTTTATAAAATAATCCTACCAGGCCATATATGGACATTCCCCCTTTTCATACAGTCCCCGGATATACGATCCGCAATTACGGGTGCGCAAAATACGCCTCGTCTTTCCAGGCTCTGTTTTGATTCAATTTTTCTGTTTTTGTTCTGAAATGCGGCTGAAACAGCCAATAAAATGAAATTTAGATAAATGATACAGAGAATTCCGTATCGGTTCTTACAGAATAGCATAAGAAACAGGACAAGTCAACTCTCCTGTCCTGTTTTTACAGAAATTTTGCAACCGATTTTCCTGATTGTCCTAATCCATCAATCCCTTTTTCGCCCAGTCATATTCCTCCATTGCGAGAAGGAAACGAATGGATGCCTGTGCCTGATTTCCTTTTTCTTCCATATACTGGCTGTAAATCTCCAGATATTCTCCCTCAGCCATTGTCCCCAGTTCCCTTTTTCTGACCGCAGACTGCCACACTGCCCTTTGCGCCTGTTCCTTCGCACAGGCTGCCTCCCATTCTGTCTGACAGGAACGGATCTGATCCCCCAGAGTCTCAAGGGAAGCGAACATCTGGTTTTCATCCAGCTCTGTCTGTCTCTGTTTTTTGTGAAGCTCCTGATTGCTTCCTGCATTTCCCATGCGTCCGCTGCGAAGCTCATAATTATTTCCCAAAGCCTGCTGCCTGTCCTCCTGTGGATTCACAAGAGCAGCTCTTGATACATCGGGCAGGGGCATTTTTTCTAAAACAACCGGGCTGTCCGGTGAAAAGCCTGTGAGCAGCAAAAGCTCCTGACGGACCCGCTCCTGCTCCTTTTTAAGCCGTCCATATTCATTTAGGGCGGACTGCCATTTCTGATAAGCCTCCTGTGAATGGTAAGAGGTGCTGCTTCCCAGCATTTCCTGATCTTTAACTTTCTCAGATAAATGCTTTTGTGCCTCTGCCCTGGCGCTGGCCGCAGCCTGCTCCGCTTCCAGACTGTGATACGTTCCCATCAGGTTCTGAGCCGTCCAGAGCATGGTATCCTCCATCCTGCGCAGTTCCATCCGTCCTGCGGCAGTTCCCGCCTGACGGATCTGCTCTTTCAGGCTGTCTGCACCATCCAAAAGGGTCTCCGCCTGCCATCTGTAATGTTCTGCTCCTGCCGCATCGCCGTCCTTTTCCCGATCAGAGGCCTCTTCTCTCAAAGCCCTCCGGCTCTCTAAGAGTTCTTCCCTTGCATCTTCCAGACGGCCCAGACGCTCTTCAAACTGCCTTCGCTCCATTTCCACCTGCGGACAGGACTCCTTTACCAGATTCTCCAGATTCTCATAACACAGCGCCATTTCCGTTTCTTCCCCTCTGCTCACGCCGGAAGCTGCCACTGTACCGGCCATTATTCCCACAAAAAGCACAGCCATCACCCTGATAACCGTCCGCCTTCCCGCTTCTTTTTTCATCCAAATCCCCTGCTTTCCTCAACCCTCATACGCTGCCAGCCCTTCGACTGCCCATTGGTAGTCCTCGTACGCCTGCCGAAAAGACAGGCCGCTTATCTCCCAGGCTGCCTTTTTAGATGACAGCTCTGCCTGAGCCGCCATCCGGTCATTGGCAGACAACAGCCCCAGCTGATATCTTCGTTCATCAGCCTCTAGCTTTTCCTCTGCCAGGCGGTATTCTTCTTTTGCCTGACCGTAATCCGTCTGAGCCTGCATCAGGCTGTTATATTTCGCCTCTATATCTGCTTCTATTTTCTGCTGCCCGGCTTCCACCTTCTGATTAAGCACATCCTTTGCGGTACCGGAATCTGTATTTTCCAGTCTGCGGCGGTCTGCTGCCAGACTGAAATTCGCAGCTAATGCCTGTGTTCGGTCTGACTCCGGGTCTGTTTTTTCAGGCAATGCTTCCTCAGGAATGGGAATTTCTCCCAGACGAGGCATATCATCATATTGCCACCCGGTCATAACAATCAACTGGCGGCGCAGCTCCTCCTGCTTAGTCTTCCCTGAGGCTTCTGCTGCCTGAGCCGTACAGACGGCTGCCTCTGCCTCTAAAAGCTCCGGCTGTGAAAGCATTCCAAGGGCTGCCTTCCGTCTGGCTGTCTGAACTTCTGCTTCCGCCTGCTGCAGGGTTCCCTCAAGAACCGGACGCTCCTTTTCTTTTTTCCAGTATTCAATCATCAGCCCCTGGGCCTTCTGGATTAAAAGAGCCTCCTGCCTGTCGTACTCCAGTTTTTTTACCCTGCCGTCTTCATTTTCCATATCTGCCTGATCTCTGGCCTGCTCTGCCTGAAGCCGTATACTCATGGCCGATGCCTCTGCGGCTCCATATCCGGGCTCATCTTCATTTATCCCGTCCATCATCCGGTCACTGGAGTCCTCTAAACGATCCGCCATTTCAGAATACGTATTGCGGAAATCGTCATTGGATTTTCCCCGGTAATCATCATATTCCAGACGGCTGTTGATCACCTCTGCATTGTATTCGTGGATCAGATCTGCCAGTTCCTCATATTCCAGCACATCATCCCGCAGGGACGCCCATTTTTCCGGCGGGTAGGCAAATTCAGGGCTGGCTAAAACAGTCTGAGCCGCAGCAAAGCCAAAGAGAAATGTCAGGCCGATGATCTTCATGCAGCCCCTCCGGCCGCAGCATAGCCCCTGTGTTTTCATCTTCCTTCTCTCCCTTCTGTTATTCATACCTGAGAGCGTCAATCGGATCTGCCTTTGCAGCCTTTAAAGCCGGATACAATCCAAAGAAAATTCCAACAACCGCTGAAAATGTAACCGCAATAAGGATCACGGAAGGCTTTATCACTGTTTTTAAGCCCAGAGCCGCTCCTCCCAACGCCACAACGCCCGTTCCCAGGATCACTCCGGCAATTCCTCCGCAGGCAGACAGGATGGCCGATTCGGTCAGAAACTGGATCAGCACATCCCTTGTCCTTGCTCCCAAGGCCTTTCGGATGCCGATTTCACGGGTGCGCTCCGTCACCGATACCAGCATGATATTCATAATGCCGATGCCGCCTACCAGCAATGAAATGGCCGCAATCCCGCCTACTGCCGCAGACAGCCCTCCCATAACAGAATCCACGCTGTTCATCTCATCCATGGCTGTCTGGATATACATATCCTCCGGCTCCCTGCCGTGAAGCCCTGCGGTATATGCCTTAAATTCTTCAAAAAAACGGTCCAGATCCACATCTTCCTCTGCAAATACATGGAGCATATAAAACCGGTCATTTGGCCAGGTAAGAAGGGTATAGGGAAGAAAGGCAGAGCCTGTATCTTTCGTTCCTCCCATCATCAGCGCCTGAAATGCATTCACTTCCTTCTGGTAGATTCCTACCACGGTGTATTCATCCGTATTGCCGTAAATGGTGGTCCTGAAGGTCTTTCCCACTGCATTTTCCGTGCCAAACAAAAGCTTGGCGCTGTCCGTATCCATAACCACATTTTTCCTCCTTCCAAGCACATCCCCCTCATTGAGATACCGTCCGTAAACCATATTCACCGGCTGTACCTCTTTATAATTGGAATCAATCCCCTGAAAATCAAAGCTGATGGAGGTGCGCTTATATTCCGCATCTGCCGTCGTATAGGCATTGCTGTCAATATAGGCAATTTCATCCGAAAATGCCTCCTTTGCCCGCTCCATTTCATCCAGATTGAAATAATCGCTGTCCCTTACATCCTCTACCCAGTATCCGATCCCCACATAAGCCTGAGTAATACCCACATCCTTATAGAGCTCAGCAAACATTCCCCGCATGGTATCTCCAATGGAAACAATGGCAATCACAGATCCGATGCCGATAATGATCCCCAGCATGGTAAGAACCGAACGGAGCTTATTGGCCCGGATCGCATTAAAAGCCATCATCATGTTTTCCGCTAACATGGACGTCTCCTTTCTCCCACACCGGATGATTGATCCGGTCGCTTAAGATTTTCCCGTCTCCAAAACAGATGATCCGTCTGGCAAAGGCAGCAATATCCTCCTCGTGAGTAACCAAAACCACCGTAGCTCCCTCCTGATAAAGCTTTGTAAAAAGCTCCATAATCTCGATGGAGGAAGCCGTATCCAGATTGCCTGTGGGCTCATCTGCCAGGATCAGCGGCGGTTCATTTGCAAGAGCCCTGGCAATGGCCACTCTCTGGCGCTGTCCTCCGGAAAGCTCATTGGGGAAATGATCCATGCGCCCTTCTAAGCCCACCCGGACTAACAGCTCTCTGGCCCGCCTGATTCGTGCAGCTCTGGGAATCCGCGCATAGGTCATGGGAAGCTCTACATTTTTAAGAGCCGACGTACGGGAGATCAGATTAAAGGACTGAAACACAAAGCCGATCTTCCGGTTGCGGATTTCAGAGAGCTGATCCGGCGTCATGTCCGCCGTATCCACTCCATCCAGATAATAATGTCCCAGGGTAGGCCGGTCCAGGCAGCCTAAAATATTCATCAGCGTGGACTTTCCTGAACCGGAATGTCCCATGACAGCCACAAATTCTCCCCGGTGAATCGTCAGGTTGATCTTTTTTAATCCCAAAACCTTAAGTGCTCCCGTATCGTATACTTTTACAAGATTTTCCAGTTGGATAAGGGGCCTTTGTGCAGATTCTCTTTCCTCATATTTCATTCTTATCTGCCCTCCTGACTCCCGGAAACCATAACCTCCATCCCCTCCGTCAAGCCGGGGTCCGGAGATGTTACCACAGCCATTCCTTCCTGCAAAACCGTTCCATCTGCCGGGAGCACCTCTACCTTTGTTTCCCCGTCCGCTCCAATGGTTACGGGAATCCAGCAGATCTTTCCATTCTCAACAATCTCTATATAAGAAACTTCTCCGCTGTCAAATACCGCTGATACAGGAACTGCAAACGCGTCCTTTGATTCCCTGACAAGCAGCTCTGCACGGGCCGTAATCCCTGCCATCAGCTTTGTATCCGGCGTATTGACGCGGATAATCGTGGGAATGACCCGTTCTGTGGAACCGCCTCCCTTTTCTTCACCGGTAGGAGAGATTTTTATCACCTCTCCCTCCTCTTTTTTGCCGTTTAATATATCCGCTCCAATCAGCGCCTTCTGGCCTTCCTTTACCTTTCCGATGGAAAACTCACTGATCTTAACCTCCAGCTCCAGCTGATCCAGATTTTCAATGCTGAATATGGGCTTATCATCCTCCACCTTGTCGGCAAACTGGCCTACCTTGGAATTGACCCGAACTACTGTACCGTCAATCTCACTTTTAATTTCTGTCTTTTCCAGCTCCTCCTGTTTCTTTTCCAGCTCATAAGCCGCATTTTCCACCTGAAGGCCGTAGGAACGATCCGAAACGCCCCGGCCGTTTTCCACCGTATACTTCTCCATCGCCCGTCTGGCGTCATTTAAGGCATTTGCGCTCTGCTCCATATCTGCCTGTGAAATGTCTCCGGCTGCAAACAGCTGGCTGTTTCTGTCATGATCCGTACTTGCTTTTTGAAAATCCTGCACCACCTTCTCATATCCAAGCGCCGCTTCCTTATCCTGGGCTTCCTTATTGGCCACTGCCTGCTCATAGGCATTGCGGGCAATATTTACCTCCCGTTCCAGCTCTGTGCGGTCAAGCACGGCCAGAACCTGCCCCTTTATAACCTTATCCCCTTCCTTTACGTTCATCTGAAGAATCTCTGCATGGATATTCGACACAACATCCACGCTGTCCGTACCGGATACAGGCCCGCTGATGGAAAGCTTTTCCTGTATATCCTGCTTTTCCAGAGGAATCACAGCTACCACGGGAGTCTGGCTGCCTCCCGTGGAAACCATTTTTATACCTAAAATCCCCAAACCGAGAATCCCCGCTGCCAGGATCCATTTTTTCTTTCCGGGCCGTTTCTTTTTCTCCTGTTTCTGATTGTCCATTATCTGTTCCAGTGTGCGGTCAATTTTCTCACTTTCAGATGCCCGCTCCGGCCCCCTGTTTTCTTCCCGTCTCCCCATTTCTTCGTCTCTTTGTTCCATAACTCCTCCTCACCCGCTCTGTCGGCAGCCCTGTCCTTTTCACTGCCGTTCCTGTCTCATATCATACCAAAGCCTCCCGAATATTTACCTCTGATAACTTCCAATTCTTTCTAAATGAAAATGAAAGAATTTCTAAACACGCAAAAAGGCAGGATATCCTGCCTCAAAACTTTGCCAGCACAAGCACATCTCCCTCGCAGACCTTTGTATCTCCTGCCGGGATAATGGTAGAAGTGCCCCTTCGGATCATAACGATCAGCGTCCCCCCAGGAATTGTAATTTCGTGAAGATATTTTCCGTTCCATTTATAATTTTTATCCACCGTTACTTCCTGAAGGGTCATATTTCTCCGGTCTTCAAATTCCTCCGCCGCGGCGATCAGAAGATCCCCCTGCTCCAATATAGTACCTCCGTTTGGAACCAGAAGTTCTTTCCCGCGGATAATCAAAACTACTAAGAGTTCCGGAGGAAGAACGATCTCCTTTAACGTCTTTCCTATAAAGGGGTGGCTTTTATCCAGATGGAATTTCACAAAACTGATGCTGCCCTCTTCCTGATAATCCGTAAAAGTACGGCGCACATCCGCCTTTTCATCTATCATGTTCAGACGCCTGGAAACCCATGGCAGCAGGCTTCCCTGAATGGAAATGGATAACAAAACAATACAAAATACCAGATTAAACAGGTCGTATTTCATCGGTACTCCGCGCAGCACAGCGTAAATGGCAAATACAATGGATGCCACGCCCCGAAGCCCGGCCCAGGAAACAATTCCGATCTGACCCCAGGATGCTTTAAAACCGCCCAGAAGCGCTGTCACAGCCAGAGGACGTCCGACTAATGTCAGAAATACCATGATCACTGCCGAAGGCAGCAACACCACGCCCAGTCTGGATGGAGTCACTAACAGCCCCAGCAAAAAGAAGATCATCATCTGTGCAATTCCTGTAAGCGCATCAAAAAATTGTACCATATTCCTTTTATGAGGCATGGAAGAATTTCCCATAATGATTCCGCAAAGATACACGCTTAAATACCCGTTTCCTCCCAAAAGCACAGGAACGGCATAGGCAAGAACAGCCGCGGCAAATACAAAAATGGTCTTTCCCTCTGCAATCTGAAACTGCAGGCGGTTTAAGGCCCAGACCGCTCCCTTTCCGAAGAGAACCCCAAAAATCAGACCGAAAAAAAGCTGCTGAAACAGCATAGCCGGAACACGGATGGACGCGCCCGTGAGAAGCCCTGTCAAGATCACTGTGAGCATATAGGAAATAGGATCATTGGAACCGGATTCCATTTCCAGTAAGGAGGCCGTATGCTCCTTTAAGTTCAGATTTTTAGAACGCAGGATGCCGAACACCGAAGCTGCATCCGTGGAGCCGATGACAGATGCGGTCAAAAGGCTTTCCAGCAGAGAAAGCCCTAAAACGAAATGAATAAAAAGACCCGTAAGCCCTGCAGTAAGAACTACGCCTGCGGTAGACAATACCACAGACCGGGCAATCACCGGCTTTGCCTCCTTAATGTTGGTTCCAAAGCCTCCGTAAAACATAATGAACACCAGGCTGACGGAACAGATCATCTCTGATGCCTCATAATCATCAAAAGGAATTTTAAAAATACCGTCCACTCCAAAGCACATGCCAAGGGCAATAAATGCCAGAAGGGACGGTATGCCAAGACGATCCGTAAACCGGTCCGTCAGGATACAGAGCATGATCACAATTCCCGTGAGAAGCAAAAGTTCATTCATAGAAATCAGAATCCTTTCCCAGCAGTATAATGGGTTTTATTATAACAGCCGGAAAAAAAGCCGTCAAATGTTCCAGCGGTCAAAAAGGAACCTTACTGCAATTTTAACGCCTTATTAACGGAGCACTCCCATCAAACAGCCTGAAATCCCTCTCACCGTTCGCTGTCATATGGGCTTCTCCTTCTATTCCAAAGACCTCACGGGTCCGAGCAGAATTCAGCACATTCAGAGGATCGCCAGCCTCCAGAATTCTCCCATCCTTCATCAGACATACCTTCTGACAATAATGGGAGGCCAGACGCAGATCATGAAGTACTATCAGAACCGTCCTTTTGCACTGTCTGAGGTATTCCATAAGAAACAGCTGATGACAGATATCCAGATGATTGGTCGGTTCATCCAGGATCAGCGTCTCTGCTCCCTGTGCAATGGCTCTGGCAATAAATACCATTTTCCGCTCCCCGCCAGACAGCGAAAGGATACTTCTGTCCTTTAAATGCAGAATTCCCAGCTCATCTAATGCCTCTGAAACCACTGTCTGTGCAGTTTTCGATTCTGCCGGCCGCTTTCTGTCTCTGTTTTCAGATCTGGCATACATTGCCATAGATACCACATCCCACACAGAAAAATCAAATACGCAGCCTGCTTCCTGACCTACATAGCCGATCAGAGACGCCAGTTTCCTGTGAGAAAGAGATGCCGATTCCCATTCTCCGATAAAAACCTTACCCTCCGCTGGCTTTATCAGTCCCATCGCTGTTTTTATCAGGGTGGACTTTCCGCATCCGTTGGGTCCTATAATTCCTGTGACCCTTCCTTCCTCTGTACACAGATCTGCCCCTTTTACAATCTCTTTTCCACCAATACGCACATGGATTCCATCAAAACGAAGTATCATGTATTTCCACCCCCATATCCATTTCGTATCATAAGGTATAAAAAGAAAGGCGCTCCTGCAAAAGCTGTTACAATACCAAGGGGCAGTTCAGCAGCGCCAAAAAGACTTCTGGCCAGAGCATCTGCCCAGATCAGATAAATCCCTCCTCCCAGAGCACTTAAAGGTATAATCACCCTGTTCGTGCTGGTTCCGGAAAGAATACGGGCCATATGAGGTACCACGAGTCCCACAAAACCGATAATTCCCGTAACAGACACCAGCGATGCCACTACAATCGAGCAGAACCCAAACATCAGAGAACGGAAATGCTTTACAGATAATCCCAGAGCGGCCGCATCCTCATCTCCCATCATCATCATATCAAAATAACGGCTGCAAACAGTAAATATCACTGTTCCAGATAAAACGCCAGCTGCCGGAAGAGCAAGATTTTTCCACTGTGCCGCCGCGATGCTTCCCATCTGCCAGTTATATACAGCAGCAATACTCTCCGGGCTTTTTGCCAGAAAAATAACAAAACTGGTTACTGCGCTCATCACCGCATTGACAGCCGTTCCCGACAAAATAAGGGGCACAGGCCGTATCATTCCTCCCCCTGCCGTTTTCGCCATAAAATAAACAGTGCCGGCAGATAAAAGCGCGCCCAAAAAAGCCGCCGCAGTCGTCTGAAAGGGACCGGAAAGTAGTGAAATCGGAAGCAAAAGCGCACAGGCAGCTCCTGCAGATGCTCCTGATGAAATCCCCAGAATATAAGGATCGCCAACAGGATTCAGCACCAGAGCCTGCATAGCCGCTCCGCAGACAGAAAGACCTGCTCCGCAAAGAAGACCGAACAGAACTCTAGGCAGCCGGATATTCCATACAATCTGAAAATGAGGTACGGACCATTTTCCTGCCTTTAAACCTTCTCCTCCGTAAAAAAACTGATCCATACAGATCTCAAAAACTTCCTTTATCGGAATCTCTGTAGATCCGATATGAATCGTCCACAGAACAGATCCTAAAAGAACCATTGTCAGCACGGGAAAGAGGAGGCGCTGTCTCCCCCTCTTTCCCTGCCGTCCTACTGGAAACATTCCGGATGGAAGGTTTCAGCAAATGTACGGCAGGCTTTGGCAGCCCGTACATCCTGCATTACTTCCACCAGCGGAATCACAAGATACTTTTTATTTTTTACTGCCGGAATCTCAGATAAAGCCGGATTCGTATCTAAAAATTCTTTCTTCTCATCTACCGTCTGAGCGCCATAATCATTGATGATAATCCAGTCGGGATTCGTTTCCACCAGCGTTTCCACGCTTGTATTGAACCATCTGGCTTCATCCATATTACGGGTACAGTTGATCCCTCCCGCCAGCTCAATCAGGTTGCTCTGCAGTCCCTTTGAGGTTGTGTAAATTTCATTTCCCTTAAATGTATCAAGAACAAATACCTTCGGTTTTTCATTCTCCGGTACAGAAGAAACTGCTTTTTGTGTCTCTTCAATCTGAGAACGGATATCCTCTATCAGTTCTTCCGCCCGGTCCTCTACCTTAAATATTTTTCCCAGATTTTCTATATCTGTATAAATATGTTCTACCGTTTCATCCGGTACAATCGTACCTGTAATTGTAAGACACTGGATTCCCTTGCTTTCTAACTGGTCATAGCTTCCCCAGGCAGATTCCTTAAAAGCACTTACCTGACCAATCACAAGATCCGTTCCTAAAGCCACTGCATTTTCATGGGATTTCTCCACCTCCGGAATCGCAGCAAATTCGTCCTCCAACTCTGGAAGAGGGCGCTCTGCCGGATTCGCCGGAGCAATACGTCCAACTACACGGTCTCCCAACCCCAGCATAACCATATTTTCTGCTGCATAAAGATTCGCACAAAGTACCTTTTGCGGCATCTTTGTAAATGTGATTTCCCGTTCTCCATTTACAATGGTTACAGGCTCATAAGCTCCGTCAGAGCTGCTCTGGGATTCTGAAACGGCTGCACTCGTTTCCTGTACTGCCTGAGAATCACCCTGATTGCTTCCCTGTGCACCACAGCCGCCTATCATGGCAGCACTCAGGACAAGGATCACTGTTTTTACCAGTTTTTTCTGTTTCATGTTCTTTCCCTCCGAAAGTATATGATCCCGTATGCATTTTATGCATCCTCTCATGGCAGCAGGTCTCCTGGCTTAAATTCATCCTCCGTCTTTGCCTTCCCAGCTTTTATGCCAGTGACATATCTAAAGACTTCGTCCTTCAGTACAGTAGCGGGGGCTGCGCCGTTTTTTAAGAAGCTGTCGGCTCTGCTTCTTCTAGGTCCGGCTTCCCTGTCAGGCCTTTTCAGGCACTGCCATATATAACAGCAGCCCTGTTTACAACCTTAAAACGGTATGTAAACAGGGCCGTGTACGGGTCAAAGCTATTATATCAGCTTTTCATCATATGTCAAAATTTTTCCTTAGTTTTTGCTCATCTGCTCATTTAAGCAGGCCGCTCCTATGATGCCTGCCCCATTTCCAAGCTCTGCTAACACGATACGGGTGTTTTTCTCTGAAGCTCTGGAATAAATCTTCGGAGCTGTTTTCTCCCTTACAGGAGCAAGGAGGGCTTCCCCGGCTCCGCTTAAGCCTCCGCCGATGCAAAGCACCTCCGGCTGAAGGATATTGATGATATTGGCAATTCCGTCCGATAAATCCTCTGTAAAACTGTCCAATACCTCACAGGCCGTCGGATCTCCTTTTTTAGAAGCCTCAAAGATGATCCTGCCATTTACTTCTGAGAGATTTCTTCCGCAAAGGTTCCAAAGCATAGATGTTTCACAATGCTCCATTGCCTCCTTTGCACGGCTCACCAGAGCGGTAGCAGAAGCATAGGCCTCCAGACAGCCTCTCCGCCCGCAGGTACAGGGGCGTCCATTCTGATGGATCACCATATGGCCCAGCTCTCCGGCTGCCCCATTGTGGCCTTCTAAAATCTTTCCATTTAAAATAATGCCTCCGCCGACTCCGGTTCCCAGGGTTACGGCTGTCATGGAACGGCTTCCCCGTCCCGCACCGGCCAGATATTCGCCCCAGGCGGCTGCCTTGGCGTCATTTTCCCCATAAACCGGGCATGGGAAAAGCTCCTTTAACATTTTAAGAAAAGGAACGTTTTCAAAACCAAAGTTATTGGCATACTCGATACAGTCCGTTTCCTTATTTACCGTTCCCGGAATGCCGATCCCCACACTTTCCACATCCTGAAAGGTAAGTCCCTGTTCCTTTAAAAGCCGGTATGCCAGATGGTAAATAGCCTCTGCCAGCTCTCCGGCAGGCCTTGGCAGGCCCGTGGGTTCCTGAATGGACGGCCCCAGCACTCTGTTTTCATCTACCAGTCCGGCAGCGATTTTTGTTCCCCCAAGATCAATTCCGATTCTCAGCATATTGTTTCCCCTTTATGTATTCATAGATTATGATCTGGTTTATTTTACCATAAGGGAAAAATGCTTTTCAAGAGGGGTATAGCCGTTTGCATACACCGTATAACCGGCGCTGTTAATCTCTTCTCCTGAATAATGCCCCTTAAAAGAGTGCTCTCCAAAACCGGGGCCGATCTCCACGGTTGTTAAACCGTCATGAATTTCCAGATACCCATCCTTTAATATCATGCTCTCTCCAGCACCTGCCTCCAGCGCAAAGGCCGGATGCTCGATGGAAACGCCTGCCGGAATACAGATTTCCAGCCGTAAGGGAAGACGATCCAGGCCCTCTGCCTTTAAGTTAAGCTCCAGACCCTGCTCCTTTTCCCGGATCTCAAGAGTTGTCTTTAACCGGCTGCTGATAAGCTTTTCCCGCTTGCTCTGATCCATTTTCCACCAGTCAGAGGTATCCTGCTTTTCCTTAAAGGGCAGATAATACCAGCTCTGTGCCTCCGCCTCCAGGCGGCAGCCATCGGGCAGCTCCTCTATGGTCTGAGGAATGAAATTGCGGATGTCACAGCAGCTCTCTCCAATTTTTACGCAGAGTGTGGTTCCTTTGGATTTGAAATACAAAAATGCACTCTTTCCGTTTAACACAGTATAAGTATAAGAGGGCTTTCTTACCCGGAGTACGCCTGCATGGCGGAAAAACTTGCGGTATTCCTCCAAAAATCCGTATTCCTCAAAATGATATCCCATCATTTCATCATGGTTCATCACAATATGCAGACAGTCGGGAGCCAGATCTCCGCGCTCCATATTGTCCTTTATAATCTTGTGGGCAGCCCCGTCAAAGGCAGGATTTTTCTCTCTGCTGCACATATAGAGATACTGGTAAAAATATTTATCCGCATATTCCAGCTTTCCCTGATCCTGTCTGGTAGAATTCTGGGTAAAAATGGTATCGTCCGGATCCATGTAGGTCAGCATCATGGAAAGGTTGCGCTCCACATAGCCTAAAAATGCCTCGTCACCTGTTTCCTGATACATGGCCATCATGGCATTGTTTACCACTGCATTATAATTTCCCGTGGACCGCTCCGCATACTCTCCGTCCTCGTCTCCGTCAATGCCCTCTGCCAGATACTGTTCTGCCCGGTTTTTAAGCCCTGCGGCAAACTCTTTTTCTGCGGCAAAGAGATTGGAGCCCTGAAGAAGAGCCGCTGCGATCCCCCATCGATGGTTCGGCGTATGGAAGCCCCCCTCACGGATTGCATCCAGAGCCTTATGCATAATGGTTAAATACTTTTCCTTTAAAACTCTAATAGCCTCATCAGCGGGATTCCCATATTTTACCAGAAGACGGTAGGCTGCAATCAGCCGTTTGAAACAGAAGGAAGTATCTGCTGCTGATTTAAAGTTGCAGGAGGGATAGTCAAAGCTTCCGTCCTCTCTCTGGGTTCTGGCAATAAAATCAAGGGCCAGATCCACTGCCTGATACAGCTCCTTACTCTTATAAAAGCAGCTGTCCTCATGGAAATACACAGCCAGGGCAGAAGCCAGGGCATAGATCGTCGGCTTTGCCTCCCAGATATCTCCTTTGATCCCTCCGTACTGCAGGGAGGCAGGATTTTTCACCTGACTTCCCATAAACTGTCTTGTTCTGTATTCTGCTCCCTTCAGCAGATGCGCCATATAACGTTCCATTATAAGCCTCCGTTTTTAGCCCTTTACACCGCTGGCAGCCAGGCCGCCGGTGATATAACGCTGTAAGATAATGAAAATAACGATAATAGGAAGGATAGATAAAATAGAAGCTGCCAAAATGGAGTTCCAGTCCACACCCATGGTTCCGATATAGCTCTTGATCGCGATCTGTATGGTAAAATTTTCCTGATCGGAAAGCACCATCAGAGGCAGAATATAATCATTCCAACGCCACATAAAGGAGAAGATCGTCAATGTAATGGTAACTGAAGATCCCAGGGGAAGCATGATGGAGCGGAAAATCCGAAACTCGGAAGCGCCGTCCAGTCTTGCAGACTCTGCAAGCTCCAAGGGAATGGACATATAGTGCTGTCTGTACATGAAAATACCTGTTGTGGTGGTTACAACCGGAAGGATGCAGCCCCAGATATTATTGTAAAGCCCCATTTCACTGACTACGGTAAACTGTGCGATGGTCAGGATCTCTCCGGGGATCAAGGTTCCTAACAGGAATACGGCAAATACCTTATTCACATAGGGGATCTCCTTGCGGTAGATGGCAAGAGCATAGCCGCACATGGCACTGATCACAACAGTGATCACGGTACCTACCACTGCCAGAAAGAGACTGTTTTTTACATAGTTAAAAAATCCGTCTGCCACTACGCTGATGTAGGATTCACCGGTAGGAGCCTGCGGGAAAAGATGTAAGGGATAGGCAAACAGCTCGGAAGAAGGCTTAAATGAGCTGAATCCCAGCCAGATGATCGGGAAAACCATGAGTCCTGCTACTGCCAGTCCTAAAACGGTCATACAGATGGTTTCTACTTTGCGCTTTGCTGATCCTTCCATTATACTTCACCTCCGCCTTGGGTTGCTTTAAACTGTATCACTGCGATCACGATAAACAGAAGGCTGATAAGAATGCCTGCTGCGGAAGCGTATCCGTACTTATACTGATTAAAGCCCTGATCAAAAATGTACTGTACCATATATGTAGTCGAGGAGCCGGGTCCTCCAAGAGAAATACCCTGTACCAGCGCGTATTCCTTTAAAAGAGATACGGTAGAAAGAAGGAGTACGATAAAAGTAGTGGGCATCAGAAGGGGAAGTGTGATATTGGTAAATGCCTGGATCTTCTTTGCACCGTCTACACTTGCTGCCTCATACAACTCCCGGTTGATATTATTGATACCGCCTACATATAAAAGCATATAGTATCCTGCTGAAATCCAGTTGGATGCCACACTGATCACCACTGTTGCCAAAATGGGATTTAAAGACCACTGAAGAGGATCGATTCCCATTTTCTGTAAAATAAAATTGATCAGACCGTATTCCTGTCCGAACATCCAGTTAATTGTAATACCTGCTACCAGAGCCGATAAAAGAACCGGGATGTAGATCAGGGTACGCATCAGTGTCTTTCCCTTTACCAATCTGGAGGTAACAAGTGCTGCTAAAAGCAGGGGAATAGCAATCTTAAAGGGCAGGTTGCAGACTGTATATAAAAGAGTCCGTCCTACTGTCTTATAAAAATCTCCATCCTTTAAAATATCTGTATAGTTCTTTAAACCAATTACATCCATGGTCTTCCAGCCATCATAATTAGTGAATGAAAACCAGATGCTTAAAACCAGAGGCACCAAGAAAAATACTGCAAATAATGCCAGCGATGGAAGTACGAACAGCCAAAAGCTGTGCGTATGGCAGAATGACTGCCTTCTACTCTTTTTCATATCGATTTCCTCCTTGATCCTTCCTTAAAAATCACTTATATGCTTCCTGCATTCCATAAAGAAAAGCATGGCCAGAGCCTGTCCGTATGGCATTGGCTTAAGCTCAATCTCTTTGTAGAAATCCTTTGTTTCACGTCCCATAGGTGTTCCGTAGGATACCTGGTTTACAACGCCGGTCTCATCGGTGTATTCCATAATGGGTTCAAGAGCCTTAAGAGCAGCTTCCACCCAGTCTGTTTCTGCCAGTCCCAGTTCAGCCCCCTTTAAAATGCCATACGCAAATCCACAGGTAGCACTGGACTCTACATAAGAGGTCTTATCATCAATGAGCGTATGCCACATTCCTGTAGGCTCCTGATACTGGATCAGAGCTTCTGCCTGGCGCTTCCAGGTTTCTTTTAAGAACTTTTCCACGCTTGGACTGCAGGGACAAAGATCTAAAAACTCCGGGATCGCCGCTGTGATCCAGCAGTTTCCTCTGCCCCAGAAGGCTGCTGCAAAATGGCTCTTTTCCTTAAAGGACCAGCCGTGATACCAGAGGCCTGTTTTGCGGTCCGTGAGATATTTGATATGAAGCAGGAACTGATATTCTGCCTCATCCTGATATTTCTTTTCTCCCAGGATCCGGCCCATATTTGCCAGGAACAGAACCGTCATAAATAATGTGTCATCCCACAGTTCACCCTCATTTAAGGTATCTGAAGTAATATGCTGAAGGCCGCCCTCTTTTGTCCTTGGAAAATCTGCATAGATCCATGCTGCCCATTCCCGGCAGACCTCCATGTATCGCTCGTTGTCTGTTTCTTCTGCCACAAAAGACATGGCTAAAAGAGGCGTCACCGTATTTACATTCTTGGAAGGAAGCCCGATTTTTAACTGCCTCTCATAATAAGAGGTCAGGATATTCATATATCTCTCATCTTTCGTCTCCTTGTAGAGTTTCCATACTCCATAAAGGCCTACGCCCTGAGTCCACTCCCAAAACTGATACCGCCTGATATCATCGCCGGCCAGACTCCGTGTCTTCATCCCCTCCATAAACTGGGAATCCTCTTCGTAAAGAACCTTTTCAAAGCTGTTAAGATACAGATCAATGTAACGGTCAATATCTGCTGCTGTGTATTTCATCCTCTCGCTCCTTTCATCGGAAGGCGTTCCTCGCTTCCATCACTTTCTGGATTTATCTTAACACTTTGATAAGTCAATTTCTACATTTATTTTGTCTTTTAGGTATAATAATATCGCATATTTTGCTTTATGTGCAGGTTTTTGCTTTTTTATTCTACCAGCAATCCATCCTCTCTGCAACAAAAAAACAGCCCATTCCCCAAAAAAGAATGGACCGTTTTTCGTCTGGTATAATTAGTATGCCATACTCCAGTTGGAAGCCTCAGACAGCTGCTTTGCAAATCCGTCCAGAGCCTCTTTTGCTGTGATCTCTCCGGATACAGCGCACTTTAATGCATCTCTGTACTCATTATCCTTGTAATTTCTCCAGGAAGAACTCTCATCTGTCATAAATGTATCGGTTACATAAGCGGTCTCGCCCTGCATCAGCGCAAAGTCTTCCTTTGCCTTGTCAGTCTCAGGCTCATAAGCAACATCGTTCATAACAGACAGACCCTTGTGAAGCTGCAGGTACTCCTTGTAGTGTTCCTCTTCAAACAGCCACTGTACGAACTGCTTTGCCAGCTCCGAATTCTTTCCGTTCTGAGGAATTGCAAGAGCTGCGCCGCCGATGATGGAAGACTGGCACTCGCTTCCCTTTGGAGAAGGCATTACGCCGAAATCAAACTTGGAAATTTCATTTGTGAAGGTGTTGTAGTTCCAGGAACCGGATAACAGGATCGCTGCATCTCCGTTCTTGAAGTACTCAACCGGGTTATCTGTGGTGCCGCCTGCCCAGATTGCCTTTGGCATTACTTCGTTGTTCGCCTGCACAAAACGCTCCAGGGTTGCAATGTTTTCAGGGCTGTTTACGGTTACCTTAAAGCTGTCCCCATCCTTTTCTACCAGAGAACCGCCGTTTGCATACATCATGATATCGTAACGTGCTCTTGATACGTCAGCTGCAAAGCCATACTTTACGCCGCCCTTTTCCTGAAGCACTGCGGCATTCTCATACAGCTGCTCCCAGGTCCATGGATTTTCCGGTGTAGGAGCTTCAATGCCTGCTGCAGCAAAAGCATCCTTATTATAGAAGACACAGGTCGTTGTAAACTGCTCTGTAATACCTGTAATCGCGTCGGAAGAATAGGACTTGCCTACGATATTCAGCGCAGACTGGTTAAATTTGGAAAGATCAACCACATCTTCCATGTTTACGAACTCATCCGGATAGATCTGATGAAGGAAAGTAGTGGAAACAATGTCCGGAAGGTCTTTATTCTTAGCCATAGCCGGGAACTTGCTTCTCATATCATCATGGGAAATAATGATCTTTTTGATCGTGTTTCCGCTTTCCTCCGCCCAATGGTTTAAAACGTTTCCAAGAGCATCCTGCTCTCCCGGCTCCTCAGAAAGCATAACAGAAAGAGTCTGTCCTGTGATAGGGCCTGAACTTTCTGCTGCCGCTGCTGTCTCTCCTCCTTTTTTTGCGGAATCAGAACCGCCGCAGGCTGTCAGCGCTGCTGCCATAGACAAGGTAAGAACGCCTGCCAATGCTCTTGCTGCTTTCTTCTTCATAATAATGTCCTCCTTAATACTTCTTGTTTTTGCATTTCCTCGTAACTGCTTTTGATAAACCCATAGTATCATTTTAATCCATCAATTTCAACACTGTTTTTGCCTTTTTTGATATATAATATTGTATATATTGCTTTTTAGTTCTATCTTTGCTCTTATAATCCTGGTTTTACCTGCAGCACTTTGGTGTAAGGCGAATAGAGAAAATTTCATATGGCTTCATCTCAAACTCCAGAGTCTGTCCCTTCTGCACCAGTTCTGTCTCTGAAACAAAGGACTGTGTCTTTTGATCCGTCTGCTCCATCAGATCACAGACTGCCGCATCAAAATCAGAAAATAACGGAAATACCAGATGTACCCTGGTACGCATTCCATATGCCTCATACAGCCGAATGATCAGGTCATCGCCCTCTTCTGCCTTCTTTACTGTATCTGCAAAAATATTTTCCTCGGAAATCTGAAGGAAGGACCATTCTCCCTTTTTGATTCCGCTCTGTTTCTGTACGGTCAGAGGACAATTTAAGTCGTACGCCTCCTGAATCACTCGTCCTCTTCTGAAATCTCCCCTGTGGGGATAGAGGGAATATGTAAACTCATGCAGTCCCTGATCTGCCTGGGGATCCGGGAAAATTCCGGATTTGATCAGAGTCAGGCTCATGACGGAATCATGGATGTCACATCCATATTTACAGTCATTTAAAACAGCGGCTCCGTACCCATACTCGGACAGATCCATCCACTTATGGGCGCATACCTCAAAACGTGCCTGATCCCAGGTCGTATTTTGATGAACCGGACGCTTCACATTTCCAAACTGAATCTCAAAATCTGCCTCATTGCTCTGTATATCAAGGGGGAACGAAGTTCTTAAAAGAAGCTGGCTCTCTCTCCAGTCTGCCTTTGTCTTAAAATCGATCCTGGCGGTATGGGAATAAAAACAGATCCTCTGCTCTAAAACAGAATCCAGAAAATGACGGCGGATCAAAAGGCTGCCTCTCACAGGCCCGTTTTCTTCCAGGTAAAACTCCGTAACCCCTCCGAATTTCCATTTCTTTTCTCTGTATCCAGCGTCAATATTCCAGGCATCAAACTCCATGGGACGGTCCTCATATACAATAAGCTCATTTCCCACAGCACCTTTTTTTAACAGCTCTCTGGATTCTCTCAGATCCCGTATGCAGCTGATCTCTCCCTGTGGGTCAAATTCCATATGGAAAAAGGGTGTATCCAGACTGATGGGCCAGCCCCGTTCATCGGTTACAAGACTGCGGATCACCGGCTCCTCTGCCTGTATATCGAATACACTGTTTTCATATACTCCAAGGCCTTTGGAAGGAGCATCCTTTACCAGAATCAGCATACCGCCTTCCCCTGTTCTCTGTATGATCATTCCCTCCGGACAACCCCCTTTCAGACCATTTTCTGCCCATCGGGCCTCTTCTGCCGAAAGCTCTGCTGCAGAAGTCCGGCGAAAGCTTAATGGATTAAAGACAGCCAATCCCTCTTTATTATTTCCATTTTCCTTTAATGAGGACAAAATGGCTTTTCCTGCCCCTTCTGCAATTCTTCCGGCTGATCTGAGGATTTCTTCATACTGGACAGCTGAGTCCTCATACACATCCTTTATGGATGAACCGGGCAGAATGTCGTGAAACTGGTTTAAAAGCAAAAGCTTCCAGTTCTTTTCCAGCTCTTTTTCAGGATACTCATATCCATTTCCCAATCCATTTGCCAAAACGGAATAAAACTCTGCATCTGCCATCATAAATTCACAGATCCGGTTATACTTCTTATTTTTTGCCTGAGAGGTATATGTTCCTCTATGAAATTCCAGATACAATTCTCCGCTCCAGGAAGGAAGACAGTTTCGGTCCATCTTGTTTTCCAAAATATGGAAGAAGTCTTTTACAAAGGTCTGACGTACACAGGGTACACCCACAACGCCGTTTTCCATTCTGCGGCTCTGCTCCAGCATTTCCTCTGTAGGACCTCCGCCTCCGTCCCCATATCCGTAGCAGGTTAAAACATCACAGCTTGTTTCCTTGTTCTGGTATCTCTGCCAGGTTCCCTTAATCTGGCTGGGATTCTGAAGTCCGTTGTAGGTGGTGCTTCCGTTTGGCATATCCTTAAGACTGCATCCGGGAAGATAATTTCTGGTTGTGATCAGATGGGTCAGAACCTGGCTTCCGTCAATTCCCTTCCACATAAAGGTATCATAGGGAAATACATTGTACTCATTCCAGCCAAGCTTTGTTGTCATAAAATAGGAAAGGCCTGATTTTTTCATGATCTGCGGCATGGCTGCACTGTAGCCGAACACATCAGGCAGCCAGAGCACTTCCTGTTTTTGAGCTCCCAGTTCCTTTTCAAAAAAACGTTTTCCGTAGAGAATATGGCGGATCAATGACTCACCGGAAGCCAGATTACAGTCCGGTTCCAGCCACATTCCTCCTTCTGCCTCCCAGCGTCCCTCGTGAATCTTTTCTTTGATCTTCTCAAACAGCTCCGGAGCTTCCTCCTTTACAAACGCATAAAGCTGAGGCTGGCTGGACATAAATTTATATTCCGGGTACTGTTCCATCAGATTCAGTACCGTTTGAAAGCTGCGGACTGCCTTCTGCCTGGTCTGTCTCAAAGGCCATTTCCACGCCACATCAATGTGGGTATGTCCAATGGAGTGAACGGTTACCCGACTGCTGCGGCATATATCTGGCAAATTTTTTTTCACATATTCCCGCACTTCCCTTACAGACTGATAAAATTCCTCTGAACCGGGCTTTCTCAAGTCCAGACCGGAAATGGCGGTATTTAAAAATTTCATGGCCTCAATGCGATCCAGATCCTCCTCGAAACAAAGCTCTGCCGCCTCAAAAGGAACCTTTAAATCATAGTACAGATCTGCGATTTCCCTGTCATAAACAGCGGCTTTCAGATGGAAAAAGTTTGTCGAATTTTCACTGTTGGAATAGGCATAAAATACCAGTTCAAAAACCTCTGCCTCCTCCGCCTCTTCTGCCAAGATCAAATCCTGATGGTTCATATCCATGGTTCCCGATAAAATCCCGTTTTTATATGCCATAATCTGAGGATTATCTGTATTCCATATATCATCTGCACCCGTGTTCAGAGTCACCCGTACTTCTTTTCCCGCCCATTCCTTTCGTATCACAACCTTTGTCCTGAACCAGAAATGTCGGTCCCTTCCTCCCCATGTTTCACAAGCTCCAAAAGACATCCATCCGTCTTTCAGCTGATCTGCATCCAGCTTCTCTGAAAAATGATAATCGCCCGGACGGATTTCCACCTCTGTCAGTTCTTCACTGAAACGGCAGCGCCACTGTCTCAAACTGTCTAAAATCGGCCGTATTCTGTTTCTCATTACATCCATCTGCCCGTTCTCCCTTTTCTATTTTCATTTTTCCTCAATTCCTTTTCAAACTTCTTGCGAGCCTCAGATACAAACCATAAAAAACAGCCATAGCCACAGGAAGGATCATAAAGCTGCTGCCATACCCCCACTTGGAGGAAACTGCGCCAAAGAGCAGATTAAACACAATATCTGCTACCGTAGCTGCACTGATGATAACGCCTGTACGGGTGGCTGCGGTCTGAACCGGATAAATCTGCTGGATCAAAAGCACCATGGTGGGATACAAAATCGCCAGCGCAAAGCCTGATGCTCCCAGAACCCATACGCCGCTCTCTCCCAGGATACAGCCGGCGCAGAACATCACCGTTCCGATGCCGCCAAAGAGCTTCATGCTCTTTACCGCGCCCATTTTCTGAACCACGGGAGCAAACATCAGACGTCCTGCCGTCATGCCGCCCCAGAACAGGGACAGGCTTGCAGAAGCGCTGGAGGCTTCCATGGAAAATGCAGAGATACAGTAGGACATCAGCCAGTTCATGATGCCGTGTTCCCCAATAAAATAACAGCCCATCATGGCAATAAAAATCCAGAATATCTTTGAATCCGGCTCTTTTTTAAAAATTTCCTTCTCCTGCTCCTTTTCCTCTCCCTGTTTTGGGATCTTTAAAAAGAAAAACAGGACAATTACCAGAAAGGCCACTGCCAAAAGGGCAGCGTTAATCCATTTCCATCCTGCATAGTGGAAGGCGTATCTTCCCAGCAGAAGCTGGCTTCCGCTGGTACCGATCCCCTGGATAAAAAACAGCACATTTACCATAAGGCCCGCATAGCCTGCGAACACCGCCGGAGTCAATATATTGACCGTAGTATTTAAAAGGGTGGATGCTCCCAGAGCAAAAAACATGGATACCAGAATCCATATATAGCTGTCGGACACCAGATTTAGGGCAACTGCTCCCGCCCAGACAGCCGTTACCGCCACAGCCACATTCTTTCTGGGAAACAGATCCAGAAGCTTCCCTCCGATGCTTAAAAACAGCAGATTTCCCACATAACTGATAGTAACAATCAACGAAAGCTGGCTCCCGTTTAAATCGTACCGTTCCTGGAACACAGGGGCAAAGATCCCTCGAAGGGCGTCATTTGCTCCAAGACCTGCCATTAAAAAAGCAAAGCATAAAAATGCAATCCACTTTGTTCGTTTCATTTTCTGTTTTCTCTCCTGTTTATTCTTTGCGCTTTCCCGGAGTTATAACCCAGGTTCTGGAAAATTCAGGCTCATTGAACTGATATTTTTCCAGCAGCTGAGGCCCGCAGCTTCCGGATCCGATGCCGCTCTGATTGTGATCCAAGCAGAGAACAGTGCATCCTGCCTCCTTAAGTTCAAAGTCATGTGCTTTTTCGGACAGTTCCTCCTGAGTATACTCGCAGGCCTGGAACATAAAGCCTTCTTTCGATGAAGCCTGAAAGCTCATCTCTTCTCCTGAAATCTCACACCAGCTGCAGTCCCAGTGGGAACCATACTCCTGAGGCTTCAGATAAGGCCTGTGCATAGTGCGCACATCTCCCTCGAAAATACCGTGCCAGGACGCCTGATGCTTATCCGGATAGCTTTCATCCGGCCCCATTCCGCAGTATCGTACCCGGTCAAGACTCTGATCCAGGAACAGGCGCAGGCCGAATCTTGGCAGAAATGGGAATTCCATATCTTTTTTTACATCCAGCTTCACCTGGATACAGCCATCCCTATGGATCAGCCAGCTGGCTTTTATATTTAAAATACGCTGGATATGAACGGCCGACAGAGACAGCTCTGTCACAAGCTCTGCAGAGCCGTCTTCTCTCAAACGAGCCTCTGTGGTATAGGTACGCACCTTGGTGCGGTCATAGCCAGCTCTCTCCCACTCCAGCCGGATTTTTCGGTCATTATCCGTTGGGGCACGCCAGATATTGTACTCCATGGGACGGATGAGGTATTCCTTTTCTCCCTTTCTGATCCCGGAGAAAGCTCCTGAGAAGGTATCATACACATAGGTAAAATCCGCCCCGGTTACTGTAATCCGACGCTCTGTCTGCTCCAGTGTGAGTGCGCCGGAGCAGGCTGCAGGTCGGCTTTCACATCCCAAAGCTTTCTCCTGCCTTCCAGCCGCAGTCTCCGGCATCCGGATCTCATCAAAGCCAAGCTCCCAGCCTTCCTTAAGTCCTGGAACCGGAGATTTTAACAGATATCTCACTCTCAAAAAGCAGCTTCCATTTTCAGGGAGCTTCCCTGTATAATACACCGTACCGCACGTATGAGGCAGTACGGACGGCAGCTCCTTCTGTATACTTTCCTCTATGATGATCCCATCCTGAACCGCTTCCCATTTCAGATACACATAGTCCTTAAGGTCTGTAAAATCCATATAGTTTTTAAAGACAATCGCTCCCGTTTCCCAATCTGCGCTCTGAATCCTGGCCGGGCGGTATACATTTTTAAATTCCCTTAAGCCCGGATGTGGAATCCGGTTCGGAGACACCAGTCCGTCCACACAGAAATTTCCGTCATGAAGCTCTTCCCCAAAATCTCCGCCATAAAGAAAGCCTGATTCGGTTTTTACTGCATGATCGCACCATTCCCAGATAAAGCCGCCACACATTCCATCATATCGGTGGATCAATTCAAAATAATCCTCCAGGTCTCCCGGTCCGTTTCCCATAGCGTGCGCATATTCGCACATCATAAAGGGAAGATTTTCAGAAAACGTACGGCTTTCCTGCTCCTCAAAATACCGTATGATCTCCTCCTGATCCGGGTACATCCGGCTGTACAGATCCATATTGGAAAAATCATATTTCTTTACATCCGGCACATATCTGGCGCCCTCATAGTGGCACAGCCTGGTATCGTCTCTCTCCTTCGTCCAGGCCATGGCTGCTTCAAAGGCACAGCCGTAGGCGCTTTCATTTCCCATGGACCACATCAGTACGCTGGCATGGTTTTTATCCCGTTCCACACAGCGTCTTGTACGGTCCAGAACCGCCTCCGTATATGCAGGATTATCTGCAATCGTACGGTTCCACTTCTTTACATGGGTATCCCAGTCATCCACCTTTTTAAATACCTTATCCGTACCGTGACTCTCGTTGTCCGCCTCATCCATTACATAAAAACCCATCTCGTCAAACAGGTGGTAATACTGGGGACTGTTTGGATAATGGCTGGTACGGACGGCATTTACATTGTGCTCCTTCATCAGCTTAAGATCCCGTTCCATCTGCTGTCTGCTTATGGCATAGCCAGTAACAGGGTCGCTGTCATGGCGGTTCACTCCGTGGAACTTTACCGGTGTTTTGTTGATAAACAGAACACCGTTTTCCACAGAAATCTCACGGATGCCAAATCGGTCGGTGATCCATTCCTTTTCGGTCTGGATCTCAACGGTATAAAGCCAGGGCGTTTCTGCGGTCCACAGACGGCAGTTTTCCAGATAAAACCGTATTTGATCCCTATCTGCTGTTTCGTTCCAGCTCTGTTCCCAGACTGCCTTTCCCTCCGGGTCAAGCACACGGATCCGGCCATCAGGACGGCTGTTGCCATAAAAGGACAGCTCCATACAAACCTCTGCCCCATTTTCCCGGATATAAGGACGGATAAAGTAATCGCGGACTGCCTCCTTAGGACGTCTCAGCACATACACATCACGAAAAATGCCGCTCATACGTAATTTATCCTGATCCTCCAGATAACTTCCGTCACACCATTTTAACACCAGTACGGTCAGGCAGTTTTCACCCTCTTTCAGATACCGGGTAATGTGAAATTCACTGGTGGAATGGGATACCTGGGAATATCCCACAAAGATTCCGTTGATCCACACATAAAAGCAGGAATCCACACCCTCAAAGTTCAAAAATGCCTCCGGAGCATCGAGACAGCATTTGTACTCAAAACTTCGTTCATACAGCCCGCAGGGATTTTCCCTCGGCACATAGGGCGGGTCAAAGGGAAATGGATACCGGGTGTTGATATACTGGTTTCCATCCACGCCGTAACTCTGCCATACGGCAGGAACCTGCACCTCTTTTCCCTTTCCTGCTCCCTCCTTCCAGAACTCCTGCGGCAGATCGTATACGCTTTCAAAATACTGAAACTGCCAGGAACCGCTTAAAAGGAGAAACCTGTCTGATTTCTCCCGATCCAGAAAGTAACAGCCTTTGCCAGAAGCTGGAATATAATACGCCCGATCCGGCTCTGTATTTACATGTAAATAATTCATATCCTCAAAATAGCCTGGTATCTGCATTATGGTGTCTCCTATGATTATTATTTTTTAACATTATACTACAGTATACCTGCTTTTTAAAGCAATAACTATTTCAATTTTGTCTTTATGATATTTGGGTATTGCATTTTTTGTTTTTCTGTGTTTTACTGAATGAAATATAACTGTTTACTATGTTCAGGGGGAACACACTTATGAAAACCTACCACAACTCTCCGCTTCTCTACGAAGAAGGCTTTTCCATTATTATCAATGAGGTAGCCACACCCATTGAAAACTCTACCTTTTATTACTTTGACTACGATAAACGAAGTCACGCTATCAACATGGATTTTCCACATTTTCACAGCTTTTATGAACTGATGATCCTCTTAAGCCCAAAGGCATACCATTTCGTAGAGGGAAAACGCTATGATATCATTGCCAATGATCTGGTGCTGCTCCCTCCATCGGTGCTCCATCAGTCCGAATATCTGCCCGGCCCGCCCAGCGATCGTATCATCATTGGATTTATGCTGCCAAAACAGATGAATTACGGTGCTTCCGGCTATAAGGAAATCCTTTCCGTTTTTAACAGCTCTGTACCCATTTTTCGTTTTCACAAAGAGGAACAGAACCGTTTATACCAGAAGCTCAATGAAATCGTAATGATTGCCAAAGATACGCCCAATGTCAATATCCGCAATCTTCTGATACACACCAAATTTACGGAATTTCTCTTTCTCCTGTATGAAATGCAGGGGCTAAACCATTACGTTCCTAACGTGGAAAACGGTGTGAAAGAAAAGATTTATACTATTACCAACTATATCCATACCCACTACACGGAAGATATTTCTCTGGCCGCTCTGGCAGAGACATTTTACATCAGTCCCTACTATCTGTCCCACCAGTTTAAAAATGTCACTGGCTACACGGTGGTACAGTACATCCAGCTGACACGGATTAAAAATGCCCAGTATCTCCTGCTCAATTCACCTATGCGTATTACGCAGGTAGCAGAATCCACTGGTTTTTCCAGTTTTTCACAGTTCAACCGGGTATTCCGAAAGTTCTGCGGTATGTCTCCCTCGGACTACAAGCTGACTTCCCACCACTCCTCCTACCGTCCTACGGCCCCAGATGAACAACAGTAATTTTACCGTAATTTTACCCCGGCATTACCAAAACGCATAAAATGCATATTCCTCTTCTCAAAACACGCAAAATATGAGTAGTCTTTGTCTGTTTTTCTTTGTTATGATGAATTTAAAATTGATTCGCGAGGAGGATTTTTTTTCTATGAAACGTTCAAAATTCATCAAGCAGGCAGGTGCTCTTGGAGCAGCGCTGGCAATGACTGCCACACCAGTTATGGCTGCCACTGATCCGGCTGCCATCGAACCAGTTCCGGGCCCCCATGGCTACTTTGTAGATACCTACAAGACAAATGCCATGGAAAACCAGTCCCCTGAGTCTAATGCAGTCGTAGGGGTTCTCTCCCCCTTCTTAAACATCTGGGAGCCAGGATCCAGCTGGGATAACGGAACCAAGCTTGGCGAGGACGGAAAGCGTCTTCTGGACCAGAATATCTTTACCTGCATTACCATGACCCAGAACCGCACGCTGGAGCAGGAAGTTCAGGCTTATCTCACCGACCGCCAGAACCAGAACTGGTCCGCACTGGACGGACTGGGTTCCTATGAAACCGCGTTTAAAAACTGGGCAAATGCGAAAACCTCTCTGCCGGATGCCATCCCTGCTGATGCAGAAACGAAAAAATACAGTGATAAGGGCAATGAAAATGGATCCTGGGCCGATGAAACCTCCTCTCTCGGCAGCATGGTAGAGCTTGTAAATACAGTCCGCGGCCCTCATGCCAGCGGCAATCCTGCCAAGGTTTATTTTCAGTACATGCGCCCCTTCCGCTGGAGCAGCGACGTATCCCTCGTACCGGCCTTAAAGCCCTGCGTATCATCAAAGCCCATGGAGGACGGCGGCTTCCCAAGCGGCCACACAAACGCAGGCTATCTGGCATCCCTTTCTCTGGCCTATGCAGTTCCGGAACAGTTTAAAGAATGTCTTACCAATGCATCTGAGATTGGAAATTACCGCATCATCGCAGGCATGCACTCCCCTATGGACGTAATGGGCGGACGCACCATGGCAATGGCCCTGGCCGCCGCAGCCTTAAATGATCCGGACAATGCCCAGTTAAAGGCAGACGCCCGCAAAGAAGCAGAAGAAATCCTTCTTAAGAATCCTTCTGCCAAGGAAGTAACCTACTATGATGATGAAGAATTAAACGCCATCCGATACAATGAACGCATGACCTACAATATGCCTCAGACCGGTGATCCCACACAGCCTATGCGTGTTCCAAAGGGAGCAGAAGTTCTTCTGGAAACAAGATTCCCTTATCTGAATGCAGACCAGCGCAGATGGGTTCTGTATTCCACAGGCCTCCCCTCCGGCTATGTATTTCTGGATGACGCCGAGGGCTGGGGACGCTTAAACCTCTATGAAGCAGGCGACGGCTACGGCTCCTTTGATACAGACGTAACCGTAACCATGGACGGTTCCAAGGGCGGCTTTGATGCCTTTGACCAGTGGAAAAATGACATCGCCGGAGAAGGAAGCCTTACGAAAAACGGCTCCGGCACTCTGGAACTGTGGGGAAATAACAGCTATACCGGCGGCGTCCATGTAAACGGAGGAACGCTCACCGCAGCTTCTCCTTACGCCTTCGGATACAGCTCTGTAGACAACCATGCAGCCATTACAGAAAATGTAAACGGCGCGCTTAATATCTCTGGCGACTTTACACAGGGCGCTGAGGGTGATTTAACCTTAAAGATCAGCGGTCCTGAAGATATGCTCGCAGTAGGCGGAATTGTAAATGCAGGCGGCGACCTGATCCTTGATTTCACCAATTATTCCCAGCCAGCTTCCGGCATGACCGTTCTGACTGCCGATCAGATCAATGGCAGCTTTGCTTCTGTAAAGACCGTTGGACTGGCGGATGGAAAGACCGTAGAAGTAACTGATCAGGCAATTATCGTAAAATAATAAAACAGCATGCCATCAGGCACACTGCATGAAGAATGCGGCAGACCCACACAAACAGTCTGCCGCATTTTTATAATCGATTGCCAGTTGATCATCCTGTATACAGAAATATCCCCTACCGGATCCAGGCTCCGTCCGCTCCTACCCGGTATCCGTCCGGGGTTGTGGCATTTGTCATCATCACACCGTCTGCTCCCAGATAGTACCAAACTCCATCCTGGCTTTCTTCCCAGTAGTTTTTTGCCATAGCACCGTTGGAACGCAGATAGTACCACTTTCCATCAATCTGGCGCCAGCCTTTTGCCATAAATGTATCTTCATCGATCCAATAGGTTCCTTCTGCATCAGAAACCCATTCCCCACTGGCTTTTGCTCCGTTATCCTTGACAAAATTCCAGCCTTTTTCCGTCTTTGCCCAGCCGTGCTGAGAAGAAACACCAGGTCCGCCCTCTGTACCTGTGACCGGAACACCCGTGCTTCCCGGGTTCTGGGGAGCACCCGTATTTCCCGGTACAACCGTTACTCCTGATGCTCCTGTACTTTCGGGAGCACCGGCTGCTCCCGATGGGCCGGCACCAGCTCCGGGACCGCCGCTTCCCGCTCCTGTCTGGGAAGAACCTGCATTCTGTCCCCCAGTCTGGTTTGTTTCAAGCGCTCCTGCCTTTGCCAGCTCAAATCCATAGTCCAGCATGGCCTTTGTATCCACATAGTGGGTGGAACGGCTCTTCATCACTACCGCGATCATGCGGACTCCATTCCGTTCTGCCGCCGTTACCAGTGTATTTCCTGCCTTGGAGGTATAACCCGTCTTCCCCCCGATTATCCCCTCATAATAACGGGAATCATTGGGATTTAACATCTTATGTCCCATTATGACCGTAAGCCCGGAAGGATTCTTTTTCGTAGCCGGAAGACTGTATGTCCTGGTGGACGCTACTGTCCTTACCACCTCATTCTGAAAAGCAGCTCTGGCGATCAGCGCCATGTCCTTTGGCGTGGTATAATGCTCCGGATCATTTAATCCATGGGGATTCGTAAAATGGGTGTTGGTACAGCCAAGTTTAACCGCCTTCTCGTTCATCCTGTCTGCAAATGCCTGGACACTGCCTGAAACGTGTTCTGCCAGCGCATTTCCTACTTCGTTAGCAGACTTTAAAAGCAGGGCATACAGACACTGGCGGACCGTCATGGTATCGCCCTCCACCATACCGATGGAAACAGCTCCTGATTCCAGATTTGTAGTAGCTGATGCTGAAAATGTCACCGTATCATCCAGGCTGCAGTTTTCTGCCACTAAGAGAGCCGTCATCAGCTTTGTAATACTGGCCGGATAATAGCGGGTGTCTCCATTTTTGGAAAACAGCACCTTTCCCGAAGCCCCGTCCATGAGCACCGCCCCCTCAGAGGACACAACCGGCTGGGCAATATTTAAACGTTCTGTATTTTCCTGTGATGCAGGTGCTCCCGTTCCAGAAGGCTCTGAGGAAGAGCTTTGTCCTGTTCCCGGATTTAAAGGCGTAATCGTTACCGCATAAGCCGGAAAAGACAGCCCCAGGACCGCAGCTGTACATATACCAAGAACCCGCTTCCATCTGTATGGTTTCATATATCAAGTACCTCGTTTTCTATCCAATGTATTTTTCCAGTATATCACAGTTTTCTTTTACAAAAAAGCACAGAAGTATTACATTTTCATTAAGGCTGTACCCGTTTCTTTTCTCAAAAACCCTCATTTACGCAAAAATCCCCCTGGTTCTGAGAATAAATCCCAGATCCAGAGGGAATCCGTAGTTTTATATTTTACCAGTTTTGGCAGGGAAATTAGTACATTCCGCCCATGTCAGGTGCTGCAGGAGCTGCGGGAGCCGGCTCCTTGATCGCTGCTACAACAGACTCTGTTGTAAGCAGAGTAGATGCAACGCTGGTAGCGTTCTGCAGAGCGCTTCTTGTAACCTTTACAGGATCCAGGATACCAGCCTCGATCATATCTACAAATTTCTCATTGTATGCGTCAAAACCGCATCCAACCTCAGACTCTTTTACCTTATTTACAACAACAGCGCCTTCCAGACCTGCGTTGGAAACGATGTGGAACAGAGGAGCCTCCAAAGCCTTTAAGATGATCTTAGCGCCTGTCTTCTCATCACCTTCCAGACCATCTACTACCTTCTGAACATCTACGGTAGCATGTGCGTATGCAGAACCGCCGCCTGCGATGATGCCTTCCTCAACTGCCGCACGGGTTGCATTTAATGCATCCTCCATACGCAGCTTGGCTTCCTTCATCTCTGTTTCGGTAGCAGCGCCTACACGAATAACAGCTACGCCGCCTGCCAGCTTAGCCAGACGCTCCTGCAGCTTCTCCTTATCGAACTCAGAGGTAGTCTCACCGATCTGCTTGCGGATCTGAGCCACTCTTGCTGCGATTGCTTCCTTATCGCCCTCACCATCAACGATGATAGTGTTTTCCTTCTGTACCTTAACAGATTTTGCACGGCCTAACTGATCTAAGGTAGCATCCTTCAGATCCAGACCAACCTCTTCGGAAATAACGGTACCGCCGGTCAGGATTGCAATATCCTGAAGCATCTCTTTTCTTCTGTCGCCGTAGCCCGGAGCCTTGACAGCAACTACATTGAAGGTACCTCTTAACTTATTTACGATCAGAGTTGTTAATGCCTCGCCCTCAACATCCTCAGCGATGATCAGCAGTCTTGCGCCCATCTTTACGATCTGCTCTAACAGAGGCAACAGATCCTGGATATTGGAGATCTTCTTATCAGTGATCAGAACGTATGGATCATCCAGATTTGCTTCCATCTTATCCATATCGGTGCACATATATGCGGACAGGTAGCCTCTGTCAAACTGCATACCTTCTACCAGATCCAGCTCTGTCTTCATGGTCTTGGATTCCTCAATGGTGATAACGCCGTCCTTGGAAACCTTCTCCATGGCGTCAGCTACCATTGTACCTACCTCATCATCCGATGCAGAGATAGCTGCTACTCTTGCGATCTGAGCCTTGCCGCCTACCGGCTTGCTCATAGCCTTGATTGCCTCAACAGCCGCGTCTGTAGCCTTCTTCATACCCTTTCTTAAGATGATCGGGTTAGCGCCTGCTGCCAGGTTCTTCATGCCTTCATTTACCATAGCCTGTGCCAGAACGGTTGCTGTGGTAGTACCGTCGCCTGCTACGTCATTTGTCTTGGAAGCAACTTCCTTGATCAGCTGTGCGCCCATGTTCTCAAATGGATCTGCAAGCTCGATTTCCTTTGCAATAGTAACACCGTCATTTGTGATCAGCGGTGCGCCAAAGGACTTGTCAAGAACTACGTTGCGTCCCTTAGGGCCTAAGGTTACGCGAACGGTATCTGCTAACTGATTTACGCCTGCTTCCAGTGCCTTGCGGGCATCTACGCCATATTTAATCTGCTTTGCCATGTCAATCAACCTCCAAATTTATAAATAAGTCCGTATTTTTAATGATTACTCTACTACTGCCAGAATGTCGCTCTGCTTAACGATCACATACTTCTCGTCATCCAGCTCTACCTCTGTTCCTGAATACTTGGAATAGATTACAGTGTCGCCGGCCTTTACCTGCATAACCACTTCCTTGCCGTCAACCACACCGCCTGGTCCAACTGCGATTACCTCTGCCTGCTGGGGCTTCTCCTTTGCTGCTCCCGGAAGAACGATGCCGGACTTGGTAGTCTCCTCTGCAACTAACTGCTTTAATACGACCTTGTCAAATAATGGTACTAACTTCATATCTGGATTCCTCCTTGTGATCATTCATTATTTTCTCTCAGCTTTTGCTGTTTCCTGCTTCTTTTGTTCACAATGTAAGTTATACCACTGCTTATTAGCACTGTCAAGTGTTGAGTGCTAATATTTTCTAAAATATTTGTGAAGTATCATTAGATCATACAGCTCCGCTTACTCAAATATGACTAAAACAACGCCATTTTACTCAATTTCGCAGAACACCTCATAGGAAGGCTTTTCATTTCCATACAGATCCGTCGACCCATGGATCCGCTGCTTCATTTTCCCCTCCCCATATTCCCCATAGTGAGTTCGATAGTCATTTAAGGAAAACCATACATAGCCTGCCATTTTTTCGAGGCTTTTATATACCGGGATCCGCTCTCTTAAAATCTGCGCCCTTCTCTCATCGCCCCCTTCAAAAGCTGGCTCACACAATCCAAATTCCGTAACCATGGACGGCATACCGCCAAACTTCTCATACGTCCTTCGGAGCACCCCTTCTACATCCTCACAGGGCTGCCAGAGACCCAGATACTCATTCCACATGGCAATATCGCCATACATGGCCGCATCATCCAAATCAACATTTGCATCTCTGGAAACCGTATTGGAAACATAATTCACCAGCCTGCTGCCATCCAGTTCTTTAAAATACCGGTACATCTCCTTTACATACGCAATGGTTTCCGGAAGTTCTCCCCCAAGCTCATTTCCAACGCCCCAGCAGATAATGGACGGATGGCTGCCGTGATAATGCACCATTTCCCCGGCCTGCTGCTTTGCCAGCGCAAGCTGCTCTGATCCGGCTTTCTTTGGCTGTCCCCAGAAAGGAATCTCCTCCTGAACCATAAGTCCGTTTTCATCGCACCAGTCCAGGATCTTTCTGTCCTGCTGCCAGTGGAAACGGGTAAATACGCAGCCAGCCTGTTTTAACTGAGACAGGCATTTTCTGCTGTGCTCAAAGGGCTCTGGCTGGGGATGTTCCGGCGCCCATAGCTTAAGGCCCTCAAAGGGGATACGGACCAGCGTGTCTGTATGGATCGTTTCAGACAGCACTATGTGTCCGGTTTTGTACTCCGACACCTGAACCAGGGCCTCTTTCGCTGTTCCTTTTATATAAAACTCCAGATAACCGCTGCAGGTCTGTCCGCTTATGGATTCAATGGCATACCCTGTTTTCATTTCCATAATATCGTCCTTTTCCATCCGGATCAGACATACATCCCGGAGCAGCCCTCCGTCATCCGCCCAGTCATAATCCAGTCCATGAGGGAGCATATCCTCTTTTTTACTGTTGTCTGCGACTACACAGATCTGGTTTTTCCCCCGTACTGCCAAATCAGTTATATCCAACTCAAAGGGCGTATATCCAGAGCCTGTATGGCCTCCTGCCGCTATTCCGTTTACAAATACCCTGGCCGTATGAAATACACAGCCAAAATACAGCACTGCCCTGTCCCATGGCATTTCATCCAGTTCAATTTCTGTTGTATATTCTGCCGGTCCTCTGTAAAGCTGTACCGGCCGCTCATTTTCCACATTCCATGTATAAGGAAGCGTCACTCTTTTTTCAAATCCAAGCTCCGGGATTTTAAAATCCCAATCCTTTAATTCTGTAATACACTTCATCTCTGCCACCTCTGTTATATAGACTTAAAGATTCACAGGCTGATTGATTGACCCCTGTTCTGTTTTAGTATACAATGAAGCAGCGGAAATTTCTTTTGAAATACCGCCGAATAATTTCAAAATCCTGCTGTATGGCAGAGTAGGAGGAATATGCAAAAAGGTATCTTACAGTCATCCGAGCTTTTTTTCTATTCCGGCGCTTTTAATCCCAGGCTCTTTTTTTACCCTTTAAGCGCAGGCCATTTTTACTGTACCAGGGGATACCGGATAGACCGTAGCTCCTTTGACAGTATTTTAATCGCTTACATCGTCCGCGGTACCTTTTCTTTTTTATATCAGGGACGTGAGCTCACAGCAAAAGCCGGAGAAATCGCTCTGGTAAACTGCTTTGAACCTCACATGTACTGCACCCACAATCATCTGGAAACATACTGGCTCCATATCTCCGGCAGCAATACAAAAGAGCTTTTTGAGGAGCTCATGGTCAAAAGAGGCTGCATTATTTCCCCAGCTTCTGTAATTCCTGCCCATATCTGTGAGTTTTTTGAGCTTATAAAAGCCAGAGAAGCCATAAGCATTAGCCGCTTATCCTCCAGGATATATACACTGATCACAGGCCTGTTTGAAGAAACCATGGATTCTGAGGGAGAAAACAGTTTGTCCTTTGCAGCGGTCCGCTATATGAAGGCACATTATTCCGAAAAAATAACGGTTGAACATATGGCAAAGGCAGTCAGCCTGAGTCCTTCCCAATTTTCCAGACAGTTTAAACGCCAGACCGGTGTTCCGCCCTATGAATACCTGCTGTCTCTTCGTCTTTCCAAAGCAAAAGAGCTTTTAAAAACCACCGAACTTCCCGTTCACGAAATCGCCTACCAATGCGGCTTTGGAGGAGAATCCAGTTTTATCAGCTTTTTTAAAAAACAGGAGGGCATTCCGCCTTTAAAATTCAGAACCGTTTTATTCTGATAAAAATTTTCTTTCTCCGGATGATTTTCCTGTAATTTAATATTTTTTTTATGATTTCATGTTTATTTTTTTCCCCATTCGTATTACAATAATAGCAAACAGTCATAATCAGACAACTTATCAAAGAAAGGGGAATTTATATGGCAAAAAAAGGTTGGGGGAAACTGGTCGCTTTAGCCGCCGTATCCGGAGCTGTGGCAGCCGGTGTTTCCTATGTACTCCAGTATAAGACCTATCACAAAGAGCTGGAAAAGGATTTCAGGGAATTTGAAGAAGATGAGGATAGTGAATTAAAAAAAGATGGATCTGAAGACAGTACCTTTGAATCAGCGAAAGTAAACCGCAATTATATTTCTCTTACCTCCAGCAAGGATGAATTTAAAGTAGCTGCCAAGGATATGGCTCAGGCTACAAAAAATGTGCTCCGGGACGCAGGAAGCCTGTTCTCTGATACGGCCCATGAGGCTGTATCTGCCGCTGTGGACACCGCACATATAGCACTGAATTCCATGAAGTCAAAAAAAGAGGAATGGAAGGAGGAGCATGAAAAGGAGGATGAGCCCGAAGAGGTACTCATGGAGGAGGACAGCTTCCTGGATGACGATTATGTAGACGATGATGATCTCTATGACTATGAACGTCTGGATGCCGAACCAGTCTATGCGGAAAAACAGCCTTCTGAGACCGAAGATGGGGGTTCTTCGGAAGAAGATGATGATGAAACAGAGGATGTAGTTTCAGTGGAACTTGCAGAAGATGAAGAGGGAACCATTCTCACTGAGGATGATGAGCCGCTGGTTTAGGTTTATATACGGGACAAAGCTATTTTCAGGCTTTGTCCCTTTATTTTCCCCTTATACTTCCCACCCCAGCAGGTTCATCCACATCACTTGACCAGCCTGTTCCTCGCTAATGAAGTAGCCATGGCTCTGGGCATCGGCAGACATAAGCTGATACTCTTTCTCCTCCTCCATCCAGGTCCAGCGGGTATCGATCACTGTCGCCCCTTCTGATGCCGCCATATACCAGTGGGATACCGTTCCGTCTGCACCAGTAGTTTCATAGGAAATTTCCCCTTCTAATAAATCATTTTTAAAATTCCCCTGCTTTACTGTTTTAGTCATCTCTCCCTGAGGCACATTTTCATAATAACAGTATCCTGTGCTTCCATAGCCCGTCATCCTGCCGTTTCTCCAGATTCCATAGGAATAATTGTAACGGGGGCTGTCTACATTGATAAACTGAAGAGCCAGACATTCCCCCCTGGGCTTTCCATCTTTAAAATAACCATAAAATACCGTTCCCGGCATGGTAAATACCATTCCTTCTCCCTCGATCTGAGCAGTAAAGCCGGATGGTGTGTACAGATACCGTGTTCCTCCCATTGTCTCATAAAACAGGTCTGCCAGAACGTCCTGCTCTCTGTCCATGAGCCGGGCCGCCTGTTCCAGATCCAGGCTTTCAAGAGAAGAAAAAACCGCCTCTGCCGCGTCAATCTGCTCTGCCGTAAGGCTTAGTTCTCCAAAAACAGTCTCCGAACCGGTCGGATTTTCTTCATTCTCTTTCACTGCGCCCTGCTTATTTACCGGCTCCACCTCTCTGACCGATTCGCTTTGCATCCGGGCATTTTGGCGATTCTCTGTCATTCCCATCAGTCCGCTTACCGGCAGCACCACTGCATACAGCACTGCAACAGCAGCCCATAACCTGTATCGTTCCTTTCTCTTCATCTTGCGCTCCTTTCTCTGCTTTCCTCAGGCTCTCTGTCCATGTACTCATTTCCAGGCTCTTGCCAGACGCATACAGCCCTCCTGTATTTCCTTTTCCTTTAAATTGGCATATCCCAAAATCACTGTAGACGGCACCAGATCCTTATTTTCCCCTATCACGGCTTCCGACATGCCATAAACCCGTACGCCCTCACCGGCAGCCCGTTCGATCAGCTCTTTTTCCGGCATCTGCCCTTTATGTGTGAGAAGCACATGGATCCCCGCATATTCTCCCCTGATCCAAAACATATCTTCCAGTTCTTTAAGGCCGCTTAACAGAACATCATGCTTCCCCTTATACACGGCCCGCATCCGGTTTAAATGGCGCTCATAATACCCGCCTGTAATAAAATGATACAGCACCTTCTGATCGATCCGTGAAACCGTACAGGCATAAAATCCGGCCTGGCTCCGATACCTTGAAAGGAGCTCTCCAGGAAGCACCATAAATCCCACGCGGATCGCCGGGGCAATGGAACGTGAAAATGTCCCCATATAAATGACCCTCCCCCCCTGGTCCATGCCCTGAAGTGCGGGGATCGGACGTCCTTTATAGCGGAATTCACTGTCATAATCATCTTCGATCACATACCTGTTTTCTCCTCTGTAAGCCCAGCTTAAAAGCTCCTGTCTGCGCTTTACAGGCATGACTATCCCTGTGGGATACTGATGGGACGGCATTACATAAGCAGCCTGAGTTTTGCTCTGTTCCAGATCCAAAACATCCATGCCATACCGGTCCATTTTTACGGGAACAACTAGATGTCCCAGGCTCTTTAGTACCCGGTAAGCCTGACGATAGGTTGGATTTTCCAGGGCAATTCCCGTCTCTCTCCCCAAAAGCTGCGACAGCAGCATGAGAAGATACTCGCTTCCTGCTCCAACCAGGATCTGCTCCGGACGGCAGCTTACCCCTCTGGCCGAGTGAAGATAATCGCGGATCGCTGCTCTGAGCTCATATTCTCCCTGCGGATCCCCCACGACAAACATTTCCTTATTATCGTCCACCAGCGTATTGCGGCTTAACCTGCGCCAGGTATTAAAAGGAAAGCTGTCCAGATCAATACCTCTGGTGGAAAAATCCACAGCATACGGCATTTCTTTTTCAGACCTGTTTTCCGCAAATTCCTCATCTGCGTTTTTTTCCACCCGAACCAGTTCTTCGATCCTGCATACAAAGTATCCTTTACAGGGCAGCGCTTCGATATACCCCTCAGAAAGAAGCTGTTCATAAGCCATTTGAGTGGTACTGCGGCTGACCTTCAGATTTTCTGCCAGAATCCGTGTAGAAGGAAGCCTACTTCCTGCAGAGATCCGCCCGCTCTGTATCTCTTCCTTCATATATTGGTAAATCTGTTCATACAGAGGAAGTCTGCTCTGATTATCAATAGGCACCATCAGTTCCATCATTTTCTCCTTTCATCAGGGACGTACAGAAAAAGGCCCCCTGTTTCCAGAGAGCCTCCTCCTGCTTTTTCCGGCAAAGCCGATTTTATTCTTTTTATAAAATCTTATCGTTTCTCACACAGCTGCTGCATTATTTGGGAAGCTTAAAGGAGCTCTTTAATGAAACAATCCGGTTAAATACAGGCTTTTCCTTTGTGCTGTCCTTGCAGTCCACGCAGAAGTAACCATTGCGCACGAACTGGAAGCTGTCATAGCTTTCTGCCTCTCCCAGTGCAGGCTCTACATAGCAGTCCGGCAGTACGGTCAGTGAATTGGGATTTAAGTTCAGGCTTCCGTCTTCATTTAACTTGCCCTTTTCCTCATCCACAATATTTTCATACAGACGGCACTCTACCTTCTTTGCAGTAGGAACAGCTACCCAGTGGATGGTTCCCTTTACCTTTCTTCCCTCAAAACCGGAACCGCTCTTTGTCTCAGGATCATAGGTTCCATGTACCACTGTCACATTTCCATCTGCATCCTTCTCACAGCCGGTGCACTTTACAAAATAAGCGCCCATCAGGCGGACTTCATTTCCGGGGAACATGCGGAAATATTTCTTCGGAGGCTCTTCCATAAAGTCCTCTCTCTCAATATAAAGCTCACGGCCAAAGGGAACCTTACGGCTGCCAAGCTCAGGATTTTCCAGATTGTTCGGCACATCCAGCTCTTCCATCTGACCCTCAGGATAATTGTCGATCACCAGCTTTACAGGGTCAAGCACAGCCATCATACGGGCTTTTTTAAGCTTTAAGTCCTCACGGATGCAGTATTCCAGCATCGCATAATCTACCGAGCTGTTTGCCTTGGAAACGCCTACCAGCTCCACAAAACGGCGGATAGACTCCGGTGTGTATCCTCTTCTTCTTAACGCTGCAATGGATACCAGACGGGGATCATCCCAGCCGTCCACAATATGATCCTCAACCAGCTTCTTGATATAACGCTTACCTGTAACTACATTTGTAAGGTACAGCTTGGCAAACTCGATCTGGCGGGGCGGATTCTCAAACTCGCACTCCTTTACGACCCAGTCGTAAAGAGGTCTGTGATCCTCAAATTCCAGTGTACAGATGGAATGGGTAATATGCTCAATGGCGTCCTCAATGGGATGGGCAAAGTCATACATGGGATAAATGCACCACTTATTTCCCGTATTGTGATGCTCCATATGAGCCACACGGTAAATAACCGGGTCTCTCATGTTGATATTGGCTGAAGCCATGTCGATCTTGGCACGGAGCACCTTTTCACCGTCCTTGTACTTTCCTTCCTTCATCTCCTCAAAAAGGCGCAGGTTTTCTTCAACGGAACGGTTTCTGTAGGGGCTTTCCTTACCGGGATTGTTAAAGTCGCCGCGGTACTCTCTGATCTCCTCTGCGGAAAGATCGCATACAAAGGCCTTTCCCTTCTTAATCAAGAAGACAGCGCATTCATACATCTTTTCAAAATAATCGGATGCAAAAAACAGACGGTTCTCAAAATCAGCACCCAGCCACTTCACATCCGCCTTGATGGATTCTACAAACTCTACCTTTTCCTTTGTAGGATTGGTATCGTCAAAACGGAGATTAAAGGTGCCGCCGTACTTCTGAGCCAGTCCGTAATTTAAAAGAATGGACTTAGCGTGTCCGATATGAAGATAGCCGTTTGGCTCCGGCGGAAAACGGGTATGGACATTATCATAAACGCCCTCTGCCAGATCTTTGTCAATCTCCTGTTCTATAAAATTCTTGGAAACAGTTTCTTTCTCCTCTGTCTCCAATACCATGTCTTTTTCTGCCATGATTGCTCCTCCGTACATTTCTCTTCCATCATGGAACCCAAATGATTCCCGTGTATTGAATAATCATATCACATTTTTTTCAGGGAGAAAAGAGGGAAACGTTAAGAAATAAGAATCCCTGACACTTGAGACTGGAAATTTTTTCTTTCGTCTGCTATACTAAATCAACGTGCAAAAGTGATTGAACTATTTCAATCCGGAAAGGAGCATCTATGAAAAAAGCAGCTGGATTTGCCCTGATAAAAACAATCCCTGTTTTTCTGGGATATATTTTTCTTGGAATTGCCTTTGGCCTCCTTCTCCAAAAGGCCGGTCTTGGAGCCGGCTGGGCCTTTCTCATCAGTCTCTTTGTCTATGCCGGTTCCATGCAGTTTGCCCTTGTAGGGATTCTCACAGAAGGGCTGAGTTTTGCCGCAACAGCCATCATGACGCTTTTGATCAACAGCCGACACGCATTTTATGGCCTGACCTTTATTGAACGTTTTCGTAAAATGAAAGCAGCCGGCCCCTATATGATCTTTTCCCTTACAGACGAAACGTATTCCATCCTGTGCTCCGCCAAAAAGCCGGATGATTTTACAGACCGTGAATGGAAGCTTTCTTCCCTTTTTATCTCCCTTTTTAATCACTGTTACTGGGTGGCCGGTTCGGTGGCAGGAGCCCTCATCGGACAATTTCTTCCATTTGACACCACAGGCATTGATTTTGCCATGACTGCTCTCTTTATTGTAATCTGTGTCAACCATTGGCGGGAAACAAGCTGTCATCTGCCGGCTAAAACAGGTTTTTTCTGCGGTATGCTCTGTCTGGCTCTTTTCGGCCCCTCCGGCTTTATCCTGCCGGCCCTTATTGCCGTATCAGCCCTGCTTCTTATATTCAGGCATACCATACAAAGAAATATGGAGGATTTCTCATGATACATTCTTCGCAAAATACTTCCTATATAATCATCACCCTTTTAATCTGTGTTCTGTGCACCCAGGCAACCCGCTGGTTTCCTTTTCTTCTTTTTGGAGGGAAACGGCAGCTTCCGGAACTGATCCGCTATCTGGGAACCGTGCTTCCTCCGGCCATCATGGCGGTTCTGATCGTCTACTGCTTAAAAGGCGTCACTCCCCTAACCTGGCCCCATGGGCTTCCTGAGCTGATTGCATCCGCTGTGACAGCAGGTGCACACCTTTGGAAAAAGAATACTTTAATCAGCATTTTTACAGGAACTTTATGCTATATGATCCTGATACAAAAAATTTTTTAATTTTTTTTAAAAAAGTATTGCAAAATACAAAAACATATGATATTATATCGAAGTCGCGTGAGACAAGAGTTCTTACGGGACAGAAAAAGAAAGTTGCTACTGTGGCTCAGTCGGTAGAGCGTCGCATTGGTAGTGCGGAGGTCACGGGTCCGATTCCCGTCAGTAGCTGTAAAAAACCCTTGTGTTTGCAAGGGTTTTTTCTTTTATCAAAAATGCCCGGTACAAAACCGGGCAAAATTCCCATCGGCAGCCGTCACAGTAATTGACTGATATTGATAGACAGATCGGCGTAGATTCCCACCTTGATATTACTTTCAAAAGGAAAAATAATGGGAGCAAACTCTGACGGATCCTGTTCATTCAGATATACTGTTGTACATTTTTTTAACGGATCAACAATCCAGTATTCCCGGACTCCAGACTCCAGATACAGGGAAACCTTATGGGCGTAATCCATCCGACGGCTTCCGGGCGATACTACTTCTACGATAAAGTCAGGAGCTCCAGAACATCCGCGGTCTGTCAGCTTGTCGGGATCACAGATGACGGAAATATCCGGTTCCACCCAGTTTTTATCATCAGCGTCCAGTAATCCTTTGAGGTATACCGTTCTTTCAATAATGGCATAAAACCATCCTTTCTCTATGGGAAGACAATGATGTTGATACCTCTATACAATAACATAAACATTGCATATTGTACAGGTATGCCCTTCCCAAACGCTGCATATGCCGCGGCCTGCTTTGCTCACACAATCCCCTCAAAACTTTCCCTCAGGGTTTTACAGGATTTCCCAAACTTTTCCATCTCCTGTTCCGACAATGAAAGCTCCAAAACACGCTGGACTCCATTTTGATTGATAATGCAGGGAACGCCTGTATAGATGTCTCTCTGACCGTAATCTCCCCGAAGCATAGCAGATACGGTAAGGACACTGTGCTCATCTCCCAAAATAGCCTTGGTAATTCTGGTAAGAGCCATTCCAATGCCGTAATAGGTGGCCTGTTTTGCCTCGATAATCCGATACGCTGCCGTCCGCACCTCTTCTTCAATATGATCCAGACAGCTTCTCAACTCATTTTTCCCATTTTTTCCCAACTCTAAAATAGGCTTGGTTGCAAGAAAGGCCTGACTCCAGGGAACAAATTCGCTGTCTCCATGCTCTCCCATTACATACGCATGGACATTTCTGGGATCAACCCTCAAATATCCTCCCACCAGATACCTAAGACGTGCCGTATCAAGAGCCGTTCCGCTTCCCAGAACCCTTCCAGGATTAAATCCCGACAGTACACAGGTAATCCTTGTCATAATATCCACCGGATTGGTAGCCACCAGAAAGATACCGTTAAAGCCAGAGGAAATCACGGGTTCTATAATCGAACGGAAGACCTCTGTATTTCGCCTTAAAAGATCCAGACGGCTTTCTCCCGGCTTCTGGGCCACTCCCGCCGCTATGACAACAATATCTGCATCACGGCAGTCCTCATAATTTCCTGCTGATATTTTCATATTGGAAGCTGCAAACGCAAGCCCGTGGTTTAAATCCATGGCTTCTCCCTCCGCCCTTGTCTTGTTGATATCGATCAGCGTTAATTCATCGCAGACAGACTGGTTTAAAAGACTGTAAGCATAACTCATACCCACCATTCCCGTTCCGACAACTGCCACTTTTCTTTTATCCGACCTCATGCAAAGCTCCTTTCCAGATTTAAAAAAGAAGATACCTCATTCAATAAATGGTATCTCCTTTTCATAATGATTTTATGCTTATCTGGACAGCTTTCGTTCCATTAGTTCTCCGTTGCTGCTGTAGGTCACAGCCGTTTCCCTGCTTATAACTCCCTGGCGGAACAGGCGGATCAGGCTGTTGTCCATGGAAATCATTCCCTCCTCCTGAGAAGTGGCGATAATGCCGTCAATCTGATGGATTTTGGATTCGCGGATCATATTGCGGATCGCATTATTTAAAAACATGATCTCAAAAACAGGCTGTACGCCTCCATCTACAGTAGGTACCAGCTGCTGGGAAATGACCGCATTTAAAACCATGGAAAGCTGGGTGCGGATCTGCTGCTGCTGAGCCGGAGGAAAAGCGTCAATGACACGGTCAATGGTATTGGCCGCGCCGATGGTATGAAGGGTAGACAAGATCAGATGGCCTGTCTCTGCAGCCGTCATTGCGATGCTGATAGTCTCATAGTCACGCATTTCTCCCAGCAGGATCACATCCGGAGCCTGACGCAGAGAAGCTCTCAGGCCGGTTACATAGCTGCTTGTATCTGTAGCGATCTCTCGCTGCGTTACTACGCTCTTTTTGTGGCGGTGAAGATACTCAATGGGATCTTCCAGGGTAATCACATGTGCTTCTCTTGACTCGTTAATGGCGTCAATGATACAGGCCAGAGTGGTGCTTTTGCCGCTTCCCGCCGGCCCTGTAACCAGCACCATTCCCTTCGTCATCCTTGAAACATCCATAATCTCCTTTGGAAGATGCAGCGCATCGGCATCCGGAAGCTCAAATCGCACAACACGGATAACGCCGGCCAGAGAACCTCTCTGACGGAAAATATTGGCGCGGAAACGCGATACCCCCGGTACAGCAAAGGAAAAATCATCATCTCCCTCATTCAATACACGTTCTTCGCTCCGGCCGCCGGCCAGCTCATAGATCTGACGGATCATATCGTCCATTTCATCCGGCATGATCTTCTCTGTTCCCTCGCAGATGATCCTGCCGCCAATCTTATAGGAAAAAGGACGGCCCGGTATCAAAAAGATATCAGCTGCCTCCTGCTCCACTGCCGCTGTAAGAAGCTCCATTACCTTCATATCGTTTCCTCCTTATTATGTACCCGAACGATCTTTGCCGTCCCAGACCTTCACTGTATCATCAATTTCATATTCACCGCTGTCATATACATACCAGGACCGGATCTCATACCGTTTGTCCCCCTCTTTTAACTCCAGATCAATGTGCAGGGACTCTCCCCGCTCCATGGGAATTTCTGTAAAAATAAGGCCGGTCTGCTCATCATAACCATTTCCCGGCTTGGCCGCCAGAGCCTCCAACTTTTCCTCTAAAGACCGCCCTGCCATCTGCTGCAGCATCCGGTCTGATCCAGCCAGCCACTGCTGTCCTTTGGAATCTGCTTCATAAAATTCCTTTGCAGCCTGAGCGCCCCTCTCTGCCAGCTCCAGATCGCCTCTGGCACTGCTTAAAGAAAGAAGGCCGAAGGTAGACAGACAAAGCACGATAAAGATCAGGATCAGCGATGACAGCCCTATATTCACTTTATTTCTGGATGTTTGTTCCGCCATGGCTTATTTCCTCCCGCTTCTTTTTTCAAGGCTCATACTGGCTGCCTTCCAGGCTGTAGATCACAGTACCGTCTGTTTCTTTATCCCTTTTTGTCACATCCACCCGGATCTGCTTCATAGAATCATCCATTTCTACTGTGATCTCTGCCTCATAGGCCAAAACAGCTCCTGACTCTGCCGCCTCCCTTTGCGTATATGCCTTCCAGTCCTTATCCCAGACCGTCTGAAGCTCTTCCTCTCGTTTCCCGGATTTCAGCTCTTCCATCAGGCTCTGGGCCGCAAGCACAGCATGATTCAGATCATCTGCCTTCCGGCTCAACCGGTCTGCTCCTGCAAATACAGAAACACAGATGGAGGCACAGACAATAAAAAAACCGACGACTGCCAGCATCTCCATCAAAAACGGTCCTGAACCGGACCCGTTTCTTCTGTTCATCCTTCTATCCCCCCGCTTTCCGACTCACCAAAAACAGGATTTTCAGCCAGACTGCCGCTTCTAAGAGAAAGAGACAGAGTTCCCCCGTTCTCCCCTTCCGTACGGATATGGAGAACATTTCCCTCTCTGGAAAAAGACAGTCCTTCACATTCCAAAATTTCCAGACCATCCTCCAGTCCAAGGCCGCTGCCGGTATCAGTAAAAAGCTCCCTGATACTGCCGTCCAGCCAGTAAATCCAGGTCACATAATCTGTCCCGCCAATCTGCTGGCGAAGCTCCAGCACCTGCGTTCCTTCTATTTCTTTTATGTCTGTCATCCCGGCACGGTCTCCCTGACGCACCTTATTTGCTATATAGCTTAAGGCAGTGGAGCTGCTGAAATTTTTATCGCTTCTGGCAGTGATATTTTCATACACGCGGCTTCCTGTCAGCACGGTAAAAAGAGCGCTTAAAATAAATACCAGAAACAGCAGCATGGTAAAAAGGCCGCCCATCAGCTGACCTCTTTTCCCCGTTTTCCGCTCCATACGTTTCCCTCCTATTCCATAACAGGCACTACTGTGATATCCGGCATCACATTGGAGGCAAAGCCATCATAAAACACATTGTATTTTTTCCGGTTGATCATTACCCCGTAATGCTCCTCCAGATACTCGATACTTGGCGGATATCTCCCCTCAATGGCATAGCACTGTACACTTGCTCTTGCTATGGCCTTTTTCAGGGTTTCCTGATCTCTGGCTGTGGTTCTCTCTCCAAACTGTACAGAGAACAGGGTAAAAAACAGGATTGCTGCCATCATAAGGAGCATAGAGCCGATCATGCCCGCAAGGCCCCGTCCTCTTCGGTCCTGCCCGCGTTTTACTCTCATATCCAGCTCCTCCTAACCGATTGCAGAAAGCACGCCTACCAGAGGCAGCATCACGGAAAGCAGCACCAGTCCCACTGATACAGCCAGCACAGCTACGATCGTAGGCTCAAACCGGGTGATCATTCCGTCAATGGCAGAATCCGCCATTTCCTCATAATCCCCGGAAATTTCCTCCATTACCTGATCCAGATGGCCGCTGCGGCTTCCCACCTTAATCATCTGAATATAAAAACCGGAAAAAAGCCCTGCTGCCTTCATGGCGTCATAGTAGCTTTCTCCCTCTTCCAGACGTCTGGAGCAGTCATCGATCTGACCGGCCACTGTTTCATTTTCAGCCAGCTCTTTGGCTAATTCCATACTCTTTTCCAGTTCCAGCCCGCTCTTTAAGGTCAGAGCCAGCACAGAGGTAAAGCGGCGCAGCGCAACTGCTCTGGCAATACGGCTGCGGTTTTTTACTGCTGCGACGCCCTTTTCCACCAGTGAAAAACGCTTTCCGAAACGGGCAGCAATCCATATCACAGCCGCAGCTGCACCAGTTACAGCTGCCAGAACCAATGCTGCGCCGCTTAAAATGCCTCCCAGACGGATTGCTGCTGCAGCCGCAGGCGGAAGGCTGGCTCCCAGCTGCTCATATACCCTTGAAAACACCGGCATTACCTTTGTAAAAAGCACGAATAGAACCACTAACAGCATGAGAATCATCATTGCGGGATAAGTGGCCGCATTTTTTACCGCCTTTAAAAGCCTGGCTTCTTTCTCATAATAATCAGAAAGGGATTTCATCATCTGATCCAGCGTACCTGTCTGCTGCCCCAGTCTGGCCATACGGACGATATAGGGGGGAAACACGCCTGTATCCTCCAGCACCTTAAAGAAAGGATCTCCAAGTTCTGCGCCCTCTGCCATATAAAGAAGCATGGCCTTTTCTTTTTCCTCTGCCGCATCCTCTGCCATGATCGTCAGCCCTTCCTCCAAAGGCACAGCCGCCTCCAGCAAAAGGGCAATCTGTAAGCAGAAGGCGGACAGCTCCTCATAGGAATACCGATCGTATTTCTCCCCCTGTTTTTCCATTTTCTCTGTCCTCCTGACTAATAGCTGTATTTCGCCTGGTAATTGGCTCCGTTTCCTATATACTGCATAATCTCCTGGCTCTGGTTGCCGGAGGATGCAAAGGTCGGATCCATCAATTTCCAGCTGGTTCCGTCAAAATAAATGATATTGTCCACCCAGCCCTGGCCTTCCAGATATACATTGATCCAGGCGTGATACAGGTTTCCTGTATATCCCACCACCAGCTTGGTGGGAATGTCCTGAGAACGGAGCATGGCCGTCATAAGAGCCGCATAGTCAAAGCAGATCCCTTTTTTCTGGGCCAGCACCAGATCCACATTGGGAAGATAGCCGGACTGTACGGAACTGGCCTTTGCCGTATCATAAGTCAGATTCTTAACCACATAGTTGTAAACAGCCGATACCACGCCAAGCTGATCTGTAACGCCTGCCGAAAGCTCTGCTCCCTTTTGAACTGCCGCACTGGCAGAATTAAAATTCACATACTGGTTGGGATACAAAAAAGGACCGAAGGGATTGGAAATGGATACGTCCAGATTCTGGCTGAAGGCCTGGGAATACTGATTCCCCTGAATATTTTCAAACACCTTTACCTGATAGGAGCCGTTTCCCTCCGAAAGAGGAAAAACTTCATAAACACCGCTGTTATTTAAATCATATGTATATGTTTCTGAACCGTTTTTGGAAATCTGAACCTTAATTTTTCCTACACTGCCGGTATATTTCACCATTAGATAGCCCTCAGATGTATTGGACGCATCCAGAGTGGCCTTATCATTTTTATATACCGTCACACCGGAAGCAATGGGAGTACGCACATAGCTTCCGGCAGGCTTATCATACAGCGGCACCTGTGTATCCTCGATCACTGCTGTCTGAGACGCTTTTGCCGGAAATGCTCCAAAAAGGCCACAGACACCTACCACAGCGGCTGTCAGAACCGCTGCCCCGGAAATGTCTCTTCTGTTTTTTCGGATTCTCTCCATTCTTTCTTCCTCTTTCCAAACTGCTATTTTGCCAGCCTCTGGCGGACAATCTCATAGGCCAGAACACCTGCTGCCACAGAGGCATTTAACGAATCAATATCTCCCTTCATGGGAATGGAAGCTGTCATATCACAGTGCTCCCGCACCAGCTTGCTGACGCCTTCGCCTTCATTTCCGATCACAAGGCCGATGGGACCTGTAAGATTCATGCGGTACATCACGTCCCCACCCATATCGGCGCAGACAAACCACAGCCCCTTTTTCTTAAGATCCTCCATCACTGCTGTAAGGTTCGTCACCTTTGCCACAGGGGTATAATTAAGCGCACCGGCTGAAGTCTTGGCCACCGTGGCAGTCAGCCCCACTGCCCTGCGCTTGGGGATAATGACGCCGTGAGCACCAGCCAGATTGGCTGTACGGATAATCGCTCCCAAATTATGGGGATCCTCAATGCCATCCAGCAAAAACAAAAAGGGCGGCTCTCCTTTTTCCTCTGCCAGCTTAAGCATATCCTCCACCTGGGCGTATTCATAGGCAGCCGCATAAGCGATCACTCCCTGATGCTTTCCCGTCTCAGAAAGCTGATCCAGACGCTCCTTAGCCACATAGTTGATAATTGTGTCGTGTTTTTTCGCTTCCCTTACGATGGTGCGCACCGGGCCGTCCTGGCAGCCATCCAGAACAAACAGCTTGTCAATGGTCTTTCCGGAACGAAAGGCCTCCAGCACTGCATTGCGTCCCTCTATGGTCAGTTCTTCGTATCTCATGAAATGTTTCTCCTTTATATTTCCTCAAAGGCTCCTATTTTTTCAAGCCCCAGGCTGATCAACTCAGCAAGACGCTCAAATCTCTCTTCCAGAAACAGCCAGCCCACCAAAGCCTCCATGCCTGTAGCAGTACGGTAATCTGCCATAGTAGCGTGTTTTGCCATGGTAACGGATTTGGCATTGCGCCCCCGTTTATAGACCGCGTGCTCCTGAGGCGTAAGCTCCTCTTCAATGGAGCGGATAAGCTGTGCCTGCGTGCCTGCGTTTACCAGCATCGCGCTGCGTTTATGCATCTTATTTACCTGCATACTTCCACGGTTAATTACTCTGGCGCGGATCATCACCTCATACACCGCATCTCCAATGTAAGCAAGGACCAACGGAGAATAGGAACCGGCATCTACCGGTTCCAGTCTCATGGTCTTTTTATAGTATGCAAGGAAGTCCTTTAATGTTATGCTCTCTTCCACTTTACGCCCTCTCTGGTATCCTCCAGCACGATTCCCATATCCAGAAGCTTTCCGCGGATCTCATCGGCAAGAGCAAAGTTTTTCTCTTTTCTGGCCTGCTGTCTGGCTGCGATCATGGCTTCGATCTCCTCGTCCAGCACCTCTGTCTTCCGCTCTGTGATAATACCAAGCACCTCGCACAGACGTGAAATCAGATCTTCAAGGCCCTTTACATAAGCTGCGGTGGAATCAGCATCTGCTGTAGAGTTAGCAAGCTTTACCAGCTCAAACACAGCGGAAACCGCATCTGCCGTATTAAAATCATCCTCCATGGCAGCCTCAAATTTCTCTCTGAGCCTGTCAGCCTCTGCCATTTTCTCTGTCTCGGCTGCTGTCATATCACCGACCTGAGCCTTTGCCTTCAGTTCCCGCAGCTTATCCATGCAGGTCATAATGCGTTCCAGGCCGTTTTTGGAAGCCTCCATCAGCTCGGCACTGAAATTAAGAGGACTGCGGTAATGGGCGCTGAGCATGAAGAAACGCAGTACCTGCAGATCATATTTCTCCGCAATATCCCGGACAGTGAAGAAATTCCCAAGGGATTTGGACATCTTCTTATTATCAATATTTAAAAAGCCGTTGTGCATCCAGTATGCGGCAAAGGGCTTATCATTGGCGCACTCACTCTGTGCAATTTCATTTTCATGGTGAGGGAAGATCAGATCTTCACCCCCTGCATGGATATCAATAGAATCTCCCAGATAGCGCTTTGCCATCACAGAGCACTCAATATGCCAGCCCGGACGGCCCTGGCACCATGGAGACTCCCAGTAAGGCTCTCCCTCTTTCTTGGGCTTCCAGAGCACAAAATCATTAAGGTCTTCCTTGCCTTCTTCACCCGTTACCTTAATCTCACGAAAGCCAGACTGAAGCTCATCCAGGTTTTTGTGGGACAGCTTGCCGTATTCTGCAAAGGAACGCGTCTTAAAGTACACCGTGCCGTCCTCTGCCACATAGGCGTGTCCCTTGTCGATCAGAGTCTGGATCATATCGATCATTCCCTGAATCTCCTGAGTTGCCTGCGGATGTACCGTAGCAGGCTCCACATTCATATCCTTCATATCCTTTTTGCACTCTGCAATATAGCGCTCGGAAATAATATGGGCATCTACGCCTTCTTCATTGGCCTTTTTGATGATTTTGTCGTCCACATCCGTAAAGTTGGAAACAAATTTCACCTTATATCCCTTGTATTCAAAATACCGGCGCACAGTGTCAAACATGATCATGGGACGGGCATTTCCGATATGGATCAGATTGTATACCGTAGGGCCGCACACATACATTTTCACCTCTCCCGGTGTAATCGGCTTAAATTCTTCTTTTCTCCTGGTTAATGTATTAAATATTTTCATACGATTTCTCCTCGCTTATGATCATTCAGAAACACTGTTCACTTCTGCTCGCAGCCGCAGCCTGAGCAGCCCGGACAGCCTTCTGTCATTATTTTATTATCATAGCAGTAATCCGCTGTTTCCGTCAATAATGTAATTGCCTGAGAAGCAATTCCCTCTCCGCTTCCCGTAAATCCCAGCCCCTCCTCTGTAGTGGCTTTTACGCTGACTCTGGACGGATCCAGATGAAGGGCCTCTGCAATATTCTCTTCCATCTGAGGACGGTAGGAGGCCAGCTTTGGCCTCTGGGCGATGATCGTAGCATCAATATTTTCAATCACATAGCCCTTTTCCTCCAAAAGTGCACCTACCTTACCCAGAAGCTCTATGCTGGAAATCCCCTTATAAGCAGGATCTGTATCTGGAAAATGCTGTCCGATATCTCCCAGAGCCGCTGCCCCTAAGAGCGCATCCATCACGGCATGGATCAGCACATCTGCATCCGAATGGCCTAAAAGCCCCTTTTCATAAGGTATCTCCACGCCTCCCAGAATAAGCTTACGGCCCTCTGTGAGCCTGTGAACATCATAGCCTTGTCCGATTCTCATGTTTCTGTCTCCTCTATTTCGTTCTTTTGATCACAATTCTTTTTAACAGTTCATATTACCGGCCGGAACAGCCGTATTATATCCCCATTCGGATCTGCCGCGAAATGCACTCTGCCCGCAGGTCTGTCTGAGTACCGCAGAATTCTCCATCCACATGAATGGGAAGAGGGGCGTCTGTGTGAATGGAAACCTCTCTGCATTCAAACATCCGCGCGCCCTTATGCTTCTTAAAACGGCCGGTCAAAGCCTGCAGCATCACAGGGATCAGCCGTTTTCTGGAAGAATGGCTTACCACACAGACATTCATCCTGCCGTCGCTTCCGTCTGCTCTGGGAGCAAAAACAAAACCGCCTCCCTCTGATGGCTGAATGTGACAGGATATAAACAGGATATGATTAAATTCCACTTTTTTTACACCATCCAAAAGGATATATCCCCGGCTGGACCGGCATCCTGCCGCCTGGCAGAGTCCAAGAAGAAAACAAAAAAGTTTTCCAAGACCCAGCCGCCCCATAATGCCCCGCAGCCTGGAAGCGGATGCCGCACAACACACAGCAGCATCAAATCCCATACCGGCGCTTACCATAAATCTCCGATGAGAAATCTCACTGGAACCCAGAGAAAGCACCCCATAATCTACCATGAAAAAATGTCTGGGATACAGCTGTTTTTTCAGACAGCATACGGTACGTTTGGGAATGTGGAGACAGCGGGATAAATCATTTCCCGTGCCTGCCGGAATATAACCCAGATCAAAAATCCCATGAAGGACAGCTCCATCAAGAACCTCATTGACCGTTCCGCTTCCGCCGACCACGATCAACAGGCCTGGCTGGCGTTTCTTCTCCGTCAGTTCTCTGGCAGCGATCCTCGCATCACCGACGCTGCCGGTAAGTACCGCTTCATATTCAATATTGTGCAGATCCATATAGCAGGCAATGGCTTTCCACACTCTCCTGCCTCTGCCGGAGCCTGCACTGGGATTTACAATAAAATAGTACATAGGGGCGTAGGGTCCTTTCCTTTCGTCCACACAGCGGAAAGCACAAGCCTGCGCCCGTCCGCCGATGGCAGCATCTACTCTGGAATAAGTATACCACGCCCGTCCCCAAATGAATATAAACCATTAAAAAATTTTCTATAAAATATCGAAAAAATAAATGCTCTCCCATCTCTGAAAATGCCGGAAAACCAGCAAAAATAAGGGCAAAAAAACTTTTTTAAAAAAAATTCAAAAAAGTGTTGACAATTACCACAATTTATCATATACTGTACAAGCAGTCGCGAGTGAGGCAAAAACAAACAAGCGACACGCTGGATACGGGGTCTTAGCTCAGCTGGGAGAGCATCTGCCTTACAAGCAGAGGGTCACAGGTTCGAGCCCTGTAGGCCCCATCCATTTCAATTAAATATGGCGGAATAGCTCAGTTGGCTAGAGCACACGGTTCATACCCGTGGTGTCGAGAGTTCGAATCTCCCTTCCGCTACTCTGAAACCCTTGAAGAATCAAGGGTTTCTTTGTTTTTGGTTTGAGTACCTCAAATCATTCGTAGACTTTCCTGCCTCCCCGTGGTATACTTTTGCTATACCATGAAAGCAGGAGGATTTAAGCCATGTATGCAGAATTTACAGATGACCTGATCACAGGAAATGAAATGATCGACAGCCAGCACAGAGAGCTGATCAGCCGGATCAATGACCTCTTAGTCAGCTGTGAGAACCGTTCCAACCAGAGCGGAGCTGCCAGATTATTAAATTATCTGGCAGACTATACGGATTTCCATTTCAAAGAGGAAGAAGCATTCCAGAAGGAAATCGGATATCCGGGCCTGAAGGAGCACCTTGAAAAGCATGAGGAGCTGCGCCGTACCGTACAGGAGCTTCACGATATGCTTACAGACGAAGAAGGCCCTTCTGATGCCTTTGTTTCCAAGGTGGCAGAAAATGTAAGAGACTGGCTCTACTACCACATCAAAGGCTTTGACCGTTCTGTGGCAGAGTACAAGTATATGCGCGACAGCGCCGACCGCATCTAACTGAATTTTTGCACAGCAAAAGCCCGGCCATACCTGATCAGCCGGGCTTGTTTCTATCTGTTATTCTTCTATATTTTTCTTAAGAAGCCCAAGAATCAGGCATCCTGCGACAGCTCCTCCCATCACAGCAGCCAGATACATAAGAGGATTTCCAATGGTAGGTAGTACGAAGATGCCGCCGTGAGGCGCCCTTAAGGTACAGCCGAATGCCATGGAAAGGCCTCCTGCAGCCGCCGCTCCGATCCCACAGGCAGGAATCACGCGAAGGGGATCCTGTGCTGCAAAGGGAATCGCTCCCTCTGTGATAAAGGATAGTCCCATAATATAATTTACAACGCCGGACTGGCGTTCTTTTTCTGTAAACTTCTTCTTAAAAAATGTGGTGCACAGGGCAATCGCGATCGGCGGAACCATACCACCGGCCATCACTGCAGCCATTACCTCAAAATTCCCCTCTGCCAGCTGGGCAGTACCAAATACATAGGCCGCTTTATTAAAGGGACCTCCCATATCAATAGACATCATAGCCCCCAGTACCATTCCAAGCACAATACGGCTGGCACCGCCCATTCCATTTAAGAAATGTGTCAGTCCATCATTGATCATACCCATATATGGGTTGATCAGTGTAGTCATTACAGCAGCCACAAAAATCCCAAGCACCGGATAAAGAAGCACCGGCTTGATACCTTCTAAGGATTTGGGCAGTCTGGAAAAAATCTTTTTAAGCCCCAGCACCAGATAACCGCCAGCAAAGCCTGCAAAGAGAGCTCCGAGAAAGCCTGCATTTACATCACCGCCCGCAGGATTTGCAAAGGTACAGCCCATTTTCGCCACCATACCAGCTACCATACCTACTGCAAGTCCCGGACGGTCTGCGATACTCATGGCAATGAAGCCTGCAAGGATCGGGAGCATCATTCCAAAGGCCTGTTCGCCGATGGTCTTTAAATATGCAGCCAGAGGGGTATTTTTTCCAAAATTGGACGGATCAATGGAATAATCGTCAAGCAGAAACGCTAACGCAATGAGGATGCCGCCACCGATCACAAAGGGAAGCATATGGGATACGCCGTTCATCAGATGCTTGTAAATGGTTCTTCCAATACTTTTATCTCCTTCCGCTTCTGCCTCGGAGGTTCCGCCCTCATGGTGATATACCGGCACTGTACCGCTGACTGCTCTCCGGATCAGCTCTTCTGCCTTGTGGATGCCGTCTGCCACCGGAACCATGATAACGGGCTTTCCGTCAAAACGCGCCATTTCCACATTCTTATCTGCCGCAACAATAATTGCTTCTGCCTCCCTGATTTCCTCTTTCGTAAGAATATTCTGAGCGCCGCCGGAACCATCCGTTTCTGCTTTCAGGGAAATCCCCAGTTTTTTCCCTGTATTTTCCAGATTTTCAGCAGCCATATAGGTATGGGCAATTCCTGTGGGACAAGCAGTGACTGCCAGCACGCGAAAGCCTGTTTTTTCCGGTTCTGCTGCCTTTTCCGGTTCATCCATTTCTTCTTTCTTCCCAAACCGCTCCGTTTCCGCCTGATCGATAACCTCCAGGAACTCCTCCTTTGATCCTGCATGGATCAGAGCTTCCTTAAAACCGGGATTCATCAGCAGGGTGGAAAGCCGGGATAATGCCTCCAGATGTACGTCTTCTCCTCCTGCCGGAGCTGCGATCATAAAAATCAAATTGGACAGAGAGCCGTCAAACGCCTCATAATCCACACCCTCAGGCACTGTTATAGCTGCCAGCCCCGGTTCCTTTACTGCTTCTACCTTTGCGTGGGGAATGGCAATCCCTTCCCCGATTGCTGTGCTCCCCAGGCTTTCTCTTGCAAGAATCCCTTCCTTATAACCGACTCTGTCATTCAGCCTCCCCCCTGCATCCATAAGGGCGATGAGACGATCAATAGCCTCCTCCTTGGAAGCTGCCTTCACTCCCAGTTCAATGCTTTGCTTTTTCAACAATTCTGTGATCCGCATCCTCTACTTCCCTCCATTTTCTGTAAGCTGTGCAAACAGCTCCATGATCATTTTTCTGCTTCCCATACCATCTGAAAATGCCGTCGCTCCTCCGCTGGCCGTTCCCAGACGCAGCGCATAATCGTAATCTCCTGTTTTTAAATATCCTGCCAGAAATCCCGCCACCATGGAATCGCCTGCTCCTACGGAATTTTTCACCGTTCCACGGCACACTCCCAGTCTGTGGACTTTTCCATTTTCATCGACCAAGATTGCTCCGTCCTTTGCCATGGACACCAGCACATTGACCGCTCCCCGGTCTTTTAGGCTCATGGCGCCATCGATGATCTCCTTCTCCGTCTTTAGTTCCTTTCCAAAGATCTGCCCCAGCTCATGGTTATTAGGTTTGATCAAAAAAGGCTTTAATGGAAGTACCTCTGTCAGCAGATCCCGTTCTGCGTCTACAGCAATGCACACGCCCCGATCCTTTAACTGTTCCATGATCCTACGGTAAATATCATTTCCCACAGCAGCCGGTATGCTTCCGGAAAGCACCAGCACATCCCCGCTCCCTAAACGGTTCAGCTTTTCAAACAGCGCTTCCACATCCTCAGGCCGGATATCCGGGCCCATCCCGTTAATCTCCGTTTCTTCCTCCGATTTCAGTTTCACATTGATACGTGACATTCCACTTTTTACATGGATAAAATCGGATGAGATCCCAAATGCTTTTAACCCCCTCTCAATTTCTTTTCCCGTAAATCCGGCCACAAACCCCAGAGCTGTGCTCTCAACTCCCAGATTTGCCAGCAGCACAGAAACATTGATTCCTTTTCCTCCACAGAAAATATCTTCCTTTACTGTACGGTTGACCTTTCCCTGAGCAAAATGATCCACAGCGATCACATAGTCCAGAGCCGGATTAAAGGTAACTGTGTAAATCATATGTCATCTCCCCTTACTTATAAGAAATTTAATTTCACACCTATACTATAGTACGATATTTGTTTTTCGTCAATATTATTTCTTATGAAATTTTGTTTCTCTTATATTTTCATCACTTCAAACAAAAAGACGGCCTCTGCCTGTCAGATACCGTCTCTTTTTTGTACATTTTACCTATATTTCGTTTTTATCCGAGGAAATAGCTTCCTCATGGCGGCGAATATGTTCCATAGCATCCTTCTTTCCCGCCCGCAAAAGAAGATATAAAATTTCAATCACCGCCGTGGCTGTGACCCGTGAAAACCAGAATTCTTCTGTAAGAAGCTTTTCTCTGGTGGCCGTAATAATTTTATGATCACAGATCGAAGCCAGAGGCGAATCCGGGTTATTCGTGATCAGCACCAGCGTGCTCCCATTTTCTTTTGCTCCCTGAGCCAGTGTGTTTAACCGCCTGGAAAAACCGGAATTGGAAATAAGGAGCACCACATCCTCCGGCCCCAGATTAAAGGTATAAGCTGCCTGCGTTTCCCAGATGTCTCCGGCCACAGACGGAATCCCCAGCTGATTAAACTTAAAAGCGCCGTCCAGAGCCACAGGGATCGTATTTCCCACTGCAGCCAGCTGAACCATACGGGCCTTTTCCAACTTTTTAAGGATTTCTTCCAGGCTGTGTATATCCATCATACGGACCGTTTCTGTCAGCTCCGCAACCTTATTTGCCAGAATATTGTTAAGTGACTGGGACAGATTCTCCCTGTCAATATCATTTGTCACCTTCCGGCTGTCCTGTTCTTCCCTGAGCACCTCTCTGGCCAAAGCCAGCTTTAGGCTCTGGAATCCCTTAAACCCGCATCTGCGACAAAATCTGGATACCGTAGCGTCGCTTGTGCCGCTGGCTCTTGCCAGCTCCCCCACCGTCATATCTACTGCCTGGGCCTTGTGCTCCATGATATAATCCGCAATCTTCTTTTCCGCCTCAAAAAAGCTGTCATAGAAAGAACAGATCACGCCTAATACGCTTCGTGCTTCACTCATGCCATGTCCTTTCATTTACATGTAAATTTATTTCATATAATAATGATAACACAAGATACATAAAATGAAAAGACGCAGTTTGCAGGGCAACTTCTTAAAGCTCTCGAAACTTTATTAAGATTTCTGTCCAGCTCTTGTTTTTCCATTTTTACCGTGCTATAATTTTGCACATCTACAAATTTTAACAGTTCCTTTACATTCGTTTTAAACTCTTAGAAAGGGAAACAGTTCTATGAAACGAGTTTGTGATTTCTTCCGCAAATACAGCCATATATGGCTTTTAAGTTATTTTTTTATCTATATTCCCTGGTTCTGTTATCTGGAAAAAACAGTGACACGCGATTATCATCTCATGCACGCCCCTCTGGATAGTCTGATTCCTTTTAATGAATATTTTATCATTCCCTATCTTCTCTGGTTTGCTTTTGTAGGAGTGACGCTGATTTACTTCCTTATTAAAAGCAAAGAGGATTATTACCGGATGTGCACCTTTCTGTTTTCAGGCATGACCATCAGCCTGATCATCTGTACCTTTTTTGAAAATGGTACCAATCTGCGTCCGATTCTTGACCCCGATAAAAATATTTTTACTGCTGCTGTGGCTGCTCTGTACCGTACCGATACCTGTACAAACGTATTTCCGAGCATCCATGTATACAATTCCATCGGTACCTATATTGCCATCCATAAAAGCCCTCTGTTTCAGGGAAAAACTGCCTTAAAGGCCGGCGCAGCCATTTTAACCGCAGCGATCTGTCTTTCTACTGTATTTTTAAAGCAGCATTCCGTGATCGACGGAGTCGGCGCAGGAATTATGGCTGCTATGATGTATCATCTTGTTTATGCCTGCAGCCCTGTGGAAGAAGAAAAAAAGATTGTGGAAAAAATTTTAGAATAAGGATCATGGCTGCAAATAAACCAAATAAGCCGCCGGGAAAGCATATCATTTCGCTTCCCCGGCGGCTCTTTCACTTTAGTTAGTTAAATCCATAAAACTTCTGTGTGATCTTGTATCCCAGGATCAGCAGCTCTCTTCCGCCCTTTCCCGGCAGGTTACAGCCCTGTCCCAGAAATCCCCAGCGCAGACGCAGCCACAGAGGGAAATTCTGCTTTTTGAGCTCATTCCACAACTCCTTCTTTTTAGCCAGATTCTCCGCAGTCCCTGACTTGATCGCCAAAACGGAGCAGACAGTCATCATAATTTCCAGATACTGGATCATGTAATGGCGCAGCTTTGGATTGGATATTTTAGTGGCATCATAGTAACCGAGCATGAGCCTCGTAACCCTGAGCTGCTGGTCAATGCGGCCGATCATCACGGATTCATTGACAGACTGATCCGTTCTTCCGATAAAATAGCGGTAAAAATTCACATCCAGATAGTACATATTTTTTACATGGGGAAGGGGCTGGTAGACGAAAATATTGTCTACATAAAAGGTATGCTTGGGAAGCTCCAGCCCGCATTCCTTTAAAAGCTGTGTCCGGTAAATTACGGAATGCATGAGTATGTACTGACCGATCATGAAAAATTTTACATCCTTCCATCCAAAGACGCAGTCCTTTGGAAAGGCGGTATGGTATTTCATCACCTTTTTACGTCTTGCTCCCTCTTTTTCATATACGAAATTGGTCACCAGCATATCCAGAGCTTCCCCCCGGTAAACGAACCGGCGCAGGGTTTCCAGAACCTTCTGATATGCTTCCTCATTTACCCAGTCGTCGCTGTCTACGACTTTGAAAAATACGCCCGTTGCATTTCTCAATCCCGCATTGACAGCTTCACCATGACCGCCGTTTTCCTGATGGATCGCGCGGCAGATACCGGGATAGCGCTTTTCATATTCATCTGCGATCTCAGCCGTCCGGTCCTTTGTGGAACCGTCATCTACGATCAGAATCTCCACCTCATCCCCTCCAGTGAGAAGAGAACGGATGCAGTGCTCCATATAAGCTTCTGAATTATAACAGGGTATCGCTACTGAAAGTAATTTCACGTTTTTTCCTCCTTGCGTGTATGCAGATAAGGACGGCAGGCAGCTTTAGCCGAAGGCCAGCAGGGCTGCCCCATTGGCAGCCGCGTGCATCAGCACCGCCATCCTGTATTTTCCCCAGGGACATTTCTCATATCCCCGTGCCAAAACAAAGCCCAGTAAAAAGGCGTAAAGGCCCTGAATCATGTTTCCGTGGTAAAATCCAAAGGCCAAAGCTGAAAGAAAAGCTGCTGCTTTCGGCCTAAGCTTTCTTCTTAGAAGTCCATAAATGCCCAGCCGGAATACCGCCTCCTCCATCACCGGCGCCGCCGCCAGGGTAAGCGCCAGATAATACGACTGGCTCATACGCTCTGCTGTCTGTACTTCCCCATAAGAAATCAGCCAGCTCTCAGGCCAGGGGATCAGGCGTACCAGTATATTTCCTGCCAAAGCAGCAAGCACCGTCCCAAGGAGCAGCCTCTGCCACCCCGGAGGGAGAAATGATTTCTTTTCCACCATCTGTGTATTCCTCAGTATGTCTGTATTTTGCTGCATGATGCCAGTATATCACGGGTGCATTTCTTTTTCCAGTATCTTTTTTCGTTGCATTTTCAGAGATAATAAATTAAAATAGATATAACAACACCGCATACAAAGAGAGGGACTGAATATGGCAAAAAAACGCATTGTAATGGCTATTGGCCACAAGGATATGGGAACTAATCTTCCGGAACAGAAGGAAGCAGTACAGCGCACTGCAAAGGTGATCGCCGACTTTATCCAGGAGGGCTGGCAGGTCGCTATCGTGCACAGCAACGCCCCGCAGGTCGGCATGATCCACACTGCGATGAACGAGTTCGGACGCCAGCATGACGGCTACAGTTCTGCCCCCATGTCTGTCTGCTCCGCCATGAGCCAGGGCTATATCGGCTATGATCTGCAGAACGGCATCCGCGCCGAGCTGATCCGCCGGGGCATCTATAAGCCTGTAAGCACTGTTTTAACTCAGGTAACGGTAGATCCTTATGATGAAGCCTTCTATACTCCTGTAAAGGTGATCGGAAGAGTGATGAACCGTGAAGAGGCAGATGAGGAAGAGGCAAAGGGAAATCATGTGAAGGAGGTGGAAGGAGGCTTCCGCCGTATCGTGGCATCTCCCCATCCTGTAGCCATTGTAGAGATCGACGCCATCAAGGCTCTTTTAGATGCTGATCAGATCGTCATCGCCTGCGGCGGCGGCGGTATTCCGGTTATGGAACAGGGGTACAATCTCCGGGGTGCCAGCGCGATCATTGAAAAAGATCTGGCAACAGGCCTTCTGGCAAAGGAAACCGATGCCGATGTAATGATGATCCTTACCAGCGTGGACAATGTTACCTTAAATTACGGTACAGACCATGAAGAGCCCATCAAAAACATGACCATCGACCAGGCGAAGGATTACATCAGCCAGGGACAGTTTGAATTTGCCTCCATGCTTCCAAAAATCTCCGCATCCGTAGACTTTTTAGAGTGCGGAAAGGGACGCAAGGCAATTATCACCTCTCTTGACAAGGCCGAAGAGGCTTTGAAGGGCGAGGCAGGAACGACTATAAACGGATAACTGGATATACTGTCAATTCTGAGGGAGCCCATAGGGCTCCCTTTATTTTCTGCTTTAGAATTTTACCATACAACAAAAGGATGCTGCAAAACAAAACTTATATGTTCTGTTTCTGCAGCATCCTTTAAAAATTTTAAGCGTTCTTCACTGTTGCAATGTCAATCAGTGTCAGATCCTTGGCCCGGTTCTCCAGACTGGTTACAAGTGCTCTTGCCGTATCCAGGGCAGTCAGGACATTTACGCCTGTCTCAATGGCATTGCGGCGGATGATAAAGCCGTCATGGCTGCGCTCTGCTCCCTGAGCCGGGATATCCACGATCAGGTCGATCTGATGGCCCAGTACAAGATCCAGGATGTTCGGAGATTCCTGCTCCAGCTTGCGGATCTCATATGCCTTTACTCCGTGGGCATTTAAGGTGCGGGCGGTGCCTCTGGTAGCGAAAATCTGATATCCCACTGCAATAAAGCGTCGTGCAATCTCTACAGCCTCTTCCTGCTCGCTCTCACGGATAGTCATGATCATCTTCTTATACTTAGGCAGGCGGATTCCTGCACCCTCAAATGCCTTATACAGAGCCTCGTTAAAGGTCTTTGCAATACCGAGGCACTCTCCGGTGGACTTCATCTCAGGTCCCAGGCTGATATCTGCGCCCCGGATCTTCTCAAAGGAGAATACAGGCATCTTGATGGCGATATAATCGGCTGCAGGCTGCAGGCCCGGCGTATAGCCCAGTTCTCTAATGGTATGTCCGCAGATGATCTGGGTTGCCAGAGGAACAATGGGGATACCTGTTACCTTACTGATATAAGGCACCGTACGGGAGGAACGTGGATTTACCTCGATGATATATACATCCTCGCCGTCTACAATAAACTGGATATTGATCATTCCCTTTACATGAAGGGCTCTTGCCAGCTTGGCTGTATAGTCCACAATGGTTTCCACATTTTTCTCTGTAATATCCTGTGCCGGGTAAACAGAGATACTGTCGCCGGAATGGATACCGGTACGCTCGATATGCTGCATGATGCCAGGGATCAGGATGTCTGTACCGTCACAGATAGCGTCTACCTCAATCTCCTTACCCATGATATATTTGTCTACCAGGATCGGATGCTCCTGAGCAATCTGGTTGATGATGCCGATAAATTCATCAATATCCTCATCATTGATGGCAATCTGCATTCCCTGTCCGCCAAGCACATAGGAGGGACGGACCAGAACTGGATATCCCAGCTTATGAGCAGCCTCTTTTGCCTCCTCGGCAGTAAATACCGTATGGCCAGCAGGTCTCGGGATACCGCACTGCTCCAGGATGGCGTCAAAGCGTTCTCTATCCTCAGCCGCGTCTACATCCTCAGCCGCTGTTCCAAGGATCGGAACGCCCATTTTCATCAGGGCTTCTGTGAGCTTGATGGCTGTCTGTCCGCCAAACTGAACCACTGCTCCGTCTGGCTTTTCAATATCAACAATGCTCTCCACATCTTCCGGTGTCAGAGGCTCAAAATACAGCTTATCCGCAATATCAAAGTCCGTACTTACGGTTTCAGGGTTATTGTTGATAATGATGGTCTCATAGCCTTCTTTGCTGAATGCCCAGGTGCTGTGTACGGAACAGAAGTCGAACTCGATTCCCTGTCCGATACGGATGGGACCGGAGCCTAAAACGAGAACCTTTTTTCTGCCCTCTGTTCTCTCTGCCTCATTGAAGCTTCCAAAGCAGGAATAGTAGTATGGAGTTTCTGCGGCAAACTCTGCGGCACAGGTATCTACCATCTTATAGGCAGCACGGATATTATTGTCATAGCGCAGCTTCTTGACAGCGCTCTGCTCCATCTTTGTTAGTCTGGCAATCACATTGTCAGGATACTCAATGCGCTTTGCCTCAGCAAGCAGCTCAGGAGTCAGCTCCTTCTTTCCTTCTCCTACTGCCTGAAGCTCCTTCTCCATCTCTACCAGGATCGCCAGCTTGTCAATAAACCAGAAGTCAATGCGGGTGATCTCATGGATCAGGCCGTATGGGAAGCCACGGCGCAGCGCCTCGGCAATTCGCCAGATCCGCATATCATCCACTTTATAGAGGTCATTTACCAGCTCCGTATAGGAAAGCTCTGTAAAATCATAGGACAGAAGGCAGTCTACATGCTGCTCCAGGGAGCGGATGGCCTTCATCAGGGCGCCCTCAAAGTTGGTGCAGATACTCATAACCTCGCCCGTTGCCTTCATCTGGGTTCCCAGAGCACGCTTAGCGCTGATAAACTTATCAAATGGAAGTCTCGGCATCTTTACTACGCAGTAGTCCAGCATAGGTTCAAAGCTTGCGTAGGTTTTCTTTGTAACGGCATTTTTGATCTCATCCAGAGTATAACCCAGAGCTATCTTTGCAGCCACCTTTGCGATGGGATATCCGGTCGCCTTGGAAGCCAGGGCAGAAGAACGGCTCACACGGGGATTTACCTCGATGACGCAGTATTCAAAGCTGTCGGGATTTAAGGCATACTGTACATTACAGCCGCCGGTGATCCCCAGCTCGCTGATGATGTTTAAAGCAGAGGTACGAAGCATCTGGTACTCCTTATCTCCCAGTGTCTGGGAAGGAGCCACAACGATACTGTCTCCGGTGTGTACGCCTACCGGGTCAATGTTTTCCATGTTGCAGACAGTAATCACATTTCCGGCTCCGTCGCGCATAACCTCATACTCGATTTCCTTCCAGCCTGCGATGCAGCGCTCTACCAGCACCTGTCCCACGCGGGAAAGGCGGAGGCCGTTTTCAAGGATTTCCGCACATTGCTCCGGATTGTGGGCAATACCGCCGCCGGATCCGCCCAGGGTATAAGCCGGACGAAGCACTACCGGATAGCCGATCTTTGCTGCGATCTCAAGACCTGTCTTTACATCCTCCACGATATCAGAAGGAGCCACCGGCTCACCGATCTTTTCCATGGTTTCCTTAAACATCTCACGGTCCTCGGCCTTTTTGATGGTCAGGGCTGTAGTTCCGATCAGGCGCACATTGTGCTCTCTAAGGAAGCCTGCGTCTTCCAGCTCCATGGCAAGATTTAAGCCTGCCTGGCCACCCAGAGTAGGAAGAATACTGTCCGGCTGCTCCTTTAAGATTAACTGCTCTACCACCTCTACAGTCAGGGGTTCAATATATACCCGATCTGCAATATCCTTATCTGTCATAATAGTCGCGGGATTGGAGTTTAAGAGCACAACCTCAATGCCCTCTTCTTTTAAAGAGCGGCAGGCCTGTGTGCCTGCATAGTCAAATTCAGCCGCCTGGCCGATTACGATAGGGCCGGAGCCCAGCACCAGAACTTTTTTGATCTCAGGATTCTTTGGCATCAGTCATTTACCTCCATCATTTTCAGGAAACGGTCGAACAGGTATCCGGAATCCAGGGGGCCTGGGCAGGCCTCCGGATGGTACTGCACGGTGAAAATGTTCTTTCCTGTGTATTTTAAGCCTTCGTTTGTTCCGTCATTGACATTGATAAATGCAGGTTCTGCGATTTCAGGGGAAATAGTTGCATTATCAACCGCATAGCCGTGATTCTGGGAAGAAATGTAAACTCGTCCTGTCTCCAAATCCTTCACCGGATGGTTTCCGCCTCTGTGGCCGTATTTTAACTTATAGGTGTCCATGCCGTTTGCAAGGGCCATGAGCTGATGTCCCAGACAGATGGCAAAAATCGGCACATTGGAGTCATAAAGTTTCTTTACTTCCTTAATAATAGCCGTATTTTCCTTTGGATCGCCGGGGCCGTTGGAAAGCATGATGCCATCCGGGTTTGCTGCCAGCACCTCCTCTGCCGGTGTGTCCGCCGGGTAAACCGTTACCTCACAGCCTCTCTCATTTAAGGAACGGGCAATATTTTTCTTTGCTCCAAAATCCATGAGAGCCACTTTTTTTCCGGTTCCGGGAAGAACGTATTTTTCCTTTGTGGTAGTCTTTAAAACAACACCTTCTACGGAGTAATTTCTGATCCGCTTTAAAACCTCAGAGTGGTCTGTATACTCTTTAGTCGTGATCATGCCGTTCATGGTTCCTTTTTCTCTCAAAAGCTTTGTAAGTGCTCTTGTATCAATGCCGCTGATACCTGGGATATCCTGCTCCTTTAAGAAATTCTGAATGGTGTCTTCGCTGCGGAAGTTACTTGGGATCCTGGATAATTCCCGGACAATGTAAGCGTCCGGCCATGCTCTCTCTGATTCCATGTCTTCACGGCAGATTCCGTAGTTTCCAATAAGTGGATAGGTCATAACTACTGCCTGGCCTGCGTAAGACGGGTCAGTGAGCACTTCCAGATAACCGGTCATAGAAGTGTTGAACACGATCTCACTGATCACTTCACGCTCTGCTCCAATGCTGGTGCCGGTGAACACAGTGCCGTCTTCCAATATAAGGTATGCTTTCATATGGGGGTACCTGTCCTTTCTTATGTGTGTTTGTTGGGGATTGGAAATGTGTTAAGCATCTCCAGGGACCGTATTTCTGCGTCAGCCCAAATTGTAAAGATTATACTTTATTTCATTTTATTTTTCAATGGCTTGGAATCCTAAATTTTTTTGTGGTAATCTAATCTTTTTTGGCATGAAACTTGCTTGTACAGATCAAGGCAGAAAAACAGGGCAGAACGCACTGTTTTAACGTCTCTGCCCTGTTTTGGATTTCTTATGAAAATTTCAGAATATTCTCCTCAGCCTTTGCAACGATTCCATCCTTTTTGTTCATAGTAAATGCGGCTCCGCTTGGGAAGATCACCGGAGTCACCAGAGATTTGCCCTTTGCCTTTACTGCCTCTAAATCTACCACTACCAGAGTCTGGCCCTGCTTTACCTTGGCGCCCTGCTCTACCTTTACGTCAAAGCCCTCGCCGTTTAACTCTACTGTATCCATACCGATATGGATCAGGCACTCTACCCCGTCCTTTCTTCTGAGGCCATATGCATGACCGGTTGGAAAAGCTGCCGTTACCTCTGCGTCAAAGGGTGCAACTACCTCGCCCTCTGTCAGATCAATGGCAAAGCCGTCTCCCATCATCTTGGAAGAAAATGCCGGATCTGCCACTGCTGTGATATCCATCAGTGTTCCTCCTGCCGGTGATACAAACTCCGATTTCTTTTTTCCAAATAAAAATCCCATATTGCTCCCTTTCCTGATCTCCTGCTCCAACGGATGCAGCGCACCCTGCAGGAATCATTTCCCTTTATTCGTTCCTTAACAGTATAACTCATTTGGGGAGGAATGGGTAGTTAATTTTTCCTAAAATATTCACATGCTCAACTGCCCCTACACCAGCTCCGCCATCCTTGTAATCCCTACATAGATATGGGATATCCGGTACCAGGTGGCAAAATCCACCACTCCCGTCTGGGGAAGGCCGAAAATGCTCTGAAATTCCCGCACCGCAGCCGCTGTGCGCGGGCCGTAGATGCCGTCGGGCGCTACTCTGGGGATCGCTGTATAAACAGTTGCTATGACGTCCAGCTGTTCCTGAAGCTGGCGCACCTTAGGGCCGGAGCTTCCCTGGCTTAAATCAGAGCCGGGCCATGAGGCAGGAATGCCTGAGATCTGCTCGGCAGTATTGATATAAATAGAATCACCATAGAAATAGCGTAAGATCTCTATGGGACTGTAGCCCTGCTTTCCCAGGTCACAGGATCCCCATTGCGTCATCCAGCCTTCACAGCTGACCTGCCTTCCGTCGCAGTACTGGGTCAGAATCGGCTGACGGACGCCGGGACGGGACAGATAGGCGTCAAAAATTTCATCCACTACCTGAGAAATGCTCTGGAAAATATTTCTGCCGTAAATCCATTTATGGTCAAAGGCTGTAGATGAGGTGATGGTAAAATCATAGCCCTGATTTCTGTACCACTCGGTGTACACACGATTTAGGGTAAAGGACATAATCGCCAGTACATTGGCGGTAATGGAGCTTTCCGGCCAGGTAGAGTAAATTTCACTGCAGGCTACATTTTTAATATAGTCCCGATAGGGAACGTAATAGTTTTTAGCGGTAGAGTCCGTGGGAACGCCATCATGAACCACTATGGTCTGGGGAATTACCACACGGCTTAATACGATTTCTCCGCTTTCATTGACCGGTTTGACCTCATCCTCCGCAATCTTGGGCGGATAATTACCGTAAAGGGTATGATCCGGAATCACTACAGGATCTTCGGGAGGCTGCTCCTGCGCCAAGGGTGTCATAGCCGCAGGCTGGATCGCATTGGAATCTGCTAAAATCTCTGTGCCGGAAATCGCCAGAGGCTCAAATCCCTCTGCGCGGACGATGAGATCGTACTCTGAATAGGGCTGGATGATTCCTGGATTCAGGCTGTATTCCACCGGAGGCGCAGGAAGGGAGAGCTGTTCTGTCTGTCCGGAGGAATTGGTGCTTACTTCCTCCATCACCCGATCCGGCTCTCCCTTTGTGCTGATACTTATGGTTGCATTTTTAATTGGAAAGTTGTTCTGAATATTGACTACATTGACCTGTAAGAAACCTCTGGAATTTGTTTCCTGAGCTTTTACCATTTGAAACCTCAAAAAATCCTTGCTTACTTACAATATAAGCAAATTTTTCCTGATTATGACTGCAAATAAGAAAAACCGCTCTGTTTTTCTGTCCTGTCCTCATTTCAACTCCAAGATTCCTTCTTCCCAGATGACGGCATCCATTAAAAGATCATGGGCTTCCCAGGGGATTTCCGCCTCCATCAGACGCCCTCTGCAAAGCACGGCCCAGGGGCCGGGAACGGATCGCAGAAACCTATCGTAAAAACCGCCTCCATATCCCAGACGCCGGCCGTCCTCAGAGCAGGTCAGACACGGAACAAGTGCCAGCGAAATTTCTTCCGGCCCTATGATCCCGGCAGCTTCCTCCGGCTCCTCAATGCCATAGCTTCCGGGATACAATTCGCCAAGAGAACGGATCTGCCGTGCCTCCATGATCCCCTTTGAAATGCATTTTGGCACAGCCACCCGCTTTCCCTGATCCAAAGCAGCCTGAATCAGCGGTTTGGTATGAATCTCCCCGGCAGTTCCCACAAAGCAGAATATCGTTTCTGCCTTTTGAAAATATTTCCAGTTTAAAATCCATTCCCGGATACGCTTATCTGCCCAAAGGCAGTACTCCGGATCCAGATGAGCGTTTTTTTCTCTGATCTGTTTGCGCAGAATTTGTTTTTTGGTATTTATCTTCTGAGTTTCCATTGGCTGAAACCCCTTTTTATTTTTATGTGAATGTATGCCGGAAGCCCCCGCGTTATAGCAGGATCTCCTTTATCCATTTATTCAGTTATTATATGGAAGAAATCCAGATGTGTCAATTCATCCGCCTTTTTAGTAACAAAGAACCGTTCCCCCCACGCTTCCCTCTGCTTTATCAAAGACAATTACATTTCCATATCCCATGCAGCCCGCTGCCTCCGTAAGATCTGTGGGGGAATTAACCTCCTGATGGCAGAGGATGACTACAAGCGTTCTGCTTCCGTCAACAATCTCCACAGCCTCAGCCATAGACAGCGGATAGGTGATTCCCTTAAGAACAGACGTTACCGGAACCAGGGATGCGTGAAGCTGTCTTTCCTTTCCCTTCTTTCCGCCTCCGATTACAGTAATCATGGACTGAAAGCCCTGTCCTTTCTTTTGCAGACAGAGGCGGTCTCTGGTTTCATACCGGTTATAATGGCGAGCGATCTTTCCCTGCTTCATTTCTCCTTCGCAGTCCGGGCTGATAAAGAGAAGCTTTACCTGTGCCTTTTCTCCTGTGAAGCAGGCACAGCCATTTTCATAAACTGCCTTTCCTGTCTCACTGAAATTCCAGAACTGCTCAAAGGTATGTTTTCCCTGTCCATAGAGCTCGTCTGCTATCACAAAAAGGCCGTCTTTTAAAGAAATCACTTTGCGGTTTACAAATACGCCCTTGTGCATATATCCCAGATTTCCGCCCTGAACCAGGCTGTATCCGTTTTTCTGCTTATACTGCTGCTTGACCGGCTGAGAAAGCTTAGAGCATTCCCAGGAATCCTTACACTGTGTAAAAAATTCGCCATCTACCGTAACTGTATTGTGCGCATCCGGATCTTTAAATTCAAATCTTCCCCGATCCATCACATAGGTATAACGGCCGGAATCGGTCAGGATATCCTCGCCTCCCAGAATAAGATCCACATGAAGCTTATCAGAATGTCCATGGCCTGCTCCCATGGTTCCGCAGTGAAAATGGAGCAGATCTCCGTCCTCATTCCAGGAACTCCGGATATAATAATTTCCGCTGTCCTCCAAAGCCGCTGATACAAAATCCGGTTTCCGGCATTCCATACGGCTGTATTCCGCTGCGCCGTTCACCCCTACATCCCAGAGACTTTCAAAATCCAGCTCCTTAAAACCTCCGAATTTCAGTACCGGATCTTTTAACAGGTAGGCTGCAATACTCATATAATCTCTTAAATCCATATCATCACTGTCACCCATGATGATCTGGCGGTGATCCGGCCTCATCCATGCCAGATTTGCATAAGCCATCCTTCTTACGGCGTCGCAGATCCGTTCTGAAACAGCAATCCCATTCCGTTTTGCCAAAAGGAGCACATCCTCATAGCAGTGAAAAACCTCGTTGTGATACATAGGAGATTGCTCCCACTGTACGCCGTCGTCAAAAATCTGCATTGCTGCCTCTGTTTCCAGACGTTCCAATGCAATAGAGGTAAAACGATCCCTTGTTTCCTGATCCGGCATCTGGATTCCGATCTCAAACAGGCCGTGGTTTTCCATCACTCCCCAGTTACTGATATAGCGGTAGGGCGAATGCATCTGTATAATATACTCCCCGTGCTCCCTGAGACAGCATTCAATCTTTTCCGCCCTTTCATCCGTCATTAAAGGACTGTCTTTAAAATACCGCAGCGCCTTAACCCAGTTTTCGCCCCGGATCCCCACCTCTAAAATCCGCCATGTAGTCTGCTCTGTTTCCGGTGTGCGCTTTACATGGTCAATGAAATCCATAAGGAGACGGAAAAAATGATGCTCATATTTTGAGTCTCCTGTAAGCCAGTACGCCTGTCCCAGACAGATCAGAAAACGGTGCCTGTTAAACTGAAAGGTAAATTCCGGGTCATTTCCCGGGCGGTACTCCCAATCAATGGGGCGATCCTCCGGAAATGTCACTGGCTCCCAGGTACGCTCTAAGTCATGATCCAGATCAAACAGAAAATAATTCCTGCAGACCTCATCTGCCACCCGTATAATATGGGCGCAGTCCTCCGGATATCTTTCCCGGCAGACTGCAGCTGTTTTTTCAGGATCATCAAAGAAAAAGTATTCATTTCCTCTCTCAAAAAGTTTCTTTGCTGTCATCCTTATTCCTTTCCGGCCGTTTCATGCCGTATATGATATTTTACCAGTATACGTTCCAGTCCTTATACATCCTTGTCAGCGCTTCCATATAGAAGTAATCACCCCACAGGTTGCACTCATCCACTCCATAGTGGTTACAGGTATTGTAAGGCGAGTGATTAGAATAGGTGCTGTGAAGCACTAGGCCGTTGGAGCTGTCAAAATCCTTTACTGCATACTTTTCCGTTAAGGACTTCATAAATCTGGCTGCCAGAGAGCGGCACAGAGCGCCCTTTTCCGGCTCTACATACTTTGCCATTTCAAGCAGGCCGCAGGCTGCAATCGAAGCAGAGGAGGAATCTCTTGGCTGGTCATCCCCATCACCAAATTCCAGATCCCAAAAGGGAACCAGATCCTCAGGAAGATGCTCCAGATAGTAATTCGTCACGCCCTCAAAAACGGGTATATAGCTCTCCCTTTTCGTATATTTATAGCCAATAGCCGTCCCGTAGATCCCCCATGCCTGCCCTCTGGCCCAGGCGGATCCGTCCCGGTATCCCTGACAGGTAGCGCCGTGATCCGGCTCTCCTGTTTCACGGTTAAAGAAAAACGTATGCCAGGTAGAAAAATCCGGACGGATTACATTGGAAAGAGCCGTATGGATGTGACGCTCCGCAATCTCCTTATATCTGGGATCTCCCGTTTCCTGAGAAGCCCAGTAAAGAAGCGGCAGATTTAAAAGGCAGTCAATGATCAGCCTGTAATTATCCGGAGCATCAAGAGGCCCCCATGCCTGAATAAACTGGCCCTTTTCGTGAAAGCGTGTAATCAGCTCCTCAGCTGCTTTCAAAGCGGCTTCCCGTCCCACTCTGCTTCCCGTAAGCTTGTAGCCTGCCACGCAGGAAGGGGAATACATAAAGCCCAGATCATGTGTTTCCACATCCTGTTTTTCATTGATCCGCTTTAAAAAGCTCGCCATCTGGAGCTCGCCCGCCTTTTTTAAAGCCTCATTGCCCGTATGTTCATAGGCAAGCCATATTTCCCCGGTCCAAAATCCCGGCGTCCAGTCCACATTTTCAGTAGGCGCATAAAAACCGTTTTCGCTGTACGCCTTCTGGAAATGGTCTGTAAACTGATCCAGATTTCTTATTACCTGACTGCAGGCCGCATCCAGAGCCCGGCCTGCCTCTTCTTTTGTAAGCTCCGGCATTTTTTCCAGAGCATCCCATGATATCCAGCTCATAATCTGTTTCCTTCCTGCTTTATGCATTATTTTAATCCCGTATCATCCCTTTACGCCGGAAGCTGCTACGCCCTCAACAAAATATTTCTGCAGAGACAGGAATACTATCAGCACAGGGATCAGACTCAGCACAGAAGCAGCCATGATCAGACCGTATTCAGAACCAAACTGGCTGATAAACATACGCAGTCCCAGCTGCAGGGTCTTTTTTGACTCTGTCGTCAGATAGATCAATGGTCCCAGGAAATCATTCCATGTATTTACAAAGGTAAAGATCGTCAGGGTTGACAGAGCAGGCTTTGCAAGTGGAAGCATCACCCGGTACCAGATCCGATACTCGCTCATGCCGTCAATTCTGGCTGCCTCGCAAAGTTCTGTGGGAATCCCTTCATAAAACTGCTTCATCATAAATACGCCAAAGGCGGAAAATGCCTGCAGACAGATAATTGCCAGATGCGTATCTGCCAGTCCCATGGAACGCATCATCATAAACTGCGGAACCATGTAAACCTGCCAGGGAACAGCGATAGTTGCAATATACGCCAGAAATAAAACGTGCTTTCCCTTAAAATTCAGCTTTGAAAAGGCATATGCCGCAAAGCTACTTGTAAGAAGCTGTAAAAAGGTTACGATCAGCGTCAGCTTCACCGTATTAAGCACAAATTTAAGCAGCGGGATCCTGGTCCAGATATCTACATAATTCTGCCATCTGGGATTAGTTGGAATCCACTGGATCGGGAAAATAAATACGTCCTTATCCAGCTTAAAGGAAGCTGAAAGCATCCAGGCAAAAGGTACCAGCATCAGAAATGCCAGAACAATAAGCACAATATAGAGAGCCGCCCTCATCATCCTTGTTTTTGTATTTTTTATCTTCATTTGAGGCCTCCTCCTTTAATTTGCATATTTCTTTTCCCCACGGAACTGTACCAGGGTAATAGCAAGAACAATAAGGAACAGTACCATGGCTACAGCGCTTGCGTAACCCAGATTCCAGTTGCGGAAGGCTTCCTCGTAAATGTGGTATACCAGGACAATGGCAGACTCATTTAATACGCCCGTGCTTCCTCCTGCCAGCATATATACAATGTCATATACTTTAAAGCAGTTGATGGTAAGGATAATGGTAACAAAAAAGGTGGTCGGCTGAAGCTGGGGCCAGGTGATATAGCGGAATCTCTGCCATGTATTGGCTCCATCCAAGCTGCATGCTTCGTAAAGCTCTCCGTTGATCCCCTGTAAGCCTGCCAGATAGATCACCATGTAGTATCCCATATTTTTCCATACAGAGAACAGGATTACGGTGAACATAACCCAGTCCTTGTCTGCAGACCATTTTGGCAGCTCCTTCGCCGCAACGCCCAGATTATAAAGGATCATATTTACAGGACCGCTTTTGGCAGGGGAAAACAGCATATTCCACACAGCTGCTACTGCAACCAGAGAAGCTACATAGGGGAAAAAGCTTACCGTACGGAAGAAGTTGCGTCCTTTTACCTTCTGATTTAAAAGAACTGCCAGCCCAAGGGCTACTGCCAGAGTAAAGGGAACCGTAGCCACGCAGTATACAACTGTATTTTTAAGGGAAGCAAGGAAACGCTTGTTTCCCACCATCTGCATAAAATTGTCCAGGCCCACAAAATCCATCGGGTTATTGCCATCCCATTTGAAAAATGCCAGTATAAAAGCAAACAGCACAGGGCCCAGAGTAAAAACGGCAAAGCCGATAAAGTTAGGAGCGATAAAGGAGTACGCGATCAAATCCCGCTTTGTCTGACGGCTGAACCGCTCTCCTGTCTTTGCCTGACGTATTTTATCACGGATCTGATCCGCCTTTTTTGCCAGCTTTACCTTTTTTTTCATATCCGTTTCTTCATCTGCCTGCTTCAAAAGAGCTGCAAGCCGCGGCTCCAGAATATCCAGTTTTTCCCTGACCCTTGCAGGATCAACGGCTTTTGTCTTTCCCATATTCATCTACCTTTCTTTAAATGAGGCAGGCGGTAAATCCCGTCTGCCTCGTTTTCAGCTCTGTCTGTCCGTATATGTTTTTCTTATTCACCCAGAACTGCAGCTACACGTTCATTCATATCTGCAATTCCTTCTTCTACGGTCATGTTGCCTGCCATGATATTGTCATGAGCCTCATTTAATACAGTTTCTACCTCAGGGCTCTTTACATCAACCGGCATCTCCAGATACAGGTTCACTGTTTCAAGAGCAGCCTTACTGTTTTCATCTTCCGGGAACCCTTCTGTGGATGCGATCGTATTCATGGTTTCCTCTGTCATAATCGCCGGGAAGTTTCCGGTAGAAGCTAAAACTGCCGCTCCCTCTTCACCGCAGACAAACTTCATGAAATCCCATGCAGCTTCCTTATTCGGTGCGCTTGTAGGAATGCTTAAAGAAGTGATCTGGGCAGCGGTAGAACCTGCCTCTACGCCTTCCGGATGAGGGTACTTTACAATACCCCAGTTTGCACAGTCTATATACTCGCCGGATTTTACCTTATCAATCAGAGTAGAGATAAACCAGGTACCCATATTCATCATACCTACATTACCCTGGGAGAATGCGCCTGAATAATGAAGATTTGAGGTCTTTAAGGTTGCATAATCCTGACATACGCCATTTTCCTGCTCGTCTAAAATAATATCATAGTATGGCTTTAAATAATCATAATTGCCGTCCAGGATCGTGTGCTCTCCGTCAATCATGCCAAACATCTGAACCGTACTTCTCCAAACATGATAGTGAGATCCATATACCTCCTGTCCCGGCTCTGTATTTGTAAGCTTCTTTGCAATCTCATCATACTGCTCCAGGGTCATATCATTGGTGGGATACTCTACCCCTGCATTGTCAAATACATCCTTGTTGTAATATACAACCCAAAAATCACTCTTAAATGGCAGCTCATACATCTTTCCGTCTACTTTTACCTGATCGGTCAACCCCTTGTAGCCGCTGAGATCCACGCCATCCTTTTCAATATAAGGATCCAGAGGCTCTAACACTCCCTTATTTACCAGAGCCATATATCCCGGTACATCCTTAATGGAAACCACATCGAAATCTGCTCCGTTTCCGGTCAGCTGTGTCGTAAGAACCGTACTGTAATCAGAGCTTCCCAGATCTACCAGTTCTACCGTCACATCCGGGTGCGCCTTTTCATAGGCTTCTACCAGAGCTTTGTAGTATACGGTCAGGTCTTTATCCCACATAGCCCATTTTAAATGTGTTTTTCCGTCTGCTGCCGCCTCTGTCTCCTCTGCCTTTGCTGCGGTTGTATCCGCTGCTGCCTCTGTCTCCTTGTTCTCTGTCTTTGCTGCTCCGCCCCCGCAGGCTGTAAGGCTACCCGCCATGGAAACTGCCAACGCTAAACTTACAATACGTTTTTTCATCATCTTCTCCTCCTTGATCCATCATATTTTTTGTTTATCCTGATGTTGTGCCTTTATTATACAGGCAGATTCCCTAAGACTGAATGTAAAAACAACCAAAAAAACTGTGATTTTTTCTGTAATTTTTCTCTTTTCCATTCTTCCCGTAAAAAAGCTGTACTTTTCTATGATTTGCAGTCTTTTCTTATAATTGTATTCATTTGACAAAAAATAGCTTTCCTATTATAGTATTTTATGGATAATACATACCAGAGGGGGGACTATTTTTCATGCTGCAATCCGTATTTCCAAAAACCATACGCGGAAAAATCATACTCTATACGGCTGCCGTAACCTGCTCCATTGCTGTATTTACGGTAACCATCTGTTCCTTTGTTTTTCAGTCCTTTCTCCAGAAAAATCAGATACAGACTTCCGAATACAGTCTTGAGGTTATCTGTAACAGTACAGCGGCCGATTTGGAAAATATCCTTTCCTTTTATAAATGGTGCTCCTTTAACACAGATATCGCCGCCTATCTGGACGGTTTTGAAAATCTGTCCCAGATGCCCTCGATCTCTTCCAAAAATTCCGGCCTACGCAGTGTGGCACTTCGTACCTATGACCGTCTGAAGGAAGAGTATTACAATACTCATTCTTCCTCCTACATAAACCGGGTTATCATATCTCCCTTAAACAGCTGCAATTATATGCAGATTTCTGATACCACCGCTGTGTCTTCCGCACATTCTTTATCTGACCTTACAGGCACGGACTGGTTTCAGACCATCCTTTCAGAAGATGGGATGGACAACAGCACCTTTATGGAGGATCCATTTCTTCCCGGAAGCGGTTTAATGGTCCTTCCAGCTGTCTCCGCCTTGTCCGGACGCTACAGCTCCCATCAGGCCGGCTGGATCTATATGTCGATCTCAGACCGGCTGATCCTTGACTACTTAAAATCTTTCCCCTTAAATCCGGATTCATTTCTCTGCCTTACCATCGGAGGCAGAACCTGGCTTTATGAAAATGACCGTTTAAAGTCCTGTGACTGGAAATTTGAGCCGGTAAAGGACTTAAGTGAAAATGCCTTTAACAGTGATACCTTCGTTTCGCTCTGCCGTCTTCCGGATGGATCCGAACGCGTACTGCTCTCCTGCCCCATTGGAAATTATGGCTGGAGCATCTCTCTGCTTTTATCCCAGAGCGCTATGAAGGCTCAGAGCACCCTTTATGCGGTCATTCTTTCCGGTATTGCTGTCTTCATCCTTTTCATCGGTCTCTTGCTTTTTGTACTGTTAAACCGTTCCATCGGACGTCCTGTAAAAAAACTGCAGCATCGGATCCAGGCCATTGCTGGAGGCGATTTTTCTCTGGATCCCTCCATACAGCGGGAGGATGAATTTGGAGCCATTGGTACCGGTATCAACCGTATGTCACAGGATCTGGCTGCTCTGATCCAGAAGCGGATACAGGACGAAAAGGAACGCAAGGATCTGGAATACCGGATTCTTCAAAGCCAGATTAACCCCCATTTTCTTTACAATACATTAAACTCCATCAAATGGATGGCTACCATCCAGGGCGCATCCGGTATCAGCGAGATGACTACGGCTCTGGCCCGGCTATTAAAAAGCATTTCCAAGGGTTCCCATAATAGGATTACCTTGAGGGAAGAGCTGAATCTGGTGAAGGACTATTTTCTGATCCAGCAGTACCGTTACGGCGGCAGTATCTCTCTGGAATGTGAAATTTCGGAAGAAGCCCTCTATGACTGCCTGATCCACCGTTTTACCTTGCAGCCTCTCATAGAAAATGCTCTTTTCCACGGAATTGAACCAAAGGGCTGTGCAGGAAAAATCCGCATCAGCGCTAATCTGGACAGAGAAGCTGCCAGACAGCCCCGTCTGATCATATCGGTATGGGATAACGGGATCGGCATGGATGCGGAAACCATAAAACGAGTTCTTTCCGGCACCCAAAAGCCCACTGCGGACTTTTTCCGGCAGGTGGGAATCAACAATGTAAACCAGCGGATCCGCTACGACTGCGGCCCGGAATACGGTATTTCCATTGAAAGCGTACCGGGAGAATACACATGTATGCATATTACGCTGCCATACGAAACGGCACAGGGAGAGATATTATGATAAAATTACTGATTGTTGACGATGAACCTCTGGTTCAGATCGGAATAAAATCCATGCTCCGCTGGGATGAGCTTGGCATAGAGGTCTGCGGCACTGCCATGAACGGAAAAGCCGCTCTGGAAATGATCCGGCAGTACCGGCCTGATATCGTGATTACCGATATCAAAATGCCTGTTATGAACGGACTGGAGCTGGTCAAAATATGCAGAGATGAGTTTGGCCCCATCCCTCTATTCATCATCCTTACAAGCTTTGAAGAATTTTCTTTGATCAAAGAAGCTATGAGCTATCAGGCAGTCGACTATCTGATCAAGCTGGAGCTGGATCCCGGATCGCTTAAATCGTCCATTGAAAAGGCATCCGAACGTCTGGAGGAGCTCAAAGCCAAGGAATCCTTCCGTCAAAATCAGGGGCGCCCTACTCTTTTAAGCTACCATGATAAATTTTTCATGCGTCTTCTTCATAACCTTTTTGAAAACAGGGATCAGTTTTCCATTCAGTCCAGGGATCTGGGACTGGATTTTTCTGCCAGACAGTATCTGGCCTGTCACGGCGAGCTGCTAAGCTGTGTTTCCGAGTCTCTGGATCCGGAAGGCCAGATAAACCTTTATTCCAGCAGCCTGCAGATGATGCGGGAAATCCTTACAAAATATGCGGGCTGTTATGCGATCGCCCTGGATAAAACACGTTTTGCCCTGATCTTTCATTTCCCCGATGAACAGCCGGAAATGGAAACCGTGCTGGAAGCGCTCAATAACGGCCGTTCCATGATCCGTAATTATTTTAATGTTGAACTAAGCGCCGGGATCGGAGAACCGGTGGATGATCCCTTAAAGATCAGCATTTCTTATCAGGAGGCCAGACAGGCCTTTAATCTCTGCTCTCCTGACGCCCCATTTGTACCTTTTACCCAGACTGCCTCTTCTTCCATAAGAGATTCCTTTAATCTGGCTGTTTTTAAAGAAGATCTGACCAGGGCCTTTGAAGAGTTTGATACAGACGCCCTGTATGACACCCTGACCGTGATCTCTCAGCTCTTTGCAGCGAATCCTCAAAAGCTGCTCCAGACTATGGACGGAGCCTGCAGCATTTTATATCTGGCTCTCTCTCTTCTTCCGGAAGGTGAGGAAATACTAAGCGGCATCTTTTCTGCCAGTCCTGACGGCTACCGCTCTATTTACCGGATGAAGGATGTGTTCCAGATTGTCCGGTGGTTAGAGCAGCTCAGAGATGGACTCTGCGAAGCGTTAAAAACCCGCCGAAAGACCTATAAAGACCATGTGATCTTAAATGTGCAGAAATATATTTTAAACCACATTGAGGAGCATCTTTCTCTTAATGAAATCGCCGCGGTCTTTGGGCTGAGTCCTAATTACCTGAGCACTCTTTTCAAAAAGACCTGCTCCATGGGTTTTTCCGAATATATCACCCAGCGCAAGATCTCCCGGGCCAAACCCCTGCTTTTAGAACAGGATTTAAAGATCTATGAGGTGGCTGACCGCCTCGGCTTTGAAAGCGCCTTTTACTTTAGCAAGGTATTTAAAAAGGTAGAAGGAATCTCTCCCAGAGAGTTTGTCCAGGCTCATATGAACGAACCAAACACCCACACCATTTTGGAGGAATAACACTATGTTTTATGAAATTGCCGCTTCACCCAAGCTGCCACTTACCCCCTTTATCCCCTTTTCCCCTGCACGCTGCCGGGAATTTTGGGAGGCTCTTCCTTCTTCCCTTAAAAACAGGGCCGTGGAAGACGCAAAGGCCCTCTGTCCGGTAGTATGGCCTCAAATCCTGGCCTGTGACTTTTTAGAATACACCCGTTCTGGAAACAGGATCCGGTTTGAGGATAAGCAGTTTGCCCGCCGGACTGCCCTCGGAACCCTGGTTCTGGCAGAAGCATGTGACTATAAGGGAACTTTTCTGGATGATATCATAAACGGAATTTATCTTATCTGCGAAGAAACTGCATGGCAGCTTCCCCCCCATAATTCCTACATCCGTGATACGCCTTCCCTTCCTCTGCCTGATCCCTCACGTCCTGTCATCGATCTTTTTGCTGCTGAAACAGGGGCCGTGCTGGCTGTAGCTGTATGGCTTTTGAGGGATGAACTTCGCGCCGTAAGTCCCCTGATTGAAAAACAAGTAGTACGCTGTCTGAAGGAACGCATCCTTGAGCCTTATTTAAAGGAGCATTTCTGGTGGATGGGCGATGGGGTAAGCCCTATGAACAACTGGACTATCTGGTGTACCCAGAATGTGCTTATGACAGCAGCTCTGTGGGAAGAGGATGAAGAAATCAGTCGGGCCATTCTTCAAAAAGCGGCCAAAAGCGCTGATTTTTTCCTTGCCGAATACGGAGACGACGGCTGCTGTGATGAAGGGCCTCAATATTACCGTCATGCAGGCCTCTGCCTCTTTAACACCATAGAAATCATGAACGGTATGACGGATCATTCCTTTTCCTCCCTTTACCGCGAACCCAAAATCTGCAATATAGCCGCCTACCTCTCCAACGTCCATGCCTGCGGACCCTACTACATCAATTTTTCAGACTGTGCCGCTGTCGCAGGCCTGTGCAGTGCCAGAGAATACCTCTTCGGAAAGCGCACCGAACAGAAGGAACTGATGGAACTGGCTGCTGGCGACTGCCGCATAACACAGGATCCCCTTTTAACGCAAGAGCATAATCTTTTTTACCGGATTCAAAATCTTTTTGCACTGCCTGAAATCCTTTCTATCCCTCAGGGCTGTAATACAGAAAAAAAAGATATTTTCTATCCCAGTACCGGCCTTTTTATTGCAAGAGACAGCCGTTTCTGTCTGGCTGTAAAAGCCGGGGATAATGATGACAGCCACAATCACAATGATACGGGAAGCTTCACCATTTATAAAGACGGAAAGCCGCTCTTTGCTGATATCGGAGTGGAAACCTATCAGGCCAAAACTTTCTCACCACAGCGATATGAAATCTGGACCATGCAGTCTGCTTACCATAACCTCCCCTCCTTTATCACCGCAGACGGCCATGAACAAATGGAACACAACGGTCCGGATTTTAAAGCGGAACATGTAGACTGGGGCTTTGAAGCACAGGAAGCCCATATTTCAATGGAGCTGAAAAACGCATACCCCAAGGGTTGTATCACCTCCTTTAAACGCAGCGTTGTGTTTAAACGCAGCCAGGAAATCCTTATTACCGATCAGGTCTGCTGTCCGGGGCTTACTCCTGTCCTGAACCTTATAACCGCAGAAAAACCTCTGTATAAAGAAAGCTGTCTGATCCTGGGAACTCTGGCCGTCTGCAAGATAACAGGAGCTTTGACGGATGTTTCTGTGGAATGTCTCCCCATTACAGATCCGCGGCTGAAACTGAGCTGGAAAAATGACCTATGGAGAACCCGCATCACATTTAACCCCAAAAAAGAACTGGCGCTTCGGATCATATGATCCTGAGCGCCAGCTCTTTTTTTATTCCTCATGATTACTGATAAAACCCATAGAAAACTCAAATATAATATCCCTGTCTCCCGGTATCTCATATTCCGGATATACAGGAGCTCCCCAGCTGTCATTTCCTCCCACGCCTCTTATGGCTCCTGCGATCACTGCCCAGGTATGGCTCTGTGCGGGCAGCTCTTCCCTGTGGAGAGCCGTTTCGAGCTCTATGGGACTGTATGGAAGCAGGCTGAAGTGAAACGGCTTTTTCTCCGCCTCAAACAAAAGTTTCTCTCCGTCTTTTGTTTCCAGAACCAACCTCCGGGTATCCATATGCATCCCGCATTCCTGAGGCTTTAAATACCGAGCAAGCTGCTCTTTTTTTGTGCTTTCGTAAACTCCCAGCCCTGCTCCGGCCCTGCGGTCAGGATAATTCTCCCACGGCCCTCTTCCATACCAGGAAAAACGGCTGACCTGCTCTGGAAGCTCAAAGGCCAGTCCAAATACAGGCAGGGACGGATATCCCTTCTTTCCATGGAAGTGCGCTCTCACCCCAAGCATACCGTCCTTTCGCATCCTGTATGTAACAGTAGTATCCTCCCATGTAAATGTAAGCTCTGCTTCCTTGTCTGTTTCTCTGATCTCTGCCTTTCCTTTGCAAATTTCCGGAAATAATGTCTTTGCCAGCCACAGCCTGCTTTCCTTTGCAAAACCGTTTCCCCGGTCATTGTCTGTAGACGCCCTCCAGTATACAGGCACAGGAGGACGGATCATCCACTGTATGCCATCCTTTCTCTTTAAAGATACCAGACCGCCGTCTTGATAGGAAAACATAAGCTGCATCTCTCCCAGAATAACGCCCAGGTTTACATCCCCGTCAATCATTCGGGCCGGAATGAACCGTTTTCTTTCCATTTTCCAGTTTCCTGGAAGAACTACTTCCGAAAAAGCAAGTTCATATCCTTTTTCTGCCCACAGCGTATCCTTTTCCAAATGGACGCTTACTCTTAGGATATATTCCTTTCCATCTTCCAACGCGGTATCGTTTGTAAAGCCTGTCTCATCAAAGGAATATACGGCGCACGTTCCCGGAGCAGCCTGTGCCTTAAACGGAAATGTTTTCCATTTTTTTCCATTTCTTAACACCGTCAGCACAAACGCAAGATCCGAAAGGTCTGAAAAAAGTTGCCGGTTCTCAATCTGTATCTGCCGTCTCTCCAGAGAAATCTTCAAACGCACCGCAGCATACTGAGCCTTTACCTCAGCAGCCTTTGGAGATATGGAACGATCCGGATACAAAATTCCGTTTCCGCAGAACTGCCAGTCTGTGGGACGGTCTCCAAAATCACCGCCGTATGCCGGATATTCCTTCCCGTCTTTTCCCTGTCTGGCAACCGCCTGATCGATCATATCCCAGATAAAGCCTCCCTGATAGGCAGGATATTCATATTCCAACGCCATATACCGATCCATGCCTCCCAGGGAATTTCCCATGGCATGCATATATTCACACATAATAAAAGGCTTTTTCGTGTTATTTTCCAGAAATTCCCTTACACGTTCCGGAGGCGTATACATCTGGCTTTCCATGTCACTGATATCCTCAAATTCCCGGTTCCAGAAAACGCCCTCATAATGGATTAGACGCCCCGGATCTCTCTCCTTAAACCAGCGGCTCATCGCACGGATATCCTCTCCGGCATAGGACTCATTTCCGCAGGACCAGATCAGCACAGACGGATGATTCTTATCCCGTTCCGCCATAGACTTTCCACGGTCTGTTACACAGGCTTTCCACTGTGGCAGGCTTCCCGGTACATTCCATGACGGCTCACAGGCTCCCATTTTCTGCCATGAACCATGACTTTCCAGATTTGCCTCATCCATAACATAAATACCATAACGGTCGCAGAGCTCATACCACAGGGACTGATTGGGGTAGTGGCAGGTACGGACGGCGTTGATATTATGCTGCTTTAAAAAACGAATATCATAAAGCATATCATCGGCTGTGACAGCCCTTCCCCTGTGCCAGTCAAATTCATGGCGGTTTATGCCGTGAAAAACAATGGGGCATCCGTTTAAGCACATCTGCCCGTTCTTCAGCTCAAAGCTTCGGAATCCAACTGGCTGCAAAAAAGACTCCTTACAGCCATCTTCTCCCCACAGTTCTATATGAAGCAGATATCGGAAGGGATCTTCTGCGCTCCATGGATGTACATTGGGGATTTTTCCCAGTGATACGGCGCAGCTTTTTTCCATCCTTCCTTTTAAAGCCCCTGTTTTTATGATCCGGCCTGCATCCTCCAGCGCAAGCCTTATTTCATAGCTGTATCCGTTTGGATTTTCCATGGTAAATTCTACATCCAGAAAGCCATCTCTGTAATCATCCGTCAAATACGCCTTTATAAACAGATCCTCCACATGGATTTCCGGTATACAGTAAAGATATACCGACCGGAAAATCCCTGTAAAACGGAAGAAATCCTGATCCTCAATCCAGCTGGCACTGCTGCGCTTGTAAACGCGCACCTCCAGCCGGTTTACGCCAGGATGAAGAACTCCCGTAAGCTCATACTCCGACGGTGTAAAGCCGTCCTCGCCATACCCTGCAAACTGACCGTTACACCACACATAAAAGGCTGTTTCCACTCCCTGGAACGACACAAACACCCGTTTTTCCAGAAAATCTTTCTCCTGATCTGTGATAATAAATTCCCTTACATAGCTCCCGGCCGGAGCATTCTCCCAGTCAATGGCCGGAGGACGGATCTCCGACCTTCCATCCCATGGATACATGGTATTGACATAATGGCAGTTGTCATACCCCTGAAGCTGGACATGGCCGGGAACCTGGATCGTTCCCCAGTCCTTTTCCTCAAAAGCAGCTTTATAAAAAACAACTCCGTCTGAATCCTCCGTTCCTCTGAGCGCATATTCCGGTGGCTGCTCCTCCCAGCAGAAATCCCAGACACCATCCAGAAGCATAAAACCGATTCCCTCTGATCCTGCCTCCTGAAAAAAAGGATATACATGATCTGAATGAGCATTGTTCCGGTTCACCTCAAAAACCTCCGGATTATCCAGCCAGGAAATCCTTGGATTTCTACTTTTCATCCGTATTTCCTCCTGCTTTATACTCAAAATTGGGAATGTTCTCCCAACGCTTTCTGAAATAGTGTGCTGCCAGCTTTGGCCGTCTTTCTCTTGTAAACAGGCCCTTCTTATTGCCGTCCACTCTCATGCAACCCTGAAATGCCGCAAAGTCCGCAAAATTCCAGACCTGCTCTCCCATAAAGAAAGACCTTTTATCAAATTCCTCATTCTGCCGCCTGTAATATTCCATCTGATATTCTTCACTGAACATTTCCGGTACACACTGATGGATGCCCGCCACAGCGTCTGCCCCATACTCTGTAATCATCACAGGTTTTCCTATTTTTTCCCAGAAGTCCAGCTCCATGTTCAGAGCATAGCAGGCTGCGTCCAGATCGCCCGACAAGTTATACCATCCGTAATACCGGTTGATGCATACTACATCCATCGTCCGGGTCACAAGATCCTTTTCATAATTATTCTGGCAGCACACAAAGGTCACAGGACGGTTCTGCGGATCCAGGGTGTGCGTATACTCATACAGGCTGTGCCAGTATTCATAGGCTGATTCCGGAAAATGCTCTGTATCTGGCTCATTTCCCATGGACCACATTACCACGCAGGGATGATTTTTATCCCTCTCGATCATATCCCGGAGCACAGCCTCGTGGTGCTCCCGAATGGGAAATATCTGATAAGGATCGCAGTGCTCGCCAGCTCCGATTCCTACAGCCGGCGTTTCATCAATGATCACAATTCCCTCTCTGTCACAGAGCTGATACATCTCCTCCGCATAGGGATAATGGCTGGTGCGGAAGGAATTAGCATGAAGCCAGTGGATCAGGTTCACATCCTTTACATCCAGACACAGATCCAGTCCTCTTCCATGAAAGGGAGAATCCTCATGCTTTCCAAAGCCCTTAAAATAAAACGGCTTTCCATTGATCAGGAACTGGGTTCCTTCTACCTTCACTGTACGGATGCCAAAGGTTTCCTCATAGATATCTTCTCCAAAGGTAAATACAGCCCGGTACAGATAAGGCGTTCCCGGCCAGGGCCACCACAATCTGGCATCAGGTATGGTAATGATTCCAGAAGCTCCCTCTGCCTCTGCTGCCTTATTCCCCTCCACATCAAAAATTTCCACATGAACGGCGCCTTCTCCCTCTGTCTCAGCCTCATATTGAAGAATCCCATCGGTGCCGTCTATGTCCGGTATCAGGGTCAGACCGCAGATGCGAGAAACAGGTGTTGTATACAGCCGTACCGGACGGTTGATTCCTGCATAGTTAAAAAAGTCAAAATTGGGAAGATTGCCCTGTTTTCGCCATACCTTGGCTGCTTCAACCGAAGGCACACCTGGATTATCGGAGCCAAAAAAAGCGGTTCCACCTTCATTTCCCACTGGAAGCGTGCTGTGGCTGATCCGGTTGTCCGCCGCAACGGTAAGCAGCAGCGTTTCTCCCGGAACCACAAGCTCCGTAAGCTCCAGCTCAAAAGGAAGAAATCCTCCCTTATGTTCCATTACAAAGGTTCCGTTTATATAGATCCTTGCCCTGTGTGTCACGGCATCAAAACGCAGAAACAGCCTCTGCCCCTTAAAAAAGGCAGGAACCGTGACCTCTCTTTCATACCAGGCCCATCCATAGTGATTCTTATAAGCCGGATCATCCTTCTGATCATTATAGGATGCAGGGACAGCAATCCGTTCCCCTCCTGCAAGACGCTCACAGTTATCCCCCGGCGTCTCATAATCTCCAAGCTTAAATTCCCACAGGCCGGAAAGATCCATCACGGTCCTTGCTCTGTTCATCTTCGGATATAACATATCACTCTTCTCCTTCCTCTATACCGCCATACGCAAATCCCACTGCCACCAAAAGGCACAAAAAGGTGTTTGCTCTTATAGCATCATTATACAGGAAGAATTTCTCACATTACATATACTTTATCTCAAATAATCTGCAATCTTTTACACTTCCTCTTTCCTCACCAGCATGGTAGGATATCCGGCCTGTCTTACTCTCTGCTCCATCCGGACTCCATTGTCCATCTGCAAAAAAGCGCCGACCCGCACCTTATAAAGCCCGTCATCATATACAAGAAAAGCCGGAAATCCCTTGGCTGCAAGCTCCCTTACCAGAAACTCTGCCCGCGGTCGTTCCCTGTATGCTCCCACCTGAACCTGATAGTACCGCTTCTCTTCCGTCTCTTTCTTCAGCTGGGAAAAGGTGGTCAATATCCCGTCTGCAATCCCCTGGGCGATCTGATCAAATTGTTCATCAAAAATCCTGTTGTCCTCCGGGTGATCTAAAAATCCCGCCTCCACCAGCACAGCCGGCATCTTAGTCCGCCTGAGCACAATGATTCCGGGACGTTCCTGAACTCCCAGATCGTCAAATCCGGCTTTCACAAGATTTTTCTGGATATTTTCTGCCATCAATGCTCCCGGACCGGTATTTTCGTATACCAGGTTCAATGCTCCCTTTCCTGTTCCCGGAACAGGCATGGCATTCCGGTGAATGGATACGAAAAAATCAGCTCCCGATCCATTCGCAATCATGGCTTTTTCCAGAGGCGTGTCATATACGTCCGTGGTACGGGTATACATCACACGAATCCCATTATTTTCCAGTATCTCGCCTACAGCCAATGCCAGACGGAGCGTATCATCCTTCTCCTTGCGCCCCTCAAACATGGCTCCCGGCTCTGCCCCGCCGTGTCCGGCGTCTATGATCACACTTGTTTGCTGTTCCATAAGCAGCTCCTTTTACATACTTCATTTCCTTATACCATATGTAAAAATGAGACGGATGTTTCCTTGGCGCCGGCGGATAAACGGCCAGGATACCGTCTATATCTGATATGCGTGATCCACATCCACACCTCTTGGCCCAACATGAGTGGAAAATACAATCTGGGTACTGGTCTTTCCAAACTTCTAAAGCTGTCCGATAAAGCCGTCCAGTTCCATCGTACTCTTAACGGCTGCCTTCTTCCCCGTCCTCCCAAAAAGGCTCTATGGCTCCGTTAAACACCTCCACTGCAGGCCCTGTCATAAACAGATGGCCGCTTTCCCGGTCCAGACGGATCCTTAAATCGCCGCCCTTAAGGCTTACAAGCACCTCATCCTCTGTTAATCCCAGCAAAATAGCTGCCATGGCGCTGGCCGTAGCTCCTGTGCCGCAGGCCCAGGTTTCTCCGCTGCCCCTCTCCCATACCCGCATCTGGATATGTGTACGGTCAATCACGCGGATAAACTCTGAATTTACACGATCCGGCACAAAACGCTCATGGAACTCAAAAGACGGTCCCATCTTCTCCAGATCCAGGCTGTCTATTTCATCCATAAAATACACTGCATGGGGATTTCCTACATCAATTCCCGTAAACTCCCATTGTTTTCCATCTACCAAAATCGTTTCCGGAAGCTGGGAAGTGAGAACTGCCTCTCCCATGTCAACAGTGAGCATCACTGCCCTGCCGTTTTCGACCTCCAGTTTTAACTCCTTAATCCCAGCCGGAGTCTCTACGGTCAGGCTTCTCCGATCCGGGGAAATAATCCCATGGTCATAGGCATACTTTCCCACACAACGGATGCCGTTTCCGCACATTTTCCCCTGTGAACCGTCTGTATTGTACATTTCCATACGGCAGTCTGCCACATCAGAAGGGCAGATCAGGATCAGGCCGTCTGAACCGATGCCAAACCTCCGGTCGCTGACAAATCGGGCTGCTGCACTTGGATTTTTTACGTTCTCCTTAAAACAGTCTACATATACATAGTCATTTCCAATTCCCTGCATTTTTACAAAATTCATGGTTCTACCTCACATGTGTATTAAGCTGATGATCATCTGAGCAGTTTCGGTCAGGCTGGTGCCATTATCCATACTGCATTTTTGTATATATCGGTAGGCTTCCGGCTCGGTCATCGTATTTCGATCCATCAGGAGAGCTTTTGCCTTTAAAATCAGTTCCTTTTCCTCGGCGCTTCTCTCCTGAGGACGGGTCCTCTTTCTGCGCTTTCGCCGTTTTCTGGCCTCAAGCATCATTTCTATGGTGCTTAAAAGCTCATGTACCTTTAAGGGCATGGAAAGGCAGATCATTCCCTCCGTATCCCGTTTGCTCCATTTTGCCGGGGAAGCAATGAGAAGCATATCAAAGGAAGATGGGAGCAGGCGGCGCAGCTCCTCGCAGACCATATCTTCAAAGCGGAAGCCGCAGACTACGATCCCGCCGTTTAAACTCTCTGCCGCTGCCAGAACCTGAGCCCCGGAGGTGCACGCAAAAACTGGTTCATAGCCATTCTTCCTGAGTATGGCCCGGATATTTCCGGCATCCTGTGGCTTTGAAAATGCCGCGATTATACTTGCCATCCTTCCCACCTCCTCCTGCCAGGCTGCACACTAATATTGATACAGATATTGGGCGATCTCCCAGTCCGTCACCTGAATGCCGAACTCTCCCCATTCCTTCTCTTTGGCCTCCAGATATTTAATATAAATCGGTTCTCCGAGAACATTTTTCACAAAAAGACTGCCTGCATATGCCTCAATGGCAGCTCCAAGAGTGTTTGGGATCCGGTCAATCCCGCAGTTATTAAGTTCCTCCTGATCAGCCAACGATATCGGTTCTTTTGCACAGAGAGGCAGCTCCAGCTCCTTTTCAATCCCCTCCAGTCCCGCCTGAAGGCAGGCTGCAAGTGCCAGGTATGGATTCATGGCCCCATCCGGACAGCGCAGCTCAATCCCCTCTCCTCCCGGAGACGGAATGCGGATCAGGCAGCTTTTGCTGTTTGAAGGCGACCAGGCACTATAAACCGGGGCATCATATCCAGGAACCAGCCGCTTATAGGAATTAACCGTCGGATTGGTAAGAAGCGTCATTTCTTTCATATGGTTTAAAATTCCTGCCATAAAATGACGGGCCGTAAGACTTAGTCCCAAAGGATCTGCCGGGTCTGCAAACAGGTTCTTTCCCTGTGAGTCTTTCAGCGACAAAACAAGATGCATCCCTGAACCATTAACTCCCTCTTTGGGCTTTGGCATAAAGGTGGCGTGAAGCCCGTGGCTCTTTGCAATCGTTTTGGCTGTCATCTTGAAGGTGAGAAGCTGATCTGCAGCCCTCAAGGCATCCATGGACCCCAGATCGATCTCATGCTGCCCCGGAGCAATCTCATGATGACTGGACTCCACCTGAAAATCCATTTCCTCCAGATTTGTCACAATATCCCTGCATACATTCTCTCCCAGATCCATAGGGAACGTATCAAAATATCCTGCCCGCTCATGAGTCTGGATCGTGGGCCGTCCCTCCTCGTCTGAATGAAAAAGGAAAAACTCACACTCCGGCTTTACCTCCATCACATATCCCATATCTGCCGCCCGCTTAACGGCCTTTTTAAGCACAAAGCGCGGATCTCCCTGGAAAGGCGTTCCGTCGGGATGGCACACATCACAGATCAGCCTTGCTGCCCGCCCCTGTCTGGAACGCCAGGGAAATATCTCAAAGGTATCCGTGTCCGGATAAAGATACATATCCGATTCCTGAAGCCTCACATATCCCTGAGTAGCAGAACCGTCAAACATGCATCGGTTGTCCAGGGCTTTTTCCACCTGTCCGGCTGTAATGGTCACAGACTTCATTATTCCAAACAGATCCGTAAACTGCAGGCAGATAAACTCCACATCCTCCTCCCGGACGATCCTGAGGATATCCTCTCTGCTGTATTTGTTCATGGTTTAACCACCCTCTCCCAGGGATGGCAAAAACCCTTTCCAATCCCTGTAAAATGTATCAGGGCGGGGATCTGATGCGATACCCCGCCCTTTGGCCTGTATCTGTAAAAAACTATAAACGCAGTTTTTTTATTTGTCAAGCGCCCGAAGCTGCTCTGTAAAATGATTTCCCAGCTTTATGCTTCCCACATATCCCACATCTCCGGTCATCAGAACATTTCCATCCTCCCGGATTTCCAGTTCCAGAGTTCCTCCCGGCATCTGGACGATCATTTTCGGATCCGTAAGGCCCAGACGGTAGGCAGCCGCAGCAGCCGCACAGCAGCCGCTTCCCGAAGCCAGCGTATAGCCTGCGCCCCTCTCATACACCTCAGTCTGAATATGGGTTCGGTCTAATACCTTCATAATCTGTGTGTTGATCTTTTCCGGGAACTGTCTGGCATTCTCCGAATACTTTCCGATCCGGCACACCAGCTCCTTTGAAATCTCATCCATAAGGATTACCAGATGGGGATTTCCTACCGATAAGCAGGTAACAGGATAGGGAATCCGTCCAAAGACCATGGTTTCATTGATAATCTCCCTCCTTGGCCCTGTTACCGGAACCTCATCGCTCCAGAAAGACGCCTTTCCCATAGAGGCCTTTAACCTTGTTCCTTCTTCATTCAGATAGTGGATGTCGATTTCTCCGCCTTCTGAATGGATGGTAAAATCCTTTTTCTGCACATAGCCTGCATCCTTTAAATATTTTGCAAAAATACGCACGCCGTTTCCGCTGTTCTCCGTCCGGCTTCCATCCGAATTCCAGATCACCATGGAAATCCTGTCATTCTCCATCACAGGCCCCTCCAAAATGCCGTCCGCTCCCACGCCGAAATTTCGGTTACATAAAAGCTGAACCCGCGAAGGGGTCAGGGCCAGTTTATTTTTATTGGGATCATATACCAGATAGTCATTTCCAAGTCCGTGATATTTTTCAATGGTCAGTCTCATAGCTTACCCTCTTTCCCCACAGATACTTTTCTGCGGTTTTGCCGTATTCATGTTATAATTCTATTTTATCAGGCATTAT